>Ga0209276_100019_pt1 | contig 447538 bp, 396 predicted proteins | sample DewCreD2012metaG_3_FD_185473 | JGI IMG/M metagenome (GOLD analysis project Ga0209276, IMG submission 185473) | Hot spring sediment bacterial and archeal communities from British Columbia, Canada, to study Microbial Dark Matter (Phase II) - Dewar... ...
ATGAGCCCTCCCGCGTGCGGGAGCCCCCTCCCGCACGGTAAGGCCGCACCGAGACCAGGTGCTTGCTAGGCGGCCGGTGTACGGGTGGTAACACCCTCAGCCAAGCCGTCCTAATGGCCGAGCGGTCTCTGCTGTCCGCCGTCATGCTGCCTCTTCAGGCGCGTAGGTCTAGCGGTGGAGAGGGCAGCGCGCTGGTCTTGTGTCGCTCCCTCCGCCCGTGCTCCCTGCCCAGCAGGGGATGTGAGACATCTTGCGTGTGCGCACGGCTTGTGGCGTCGCAGAGCACGATCATCTGGCGTCGACGTTACTGCTGATCCTTTGCAGCGTGTGCGGCGCTTGGCCTCGATCCCGCTTTGTAGCACACAACAGGCATCAAGCGAGCACCAGGCCCTGCCGGTGGTTTGAGCGCGGTGGCCCCACCCGTTCCCATCCCGAACACGGTCGTGAAACGCCGCAGCGCCTACGATACTGGCGCCGCGAGGCGCTGGGACAATCGGTCACTGCCGGCAGGGCCTTCTTTTTTCCCTGTGTTCACCTGCTTGCCCTCGGGGCGCACCGGACGGCGACGCCGATGCGGACGGATCATTGGGTACATGTCTTGCCCGGCCCTCTGGCGTTGGCTATAATAACAGCGCACACCCGCCCTCTTGCTCAATATAGTTAAGGTACAACAATCACGTATGATACAGGACGATGGTCCAAGAGGCCCCAACTCCGAGCCCCTGCCGCTGCGTGGTGACGAGGCCGCTCAGGCGCGCTCCACGAACTCCCCAGCCAACGCCAGGCAGGAACCAGAGGAAGACGTGGAGAGCATGAGCGAGCTGCTGGCTGAGCCGGACGCGACGATGCGGACGCTCCGCCGCGGCGACTTCGTTGAAGGCACCGTTGTGCAGGTTACCCCTAACGAGGTCCTCGTCGATATCGGCATGAAATCGGAGGGGATTATCCCCCTGCGGGAGCTCCAGACCCCGGAAGGGATCGAGGAGCTCCATGTCGGTGACCGCATCATCGCCTATGTGCTCCAGCCGGAGGACCAGGAAGGGCATGCTATCCTATCGCTGCGGCGTGCCGGCCAAGAACGCGCGTGGCGTCGTCTCGAGGAGATCGCACGGCGGGGCGAGGTGATCGAGGCCAAGGTCATCGATTACAACAAAGGCGGGGTTGTGGTTGATGTTGGGCTGCGTGGCTTCGTGCCGCTGTCGCAGATCGTTAGCCTGCGGCGGACCTCGGAGACCGAGACGACCGAGGAGCTGGCGGCGCGGCTCAAGGAACTGGTCGGCCGGACGCTCTCGCTCAAGGTGGTCGAGATCGACCGCAAGCGCAACCGTCTGATCCTCTCCGAGCGGAATGCCCTGCGTGATCTGCGGGCCCGCCAGCGCGAGGAGCTCTTTGAAGAGCTTGAGCCGGGCCAGATCCGTCGCGGCCGCGTAAGTAACCTGGCCAGCTTCGGTGCCTTCGTCGACTTGGGCGGCGTCGATGGACTGATCCACGTCTCGGAGCTGTCCTGGAGCCGGGTGAACCACCCCAGCGAGGTGGTGCAGGTCGGCGACGAGGTCGATGTGTATGTCATGTCGGTCGATCGCGAGACGAAGAAGATCGCGCTGAGCCTGAAGCGCGCCCGTCCCGACCCGTGGAGTACCGTCGAGCAGCGGTATGAGGTGGGTCAGGAGCTGGTGGGGACGGTGACGCAGATTAAGCCGTTTGGCGTGTTCGTGCGGCTTGAGGATGGCATCGAAGGGCTGGTGCATACCACTGAGCTTGAGGGCGTCTCAAAGAACGCCCTGCGCGAGGGACAGCTCCTGCGGGTGCGTGTGCTGTCGATCGATCCTGAGCGACGCCGCCTGAGCCTAGCCCTGGCCGACGAGCCATTCGTGGAGGCATCAGAAACCGGATCGTCGGAAACCACAGCGGAAGCCGCCGTGCCACCGGGCGTCGAGGAGGCGCCGGCACCGCCTCCAGCTGCTGAGAGCTCCGGCCTGTCGGCAGGTGCAGAGGGGTCCCTAGCCAGCTAAGGGCGCGGGCGGACGGCCTGGCCTGCCTCCGGTTGGGATCCCTGTAGCGGTCCGCGTGCCGAGCAGGGTACAATAGTGCTGACAGCAGCAGGACCTTCAGCCTCAGCCTGCTGTTGACTGTAGTCCGTGCTGCTATCATAATTGAGTATGAGCCGGTTGCTGCCGGCTTGCACGTTCATCCGGTGTCCCAGCCACCGGGCCTGCTGCAAGTTCTGTTCCGGGTAGGAGACGTACAGGTGAGTGGCGATAGGTTTGACAAGTTCACCGACCGAGCGCGTAAGGTGCTGATTCTGGCCCAGGAGGAAGCCCAGCGCTTCAATCACAACTACATTGGCACAGAGCACCTGCTGCTCGGGCTGGTGCGCGAAGGCGAAGGCGTCGCGGCGAAGGTGCTGAGCAACCTGGGCGTGGAGCTGAACAAGGTGCGCAGCGCCGTTGAGTTCATCATCGGCCGCGGCGATCGCATGGTTATTGGCGACATCAGCCTGACGCCGCGCGCCAAGAAGGTGATCGAGCTGGCAGTAGAAGAGGCCAGGCGGCTGGGCCACAACTACATTGGCACAGAGCACCTGCTGCTCGGGCTGGTGCGCGAAGGCGAAGGAATCGCGGCAGGCGTGCTGGAGAGCCTCGGGGTGAACCTGGAGAAGGTGCGCACCCAGGTGATCCAGCTCGTCAGCCAGCCGGGGGCCGCAGGTCACCCTGAAGGGCGCCATGCAACGAAGACGCCGACCATCGATCAGCTCGGCATCGACCTGACGGCGGCAGCGCGCGCGGGGAAGCTCGATCCCGTGATCGGCCGCGAAGCAGAGATCGAGCGGGTGATCCAGATCCTGTCGCGGCGCACGAAGAATAATCCCGCCTTGATCGGCGAGCCGGGGGTGGGCAAGACAGCTATCGTCGAGGGGCTGGCGCAACGGATTGTTAACGGCGAGGTGCCCGAAACGCTCATCGGCAAGCGGTTGCTCACCCTCGACATCGGCGCGCTCGTCGCCGGCACGAAGTATCGCGGGGAGTTCGAGGAGCGCCTCAAGAAGATCATCGAGGAGATCCGCAATTCCGGCGACTGCATGCTGTTCATCGACGAGCTGCATACGCTGGTCGGCGCAGGTGCCGCAGAGGGCGCCGTTGACGCGGCAAATATCCTGAAGCCGGCGCTGGCGCGCGGGGAGTTGCAGTGCATCGGCGCAACGACGCTCGATGAGTACCGCAAGTATATCGAACGCGACGCTGCCTTGGAGCGTCGCTTCCAGCCGGTGTACGTGCGCGAGGCGACGGTCGAAGAGACGATCGCTATCCTGCACGGGATCAAGGACCGCTACGAGGCGCATCACCGCGTTAATATCTCCGACGAGGCGATCAAGGCGGCGGCAGAGCTGGCTGCCCGCTATGTGACCGATCGCTACCTGCCGGATAAGGCCATCGATCTGATTGATGAGGCGGCCTCGCGTGTCCGGATCCAGCGCGCTACGGCGCCGTACGCGCTCAAGGAGGCCAAGAAGGAGCTGGAGGAGGTCCTACGTCGCAAGGAGGAGGCGATCCAGGCGCAGAACTACGAGCTGGCGGTGCAGCTCCGCGATGAGGCTGCCCGACTGGCCGAGAAGATCGAGCGGCTGGAGTCCGGCTGGCATACGCAGCAGGACATCAACCGGCCGACGGTCACCGAGGAGGATGTGGCCCACGTGGTCTCCATGTGGACCGGCATCCCGGTGAAGCGCATCGCCCAGGAGGAGTCGGAGCGCCTGCTCCATATGGAAGAGGCGCTGAAGAGTCGGGTGGTCGGCCAGGACGAGGCGGTGTCGGCGGTAGCGCGGGCGGTGCGCCGCGCCCGGTCGGGCCTGAAAGATCCGAAGCGGCCGATTGGCTCGTTTATCTTCCTCGGCCCCACCGGCGTCGGCAAGACGCACCTCGCACGCTGCCTGGCCGAGTTCATGTTCGGCTCCGAGGATGCGCTGATCCGTATCGATATGTCGGAGTTTATGGAGCGGCATACAGTGGCCCGCCTGGTCGGCGCGCCGCCGGGCTACATCGGCTATGAGGAGGGCGGGCAGCTCACCGAGCTGGTACGCCGGCGCTCGTACTGCGTCATCCTGTTCGATGAGATCGAGAAGGCGCATCCGGAGGTGTTCAACATCCTCCTGCAAATCATGGAGGATGGCCGCCTGACCGACGCGAAAGGGCGCACGGTGGACTTCCGTAACACGATCATCATTATGACTTCGAATGTGGGGGTCCACCTGATTAGGCGTGACGCCGCCCTGGGCTTCCATCCCGCGTCGGCCAGCCCGAAGAGTGAGGAGCATGCGTTCCAGATGATGAAGGAGCGCGTGCTGGCGGAGCTGAAGAACACCTTCCGGCCGGAGTTCCTGAACCGCATCGATAACATCATCGTGTTCCGGCCGCTCTCGATGGAACACATCAAGCAGATCGTGGACATCGAGATGCGGCGGCTGCGCACGCAGCTCAGTGAGCAGCAGATCACGCTTGAGCTCACTGACGCGGCAAAGGAGCTGTTGATCGAGAAAGGCTGGAACCCCGACATGGGCGCCCGGCCGCTTCGCCGAGCGATCCAGAGCATGATCGAGGACAACCTCGCCGAGGAGCTGCTGGCCGGTCGCGTCAAGCCGGGCGATACGGTCATCATCGATCGTGAGGGGCAGGAGCTCCGCTTCCGCGTCGCGGCGCTGGTGCAGAGCTAAAGGCGAGCGCCCCTGTCCGGCCCGGTCTAGAGCGGCATATCCTGGAAGTCCTGCAGAACGGCGGGCGAGTTGCTATCCAGCCTCGCCCGCCGTTCGCTATATATTAGCCGTGTATCCTACTTACTGGACGCCTGTGGTGAGGGGTGCACGTCGGAAAGGTCATGCCGTTGGCCCGTGCCCGTACGAAGTTTGTTTGCCAGCACTGCGGCGGTGAGCAACCCAAGTGGCTCGGCCGCTGCCCAGACTGTGGTGAATGGAATACGCTGATCGAGACCGTCGAGCCGGTCCTGGGGAGTGATGACGGCGCACGTGAGAGCGCTGTGCGCGTCCTCGCGCCGCCCCAGCGCCTGGACAGCATCGCTGCCGAGGAGCTTGGGCGCATCCAGGTGCCCTTGGAAGAGTTCAATCGCGTGCTTGGCGGGGGCCTCGTGCCGGGCTCCGTCGTGTTGATCGGCGGCGATCCCGGTATCGGGAAGAGCACGCTCCTGCTACAGGTGAGCGCGCTGCTGGCCGCCCAGCATGGCCCCGTCCTCTATGTGTCCGGGGAGGAATCTGCCCGGCAGATCAAGCTGCGCGCCCAGCGACTCGGTGTGCGCGCCTTCACCGAGCAGGTCTACGTACTCGCCGAGACGAACGTTGCGGCCGTTGTGGAGCACATTAAACAGCTGGCGCCGCGCCTTGTTGTGGTCGACTCCATCCAGACGATGTACGCTGAGGAGCTGACGTCGGCGCCGGGCTCGGTATCACAGCTTCGCGAGTGCACGCTGCGCCTCTTGCAGCTCGCCAAGACCAGCGGCGTGATTGTTTTCCTGGTTGGCCATGTCACCAAAGATGGCACGCTTGCCGGGCCGCGCGTGCTGGAGCACATGGTTGATGCCGTGCTCTACCTCGAGGGCGAGCGCTTCCACACCTACCGCCTGCTGCGGGCGGTGAAGAACCGCTTCGGGTCGACCAACGAGGTGGGCGTGTTCGAGATGCAGGCCGAAGGTCTGGTCGAGGTGGCAAACCCCTCCCACCTGTTTTTGAGCGAACGGGTGGCAGCGGTTCCTGGCTCGACGGTGATCGTCTCCGTAGAGGGATCGCGAGCCTTGCTGCTCGAAGTGCAGGCGTTGGTGACGACGACCCACTTCGGCCTGCCGCGGCGGGCTGCGAACGGCCTCGACTTGAACCGGCTGCACATGCTGGTGGCTGTGCTCTCCAAGCGCCTGGGCCTTGCGCTTGGCAACCAGGACATCTACGTGAATGCCGTCGGTGGGCTGAAAATTGGCGAGCCGGCGGCAGACCTCGGGGTCGCCGTCGCGATTGCCTCGGGCTACCAGAATGCGCCGGTGGACCCGGAGGCTGTGCTGATCGGCGAGGTGGGCCTGGCCGGTGAGCTGCGCTCGGTCCCATACGTGGAGAAGCGGCTCGCCGAGGCGGCTCGGCTGGGCTTCCGGCGTTGTCTCGTGCCGGCAGCGCGCGACACGGGTGCCCAGGAACGGCGGGATCCGGCTACCGGCATGGCGATCATCGGCGTGCGCTCCGTTGGCGAAGCACTGGAGGTGGCGCTCACGAGGTAGGAAGATCACGAAGTAGGGAGATAGAGAGGCACAGGTGCAACACAGGGGAGAGGGGTAACCATGTGGCTCAGCCTGTTGTGGCGGGTCCTCGGCCTGGTCGGGTTCGGCGCCCTGGGCTGGTGGATCGGCACCGCGCTGATGTCTGATTCCGCGGGCCAGCAGTTCCGCTGGGTGATCATCCTGACCCTCGCTGGAGGAGCGTTCGGCGCACTCCTTGCACCATACCTGGTCGTCTTACCGTTCCAGGTGCTCCGGGGAGCGCTCCGCCGCGTGACCGCGCTCGATCTCGCTGCTGGTACGCTTGGCCTGCTGGTCGGGCTGATCCTCTCTGCCCTTTCCTCTCTGCCCCTCTCCATGCTGCCGGCTCCGTTTGGCCGGCTCCTGCCCTTCGTCGCAACGGTCATCTTTAGTTCCCTGGGGGTCACCCTCACCGTACTGCGCAAGCATGATCTCTTGACCTTGTGGCGCAGCACGAGGGGCGGCGGTTTTGGCCCGGCGGCGCGGCGGCATCTGCTGGACACGAGCGCGATCATCGATGGACGTATCGGCGATATCGCGCGCACAGGCTTCCTCTATGGGGAGCTGCTGGTCCCCCGCTTCGTGCTTGAAGAGCTGCAGCGCATTGCTGATTCACCTAACCCGGTTACTCGCGCGCGGGGCCGCCGCGGCCTCGATGTGCTCAAACGGCTGCAGCAAGAAGCGCTGCTGCCGGTCACTGTGGTGGACTGGGACTTCGAGGACCTGCGCGACGTCGACGCGAAGCTGGTGCGGGCAGCCAAGGCCTATCACTGTGCCATCATCACCACCGACTTCAACCTTAACCGCGTCGCAGAGCTGCAGGGTGTGGCGGTGCTCAATATTAATGATCTCGCGACGGCGGTTCGGCCGGTCGTCTTGCCAGGAGAGGAACTAGCGGTACGCATCATTCAAGAAGGCAGGCAAGCAGAGCAAGGGGTAGGCTTCCTGGATGATGGCACCATGATCGTGGTGGAGAACGGGCGCAAGCATCTGAATAGCGAGATCCAGGTGGTGGTGGCGCGGGTCACGCAAACGGCGGCGGGACGCATGATCTTTGCGCATCCCAAGTACGATGGCGAGGATGGGCGGCGCGCTGTGCAGCGCAACGAGGGGCCGGCGGCATGAGCAAGGCATGGCCGGCCGGCCGTGCTGTCGCCATCGTCGTTGCGGCCGGTCGCAGTCAGCGCATGGAAGGCACAGACAAGCTCTTTGCCTGGCTCGGCGACCGGCCGGTCCTGGCTCACACCCTGGCGGCCTTGCATGCGGCACCGGTCGAGGCCATCGTGCTGGTGAGCTCGGCCGCAGCACAGGAGCGGTGTGCGGAGCTGGTGCAGCAGTACTGCCTCGATCGCGTGCAGGCCATCTGCCTGGGCGGAGCTACACGACAGGAGTCGGTCTACCACGGCCTCCGCGCCGCGGCTGAGCTGGCGGGTGAGCCCGAATGGGCCGTTGTCCATGACGGCGCACGGCCGCTGGTGACGCCGGAGCTGGTGGCCGCGTGCCTGGAGGCGGCGCGGGAGCACGGGGCTGCCTTTGTGGGCGTACCGGTCACAGATACGATCAAGCTGGTGGATGAGTCCGGCCTGGTTACCCGTACGCTCCCCCGCGAGCAGCTCTGGGCGGCACAGACACCCCAGGCAGCGCGGTTCCGTACGTTGCGAGAAGTGCATGAGCGTGCTCGTGCGGAAGGCGTCGAAGCGACGGATGACGCTGCGCTCCTCGAGTGGGCAGGGATACCGGTGAAAGTGGTGCCCGGATCGTACGAGAACATCAAAATCACGCGCCCAGCAGATATAGAGATCGCCGCAGCATTGTTGCGCCGGCGCCTTAAGATCCTGAATTACACAAACCCCATCTAAAAATACGATTAAATAAATAGCACAACCAATAAAGAGAATATTTGAAAACAACAAAGGAAGTGCGAAGGAGGAGCACGGTGACAGGGCGTTCTCCGCGTGTGGGCATTGGCTTTGATGTGCACCGCTTTGCCCCGCAACGCCGCCTGGTCTTGGGCGGCGTGGAGATCGCCCATGAGATGGGCCTGCAAGGCTACTCCGATGCGGATGTGCTGGCGCACGCGCTGATGGATGCCCTGCTGGGCGCAGCCGGCCTGCCGGATATCGGCCAGTATTTCCCCCCAGGCGATCCAGCCTACCGTGACATCTCCAGTATGATCCTGCTGGCTCGCGTGCGGGGTCTGGTGGAGGCCGCCGGCTGGCGTATCGCCAACGTCGATGTGGCGGTTCAGGCGCAGAGTCCCCGGCTGGCCCCGCATATCCCGGAGATGAAACGGCGTGTCGCTCATGCACTTGGCCTCGATCCCTCTGCCGTCGGCATCAAGGCATCGACCACTGAGGGCCTCGGGTTTGTCGGCCGCCAGGAGGGCATCGCTGCCTACGCAGTGGCGCTGCTGGTGCCGGCGCAGGACTCCCAAGAATGACACCCTGCCCTGGGGTGTGATATACGGTAGTATGTGCAAGTACGAGCCCTGAATGTGCTTCTGAACGTATGAACAAGACCGTGCAGCAAGAACGCGCGCCGCAGACCGCGGTCTCAGTGACCGAGCTGGAGCGCCGCCTCGCCGAGATCTTTCGGGCCCACGGAAAGCAACTGTACTTGGTCGGGGGATCGGTGCGCGCGGTCCTGCTCGGCCAGCCGCACGAGGATACCGACATGGCGACCGACGCCACACCGGAGGAGATCAAGCGACTGGCCCAGCTGGCGCATCCCGATGGCATCTACACCGTCGGCGAAAAGTTCGGGACCATTGGTCTGATCTTCGGCACGCATCGCATCGAGATTACAACCTTCCGCAGCGAGTGGTACACCGAGCGCTCGCGCAAGCCGGACGTGCGCTTCGGCGTCTCGCTGGAAGAGGATCTTTCGCGCCGTGACTTTACCATCAACGCCATCGCTCAGGACCCGCTCACGGGCGAACTGTTCGATCCATTTGGCGGCGTCGAAGACCTGCGCGCGGGTATTATCCGCGCGGTAGGGAACCCGGATGAGCGCTTCCGCGAAGATCCGCTGCGCCTGCTCCGGGCGATACGCTTTGCCGTGCAGCTCGGTTTTCGTATCGAGCCGCGCACGCGTGAGGCGATCAAGCTGAACGCTGCCCAGCTTGCCACAATCAGCCGTGAACGTATCCGCGCTGAATTTGAGAAGATCCTGCTGGCGCCGAAGCCCTCCATAGGCATCCGCATGCTAGTGGATCTGGGCCTGATGCAATATATCATCCCGGAGATCCTGTTGCTCCGGACAAAAGCCCCGGAGGGCTGGCACCACAAGGACATCTACGAGCATACGCTGGGGGTCCTCGATAACACGCCACCCGATTTAATCATCCGGTGGGCAGCCTTGCTGCATGATATCGCTAAGCCACAGACGATGACGCTCTCGCCTGATGGAGAGGTGCAGTTCCTCGGGCACGAGTTCCTGGGCGAGAAGATGGCGCGCGATATCCTGCGCCGCCTGAAAGCCGACTCGCGCACGATCGAGCGTGTGGCCCACCTAGTACGCATTCATTTGCGCGCCAACGCTTATACCAGCGAATGGACCGACGGCGCGGTGCGACGGCTGATGCGCGAGGCCGGCGAAGACCTGGAGGCACTCTTCGCTCTCTCACGGGCGGATATCACCAGCCATAATCCGCCGCGGGTGCAGGCAGCCTACGCGCGGCTCGACGAGCTGCGCCGCCGCACCGAGGAGCTAGAGGCGCAGGCCAGCGTGGCCAAGCTGTCCAGCCCCCTGGACGGGCACGATCTCATGCGCATCTTCGGCCGCGGCCCCGGTCCCTGGATCGGCCGCGTGAAGGATTACCTGCTGGGCTTGGTGCTTGATGGGGTGCTGGCACCGGATGACCGCGAGCGCGCGGAGCAGCTTGCCCGCGAGTTCCTGGCCCGTGAAGAGGGTCAGGCTGCTTCCGGGGAGCAGGCAGGGCAAGCCGACGCAGCGCACCCGCAGCGTAAGGAGGAACAGCAACCGTGAAGCTGGCGCATCTCTGGGTGCCCGGCCTGGGCACACGATTAGGCGTTCTGGACAATGGGAGCGTCGTGGATATCACTGCTCCAGACCAGGGGATCGCCTCAACTAACGACCTCTTTGCCGAGGCCGCACGGCGCAAGGCTAGTCCCGGCGCACTCGCCGCCGAGCTGCTCCACGCCGCGCCCCAGGCGGCGCGCTACCCGCTCGTCGAGCTTGCCCACGCCGAGCCTGCTCGCCCGCACCTGGTTATGCCACTCCACCCGGCCGAGGTGTGGGCCTGTGGCGTCACCTATCGCAAGAGCGCGGAGTTTCGTGACGAGGAGATCCAGGCAGCCGCGGCCTCGCCGCGCGGTATGTATGACTATGTTTACTCTGCCCCGCGGCCGGAGATTTTCTTTAAAGGGACCGCGTCGCGCTGTGTCGGGCCGTATGAGCCAATCTGCATCCGCAGCGATTCGACGTTTACGGCACCCGAGCCGGAACTGGCCCTGGTGCTGGGTGAGGGGGCGCAGATCGTTGGCTATACGCTGGCCAACGATGTCTCAGCCTGGGACATCGAGCGCGAGAACCCGCTTTACCTGCCGCAGTCGAAGATCTTTCGCGGGTGCTGCTCCTTTGGGCCTGTGATCGTAGCAGCCGACTCAAGCTTTAACCCGCTGGATGTGACCATTCGCTGCTGTATTGAGCGAGCCGGGCGTGTCGTATTTGAAGGGGAAGCCAGCACGGCACGCATCAAACGCAGCTTCGACGAGCTGATCGAATACCTGACGCGTGATAACCCGATCCCGGCGCCAACGTTGCTGCTGACCGGCACCGGTATCATTGTGCCGCCGGAGTGGGCGCTGAAGCCGGGCGATATTGTTATTATTGAAGCAGATGGGATCGGCAGGATCGCTAATCCAGTGATCCAGCTTTGATGTGAGTGCCGGCCTGTGACGGAAGCGGTGGACGCGCGTGGATCGAAAGAAGAAGATGATGCGGAGTATGGTGGGGCCACGCCGCCGGGCCTAGTAGAATCAGCGCCTGAGGCCGGTGAAGCGCTCGCGCGGCCAAAGCGGCGGCGGAGCCGCCGTCGCCGCAAGGGGCAGGCATCTGCCGCTCCGGGAGAGCAGGCAGCCACCGTGGCTACGGCAGCCCCTGCGGTGCCGGAGACAGAAGCGGCAGCCGTCTCGCTGCCGGCAGAGCCGGCGACGATGCAGCAGGACGGTAGTAGCGCTGCTCTAGAGGCCGCGCAAAATGGGGGTCCGGCCTCGGCTGCACCGGCTCCTGCCGCGCCGGGGCGCAAGAAGCGGCGAGGCACTGCACAGCCCCGAGCGCGGCGCTTCCCCCTTGCGCGAGAGGTGCGCGAGCAGTTACGCCGGGAGCGGCAGATGGCTCTGGACACGCGGGATCCGCTGGCCATCCGCTTGGCCTTGGACCGCTACGACGTGATCACCGCCGTGCTGGAAGGCTTCAGCGACGATGCCGAGGTAGACCTGGATTCGATCACGTTAGGGATCAGCCAGGCGGCTAAGGCGCTCGGCTACACGCCGTTCCAAGTACGCGAGATGATCAAACAGCGTAAGCTGGCAGCCCACAAGGTGAATAACCAGTGGCGTATTCCACTGAGGCTTGTGTGGTAAACCAGCCGGCCTGGGACTTCGGATCCGTGCCTGTACAGCGTACGTAGATCAAACACGTAATCTTCGGAGTAGCGATATGACGCGGCTTGTGCGCGGCAGACCGGCGGCGTCCCCTCAAGCCCCTCATGCTGCGCAGCGTCCGTCCGTCTGGATGTACCTGGCCGTTGGTGTCGTCGGTGGCTTCTTGAGCGGCTTTGCCGGCATTGGCGGCGGCGTCGTGCTTATTCCGCTGATGGTGGCCTTCCTGGGCCTCACCCAGCACCGGGCGCACGGCACGTCCCTCGCCATCATCATCCCTACCGCCTTGGTCAGCGCTATTCGCTACTATGTGGCCCCGCGAGGAGGCCTGGAGCCTCCGCTTCTCCTTGCTATTGTCTATGCAATCCCGGCCATGGTCGGCGCGCCCCTGGGAGCGCGGCTGATTACGGCAATTGACACTGCCGCGCTAAAGCGTTTGTTCGGTGTGCTGTTGCTGGCGCTGGCGCTGCGCCTGCTTATTCCCCGCAGTCCCGCCAGTCTCTGCAGCACGCTGGGCATCGACGCCCTACCAGGGTGTCCGAGCATCGACACGACCGGCACCCTGCTCTTGATGCTGGGGCTGCTCGTGCTGGTAGCAGGCACAATCATCACGCTGGCACGCCGCCCGGCCGGGCGAGCGCTGCGCTAGGAGAGCCTGCAGAGATGTCCTTAACACCCCTCCAGCTATTGGTCGCTGCGCTCGTCGGCCTGTTTACCGGCGTAGTGAGCGGACTGATGGGCATCGGCGGCGGTAATATCCTGGTTCCGGCGAGCACGATCCTGCTCGGGCTGACCCAGCACCAAGCCCAGGGGGTCTCGCTCATGGTCATCATTCCCACCGCTATCACCGGCGCTTACACGCACTGGAAGCACGGCAACGTTGATGCGCGCACGGCTGCGCTCGTTGCACCGGGGGCGGTAGTGGCCGGGTGGCTTGGCGCTGAGGTCGCGCAGCGCCTTACCGCAGAGATGCTGCGCACGGCCTTCGGCATCTTGTTGCTCTACTTCGCCCTGCGCTACCTGGGCGTCGAGGCATGGCTGCGGCGGCGCCTGGCCCGGCGGTGAGCCCGGGCAGGACATGGGTGTTTCTTTAGCAAAAGGACAGGAGGTCACGGGACGGTGGCGACACAAAAGCTGCGCATCCTGGTGTTCGGGGCGCATCCCGACGACTGCGATATCAAGGCAGGCGGGGTAGCGGCGAAGTACATCCAGCAGGGACATTACGTCCGCTTTGTGTCGATGACCAACGGCGATGCCGGCCACCATGAGATGGGTGGCGTAGAGCTGGCTCGGCGCCGGCGCGCCGAGGCGGAGGCCGCCGGGCGCGTCATCGGCGTGGAGTACCAGGTGCTGGACAACCACGATGGCGAGCTCATGCCCACCCTGGAGAACCGCAGGCAGGTCATCCGTATCATCCGTGAAGTGCAGCCCGATCTGATCATGACCCCGCGGCCGAACGACTATCATCCCGACCACCGGTACACGAGCCAGCTCGTGCAAGACGCCGCCTACATGGTCACCGTGCCCAACGTGGTGGCGCTGACTGAGCATCTGCCGCGCAACCCGGTGATCGTCTATGTCAGCGATCACTTCCAAAAACCGTATCCGTTCACGCCGGACGTGGCGGTCGGCATCGATGATGTCATCGAGCTCAAGCTAGAGATGCTGCACTGTCACACCTCCCAGATGTACGAGTGGCTGCCCTTCAATGCGGGTGTGCTGCACGAGGTGCCGCTCGCGGACCGCGAGCGGCGTGCCTGGCTGGCTGAGCGGCGGCTGCCCGCTTTTCGCGCTATCGCCGATCGGTACCGCGATCTGTTGATCAAGCTTTACGGTGAGGAGCGTGGCCGCCGCATTCAGTACGCCGAGGCGTTTGAAGCCTGCGAGTACGGCGCACCGCTTACACCAGAAAAGATCCCGGTGTTATTCCCATTCTTTGAGTGAGGGGGGAGAGATGGGAGACGGACCCCTCCCTGGCCCTCCCCTGAGAGGGGAGGGGGCCGGGGGAGGGGTCCCCACCGGCCCTCCGACCGGGCGTTATCGCCCGGGTATACCAGACTGCCGGTGGAGGCACGGCGTGACTACTTCGAGTGCGAATATTACGAAGATCGCCGCTGAGCTGCAGCGCCGCATTGACGGTGAGGTGCGCTTCGACGATACCTCGCGCGTGCTCTATAGCACGGACGCCAGCATCTATCAGATCGTCCCGCTCGGCGTGGTGATCCCGCGGCATGCCGGCGACGTGGCAGAGACGATCCGCCTAGCGGCCGAGTATGGCGTGCCGGTGCTGCCGCGCGGCAGCGGCACTAGCCTGGGCGGGCAGAGCGTCGGCGAAGCTATTGTGCTCGACTTCTCGAAGTACATGAACCAGATCCTGGAGCTAAACGTTGAGGAGCGCTGGGTGCGCGTCCAGCCCGGCGTGATCCTCGATCAGCTCAACGCCTGGCTCAAGCCCCACGGCCTGCACTTCGCTCCCGACGTCTCCACCAGCAACCGCGCCAGCATCGGCGGCATGACCGGCAACAATTCGAGCGGGGCACATTCCCTGCTCTATGGGAAGACCGTCGACCATGTGAAGTCGCTTCGAGTGATTCTCAGCGATGGTACCGTAGCGCTCTTCCGCGAGCTCAGCGAGGCAGAATGGCAGGCAAAGGAAGCCGCCGGCGGGCTGGAGGGGCAGATCTATCGCGAGGTTGCTCGCCTCGCCGCCGAGTATCGTGACGAGATCCTGGCGCGTGTCCCGAAGCTGCTGCGCCGTGTCGGCGGCTATAACCTGGACCGCTTTCTCCCACCGCAGGACCAGCAGCAGTTTGAAGCCGGGCGGCTGTATCGCGATACCGACTGGCGCAACCTGGCCAAGATCGTGGTCGGCTCTGAGGGCACGCTGTGCGCTGTCACAGAGATCCAGGTGAACCTCATGCCGCTCCCAAAGTATACCGGCCTTTGTGTGGTGCACTTCCACGACCTGATCGAAGCGCTGGAGGCTGTGCCGCTCATGCTGGCCTGCGAGCCGGCCGCTATCGAGCTCACCGACCGTTACATCCTGGACCTGACCAAAGGTAACCTGGCCATGGCGGCTAAGCGCGCCTTCCTTGACGGCGACCCTGAGGCGATCCAGGTGGTGGAGTTTTATGGCGAGAGCATGGACGAGGTACGCGCCAGGCTGGAACACCTCAAACAAGCGCTGCGACGCGCCGGCTACGGCTATAGCTACGTGGACGCGATCACGCCTGAAGAGCAGGCCCGCGTGTGGGATGTGCGCAAGGCCGGCCTGGGGTTGCTCATGGGCCTCAAGGGCGACGCCAAGCCGATCGGCTTCGTCGAGGATACCGCGGTGCCCCCAGAGCACCTGGCAGCCTATATCCGCCGCTTCCGGCAACTGCTGGCCGACCGTGGCGTCGAAGCCTCCTACTATGCCCACGCCTCGGTCGGCTGCCTGCATGTGCGGCCGGTGCTCAATTTGAAAGACCGCCGTGACGTTGAGAAGATGCACGACATCGCCATGGCAGTAAGCGACCTTGTCGCCGAGTACGGCGGTGCTATGAGCGCAGAGCATGGCGACGGGCTGGTGCGCTCCGAGTTTGTCGAGAAGATGTACGGACCGCGGCTATATGCTGCCTTCAAAGCCGTAAAGCGCGCCTTCGACCCCCAGGGAATCATGAACCCCGGCAAGATCGTCGATGCACCGCCTATGCACACGCACCTGCGCTACGGCGAGCATTACCGCACAATCCCGATGCAGACCTACTTCGACTTCAGCGCCGACGGCGGCATGGCCGGACATGTCGAGCTGTGCAGCGGCGTGGGCGCCTGCCGCAAGCTCACCGGCGGGACAATGTGCCCGTCCTTCCGTGCTACCCGCGAGGAGGCGCACAGCACCCGTGGCCGCGCCAACATGCTGCGCGCCGCTATGTCCGGACTACTTGGCTTGGAAGGGCTGGCCGACCGGCGGGTCTACGATGTGCTGGACCTCTGCCTGGAGTGCAAGGCCTGCAAGGCCGAGTGCGAGGCCAACGTGGACATGGCCCGGCTCAAGGCAGAGTTTCTGGCCCACTATTATGACAAGCACGGCCTACCCCTCTCTGCCAGACTGTTTGGCAAAATCGCCCCGCTCAGCCGCATTGGCTGCGCGTTGGCACCGCTGTCGAACTGGGCTCTGGAGCTACCCCTGAACCGCCTGCTGCTTGAGAAGCTCGCCGGTATCGACCGGCGCCGGCCGTTGCCGCGCTTTGCGCGGCCGACCTTCCCCCAGTGGTTTGCCCGTCATACCCAGGCGCGGTCCGGCGATGGCAGACCGGCGGTGGTGCTGCTAGATGATACCTTCATGCAGTACAACGAGCCGCAGATCGGCATCGCGGCGGTACGGCTGCTAGAGGCGTTCGGCTACCGTGTCATCCGTGCCGGACTAGTCTGCTGTGGCCGACCGATGATCTCCAAGGGCATGCTCCGCCAGGCCAGGCGGCTGGCCGAGCAGAACGTGCGCCGGCTGCTGCCGCTGGTCGAGCAGGGCCTGCCTATCCTGGGCTGTGAGCCGAGCTGCGTCAGCGCCCTGGTCGATGATTACCCGGCTCTGCTGGCCACGTCCGAGGCGCGCCGGGTGGCCGCCCAGACGTTCATGCTGGAGCACTGGCTGATGCAGCAGGCGCGCCATCCGGCACAGCCATCATTCACTCCCCTGCCGCAGCAGGTACTCCTGCACGGCCACTGCCACCAGAAGGCGCTCTTCGGTACTGCGCCCACGCTGGCGCTGCTGCGGCTGGTACCTGAAGCCGACGTCAAGGAGATCCCATCAGGCTGCTGCGGCATGGCCGGCTCGTTCGGCTACGAGAAGGCGCACTACGACCTCTCCCGCAAGATTGGTGAGCTGAGCGTGCTCACAGCCGCCCGGCAGGCGCCCGCGGACGCTGTGCTCGTGGCCCCTGGCACTTCCTGCCGTCATCAGATCGCTCACTTCGCTGGTCGCCAGGCCCGGCACCCCGTTGAGCTGGTCGCCTCTGCCCTCATTGATACCCCCTGAGGGTATAATCAGGGCTTTTCCTGATACCCGCGGCGCGCCATGGGGTGTAGCCTGAAGGTGAGCGCGCCGCAGGGAGAACGGTTGCTCCTAGCCGCGGTGCGTCGGCCCTACTGTTGTATGGACGTGAGAATGGACGTGAACGCGGTGGCCAGTGGCCAGGCGCTATCGGCGTGGCGACGGTGACCGCCGGCGAAAGGAGAGCAGAGTATGGTGCAACGCGTTGTCGTGCTCGGTGGAGGATTCGGCGGACTGGAGAGTGCCTACTATCTGAAGTGGCGCCTGCGCGACCGTGCCCAGGTCACGATCGTGTCTGACCGGCCGGACTTCCTGTTCAAGCCCAATACCATCTACATCCCATTTGGGCTGCCGCCGGAGAAGCTCATGTTCCCCATCGCGCCGGGCGCACGGCGCGCCGGCGTTGATTTCATCCAGGCGCGGGTCGAGGACGTGGACCCGGACAAACAGGAAGTCATGACCACGCAGGGCCCGGTGCCGTTCGACCGCCTGATCATTGCCACCGGCGCGGGCATGCGGCCGGAAGAGATCCCCGGTCTGCAAGAGTATGCTGTCGGCATCTGGACCGTTGACGAGATGGTGCGCCTGCGCGGTGAAGTCCAGCGCCTCGTAGAGCGAGCGCTCACGCGCGGCCACCAGCGCGTGCTCTTCCTGGTACCGCCCAGCAACAAGTGTTCTGGACCGCTCTATGAGCTGGTGTTCATGCTCGATACCTGGCTGCGGCGCAGGCACGCCCGCGGGCTGGTGCACATCGTGTATTCGACGTACGAGCGATCCTTCATTCAGGCATTCGGGCCGCGGCTGCACGAGGTCGTGACCCGTGAATTCCAGGCGCGCGGGATTGAAGGGCTCACTGAACACGTGGTGACGCACGTCGAGGCTGGCGCGGTCAACTTTGCCAACGGCGCGCGTATTCCGTTCGATCTGCTCATCACTTTTCCTCCGTACGTTGCTGCCCGGCCGTACGCCAGCCTGCCCTCTGACGACCGTGGCTTCGTGACCACCGAGCTCGAGACCCGTCGTGTGCAGGGACATCCCAACATCTACGCGGTCGGCGATGCGGCCGACTTTCCGGTGAAGCAGGCCTTCCTCGCCTTCCTCCAGGCAGACGCGGCGGCGGAGCAGCTCGCCGCCGAGATCGCCGGCGAGCAGCCGCGGCTGTGCTTTGAGCCGACCAGCATGTGTGTAATGGAAATGTTCGACAAGGCGACGTTCGCTCAGGTGCCGCTGCGGGTGACCGGTGATCCCCAGCGGCCCGTGGAGGTCCGCGCTGAGGCGCTCTCCCTGTACAAGGTCGGCGTGTCGCCGTTGTGGCGGGCCGGGAAGGCGCTGCTCGGCCTGTACCTGCCATTCCGCTTCCGTTCCGGCCAGCCGTTCCACGCCGGACCGCTCTGGCAGGCCATGGACCTCGGCTTGAAGGCGATGTCTGCCGTTCTGGCGCAGTAGCTGGGACCGGGGCTGAGTGCCGTGGACCTCATCGCCCCGGCGCTCAGCCTTCTATCTTTAACTAAATTTAAGCTATGCAAGAACTATACTAATTCACTAATACCAAACTATTAACGCTAAACTTTTTTTATGTTACGATGGTTGTGCCGCTCGACACGCGCGGCGGCCCGACGGTTCGACATGTCCTAGCCGACACGCTACACTGTCGGTAGCGCGCGGCCCGCAGTGCCACTTTGTCCGATCCATCCTGCGGCATGCGCACTACGCTCAGTGAGTTGCAGCTATGCCGTTCATTCGTGTCGGGTTAGTTGAGTTCCCGCCGGAGAGCCTCGACGCCAGGTTGCATGCCCTCGGCGTGCGTTCCCTCCTGGAGCAAGAGGGGATCGCCTATACTGTGCTGGACAGCGCCCGGCCGGCTGAGGCACTCGGCGCCGTTGATGTGCTCGTGCTGGTCGATTACATGCAGATGGGCCCGCGCGAGACGGCGCAGTGGCTGCCGGTGCTGGAGCGCCTGCCGGCGCTATGGACCGGCCTGCTCCACCCGCAGGCGCCGGACGAGCTCCTGCAGGCGCTGGGGCTGTCGGCTGGAGCGGACCGGCCGCAGAATGATATGGCGGGCATGCTGCGGGTGTTTTACGCGCGCTATCACAAGGTGACCGAGCGGCTGAGCGACTCTGCCGAGCGCTCGGTCAGGCTCAAGCGCATTCCCACCCTGCTGGTGACGGCATCGCTGCCGGAGGGCACGGAAGAAGCCGTTACCATTGAACTTGCCGACGGCACTCGGCTCGGCTCCGGCGTGGTGGTGCGGGAGCAGCCGCAGCGGCGCGTCACGCTGTGCTTCCCAGCCGGCCTTGTCTTCACCACGCGCACCGGTCGCCACCTCGACCTGCGCGGCGACCTGGACGAGTTCGATTACCCGAGCTCAACCGCCGTGGATACTGTGCGGGTTCTGCTGCGGGAGGGGGTGCGCTGGCTGGCGCCGCAGGATGCGTTGCCGCGCGTGTATTACTGGCCGCTGTGGGGCGCGGACGGCGCGCTCGGCAACGCAGAGGCGATCCCCCGCGGGGCGTACATGCTGAGCCACAATCTCTGTGCCGAGGCTGGAGCGGGGATCGAGTTTATCCTTGATACCTGTCGCACTCATGGGCTGCGCACTACGTTCTTCCTGCCCTCGCCGGATCTGTTAACACCTGAGCAGGCCGGCGAGCATGTGGTGGCGCTGCAAAGCAGTGATACGGCATCGCCGGAAGAACTGGTCTGGCAGAAGCGGGCTCTGGAGGAGCGGCAGGGCCGCCCCATCTCTGGGTGGCGCCGGATGGGCCCGTCGCAGCCGACGAGCTATCCGGACATCTGGCGACGCCTGGTGCGCGCCGGCTTTGCCTGGTGTTCGAGCTTTCCCGTGCAAAGCCAGTGTGGGCTGGCGCCGTCTGAGGGCACCGCCACGGGGTGCCGTCTGCCCTACTGGGTTGTGGATGTGGAAACTGCCGAGCGCCTGCCCCTGGTGGAGTTGCCCAGCCTGGATACCCAGGATATCGAGCGGCTGACGAACATCCGCTATGGCGCGCGCCTCTCGCAGTGGCAGTTCGAGGCGCACGCCCGCTCGCGGCTGGACCTGGTGCAGAAGAATAATGTGGCCGGAGGCTACCACCTCCATGGCTGGACAGCCGGTGGTGCAACTGAGGAGGGGCGCTTTTACGGCGCGCCCGGCTGCCGTGAGCTGCTGCGGCGTGTGATCGACTGGGCGAAGGAGCGCGAGGTCGCCATTGTAACCCATCAGCAGGTTTATGACTGGTGGGTCTGCCGCGCCCGCTGCCGGCTCAACGTACAGCGGCATCTGGTGGAGTTTGCCGCGCCCGAAAGCGAGTATCGGGCGGTGCTCGAGGTGATGCAGCCCGCCGCACAAGAGGAGGCCCTGGCGCTGGAGATCGAGGGAGCAGCCGGCGAGCCGATGGTGTGGGGCACTCGTACCGAGCGGCGCTACCTCATTCCGGCGGCGCCGGGAGAAGAGCCACTGCTCGTCCGTCTGGTCTGATCCGGTGGGACGGCGCTGTTCTCCCAGCGTTACCCGGCCCGTTTTGATTTTATGTATACTAGAGAGGTACGAGCGAGGCGACATGAATGTAGGCTTCATCGGACTGGGAAAGATGGGGAAGCCGATGGCGCGGCACCTTTTGCGTGCCGGTCATCGGGTCACGGTCCATAACCGCAGCCGGGCTGCGGTCGAGGAGCTCGCCCGCGAGGGTGCCGTGCCGGCGTTCAGCCCGGCAGAGGTGTCGGCGGCGAGCGACATTGTGCTGACCTGCCTGACCAACACCCAGTCGGTCGAGGACGTCTACTTCGGGCCCCAGGGGCTGATCCCGGCGGCCCGGCCGGGCCAGATCCTGGTGGACCACAGCACGGTTGGTCCGGCGACCAGCCGTGCCTGCGCTGAGGGGGCACGGGCGAAGGGGGCAGACTTCCTCGATGCCCCGGTAAGCGGCGGGCCGGCTGGCGCCGAGGCCGGCACGCTCACGATCATGGTGGGCGGCGAGCCGGCCACCTTCGAGCGTGCCCTGCCGGTGTTCCAGGCCTACGGCAAGAACATCCGCCTGGTGGGGCCGACCGGCATCGGCAGCGTGATCAAACTGGCCAATCAGTTGCTCGTGGCGATCAATATGGCCGGAGTGGTCGAGGCGATGGTGCTCGGCACCAAGGCCGGCGCTGATCCGCAGGTCATGCTCGAGGTGCTGAGCACCAGCTTTGGCTCCAGCGCGATGTTGACCCGCTCGGTGCCGATGATCCTGCAGCGCAACTTCACGCCGGGCACTTCGGTGAACCTGATCCTTAAGGACCTGGGACTTATCCGCGAGCTGGGCAAGCAGGAAACGGTCCGATTGCTGATGGGGAGCCTCGCCGAGGAGATCTTCGGCGAGGCCCGCGCTGAAGGATACGGCGAGGACGACATGGCCGGGCTGGTGCGCCCGCTGGAGCGGCTGGCCGGCATCCAAGTTGGTGCGCACGAGAAGCGATGATGGCGCGCGATGTCATCACGTAAGGCTCGCCCACTTCCGAACGGTCGCGCCCGCACCAATGGGCATACTGTGCTGCAGCCGCACAGCGCGGTCGAGGTCTTTCGGCCCACGCGGCGGCCGCTGATTCAGGCGGCTATCCTGATCACGCCGGCGGCTGCAGTGCTGCTCTATTTCAGCATCACGCGCCCATCGGCGGACTTCCTGGCCTTCTACGTGCTTCTGGCGATCATGATCGGCATGGTGATCATGTCGTATATTCAGCGGCCTGGAGTGACTGTAATCCTCGATCCGGTCGGGATCATCGGCATCCAGGGGCGCACGCGCGTGGCGATCCCCTGGGCCCAGGTGCAGTCCATCCGGGAGCTGCCGGTACCGGTCTCGCGCGGGGCCGAGCGGCGGCTGGTGATCGAGGGGCGCGGCGAGCATGGCCGCGCGCGGATCACCGTGCACCGCTCCTACATCCAGCACTACGACCGCCTCAAGGCCACTGTGGTGCAGCGCGTGCCGCGGAGCTGTCGGGTGGATGTGCTGCCGTCTTGAGGCTGCCATCAACCGGCGTGGCTCTCCTGTACCTTCCTACACCACCGCCACAGCCTGTCCGCGACGAGCGGATTCATAGCATGCGGCAACGGCGCGCACGATGTGGAGGGCCTCTTCTCCGGTACAGGCCGGCGTAGTCCGGCCAAGCAGGGCATCGACGAAGTTTGCCATCGCCGTCGTGCCGGCCGGAAGCTCTGCCGCGTCCACCTGAAGCGGCCGGCCGTCGTGGGCGAGGTGCTCCGGCAGAGTGTCCGGGCGCACCGGCCAGGTGAGAGTAAGCGCCCCCTCGGTGCCGTAGATAGTCATGCGCTCGTTCCAGCTCCAGTCGCCCGGCGCGTTTGCCTCAAACACTAGAGAAACCAGTGCCCCGCGCTCCAGCCGACCGGCTACAGCCGCGCGCGTCTCCACTGGCAGCTCGTCGAAGCCGGTGCGACACACGATCTCGGCAAGCCGCTGTCCTGAAAGCCAGGCGCAGGCATCCAGCACGTGCGAGCCGGTGTTAATCAGGATGCCGCCGCCGGCAAGCGCCGGATCGGAGTGGGTGCCGCGCATGCGTGGCACGCCCCGATCGCCCGGCTCGCCGCGCAGGATCGGCATCAGGCCGATGATCTGCGTGGCCACGACATGGCGCACCTCGCCCAGGTGCCCTGCGGCAACGACCTGGCGAGCATAACGATAGTGGGCGTGACAGCGCCGGTCGAACCCGACCGCGAGCAGCCGTCGCGCACGGCAGGCCAGTGCAACCAGTTCCTCGCCGTGCGCCGGCTCCAGCACCATCGGCTTTTCCACGAAGACGTGCAGTCCGTGCTCAAGCGCCGCGCGCGCATGCTCGTAGTGCAGTCCTGCCGGGGAGGCGATCACTACGGCGTCAAGCTCTTCCTGATCGAGCATGGCCCTGTAGTCACTGTAGCGTCCTGAGATGTTGAAGTCTGCGGCGATCCGCTCCAGCCACTCAGGGCTGCGGCGGCTGATCGCCACAACGCGCGCGTCGGGGTGCTTTTGCAGGTTGGGCAGGTGCCTGGCGGCCACCACGCTGCCGGCGCCGATGATCCCTACACGCACCGGACCGGCGAGCACATCATAATCTGACTGTGCTTCGTGGGTCATAGCGCACTCCTCTCTTCACCAACAGTAACAGTGTCACGGGCAGCCGGTCAACCGCCGGAGCATCTCAGGAATCACCATTTGACGCCCGGATAGAAAGGCCGGTAGAATCATGCTGCACTGCAGATAAATAGACTCAATCACTCGACAAATGCCCGGCAGGGTTTGTCCCTGGGGCGCTGCGGACGGAGACGATGCAAGGTGCTCTCACCACGCCGGCCGGTAGGGTGAGATCGCTGCGAGTAGCTCGAACGGCCGGTCTCGCCGGTCTGGCGATTGCTATTCTCCTTCTTCCGGTGTGGGCGCAGGTCTCGACTGAGGTCGGTGTCTACTGGGCTATCGGACTTGCGTTTGGGTTCATTCTGCAGCGGAGCCGCTTCTGCTTTGCCGGCGCCTTCCGCGACCTGTGGCTGGCCCGAGATGGTCGGTTGATGCGTGCGGTGATCCTCGGCCTGCTGGTGGCGACCACCGGATTCACGCTGTTGATGGCGCGCTTTGTGCCCGACCCCTCGTTCGGGGATCTTCCGCCGAAAGCTCACATCATGCCGGTGGGCCTGCATCTGGTCGTCGGCGGGCTGGCCTTTGGCACCGGGATGGTCCTGGCCGGCGGCTGTGTCAGCGGGACGCTCTTCCGCATCGGCGAAGGTTATGTCGCCTCGTGGGTCACGCTCGGCGGCATCCTGCTTGGTCTCGCCGGCGCAGCGCACACCTGGAACTGGTGGTGGACCGTGCATATCAGCCGGCAGCCTGCGATCTGGCTGCCACGGGCTCTGGGATTCGGCTGGTCTGCCGCTGTGGTCCTGGCGGCCCTTGGCGCCCTGTACGTGGCGATCATGTGGTGGGAAAGCCGCGATGGCATGCCGTTCTTTGCCACATGGTCGCAGACCGAGCCGCCGCCGACCACCTTCACGGAACGCCTCGCGGCGATCTGGCGAACGGTTTTTGTCCATGGATGGCCGGCTGCTGCAGGCGGCGTCGCCCTGGGCGTGCTGAACATCATGTCCTATGCGTACAACCATCCGCTGGGAGTGACCGGTGAGCTCTCGGCGTGGTCAGATCGCCTGTTCAGCGCCGTAGGCTTGGGCGCCGGCCATCTGCTAGGAACCGATCAGTTCGCCGGCTGCAACCTGGTTAGCGATGGCGGTGGCCTGATTACGTCATCGCTGACGCTGGATGCCGGACTAATCGCTGGATCACTCGTGGCCGCGCTGCTGGCCGGTGAGTTCAAGCTACGCTTCCCTCAGGCGAAGATACGCTACCTGCAGTCCCTGGGAGGTGGCGTCCTCATGGGCTACGGCGCTGGCCTGGCGCTTGGCTGTACTATTGGCGCCTTCTTCTCAGCCATCCCCTCGTTGGCGTTGAGCGGCTGGGTCTTCGGCGCCTCGCTCTGTGCCGGCGCGTTCTTGGGAGTGCAGGCGATCAAGCGTCTGCCGTAACTCCCGGACGGACATGGGAAGGGCGCGAGCCGGCTTGATGTGGCCGGCACAAGAGCCCTCCCCGCAATTACTTATATACATATACAATACATATACAAAGATATACAAACAGATATACAGAACATCTATCTAACCGAGTACCTGGGAGGAGCTGGTCATGCTACTGGACGTGCGCGGTGAGATGTGCCCCTATCCCGCGATGAAGACGCGGGAGGCGCTGAAGAAACTGAAGGCCGGTGATGACCTGGTCGTCCTGACCGACCATGCGCCGGCACTGAACACAATTCCCTGGGAGGGCGCGAAGCAGGGCTACGACACCGAGATCGAGCCGCTTGGGAATGGCGAGTGGCGGCTCACCCTGCGCAAGGTGGAGGGAGCCTTCGACCCCCGACAGGCTCTGGCTAGGCTGCAGGAGAAGCTTGCGCGCGCAGGCGCTGCGGGCTAGCCACTGGTGTGGTGGTTCGTATGGGATACCCCTGTGCACAGGCCACGCCGGGGGCGACTTGAGGCCGGCATGGGCTGGTTCGAACTGCTTCGGCAGGCTAAGGACCTGAATGGTCCGGGAGAGACAGGTCAAGGGGAGAAGCGCTATGCTCACGCGACGATCAACAATCAGCTCGCTTGTGCTGGGTGCTTTGGCACTGGCAGGGTGCGGGCGACCGGCCGCGCAGACGCCGACTGCCTCATCCGGTGAAGGATACGCTCATCCTGAGCTCCTCGCAGAAACCGAGTGGCTGGCTACGCAGCTGGGCCAGCCAAAGATACGCATTGTGGACATGCGCCCTCTTGAGGCATACCGCCAGGGCCACATTCCCGGTGCTGTGCAGCTCGACGGCGCAAAGCTGAAGGACCCGGACGAGAAGCTGTACGTCACCAGGCCGGACACGTTCGCTCGGATGATGGGCGAGCTGGGCATCGATGAGACCGTGACCGTTGTCGCCTACGATGACCAGGGCGGGCTGTGGGCAGCGCGGCTCTGGTGGGTACTCGACTACTACGGCCACACAAACGCCCGTGTGCTCAACGGCGGCTGGAAGAAGTGGGAGGTGGAGAAGCGGCCTGTTACCACAGAGGTGCCGAGCTTTCCGCGGACAACGTTTACCCCACGGGTAAACCCCAACGTCATCTGCGGCCTCGAGGACGTGAAGAAGGCTCTTAACAGCCCGGACTTTGCCATCGTGGACGCCCGCTCGGCCGCCGAGTACGCCGGAACCGATGTCCGCGCAGCGCGGGGCGGACACATCCCCAAGGCGATCAACATCGACTGGCAACGCAATCTCACCACGGAGGAGCCCAGGGTCTGGAAGCCGGCCGCCGAGTTGCGGGCGATGTATGAGAAGGCCGGTGTGACAAAAGACAAGGAAATCATCACCTACTGCCAGACCGCCGTGCGCGCTGCCCATACGCTTTTCACCCTGCGCCTGATCGGCTACGGCAAGGTGCGCAATTACGACGGCTCATGGGCCGAGTGGGGGAACGACCCGAACACGCCCATCGAGCGCTGAGCTGATGCGTGGAGACCGCCGCCCACAGGCGCAGGAGGCGGCGCCGGCAGAGCTGACCATCACCCTGGCCGGCGGGACGGTCGTTCGCCTCCCCTATCACGAGGTCTTTGCCGAGGACGCTGCGGACCCGGCGACGCACCTGCTGGCCGAGCGTGCTGTTGAGTTCGCCGGCCGGCAGGTCATCCTCGCCGGGGCCGGCAGTGCCCTGGTAGGGGTTGCCGCGGCGCTGGCCGGAGCCCGCGTGACCGTTGCCGATACGAACTGCGCGGCGCTTGCCCATGCCCAGCGAGCGCTTGAGCATAACGGCCTCTCGGCGCCATGTCTTTTGCTTGAGGACCTGTCGCTGCTCCCGGCGGAGGCGTTTGACGTAGCGCTCGTACCGCTGAAGTGGTTCTCTGGCAGCCGCGCGTTTGAACTCGCCATCGCCGCGCTAGGCAGGGCTCTGCGTCCCGGGGGGACGCTGTATGTTGGCGGCTGCAACGACCGCGGCATCGAGCATGCGTCGACGCTGGTGCGCGCCCGGTACGGGATGGCGGATGCCCTAGCGTACCGGAAGGGGTGTCGCGTCCTGGCTGCCCGACGAGGCGAGCAGCCGCCAGAGCTCCCGTCGGAGCCGCCGGAGATCCAGGACGTGGAACTGCGCGGGGTACGGGTGCGCCTGCTCAGGCAGGCAGGCGTCTTTGCGGGTGGTGCGCTCGACGAGGGGACCCGTCTGCTCATTGAGGCGCTCGACGTGCGTCCGCATGAGCGCGTGCTCGACTTGGGGTGCGGCAGCGGCGTAGTAGGCATCGTCGTGGCCCTCCTGGCTGAAGGGGTCCAGGTGTGGTTATCAGATGCCGACGCGGGCGCTGTTGCTCTGGCACGCCGAAACCTGGAGCTTAACGGCATCACGAATGCGACTGTGGTGCTCAGCGATGGCTATGCGGCGCTCGAGGAGCTGCGGTTCGATCTGATCGCCAGTAATCCACCGGTTCACGTTGGCAGAGTGCCCGTACAAGCAATCGCGCGCAACTTTATCGCTGGGGCACCGCGTCACCTTGCCCCGCGTGGCAGGCTCTTTGTCGTAGGACCAGCCTTTCTGCCGTACGAGGCATGGCTGGCCGCCCACTTCGCCCGCGTCGCGCGCGTTCTAAGCACTCCACGCTATCGAGTACTGCGCGCGGAGAAGCCGCGTGTCGAGTCCGGCACACGTCGGCGCATGCCCTGAACGGGCCCGTTCCAGATCACAGGTCGCGCGCTGCCCCCAGCAGCAGGAGTGTGCCGATCGCAGCAGCGGCACCGACAAGGGCGGCACCGAGCAGGCCGGCCACACCCGGCGCGACCACGGTGGCGCCGAGCCATCCGCCAAGCAGACCCCCGAGGACACCGACCAAGAGAGCGCTGATCGTACTTCCTCCGGTGCGATCGGGTATAAGCAGGCTGCTCACGCCGCCGGCGATCGCCCCGCAGATCAGCCATCCCAGGATCTCAGGTGCCCACATGAGTAGCCGCAACGCGTACAGACACAGTGGAGTGCCGGCGCCTGGAGCTGTCCTGAGCTCGAGGGATCCTGCCTGTACCTTACCGGCACCATCAGCACAGGAACCGTCCCGCGGACATCAATCACCGAACGAAATCGGTACTACAGGTAGTAATACAGATAGTGATACTATAACATACGGTGTGTACGGTTTATAGCACTTATGAACCTGGTGACTGTAATTGCTGATGGATCGCTAGTAGACTAAGCAAGTAGATTAAGTAAACAGGAAGAGATGATGAAAGATAAACATTCTCGGCGGCTCCTCGTGTGCCGCCCTGGAGCCGGAGCTCTCAGCGATGTCCGCGAACCAGGAGGAATTCGATCGTCTGGTGCAGCTTGTCCAGGCTTGCCGCCGCTGTCCGGCGATGGAAGGACGTCGCCGTGTCCTTGGCCGGGGCAACGGGTCGCCGCGCGCCGCGGTGATGTTTGTTGCCGAGGCCCCCGGGCGTCTGGGCGCCGAGCGAACCGGCATTCCACTGAGCGGTGATCAGGCCGGGCGCACGTTTGAGCACCTGCTGGCGTGTGCAGGATGGACGCGCGCGGAAGTGTTCATTACCAATGCCGTGCTGTGCAATCCCCAGGACGCGCTGGGACGAAACCGCAGCCCATCTCCGGACGAGCTGGCGCATTGTCGGGAGCACCTGCGCGCCCAGATCACGGTCGTCGCCCCGCGCCTTGTCGTGGCCCTTGGCGCCACGGCGCTGCGTACCCTTCACCTGATTGAGCCGCACTACCTGCGGCTGGGACGGGATGTCGGGCGCGTCATACCCTGGTTCGGTCGGTATCTCGTTGCCCTCTACCATCCAGGGCCGCGGGCGCTGATACACCGGCCACTACCCCGGCAGGAAGAGGATTTTCGTACCCTGCGTTCCATAGCTGCCGCCCTCCTAGGCTGCCGCCCTCCTACGCAGCGGGCGCCCGACGTGATACACTGGTGACAAACGACGCGACATGACAACCGACATCTCCCACGACCAGCCATCCCCGAGCACGCCGGCGCAGGTTCGCCACGGCGACGACTCGGATCTGCAGGCCCTTGCCGCCGACGATTTCCTGGTGTGGATGCGCGCCGCCCGCACCTTGATCGCTCGCGGCGACGATGCCGTGGCAGTGCTGCACCGTAGCCTGCCTCACCAGCCGCCCGAGGTGCGTAAGCGCATCGCCTACGTGCTGGCGCGCATTGCCACGCCTGCAGCCGTGCGCGCGCTGGCCGACCTGCTCCAAGACCCGGTGCAAGAGGTACGTGCCGCTGCCGCGCTGGAGATAGATCGCGCCGGCATTGCCATAGCAGAAACCGCGCAGGGGGCCGAGGCCGCGCCGACCCCGATCGAACCGGTGCTGCAGGTGCTGACGCAGGCAATGGAGCGAGCGCGGCGCGATCCGAACGCCCCGGAGGGCGACCGCATCCGGCTGATTGAACAGCTTGCCGTGATGCGCACGCCGGGCAGCATTGAAGCGCTGGTCACGGCCCTGAGCGATGTGTCGGGCAACGTGCGGGCGGCGGCGGCGCAGGCGCTGCGCGAGGTGGTCCGGCGTGCAGCTACCGATCAGGAGACCCGACAGCGGCTGTCTGCTGCGCTGCCGCCTCTGGTATCCCAGGCGGCGTTTGATCCTCATGGGCCGGCGCGCGAGGCTGCGCTGACTGCCCTGCGTGCCGCATGGGACCTCCCCGTCGAGCCCAAACCGGCGGGGCGGGATCACCACTTGCAACGTTCCCCTGAAGCGCTCGCTATCGAGCAGCGGTTTGGCGAGCTGCTGCTGGAGCGGCAGCGACCGGCGCGGCTCGCCGCGGTACGGGCAGCGGCGGGTATGCAGGGCAGTCGCGCTGTATCGCTGCTCAGCATGGCCTTGCTCACCAACGACGATGCGGATGTGCGCGCCGCCGCCGCACACGAGCTGGCGCGCTTCACCGCCGACCCTGCTGCAGTGAAGGCGCTGCGGCGCGCGTACCTGCGCGAGGCAAGCCCCCTCGTACGTAGTGCCATCCATACAGCGCTGGGCGGCCGTGTGCCGCTCCGCATCGCCGCCACAGCCGTGCGACGCTCCCTCGAGCTTATCGCGGCTGTGGTGGTGATCGCGCTGCTCGTTTACACCGGTGTGGTGCATGCCTACCGTAGTAGCGAAGGCATTCCGGGGCCGATTGATCAAAGCTGGTACAGCGGTACGTTTGGGAGCAATGCGCGCGTGGAGCGCCGGCTGCAGCGGGCCCTAGGGCCGCTGGCGGCGGTGCGCGATGTGGTGCCCACCCTCCAACCGGTGCAGGGACAGATCTGGCGACTCGCCCTGCCGAGCCGTCCTCTGGATCGCTTCTTCGGAAATCCCCGGCGCGAGGTCCTGATCTTTACAGCACGGGGCAAGGATGACGTCGAGGTGCGCATCCTGGTCATCCGAGTCAACAACCAGACACGCGTGATGGCGCTGGGGGTAAACGACGTGTTCGATCCAGACAGCCCGGCCGGCGACTATATCGAACTCATGGAGGTGGGCGAGCAGAGCCGGGCGATCGTGCCGTTGCTGCGCCAGCGTGTCGAAGAGATCCTGGCGCAGTCTGAGGACCGGCGGCCCGGCAGCCTGGGCGGCAAACCGGCCACCGGCTTTGACCTCTTCGTTCCGCTGGTGACGGATGGCGAGACGCGGGCCAAGGTTGAACGCATAATCAATACAAATCTGGTGCTGCGGCGGACATTCTTACGTGCCCAGGCGAGCAGTCCCGACTTGAGCTTTGGCGCTCGCGTCTTCAGCGTGCGGCCTGTGCAGGGGGCCGGCCGGTTGAGCGAGGACTTCCGCGTGCTCCAGCGCTCGCTCACGCACTCCATCCGTGGCAATGTGGACTGGGCGTTCCTGCTTGGCCGTGATATGACACGCACCATACTGCCCGCCGCCCTGCCGCCAGCGGCGCCCCGGCTGACGGCAGACTACTTCAAGCTCACGCATCCCGACCTCTGGTCGGCGGTGAGCGAGGCTCGCGACCAGCTCTCGGAAGACGACTGGGCCATGGAGCTGGTAGCTGTGCTTGTCGGCACGGTCGCTGCCCGGCGGCACGAGGTCGTCTTTACCATATGGCCCGGTGCTGCACCGGATGATGTCTTTGATCTCCCAGCACGGGTGCCGGCCGGCCGTGGGCAAGGGTCGCCGCCGGTCGCTCCTGCGCCGCGGGCTCCGGCGACAACGCGTCCCCCCATTCCTGTGCCGCGGCGCGTCGCCGAGCCGTTGAGCAGCCGGGACATCCAGTTGCTGGTGCAGTTACGGCTGCTCCCCTCAACGATGCGGCCGAGCGCTCTTGGCTATGATGACTCTTTGATTGGACACGCCTACTACTGGTTCCACTCCCTCCTGCGGCGCCGGGCCGTGGTATGAGTGCCGCCAAGAAGCGGCTGGCTAGACGGACCCATGAAGGGTTGTTGGAGTCACAGCGGAAGGAGCGTCCAAGTGGCAGAGCAACAGCTTCCCGAGCAGGAAAAATTAGAGTATTTGCTCTCCATGCTAACCAATCTGTTCGAACACCTTCCCGAGGGGAAGACTCAGCACGTCAAGCTTAAGGAGGGCGAGGTCTGGATCAAGCGCCGACCCACAGGGATCTCCATCACGCACACGGTCTACCCAGTCCGTCGCACCGGATAGCCAAGGCCTCCCCACCACGCCGGCGTAGTCGAAAAGCTCTGGGAAGCCCGCAGGGGCAGCATGATCCCCCGGTATGCTACCCCTGCCCTACCATATGCCGGCGATCTGTGCTCTCGTGGCGCACGGCAGGTCAGCCACGCTGATCAATCGGGATATAGCGCAAATTACGCGGACCAACGTATTCTGCCCGCGGCCGGATCAATCGGTTATTACGGAGTTGCTCCAGGACATGCGCTGTCCAGCCGGCCACGCGACTGACCGCGAACACCGGGGTGAACAGGTCCTGGGGAATGCCGAGGTAGTGGTACACCGACGCGGAGTAGAAATCGACATTGGGGTAGATATCCCTGCCGCGGGCCTGCATTTCCCGCCGCATAACCTCCTCAACAGCGCGAGAAATCTCATACCATTTCAGGTCCCCGGTGCGCTCGCCCAACTCTTTGGACAGCCGGCGCAGATGCATTGCCCGCGGATCCTCGGTCTTATAGACGCGGTGCCCAAAGCCCATAATGCGCTCGTGGCGAGCCAGCTTGGCCCGGATGTACTCCTCCGCCCGCGACGGATCGCCGATTTCCTGCAGCATTTGCATCACGCGCACGTTGGCCCCGCCATGCAGGGGCCCGGCCAGTGCGCCGACCGCTGAGGTAATGGACGAGTACATGTCGGACAGAGTTGCCGCTGTCACCCGCGCCGCGAACGTGGAGGCATTGAGCTCGTGGTCCGCGTGGAGGATCAAGCAGATATCAAAGGCACGCCGGCTCTCCTCGTCGGGCCGCTGTCCTTTGAGCATGTACAGGAAGTTCGCCGCCGTATCCAGCTCGGGATCGGGCGGCACCACCGCCGCTCCGTTGCGGCTACGATCCCAGGCCGCGACAATCGTGCCCATCCGTGCCGTGAGCCGGATCGACTTACGGATGTTCGCCGGTTCGCTGTCATCGCCCTGGTCGGGATCGTAGAGCGAGAGGAGTGAGACCGTGGTACGAAGCACGTCCATGGGCAGTACCTTGGCCGGCCAGTTACGCATGGCGGCCAGCACCGGCTCGGGCAGGGCCCGATTGGCGCTTAACTGCCCGCGCAGCTCCTCAAGCTCGGCACGGGTGGGCAGCTTACCGTGCCAGAGCAGGTATACAACTTCCTCAAAATTCGAGTACGCGACCAGGTCGTGGATGTCGTAGCCCTGGTAGATGAGTCTGCCCTCGATGCCATTCACATCGCAGATGGACGAGGTCGCCGCGACCACGCCCTCAAGTCCAGAGACCTCTGGCATGCTACCCACCTCTCTCCACCGGCCTTACTCGTGGCGCGGCCGCGCCACCGGCCGGCTCATCCATAGAGTTGTTGCGAGAGTTGTTACGCGTACTGTGGCTGGGTGAAGCAGCAAATCTCTCAGAGGCGCCGGCACGCACCTGCCTCTCCCCGCTTTTCACCAAGAGTATACGACAAAGCGGCAGCCGTGCTCACCTGAGCGCCATCAGGGGCAGCATTGACACGCCGCGCTCTCCCATGCTAGCATGCCCATGCGAGCTCTGCTGCCGGCCGCCGGGCCGGCATTGGCAGCCTGCAAACGGTATATCCTCACTATCTTTGCACCAAGGGACGGGGAAAGTCCGGTCAAAGTCCGGCGCTGTGCCGCAGCGGTAGCCGGTCGGAGTCTTCCGGCCGGAAGCCCGAATGCCCGCCCTTGGGAAGTGCCGTACACCTTCGAGCGAAAGGGGGAAGGCAGCCTATGGATCCTCGCACGTAGCCAGCCTCCGGTCGCCCCCGCAAGGGGCTGTTGATTCCTGCACCAACCTCCCTGCTCTGGAGCTCGCCGGCCTGCGCCCGGACAGAACTCTTCTGTCGCGTGCTCCAGCTGGCAGGATTGTTGTCAACGTGCGCCGCTCCGTATGCGCGCACTCCATGCGCGTACTCCTAGGAGGAAAGGATCTGCCCAGCATGTATCAGCTTCTTCGTGTCGTTACTCTTGTACTGGCCGTCACACTGGGTCTGAGCGCATGTACGCCGGCCGTGTCGCGCGCCCCGGTGGCGCAGACCCCGCCGGCTCAGCAGGCATCGTTTCCCGTCACCGTCACCGATGATCTCGGGCGCTCGGTACGCATCGAGAAGCTGCCGCAGCGAATCGTGTCAACGGCGCCGAGTAACACGGAGATCTTATTTGCCTTGGGTCTTAACGAGCGTATTGTTGCAGTGACCGACTTCTGCGATTACCCTGAGGCGGCCAAGGCCAAACCCAAAATCGGTGGCACCAGGCCCAGCGTGGAGCGGATCATTGCCTTCTCACCCGACCTCGTCGTGGCATCTACGATTAACCCGCAGGAGCTGATCCAGCAACTTGAGGGCGCGGGCATAGCGGTGGTGGTGTGGGGGCCGAAAGACTTCGCCGGCATCATGCGCAATATTGAGCAAACCGGAGTGATCACCGGGACAATCGAGCAAGCCAGGCGCATTACTGCCGGGATGAAGAGCCGGATCGACGCCGTTGCAGCCAAAGCGCGGCAGGCCACGACCAAGCCACGCGTGTTTTTCGAGGTGGACGCGACTGATCCGGCGAAGCCGTTCACTGCCGGTCCCGGGTCGTTCGTGGATGCGATGATTACTCTTGCCGGTGGCCAGAACGTCGCCGCCGGCGCTGCCTCACCGTGGCCGCAGTTCAGCCTGGAGGAGCTGGTCAGAGCCGATCCCGACATCATCATCCTGTCTGACTACGCCTATGGGGTTACTCCCGAAAGCGTGGCACGGCGTCCAGGCTGGGAGAACCTCACCGCAGTGAAGAAGGGGGCCATCAAGCCGATCGAGGATCCGAACATTGTCGTGCGTCCGGGCCCGCGCATCGTCGATGGGCTGGAGCTTATGGCCCGGCTGATCCAGCCGGATCTGTTCAAGTCGTAGCGCGGGATCTGTCCGGGTCGAAATGCAGAGTGTGTCGCCGTGGGCATGGGAGATCTCGAGCGAGGGAAGCCGGAAGCAGAAGCGGCGTGCATGCGGAAGGGCGTGCGGCGGCCCAGCGCACCGGTGGCGCTCGGGATAGCCGGGTTTGTCCTGCTCGGCGCGGTGGTGACCGGTGTGGCCATCGGCGCGGTGCCCATTGATCCACGGCACGCTGCGCTCATCCTGCTCCGGCAGGCCGGGCTGCATCCGGCTGTAGTTGACTGGTCGCCGGCCGAGGAGACGATCCTTCTCTCCATCCGGCTGCCGCGGGTGATTGCCGGGGCGCTGGTGGGCGCAGCGCTTGCTACCACCGGCGCCCTCTACCAGGGGATCCTGCGCAATCCCCTGGCTGATCCGTATGTGATCGGGAGCTCGGCAGGCGCCGCGCTTGGCGCGACCATCGCGCTCCTGGTCGGCAGCACGGTCACGCTGCTGGGCTTTGGGCTGGTGCCGCTGCTGGCCTCGCTGGGGGCACTGGTGAGCGTGCTGCTAGTCTATAGCGTGGCCCGCGTGGGCGGCCGTGTGCCGGTGGTGAGCTTGCTCCTGGCCGGCTTCGTTGCCGGATCGTTCATGACCGGCGTCATGTCTCTCCTGATCGTGCTGAACGACCGGCTGCAGTTACGCATCCGCCAACTTTTCTTGTGGCTTATGGGCGGTATTTCGGTGAGCGGATGGCAGCAGGTGCAGGTTGTTGCTCCAGCCACGCTTGTGGTACTGGTAGCATCCTTCGGACTGGCACGGGCCCTCAATGCCTTCGCCCTTGGTGAGGACGTGGCAGCCGCACTCGGTATCTCGGTTGAGCGGACCAAGCTATTGGTGGTGCTGGCCGGGGCAGCGCTGACCGGTCTGGCCGTTTCTCTCAGCGGGCTGATCGGCTTCGTCGGGCTGGTGGTGCCCCACGCGGTGCGGCTTGTGCTCGGTCCCGACCACCGCCTGCTCTTGCCGGCCACCGCACTGGGTGGCGCAGCATTTCTGGTGCTGGCCGATACCCTCGCCCGCACGTTGGCAGCCCCATCGGAGCTGCCGGTGGGTGTGCTCACGGCCCTCACCGGCGCGCCGTTTTTCCTAGTGTTGCTGCGGCAGAAGAAGCGAGAATATGCCCTCTGACGCCCGTTCGCCCCAATTAGGAGGGGCGCGACTGCGCCTGATTCATACCGGCTTCCGCTACGCGACCAGCGGATTCACCCTGGCGCCTACGACGCTGGACGTCGCGCCGGGCGAGATGGTCGCCCTGCTCGGGGCAAACGGCGCCGGCAAGTCGACCGTGCTCCGGCTTATGGCCGGGCTGCTCATGCCGCAGGACGGATGGGTTGAGCTCGACGGCCGGCCGCTTGCACGCATGCGGCGGCGCGAGATCGCGCGTGTGCTGGCACTCGTGCCCCAGGAAGTCTCCGTGCCGTTCGCCTTTACAGTGGCTGAGCTAGTCGCGTTGGGGCGTACGCCGCACGTGCACGCCTGGCGCGGCGAGACGGCGGCTGATCGCGCCGCGGTACAGCGCGCCCTCGCGGTCACCGAGACGCTTGCGCTGGCCGATCGCTTCTACACCGACCTTTCTGGAGGCGAACGCCGCCGGGTGATGATCGCCATGGCCTTGGCGCAAGAGCCACGGCTGCTCCTGCTCGATGAGCCGACGGCGCACCTGGATCTGCACTATCAGCTTGCCCTACTGGACTTGCTGCGCACATTGAACCGGCGTGGCCTCACCATTGTCGCCTCCATGCACGACTTGAACCTGGCCGCGATGTACTTTCCGCGACTGGTTCTGCTACGCTCCGGCACCGTCATTGCCGACGGCCCGCCGGCCGATGTGCTCACTCCCGCGCGCCTGGAGGATGCCTTCAGCGTGCGCGTCCTGGTACAGTGCCACCCCGTGCTTGACGTCCCGCACATTGTGCCGCTGCCCGATGGCCGGGCCTGTGTGCCCGCACAGGAGGAAGGACGAGAGAGACGGACCTCTGAGGAGAAGGAGCATGCCTGAGCCACAGCCTGCTGCCCCGGCAACCACCGCACCAGGTTCAGACGCTGTGCCGGCCCCCGGCCGGCTGCTGACCGCCACTGTGCAGACCATCCAGCCGCTCGACGCTGAAGCGATGGCGCAGGCTCAGGCGCGCCAGTCGCGCCTGACTAAGCCGCCGGGCAGCCTCGGCCGGCTCGAAGCACTTTCCGTTCACCTGGCCGGCATCACGGGCCAGGTTTGCCCGCGCCTTGGCCGCAAGGTTGCCTTTGTCCTTGCAGCAGATCATGGGGTAGTGCGGCAGGGTGTGAGCGCCTACCCGCAAGAGGTCACCGCACAGATGGTGCGTAACTTCCTGCAAGGCGGCGCGGCGATTAACGTCCTGGCCCGCACGGTTGGTGCCGATGTTGTTGTAGCAGACTTCGGGGTAGCGGCTATCCTCCCGGCCCATGCGGCGTTGCGGAGCTACCGTATCGCTCCAGGTACCCAGGACATGAGCAGCGGACCGGCCATGACTCCGGCCCAGGCCTTAGCAGCAATCGAGGCCGGCATCAGGCTCTTCCATCAGGAGCATCAGGCGCGTCGCATCGGCCTGGTAGCGCTCGGCGAGATGGGGATTGGCAACAGCACCAGCGCGGCAGCCATCGCAGCGGCAATAACCGGCCGGGCCGCTGCCGAGGTCACCGGTCCGGGAACGGGCCTCGACGCCGCCGGCGTGACACACAAGATCGCCGTTATCGAACGTGCCCTGGCAGTGAACCGGCCGGATCCGGCAAAGCCGCTGGATGTGCTGGCAAAGGTGGGCGGCTTCGAGATCGGCGGGCTGGCCGGGGTCCTGCTGGCTGCTGCAGCTGCTCGCGTGCCGGTGCTCCTCGACGGCTTCATCAGTACTGCTGCGGCGTTGCTCGCCTGCGGGCTTGCTCCCATGGCGCGCGAGTATCTCATCGCCGCACACCGATCGGCCGAGCCAGGACATGCCGTTGCCCTGGAGCACCTGAGACTGCGCCCATTGCTCGATCTGGACATGCGCCTGGGCGAGGGCTCGGGGGCGGTACTGGCGATGCCCCTGGTCGAGGCAGCAGCGCGTCTCCTAGCCGAAATGGCCACGTTCGAGGAAGCGGGCGTGTCGGAGCGCACAGGATGAGCGCCCTGGTCCTGGCATGGCAGTTCCTCACCATTGTGCCGATGCCGGCTGCCGGAGCCCCGGATGCCCGCGCCTTTCGCTGGGCCCCGGCTCTCTTCCCGGTAGTCGGCGCGATGATCGGTCTGGCCGCCGCCGTGGTCGAGCTGGCCGCCCGCCGGTTTCTGCCGGAGTCCGTCGCTGTCATTGGTGCCATAGCCGCAGCACTCCTGGTGAGCGGGGGCCTCCACCTCGATGGCCTGGCTGATACCTGCGATGGCGTATTCTGTCTAGCCCCGCCCGAAAGGCGGCTGGAGATCATGCGTGACAGCCGGATCGGCAGCTTCGGGGCGGCAGCTATTGCGCTCGATCTCTTGCTCCGGTATGCCCTGCTGATGGCACTGCCGCCGACTGCTCGCACCGCCGGGCTCATCGCTGCACCCGCGGCCGGGCGCTGGGCGGTGGTGGCTGCGATGTGGGGCTTCCCGTACGCCCGGGCAGCCGGGACAGGCCGGAGCTTCAAGGAGCACCTGCGCTGGCCCGCTCTCCTGCTGGCCACCCTGAGCACGATCGTCATCGCAACAGTCGCTGCACCTGGGACGGGACACGCTGCTTTGGTGGCAGTGCTCGTCGGCACCATCGCTGCGGCCCTGCTGATGCTGCGCTGCCTGCCCGGACTGACAGGCGATTGCTATGGGGCGCTCAATGAGGTGGGTGAGCTGGTCTTCCTGCTTGTCCTCTCGGCGCTCTGGCGCTGAGGATGTGGATGTCATGGCCCGGCATCCCCCCTCCTTGGAGCAGGTGGTGATCCTGGCCCTGGCGCTCGCTCTGGATCGGGCCTTCGGCGAGCCGCCGGCGGCCTGGCATCCGGTGGTGTGGATAGGCCGTCTCATCCATTGCCTGGAGACGCACGCCCCGCGCGCGGGGCCGGCAGCCCAGCTCGCCTACGGGGCGTGGATGACGGGCACTACTGTAGGGATCTGCTGGCTCACCGGCATGGCTATGGAGCGCGCCTTGCTGCGGCTGCCGCCGTGGCTACGGGTGCCGCTCGCCGCATGGGCGCTGAAGACCCTCTTCAGCGTGCGTATGCTCGATGAGGCTGCCGGAGCGGTCGAGCAGGCCCTGCGACGCGGCGACGTTGCCACAGCACGCGACCGGTTGCTGGCGCTGGTCAGCCGTGACCGTAGCACGCTCGGCCCGGCGCAGTGCGCCTCGGCAGCCATCGAGTCCGTTGCAGAGAACCTGGTCGATTCCTGCGCCGCGCCCGCGCTCAGCTATGCGCTCTTTGGGCTGCCCGGCGCTGCAGCCTACCGCGCTATTAATACACTGGATGCCATGATTGGCTACCGGGGCCGCTACGAGTACGTGGGGAAGGTAGCCGCTCGCTTGGATGATCTCGCCAATTTGCTTCCATCGCGGCTGAGTGCCGCTGCACTTGCTGCCGGGGCAGCACTTGCCGGAGGCGACTGGAGGGGCGCGGTCCGGCTGGCAGTGTGCGAAGCCGGGCGTACTGCCAGTCCGAACGCTGGCTGGCCGATGGCCGCAATGGCGGGTGCCCTGGGAGTCTGCCTGGAGAAGCCGGCGCACTACCGCCTGGGCGATAGGTATCGTGAGCCGGAAGCGGCCGACATCGCCCGCGCGCGGGCGCTCTTGCATCCGGCAGCAGCCCTTTGCTTTCTCATTGCAGGAGTGCTGGTGCCGGTCAGGAGGGCACTGCAATGCAGCAGCCGCCACGGGTGAAAGCTCGCGCACCTCTGTATCATCTTGCACCGGCCGCTCACGGTGGCCTGCAGGACACAGAGCTGGCAGCCCTGGGCCTGCGCCGCGAGGACGTGATCGACTTCAGCGTGAATACCAATCCGCTCGGCCCGCCGCCGGGAGTGCTCGAGGCCCTGGCCGGGCTGGATCTGTCACGCTATCCCGACCCGGAGTGTCGCGAGCTCCGTGCGGCACTGGCGCAGCTTCACGGCGTTGAGCCGGACTGGATCCTGCCCGGCAATGGCTCCTCGGAACTGATCTTCCTGGCAGCACACGCCTTCCTCGAGCCTGGAGCATGCGCGGTGGTGCAGGGTCCCACCTACAGCGAGTATGCGCGTGCCTGCCGCGGCGCAGGGGCACAGGTCATCGAGCACCGCGCCCTCGAGGAAGCCGCCTTTCACCCGGATGTTGCGGCGCTGGTCGAGACGGTTCGGCGCCACAACGCAGTGCTGCTGTTCGTGTGTAACCCGAATAACCCCACCGGCGTTTTGCTCGACCGCAGCGCTCTTGACGTCATCGTCACAGCCTGTCCGGCGACCCTGCTTGTGCTTGACGAAGCGTATCTCCCCTTCGCTCCTGAGGCGATCTCGCTTGCCGGCGACGCACGTATCCTGGTGCTGCGCTCGCTCACGAAGGATATGGCCCTCGCGGGCCTGCGGCTGGGCTACGCCATAGGGCATCCAGACGTGCTGGCTCCCCTGCGAGCGCTGCAGCCACCCTGGAGCGTGAACGCGGCGGCGCAGGCGGCCGGGCTGGCTGCGCTCCGTGCGCCTAAATGGCTTGAGGCCGCCCGTGCGGAGATCGCGCGCGGCAAGCGTGTGCTTTGCGAGGGCCTGAGCTGTCTGGGATGGCGTGTCTATCCCAGCGCGGCGAGCTTCCTTCTTGTCTCCGTCGCTCCGGCGCAGGCGGCCGGCGTGCGCCGGGCGCTGCTCGGACAAGGGTGCTGTGTCCGGGATTGCACCAGCTTCGGGCTGCCGCAGCACATCCGCATTGGCATCCGCACGGAACCTGAGTGCTGCCGCCTCGTCGCCGCGGCAGCACGTCTGCAGCAGCGAGCGTGAGCCAGGCAGTATACGGTATACTACGCGACGTCAAGTATTAAGTATTATTAAGCGCTACACCACACAAACAGTACAGGGCCCACCGTTCATGGCAGGGACACCCTCAGTGCGCCTTACGGAGCAACCGGCTGGAGTTGCCTCTGGTGCGACCGACGAGGGACGCGGCTCGCTGGGAGAGGTCGCCAGACTGTTTCTCCGTCTTGGCTTCACTGCCTTCGGCGGACCGGCGGCGCATATCGCCATGCTGCGCCATGAGGTCGTGACGCGGCGCCGGTGGCTCAGCGATCAGGAGTTCCTCGACCTGCTGGGCGCCACCAACCTCATTCCAGGGCCAAACTCCACCGAGATGGCGATTCACATTGGCGCGCGGCAGGCCGGCTGGGCCGGTCTCATCGTGGCCGGGGTGTGCTTCATCATGCCCGCTGCGCTGATCGTGCTGGCGCTTGCCTGGGCCTATGTGCAGTTTGGCACAACTCCGCAGGCCGATGCGATCCGCTACGGAATCAAACCCGTCATCATTGCCATCGTGGTGCAGGCGCTTTGGGGACTGGGCCGTTCAGCGGTAAAGAACCTGTTCCTGGGCGCAGTGGGCGCTGCTGTGCTCGCGCTCTACCTGCTGGGCATAAATGAGCTGGCGCTCCTCTTCGGCAGTGGCATAGTGCTGCTGCTCATCCACCTGGTGCGGCAGGGCCGGCTGGGCGCCTCTGCTGCCGCGCTGATCATTCCCGTCACCGGTATTCCGTCCGCCGCCCCCTTTGTTGCAGCCGCGCCGGTCAGCCTGGGACAGCTTTTCCTCGTTTTTCTGAAAATCGGTGCCACCCTGTACGGTAGCGGGTACGTTCTGCTGGCATTTCTGCACGGCGACTTCGTAGCGCGGCTGGGCTGGCTTACCGACCGACAGTTGCTCGATGCAGTCGCAGTGGGCCAGTTTACGCCCGGGCCGCTCTTCACCACGGCTACGTTTGTCGGCTACCTGGTGGCGGGGCTGCCGGGCGCGGCGCTGGCGACGCTGGGGATCTTTCTCCCGTCATTCGTTTTCGTGGCCGTGACACATCCGCTGGTGCCACGGCTGCGGAGCTCGCCCTGGGCAGCGGGCTTTCTGGATGGGGTCAACGTGGCGGCGGTGGGCCTGATGGCAGCCGTGACATTCCAGCTCGGGCGCGCTGCCATCGTTGATCCGCTGACGGCAGGACTGGCTGTCGCTGCGCTGGCGCTCCTACTGCGGTTTAAGGTGAACTCGGCCTGGCTCGTGCTGGGCGGCGGAGCTCTCGGACTGACAGCCCAACTCGCGTTAAATTATGTAAAATAACAGCTCCCGTTACCCCAGGCTCGCACCACCGTCGATTTCCAGGACCTGGCCGGTAACCCAGGCGGACTCGTCGGAGGCGAAATAGAGCGCCGCGTAGGCGACGTCGGCCGGATGGGCCGGGCGGACCAGCGTCGCCGGCGGGGGATCAAAGTCGGCCGCGCCGCGCGAGCCGCCGATGCTGCCGGGGCAGATGCAATTGACCCGAATACCGTGTGGCCGGTACTCCCGCGCCAGGCGGCGGCACAGCTCGATCAGGCCGGCTTTTGCGGCGCTGTAGCCGGCGTTGGCGCGCAGGCGTACGTGCTGTGCCGCTGAGGCATGGATGATCGAGCCACCGCCCTGCCGAAGCATGGTCGGCAGCACCGCCCGCGAGACGAGGAAGGCGCAATCCAGATTTATACGCACGAGGTACTCCCAGTCCTCGTCGCTGGTCTCATGTGGTGGGATGCCAGATGCCGCGGCATCGCCCAGGTTGTTATAGAGCACATCGATGCGGCCGAACGCCTCCAGCGCTGCGGCAGCCATGGTCTCGGCGCCAGCGCGCGTCGTAAGGTCGGCGGTGGCCACGCGCGCTTCACCCCCGCGGGCACGAATCTCGCCGGCCAGCTCCTCCAATGGCTCGCGCCGACGCGCTACCAGGAGTACCTTTGCTCCCTCGCGAGCGAAGAGCGCCGGCACGGCACGGCCCATACCGCCGCCCGCACCGGCAACGATCGCCACCTTGCCCTGCAAGCGCATCGCTACAGAAGCTCCTCAGTGCATCAGTGCCGCGCCCTGCTTGAGCAACTCATCAACCGACGGCTTGATCTCCCGCAGTCTCTGCGCGGCCGGGGCCCTGCCGGTAACGATATCGGAGAGCGCCGGGCTCACGTACCGGCTCCACAGCTCGCTCCACTTCGGATGGTGATAGTAATGGCGCCGGATAGCGAAATCCAGCCCTTCCAGCGGGGGCTTAATATTCTTCTTCCACTCCGCGATACGCTTGTTGTAGCGCGAGTCCAGCTCCTTGAACAAGGGCAGCTCCCAGCCAAGCTCAACGCCTGGGATCGTGCCGTCCGGCCCACTGACATGGTGCAGCCAGGTGAACGCTTCTTCCGGATACTTGGTCGCCTGGTTCATGACCCAGGCACTGTACCAGAACATCACCTTGACCTCTTTGCCCTCCGCATGCGGCCAGGGCGCCTGATCCCAGTCGAAGGTATCACGCACGTCCTGGGTCCGATAGGTGAGCTGCGAGACCAGCGTCCAGGCCATGCCCAGCGTCCCGTTCACAAAGGTGAAGGAGCGGCTCTCCTCGGGTGTCGGCGCCACCCGATGCACCAACCGCAGGTCGGCCAGCCACTGCCAGGCACGCACTGCCGGCTCCTCATGCCAGAGGAACTCGTCCCATGCCTCCGACAGCGTGCGGCCGCCGAACGACTCCACTAGACTGAACGGATTGCCGCTACCGTAGGACACGTCGATGCCGAACTGCGTGACCGCGTCGCCGCTGCGCTTGGTCAGGCGGCGAGCGTAGTCCAGCACGCGCTCGAAGGTCCAGTCCTTATACGCGGCATCGCGGTAGCCGATCGTGGGCGCAGGAATGCCCTCTCGCTCAAAGAGGGTTTTGTTCAGGAACATTGAGCTCATATCGCCGCCCATCGGTGTGCCGTACAGCTTGCCGCGGTAACGCGCGCCGTCGATGATCCATCTCTTCAGGTCGGGGCGGTTCATCCAGGAGTCCTTGAACTTCTTGAACCAGGGGTCAAGCTCGGCGATCTGGCCGCCCTCCATGAAAGGAAAGACATCCGACCAGCCCAGGCGGAAGACATCGGGGCCGACGCCCCCGGCGAGCTGGGCCAGGATCTTTTCCTTGTATTCGCTGCTGGGGAAGTTCGCCATCTCGATCGTGATGCCGGAGTCCGGATGCTTCTGCATCCAGATATCGATGCGCTCCTGCTCGCGGAACTTGCCGTAGTCATCGGTCGCCCAGGAACTCCAGACCAGGGTCACCTGTCGCTTGGGCTTCGCACTCTCCTGGGCCCGCGGCTGGCAGGCGGCCAGCATGAGGGGCGTAGCCGGCAGCCATTGCAGCAGCGTGCGGCGGGTCATCCCTGACTGTTGAGGCGTGCTGGTGCTCATACTCACCTCCCTCAGTGTAGGAAACCACCCTAGGAACCAATTAAAACCAATTAAAACTGGTTCCTAGGAAGGAAAGGAATGGATAGCTACAATTAAGATATCCTGAATTCTGGCCTTGTCGTCCTGCTGTCCAGTCTACCACATGGCTATGGGCTCGGCATACCCGGCTCCAGCAGGGTAAAGACGCGGTCCTCATGCGGGCCGGCGAAGAAATCCCGCAGTCGCTCACTCACCTGTCGGTGCTCCGACGCTGCCCGCAAGGCTGTCAGCGTGGCCTCGTCTTCCCAGAAGCTCACGATGCGCCAGTGCCGGAAGGCCTCATCATGCAGCACATAGACCTCGCGACAGCCGGCGCGACGGTAGAGCGGAATAACCTGGCCGCGAAGCAGCCGGGCAAGGATATCGCGGTAGCGCGGATCAGTCTGCCAGCCGACGATACGAACGATCATAGGTAGGACGGACGATCACGATAAATACACGATGAATAAATGATGAATAAATATGGAGAGCCTCACCTCTCGCCGGCCCCTACGCCGCACGGGTGCCCAACCGGTGCCTAAACACCCGTCCTTGACAGCCCGTCGCCCTGCCGGTACAGTCGGCAGTGTATATCTTAACGTGATGCAGGGCACCGAACTGTTTTCTGAGAGACCGAACGAGACACGTGCAACACACCAATGGCCAAGCGACGGCGACCGCGCTCGATGCGTGAGTGGGCGGAGAAGTATCCGCGGCTCTACCTGGCCGCGACCAGCCTGTTCTTGTTTCTTGCGGCCCTGATCCTCACCCTGGTCGGCATCCAGCTCCTGGAGCTCCTGCTCACGCCGACGCGCCGGTGAAGTCCTGGCGGATCAGGCGCAGATCCGTCCGCTCCTGGAGCTGCTGCAGCAGCCGGCGAGCCGGCGGCGTCCAGCGCTGCGATAGTACAATGCTGAACTCCCCCGCTCTGGTCGACACTGTCAGCACCTCGTACGGAGCGCCGTGTTGGTCGGGATAGCGAGCCAGTGTGAGGCTGGTGATCTCTCGCCAACCGGCCCGCACCTCTCGGACGGCCGTCTGGTAGACCACACCATCAGGGGTCAGCAGTACCCGCGCATCCTGGTAGACGCCCATGAGCTGAAGCAGGAGCGGCAGGACAGCACCGGTTACAAGCTGGAGCGCGCCTACCAGCATGACCGGCACCAGCGCCAGCAGGCTGTCGCCGTGCAGAGAGAGCAGGCTGGAAAGGCCAAGCAGCGCTGCCCCGCCCAGGATCAACGCCAGGCTCAGGCGAAAGCGGACCACTCCCTGCCTGAGTTCGAAGACCATCGCACTAGGCGGCACCGGGGTGTCCAGGTACCCGCCTCGCCCGAGGAACGGCTGCCAGAGCCGCAGCCGCGCTACCGTGTCACGCTGCACCACCGCGCTCCATCTATCTATTATTTTTGTTATTTGATCTATTTATCTGATCGATCGATCTATTCGAACAGATTTACTTGAGCAGATTGCTTGAGCAGATCACGCGCAAATTACCGGACGCAAAGCATAGACCACGCGGATCAGAGGCGTCGACTACGACGTCGTACCGGACACCAGTGTAGCATACGGAGCGCGCTGGAGTGAGCCCCGCGGCGCAAAGCCATCACGGCGCCCCTGTTGGCGCAGCTTTGTGCAGCCGGCCGCGCGGCGTCGGCGGAGTAGGTGAGGCACAACCGCGGCGCGGGGCAACGCCCCTGGGAGCGTTGCCCCGCGCGCCATTTCCCCAGGTGAGCAGAAACAGGACCTGGAGAAGGGGATGAGGATGGAGTAGCTATTAAAAAACGGGTGTTGTGGGAAGAAAAAATAAGCACCCCGGGCAGGATTCGAACCCGCGACCTCTTGATCCGAAGTCAAGCGCTCTAATCCGCTGAGCTACCGGGGCATTGTCCTGCACAACCGTACCGGTTGCACCGTTAGTGTACCGGGGTGGAGGTGCAGGCGTCAAGCTGCGCAGCAAGGTGGCAAGGTTTGAGCCGGCCGCCGCGCTGTGCTAGTATGCCGGCGCGGAAGCATGACCCTGACCAGGAGGCAAGAGGTGGCACAGGCAACCATTCGCATCGGCATTGTGGGCGCAGGCAGCATTGTACGCCAGCGACATATCCCGGGCCTGCGCAAGATCCCCGGCGTGGAGATCGTCGCCGTCTGTAACTCGACCCCGGAATCGACCGCTCGTGCCGCGCACGAGCTAGGAATCCCGCGCCAGTTCACCAACTGGCGTGAGCTGGTAGAATGGGACGGCATTGATGCCGTGTTGATCGGCACGCAGCCATACATGCACCGTGAGATCACCTGTGCGGCGCTGGCAGCCGGCAAGCATGTGTTTTGTCAGGCCCGCATGGCCATGGACTACGCCGACGCCAAGCGCATGTTTGAGTGCGCGCAGCGGTCGGACCGCACCACGATGCTCTGCCCGCCCCCGCACTGGATGTATGGCGACCGGGTGATGCAGCGCCTACTCCGCGAAGGCTTCGTCGGCCGCCCCCTCAATGTGGTGGTCCGCTCCTATGCGCCGACGTATGCCGATCCGAACACGCCGTTGCACTGGCGGCAGATTGGGCGCATCTCCGGGCTGAACACGCTGGATGTCGGCATGTGCATTGAGGTGATCCATCGCTGGCTGGGCTATGCGCGGCGGGTCACGGCGCAGGCGCTGACCTTCTACCCCGAGCGGCCAACGGCAGACGGCGGCCGCGCCCCGGTGGACCGTCCCGATACGGTCTCGGCCATCGCGACGATGGAGAACGGGGCGCTCGCCACGTTCCTGTGGAGCGGTGTGGCGCGGCATGCCGGGAAGAACTTCATCGAGATCTACGGCAGTGATGGTACCCTGCGCTATGAGATCGCCAGCCCCACCGACCCGGGCACGATCTTCGGCGCGAAGGCCGGCGACACGGAACTTCGCGAGATCCCAATCCCGCCGGAAGAGGCGCGGCCCTGGACGGTCGAGGAAGACTTTATCCGGGCGATTCGTGAGGGGCGGTCTGGTTCGCCTTCCTTCTGGGATGGGCTGAAATACATGGAGATGACCGAAGCGATCTTCCGCTCGGTCGAACTTGGCAAGGCGATCGACTTGCCCTTCGAGCAACTCCAGCCGTGATATCGGTATGAGCGAGCAGAGCCCATTTGATCCCGGGCAGCCCCCACAGATGGAGGGCGAGGAACCTATCGTACTCATGCACGGCCGGCCGGTGCGCTTGTCCGAGGCATTGCGCGAGTACGCGCGTCCGCTGTTAGAGCTCGCCACCTCGGAGGAAGAAGCCGAGCGCGCCATGGCCGTGGCTATCATCTGCTGGAATGCCGCAGACCTCTCCGAGGAGCAGCAACAGGAGTTCCTGCGCCGCCTTGAGGCGCAAGGAACGTTACCGCCGGATGTGCTTGCCGCCTTCATCCGTGAGTTCGAGCGGATGAAGGCACGAAAGCGTGAGCTCTTCGGAGCATCGTGAGCCCAGGGACAGCGATACCAGAGCAGAAGCATAAGGAAGCTGAGCACCATGGATCCGTTAGCGCGCTGGCGGGATCGCCGTTCCTGGCGCATCCCCGGACTGATCGCCTTCGTGAATGCTACACGAATCGACCCAAATGACGTGACGCACCGCCTCCTGCTCGGGGATGGGTTCGAGCTCATCGCCACGCCACTGCTCGACAGCGAGGGGCGGGTTACTCCCCATGCGGCCGAGGCAGAGGTGATCGTGGGCGGGCAGCGACTGGGGCGTGACATCTTCGCCCAGCTCCGCCGCTGCCGCTTGCTGCTGCGACCATACGTCGGCTACGACGATATCGATATCGCCGCCGCAACAGCCGAAGGCATTCTGGTCGCCAACGTTCCAGATGCTTTCATCGAAGAGGTCGCCAATCACGCCATGGCGTTGATCCTGGCGGCCAACCGCAAGCTGCTGCAGGCAGACCGCTATGTGCGCAGCGGGGAATGGGCGGCGCGCCGCGGCCGGCCCGCCTGGTTGCGCCCGATCCACCGGCTCTCTGGGCTGACGCTGGGCTTCGTTGGCTTCGGCAATATCGCCCGGCTTGTCGCCGAACGGGCACGCGCCTTCAGCTTCCGCATGCTGGCGTATGACCCTTATGCCCCGGCCGAGGCTGGCGAGCCTTACGGCGTGCAGCTCGTCCCACTGGAGCAGGTCCTGCGCGAAGCCGATATCGTTACGGTACACACACTCCTCTCCCCGGAGACACATCATTTGCTCAATGCCGAGCGGCTGGCGCTGATGAAGCCGGGTGCGTATCTGGTGAATACTTCGCGCGGCCCTGTGGTGGACGAGCAGGCCCTGGTCGCGGCGCTCCAGAGCGGCCGGCTGGCGGGCGCGGCGCTGGATGTAATGGAGGTTGAGCCGCTACCACCAGACAGTCCACTCTGCCGCCTGGACAACGTGATCCTCACGCCACACATCGCCGCCTATTCTGAAGAAGGGCAGCTTCGTGCCAGGCAGCGCATCGCTGAGATCGTCCGGCCGGTGGCATTGGGCCGGCTCCCGGAGCGGAAGGTGGTCGTGAACAAAGACCTTTATGATCAGATCGCGGCGCTGCTTGGAGCATAGAGAGCACGCAGCCGATCGAGGTCTCTCACCCGCCCGGCGCCAGTATCAGCACCCCCTCAGCCTCGGCCAGGATATCGTCGCGGTCCATGAGCAGCGGATGGTGCCGGCCGGCCAGCCAGTCCTGGAACTGATCGGCGTAGTGCGGGCTGGCCGGGTGGCCGGAGTTGCCCGCCGTGTTCACGCCCCAGGCGCGGTCGGGCTCGGCCATGTCCGCCAGGAAACGGTAGTGTGGCCCGGAGACGGTCTCCAGCCGCTCGCGCTCAGCGAAGCCATTCTGGTTGAGGCAGCCTGTGCTGCCGGGACAAGGCGCCGGGCCTATGTCCAGCACCGCCGCCAGCTCCGGCGAGCGTGACGACAAGGGATGGCGCAGGGTAATCGGGTGGAGCTCGCCCCAGGTCCAGCGGCTCATATCGGGTCCCAGCCGCTGCTCCAGCCAGTCCAGCGCCTCCTCCAGAGCCTGCCGCGCCTCATCCTGCACGCTACGCCCGTCGAACCAGCCGCGGCGATCGCCGTCTGTAAGCAGGCTGTGCGCGACGAAGTTTGCCCCACCGGCAGCAAGGCCGGCCAGATGTGCGGGGAAGCGCGCTGCAGCGACACGCCGCGTCCAACGCAGCCAGAAGACCTGAAAGATACTGGCCGCGACGCTGTCCAGGCTGAAGCGATAGTCCCAGCGCCGCAGGAGATCGAGCGCCTGCGCGAGCCGGCCAGAGGCCGGCTGCAGCACCGTCACCAGGGCCGGGCAGACCTCAGCGGCGCGGCCGTTGTAGTCGTCCATCTGCATGGCCGCCATATCGTCCCGCGTGTAGCGCCGCGGCTGGTCGAGCCAGTGGTGGATCCGCAGCATGCGGTAGCCATCAACATAGGCGCCATAGAGCGGCGCCTGCGGCGTGGAGGGCGCCGGCGGATTATTAGCCGAGCCAATCCAGCCGCGCGGTGGATCGACATGCCCCGGCAACAGATGGAACGGGATGAAGCCCTGCCAACGATCGGCCGGATCGTTGGCGCGCCGGTATCCCCGCGTGATGCGGCCGCGAATAGGGATACGGCCGCGCATCTGGTAGCCAATGTGGCCGGCCGAGTCGGCAAAGCCGGGGTTTTGTCCGCCGCCCGGCCAGTCTGCCTGCAGCGCGCGGAATTCCTCGACGCTGCGAGCGCGCATAGCCCGCAGGCTCACGGAGAGCGGATCGCTCGGCTCCTGGCAGACCCAGCGCAGCGACAGCGGGGGATCGCCGGCCGGGTCCACGCTGGGAAGCAGGTCGTTCACGATCGGGCCGCGCACAGTCGAGCGCACCATCAGCCGCACCGGCTCTTCGCCACGCACATGGATGATCTCTTCACGCACCTCAAACGGCAACCAGGCATCGCCTTCTCGATAGCGCGACGGATCCTCGGGATGAACCTCCTCGATATAGAGATCACGCACTGAGCTGACATTGTTGGTCAGGCCCCAGGAGATATACCGGTTGCGGCCGTTACCGAGCGGGAGTTCACCGGGAGTGGCGATGCCGATGCAATCATAGCCGGCCCCGCAGAGGTGTACTTCGTAGCGCGTCGAAGGCTGCGTGAACGGCACATGGCCGTCCGAGGCCAGGATTGCGCTACCGGAAGCCGACTTCGCCGGGCCAATCGCCCACTGATTGCTGCCGGCCGGGCGCTCCACCAGCGGCTCAGCGGCAAGGCGAGCCAGGTGCTCCTCGGCTGGCACGATGTACACGTCGCCGTGCTCCAGCGACAGATACAGCTCAGCTAGCTCCGGCGGCAGGTAGCGCAGCGCCGCCTCGGCCAGCACAATGCCCTCGATGCGGCCGCTGAACTGCCACATATACCAGCGGCTAATCGTGAGGGTATCCAGCGGCGTCCAAGGCTGCGGCTGGTAGTCCAGGATGTCGAACTCCAGCGGCAGCTCGTCGCCGAAGTGAGCGATCGCCGCGTTCACCCCGGCAGCGTAGCCCTCCAGTGCCTCGCGCGCTTCCGCAGAGATCACCTCCCACTCGCGCGCGGCGATCTGCCGGAAGCCCAGGATGCGGCTGCGCCGGTCCTCCGCCAGGCCGGCGCGCCCCAGCACTTCAGAGAGCATCCCGTACGCCGCGCGGCGGCGATAATCTATCTGCCAGAGGCGATCCTGCGCCACGGCAAAGCCATAGCCGAAGAAGAGGTCCCAGGCGCGCTCGGCAAAGATATGTGGAATACCCCACCGATCACGGATGATCTCCACCTGCGCCTGCACCGGAGCCGTCACCCTGCCACTTCGCAGCGGCAGCTTTCTCTGCACGTAGGCAGTGCGCCAGGCATAGAGCGTTTCGCGGTTTATGCTCCAGGCAGCGCAGAGCTGCTCAGCCGTCTGCTCCCCACGCAGCAGTGCCAGGACTGCCGAACGCTGCTCTGGACTCAGTGCTGCAGGCATCCTGCTCCCTCCCGGCGCCCGGCCTTAGGCCAGCGCCTGCTCAACCAGCCGCACATGCTCGCGGGCGCGTTCCAGCTCTTTCAAGAGGGCAGCGTATAAACCATCGGTGCTTTCCCGCAATGAGCGGCGGGAGACCGTATACGGATCAGTCTTCAGCTCTTCTTCGATGGTATCGATCCACTCCTGCGGCAGGTTCGCCGGACCTGCCAGCGCCGCAGCAAAGGCGCTGCAGACGTAGGCGCGGCAGTCGCAGTCCCGGCCGAAATTGACGCAGCGCAGAATTGCTTCTTTTGGATCAGCCCCTGTGAGCGAGAAAACAGCCAGTGCGGAAGAGAGGATCTCTACGGCGTCGGAGATAGGTCGGCCCTTATACCGCTCGGCGTAGAGCGGCCGCAAAGCGCGCCAGTCGCCGGTCTCGCGAGCCCACTGGAGACCCTGCTGGACTTCAGCGAGCGGCTGCGGCGAGAGCTGGGCAAGGGCTGTGTCGATCACGTCTTGCGGAGTGGCGCCGGGCTTGAGCCCCTCGGCCACGCCTGCTGCGATTGCCGCCGCCACGTCAATGGCATAGTTCCCCGGCCGGCCCTCCACGTCCTTCAGACGCCCCACATCACGGGCGTCGAGCGCGGCCTGGCGCGGGTTGCAGGCGTTGATGATCCCGACCGGCACGATCATCTTGCTGGTACCGATGAAGCCGGGCCATGCGGCGTAGCGGCCGACCTCTGCCGGCGGGATACCGGCCTTTAAGCTGAAGTAGATCACCTGGTCCTGTGGCCCGAGCAGGTAGCCGAACTTCTCGGGATCGATATCCCACACCCACACGCGGGCCAGATCGTTGACCGTGACGCGTCCCTGCTTCTCGATGATCGCCGTGACCATCAGGCGGTGGCGCTCCATGCCATCCTCGGTCATGCCCGGCGGGCGGTGGTGCGCCTTGTAGTGGAAATCCGGTCCCCAGGGCTGCTTACGGATACGCTCGGGCTTATCCTGCGGCAGCAGCCGGTCGAGGAAGCCGTACTTTTCCTCGATCGCTTGCCAGCTCATCCCTTCGGTAATATCGCCCATCGAGTTGGCGATGGCCGCGCAGGCCTCGAGGGCAAAGACCTTGTCGCGTAACGAAGGCATTAGCCACGCTCCTCACCGTTCAAGATGCGCTGCAAGCGCGGCCGCAGCTCAGTTGCCATCTCCTTGACTGCACGCTTGCCGTCCAGCACCTCGGCCCAGGCTGCATTCAGCGTACGGTCAAAGTAGTTGAAATAGGGTGAGAGCACCTCCGACTTGCGTGCCAGCGCGGCATCACGCAGGAGCCCCCAGTTCTGGCCAGACGTGCGGGTCAGGAACTCCTGCGAGTTCGCCACAGAGATGCGGCTGGGCACGCCGCGGGCATCCCAGGTCGCCTCCTTGCTTGCCATGAACTTCAGGAATTCCCAAGATTCTTCCGGGTACTTCGTGCCCACCCAGGCGCTACACAGGTTGTTTGGCACCCGCGTGAACGCGCCGGCCCTGCCGGTGGGATAGGGCGCCATCTCCCAGTCGAACTGGTCCTGGAGCTGGCGCATGCGGATTGTATACGACGTGTTGTCAATGTACATGGCCACCTGGCTCTCCTCGAAGGCCCGCGCGGCCCCTTGCGGGAGGTCGGCGGAGCCGTGCGCCAGGACACCGTGGACGAAGCGCAGGTTGGCGTAGTACTCCAGCGCTTCTACTGTGGCAGGCTGGTCGAGGACAACGGTCTTCTGGTCTGGTGACACAATCGTGCCCCCGTTCGCCCACACCCAGGGATGCTGGTACACCCACCAGGTGTTGCCGGCCAGCCCGAAGCGCGGCCCGCTCCCGGTCTGGCTGCTGAGCTGCTTGAGGCGCTCGATGAACACAGCCCAGTTCCAGGAAGGATCGCCCCAGCGCGTCGGCGGCGGCAGCAAGGCGCGCTCTTTGAAGAGGCGACGGTTATAGAAGATCACCGCCGGGGAGAGGTCATGGCCGAAGCCGTACATGCGGCCGTTCCAGAAGAACTCATCCCACACCGTCGGCGGGAAGTCTTCCTTGTTCGCCTCCTTGTCCTTGCGGGCGAAGTCGGTAATATCCAGAAGTGCACCGCTGTTCACGAATTCAGGCAGCCGTTTCTCCTCATTGCGGAAGGTGTCATACATCGTCCCGGCCGCCATAAGCACGACGTACTTGTTCCAGGGGTCCGGCTCGCTGTGGAACTCAGCCGTAATGCGTGTACCGCGCGCATTGAAGCGGCCGACCACTTTGTTCCAGAACTCCTGCCAGCTCTGGTCGCCGTGCGCGGCGAAGGTGATCGTCACCGGAGGTTTTTGCGCCTGCGGAGGCTGTGCCGCCGGCCGGGTCGGCCGGCATGCCCCCAGAACTGGGCCGGAGAGCGAGGTCAGAAGCAGCGTGCGCCGTGACAGTCCATGAAACCGGCGAAGCATCCTCGTGCCCTCCAATCCCTTTTCTCTCTGTGTTCAGATATTGTCAGAGAGTAAACCCACAGCACACGAGAGGTAATGGCTGAAGCTATATTCGAGCGGCTTCAGCCTAACGCACGCCAGGACGGCTGTCAACGCCCCGGTAAACCCGCGGGGCCTTCCGAAAATAAATAATCAAAGATAAAGAAGCGTCTAAAAGGAGCGAAAGCCACGGTGAACCCGCAGACGTCAGGCCCAGAACCATGGAGCTCCCGCCCTGGCTTAGGTAGAGGACGCTATGCCGGTGTAACCGGCTGTAGGGGAGGGAGAACAATCCTCGCGCTCGCGGCACGACAGAACATCCCACGGGGTAAGCCCGGCACGCCAGGTCAAGTCTTGTGCGCCTTCCCGCGGCGCCTGGTCGCCTAGATAATCGCCGCCGCGAGCAGAACGCGCCGGTCCTTCGCCAGCGCCGCGGGAGTTGTTGCGACGGTCTCGAGCACGTGACAGGTAGCCGGGTTCCGGCCAACCAGCGTCATCACCTGCTCGAAGTCGATGCCGCCTTCCAGCGGGATGTGGAGCGGCCGGTCCGTCTGCAGGCCGGGTGCCGTGTTACTCCAGTGAATCTCGACCAGCCGGTCGGTGAACTTGCTCAAGGCACGCAGGTACTGGGTGAAGAGCTCGCGGTTGCAGTACACCGTCTGGAAGGCCAGCGCCGGATCAAACACGAACGGTGCCCACGGACAGGCCTCGAGGAAGGTGATGAAATCGAACGGGCTCTCCAACACGCTGCCGGGCCGGCCGGTCTCGATAGCGACCGGGATGCCCGGGAACATCGTCTGGATCACATCGTAGCTCTTCAGCAGAGCCTCGAGGTGCGACTCGAAGCTGACGACGCGGGCACCTGAATGGATCACGTAGAGCTGGATGGGTCGGTTTGCTTCAAAGTACTCAATCACCTGGGTGAGCCGCCGCAGGTAGCGCGCGCGGGAGAAGGCATTCGTATCGCTGATACCGACCTCGTCAGGACCGTCGTGTCCATAGAACAGGTGCAGGTGGAACTGCAGCGGCGCCGCCTGCATCACCTCGAGCAGCTCACCGCCGAAGACGGTGCGCAGGCCAAGGTCGTACATCGGCTCGGTGAGCGTCAGCTCGATGACCTCGAAACCGAGCTGTGTAGCGACATGTACCGCCTGCACGAGCTGCTTGGCCATTGCCGGGCGGCTCGTTGGCTGCAGTCGTGGGTTGAATCCGAAGCGAAGCCGTCGGGGCATAGTGTGCACCGGTGCTGCGGAAGTCCTGGTGAGGCAGCGGGCGCTCGCCCTCTGGTGCCTCTACTGACTATAGGTACCCAACCGCACGTGCACTTGTCAAGCGACGCCGGGTGGGCACAGCCGGCCACATGGCCGGGTTACTGTGATAGTGGGTCCGGGGAGTCCTACCTCCGGCTACGTGGGATGATCAGGGTCTGCCCAATGCGTAACGTGGCCGAGCGATCTGTCAAGTTGTTGGCGGCGACGATGGCCTCGACCGTGCTATCGTAGCGCTGCGCCAGGCTCCATAACGTGTCTCCGGCCTGCACCACATGGATTCGCTCCCCGGTGGTCGTGGGAGTAGGCGTTGCTCCAGCGGCCGGTGTGGGCGTTGGCGCCGGAACGGTCGGTTGGGCAGGCGGCGCAGCTGTCGGCTGCGCCGCCTGCGGTGGCATCGGGGTGGCCTGCGGGGCCGACCATGTGGCCGCGGCCAGCGGCAGCGCCGGCCGATCAGCGGCTAGAAAACGGCCAGCGACATCGGCCCTGGGCAGCACCGGGCCGATCGCCCGTGCTGCCTCGAAGATGGCAAAGAACGCCGCCAGCGACACGAGGGCCACGACCATGAACGCGTACCGCCCCGGGGTATGCCGCCCCTGAGTCAGCAGGCTTGGCAGGTCGCTCTCTTTACTGTTCCGACTATTGTTCCGACTATTGTTCCGACCATTGTTCCGACCACTGTTCCGAGAAGTGGTTCGCGGTTCAGAGACATCCCGCCGAGAAAGCGCTCGTGCTGCCTGGATAGGGTCTTCAAGCACGTGTTGGGGAGGAGGCTGTCGCATCGTTCACGAGTCTGTTTTGAGTGCGAGCTCGTACTACTCCCACCGCTCCTGCCATCGGGGCATCACCGACCAGCGGTGAACACCAGTAAGGGAACGCCTATACAACCACCTAATCTAACCGAGTACAAGTTCATCTTAAACGCCGAGCGCGCGCTACGTCAAAAAAGCATATGTCTGAGATCCTTGCCCCGGTACCGTACGCGCTAGACACATGTCTAGGGGCTGGGGTATCCTCAAGGTGCAGGAGGCGGCTCTCATGCGCCCCTGGACTGGATGCAGAGCCCTGGAAGGGAGCGCAGCGCCCGTGGACACTGCCACACCGGATTTCGCCAGAGCGCAGCTGGAACTCGTGCGGAAGCTGCGTCGTGAAGGGATCCGCGACGAGCGGGTGCTTGAAGCGATCGCACGGATCCCTCGTGAGCTCTTTGTACCGCCGGAGCTCCGGGCGCAGGCATACAACGACGAGCCGTTGCCTATCGCTGAAGGACAGACTATCTCCCAGCCTCAGATTGTTGCACTCATGACCGAGGCCCTAGACCTGCGCGGCGGAGAGAATGTGCTGGAAGTCGGCACCGGGTCGGGCTATCAGGCCGCCATCCTGGGCCTACTCAGCCGGCATGTGACCACGCTGGAGCGCTCTCCGCTCCTTGCTGAACGGGCGCGCACACTGCTGCGCAGTCTTGGGTACACGAACATTCACGTCGAGATTACCGATGGCACGCAGGGCTGGCCGGAGCGGGCTCCGTACGATGCAATTGTGGTCACCGCAGCGGCGCCGAGCGTTCCGGCGCCGCTGGTGGAGCAGCTCCGAGAAGGTGGACGCTTAGTGCTGCCGGTAGGGAGCATGTACCAGCAGTCGCTGGTCTTGCTACGTAAACGTAACGGGCGTGTCTCACGCAGCTATCTCGGCCCGGTGCGCTTTGTCCCCCTGGTCGGGCAACATGGCTGGAGCGAGCAGAGCGTCCGGCGCTTTCGTGAGGAATTCGAACTGACGTGAGCCGGCCGGTCTGTGCCCGTGCACTTCTCTAGAGAGTGGCCCTGTTCTTGCCGCGGAGTGATAGCCACGTAGGCGAGCGCTGCAACAGCACAATGGTGTGTCCCAGGCATTCCAACGGAGGATGAACGTGGGCCGCCCACTTCGGATCTTCTTCGGCCTGGCCGGGCAGCTCTGGTACGGCGGACTGACCCAGCAGTCCGTCATGCTCGTAAAATACCTGCGGGAATTCGGTTGCGAGGTGCTGCCGTTCGTTGGGGTAGCACCTCCGCTCAACGACGAGATCGCACTGGACGAGCTCGGTTACGTCTTCTCCGCGTTCAACATCGCCGACTACCTCTTTGAGGAGCAGCCACCGCCCCTGCGCTGGGTGCTGCGCCGTATTGCGGCATACCGCATCGCCCGCACTGATCCGCGCAAGCTCCGGAGCAGTGCCGGAGCGCTGGCAGCAGCGAGTCTGGCTCCGGGGGTTGATGCAAAAGAGGTATTCAAGCGGATCGTTTTCCAGCCGCGTCCTGAAGATATTGCGCGCATCAACCGGGTGCGCCGTGAATTCCAGCCGGACATCGAATATGGCTGTGAACTGAGCATGATCGGCCTGTTCGGGCATATTGAGGATCTGGGGGTGCCACTGGTCGGTGCAGCGCAGGGCTACGAGGTTGCCCAGCGCATGGGCATCGATCTTGTCTCGATGATTCGTACCTATGCCCACAGGCTCGATGCGGTGATCTCAGGGTCGCACGCGAACCTGCGAGAGAATATTGCGCGAGACCTGCCTGAGCTAGTGCCACGCACGCGCGTGATTCACTACGGCATCGTGGACGACGAGACCTACGAGATGCCGGATGACGAGGCCCGCGAGCGCACCCTGCGCTACTGTCCCCTTGGAGACCAAGAGTTCGTCATCATGTGGCTAAGCCGGATCGACGTGGAAAAGGGCGCAGATCTGGCGCTCCACGCCGTGCGTATCCTGCGGGATGAAGGAGTGCCAGCGCGGCTACGGATCGCAGGCGATTCCATCCTGGGAAGCCACTACCGCGCCACTATCGAGGCGAAGATCGCCATGATGGATCTGGGGGGGTGTGTGGATCTCATCGGCCTAGTACCCACCAAGGAAGACAAGGTCGCGTTGCTGCGCACCAGCGATGCCTTCCTGGCGACGTTTTTGAAGTCTGAGCCCTTTGGCCTAGTTATCTGCGAAGCAATGGCCGCCGGCCTACCGGTGGTTGCTCCTGATCTGGGTGCGCCGCCGGAGATCCTGCTCTGGAGCCAGGAACGCTATGGTGAGCCGGCCGGCTTAATCTACCGGCCGCATGACACCGGGCATATGGCTACGCAGCTGCGGTTGCTGTGGAACCATCCCGAGCGGGCACGGGCGATGGGAGCTGCCGGACGTCGCGCTGTCAAGGAGCACTTCAACGCTCGGCGCATGACGCGCGACGTCCTGGCCTTGTTTGAGGAACTGGTCGAACGCAACCGCCGGGCACGAGCTACGCCGGCTGAGCTGGCGAGCCGGAGATAAGGCAGGGCACCGCCGGCGCGCTCTCCAGCGATGCCCTCTGCAGCATGCACTGCGGGGCCCGTGCCTTGTCCCGGTGCCCGCGGTGCTGTACTCTAATGCAACTCTAACATTGCTCTAGTGGACTTCTAACAGTGCATTGGCTACTATTTGCGGCAGGTAATGCTCCAGTGCCGAGTGCTTCGCGCGCACGCTGAACTGTCGCGCGCCTGCACTCTGGGGGTGGTGCGCCGGCCAGCGAGGGAGTGCAGCAGGTGTGCTCGGCACCGGCGTTCACATGATCCTGCAAGAAGGGTGTGTGCGTTGCAGGGCATGCCGCGCTGCGCCAACTGCACGATCGAGATCGAGTGGACACCAGTGGTAGCAGGGGGGAGATTCTATTGCTGTACCGGCTGCGCAGCGGGAGGGCCATGCACCTGCGACTACCAGGCGCTGCGGGCCGAGCCGGCGCGGTCGGCCATCCCCGGTGGGGGCGAGCGATGGGCAGGTGCCCCCTCGCTCCAGACGTGCACCGGTCTCGCACCGGGGAGCATTGAGGAATAAATCCGGCCGGTGGCATCGCCCCATGTCTCGCAGGTGTGAGGGAGCCCGGGCACGAGACCCGGGCGTTTGAGGAGGTACACGAGGTACACCTAAGGAGGTTTGCATAATGGCTGAAAAGATCCAACCGCTCGGGGACCGCGTAGTAGTGAAGCCGCGCACGCGGGAAGAGAAGACCAAGACCGGGATTTTCCTCCCCGACACCGCACAGGACAAGCCCTCGGAGGGCACCGTGGTGGCTGTCGGCACGGGCCGGCTGTTGGATAATGGCGAGCGCGTGCCGATGGAGGTGAAGGTAGGCGACACGGTGCTCTATGCGAAGTACGCCGGCACGGAGATCAAGCTGGACGGCGAGGAGTTCGTCATCCTGCGGGAGGCGGATGTGCTCGCCGTGGTGAAGGAAGGGTAAAGGGCGGCGCGTGCGCGGCCCACTCCTGCGGTGGAGCGACGCGCTATAATACCTGATGGTTACCCAAACGCGGCACACTGGCCCCCTGATCCGGCAGGGGGAACCGGACACGCCTTAGAGCCTAGACAGAATACAGTGAATGAGAGGGTAGGAGGATTCAGGCTATGGCGAAGCAGCTCATCTTTGACGAGGAAGCCAGGCGAGCCTTGAAGAAGGGCATTGACATCCTGGCCGACGCCGTCAAGTGCACGCTTGGCCCGAAGGGCCGCAACGTCGCCTTGGATAAGAAGTTCGGTGCGCCGACGGTAACCCACGATGGCGTAACCGTAGCGAAGGAAATCGAGCTTGAGGACCCCTTCGAGGATATGGGTGCGCAGCTCCTGAAGGAGGCTGCGACCAAGACGAACGATGTGGCCGGTGATGGCACGACTACGGCGACGGTCCTGGCCCAGTCGATTGTGAACGAGGGCCTGAAGAACGTGGCTGCGGGCGCCAACCCGATGCTCCTGAAGCGTGGTATCGAAAAGGCGACCGAGGCTGTGGTGGCCGAGATCAAGGCTATGGCCAAGAGCGTGGAGGGCCGGGATCAGATCGCGCATGTGGCCGCGATCTCTGCCGCCGACATGGAGATTGGCGAGCTGATCGCCGAGGTGATGGATAAGGTCGGCAAGGACGGTGTGATCACGGTCGAGGAGTCCAAGGGTATCCGCTACGAGACCGAGTACGTTGAGGGGATGAACTTCGACCGTGGGTACATCTCGCCGTACTTCGTCACCAACGCGGAGCGCATGGAGGCCGAGGTTGAGGATCCGTACATCCTGATCACCGACAAGAAGATCTCGGCGATCGCTGATATCGTGCCGGTACTGGAGAAGCTGCTGCAGACCGGCAATAAGAACTTCGTGCTCATCGCCGAGGACGTGGAGGGCGAGGCGCTGGCGACCTTGGTGGTGAACAAGCTGCGCGGCACGCTGAACTGCCTGGCGGTGAAGGCGCCCGGCTTCGGCGATCGGCGCAAGGAGATGCTGCGCGACATCGCCGTGCTGACGGGCGGCCAGGTGATCAGCGATGAGCTGGGCCGCAAGCTGGAGAACGTGCGCCTCGAGGACCTGGGTCGCGCTCGCCGCGTGGTGGCGACCAAGGACGAGACCACCATCATCGAGGGCCATGGCTCGCCTGAGGCGATCCAGGCGCGCATCAAGCAGATCAAGTCGCAGATCGAGGAGACCACCTCGGACTACGATCGCGAGAAGCTGCAGGAGCGCCTGGCCAAGCTGTCCGGCGGCGTGGCGGTGATCAAGGTCGGTGCCGCGACTGAGGTCGAGCTGAAGGAGCGCAAGCACCGCGTCGAGGACGCGCTGTCGGCGACCCGCGCCGCGGTCGAGGAAGGCATCGTGCCCGGCGGTGGCGTGGCGCTGCTGAACGCGGTGAAGGCGCTCGATCGCGTGAAGGCGGAAGGCGACGAGTGGACCGGCGTGCAGATCCTGCGCCGGGCGCTGGAGGAGCCAATGCGCCAGATCGCTATCAACGCCGGCGCTGACGGCTCGGTCGTGGTGCAGACAGTGCGCCGCCTCCAGCAGGAGAAGGGCAACCCGAACATCGGGTATAACGTGATGACGAACGAGTACGAGGACATGGTGGCGGCGGGGATCATCGACCCGGCCAAGGTCACGCGCTCGGCGCTGGAGAACGCCGCCTCGATCGCGGCGATGATCCTGACGACCGAGGCGCTGGTCACGGACATCCCCGAGAAGGAGAAGGCCCCGGCTTCGACGCCGCCGGAGTACTAGTCGCCACGGGTGGGAGCGGCTGTGCACAGCGCTAGCCGTTTCCCGCCTTCTCCGCCTTCAATCAGACGTCAACCGAAAAGGGCAGAGCCTCTCGAGGCTCTGCCCTTTTCTTTGCTATGCCCGGCAGCTGTGGTACCATCCCGTCGCGCCGTCCCCTTCAGCCGTTGCCGGAAGGTGCCTACATTGCCGGAGGAAGTGAATGGCCAGAACGTCCTCAGGCCAGTTAAAGGTCGGCCTCGTTGGCAAGCGCGCCTGTGCCTTTGTCGCCGGGTTTCGGTCTATGCCGCAGACGCGGATCACCGCCCTCTGCGAACTTGATCGTGCCCTCTTGGATACGTTGGCCGAGCGGTATGCTATCCCAGAGCGCTACAGCGACTACGAGGAGCTGCTCGAGCGCGGGCGGCCGGACATTGTGGTGCTCGGCACGCCCATGCACCTTCATGTGCCCCAGGCGGTTGCTGCCCTTGCACGGCACATCCACGTGCTCAGCGAGGTCACCGCAGCGGTATCGCTAGAGCAGTGTCGCGAGCTTGTGCGGGCAGTGCGGGCGAGCCGCGCCACATACATGATGGCCGAGAATTATTGTTATATGAAGGCCAACGTCCTGGTAAAGAGTATGGTCGAGCACGGCCTCTTTGGCGAGCTCTACTATGCTGAGGGAGAGTATATCCACAATGTGCGACATCTGCATGTCGATGCACAGGGTAATCCGACGTGGCGCACCATCTGGCAGGTAGGAAAGCGCGGCTGTACCTATGGCACGCACAGCCTGGGTCCGATCTTACAGTGGTTCAATGAGCGCGTGGTGACTGTGAGCTGTTTCGGTACCGGCATGCGCACCGAGCCCAAGTGGAACCATGACGACACGACGCTGATGCTGTGCCAGACCGAGTCAGGGGGGCTCATTAAGATCCGCCTCGACATGCTGTCACCACGGCCGCACAACATGGCGTACTATGCTCTGCAAGGCACGAAGGGCGCTTATGAGGCGCCGCGGGCCCCGGGCGAGGCCCACAAAGTATGGTTAGCAGACTATTGCGAAGACCCAAACAGATGGCGGTCGCTCTGGGACTTTGAGGCCGAGTTCCTGCCGGAGCTGTGGCGCAATCCACCACTGGAGGCGCTGCACGCAGGCCATGGTGGCGGCGATTACTTTATCGTACGTGACTTCGTCCAGAGCATCCTCCAGGGCACGCCGCCACCTATTGACGTCTACCGAGCCCTAGACTTCACCGTCCCCGGCCTGATCTCCGAAGAGTCAATTGCCTGCGGGGGAGTTCCCCTGCTGGTGCCCGATTTCAGAGAGGAGTGAGCCCTTACGCCTGACCTCCCCATCCCACGCTGCGGGAGAGGGGCACAGGTCGGGAGGTAGGCACAGGAGCCTGCCCCGGCCCCTCTGCCCTTCGCTCCAGGTGCTCGTGCGCCGGATGAGCGGCCGCCGCGCACCGGTTTGACGCGTACGGTGTTTTGTCGCTAGTGTTTGAAGCAGGGATGGTGGAAGCAGGGACACAGGTCTGTAACCCTCATCTGATTATGGTAGGGATGGCAAGGGAGTATGACGGCACACCAAGAAGCTGAGGCGGCACGGCACTCTCTTTCCCAGCGGGGGGGCGGCGCAGGGGACGGGAGCCTTCGTGAGCCTACCACGCGGGAGAAGATTGAAGAGCTCCGTGCGCTCAAGGCGCAGGCATTGCTAGGCGGTGGCGAGAAGCGCATCGCCCAGCAGCATGCCCGCGGTAAGCTCACCGCGCGCGAGCGGCTCGACCTCCTCCTAGACGAGGGCTCCTTCCACGAGCTCGATATGCTGGTGACCCACCGCGCTACCGACTTCGGGCTGGCGGAGCAGAAGTACCTGGGCGACGGCGTAGTGACGGGCTGGGGGCGCATCGACGGACGGTTAGTCTATGTCTTCTCCCAGGACTTCACCGTCTTCGGCGGCTCGCTCTCCGAGGCCTATGCAGAGAAAATCTGCAAGGTGATGGATCTGGCGCTCAAGAACGGGGCGCCCATTATCGGCCTAAATGACTCCGGTGGCGCACGTATCCAGGAAGGGGTGGCCAGCCTGGCCGGCTATGCCGAGATCTTTCTGCGCAACACCCTGGCATCCGGCGTGGTGCCGCAGATTTCAGCAATCATGGGCCCCTGCGCCGGGGGGGCCGTCTACTCTCCTGCCATCACCGACTTTATCTTCATGGTCGAACACACCAGCTACATGTTCGTCACCGGCCCGAACGTGATCAAGGCGGTGACCGGCGAGGAAGTGACCTTCGAGCAGCTCGGCGGCGCCGACGTGCATGCGGAAAAGAGCGGCATTGCTCACTTCGTGGCGCCGAATGAAGAGACCTGCCTGGCGCAGATCCGCCGGCTGCTGTCCTTCCTGCCCTCAAACAATATGGAAGACCCGCCGGTGATCCCCTGCGACGATCCGCCCGACCGTGTGGAGCCGGCGCTGGATAGCATTATCCCCGACCAGCCGACCAAGGCCTATGACATGAAAGAGGTCATCCGGCTAGTGGTGGATCACGGCGATTTCTTTGAAGTGCAGGAGCGTTTCGCCCCCAATATCATCATCGGCTTCGCCCGGCTGAACGGCCGGCCGGTGGGTATTGTGGCGCAGCAGCCGGCGGTGCTGGCCGGCGTCCTGGATATCAACTCTAGCGTGAAGGCTGCCCGCTTCGTGCGGTTCTGCGACTGTTTCAACATCCCGCTGGTCACGTTCGTGGATGTGCCCGGCTTTTTGCCCGGTGTGGACCAGGAACACGGCGGGATCATTCGCCACGGCGCCAAGCTGCTGTACGCCTACTGTGAAGCCACGGTGCCGAAGCTGGCGGTGATCACGCGTAAAGCGTATGGCGGCGCCTACGATGTGATGAGCTCCAAGCACGTGCGGGGTGATATTAACTTCGCCTGGCCCACCGCCGAGATCGCAGTGATGGGGCCGGAGGGCGCCGTCAATATCATCTTCCGCGATGAGATTGCGCGGGCGCCCGACCCTGAGACAGCGCGGCAGCGGCTTATCCAAGAGTATCGCCAGAAGTTCGCCAACCCCTATGTGGCGGCGGCACGGGGCTACGTGGATGACGTGATCGAGCCAAGCCAGACCCGTCCCAAGCTCATCGCCGCGTTGGAGATGCTGCAAAATAAGCGCGACCGTAACCCGCCGAAGAAGCACGGAAATATTCCGTTGTAAGTTGAAAATAAGTTGAAAACAATATCATGTATCGCGCGTGCTGGGGCCGGTATTACCCAGCGAGCAACAGGTATCACCCACGATGCTGAAAAAAGTGCTCATCGCCAACCGCGGCGAGATCGCCGTACGCGTCATCCGGGCGTGCCGCGAGCTGGGCATCGCCACCGTAGCGGTGTTCAGTGAGGTGGATCGCGGCGCGCTGCACGTGCGGCTGGCGGACGAGGCGTACTGCATTGGCCCGGCGCCTGCGTCAGAGAGTTATCTCAACATCACCTCCATTCTTGATGCAGCACGTCGCTCCGGCGCGGATGCGGTGCATCCGGGCTACGGTTTTCTATCTGAGCAGCCGCGTTTTTCTCGGGCGTGCCTGGACGCTGGACTGATCTTTGTGGGGCCGGGGCCCGAGGCACAAGAGCGGCTCGGCGATAAACTGGCCGCACGGCGGGCCGCTGCAGCGGCCCGCGTGCCGATCGCGCCGGGTGCATTGGAGCCGGTGCCCGATGTTATGGCAGCGCAGCGGCTGGCCGCCGAGCTGGGATACCCGGTGATGCTTAAGGCCGCGGGCGGCGGCGGTGGCAAGGGTATGCGTCTGGTACACAGCCCTGACGAGCTGCCACTGGTGTGGCATACCGCCCAGGGCGAGGCTCGCTCGGCCTTCGGCGATCCCACGCTCTATCTTGAGAAAGCCATCCCGGAGCCACGTCACGTGGAGGTCCAGATCCTAGCCGACCTGCACGGCCGGGTGGTAGCCCTGGGCGAGCGGGAGTGCTCGGTGCAGCGCCGCCACCAGAAGGTCATCGAAGAGGCGCCCTCCCCTGCGGTCACGCCAGAGCTCCGCCGCGCCCTGTGCGAGGCGGCTGTCACAGTGGCACGGCTGGCCGGCTACACCAGCGCCGGCACGGTCGAGTTCCTGCTGGATAGCACGGGGCACTTCTACTTCCTGGAGATGAACGCGCGGCTGCAGGTCGAGCATCCAGTCACCGAGCTAGTGACCGGCATCGATATTGTGAAATGGCAGCTCCGTATTGCCGCCGGTGAGCCCCTCAGCTTCCGCCAGGAAGACGTGATGATGCGCGGTGCAGCGATCGAGGCGCGCATCTACGCCGAGGACCCGCTCAACGGCTTCGTGCCGAGCACCGGCACGATCGAGGCGCTGCGCGAGCCGGCCGGTCCGGGCGTGCGTGTGGATAGCGCCTGCTACCTCGGCATGGAGGTGCCGGTGTACTACGATCCCTTGCTGGCCAAGCTGATCTGCTGGGGCGAAGATCGCGCCGAGGCGCTGGCGCGCCTGCGTCGCGCCCTGGACGAGTACCTTATCGCCGGCGTCGATACTACACTGCCGTTCCACCGCTTCGCCGTGCGCAACGAGGCCTTCCTCGCCGGGCAGCTCAGCACAGCCTTCGTGGAGCGTGAATGGCTGCCTTACCTGGAGCAGCGTGCCCGTGCAGCTGACCGGCAGGCCGCACAGCTTGCCGCAGTAGGCGCCGTCCTGGCAGCACGGCGGCGCACTCCGGTGTCGAGTGGCATGCCGAACGGCGTGCCCCAGACGAGCAGTCGGTGGAAGCTGGCCGGCCGCATCGAAGCACTGGAGGGCAGGTAACGCGGCCATGCGCTACATCGCCGACGTCTCCGGGCATGCGTTCGAGATCGACGTGCGCGAGCAGCGCGGCACACTGTCGGTGCGCGTTGACGGGCAGCCGGTTGTGGTCGATGCACTGTGTGTGGACGGGCGCGCGGTGTACAGCCTGCTGGTGGAGGGACGCTCGTATGAGCTTGTAGTCGAGCGGCGCGGCGATACCGCCCGCGTGAGCGTGGGCGGCGAGGTCTTCGAGGTGCGGCTGGCCGATCCGCTCACGGCCCGCGGCGCCGGCCGGGCGGTGCAGCCCGCTCGGGCAGAGGTCCGCGCACCGATGCCCGGCGTGATTGTCGCCGTCACCGCCGCGCCGGGCCGTGCCGTCAAGAGTGGCGAACCGGTCGTTATACTTGAAGCGATGAAGATGGAGACTGCGCTGGCGGCGCCTATCGAGGGCATTGTCACGGCTGTCGCCGTCGAGCCTCGCCAGACCGTGCCGGCCGGCGCGACCCTGGTGGTGATCGAGCGCGCCTCGCCCCCGCCTTCCGCTCCTACCGGACCGCAGCAGGGGGCGGTGAATATAGGACGGACCCATGACTGACAGCAGACAGTCCCCGGGCAGCCGCTCGAAGCAGGAATGGCTGGAACGTACCCGCGGCCCGTTCGTGCAGCGGGCGCCTGAGCGGCAGGAGCGCTTTCTCACCGAGACCGGCATTGAAGTCGGCCCGCTCTATACGCCGGAAGATCTGCTCGGCTGGGATTACCATCAGAAGCTGGGCTATCCCGGCGAACCCCCCTTTACCCGCGGCATCTACCCCACGATGTACCGCGGGCGGTTGTGGACCATGCGCCAGTACGCTGGCTACGCCTTGGCCGAGGAATCCAACCGCCGCTACCGCTACCTGCTGGAGCAGGGTCAGACCGGCCTCTCCGTGGCGTTCGATCTGCCGACCCAGCTTGGCTATGACTCCGATAATCCGCGCTGCGTGGGCGAGGTCGGCCGTGTGGGGGTTGCCATCGACACGCTGGCCGATATGGAGGAGCTCTTCCGTGGCATCCCACTTGACCGCGTCAGCACTTCAATGACAATTAACGCCACCGCGGCAATTCTGCTGGCGATGTACGTGGCCACGGCGAAGAAACAAGGAGTGCCCCCGGAGAAGCTCTCCGGCACGATCCAGAACGATATCCTCAAGGAGTACATCGCCCGCGGCACATATATCTTCCCGCCGCGGCCGTCGCTTCGGCTGATCACGGATACGTTTAAATACTGCGCCGAGCACCTGCCGCACTGGAACCCTATCAGTATCAGCGGCTACCACATGCGCGAGGCCGGCTGTACAGCAATCCAAGAAGTTGCCTTTGCTCTAGCAAACGGCATCGCCTACGTGCAGGCCGCGATCGACGCCGGACTCGAGGTAGACCGCTTTGGCCCGCGGCTGTCGTTCTTCTTCGTGGCACACAATAACCTGTTTGAAGAGGTTGCCAAGTTCCGCGCGGCGCGGCGGCTGTGGTACCGCATCATGCGCGAGCGCTTCGGCGCGCGCGATCCCCGCTCCTGGATGCTGCGCTTCCACGCCCAGACTGCCGGCAGCACCCTCACCGCCCAGCAGCCGGATAACAACATTGTGCGGGTGACCGTCCAGGCGCTGGCCGCGATCCTGGGCGGCACGCAGTCGTTGCATACCAACGCCAAAGACGAAGCATTAGCGCTCCCCACCGAGGCGAGTGCGCAGCTTGCCCTGCGCACGCAGCAAATCTTAGCCCTGGAGTCCGGTGTGGCCGACACACCCGATCCGCTGGCCGGGTCGTATTATGTCGAATGGCTGACTGATCGCATCGAGCAGGGGGCGCAGGAGTATATCGAGCGTATTGACGCAATGGGCGGGGCGCTGGCAGCGATTGAGCTGGGGTTCATCCAGCGTGAGATTCAGGAAGCGGCATATCAGTACCAGATGGACGTGGAGAGCGGGCGCCGGCCGGTGGTCGGGGTCAATATCTACACGGCGCCCGAGCCGCCCATCGAGGGCATCCTGCGCATCGATCCTGAGGCTGAGCGCCGGCAGATCGCGCGGCTCCACCGCGTCAAGGCGGAGCGGGATAACGCGGCGGTCCGCGCGACGCTGGCTAGGCTGGCCGATGCTGCTCGGGGCAGCGAGAACCTCATGCCGCCGATCCTAGAATGTGTGGAGGCCTATGCCACGATCCAGGAGATCTGCGACGTGCTGCGGGAGCACTTCGGCGAGCAACCGGAGAGCGTGGTGTTCTGAGGCTGAGGGCAGACGCATGCGACTGGATCACGTGGCGCTCGTCGTGCGCGATCTCGAGCAGGTCGCCGGCTTCTACCAGCGTGCCTTTGGACTAGCGATCACACGTCGGTACGAGCTTCCAGAGCAGGGGGTGCGCGTTGCCTTCCTCCGCGGCAGTCCCGGGGGCGCTGAGCTCGAGCTTGTCCAGCCCACCGACCCTACCACAGGTGTAGCGCGCTATCTCGAAAGCCGCGGTGAAGGGATGCACCATCTCTGCTTCGAGGTGGAGGACCTGGAGGCAGAACTGGCACGCCTGCGCGAGCTCGGCGTGGAGCTCATTGATACGGTGCCGCGCCAAGGCGCGGAGGGCCGCGTCGCCTTTGTGCATCCCAGGGGCGCGCACGGCGTGCTGATCGAACTGCTAGAGCGCCGGTGAGGGCTCTCCTCCGAAACTTCCCCCTCCGGCGGTATATACTTGGAAGTGCTGGCAGCGTACGGATGCACCACGTGGCAGACGAGAGAGCCATGCAGATGCCGCAGCATACCGCAGCACGCAGCCGGCCGATCCGCGTGCTGATCGCTAAGCCGGGGCTGGACGGCCATGACCGGGGAGCCAAAGTGCTTGCACGCGCCCTGCGCGATGCCGGTATGGAGGTGATCTACACCGGCATCCGGCAGTCCCCGGAGATGATCGTGCAGGCGGCGCTCCAGGAAGATGTGGATGTCGTTGGTCTTTCTTGCCACTCCGGAGCGCATATGGCGCTCTTTCCGCGCATCATGCAGGGCCTGCGCGAGGCGGGCATGGACGACGTGATCGTGCTTGCCGGGGGCATTATTCCCGACGCCGACGTGCCGGCCATTAAAGCCATGGGTATTCGTGAGGTCTTCGGCCCCGGCACGCCGACCTCCCGGATCATCGAGTACATCCGCGCCGCCGTGGCCGAGCAGGCTTCCGCACTCACTGCGGCCGGAGCAGGGGCGGCGGGCTCGGCGCCACCCGGCAATCACCCGCGCCCGGAGCAGCAGGGGTGAGCGACGCCCTGGCTGCGCGTCTACGTGCCGGTGACCGGCGGGCGCTGGCACGTTTTATCTCGCTCCTGGAGGCCGATGACCCGGGAGCGCGCGCTGTGCTGCGCGCGCTGCGCCGGTCCAGCGCTCCATCGCAGACGCATGTGATCGGCATCACCGGGCCGCCGGGATCAGGGAAAAGCACGCTGGTCGCGCGGCTGGCTCGGCTGGCCAGCCACCACGGCCGCCGCGTCGGCATCGTGGCAATCGACCCAACCAGCCCCGTGAGCGGTGGGGCATTCTTAGGCGATCGCGTGCGGATGCAGGAGCTTGCCACTGATCCGAACGTGTTTGTCCGCAGCATGGCCACCCGCGGCGCCGTCGGCGGCCTCGCCCACGCGGTAGACGATGTCATCGCAGCATTTCAGGCCTTTGGTATGGACTGTATCTTTGTCGAGACGGTGGGCACCGGCCAGGATGAGCTTGCTATCGTCTCATCCGCGGAGACGATCCTGTTGGTACACATACCGGGGCTGGGCGATGCTATTCAGGCGAGCAAAGCCGGCATTATCGAGCTCGCCGACATCCATGTTGTGAACAAAGCGGACCGGCCAGAGGCCGACCGGTTGGTGGCAGAGCTCCAGGCCGTGCTGGCGGCGGTCCCTGCCCAGAGCGGCTGGCGTCCTCCTGTGCTGAAGGTAGTGGCCCTCGAGGGCCGCGGCGTCGAAGCTGTGGCTGCGGCGCTTGATGAGCACCGTCGGTACCTGTGCGCAAGCGGCGAGCTGGAGCGCCGCCGCCGTGCTGCAACCGAGCGGCGCGTGCTTGAGCGCGCTCGGGATCTCCTCTTGCGTGACCTGCTGGAGCGGCATCCCGCGGAGCTGGCCGACCTGGTCGAGGCGGTGCTTGCCGGCACTGAAGACGTGCACTCGGCGGCGCAGCAGCTGGCAGAGCGCGCGCGTACCGGCGGGCATTGTGTATAAGACGTGGCCTGCCAAGCGTCACCCCCGCAAGACTGCTCGTAGCGTGAGGCAGTCGGCACATCCTATTACCGCTACTTTCGCGGCGCTGTCGTGCGCTCGACCCGCAAGACTGCTCGTAGCGTGAGGCAGTCGGCACATCCCTCCCCGGCGGGCCTAGACATCTGGAGGGAGTTGTCTGTATACAGTCTTACTTGACACCCTGAGGCGACTTGCCCTACCCTACATGGGGTCACTGCATAACACGTCGTGGGCAGGGAGGGCGCAGCAGGGTGCCCCGGCCAGAGCCGGCGGAGATCGTGGTGCCTGGCCTGCCATGGCATGGGGAGCACGTCCCCCGGTGAAACGCCCCAGAGTGAGACCCCACGCGCTGTGGAGGCGCGCTACAATGTAACAAAGGGCAGGCGCTCCGGACCGCTCGGAGTGGGCGGCGCGTCCATGCTGCCCAGTTGCCCAGGCGCTGCTAGAGGGCGGTGTCCGAGGCGCCACTGAGGAGCAGGTATGGGGGGCATTACATCATCCAACAGTCTACCTAACACCCGCACAGCCGGCCTGTCCAAGGACGAGCTGCTTGAGCTCTACCGGCAAATGTACCTCATCCGCCGCTTTGAGGAGAAGTCGGCGGAAATGTATGCCTACGACAAGATTGCCGGGTTCCTGCATCTCTACATCGGGGAGGAGGCCATTGCCGTCGGCGCCAACGCCGCGCTGCGGCCAGACGACGACATTATCACTCACTACCGGGACCATGCCTGGCCGCTGGTGCGCGGCACCGATCCCGGGGCCGTCATGGCCGAGCTGTTCGGGAAGGTCACCGGCACCAGCAAAGGCAAGGGTGGCTCGATGCACCTGGCAGATGCGAAGCGACATTTCTGGGGCGGCTATGCCATCGTTGCCGGGCATTTGCCTCTGGCAGTCGGCATGGCCCTGGCCCATCAGTACCAGGGTCGGGATCGCATCGTACTGTGCGTGTTCGGTGATGGCGCCACGAACAACGGGGTCTTCCATGAGTCGTTGAACCTGGCCGCGCTGTGGAAGCTGCCGGTGCTCTTCCTGTGTGAGAATAACCTTTATGGCATGGGCACGGCTATTGAGCGCGCGTCCTCAATAACCGAGCTGTACAAGAAGGGCGAAGCGCACGGCATGCGCTCGGCGCGCATCGACGGGCAGGACGTGCTGGTCGTGCGGGAGGCGGTCCATGAGCTGGCGGAGTACGTACGGGCTGGCAACGGCCCGGCGTTCCTCGAGGCCATGACCTATCGCTTCGTCGGGCATTCGGCAGCTGATCCTCAGCTCTACCGTGATCGCGCGGAGGTGCGCGAGAAGCGGCGCACATTAGATCCCATCACGCTTTTTGCACACTACCTGCAGGAACAGGCCGCGGTTTCTGCCGAGGAGCTCGAAACCATCCACCGGCAGGTGGAGCAGGTGGTTGAGGAGGCGGTCCGCTTTGCCGAGGAGAGCCCCGTCCCAGGACCGGAGGTGCTCTACGAAGACGTGTACGCGGCGCCGGTGGTGAAGCCGCGCGAGCCAGTCGGGGCAAGCGTATAGGGGTCTGCCGGAGCGGACGATCGTTCGATCGCTTGCTTCGGCTCCTTACCCTACTCCCCGTTTCGAACGGTATCCAGCCAGTATCACGCGCCGGTCGAGGGACCGGCCAAGGATAGAACGAGCAAGCGATGGCAGTGAAGACGTATCTCGAGGCGCTCCGCGAGGGGCTGCGCGAGGAGATGCTGCGCGACGAGCGCATCTTTATCATGGGCGAGGATGTGAACCTCTACGGGGGCACTTACGGAGTGACCCGTGGCTTCCGTGAGATCGTTGGTGACAAGCGACTGCGTGACACCCCGATCGCTGAAGCGGTGATCGTCGGCACCGCCATCGGTGCGGCAATGGGGGGACTGCGCCCCATTGCCGAGCTGATGACGGTGAACTTCAGTCTGCTGGCTATAGACCAGATCATTAACAATGCGGCCAAGATCCATTACATGTTCGGCGGCCAGATCACCGCACCGGTAGTGATCCGCACAGCCAACGGCTTCGGTGCCCTGGCAGCAACACACTCTCAGAACTTCGATAACTTCTTCGCTTACGTGCCCGGCCTGAAGGTGGTCGCTCCCTCCACGCCGTACGACGTGAAAGGGCTGATTAAGGCCTGCCTGCGCCAGGAGGACCCGGTGATTTTCCTGGAGCATGTGAAGCTGTACAGTATCCGTGGCGAGGTGCCGGACGGCGACTACACGGTGCCGATCGGCGTCTCGGAGGTGAAGCGGCAGGGCACGGATATCACCATTGTGGCATGGGGCTGGATGGCTGCTCAGGCGATGGAGGCGGCCCAGCGCCTTGCTGCGGATGGCATCGAAGCCGAGGTCGTTGACCCTCGCACGCTGCGACCGATCGACATCGAGCCGATCATCAATTCCGTCAAGAAGACCAGCAGCGCCCTGATCGTTGAAGAGGGCTGGCGGACGGCCGGGCTCGGCGCGGAGTTTGCTGCACAGATCAGCGAGCTGGCGTTTGACTATCTGGATATGCCGGTGCAACGCCTGGGCGCCGTCGAGGTGCCGATGCCTTATGCGCGCAACCTGGAGGCGATGGTTATCCCCTCGGTGGAGAAGATCGTCGCCAAGGTGCGAGAGATGGTCGCGTGATGCGTAGTGCTCCCTTCGGGCGGGCTGGACTTCTCTGTATAACAGGTAAGCTAAGTATAGAAAGAGAAGCTCGCAAATAACAGTGGGGTAAAGAGCAAGGAATAAATACTTCAGAACTTCAGAGCTCAGGGAGCGCACCGCACGCATCCCCTTAGGAGGACACCGTGGCCAGACCTGTGCTCATGCCCAAGATGGGCTTCGCTATGCAGGAGGGGAAGATCCTGCGGTGGCTGAAACGGGAGGGCGACCGCGTCGAACGGGGCGAGCCGATCGCCGAGATTGAGACGGAAAAGGTCAACATTGAGATCGAAGCATTCGACTCTGGAACGCTGCTGAAGATCGTGGCACCGGAAGGCGCCACCGTGCCGGTGGGCCAGGTCATCGCCGTTCTCGGTGAGCCCGGCGAATCAGTTGAGGAAGCCCTGCGCGCGGCCGGGGCAGAAGCTGCCGCAACGCAGCGCGAGGCGATCGGCGCCGGCGAGGGAGCGGAAGCCACGCCGGTTCAGGCCGCGGCTGGCGCCGGTGTGGCGCGTGTCGAACCGGAGTCGCATCCTGAGCTGCACGCTCCCGCAGCAGTGGAGCAACCGGCTGCGCCACCGCCCGAGGTGGAGGAACGACTGAAGGTCTCGCCGCTGGCACGGCGCCTAGCCCAGGAGCTGGGGATCAACCTGGCAGAGGTGAAAGGGACCGGCCCTGGTGGCCGTATCACCCGCGAGGATGTGGAGGCGTACGCTGCGCAGCGACGGGCCGCCGCGGCTGCCCCGCCTGCCGCCGCGGCGGCGGCTCCACCGCGGCCTGCTCCGGCGCCGGCCGTGCCCGGCCCTGTGCCGGCTCAGGAACAGCTGCTGAGCCGGATGCGCCAGACCATTGCCCGGCGGATGAGCGAAAGCAAAGGGCCGGTGCCGCACTTCTATCTCACCTCCGAGATCGAGATGACCGAGGCGTTGCGTGCCAGGCAGGCGGCGAATGCATTGCTGGACGATGCGCAAAAGCTCTCGATTAACGACCTCGTCCTGAAAGCCGTGGCGCTGGCGCTGCGCAAGTTCCCGAATCTGAACGCCGCCTATGCCGGCGATCGCGTGCAGCTCTTCTCCGAGATTAACATTGGTATCGCTGTGGCTCTGGAAGGGGGCCTGGTTGTACCAGTGATCCGCAACTGCGACCAGAAAAGCCTGCCGCAGATTGCCCAGGAGGCGAAGGATCTCGCCTCACGCGCCCGGAGCGGCCATCTCCGGCCCGAGGAGCTCGAGGGCGGCACTTTCACTGTCTCGAATCTCGGCATGTACGATGTGGAGAGCTTTATCGCCATCATCAACCCGCCGCAGGCCGGCATTCTCGCCGTAGGGAGTGTGTTACGGCGGCCGGCAGTGAAAGACGATCAGATCGTCATCACCGACCTGATGAAGGTCACGCTCTCGGCCGACCATCGCGTGACCGATGGCGCAGAAGGCGCACGCTTCCTGCAGGAGGTCAAGCGTCTCCTGCAAAACCCAATGAGCCTGTTCCTGTAGTCCCTGCCGGAGGAGGCACGCGCGTGCCTCCTCCAGGGGGGGGCGCAGCGACAGGAGCATGGAGGTCCTTGAATGGTGCAGTCCACAACGGCCCTCGCTCCCGCCCCGGCGATCCAGCGTGCGCCGGAGCCGTACGACGTGGTGGTCATTGGAGGTGGCCCCGGCGGCTACGTGGCTGCGATTCGCGCTGCACAGCTCGGCCTGCGCACCGCGTGCATCGAGCGGGAGAACCTCGGCGGGGTATGTCTCAACTGGGGGTGCATCCCCAGTAAGGCGCTGATTAGGAACGCCGAGGCAGTTGCGCTCGTGCGCAACGCCAAGCGCTTCGGGATCACTATTGAGAGCTTCACTGTGGACTACGGCGCCGCGGTGGAGCGGAGCCGCCAAGTGGTTGAACGCCTGGTCTCTGGCATTGGTCTGCTCTTCCGCAAGAATAAAATCGACCATATTCAAGGCGAAGCGACCATCACGCCGCAGAAGCGTGTTGTGGTGCAGCCGTCGGGCCAGGAGATCCCAGCGCGCAACATCATCATCGCGACCGGTGCCCGCGCGACCGTGCTGCCCGGCTGGACGGTCGATGGGAAGCGGGTGCAGACATACCGCGAGGCCATTGTTGAGAAAGAGCTGCCTAAGTCCATCATCATTGTAGGCGCCGGCGCGCTTGGCATGGAGTTCGCGTACATCTACGCGATGTACGGTGTGAACGTAACTATCGTCGAGATGTTGCCACACCTCCTGCCCGTTGAGGATGAGGAGATTTCAGAGGCGATCGAGCGATCCTACCGGCGCGCCGGCATCACCTTTTATATAAATGCCCGCAGCGAGGCTCCGCGTATTACCGAGAGCGGCGTTGAGCTCCCGGTGACCATGAATGGCCAGACACAAACGCTCCAGGCCGAGCGGGTGCTCCTTGGTGCAGGCTTCCGGCCTAACAGCCAGAACCTGGGGTTGGAGCAACTCGGCGTCGAGCTGGACAAGCGCGGCGCTATCCAGATCGACGACTACATGCGTACGAACGTCGAAGGCATCTATGCCATCGGCGACGTGACTATGAAGAAGCCGCTGGCGCACGTGGCTTCACACATGGGCGTGATCGCCGCCGAGGTGATCGCCGGACGGCAGCCGGCGCCGATCAATTACGTTGATATGCCGATGTGCACGTACTGCCATCCCCAGGTGGCCAGCTTCGGTCTGACCGAGCAGCAGGCGCGCGAGCAGGGCTACGACGTGCGTGTTGGCCGGTTCCCCCTCCAGGCCAACGGTAAGGCGCTGGCCATCGGCGACTGGGAGGGCTTCGTCAAGATCGTAACCGACGCCAAGCACGGCGAGATTCTTGGCGTGCATATGATCGGTCCAGAGGTCACCGAGCTGATCTCCGAACTCAGCCTCGCACGGCTGCTCGAGGCGACCACTCTCGAAATCGGCGAGCTTGTCCATCCGCATCCTACCCTCGCCGAGGCGATGAAAGAGGCAGCGCTCGCCGCGCGCGGTGAGGCGATTCATATTTAGCGGCGAAGGCTGGGCCCCTCCCCGTGTGGGGGAGGGGCCCAGAACATGTTGCCAGATCGTACCGACCTCCCTTCGGATCAACCGTAGCGAGACGATCCGGTGCCTCAAGCCCGCTCTACAGGTGGCGAGAGGCTGAGGACGGAAGCATCCCCTACCCCAGCGCTCGCCCCAGCTTCTCACCCACCGCTCGCCAGCGCTGCCGGTGGAGGTCGTCGAAGTAGACCGGCTGGAAGCCAAGGTCCAGGTACGCCTTGATCGCTGAGAGCCGCCAGTCGTCGGTCAGGAGCCGGCAATCCACAAAGCCACGCTCGGCAAAGTACCACAGCACCAGGAGAGAGACCACGTAGCCAAAGCGGTGGCCGCGGTGCTCCGGGAGCGCGCAGACCATGTGCAAAATGCCATGCTCGCGCTCTTCCGGGTGCTCGCGCCAGGCGCACGCAGTGGCGACGGGCCGGCCTTCGTAGGTAATGAAAAAGAGCCCCTGGGGATCGAACTGCGGCAGGCCGGTAAGCTCTTCTCCGACGCGCTCGGCAGTCCAGCCTGAGCCAATGCCGGTGTTCATGATCTCCGCCCAGGCCTGCTCGTCGCCGGGCTGGTACGTGCGGATCGCGTAGCCCGGCGGCAGCGCGATGCTTTCGCGCGGCGGCAAATCGCGCAGATGGGGCCGCACCATAACAAGCTGCCGTGGCGAAGTCACCGGTGTACTCCCTGGGGTCTCTGCCGGCGCACTACCGGAGTGCTCGCTCATAATCATGCTTCCGCTCGTGTGAAAGCGCCGTCCTGCAGCGTGGGCTAGCCTTTTTAAGCGCTGCGGATAGCGCGGACGGCTTCGGCGACCCAGCGTAGGCAAGGCAGCGGCATGATCCCGTAGTTGTAGAACGAAAAGCGGCGTACGCCGAGCTCAAGGGCAGCGCGGACGTTGGCAACAAGGACGTCCGCGCTCGTTGCATGCGGCGGGTAGGCCTGCAGGCCCACCAGCAGCCGGTCAGGCGAGCCCTGCGGCCCCATCTCCTCAAGTACGCTACGGACCATGCGGCGCACTTGCTCGGCGACTGCCGTGTAGGCCAGCACGTCGATGCTCTCGCTCTGCTCGGCCAGCGCCTGCGTATTGCCGCCGGACGTATGCCAGGCGCCCAAATAGATGGTGCGGATCGGGCGGCGACTGGCAGCGCGCACCTCACGTACCAGAGATGTCACCGTCTCTTCACGCGCCTGGAGATAGGTCCGCAGGCCAGGAAGCTGCTCGATGAGATCTTCCGCCCGTGCCGTCACTGCTGCGCCACGGGCGAACGCGTCGTCCAGCGTCGCTCGCACGGCGTTCTGCAGCTGCGCAACATCCACGCCGTGCGCCTGCCCCCGCTCTCGACAGTGCGTGCAGAAGCAGAGCTCAAGCAGGAATCGCCCCGTAGGCCCGAGATCAAAGCCGATCTTCTCGTGTGCATGGAAGTGCGCCCAGCCGCTGTAGCCGATCGACTCGAGCTCGAGCGCGGCAAGGGGATAATTCGACGAAAGGTCGCGCGCGAGTGTGGTGATATACGCGCGTACGTCGGGGTTTGCCGGACAAAGATCGGACGTCAGCACGTCGCCATAGGCGTTCTGCACTGCACAGTCCGGATGCAGGCGGCCTAACCGCGTGTTATGCAGGCACACGGTCCAGGAGATAACCCGCAGACCCCGACGCTCCGCGGCTGCGCAAATCTCCGCCAGGGGATTGCGCTCCTGCGCCAGGGCACTCACATGCGGCTGCAGGCGCAGCCCCTGCCAGAGCGCCGCATCAGGACGGAAATATACAGCCGCATCATGCGCCACGAACCAGCGACCGGCCGGGCTGTGCGGCCGCAGGTGCGCCACTGTGTGATAGCTGGTGGCAACGCTGATCGCGTCCAGCCCAACTTCCTCCCGCAGACGGCGCAGCACGGCATCAATCCCTTCGTCCAGCAGGTCCCAGACGTAGATCCACATCGTCGCATGGGTAGTCGCGCTCATACCGACCTGGCTCCTTGTCTACCGTCTCGTACCGTACGAGGTGCCTGTGCTCGTCGCCTCGCCGGCGTGCTTCCAGCTACCCTAGCTCCCGCTTTAGCTCACACAAGATCTCAACGCCGGCACGAATGGCCTCATCTGATGTGGCAAAGGAGATGCGCACATGGGTGTTCCGCGCCGAGAAGACCCCGCCGGGGACCGTGATTACGTTGCGCTCAATGGCCCGCTCGACAAAGCGCGTACAGTCCGTATCGTCTACCTTCGGCATGATGTAGAATGCCCCGGCCGGCTTCGTGACCTCAAAGCACCGGCGCAGCCCCTCGTAAATGAGATCGCGCTTGCGCCGGTACGCTGCGATCTCGGCGTCGGTAGGGGTATCGAGGGCAACGGCGGCAGCGACCTGAGCGAAGGACGGTGCACACACAAACGTGTACTGCTGTAGCTCTTTCATTTTCTCGATGATCGGCTGGGGGCCGACGGCGTAGCCGACACGCCAGCCGGTGAGCGCGTGGCTCTTGGAGAAGCCGTTCAACGTAATAGTATTGGGATAGATGCTGCCGGGGCTAAACGGCCGAATATCATCGTAAATAAAGCGTTCGTAGATTTCATCCGAGATAAGCAGCAACCCGCGCCGCTCAGCGATGCGCACGACCTCGCGAAGCTCGGCTTCGCTGTACACCGCCCCGGTCGGGTTGCTGGGACTGTTGATCACGATCGCTTTCGTGCGCGGCGACAGGGCCGCCTCGATCTTCTGGGGATCCAGGCGAAAGTCGGGATACGTGTCCACCAGCACCGGGCGCGCCCCCAGGAAACCGGCAAGCTGCGGGTACATGACAAAGTATGGATCCGGCAAAACCAGCTCGTCGCCCGGATTAAGGATGGCGGCCAGGGCAAGGAAGATGCCCCCGGACGTCCCGGAAGTGATCAGCACATCATCGGGCTGGACCTGAATGCCATTCTCGCGGGCGAGTTTCTGGGCAACCTTTACCCGCAGAAGCTCCAAGCCCTGGGTCGGGGTGTACTTGTTCAGGCCTTCATCGATAGCACGGTGCGCCGCCTCGATGACTGCTTGGGGCACAGCAAAGTCCGGCTGGCCGATAGAGAAGTTGATGGGATTGGTCAGCTTGGCACCGAGGTCGAATGCACGGCGAATGCCTGAGCTCTCGATGCGGCATATCGCATCGGAGAGCACTGCGCTGGGAGACGGCGGACGCTGTGGCATTGACGCCTCGTAGTCAAGCAGGCTCCAGAGCTGGCGGGCAAAGGCGCTGCGTAGCCCAACTGCCTCGGCCTGAGCCTCGAGCCCGGCAACGTTTTCGACAACCGTACGTGGCTCACCTGTCTGAGCAAGCCGTCGTGTAAGATGGATGCGCTCGGCCAGCAGGCGCATCAGCGCACCGTCCAGCAAGGCCAAACTTCGACGCAGGTCGGCAAGCTCTTCTCTGGGCATAGCCGTAGATGTCGTTCCTCCCTTATACGATATCGATATTGTCCATACGGTATCTTCGCGTGCCTGCACGATACGTGGCGCGCCGCCTGAAGTCAAGCCGGACCCAGGCGCACGGTGACACCTGCCTGGACCGCTGCCCGGTCATACACCCTACCGCGCGTGATTTTTCGCCAGAGTTTGGCGTCGCGGCAAATATCTTTACACTGCAAGTATCTACAATGTGAGCGGGATGCTAAGCATTCCTATCAGGGAGTGTTCAAACATGGAGCGAGACGCCGTGGTGCTGGCCATCGACCAAGGGACCACAGGGACGACTGCGCTGGCAGTGGGACGGGATGGAAGAGTGCGGGGTCGCGGGTACGTACCGATCCGCCAGCAGTATCCCAGGCCGGGCTGGGTCGAGCACGACCCTGATGAACTATGGCGCTCGGCGGTACAGGCAGCTACCGAGGCGCTCGAGGCTGCCGGCGGTGGCCGGCCGGCGGCGATCGGCCTGACGAACCAGCGCGAGACCACGGTCGTGTGGGAGCGGGCGAGTGGGCGTCCGGTGTACAACGCCATTGTCTGGCAATGTCGGCGCTCCGAGCCGCAGTGCGCCCGCCTGCGTGCGAGCGGACTCGCGGAGCAGATCCGGCGGATCACCGGTCTAGTGGTCGATCCCTACTTTTCTGCGACGAAGCTGCAGTGGCTCTTCGAGCATCAACCGGAACTCCGCTCCCGCGCCGAGGCCGGACAGCTCGCCTTTGGCACGGTGGATACCTGGTTGCTCTGGAACCTCACCGGCGGCCGTGTGCATGCCACGGACCCATCTAATGCCTCGCGCACGATGCTTTTCGACCTGCGGCATGGCACCTGGAGCGAGGACCTTCTCGCTGAGCTCGACATCCCGCGCGCACTGCTGCCTGAGGTCCGCTCCTCCTCTGAGATCTACGGCGAGACGATCGACGTGTCTCCCCTCGGTCGCGGCATCCCGGTGGCGGGCATCGCCGGCGACCAGCAGGCGGCGCTCTTCGGTCAGGCCTGCTTCACCCCCGGCATGCTCAAGACCACGTACGGCACCGGCTGCTTTCTGCTGATGCACACCGGTACGCGGGCGGTGTTCTCGCAAAACGGCCTGCTCACGACGGTGGCCTGGCGGCTGGGCGCAGCCGGCCAGGTAGAGTACGCTCTGGAGGGAAGTGTATTTCTCGGCGGCGCCGTAGTGCAGTGGCTGCGCGACGAACTCGGCCTGCTGCGCAGTGCTGCCCAGAGCGAGGAGATGGCACGCTCGGTGTCGGACACGGGAGGCGTCTACGTCGTTCCGGCGTTCGTCGGCCTAGGCGCACCCTATTGGGACGCCTCGGCACGCGGTGTCATCGTCGGCCTCACCCGCGGCACCGGCCGCGCCCATCTGGTCCGCGCTGCTCTTGAGTCCATCGCCTACCAGGTACGTGACGTGGTCGAGGCGATGACCGCGGATGCTGGCGCGCCCCCGGTGGAGCTCCGCGTGGACGGTGGAGCTGCAGAAAACAGTTTTCTCATGCAATTTCAGGCAGACCAGCTCGGGTTACCGGTTGTACGCCCGGCGATCCTGGAGACCACTGCGCTCGGGGCGGCGTTTCTGGCAGGTCTCGCCACAGGGGTATGGCATTCACAGGAGGAGATCGCCAGGCTGTGGCAGGAAGAGCGGCGCTTTCTCCCGGCAATGCCGCCTGCCCAGCGTGAACGGTTGTATCGCGGCTGGCACCGCGCCGTCGAGCGTGCCAAGGCATGGGCCGTTCCATAGCCGCACCTCGCTTAATCGGCCTCACGTGCAGGAGCTGCTCCGCCTGCGCGCGGGGCGGGGTCTTGGGGCAGGTCCCGCACGAGCTCGCTGGGGCAGCAGTAGAGCCCACGGGCCAGCGCCCGCAGGGTCGAAAGGCGCGGATTATCGTTCCGGCCGCTCTCGAGCGCAGAGAGCAGCGGCGGATCGAGGCCCGCGCGCTCCGCAAAGCGCCGTTGTACCGGCTCCACAGCCCGACGCCGGAGCGCCAGGCGGCGGTGCAGTGGCACAGTCGGATCGGTAAACGGTTCACCCACCAGGGTGCGCACGAGGTCGGCCGCGTTCATACCCAGGCCCTGGGCTAAGCGCTGGAGGGTAGCCAGCGTTGGATCATGCTGCCCACGCTCAAGCGCAATAAGGTACGTCCGTCGCACCCCGCTGCGTCGCGCAAGCTCCGATTGCGAGAGCCCGCGCGCCTCCCGGAGCGCGCGGAGCCGTGCCCCTAGCAGGTGATCCCCCTCAGGCATAGGCGGCTGCTGAAGGTCCACTTGATCCTCTCGTCCACTCACATTACCCAGTCCCTCCCAGTCTTTGATCGCTCCGGAGGGCCATGGCGCCTCCCATCGCCCCCGCTCAGGAAACTAAACAAATCATACATGGTTGCCCTGGATAGGCTCAATTTGCGTTAATCAAACCTGACTAGTGGCTGTGGATAAACGGGCACCGCTGTGGGGAAACACGCAACCGACGAGTACTGCAAGGCGTTGTATGTTTCGGACACTCCAAGGAGGGCGAGTATGGTGCTCGAAGCTGCCGAATGCCTGACAGAGCACCCGACATCGGCATGGGGCTCTGCAGGCACCATCCTGATCCAACGAGCCTGCATACTCGAAATCTGGCGCGAGCTTTTGCACCTCGGCGCAGGCTGGTTGCCGGTTCCCGGACACCTGCCCGGCGCGTATCGGGTCGTGAGTGCCGTGGCCATTGTGCTTCCAGGCGGACGGCCACCTTTTCCCCTTCCCGGCTGGGTACCGGCCGGTGTCATGGCCGCAACAGCCCGGTCCACAGCCGGGTGCGTTGCCGCAGCGCTAGAGCGGCTTGAGCGTTATGGTGCAGACACCGACGACGATGGAGTACACTGGAGCGGCCGTGGCGCCGCAGCGCTGCTGCGGCTGGCAGAGCGGATCGGTCGGGAGAGGCATGCCCCCTTGGTGGTAGCCTGGCAGGCACCGTCCCTCCGGCCTGGACCCCTTACCGGGCTTTCCCACCTGTTTGCCACCTGTATCGAGGGACGCCTGCACCTGACGGCCCACTTTGGAGAGCAGCGACTGGTCGGGGACTGGCTCAGCGACGCGCTCGCAGTGTATCGGGTGATGCACTGCCTGGCCCGCCGTGCCGGGTGCATGGCCGGGCCATTGACCTTGATCTCACCGCATCTCATCCTGGAGCCGGCAACAGGCGCGCTTGCCGAGCTCAGCGATGCCTGCGCATGAAGCGAACGCCGGTGCACCTGCTCCAGAATTGCCGTCATGCGACCGTTCGTCAGGGAGGCGCTTCCCTTCGAGCGATAATGCTGTGCGCAACAGACCGCTGAGCAGCGTATTTCTCCTTAATTTTAGTTGCTATTTACATACTCTCTACTTAACTCTTAGGGGGGGAATCCTGCTTAGCAACTGGTTTGGAGGCAGAAAGCGACGTACTGTATGATACCGGCAGCGCGCCGGCAAGATGTCTGCTCGATGTTGTCCTGACTGTGACGGAGACGGGCCGGTGCTGCACCGCATCTGTGAGACTGCGCTCTCAGGCGCACAGGAGGATGAAGACCGCGATGCCCTATGTGATCTGCGAGCCGTGTATCGGCACAAAGGACGCCTCGTGTGTGGAGGTGTGCCCGGTCGATTGCATCCACTCGACCGACGAAGACGAGCAGTACTACATTAACCCCGACGAGTGCATCGACTGCGGGGCATGCGAGCCAGTCTGCCCCGTCACTGCGATCTTCCCGCTTGATGCGGTCCCGCCCGAGTGGCACGAGTACATCGAGAAGAATGCTGCCTGGTACGCGCAGCGCTAGCGTGCACCCATCCCGCCCCTCGTGACATGGCTGCGCGGGGTAAGCGTCCTGCCGATATGCTCCGCGCAGCTTTTTCCGGCCTTTCCGTCTAGATCCGTGTGCGAGCGTTTAGACCACACGCGGCCGGCTCAGGCCGAGGAGCTGCGCCCCTATAGTGGCCCAGCTCACCCCACCATCCAGGCTCTTCAAGATCGCTCCGTGCTCGCCAATCAGGTACAGCGTGTCCGAGCCGGCAGGGCATAGTGTACTGATGGAGGATGCGCTCGTCCCAGCGGGAGCCGGGAGGAGGGCGCCGGCCACGCGCTGCCAGGTGTACCCGCCATCGCGCGAGCGCAGCAGCACCGAGGCGGCGGGGGGAACAGAGAGGGCTGGTGCCGCCGCTGCGGCAGTTGGAGCCACCACCGCATAGATGACCCCAGCGTCTGAATGCTTGAGTGCAACGAGGCGCATACCGGGCCATGGACGGTCGATACGCCAGGTGATGCCGGCGTCATCTGAATAGGCGACCCCGTACTCCCCGGCAAACCAGAGGCGTTCTCGCCCGCTCGCCCATGCACCGATCCACGCGCCCAGCGCCGGTGGAGACAGCGCCTGCCATGACGCGCCACCGTTGTCGCTGCGCCCTGCGCCGCGGAGCGTGCCAGCGATGACGGTTAAAGGATCACTGACGAAGAGGGCGAGGGAGCGCGGGCTGAACGACCCGGCAAGCGGCGCCGTCTCCTCCCACGACCATCCTCCATCTAGGGTCCGGAGCACGCGGCCATCGGTGGCCAGGGCAAAGCCAGCGCGGGGGCCGGCGAAGGCCAAGCGAAGTAAGCCGGCCGGCAGGACCTGCACGCTCCAGCTCGCCCCGCCGTCATCCGAGCGAGCAACGGCGCCGAGCTGATGGCGCCGTGCCGTGCCGATGGCCCCGACGGCTATGATACGCTGATCATCCAGGTATTGGATATCGGCAAGCACCCCCTCGGGGAGCGGCGCACTCACGCGCCATGACACTCCCCCATCACGGCTCACCGCAATAGTCCCCCGCGCCCCGGCGACGGCAATGTTACCCCCTTCCCGACAGTCGGCCGCGTAGATAGCGATACCGTCGTACCCGAAGGGCACGAACTGCGCGGCCGCGCGGGCGCGTGCCAGGAGCACCATGAGGACGATCACGAGCCCCGTATGAAGCACCATCGCAGCGCTTACGCGCCGCACTCCTGCGGGCAGCTTATTCAGCATAGGCATCTACATGATTTATGTTGACGTTCGTAACTTTAGCCATTCTACACTATGTCATGCGAATTTCTCCAAACAGGGTATAATTTATCGACTATTTGTTAATTTTATCGACATCAGGGGTGGCTGGGCTCAGCGCTAGATGCTGCACGGTAGCAGGCGGCGACCACCGGCTGCGATAGCCTGTACCGCTTCTGCACCCTCAGTGCAGATGGTTATCCGGGTCGGAAGTGCCGGTTATATATATAAACGACAGCCTTTTCCCGCTTCCCCCGCTCGGCGCAGGCCTCCCGCCTGCTGCGCACGGCCTCTCTCGGCAGAGCATCGACCGAGAGCGTCTGGGGCGCTAGACGTCGCTCAACGTGTCTTCTATGGCGCGTCCAGGAGGGGCTCTGCCGCTTTGGCAGGGTGTCGTCTTAATCCGACTCCCGCGTCACCCAGCGTGGGCTCTTGATACTTGACGAAAGAATTTATGGTGAGTTGCGGTGTTTGTCGGACGCACGTCCCACCAGCCAGCAGGTTTTCGGTGCCGCGGACAGCCCTACCACACAGACTTCAATCTAAATATTCAGAAATATTCAGGGGTGCAAGTCGAGCGAAGAAGTGCAGCATTCAGAACCGGCTCGTTCTGCCGTCATCCGGACCGCACAGCGGCATATTCTCAGCCACCTTAGTCCATAGCAGCGCTCCATACCAGCAGGATCGTGAGCTGCCCGTATGCATGTGTAGCCCCAGCAACGGACCAGGCATCCGTCTTGCCGTTATAAGAAAAGGATAAGGCGTAACCAAAATTAATTGTGGGAGTTCCCAGCACCTGGGTCCTGACCGCATATCCTGACCGCGCACAGCTCCTGCTACCGTCCGCATGATGTCAGAGACGGCGCTAGGTACACCGGCGCGCGACGCCTATCGAGGCGTTCGACCGGTCGAGGCATATGGGGGCCGGCCCGGCGCTCTCCGTTTCTCGTGGAACGCTCATTACGTCAGAATGGGCCCCGCATTCGCCGACGCGACGAACAATGTTTCCCATAGATCTCTTCAAAACAATAGAAAATGTTTACTGTTATCCTCAATACACAAGAATCTGGAGGATTGGTCTTCGCACTGCACAAGCAGGAGTTGGAGGTGTTGTCGAGTCTTGCCGCGCTTGGGCTTGACGCAGCGCGCAGAGCAGTACCCACCGAGTTCCTTACCACTGCGATGCGGAGGGACATGCGAGGAACAGCGCTCAGAAGGGCTGCTCGGGGCTTGAAGTAAAACAAAGAGGGCGCCCCACCGGGCGCAGGGTTATCCGAGCCGTCCTGTGCAGCGATGAATGGCCGGAAGCCTAGGAGCGAGCGAAGTCGGCGCCGGCATAGACAGCCAAGGCATGGCGCCGTATGATGTGCGGCGTACAGCTGCCGGCGTGATTGCAGCACATCGGACGCTCCGACGGGGCTGCGCCGGCGTACTAGATAAATAAAATAAAAAAATGAGGAGGCGCGTTCAAGAGCCATGGCGGGACGAACCGAGGTCGCCATCGTTGGAGAGCAGTTCCTCCTGAACGGGCAGCCGACCTACCCGGGGAGGGAGTACCGTGGCTATCGCGTTGAAGGGCTGCTCTTCAACTCTCGGATGGTACAAGGCATCTTCGACGATGAGAATCCTCTGACGCAAGGCCTGTGGGCGTATCCGGACACCGGCCGGTGGGACCCGGAGCGTAACACGCGAGAGTTCGTGGCAGCAATGCCCTCCTGGCGCGCCCACGGCTTGCTGGCGTTCACCCTGAACCTGCAGGGGGGTAGTCCCATGGGCTATTCGTCGGTGGCGGCAACCCGCGCTGCGCTGCAGGAGCTCTGGGCACGCACGGGCGCCGCCGGGCCTCCGCCGGAGCCGACGACGGCCCAGCCATGGCACAACTCTGCGTTCACTGCCGCCGGTGATCTCCAACCCGCGTATCTGTCCCGGCTCCGCCAGATTCTTGATGCCGCCGATGACCTGGGCATGGTGGTGATCCTGGGATACTTCTATCAGGGGCAAGACGAGCGACTGGCCGACGAGATGGCGGTGTGCCGGGCGGTGGAGAACATCACCGGTTGGTTACTCGAGCAGGGCTACACAAATGTCCTGGTCGAGGTGAATAACGAGTGTGATACCAGCTACGAGCATGCCATCCTGCAGCCGCCGCGCGTGCATGAGCTCATCCAGCGCGTCCGCGCCCAGACCCATCGCGGTCGGCGGCTTCTCGCCGGCACCAGCTATCGCGGTGGCCGCATCCCGGATCCGCATGTGGTGGCCGCCTCCGATTTCGTCCTGCTGCATGGTAATGGAGTAAGCGATCCCGCGCGCATCGCTGAGATGGTCGACCGCACCCGCGCCCTGCCGACGTACTGGCCTACGCCGGTGCTGTTCAACGAGGATGACCACTACGACTTCGACCGACCGCAGAACAACATGCTGGCCGCGCTGAGCAGGTATGCCTCATGGGGCTACTTCGACCCGGGCGAGGGCGCGGGTGGCAAGAGTGCGCGCGGGAATTACCACGACGGCTTTCAAAACGTGCCGGTCAACTGGTCCATCAACACTGAGCGCAAGCGGCAGTTCTTTGCTCTCCTGCGTGAAGTGACGCAGGGGTAACGCGCAGCGACCGGCAGCGTCATAGCTTAACCAGGCAGGCCTTCTCGCAGATTTTTCCAAGTCAAACCAAGGTGAGACCCACCAAACGTTAGACACAGAACCATGGAGTCCTACCTTGGATTAATTCGATGGGACTAAGCTAAGGAGATTAAGTTAAGGCGATTAAGTTAAAGGGATTAAATCGAGGAGGTGGCGTCGATGCTTCTCGCTGTGCTTTCGGACATCCATGACAACCTGTGGCAGCTTCGCCGAGTGCTGGAGGACCTGCGCGGCCGCTCACCCGGTGCAGTGATTTTCTGCGGCGACTTCTGTGCGCCGTTTACTCTGCGAGAACTCGGCGAAGGCTGTCCCTGTCCTGTGCATGCGGTGTTTGGCAACAACGATGGAGATCGCGCCCTGCTCACACGCACCGCCCTAGAGCTTGGCAACGTGACGCTGCACGGGGAGCTCGCTCTGCTTGAGTTTGACGGTCTGCGTGTAGCCGTCAATCACTATCCGGAGATCGCCGCACCGCTATGGACATCGGGTGAATTCGACCTGGTATGCACCGGTCACAGCCACCGCTGGGACGAGCGGCGCCGGGATAACCGCGTCCTGTTGAACCCCGGCGAGGTGATGGGACGCTTCGGTGAAACGACCTACGCCCTGTTCGATACGACGACGCGCCGTGTGGAACGGCGCTCCTTCCCCTGGAGCCCAACCTCCTGAGAGCTCTGCGCCCTGCCTCAACGCGCTGCGCTTTTATGTTCACGTCAGACGGACGGGCGGAAGCACCGGAGCATCCGGCGGCACCTCCTCTTCGATGAGGATCACCGGCGACCCGCCGACGTAAAAATAGCCCTCAGGGTCACTCCCCAGAGTAGGATGTACGAAACGGCGGGTCGCCGGCTCAAGGGTGATCACCCACATGCGCCCGTCCTCGGAGAGCTGCGGCAGGCTGCGGTTGCCGTATTTGTCCAGCAGATAGGCCCGGCTGCCCTGGCGAGGCACGCCAACGGTAAGCGGGTCAGGGCCGGAGTTCCAGACAATGCTGCTGCGCTGTCTGCCGCGCTGGGCAACAACAAGCTGTACCAGCCACTCGTAGCGGGGCGCCAGGGCACGCCGGTTCTCGGGGTCAGGACGGGTGAGCACGGCCAGCTCGATGCGCTCTGCGCCACCCAGGGTCTCCGCCATGACCTTGTAGGCGCGGTACGCCGGGCGAAGCCGGGCAGGGTCTGTGTTCTCCGGGTCGAGGTGAAAGCGCACGAGCCCCCAGAGTTCATCCTGGACCGGTGGCGGGTCATCCTGCATAGCCTGCCAAAATACCTTATCGTAACCGGCGGCGAGCGCAATGGCATAGGCTTGGATGACAAACGAGGCCTGCTCATCTTGGGTGATGCGAAACGCATCATTCCGCGTGGCAGGATCCCAACCGGGCACGTGCGGGTCATCGTATGGCATAGCGTTTAGCTCCGCCAGCCAGACCGGCTTACTGAACCCGGCAGCAGCAAAGAGGTTACGAAGCCCCGGACGGTCCAGGGGATCGAGCGCGTGCGGCGCCCCATACATGCGATCCCAGGGGTCATGCGCATTGCGGAAAAGATTGATGGCGAACGCGTCGAAAAAGTAGTTCTGCGCCGGTGCCTCCGGGTCGCGAGCGATGAGCTCCAGGAAGCGCCGGGCCCAGCCCTTGTCGGTATGGAAGCTATACGGCGCGCTGACCACAAGCGCCTGCGGATTTGCCCGTTTCACCGCCTGATAGGCCACCTTAAGCAAGAGATAGCACTCCTCCAGGGTGCCCGCCCACGTGTGGTACATGCCGTTCGGACCGTGCGGCGGGATCTCCACCTCATTCCAGATGAACCACGCCTCGATCTCGTCGGCGTACTCCCTGGCCATGTCGTACATGAATGCCGCCCAGTAGTTCTCGCGGTTGACCCGGCCATCGGCCAGAAAAACCGGCAGGTCCAGGTTGCGCGGGACAGAGCGCGGGCCGTGCTCCGGGTCCCGCGCTGCCCAGGCGGGGGTGCCAATAACGATGCCGGCAACATGCCGGCCTGCCGCCCGCTCCCGACGCAGCACACGACGGTCCAGGTAGTGAGGGTTAAAGCTGTGGGGCCCCCGAGGCTGGATCTCCGGCCAGGCGATCGTCCAGCGGGTCCAGCCTGCGCCTAGTTCGTCGGCCAGCGCAGCAGCGCGGAACGTTTCGTTGATGCCCAGCCGTGGGTCACGCAGTTTCGGCGCAGGCGTCGCAGTGGGGATGGGTTGCGCGGCAGGCACAGGACTTGGCGTAAGCGGAACGGATGGCCGCACTGTGGCGGTGGGGGACACGACTGAAGGCGCTGCCTCGGGCGCGGGTGCCCGACCGGCGAACGCGCAGGCTGCCATGAGCCAGACCAGCAATCCAAGCACCACTAAGCGCATGAGACGTATTGTAGGGTTTCCGCGATGCATATTCGGCACCACTACGTACTTGTGAGGATGCAGCATGGTTTCGGCGGACACCAGTGCCGTTTCCGGCACCACTACGTACTTGTGGGGGGGATGCTGCTCACCCTCCTGACGGCGACCCGATGCCTACGGCATCGAGCCGGAACCGGCTTATCTATAGCGTATAATGACATCGTGGTGCTCTGGCTATACATGTTTCGCCCAGGAGGCGCACGTGGTTGATGTGCTGCAGCGCTTGTTCGGTCTCAGCGGCCAGGTAGCGATCGTGACAGGAGGCGGACGCGGGATTGGCCGTGCCATCAGCGTGCTCTTCGCGCAGGCAGGCGCGGATCTCACTATCTGCGGCCGGACGCTGGAGCCACTCGAAGAGACTGCTCGTGAGATCCGGAGCCTGGGGCGGCGCGTGCTGGCAATCCAATGTGACGTCAGCAACTCCGCCCAGGTAGAAGCCATGGTCGCGCGCACGCTCGAAGAATTCGGCCGGATTGACGTGCTCGTGAACAACGCCGGGTTTAGCCAGAAGGGCCAGATGCTGGAGACCACCGATGCCGATTGGGCAGCGGTGCTGGACACCAACCTGACCGGAGCGTTCTACTGTGCCCGCGCCGTGTTCCCGATCATGCAGCGGCAGCGCAGCGGCTGTATCATCAACATCGCCAGCATCTCCGGCCAGACCGGCGGCGTGTCGGCCAACGTCAACTACGCGGCCTCAAAAGCCGGTATGATCGGCTTCACCAAGGCGTTGGCGCGGCAGATGGCGGCCTTCGGAGGTCGTGCAAATGCCATTGCGCCGGGCCAGATCACCACGCGTCTGAGCACGCTTCCTGAGGAGCGCCTGCGGTACATCCTGTCGATCACGCCGCTTGGGCGGCTGGGCACGCCGGAGGAAGTGGCAGCTGGAGCGCTCTTCCTGGCCTCGCCGGCTGCGTCGTTTATCACTGGACACACGCTCAACATCAACGGCGGCATCCTGATGGAGTGACCGCGTCGTAGGAGCTTGCAGCGTACGTTTCGTTTACCACAACACGGTTAAGGGGGAGATACACGTTGGCAACGCTGGACATCGTCATCCGTGACGACGAAGGGAAAGTCGTCGGCCGCATGATTGCCACAGAGAAGGTCTTCCGCACCGGCAGCGTCGGCTTTTATGCCAACCAGAAGCTGGAGCTAGGTGGCGCGCGGTATCAGGTGCAGTTCCAGGCCGTCAAGATTGGCTCGAAGGCAGAAGCGTCTGCGACCGGAAACGCTCCGGCGTAATTCAGCGAACCGGCCGGACAGATCGCGCCCTCTGAAGATGCATGTTTGTGTGAGGCCGCTAGGTGGCCGGAATGAACTAGGCGATGAGGGATCCTGCCGACACCCACGCTGAGGGTACTTCGGTATTCCAGGAGGCGCGTGACGCGCCGGCCACATAGGAAAAAGTAAAAGTAGAGGAGTCGGTGATCATCGCCTTCTGTTGCCGGCTCCTCCACCTCCCCAGCACGGCGCACTCACCATGAGCGCCGCCGCTCGCTAGATCTCATCCCCACATAATCATCCACCCAATCTGTCCCGCTACTCCGCCGCCGGCAGCCCCACCCGACACTAGCTCCTGCATACGCCCGTCCCCTGGAGAGCGATACCTTCGGCGCCCTGTATGGAGACGCACTGCCCTATTGAGGCGCGTCGACCGACCGTACAATCGGGCGGTAAGTTCGGAAGTCGGTGCCATTCCTGCCTGCTTCGATGAACTGCCTGTATATCTCATCACGATCAGGCTGGACGTGCTGTGTTACGAAGCTTTCGTATCTCCGGCTCTGGGATGACTGCGCAGCGGCTGCGCATGGACGTGATCGCCAATAACGTGGCGAACGCGCAGACCACCCGCACCCCTGCGGGCGGGCCGTATCGCCGCCAGGCGGTGGTCTTCGTGCCGGCCAGTGTACCCCCTGCGCCCGAGACGGGCGAGACCCGCCTGGTATCTCTTACCCGCCATCTCTACCGGCAAGGCGACCCGGAGAGCTCCGGCGTGGAGGTGGCGTATATCACGGCGGATCGTCGTGCACCCCGCCGAGTGTACGAGCCCAACCATCCGGATGCCGACGCTGATGGGTTCGTGAACTACCCAAACGTCGATATTGTAACTGAGATAACCGACATGCTGGCCGCGACGCGGGCGTATGAGGCCAACGTCACGGCGTTTAACGCGGCGAAAGCAATGGCGCTGCGTGCCCTTGAGCTCGGTCGTATCTAAGGGAGCCGAAAACTCACGAGAGGACACCGGCGTGCGATGACCATTTCTGTGGACGATATGCAGAGTGCCTGCAACGCCGATGAGGGTCAGCGAGGGAGGAGAGAGCGTACATGCCTGCTGGAATCAACGGCTTAGGGAAAGGGCCAGGGCCTGTTTCTCCGGTGCCGCCGCGTGCCCAGCCGGCATCTGCACACACGGAGCCGGCGCTAAGCTTCGGCGCGGCTTTGCGTCAGGCGATCGAGCAGCTTCCAAAGCTGCAACAGGATGCCGATGCTGCAGCACGCGAGCTTGCCACCGGCGGTGAGATCGAGCTCCACGATGCCATGCTTGCCCTCGAGCAGGCTAGCCTGGGCTTCCAGCTTGCCCTCACCATCCGCAACAAGGTGGTGGAAGCTTACCAGGAAGTCATGCGCACCCAGATGTAACGTCCGGGGCCTGGCGCCCGGCCCGCTCACAGACCGAGGCCGGTCGAGCGCTGCCGGGTCGGGAAGAGACCCGCCGGGGCGCAGGAACGTTAATCCCATCTATCTCAGACGACGTACGACATACTCATGGACCGCCTTTTTCAACGCATTGAACCGCTGCGTGCCATCTGGAACTCGCTCGGCCGCTGGACACGTCTCACCGTTGCCGGAGGCGGAGTGGCCATTGTCCTGGCATTGCTCGCGTTCGTGGTCGGTGCGGCGCGTCCATCCTATGCCGTGGCGTTTTCCCGGCTCTCCGAGGAGGATGCCGGAGCGATCGTGGCAAAACTCAAAGAGGCCAAGATTCCGTACCGGGTCACACCTGCCGGCGCTATCGAAGTGCCGCGAGAGCAGGTGCAAGAGGTGCGCATGCAGCTTGCAGCCGCCGGACTGCCACGCGGCGGGAACGTCGGCTTCGAACTGTTCAACCAGAACACCTTTGGCCTCACCGATTTCGTCCAGAAGCTGAACTACCAGCGCGCCCTCGAGGGCGAGCTGGCGCGTACGATCCAGAAGCTGGAACCGGTCGACCAGGCGCGCGTCCACCTGGCCCTGCCGCAGCCTTCGCTCTTTACCGACAACCAGCGTGACCCTACAGCCTCGGTCGTGGTGCGCCTTAAGCCCGGCCGGCGTCTCGAGCGCGCGCAGGTCCAGAGCATTGTGCACCTGCTTTCGCATAGCGTCGAAGGGCTAAAGCCCCAGGGCATCACTGTCGTCGACGCAGGAGGCCGGCTTCTGTCCGGCGACGACCTGCCGGAGCAGGGTATTGCGCGGCTGACTGCCGGCCAGCTTGAGGCCAAGCGCGCCTACGAGGGCGAGCTGGAAAAGAACGTCCAGGCCATGCTCGACCGTGTGCTGGGTCCCGGTAAGGCATCCGTGCGCGTGAACGCAACCATGGAGTGGGACCAGGTTGAGACGAGCAGTGAGACCTACTCGCCGGCGAACCGCCCGCCGCAGGTACGGAGCTCACGTGAGCTCAGCGAGCGCGTGCTCACTCCCGGCCAGCCCGGTGGTGTGCCCGGCACAGAGGCCAACATCCCTCCGACCCAGGAGCCGGTGACCACACAGGCGCAAAACCGCGGCCCCTTCGAGCGCCGCGAGACCACCACGAACTACGAGCTGTCCAAGACAGTCGAGAAAACCATTAAGGCGCCCGGTACCGTGCGCCGGCTCTCCGTGGCGGTAGTCCTGGACAGCACGACGTCGATTGAGCAGGCCCAGGTAGACGCACTCACGAACCTCGTGGCCGCGGCTGCCGGCGTAGACCCGGGCCGCGGGGATGTAGTCAGTGTGGCTGCGCTGCCGTTTAACCGCTCGGAGAGCGAACGGATGCAGCAGCAACTGGAGGAGGCACGGCGCTGGGACCTGGCGCTCAGTGGTGCACGGTTGCTTGCCGCTGTGCTGGGCCCGGTACTCCTGCTGGTGGCGCTCTGGTTGCTTCTCGGCCGGCCGGGGCGTCTTCCGCAAGGAGTCCCTGCGGAGGGCGCCTCATCCCGCCGCGCGGTCGTCCCCACCGGCGTCTCCACCGAGAGCGCAGCCACCGGCGGAGTGACCGCACCGCGCTCGGAGGAGGCATCGCTTGAACAGCAAGAAGAAGACGAGGAGCCGCTCTGGACGCTGCCCGGTCCAACACGGGAGCAGAAGCTGAAGGCGCGCCGGCGCACCGCGATCCGTGACCAGATTACCCGCCTGGCTACGCAGAGCCCTGATACACTCGCTCAGCTTATCCAGACCTGGATCGACGAGGACCGGAGGAACTGATGCCTGCACCGCCTCGCCCCGCAGGGGCGCTGCGCGGCCGGCAGAAGGCCGCAACGCTCCTCATCGCCCTTGGTCCGGAGATCGCCGCAAGCGTTCTGCGGCACCTGAAAGAAAGCGAGGTCGAGCGCCTGACCATGGAAATCTTCGCCATGGAAAAGGTTACCGAGGACCTGAAAGACCAGGTGCTGGAAGAGTGCTATGAGATGGCGCTGGCCCGCGACTTTATCACCTCCGGCGGGGCAGATTACGCCCGCGAGATGCTCCAACAGGCGCTTGGCGAGCAGAAAGCCAACGAACTGCTCAACAAGCTCGTCGCCGTACGGCAGCCCCACGCCTTCGATTTTGTGCGCGATACCGACCCGGGCCAGCTGATCAGCTTCCTGCAGAACGAGCATCCGCAGACGATCGCGCTGATCCTCTCACACCTTGAGGCACAGCAGGCTGCGGTCATCATGGCCGGGCTGCCGGAGAGCCTGCAATCCCAGGTAGCAATGCGCATCGCCAATATGGATCGCACGCCCCCCGAGGTCGTCGAGCATGTCGAGCGCGTGCTCAAGCGCCGGCTCGCCTCGGTGCTCAATCGGGATTTCACCTCGGTCGGCGGTATCGAGTTCCTGGTCAAGATCCTGAACAAAGTCGACCGTGGCACAGAGAAATCCATCCTCGAAAGCCTCGAAGAAATGAACCCGGATCTGGCCGCACAGGTGCGCAAGCTCATGTTTGTTTTTGAAGACCTCGTCACGCTCGACGACCGCTCCTTGCAGCGGGTGCTGCGCGAGGTGGATCCCAAGGACTTGGCGTTGGCGCTCAAAGGGGCGAGCGACGAACTGCGCAAGAAGGTGTTCCGAAACCTCTCGACCCGTGCCGCTGCCATGCTCCAGGAGGAGATCGAGATGTCCGGCCCGGTGCGGCTCCGCCAAGTGGAAGAAGCACAGACGCGCATCGTCGAGGTCGTGCGCAGGCTCGATGAGGCTGAGGAGATCGTGATCAGTCGGGGCGAAGACGATGTCCTTCTCTGACGCTCTCTCAGATGCGAATGCAGAGGCGAAGCTCAGCTTCGGTGCGGTATTGAGGCTGGCAGGTGCGCCTCAGCCGACCGGTCTGCAGCCGTCCGGTATCCTGCGCGATGTCGTGGTGTCCTCTGAGCCGTTTGTGATCGGCGAGTTAGTGGAAGAGTCCTCTGCCGGGGCAGCGGTCTCCGACAAGACTGCTGGGTCCGGCCGGGCCCAGCACACCGGGCCCCAGGCCCCGGAGCCTGCTGAGCCGGCGATGCCCCCCCTTGATCCCCTCGCTGCCTTGCGCCAGGCCTACCTTGAGGCAGAGAACGTGGTTCACGCTGCCCGACGCGAGGCCGAGCGCTTGCACGAGGAAGCGCGGCAGCAGGGATACAGGGAGGGCTACGCTGCCGGCTGTGCAGCAGGACGCGCCGAAATCGAGGCGCAGATGGCTGCCCAGATCGACCGTCTGGCTGCACTGGCGGGCCAGGCCACAACCGATCTTCGGATGGCGCTGCGCGCCGCCGAGGACCAGCTTGTGCGGCTCGCCCTCGCGATCGCCCAACGCATCGTCCTGCGCGAGGTCCAGCTTGACCGATCGATCGTTGTTTCCCTGGCCAGCCGGGCACTAGAACAGCTTGAGGCCGGCGTTACCGCCCGCATCCGGGTACACCCCGATGACCTGCCCGTGCTGGAGCCCTGGCAGGCTCGCCTGAACGGTGATGCACGAGCCGGTCGCATCGAGCTCGTCTCCGACCCGCGGCTTATGCCGGGCGGCTGCATCGTCGAGGCAGGTAATGCCGTCGTCGATGCGCAGCTCCAGACGCTCCTGCACGAGGCTGCCACTGCCCTCGCAGAAATTGCGCCGCGCCCACTGGAAGCAAGCGCGCCGGTCGACGGCGCAGCGCGAGATGACGGCCATCCTGCTCTGGAGGGTGCCTGATGGCCGTGATCGACCTCACCCCCTATCTGCAGGCGATTGAAGAGGCGCAGCTCCTGCGCCGCCGCGGGCGCGTGGTGCAGGTCATTGGCCTGAGCATCACGGCTGAAGGGCTGCCGGTGCAGGTTGGCGAGATCTGTCATATTTACCCGGCTGAAGGGCAGCGCATCTCGGCCGAGGTCGTCGGATTTCGTGAGGACCGCATCATCCTGATGCCATTCTCGGAGATGCATGGTGTTGCCCCGGGCAGTCCGGTCTACCGCAGCGGACGCCTGTTCAAAGTACCTGTTGGGGAGGCGCTCCTCGGCCGCGTTATCGACGGCTTATGCCGCCCGATCGACGGCCTGGGCCCCTTGCGGACGGCTGAGTCAGTGTACCTCTCCGCCGCCTCGCCGAGTCCGCTGCTGCGTGCACCGATTACTACGCCGCTGGAGACCGGGGTGCGCGCGATCGACGCACTGCTCACGTGCGGGAAAGGCCAGCGTATGGGCATCTTCGCCGGCTCCGGGGTCGGCAAGAGCACGCTGCTCGGGATGATTGCGCGCTCGGCCCGCTCACACGTCAACGTCATTGCGCTCATCGGTGAGCGCGGCCGAGAGGTGCAGGAGTTCATCGAGCGTGACCTGGGCCGCGACGGCCTGGCCCGCTCGGTCGTCGTGGTCTCAACGTCCGACCAGCCGGCGTTACAGCGGATCAAGGGGGCATGGGTCGCCACGGCGATCGCCGAGTATTTCCGCGACCAGGGTATGGATGTCACGCTGCTGATGGACTCGGTGACCCGCTTTGCCATGGCCCAGCGTGAGATTGGCTTGACCGCCGGGGAGCCGCCGGCCCTGCGCGGCTATCCGCCGTCGGTGTTCGCCCTGCTGCCCCGGCTGATGGAGCGCGCCGGCACAAGTGATCGAGGCACAATCACCGGCTTTTATACTGTGTTAATGGAAGGCGATGACATCACTGAGCCGATCACCGATGCCACGCGCAGCATCCTCGACGGACATATTGTCCTGTCTCGTGAGCTTGCCGCCGAAAACCACTTTCCGGCCATTGATGTCCTGGGCTCAGTGAGCCGCCTGATGGTGCAGATCACTACGCCAGAGCATCGGGAGCTAGCCGCCAGACTGCGCTGGGTCCTGGCGACCTATCGAGAGGTACGCGATCTGGTGAACATCGGCGCGTACCAGCATGGCACGAACGCCGAGATCGACCGGGCGCTGGCGCTGCTGCCGGCAGTGCGCGCCTTCCTGCGCCAGGCACCCGACGAGCACACGCCGTTTGATGAGACGCTGCGGCAGCTCGCCGCTGCGGTGGGAGCATAGACAGCTATGCCACGCTTCCACTTTCGCCTGCAGCAGATCCTCGATGTAAAGCAGCAGCGTGAGCGAGCGCTTGCTGTGCAGCTCGCCGCGCACGCTGCAGCGCTGCAACACGCCCGCGAACTCCTCCGCGTTTTGGTCGAGCAGCGTGATGGCGTCCTGAGCATGCTGGCAATGCAGGGCACCGGACTCACGAGCGAAGACGTCGTGCAAGGGTTCGCCTACGTCGATGCTGCTGATGCGCGTATTGCTGCGCAGACCGCCGCTGTAGAGCAGGCCGAACGTGAGCTCGATGCGCTTCGCGCGGCCTTGGTGCGCTGCCGTCAGGAGGTCGAGATGCTGAAGGCATTGCGAGCGCGTGCGTTCGCTGCCTGGCAGCGTGACGAACTCCGGCACGAAGAAAAGGCCGCCGATGAGATTGCCACGACACGCTATCTGCACCTGGCGGCAGCGAATCACTCGAACGGGGAACCCAGAAGCGAGCAGACCGGTAGAGGGGTGAGCCCAAGGGTATAGCGCTTAAAACACAAATAGAGGTTCGTCGATGCGAACACCAACACCCAACACTGACGCCTTTGCCCCCGTGAGCGACCGCAGCAGTCTGCCGGGAGTGCGGCGTCGTGCCGGCAAGCCGGCCGGCGACGTGCACGCGTTCGCCCGGCTCTTAGGCACCCGTGTGCGCAGCCGCTCCGGCCTGACGCTGCCTGAAGGCGCTCCGGCGCGGCACGGCGCGAACACCCCTCCTGCGGTGAGAGCGCCCGAGGCAGCTCCCTATGCCGGCATCATCGCCGAAGCAGCTCGCGAGAACGGGCTTGACCCGAACTTGCTAACGGAGGTGATCCGGGCAGAATCAGGCTTCAACCCGCGCGCCGTCTCCCCTGCCGGAGCGAAGGGGCTGATGCAGCTGATGGATGCTACAGCCAAGAGTCTGGGCGTGCGAGATCCCTTTGATCCGGTTGAGAACATTCGCGCCGGCGCGCGCTACTTAAGTAGACTGCTTCACCGCTACGGCGGCGACGTGCGCCGTGCTCTAGCAGCCTATAACGCCGGCCCGGGTGCCGTTGACCGCTACGGTGGCATACCTCCCTATGCCGAGACGCAACGATATGTCGAAAAGGCAGTGTCCCGGCTCCCTGGCGCCCCTGCCGGCCGCAGCGGGCCGGTACATATCTTCGGCGAAGAGCGACCAAACCCGTGGGGGCCTGGCTGGAGCCCGTTCTTACCTTCTCAGGACCGTACAAAGCTTGATCCCTGGCGGCCTGGCTGGCAGCCAGAGCTCCCGGCGCTGGGGCTGCGCCCGGAAAGGAGTTAGCAGGCAATGGCTGGCCGGCGATTAACCCTCGGAGACATCGACGGTGCGCTGCGCCAGGCGCTAGACGGACTCACCAGGCGCCAGCGCATTATCGCGGCGAACATCGCCAATGCAGAGACGCCGGGCTACCGGGCCTCCGAGATCGATTTTGAGACCAAGCTCCGTGAGGCAGTGCTCGCCACGGATGAGGTGCAGCTCGTCGCCACACATAGCGGGCACTTCGGTGACACTGCCGGGACGCGCGATACGGAGCCTTTGGTGCTTCCTTCTGGAAGCACAGCCCTGCGCAACGACGGGAATAACGTGGACATCGATCGTGAGATGGCCCGGCTGGCAGAGACGCAGATCGTTTATAGCGCCGTCGCCCAGATGGTCGCCGGCCGGAAGGCAATCCTCAGGATGGTTCTCAGCGATGGCAGACGTTAAGCCGGCGCTTCCGCAGCCCATCGCCGCGCATGTGGGCGACATCCAGGCACTTGCGCCGGGAAGCCGACGCCGTGCTCGGACCGGGCCGGTGGCACCGTTCGCCGCCGTGCTCCAGCACACCTTGAGCGCCCCTGTACCCAGGCCGCGCCGGGGTGGCTTCACCGGCGGCTCGGTCCGGCGCATTGATCAGCGCGATCCGGCCGAATTCGATACCCCCGCGCAGGCGCAGCTCTGGGGACCCTCTGCCTGCGCTGCCGCAGCGCTGGTGATGGTCCTGCGCGCCCGCGGCGGCACAGCCACGATTGCAGACGCCGTCAAGGCGCTGGGACCGGGGTGGAGCCCGCAGCGCGGGTTGCTCGGCCGCCCGCACCTGCTACGCGCCGCCGCGCAGCTCGGTCTACCGCTCTCAGACCGTACTATGAGCCTTGACGACCTCGATCGCCTGACTGAGGCCGGCACGCCCGTGCTGGTAGACTTGACCAACCGCAAGTTTCCACTGGGGCACTGGCTGGTGGTGACCGGCGTCGAGGCTGCGGGGGTCTCAGTGGCGGATTCTTCAGGGTACAACCTGACGCGCATCTCCCGAGAGGAGTTCCTCGCCTCATGGAATGGCCGCGGCATGGTTCCGGCAGGTTGATGGCCTCCGGTCCGACCCAGTGGTATCCCATGGGATGTGCAGTGTGGAGTGAGGGAAAGGACATGATAGACATTGGAGCGCTGGCTGTCATCGGCGTGCTCCTGCAGAGTGGGGTCTCTCCGAATGCTCAGTCGGTCGCCTCCGGCCAGGACAGCCGGGAGGGAGTAAATGGAAACGGGTTCCCGCACGACTTTCTGCTCGCTTTGCGCAGAGCCCTGGGCCTTCCCGAGAAGGCCGGCCATGAACTTGGACTGCGCGTGCGGGAGCTCTACGGGCCGGCGCTCGATGCCGTGGCGCTCGCTGCGCTCCTGACCTGTGAAGACCAGCACAGTATGCTGCATGGGCTCGCCGGGAGAAGTGTGCGCAGCTATCACCCGCCGGCAGGCGAACAGGTTAGACCTGAAGCAGAGCAGGATACCATCTGTGCTGAGGGGCAGGCCGGTGAAGTCATGCCGCCCCCAGCAGCAGCGCTGTGCTTTGTACCACCTCAGATTGCCGCATTGTGCACGCTGGTTCAGGAACGTGCGTCACACCACCCCGATGAGCAGCCCGGCGAGACTACAGATCCCACAGATGAGGCACCGGCGGTAGACGGCGTGTCTGCCTGCCAGGATGTGTGGAGCGCGCAGCCGCTGCCGTCCGGCGATGCCCTAAAGGCAATGGATTCGCCTGAGGGAGAAGGGGCAGGTCCGTCGCATCCGACCGCGCCTCTTACATTTGGACATGACAACGTCTTCCCTGAGATCCGGCTGAGGACGCCGGCTTCTCCGGCGGATGTGGTTGACGGCCTGCCGCGCGCAGTCAAGCAGGAATCGGTACCGCTATCACTGCCTAGCGATGCGGCGGCTGAGGAGCACTTCACCCCTGAGACGCGCTCCCAGCAGATACAGCCGCAGGCGCCGTTGCAGCCGGTATATCCGGCACCCACCGGGCCTTCAGAGGCCCCACCGGACGGACCGGTGGAGGTACATCAGCACAGCGGCCGAGCTCGGGCAGCGCCGCCTGCCGCGCACGGATGGACGGTGTCCCCCTGGGAGCCGCACAGCAGTGCCGTGCCCGCTAGCTCCGGCAGAGCGCGCGCTGAGGCTGAGGAGCCGGCATCTCCCCCAGAGCAGACGGCTGATCTACCGGACGGCGCCTCTATCCGCCCTGGGACGCCGGATGCTGTCTCAGTCTCAGGTACGCCACATCCTCCTGTCTCAGCCTCAGAGGTGCATGCGAAAGAGGTGCGCGCTGCCGACTTCCGGCAGGGCGAGCCGGCCATAGAGGCACCTCCGTCTTCGACCGAAGGATCCCACAGGGGACCTGCTCACGTAGTGCACCCACGCCCTGTCCACCCCGACACTCCCGCGGTCGGCGTCCGGCACCAGGCGGCACCAGCGCTGCCTGGACAGGCAACACTGGAGCAGGGCGATCCGGTTCCCGCGCGTGGTGCCTCACCCGGTTCCGGACGCACCGAGGGCGAGCATCTGCCTGGCGGCGAGAGTGAGATAGACGAACACGGCGATGCCCCAGGCCATGCCGATCCAGAGCCGGCTCAGGCCAGGCGAGCCGAGCACGAACTCCCAGGCACTCTGCTTGCTCCGCTGCCGCTGCGCGCAGAAGGCGAGTCTCACGCCCGAATGCTTACCCCTTCGTCGCTGGTCATGCAGGTGCTGGCGCGGGCCCATGTGTTGACCAGTCCCGTCGGTCGCGTGGTGCGTTTCAGGCTTGAGCCCGAGCAGCTCGGCGAGCTCGAGGTGCGGCTCGTGCTGCGCACCCATGGCGGGCTCGACCTGCACATTGCTGCAACGGCCGATGATGTGGGACGGGCTCTGGCCGCGGCGTGGCCTGACCTGCGCGACGCTCTGGCTGCTCGCGGCCTGCATCCCGAACGGCTGGTCGTCACAGTTCCGAACAGTGATGGCATGCTCGCAGCAGGCGGCGGGAATTCCCAGCCATCGCCGGAACACTGGCGTCGCTTTGAGCAGCCCTACGCCCTGGCCCGCGGGCCGGATGTCCGGCAGCCCGTCCAGATCGAGCCCGGACCGCTGAACAGCGATGCACCCAGCCGGCAGGTCGCCGGCCGGCTCGACTATCGAGTCTAGGGCACCTGGGCATCAACATCTGAGGCATTTTACAGGACGAGAGGACAGAAGAGAGGACAAAGGAGGTGACGATGGTGATCGCCAGCACTGCAGCGGCGCCGCTCATTCAAGCAGGAACCACCACGCGCCCGACGGGCACACAGACACCGCAGAGCGGTCATGACAGCAGTCGGGATTCCGCCGGCACGAATAGCCTGGGGAAGCAGGAGTTTCTGCAGCTCTTGATTGCGCAGCTCCGTAACCAGGACCCGCTACGCCCAATGGAGGATCGCGAGTTCATTGCTCAGCTCGCCCAGCTCAACGCCCTGGAGCAGATGCAGATATTGAACCAGACGATCCTGGGCCTGACTCGGGCGCAACAGTTCGCCCAGGCCGCGGCCTATCTCGGCAAGCACGTCGAGGCGGTGCTCGGCCCCGACGCTGGCGGTTCCGCTATGGCAGGCCGGCAGGTAAGCGGCGCAGTGACCGAGGTGCGACGGAATCCCGATGGCGAGCCGCTGCTCGTCGTGGATGGAAAGGAGGTGTTCCTGGATGAGATCGTGCGTGTGCGGAACGCGGACCAGGGTGCAGATGCCCGCGCCGCAGCAGGCACAACTGCTGCGGCTTCGACACAGCCCCAGTAAGCCTGTACTTACATATTTTATCTCTGTGACTCTATGGTGACGCCATGAAACGATGAAAAATGGAGGGAGATATAAGCGATGATGCGGTCGATGTTTTCAGCCATTTCTGGGCTGAGAAACCACCAAGTGTTCATGGATGTAATCGGTAATAACATTGCAAACGTGAACACCGTCGGCTTCAAAGCCGGTCGGGTGACTTTCCAGGACATCCTCAGCCAGACCCTGCGCGGCGCCACCGGCCCGGCAGCCGGGCGCGGCGGTGTCAACCCCATGCAGATCGGTCTGGGCATGCTCACCGCCGGCGTGGATACCCTGCACACGCAGGGCAACCTGCAATCCACTGGGAAGATCACTGACTTGGCACTCCAGGGCGATGGGTACTTCGTCCTGAGCGACGGGCTGCAGCTGCTCTTCACACGTGACGGTAGCTTCGACCTCGGTACCGACGGGAAGCTGATCAACCCCAACACCGGTATGCGCGTGCAGGGCTGGCAGGCCGTCAGCGGCGTCGTGGATACCGCCCAGCCCGTCGGCGATATTACTATCCCGCTTGGCCAGGGAAAGGTCGGACGTCCTTCGACATCCGTGACGATCACGGGCAACCTCGACGCGTCGGCCAAGAGCTATGGCGAAGTGACGCAGATCAATAGCGCCGGCGGCCGTGGCACTGTCTCAGGTATGTTCACCGGCACTACCGAGACGCAGTACATTATTCGGATCGCCGGCGTCGATGGGACCGGCGCAGTCACGAGCATCGAGGTGAGCACGGACGGTGGCGCGACCTACGGGCCGCCCATCACACCCACCGGCGGGCAATTCGACATCGGCAATGGTCTGAAATTCGCTATCGAGGCCAAGTCCGCCAATACCGTAGGTGACACATACACGTTCACTGCCTTCCGGCCTAAGGTCGAGGCGCGTGTGAACGTCTACGATTCGCTGGGCGAGGTGCATCTGATCAAGCTTACGTTTACCAAGACGGCAACAGCTAATACCTGGACATGGCTGGCTGAGCCGGCCGATGGCAGCGTGTCCGGGATCACACCGACCACAGCGACGAACCTGGTCTTTACCAGCACCGGGCGCTACACTGGGCCGCAGCCCGCCGGCCCGATCACGCTGACGTTAGCGAACGGCGCGACCTCGCCGATGACCGTGTCCCTGGACTTCTCCGCGCTCACGCAGCTCTCCGGTGCCAGCGAAGTCACCTTGCAGACCGACGGTGCGCCTTCCGGGTCACTGGTCACTTTTCAAGTGAGCGCAACCGGCGAAGTTACGGGCGTCTACTCGAACGGGCTCAAGCAGACGCTGGGACAGATCGCTGTGGCAGCCTTCCAGAATCCCAGCGGGCTCGTCAAGGTCGGTGGCAACATGTACCAGCAGTCACCGAACTCGGGCGCCCCGCAGATCGGCACGGCAGGCTCCGGCAGCCGTGGCCAGATCAGCACGGGCTTCCTGGAGATGTCAAACGTGGACCTAGCGCAGCAGTTCACAAACATGATCATGGCCGAGCGCGGCTTCCAGGCGAACTCCCGCGTCATCACCACGTCTGATGAGATGCTCCAGGACCTGGTGAACATTAAGCGCTAGCCCGGAAGTCAGGCCCGGCCGTGAGCGATAGGAAGCATGCGCCGGGCGTGCTACTATTCGGATTGATGCCGTATACAGCCGGCCCGGGCATATCATCGCCGACGGCTCGCATGGTATGCCCGGCCGGTCTCCTATCCGGCTACGTCGGCAGCCTGCGCATCTGAGTACATGGGCGCTATGGCAGTTCCCTTGACAGAGCATCGTCGTGCTCCCACCGAGCATAGCGCGGAGCTGCCTGGATCGCTGCGCAAGCGCATGGCTTCGCTGGCCGCGCTGATCGCGCATGAGGCACGCAGTCCCCTTGCCACAGTGAGCGGCTACGCCTCGCTCCTCCAGCAGTTCAGTAGCCACTTCAGCCCTGAGCAACGCGAGGCTATGTTGGAGGAGATCCAGGCGGAGAGCGCTCGGCTGAGTGGGCTGATCAGTGAGCTCGCTGCGCTGTATGCCCAGCCTTTGCCACGGCGCGGGCGCCTGCGTCAAACCGATCTTGTGCGTGCGCTCAGCCCCCTCGCCCGCCGCCGGCTGGTCCACCTGGAACTTGCCGAACCAGCCGGCCGGTTTCCGCCGGTCCTTGCCGCCCCACGGCTCCTGCGCGGTGCGCTCCAGCGGCTTGTCTCATTGCACGCATGCCCAGGCTCTTTGCCACAGTTGCGCCTGGAGGTCGGGCAGGATGCAGTGCATCTCGAGCTGACTGTTGCTGCACCGGCCCAGCCGGAGGACAGCCTTCTCCCTTCCCTTGAGGGAACAGCACATATGGTATTCGCCCGCTGGGTTGCGCTGCTGCATGGCTCGCGCCTCTACCAGGACGAGCTATCCAGCAGCAAGGGCAAAACGCAACGCATCTTCCGCATGGCCCTCCGCGTGGCAGCGTGCCCATAAGCTGCTCCCCCCTCTGGCCGACACCGCCGGAAATCGCTGCACCAGGTACACAGTCCCGGACTGATGAGGGCCCGCAGATGTCCTCTGCAGCCCTTTAGCCGGATGCGGGCAGTACTAGAGTACGGGAGCGGGTGGTACCTCTTGGGGAGTATTTGGCACCTAGGTATGTCCCAGGGCACAATCACCCCTGGCGGGACACGCTCAGGTCGTATGGGCGCCCGCCCACTTCGACCTGGAAGGGGATGGGAATGATACGCGTGCTGCTTGTCGATGACCACGATCTCTTTCGTCAGGGGCTTGCCCAGCTCTTACAGCTGGAGCCGGATATTGCTGTGGTAGGTGAGGCCGGCAACGGCTTGGAGGCGCAGCGCCTGGTGAAGGAGCTCAAGCCTGATGTCGTGCTGATGGATGTGCACATGCCGCTGGTAGACGGCGTGGCGGCCACGCGCGAGATCCTGCGCGAGAACCCGCACGTGGGCATCATTATTCTGACCATGTTCGGCGAGAACGCCCACGTTTTTCAGGCCATCCGTGCCGGAGCGCGCGGCTACCTGCTAAAGAACAGCCGTGCCGGTGAGGTTATCGCGGCCATCCGCGCAGTGAAGGCCGGAGCCTCCCAGCTTGACCCGAACCTTACCACTGAAGTGCTGCAGGAGTTTCGCCGCCTGGCCGAGAAGGCGGGGGTTGATGACGGCATTAGCTCCCTGACAAAGACAGAGCTCCAGCTCCTGCGGCTCGTCGCCGCAGGCTACTCTAATAAACAGATCGCTGAGAAGATGTGCTTTGCGGAGAGCACCGTTAAGAACCGGCTCTCTGTACTCTTCCAGAAGATCGAGGTCCAGGACCGCACACAGGCGGCCATCTACGCGCTCACCCACGGCCTGGTGCCTGAGCAGGTACTGATGAACCACACTGGTGCAGAGTCGCGTACCGGCGTCTGACGGGTACCCTTGCGCACGGGCGTCCCCCTTCCAGCGCTCTCGGCCCTGCCCGAAGGTACTTTTCCCTCCACTTTCGGGCAGGGCTGTCGATAATGGTACATGGGCGGGTAGCCGCTTGAGGGGTTGTGTGGTGCAGCAGTCCGGAGGAAGGGGACGCTGTGGTGCGGCGTCGGATCTTCTACCTTACACTGGCGATCCTCACCGTACTGGCTGCCACCGCCGGCATCGCCGGCCCTACGCTGTTTCTTGCGCCCCCGGCAGCCCCGGCCTTCTCCATGGTTGAGCTCACGACGCTTACCGTGCTGACCGGTCAGGTGGAGGTCCGGCGCAGCGGGCAGGCGGATTATCAGCCGGCCGCTAGCGGCCTGACGCTGGCACCGGGTGACACGGTGCGTACCGGCCCAAGCGGCCGGGCGCTGATCACGTACTTTGAAGGTTCAACCACGGTCCTCGAGCCCGCTGGTGAACTGCAGATCCAACGTCTGGAAGGGCAGCCGGCCCAAGCCCCGCACCTGGTCGTGCGCCAGATCGCCGGATCAACCTGGCACAAAGTTGTCCGGCTTGTTGCCCCTGGCCTGCGCATGGAAGTGCATACTCCCACAGCCGTCGCCCTTGTGCGGGGGACGGAGTTTCTGGTCACTCTGTCGCCTCGACCAGACGGTCTGCCGGCCACGCGAGTTGCTGTGGTGCACGGGGCCGTGGACGTGACTGCGGCCGGTGTAACGGTTACTGTGCAGATGGGCGAGATGACCGACGTAGAGCCCGGCCAGCCGCCTTCTGCGCCGCAGCCAATCCCGCCACCACGGCGCGCACTGGTGCTGCGTGTCTTCAGTCCGGCAGAGCTGCTTGTGCAGGAAGCCGGCACCCAGGCCAGGGTCGGCATGCGTAACGGCGTCTATTTCTCAGAAGCTGTGACCGGCCAGGCCGACCGCCTAACAGGCGCCTGGGCGTATCTGCCTGCCTCCGGTGAGGGGGCGTACACGCTCGTGCTGACGGCCACCGGCGACGGAGAGGTCACGCTGCGTGCTGCCGTTGTCGAGGACGGCTGGCCCGGTGGGCCCTCCGATGACCCGGCGATCTGGAGCGGCCGCCTGATCGATCAGCGCACAGTCACCTTCTCGGTACGGCGTAGCCTCACCTATGTGGCGAACCTCACGCTCGACCGCGCGGGGCGGATCGCCCGGCTCACTGTTCCGGTGCCGCCAGACCAGGCTCTTCCGCCACTGGTCGTAGCGCGCGCCGCCCTCGAAGGGGCGCGGGGTCGGTCGGCCGGCAGCGAGACCGGCTCACCGGCGAGTGCAGGCGCGCCCGACGCCGATGTCCCGTCGTTCATCAGCGCTGCTCTCGACCTCTTGACCGGAGACGGGAGCGACATGCTGACCCAGACGCCACCGGTGCCGGCTGCTCTCCCCACGGTATCCCTCGGCTCAAGCGAGCCGGGCACACTGCTTCAGAACATGCAGCCCGATGCGCCGGATATTGGGGCGGAAGCACCGCCGCCGGTTCAGAGCGCCGGGGATGAGCCAGAGACCGGCGCAGGCCAAAACAGCGGCGTCGGACGCCCGGCAGATGGCGGCCTACCCTCGGCTGATCTCCCGGAACTAGCAGGACAGCGCCATTCTGGTCGGGCAGAGGATTCCCGGGGGGCCCCGGCAACGCTTCCGGTGAACGAGCTTCCCGCGCCGGGCAGCTCTGGGACAACGCCGGTCGTTGTCGGCACTCCGCAGAGCCGGGACCGGGACGGTGACGACCATAACACCGGTGAGCCATCCAGAGCGCGGCCGACTCCTACACCGCCGACGCCCGACCCTGTGACCGCCTCCGGCGAGGCAAGGAGCCCGGGCGCTGCCCCCGCGGGCCGGCTCGCAGTTCTGCCGGCAGCGCCGGCCGGCTCGGCCGGTGGCAGCGACAGCAGCAAGGCAGACAGTAGCCATGCCGGGCCTGTGGCCACGGCCACACCGCTCCCTATGCCGGTGTCGACTGCTACGCCCACACTCAGGCCGGAGCCGGCCAGGACACCACGGGACGAGGCCCGCCGTGAGGCCGCCGGTATGAACGTAGCTGCTGCCTCAGCCGGTGCGCGAGTTCAATCGGTCACCTTTCAGGCGCCCGGCCATGCGGCCGCGCAGTTGCTTGACGGTCGTGACGAGAGCACGTGGTCCACACGCGGCAGCCCAAACGAAACCGACAGCGTCACTATTGAGCTCGCCGTCAGGGAGCCGGTTGCCGTCGGCCGAATCCTGCTACGGCCCGGTCCCTCGGTGGGTATGCCTCATGCGTCGGCTCGGGTCGAGCTCCAGGTCGCGGGTGACGGCGCAGGTGGCTTTACGACGGTGGCGCTCGGCGTGCTGAGCGATGAGCGCGCGCCCCAGGAGTTCACCTTCCAGCCGGTGCAGGCGCGCTACGTGCGCCTCGTAGTAACTCGTGCCGGAAGCGATACCTGGAGCGAGATCGGCGAGCTAGAGGTCTACCCTGCCGGCGTCGCGCCGGCGTTACCCCGCGTACCCGAGCCGGAACCAGCGAAGGCCCGCGAGAAGGGCGGAAAGCGGTAGCAGAGCATTCACGTCGGCTGTCGCTGGACGGCGCGGAGGACCTGCTGCACAAACTGTGCTTCAGGAAGCGCACCGACGAACTCAACGCGGTCGTTCACCACGATCTTCGGCACAGCCATCACCTGATACCGATCTGCCAACTCAGGGAACTCTGTAGCCTCGATAACGTCGGCGGTGATATGCTCGTTCGCCATAGCGAGCTTGTGGGCCAGCCTGGCCGCACGCGGGCAGTGCGGTCAAGTAGGCGTGGTGAAGACCAGGATATGCAACGGCTCGGTCACCGTAGCAAGCCGGGTCAGTGTTTCCTCGGACAGCCCGGGGTCACCCTTCGACAGGTCGATAATGTCTTCGACCACCGTGAGGAATTCATATCCGGAGGGACTCCCTATAAATCGGGGCGTGCCTTTGCGCTGGGTCGCATCGCCCATAATCAGCGTCGGCGTCAGCGTCACGTTGTGCTGCCGGGCCAGCTCCGGCTCTGCCGTCACATCGTGCACCTCCAGGCTCAGCTTCTCCGAAAGTGCCACAAGCTCCTCGAGGAGCTGCCGGGTCTCCCGGGAGGTCCCTGGCTGCTGGCCCGGAATGAACAGCCGGAGGTCTGGCCGAACGAACAGGATGAGCTTGACCGGTTGGTCAAGCTCGTCGGCAAAGCGCCTGCGCAAGTACTCCTGATCCTGTAGTGAGATGAAGGCCATCGGTACTCCTTCAGGGTACGGCATACGATACGGCAATCAAGCAGTGACCTGTACTGCCACCCTTGAAGCTTACACACAGCCACGCTTACACACAACGAACGGCTATTGCACGCTGCGCGGTGCGCTACTTGGAGAAGGCGACGGAATGATTAGCGTGGATGAGCCGTGGGCATAGGTAAACCGGGAGGCCTCACGTCCTTCGGCATCATAGAGCAACGCGATCCCGCCGCGCCACGCCCACACATCGCTGTCATCGGGAAGCCCCCAGTACAGGTCTGTCTCGGTATCGGTGCCACGATACGTGTGCACCCGAAGAACGCCGCCGGGAGCAATGCGCACGCCGGGCGGGAAGTAGTAGACAAGCGGCCGCTCGCGGTTTGCTGCAACAATACGCCACCCCGTCAGATCTACCGCCTGCTGCTCGAAACTCACGACATAGACGATCTCACTGTACGGGTCTACCGTAGCGATTCGAACACCAGCGCGCACCGGCGTCGGCGTAACCGCGCGTGGCGCCGACACGCCAAGCGGAGGCGCCTGGCCTGAGCCGCGCGAAGTAAAGTACGCCAGGCTGGCCAGCCCGGCGATGCACAGCAGCACCAGTGCGCGCACCACACGGTAACCATGCCGCTCCCACCACGGCGAAGCCGCCAACATACGGCCCGGCCACTGCCGGCCGGCATGACCATCATGCGCGCCGTTCACGTGATCCACAGTGTCTGCCCCCCGGCACCAGCCGCCGCGTCACTCCGGCATGCCTCCACCCGTGCGCCGAACAGGACGGGCACAGGGCATGGAAAGGCCATCTCAAGGGAGCGCGTGGTACAGTGTACCTGGACGCACCACGCTTTACTGTACCATTATACCCTTGTGCTATCTGCTGTACCGTGTGCAGTGGCACTCGATGCCCGGTCCGGGCGGTTCGACCGGCAACGGATGCGATGACCGCTGCGCCGGCACAAGCGCTCTAGCGATGTAGGACGATGGAAAACCTTCCACAGGCCGGCGCCGTTACACTCGACGCAATCTATGCCGCAGCAGCCGTGCTTGTGCCACACATTCGCCGCACGCCGCTGCTGCACTCCGAAGCCCTGAGTGACGCAACCGGCTACGAGGTATGGCTCAAGGCTGAAAATCTCCAGCGCACCGGATCGTTCAAGGTGCGTGGCGCCCTGGCCAAGATAGCCAGGCTCTCAGCGGACGAGCGCCGGCGCGGTCTTGTGGCCGCCTCAGCAGGCAACCATGCCCAGGGGGTTGCGTTTGCTGCACAGCAATACGGGGTCGCGTGTACCATCGTCATGCCCGAGACCGCGCCATTAACCAAGATCACCGCCACGCGTCGCCTCGGCGCTGAAGTACTGCTCTCCGGACAGACCTATGACGAGGCCTATACGTATGCCGTCAGGCTTGCCGAGCAGCGCGGCGCAGTCTTTGTACATCCGTTTGACGATCCCCAGGTCATTGCCGGTCAGGGGACGCTCGGGCTGGAGATCCTGGAGCAGATGCCCGATCTTGAGGCGGTGCTCGTGCCGGTTGGTGGCGGCGGGTTAATCGCCGGGATTGCTACGGTGCTCGATGCTCTCAAGCCCGATGTGCGCCTGCTGGGCGTTCAGGCGAGCGGGGCGGCCGCGTTTGCGCCGTCGCTCGCAGCAGGCCGGCCGGTGGAGCTGGCCCGCGCGACGACGATCGCCGACGGTATCCGCGTTCTCCGCCCCGGTGACCTCACGGTGCAGCTCTGTCGTGGCAGGGTGCACGAGGTGCTGGAAGTGCCTGATGAGGACATCGCTGATGCCATCGTGCAGCTCTTGGAGCGTGAGAAGCTGGTCGTTGAAGGCGCCGGCGCAGTAGGGGTCGCCGCGTTGCTCTCCGGCCGCGTCCGCCTCCGGCCCGGCGCACGTGTTGTGGCCATCTTGAGCGGCGGGAACATCGATATCAACCTGGTTGCCCGCATCATCGAGCATGGCCTCACCAAGGCCGGACGCTACCTGGTGGTACGCACCGTTGTAGACGACCGCCCCGGCCAGCTACTCCGCCTGCTGGAGCCGCTAGCGGCTATGCGCGTGAACATCATCAGCATCGAACACCACCGTGCCGGCACTCGTGTACCGGTTGACCAATCCCTCGTCACCTTGCACCTGGAAACCCGTGATCCAGAGCACTGTCGCGAGATCATCGCCGCGCTCCAGGCGCGCGGGTATGACGTCAGCGTGCAGTGACGTTTTGGTTGGCGGCACATGCTGATCGATAGATATAGCCGCTTCGCCGGATACCTGCAGCAAGACGGAAACCTCTGCATGCCTGCGGCGGCGCCTGCGACGATAGAGCACCGGCCGCAGGCGTCAAAGAAACCCGGCTAGCTCAGTCTGGACGAGGCGTTTTCTGCGACTGCCGTCTGGGAGCTCGGCGTGAGATACGGTACAATCCCGCTGTGAGCGGGTCGGCATGCAGCATACGAAGGAAAACCGTCACCTACACCGTTAGCCTGAACGGCCATTTCCTGGCTTTGCCGGCAACCGGCACTGGGCAATACACGCTTCACCTCCTTCAAGCGCTGCGTACAGTAGCACCCGATGTGCTGCTGCTGGTGAGCACGGACCGGCCTCCCACCCTCGGCGTTGATGTACCGGTGCACCTCTGTCCGCCGCGCCTGGGGCGGCTGAACCCCCATCTGGCCAAAGTCTGGTGGGAACAGGCCGGCTGGCCGTATCAAGCGCGGCGGGAGGGAGCGCGGCTGCTGCACGTTCCCTACTTTGCCCCGCCCCTTATGGCACACGCGCCGGTGTTAGCCACTATTCATGATTTGATCCAGCTCGTCCATCCGGCATACGCCGGGTCGCCGGCGGTGCGGTTGTACAACCGCCTGGTTGCCCTGGGCGCGCGGCGCTGCGCCGCCATCCTAGCCGACTCTAAGGCCTCGCGGCAGGATATCCTTCGCCTTCTTCACGTGCCGCCGCAGCGCGTGCGCGTTGTCTACCTCGCTGCGAGCGACCGCTTCCGGCCTTGCACCGACGGCCGGATGCTGGCAACTATTCGCTCGAAGTACGGACTATCCGACCGGTACATCCTGTACATCGGTGGCTTGGACGCACGCAAGAATGTGCCGGCCCTGCTGCGCGCGTATGCGCGCCTGCCCCAGACGCTGCGTAGGGAGCAGCGTTTATGCCTTGCCATTGTGGGCAGGCCACACAGCGATGACCCGGTGCGCTTCCCGCCGCTTCAGCCTGAGATCGAGCGGCTGGGGCTTCATAATGAGGTCCGTCTGCTCGGGTGGGTACCTGAGGAAGACAAGCCCGTGCTCTATGCCGCAGCGACTCTCTTTGCCTTTCCGTCGCTCTACGAAGGGTTCGGACTTGATCCACTGGAGGCAATGGCCTGCGGCACGCCGGTGGTCTGCTCAAACCGGACCTCGCTCCCCGAGGTTATCGGCGATGCCGGCCTCTTGGTGGATCCGGCCGATGAGCAGGCGTTCGCTATAGCCATGGAGCAGGTGCTGACCTCACCGGGGCTTGCTGCGGAGCTAGCCGCCCGCGGGCTACGCCGCGCGGCCTGCTTCTCATGGGAGAAAACGGCACGAGAAGTCGCGGAGACGTATCGCCAGATTGCAGCAATGTAACCTGCCGGGCGAGGAAGGCCTGCCTTCATTCCTCCTTCGTCCCAACCACCCACTTCTCGCGCCAGGGCACGAAGCGGCTGAAGAAGCGATCGGTCCGAATGACCTCGTCGCCACGGCGGACAATCCGAATGAGAGTGGCGTCGATGCCGTCAACCGCCCACTCGACCTGCTTACGCACGCCGACCGGCAAGGTGGGATCTACCCCGTCGGGAAGCGGCGGCCCGTGCGGGACACGGTTTGCCAGGATCGGCGGCGGCATCTCCACAACCCAGTCCGGCTTGGTACCGTAGATGTCGAACGTTAGTACGGAATTTCTCTGGTCGACCACCGCTTCGATCAGCAGCCAGCCCGACGTCTCGTTCTTGAACTTGAAGTCCACCCCGGGATCATAGACCGCGGCATCGAAGCCCGCCGGGCTACCATCCTGCTCATAAAAGCCAACGCGATAGGTATGCTGGTGCCGCTCGATAATAGGTAGACCGCTCCAGAACACGGCGCGGAAGAGGGTCGTTGAGACCTGACACACCCCGCCACCGTCATCTTTGACGGTCTCGTTCCCTTTAATCACGTAGCCTTCTTTGTAGCCATTTTCTTTTGTGATTGGCCCCAGGCGCTTTAGGAATGAGAAGGTCTCGCCCGGAGCAACCAGCGCACCGCTGATCCGTGAGGCAGCAAGCTGAATGTTCCAGGCACGCTCAGGGATCGAGCCCCGGTAGGTCGAGCGACCGCGCCCCACCAGGCCGGTAATGCCCAGCTCTTCCCCGCTTTGCGCCATGACACGGGGCTTCACTGCCACGACCGGCAGCTCGATGGTACGCTGGCCTGCCAGCGCACGCTCCAGGATAAGCTGTCGAGCCGATGGGATGTCCAGCTCTAACCCGTCCTGGGCCGGCTTCACCAGCACCGCCCGCGTTCCATCCCAGCGGAAGGTTGGATCGGCCGGCGGGCGGTCGATCTGGCGGGCGATCGTCGTCAGGTAGGCTGTAGTGGCCTTTTCGTCCAGCGCGACGTGAAGTGAGGACAGAACAGCCTCCTCAGCACCGGCTGGGGGTGGCGTGAACACCAGTAGACGCGCCAGTTGTGCCTGCGTGAGCGTCCAGGTTCGCGGGCCATAGGTGAGAGTAAGTGGTGCGGCGGCAAGAAGCCGCTCGGCACGCTCCTTTGTTGCGAGCAGGTCGGCCTCCCGCAGCGAAGGCATGAGCGGGACCACCCGCAGAGCGATCTCCTGCGTGCGTGCCTCGGCAGACGGCAACACCAGCTCAGCCGCCGTCGCCTCCACATCCAGCCGGCGCCCTTCCTGTGCCGGCACCATTACCACCTGCACCCCGCGGACCTCCAGCCGTGCGTCCCTTGCCGGTCGGTCGATGTCCTTCGCCACGTCGTGCAGGTAAGCCAGCCAGCGCGCGCGGTCAAGCCGGAGCACCACTGGCACATCCGAGCGCATCCCGACGGCACTGGCAAGACCAGCCAGGCGCTCGGCCAGCGATCCCACCCGCCCCCGCGCAAAGGCCCGCTCGATCGTGGCTTCCAGATCGAGGTGCAAACCGATCTCCGCAGCCGTCGGCCGCCACTCACGGTCCTCAAAGCGCAGCACGACCGGCGCTGCGAGATACCCGGCAAGGTGCTCGCCCAGGAGCTGTCGGGCCTCGGCCGGTGTAAGCCCTCCAACGGGCACGCCCAGCGTTCGCACGCCAAAGAGAATACGTCCCTCCAGAGCACGCAGGTACAGGAACCCCACAGCAACCAGCGTCACAACAACGACGGCAACCACAAGCATCGGGAACGCATGGCTGGTCGGCCGACCGCGCCGTCCAGCATGGTAGAGGGATCCTCTGCCCATACCGATCGAGCTAGACATCCTCTTCTTCCCTCTTCCCGACGCCTATTCGACGGCCTCGGTACCGAACAAGCGCCGGACAAGCGCCTGCACGTGGGCGCGACGGCGCGCCGTCTCCTCTGGATCCACCTCGAACACCAGCCAGCCCCGCTGCGAGGGTTCTGGCCCCAACGCCGACGCCGGAATATCCCGAAGCACCAGACGCTGCCCGTCGGCCAGCGTCACTGTGAGCGCTGCCTCCTCGCCCGCCAGCTGCTCGACCTGCACCGGCACCGCCCACTGCGCGCGCTCCTCTAATCCTTCTAACGCTCCCGCCGGTGCATTCGATAGTACATCTTGCCCTAGCATGGCATACGGCTCTGCCGGTGTAAAGCCGGCGCGAACGGTGGTACCGGGCCGCGCGGCAGCCGGCAGGATCGACCGTGGTAGCACAAGCTGTTGCTCGTCATCAAACACAAACACCGCGAGGTCTTCTTCGTAGCGGTCAATCTGCGCGTACATCCTCGATGCCCTCTAGCGGGCCGTCTGCACCGTCCAGGTGCTTCCGTTCGTCGTCACGGTGATCGTGCCCTGCTGATCGGTACGATAGATCGCAGCGCCCACGGCAGCAAGCCGCTGCAGCACCTCCGGCCGCGGGTGGCCAAACCGATTGTCTCGCCCGACGGGAATCAGCGCGACTTTCGGCTGCACCGCTCGCAGGAACTCCTCAGATGAGCCGGTATGACTCCCATGGTGGGAGACTTTCAATATCTGCGCCCGTACCGGCTGGCCGCTGCGCAGCATCGACTGTTCAGCCTGGCGCTCCGCGTCCCCGGTCAGCAGTACGTTGACCTGGCCAAAGCTAATATGAAGCACTACGGAGTTCTCATTATCCTCAGAGAGTAACGGTTCAGGGGGGTTGATGATGCGTACCTGCACGCCGGGCCCCAAATCAAGCGTGCCGCCCCGGCGCGCCTTGATGACCGGGATGCGGTTCTGCTCGGCCAGTTCCAGCAGCCGCACATGCGCCTGGTTCGTGCTTTCCAGTACGCCAAAGACGAGGGCGCCGACCGGCATACTGCGGACGACCTCCGGCAGGCCGCCCACGTGATCCTGGTCCGGATGGGTCGAGACCACATAGTCAAGCCGGCTCACGCCCTGAGAACGAAGATAGGGAAGCACGCTGGTGCGGGCAATCTCTGAGCCGGCCCCGCCGTCTACCAGCATAGTGCGGCCGGTCGGCCCGCGTACGAAGATTGCATCGCCCTGCCCGACGTCGATGGCCGTGACCTGGAGGCGCCCCTGGACACTTGCCGTCGGGGAACGCGGCATCGGCCAGGCGCGCGGCACGACCAGAAAGGCCACTGCTGCCAGAAAGGCCACCACGACCAGGCCGGTGAGGACCCAAACCGTGGCACCCAGGCCTCCACCCTGCTCCCGGCCACGCATGCTCATTCGGGTGTGCACCCTCCCGCCCGCAGGGAACGCGATAGATAGAGAGGGGGCACGCGGTAATGTGCCCCCTGCCCAAGCAAACACTTCACTCCAAAACGCACCGTGCTGTTTAATTACTACTATTAATTACGACTATAATAACACTACAAGAGGCGGTTTTTATTAATAATCAGCTCGAAATTGCATTTAAGATACTGCGCGGCGCGCCGGCACATCACCATGCGACTCAGGAAGATCTCGAAGTACTCCATTACCTGCGAAATCGTCGTGTCGATGGTGAGCTCTAGCGTGATGGTGCGTCTGGCTTCGTCCACGTTGACGAACGACCGCTGCGCTGCATAGTTGACGCGGTCATGGATATCAAACGCAGCCATATTGGGGTTCTGCACACGACTGCGGTGTACATCGGACTTATCGGCAAGGATCAACGCAGCAGACACCTCGCTCACAGGCTCACCATTGTGCTCCTCGTGGTTGCCGATCGCTCCAATAACGATCGCAATCTCTTCGATATCCATACCCAACCGGCGCAGGATATCCATGGCAATAAGTGCGCCGGTCTGCTCATGGCCCACCCGCGTGATGACGTTGCCGATATCATGCAGGTACCCGGCGATGGCCGCCAGCTGCGCCGTACGCTCGGCATACTTTAGCCGCAGCAGGATGTTCTGAGCGATGTGGGCAACGAGCGAGGCATGGCGCAGCCCGTGCTCGGTGAACCCCATGATCGCGAGCTGCTCATTCGCCTTGGTGAGGAGGGTGGTCGTCTCGCGATCATGCCGCAGGTCTTCGAGGGTCACCAGACGCGGCTGCACTACGTGAAGCGTGGTGTCCGGGCGTTCGCCTGGTGCCGCCGAGGGTCCATCCCGTCCCCGCCGCTCCTCGCTATTGCCGCTCTTCTCCCGCTCCTCGGGGAGACGCCGGTCGCCATTGCCGGCCCGCCGCTCGCCGTTGACGGTGCGTCTGTCGCCATTGACATCGCGTAGCATAGGTGCTGCGTCCCTGTCTCCTGGGCGCCGGATTACGGCCGCACATGGCCGTCGCCCAAGATAATCCACTTGTATGTAGTAATTGCGTGCAGACCCATCGGCCCGCGCGCATGGAGCTTCTGCGTGCTGATGCCCACCTCAGCGCCCAGTCCAAACTGCGCCCCATCGGTGAACTGCGTCGAGGCGTTGACGTAGACCGCCGCAGCATCAACTTCCTGCAGGAAGCGCTGCGCAGCGCGGTAGTCGTTGGTCAGTATGGCCTCGGAGTGCCCCGAACCGTACTGCGCGATATGCGCCAGCGCCTCGTCTAGCCCATCAACCACCTTTACTGCCATGGTAAGCGACAGATACTCCTTGCCCCAATCCTCGTCGGTGGCAGGGCGCACATTGGGCTGCCCTGAAAGGATGCGGTAGGACTCCGGACAGCAGTGCATCTCCACCCCTGCAGCGGCCATCCTGGCGTATACCAGCGGCAGGGCCTGGGCAGCGATCGCCCGATCCACCAGCAGCGTATCCAGCGCATTGCAGATCGTAGGCCGCCGCACCTTAGCGTTATAGATCACCTCGATCGCCTTGGCCAGATCAGCCGTGCGCTCCAGGAAGGTATGGCACACGCCTGCACCGGTCTCGATCACCGGCACAGTAGCGTTCTCTGCCACGTAGCGAATGAGTTCGGCGCCGCCGCGCGGGATAATCACGTCCAGCCAGCCGCGCAGCCGCAGCATCTCGCCCACCACGCTGCGGTCGGGCGACTCGATGAGCTGCAGGGCATCTGCCGGCACACCTGCCGCAGCGATGGCCTCCCGCAGCACGCGTACTAGAGCAATGTTCGAGCGCAGCGCGTCCTTACTGCCGCGCAGCACCACGGCATTGCCCGCTTTGAGGCAGAGCGTGCTGATGTCGACCGTCACGTTCGGGCGAGCCTCGTAAATCACCCCGATCACGCCCAAGGGGACCCGCACGCGACCGACCTGCAGCCCGCTGGGCACCGTGCGCATTTCGATCACCTCGCCCACCGGGTCCGGCAGCGCAGCCACGTTGAGCATATCGGTAATGATCCCCTCGATCCGCGAGGGGTTCAGGATCAGCCGGTCGAGCGGCGCCGCCGAGCCTCCCTGCCGTGCTTGCTCCACGTCCTGCGCGTTCGCTGCCAGGATCTCTTCCTGGTGCTCGCGCAACGCCGCAGCGGCACGGCGGATCGCCTCGTTCTTCACCGCAGTGGGCAGCCTCGCCAGCGCCTTTGCCGCAGCGCGCGCTGCAGCGACCTTCGTGCGCAGCTCAGCAGACACCTGCGGGGCAGTAGGCTGCGTGGTCAATGTCGTCGCCATCGGATCGCTTACTCCTGCACTACGTCCGTTATACCTATATACCTAAGCCCTAGCTGGGCTTCTACTTGTTCTCTTCGTCGCCGACTGGTCCCGACACGGAAACCAGAGGTGGAACCACAAGAGGTCCGGCTTCAAGCGGGCAGAGCTGCACCGCATCTCGTCGGGATTTTCAGTATACCGCGCCGGCACCGACAGCGCACATGGCGCGGTATACTGACTGAAAGCAAGGGCATAGTTCTGGACGCATACATTGCCGCCCCCCCGCTGGATCCGCCGCGGGCTCAGAACTCCTCCATGCCTATCCTTTTTGCAGTACACTGATCAGTGTACTGCAAAAAGCAGCCCGTAGGAGGCTTCGAAGAGAGGCTGCAGAGAAGCACCGTGTGTCGGTGTGACGCAGGTGAAAAGGCGTGAAGTTGATGTGAAGTAAGGAGCTCCTTATGGACACTGTTTACGCCCCGGCACTGCACAAACTGCGCGTGAGCCGTCGTACTGCTGCCCTGAGCACCGTTGCTGCAGCAGGACCCGTGCTCGCCTGTGCCCGAGCCCAGGCACCGCAACCGGCATCCTCGCAGGAAAGCGCCTCGCTCCAACCGGCCACGATCTCCTACCTGGGCCGCGGGAGCACGAACGAGGAAGAAGTCTATCGCACCCTGATCGCCTTGTTCGAAGAGAAGCACCCATCCACGAAAGTGCGCATCGAGTGGGCTGGCACCGGCGGCGCAGCACAAATCTGGGAGAAACTCCAGACCATGGTCGCCGGTGGCATCCCGCCGGATACCTTCTGGGTGCATAGCTACTCTACCGCAGACCTTGCTGCGAATGAGCTGTTGCTGCCGCTGGCGCAGTTCTTCAGCAAAGACAAGAGCTTTGATCTCGCGGCCTATTACAAGGCGCCATTAGAGGGCATGTCCTATCAGCAAACGGTCGTGGCTCTGCCCCGGGAGACCTCCAGTAAGGTGATGTTTTACAACCGTAATCTGCTAGAGCGTGCCGGCCTTGCTCCTTTTGACAAAGAATGGACCTGGGACGACTGGCTGGCAGCGGCGCGCCGGCTCACCAGTGGGGAGGGCACGGAGCGGGTCTGGGGCACAGCTGCACCGGTGAGCGCCTTCGATGTGATCACCATGATCTGGCAAAATGGCGGCGAAGCCGTCGATGCCTCCCGTACGAGGTCGCTGTTTGATAGTCGGGAGGCAATCGAGACCGTCCAGTGGATCGCCGACCTGCGGTTTAAAGAGCGAGTTGCACCCACGCCGGCCGACTACGCCGGCAGCTCGCTCAACGATCTATTCAAAAGCGCCCGTTTGGCGACCTTTGCCAGCAACCAAGCGCTGGCAATTGACCTGTTACGCAGCAACGTGGCCTTCCCGTGGGACGTTGTGCCGGTGCCAAAGCGCAAGGTCAAGGCCTACGGCGAGGCGTCGTCGGGCCATGGGGTATATAAGGGAACGAAATACCCCGAGCACGGCTGGCGCCTGGTGCGCTATCTGGCCGATGAAGAGGCAGCGCGCGTCTTCGCCCGCTCCGGACTGGTGATTCCCGCGTTCCGCCGGGTCACGGAGTCAGACGTGTTTCCCGGCACCCAGATGCCACCGAGCTACAACCGCGTGTGGATCGAGGTGCTTACGTCGGCGCGCTCGATGCCGGTGACGCGCAACTGGCTTAAGGTGATCAGCGAGATTGAGCGGACGCTGGCCCCTGTCTGGAGCGGCGAGCTGCCGGCCGTCGAAGGATGCCGCAACGCCAAGCAAGCGGTGGATCAGGCATTGGCAGAGGTACGCGGCCGGGCCTAAGGCACCCATTAGACCAATGGGCTATCCGCCCGGCCGCCGGTAGACACCGAAGGGGATGGAGCGGCTAGGCGCTGTGCCCCACTGCGCTGCCGGCCAGCTCCTCCGCGCGTTGCCGGGCGCGCTGCGCCTCCTCCGGTCGGCCCAGCGCCTCGTAAATCAGCGCCAGCAACCGGTAGGGAGCCGGATCGTCCGGCTTGAGACGCAGCGCCTTCTGGTACTCGGCGATGGCTTCGTCGTACATGCCGCGGTAGTGGTACTCCATCCCCAGCAGGGTATGTGCTTCCGGATAATCCGGCCGCAACTCCAGGGCACGCTTGAACAGCGCCATCGCCTCGTCGCCCTTCTCCCGGGCGAAGTAAAGCACGCCCAGGTTCAGGTGCGCCTCGGCATCCAGGGGATTACGCTCGATCGCGCGCTGGTACTTCTTGATCGCCAGGATTTCGCGCATGTTAGCCACGCGATCGCCCGGCCCGACACCGTACGGGCGCGGGCTCGACAGCGGTGCGCCCTCACCAGGCTGTGCTGGTTGCTTCCTGGCACCCGGCTTCTGTGCAGCCATTGGTCTCTCCAACCCTCTCCTCAACCAGAATATTTCGACCATATCTCGCCCCAGGTAGAGGCGATGGCCGGCGTCCTGCCCGGACGCCACACAGCGCTTACGCTGCCTTGTCCTTCAGCCGGCCGGCCACATAGCCGGCCAGCGCGGCAAGCGTCGCGCTGACACCGTAGTCCGTGCACATGGCACCCAACTTGGCCGCAATCTCGCGGCAGCTATAGCCCTGCCGGTAGAGCGTCACGATGCGTGGCAACTGCTCGACGTAGCGCTCCAGGCCACGCAGCTCACGCCGCCACTGCAGCTCGGACAGGTACTGCGGCAAGGCTGCGAGCACCTCCCCTATTTGCGCGAGCGTCTCTGCGCTCTGCGCTTCTTGAAGGGACCGGCCATCTCGCAGATATGCCAGCACATCAGCGGCCGTCACCCCGGTGACCGCCTTGCCGGCGGGCCGGTCGGCCGTAGAGCGGACCAGCCCGTCACTCGGCTGGCCCAACACCCGTACCCAGCGCAGCACGTTGCCGAACCGCATCGCTCCACCTCCCCTGTGCCCTGCGCAGCGCACACCTGGTCTCCTACTGTTCGTGGCGCGGTGGTGCCTGGTGGCACGTCTGCTGCACTACCCTGCCTCAGGCGGCCGGGGCAGCTGTGGCGTGCGCCCCCCCCCGAAACGCCCCAGAACACTAAAGAGCTTGTCAGATGGGTAGACAGACGCTGCCACCAGACAAGCTCTTTCGAAGCCTACGGGGTTAGCTGACGGGTTCGGACAGAAAGAGTTGCCCTCCGGCTGGTGGCCGGTTCACCCCAAGGAGAGTGGGTCCCCCGCCCTCCGCAACGCGGAGGCTCGGCTGCCTGCGTGGGTCCACATCCGACCTGCACGCGGAATGCAATCCCGCGAGCTTTGTTCACTTTTTCACAATCAGTATAGCCGCCCCGGCAAGAGATTGCAACTACTGGTGCCAGAGCATGCACCCCGGCTGCGTCGTCGACATAGCAGGCGAGCGACAGTAGTGTCCACCTCGGCTACCCCGTTTCCCTGCAGTTTCTGCCCTGTGTGCCGACTATACTACTGCAGGTACACGCGTGGACAGCGCCTCTATCCGGCAGGTCCACGGTCCAGCCTGGGGCATGGCGCGTTTGTACAGCCGGCGGGCCTGTGTGCATGGGTGATGCGCGGTGCCAAGGACGATACAATTCTTTCGTGTGTACGCGTGTTATGTGTACGCGTGATGGTACTCTCACAGTCCTGAGTCACCGGTCGGAAAATTCGGTGGGGATGATTCAAGAGACTGCTGCGGCACTCCCAGTCGATACGGCGCTCATAGGCAGACACGTGGAAGCATTTACATTCATCCTTGAGCACACATGCCCACATACACAAGCGCGGGCCGGACTGTTCCACACGCCCCACGGCGTTGTGCGCACGCCGGCGTTTATGCCGGTCGGCACCCAGGCGACGGTGAAGAGTCTGTCGCCGGAGGAACTCACAGAAGCGGGTGCCCAGATCATTCTGGCCAACGCCTATCACCTGCTGCTGCGGCCTGGACCGGAGGTGATCGCCCAGCTCGGGGGGCTCCACCGCTTCATGGGCTGGGACGGGCCGATCCTGACCGATAGCGGCGGCTTCCAGGTATTCAGCCTGGGCAACCTGCGCCGGGTGACCGATGAGGGGGTCTGGTTCCGTTCGCATATCGATGGCTCAGAGCACTTCATCAGCCCTGAACGCGCAGTCCAGATCCAGGAGGCGCTCGGCGCCGACGTGATCATGGCTTTTGACGAGTGCACGCCGCAGCCGAACACTCACGAGGCGGACGCCACAGCGCTGCAACGCACGCATCGCTGGGCCGAGCGTTGCCTCGCCGCGCACCGGCGTGCGGATCAGGCGCTCTTCCTGATCGTACAAGGCGGCATCTGGCCCGACCTTCGGCAGGAGAGCGCGCGCTTTCTGGCCGGCCTCGGCGCGCCGGGCTACGCCATCGGTGGGCTGAGCGTGGGGGAACCCAAGGAGACCATGCTGCAGATCCTGGATATCACTGTGCCGCTCCTGCCCGCCGACCGCCCGCGCTACCTGATGGGTGTCGGCGCGCCGGAAGACCTCTTCGAAGCTGTCGCGCGCGGCATCGATCTGTTTGACTGCGTGCTCCAGACACGGGTCGCCCGCAACGGAGCCGTGTACACGCTTGATGGCAGGGTGAACGTGCGCACGGCAGCATGGCGGACCGACCCGGGGCCGATCGATCCCTGGTGTGATTGCTATACCTGTCGACGCTTCTCGCGGGCGTACGTGCACCATCTGTTCAAGTGCGAGGAGCTCCTGGGATACCGGCTGGCGAGCATTCATAACGTGCGGTGGACCATCAAGCTGATGGAGACGATGCGAGCAGCGATTATCGATGGCACGTTTCCTGAGCTTCGCCGGTCGTTCCTGGCGCGCTATCGCACGACCGACCAGGAAGTGCGCCGAGAGCAGAAGGCTCGCTGGTTGGCGGCGCGGGAACGTGTGCTAGGAACAGCGCATGCGTCTGAGCGCATGGTCAGGGACGGAGAGATGGGGGAGTAACTGCCAGTCATGGCGTGGCACGCGCTGTGCCTTACACAGGCGCGCGGCCCTGATGTGCCAAGCAATGCCAAGCGCTGCTCGTCGACGAGGCGGCGGGCGGAGGGAAGAGCTAATGCAGGGAAGTAGTGAAGTGCAGCGAGCATCCACAGCGTCATTCCAGGAATGGCGCAGCATCGAGCCACTGTTAGAAGCCGGGTTCAGCTTCGAGCAGGCCCTACGCCTGCTGCGGGTGCGCGCCGCGTACCGCCTGGACGTGGAGCGCCGACGGCTCGAGGCCGACCGTCGGATGGAGTTCGCACGCTGGCTGGTCACCACCGGTCGGGTACGTGAATTCTAACGCACGGCACCGCGCGGGCAGGGAGACCTGGACGCGCGGGGCCTTCAGCGTACCAGCAGGTCGGCGTAGCGCCCCACATAATAGAGCAGCGGCCGCCCATCAACGCCAAACTCGGCCGCCACCACCAGTCCTACAAAGATGGAATGGTCGCCGCCGTCGTACGTGGCGTGCAGCCGGCAATCCAGCCACCCTAGCGCTCCTTCGATAAGCGGCGCCCCAGTCGCAGCGGTGTGGTAGGGCACACCGCTGAAGCGAGCATCGACCAGCGGCGCTCGTCCGGCGAACCGCTCGGCCAGGAACTCCTGGTCCGCCGAGAGAATGCTCACCCCGAAGATGCCGCTCTCCTCGACGAGATCGTGGCTATGCAGCAGCTTGTCCAGACAGATCAGTACCAGCGGCGGATCGTAGGACACCCACGTAAAGCTGCTCACCGTGACGCCGTGGAAGCCGGCGTCCGTACGTGTGGTGACTACGGCCACACCCGTGGCAAAACGCGACGCTACCCGGCGCACGGTACCGGGGTCTGCCGCCGTGAAACCCGGCTCTGGCAGACCGGTCATCTCAGTCCTCCCTGTATCGCTCCTCCAGCACGTGTTTGATCTCCGTCAGCGTCTCATTGATCCGGAAGAACAGGATCAAGAGCTCGCAGTACATACGTACCACGAGCGGGCCAAGCACGAGAACGCCAAGTCCGAGAAGAAACCCCGTCGAGGCATAAGGACCGGCGAAGAGCGAGGCGACCATTACGCCGATGCCGCCCAGGATACATACTGCTACGCCGATCCAGAAGAGCAGCCAGATGATCACCGGAGTAATCATGGTGCGGAAGACGAGAAAATCGGCCAGCAGGCTGCTGTGCCGCGCATGTGCCGGGGCCTCCGCACGCGGCAGCGGCGCTCCTGTATTCGCCGGCAGGATGCGCTCGCCCGTGACGGCTCGAGAGCTCGTGCCCGATGACGGCCCGCTCAAAACGCTGCCCGCGGCTCCAGTCGCAGTGGGACGGCCGCACGACGGGCAGTACCTGGCCATCTCAGGAAGCAGCGTGCCGCAGTCGGTACAGTACATCGTCTCCCCAATATATCTCCGGTCAGCATACTCCCGGCGAAAGCCTATCATCCATATCCATCATTAACTAAACTAACTAAACTTAGTTAAGAAAAGCTGGGGAATAAGACTATCTGGCGATGCGCCGCGCCATCGGACGAGCCCATCAACAGTCGCGGCTGCAGACCGGTGCTGCGCTCATACGCCTCAAGCACGAGAGCAATAGCCTCGTCCGGCTTTCCGGCGGGGCCGCCGTCGTGACGGACCAGCACAGCGACGGTGCCGCCGGAGCCACCGCCGGTGATCTTCGCGCCCAGGATGCCCCACGCCGGGCCACGCTGCCGGAGCAGGCCGACCAGCAGGTCCGTCTCGCGAGCGCCCAGGCCGCACAGCTTGCCATAGCTCCAGTGCGAGGCGTACATCAGCCGGCCGGCTTGCTCCATAGCATGCCGGTCGCCCTCCTCGGCTCGTTCCAGCAGCCGCCGGAACTGCTCAACGCGCGCGTTTTCATACACCGGATGTGCGGTCGCAGCCCGGACGCTATACTGCTCGGCGGGATCGACGCGCGTGGCCTCGTCGCCGGTCTCGCCGTACTGGGCCAGGAAGGCGCTGCCGGTCAATCGTGCCGGCAGCACCGCACGCCAGCGAGCGCGGAACTCTTCTGGAGAGAGATTACACAGGTAGCCGCCCGGCAGTTCGCCGCCATTATCGAGGATAATGCGCCGGCCCATAAACGTGGCGACCCGCGTGCGCGTGTAGCGGCTGCCGCCGACCGAGTGCTTCACGCCTGAATGAATACCCCAGAACGCATAACCGGCCGGCACGCGGCAGTATCCTTCAACAGTGTGCGGCTGGCAGCGCAGGGCCAGCAGGCTGTCGGCGCGGCCCAGCTCAGCCGTCACCTGATCCATGATGCCGCACGGCGCCCCGGCCGCGCGGTGCTCGACGAGCTGGCATAGCCGCGCCAGGCCCTCCAGATGTACGCCATACGCCGCGCAGAGCGCGCGCATACTTGCCACCTCCAGCGCGGCCGAGGAGGCCACCCCGGCGCCTGCGGGCACCTCCGAGCGCAGTAACAAGCTGACCCCTACGGGAAGCTCAGGCAGCAGGCCTTCCTGAAGCAGGAGGGCCAGACAGCCGGCGGTGTAGCCGGCCCAGCGATTGCCGGCAAAGAAGGCACGCACCGCCTCCGGCCCGCCGGCCACGGCCTGCGCCAGGGCCTCGACCGTCGTCTCAAAGCGCGGCTCGCCCAGGGCAGCGGCCTCGGGCCCGATCGACCACACACGCACCAGGCCATCAGTGCGGAGCTGCGCTCCGGCGACCGCCGCGTGCGCCAGTGGCATCTCCAGAACCAGCGCGCCGGAGTAGTCGGCGATGCCGCCCATTACATCCAGCCGGCCCGGCGCCCGAGCTACCCAGATCGGTCTCTCTCCATCGAACCAGCCGCGCGCCCGGCCTTGCATCTCCTGCCGGAACAGGGCGATCTCATGCTCCACCCGGCCAACTACCGCCATGGCGCGTGGAAAGAGCTGCATCTGATACATACTCCTCCAGTGATTGGGCAGGATCCAGTACGCACCACGTATGCGCTGGAGGTCCTGCGCCGGCCGCTTGCGCAGCGGGGGGCAGCCCTCACTGGATAAGCGTCCACTCAAGCACACTCACCGAGCAGGGCGGCAGGTTTATGCTCCCGGTCCATGGATCGATCTGCTCTGTCGTTGGTGTGATCACATCGGGATGCTCGACCGTGTTCTGCTGCAGTGGATCGGGGCCGGTAAGGCGATGAAGCTCTGCCCGGCCGGGGAGCCGCAGGGCTGCCGTATCGACCCGCAGCAGCGCGGCCTGCGCGCGGTGGCGGTTGATCGCCGCCACAGACAGCCGATCGCCCGCGGCGGAGAGCGTCGCCACCACGTCCACGTACGGCAGCCCCTGCACCGGGCGAGGCCGGGCGAACGGCCGGCCGATCTCCGTCGAGAAGGTCTGGCGCGCCTCGGCGTCCTCGGCCTGGAGCTCCGTATTCAGCACGATCCGGCCGGTGTGGTTCGCATAGAGATCGAAGACATGGTACGTCGGGCTGAGCACCAGCCCATCCGGCGTGGTGTGCAGGAAGCCGATGACATTCACCATCTGGGCCAGATTGGCCATCGTCACCCGCTCGCACAGACGATACAGCGCGTGGAACACCCCGGCGGCGAAGAGAGCATCTTTGAGCGCGTAGAACTCCTCCCACGGCCGCCGCAGCCCGCGGTACCAGATGTTCCACTCATCGAGCGCGATCTGGATCGGCGTGTCGCGCCGCAGTTTGCTCTCCGCCACCTCGATAACGCTGCACAGCAACTTCAAGCGCCGCTCCACCCAGCACGCCGCGCCGACGGTGGCGTAATAGTCATCGCTGCCGTGGTACTGGTGGATCGAGATGTAATCGACCTGCTCACCGGCCACGCGCAGCACCTCGAGATCCCAGTCGGGATCGTCCGCGCCCACGGCGATGACTTTTATGGTGGGATCGACCGCCTTCAGAAAGCGCGCCCACTCGCGGCACTTCTGGGCGTAGGCCTGGGCGGTTGAGTGACCTACCTGCCAGGCGCCGTACACCTCATTGCCGATGCCCCAGAAGGGCACCGCGTACGGCTCGGTGCGCCCCAGCCGGTGGCGCCAGCGAGCGTGGTACGTCGGGTAGCGCTCGGCGTCGAGGTTACAGTATTCCAGCCAGCGCACTGCTTCATCGAGGGTACCGGTGCCGGTATTCACGCAGATATATGGCCGGCAGGGCACCCGCTCGGTAGAGAGTGCGGTGCAGTAGGCCAGGAATTCATCGGTGCCAAACGTATTAGGCTCGACGCTGCGCCAGGCCAGATCGAAGCGCGCCGGGCGCTGTTCGCGGGGGCCGATGCCGTCCTCCCAGTGGTAGTTGCTGGCAAAGTTGCCGCCCGGCCAGCGCAGCACCGGCACCCCGATGCGGCGCATCGCCTCCAGCACATCGCGGCGAAAGCCCTGCGCATCGGCCAGGGGCGAGCCCGGCTCGAACACCCCACCGTAGATGCAGCGGCCAATGTGCTCGATGAAATGCCCGAACACCAGCGGGCTCACCTCGCCCAAGCGGCGAGCGGGATCAAGCTTCAGCGTGTACTCCATTAGACCTTACACCAACCCTAGCGCCTGATCGATCTCGCGCTGATAGGCATCGACCTCGACGGCCTCGACTTCTTCGATTGTGACGGGCCGCCCGAGTTTGCCAGACTCAAACAAGCTATAGACGATGGCGACGGCGCGGCGTCCCACCTCGCCGGTGACTTCGGGCGGCGTGCCGGTGGCAATGCACTCGGCGAACTCGTGGTACTCCAACGCCAGGATCTTCGCGTCGGTCTCCGGGAAACTGAAACTGTAGCTCCAGATACGCTCGCCGCCGAAGAGCTGCGCTGCGAGCGGTGAGAGACGGAAGTTAGGCGCATACTCCAGAATACGTTCGTCTGCGATCGGCTGGCCGCCGGCCGGCCAGAGAGTAAGCGGCCGGCCGTTGCGGTCGCCCTGCGACTCCAGCGAGCCGCGGCTGCCGTATAAGATGCGCAGGCGCATGGGCCGGCCGTGGGCGCCGTGGTGGTTCAGCCACTGGCCGACGGCACCGTTGGCGAAGCGCAGGTAGCCGAAGACAGCGTCCTCGCCTGTCGCCTCAAACTGCTCCGGGAACTGGGCGCTCCACTTGGCGTAGTAGCCGCCCGGTCCGGCAGCCTCGCCACGGCGGTAGCGCACCGGCTGGAAGATGCGGCCCTCGCCGTAGCCGGAAACCGGCTCACCGCAGTAGTACATCAAAATGTCGGCATGGTGCACGCCTTCGTCCAGGGCGATGGTGCCGGAAAGCTTCTGGTGCCGCCAAGGCGTGATAATCATGTTATCCCCGCCGCCGATGTTGATCTCGATCATGAGCTGCGGCGTGCCGATGGCGCCAGCATCGATCAGCGCCCGCGCCAACCGGTTCATCGGATCACGGCGATAGTTTTCAGCCACTGAGAGCACCGTGCCGGCGCGGCGTGCTGCCTCGATCACCTGGTTACAGGCGCGTATGGTCAAGGCGAGCGGCTTCTCCACCTGCACATGCTTGCCGGCCACCAGGCACGCCGTGGCCACGCGATGGTGTGAACCGGCATCGGTGGTGACGTCTACCCCGACGAGCCGTTCCTCGCCGCGCAGCATCTCAGCGAGATCGGTCCACACCCGCGGCCGACTGCCCAGGAGCTGCTGCGCCTCGTCGGCCAGGTCCTCGGCGTTCTGTCGGTTCAGGTCGCACACCGCAATGAGCTCGCAGTTATTGAAGTCGCTGCGCGCCAGCACCTCCAGGCCGCGCAGATGGCGACGGCCCATCCCGCCGCAGCCAACGATGGCTATGGGAATGCGTTCCATTCTGTCTGCCTCGCTCTCTTCAGGTCTTGCTTATGAAAGCACACACACCACCCGGGACGCCCGAGGCGGCGCTTACTCGTGTGCCGCACGGCAGGGATGCAAGGTTGCCGGCAGCACCGCCCGCGCGGCGTATTCTACCTGAACCGCGCTGCGCGTGCAGCAGAACAAGTGCCCATTAATAGATTATTTATCTATTTTTTGTACATATTCCATGATAAGCGTATATAAGTCTATAATTGTGATACACTTTCTCGCATATCTCTTCGCCGAGATCGCTGCACCGGCAACACCATAGATTAGGACACAATAGATTAGGACACAATGGAACAGAGAGAACATAGATACGAGGGAGGGTGCCTATGAGCGTAACCTTCACTGTGGACCCCACCTTCTTCCCCTCGCCCCGCGAGGCGATGCAGGCGCCACCCGAACAGCTCGCCTACGTGGCCGGCCTGTATCCCCGCGGCGACCGGCCGGACTTTATTGCTGTCGTCGATGTAGACCCGCAGTCAGCGCACTACGGCCAGATCGTGGGGCGCGTGGATCTCCCCCAGCCGGGCGATGAGCTGCACCACTTTGGTTGGAATGCCTGTAGCTCGGCGCTCTGCCCCTACGCCCGGCCGCACCTGGAGCGACGCTACCTGATCGTGCCGGGGCTGCGTTCGTCCCGCATCTATGTGATTGACACAAAGCCCGATCCGCGGCAGCCGCGTCTGGTCAAGACGATTGACAGTAGCGAGGTGGTGCGCCGCGCCGGCTATTCGCGGCTGCATACGGTGCATTGCGGCCCCGACGCCATCTATATCTCGGCCCTGGGTAACGGCGACAGCACTGGCCCCGGCGGCATCGTGCTGCTGGATCACGATAGCTTTACCGTGCTCGGCCGCTGGGAGGTGGACCGCGGGCCGCAGTACCTGGCCTATGACTTCTTCTGGCACATCGCCCAAGACGTGGCGGTGAGCAGCGAATGGGCCACGCCCGACCTTTTCGAGAATGGCCTACGGCTGGAGGATCTCTTGAACAAGCGCTTCGGCCATCGCCTGCACTTCTGGGACCTGCGCCGCCGCAAGCACGTGCAGGCCGTCGATCTGGGCGAGGAGAACCAGATGGTGCTGGAGCTCCGTCCGGCGCACGATCCCACCAAGCTGTATGGCTTTGTGAATACCGTGGTGAACTTGAACGATCTCTCCAGCGGCATCTGGGTGTGGTACCAGGAGAACGGCTCCTGGAAAGCCCGCCGCGTTATTCAAATCCCGGCCGAAAAGCCGGACGGCGTGTCGCTGCCGCCGGCGCTGCAGCCGGTCGGGGCGATCCCACCGCTGGTTACCGACATCGATCTCTCGCTGGATGATCGTTTTCTCTATGTCTCGTGCTGGGGCACAGGTGAGCTACGTCAGTACGATGTGAGCGATCCCTTTGCGCCGAAGCTCACCGGCACGGTCAGGCTGGGCGGCATCCTGCATCGCGCCGCGCATCCAAACGGCCGCCCCTTGAGCGGTGCACCGCAGATGGTCGAGATCAGCCGCGACGGCCGCCGCGTCTACGTCACGAACTCCCTGTACAGCTCCTGGGACGAGCAGTTCTACCCGGAGGGCATTCGCGGCTGGCTGGTGAAGCTGAACGCCCATCCCAACGGAGGGCTGGAGATCGATCCGAACTTCCTGGTCGAGTTCGGCGATGCGCGCAGCCACCAGGTGCGCCTGCAAGGCGGCGATGCCTCGTCGGACACGTACTGCTACCCATGACGCCGCCCTCTGCAGGGGCAGGGGAAGGCTATCAGCTTCTCCTGCCCCATTCATACTCCTGCGATGCTTACCGAACCGCTCATCACGACCATGCTGCCGAGCGTGCTCTTGGGTGGCTTCCATGGTCTGAACCCGGCGATGGGCTGGCTTTTTGCCGTGTTCCTGGCCCTGCAGCGCCGGAGCACGCGGACCCTGCTGCTTGCGCTGGGGCCTATCGCCGCGGGCCACGCCGCCTCGGTGGCAGCAATCGCTCTCATCATCCTGGTGGCGCGCTCGACCTTGCCGGTCATGCCGGTGCGTCTGAGCACGGCACTGGTCGTACTGCTCTTCGGGACATACAAGCTTCTCACTCTCTCGCGTCATCCACGCTGGGTAGGTTTGAACGTCGGCTACGCCGACCTGGCATGGTGGTCGTTCTTGATGGCAACAGCACACGGCAGCGGCTTGATGCTGGCCCCGCTTATCCTGGGCGCACCCGGCTCCGCAGAGACAGTCTGGCTGCTTGTGGCGCACAATCTCGCCATGCTCGCCGTGATGGCGGCGATGGCACTGCTGGTCTATCTTAAGCTCGGTGTGATGGCCGTGCGTCGCCTCTGGATCAATTACGACCTGCTCTGGGCAGCTTGTCTGGTCCTAGCCGGCGCCGTCTCCTTCACCGGGCTGCTGATCGCCCCCGCCCACTAAACGATCGAGACGGTAGAAGACACGACGCTCCCGGCAGTGTTCAGGTACCTGCGGCAAGGCAGCTGCCGGCAACGCTATGTCAAGGCACGGGGCCGTCCGCCGAATGCGCTGCGGGCGGCCCCGGCCGGGCCTTACTCGATCTTCTTGATGGCGTTAAACGCAGCGGTGGCGGCCGACATGAGCATGGCCCCGTCGCTGGCACAGGCGAGGAATTGGAAGCCCTCGTCGATACGCCGGTTGACCTCTTCGGCGTTCATGCAGTGGATGCCGGCGGGGACGCCACACTTCTTGGCCGCCTGGAGCACGCGCTGGATCGCTGCTTCATGCTCGGCTGTGCGCGCACCCCCCAGGCCCATGGACCATGACAGATCGTTCGGGCCAATGAAGCAGGCGTCGACGCCCGGCACCGAGAGGATCTCCTCGGCGCGCTCGACCGCTTCGATATGCTCGATCATCACTACGCAGAGGATCTCTTCGTTGGCATGGCGCGGATAGTCCGGCCCGGCCCAGTAACGCCAGCGGCCGCCACCGGAGCTCCGGATGCCCAGCGGCGGATACCGGCAGGCCTTGACCGCCAGCTCAGCCTGTTCGGCGTTCAGCACCATCGGCACCACGACCCCGTAGGCCCCGGCGTCCAGCACTCGCTTGATGGCCACGGGATCATTGCCGGGCACACGCACCATGGGGATGGTCGGCGTCGTGCCGATGGCAATGAACATGTTCTGCATGGTCTCGAGATCGATGCAACCGTGCTCGGTATCAACGACGATCCAATCCCAGCCAACATGGGCCAGCGCCTCAGCGGCTACCACCGACGGGAAGTTCATCCAGATACCGATCGCAGGCTTGCCTTCACGAAGCTTCCGCTTGGCCGTGTTGGGTCGCATCGTAGGCTCCTTTCTGTTCGTGTCTTCTTCTCCGTTTGTGTCTTCTTCACCCTTAGATCGTGAACTTATGTTTTTGTGCTTCCTTAGATTATGTCTTTTTGAGACTGTAGTTTGTGAGTCTCCATTTACCGGCACTCCGGCCATTACGTAATCTCGGCAAGCTCAACAGTCCGCCCGGTGCGTGAGCTCTCGATCGCAGCGTAGGCAATTTTGAGTGAGTTCAAATTATCACGCCCCGATGTCTGCGGCTGGCGTCCTTCCGCCAGGGCAGTGAGCATCTCGCCCATGCTCCCCCCGAACGCATCGGGAAACCAGCGTCCCTGGATGGCGAACACCTGTTTCTCATATGGTGCGTCTTTCAGCGAGACCACCAGCTCGGTCTGCGAGGCGGCGGCGGAGCCCAGGGTGCCGTCCAGAAACCACTCGTAGCGGCGGAGTTGCGGTCCCTGCACGATGTTGTTGAAGTGCAGGGTGCTCATCACCTGCGCCTCAGGCGCGTACTCACACAGGATGGTGTAGATCATGGGCGAGACGGCTGCCTGGCCGGGCACCATCGTGGTCGTGGCTTTCACGCGTAGCGGGGTTAACCCCGTGTAGTAGCGTGAGAGATCAATGTAGTGGATGCCATGATCAAGGATGTTGAAGTGCTCCATTGCCACAAACCAGGACCCCGGCACATCCTGGAACGAGCGGTTTAGGTGCAGCACGCTGTAGAGATGCCCCAGTACACCGCGCTCAAGCAGGACTTTAAGCGCACGGTGTGCCGGAGCCCAGCGGGCCTGCTGGTTGATCATGAGCGTCACGCCGGCCTGTTCACAGAGCTCCACCATGCGGCGCGCCTCGGCAAAGCTCAGGGCGAATGGCTTCTGGGAGAGAATATGCTTGCCCGCGCGAGCAATTTGCTCTACCAGCGGCGGCCGCTGCGCCGCGTGCACAGCCAGATCGATCACCTGAATGTCTGGGTCCTCCAGGAGCTCCTCCAGGCGCGTGGTCCACTTTGGGATGCCGAACTGCCGCGCCGCCAGCTCGGCATGCTCTGCCACGATGTCGCAGCAGGCCAGCACGCGGTACCCGAAGTCGCGGTAGGCCGGCAGATGGGCCGAGCGGGCAATATTCCCACACCCTACCAGCCCGATGCCGAAGCGCTTTCGGATCTCCTCCGGAGGCGGCGCCGGGCGGTACTCCTCCGGGCGAAGCTCGAGATGTCCCATAGCCCACCTCCACACGTCCTAGGTGCCTGATCACCACTTCCTGACCCGACGTGCCACGTGATAGCAGACCGGGCCAGCGGATGCAAGTCGGAGGCGTGCCGTCTGTGCGCCCTGTAAGCCTATGCATCGCACCGGCAATAGCGTATACTGCGAGCAGGGAGCGCAGGGGTGCACATCGTACAGCATTCTGGTGCATGGCTAGAGTTGTAGAGGCGCCCTTGCGCCGCCGGATGAGGAGCCCACTCCGTTGGCTAAGAAAAAGCTTATGAGAAAAAGGGAATAAGTAGTAAAAATCGGATAAGAGAAAGAAGGGATGAATGATGGGTGCGCGCAAGGCGCTCTTGGTAGCGATCAATACCTACCCCAGCCAGCCGCTCAAGGGGTGCATCAACGACTCGAGGCAGGTCGAGGCGGCCTTAAAAGAGCGCTTCGGCTTCGCCGAGAGCGATATCCACATCCTGCGCGAGCGTGATGCGACGAAGGCGAACATCCAGAAAGAGCTGGAGTGGCTGGTCTCCGGCGTCCAGGACGGCGATGTGCTGCTGTTCCACTATTCGGGCCACGGCACCCAAGTAGCGGACGACAGCCAGGATGAATGGGAATGCCGGGACGAATGTCTCGTACCTTACGATCATAACTGGAATAACCCGCTGCGTGACGACCTCCTGCGACGCTACTTCGATCGCGTGCCGCTCAACGCGAATCTGACAGCAGTAATGGACTGCTGCCATTCGGGCACTATCGACAAAGTGATCCTTGAGGAGTTCGCGGCCTCGAGGACCTATATTGCACCGAAGCAGCTCTCCACACCGATCGAGATGGTGATGCAAATCCAGGCCCTCCAGCAGCGCCGCGATGAGGAGTTCCGGGCGAAGGCTGCGCCACAGCTTCGCGAGCTGATCCGCTCGCTTCCTCCCGACGCCGATGTCGAGGCCGAGGTGAATACGTTGCTGGATAAGCTGCTGGGCATGTACAAGAAAAACCGGTTTGGATATGTCAATGTGCAGCAAAACAACGTGTTGCTGGCAGCGTGCGCTGACTCGCAGACAGCCGCCGACGCGTACATCGACGGCGATTTCCATGGAGCGTTCACCTATCACCTGTTCAATGCGCTCGGCGCCGGCGGGCCGGTCCTGAGCTACGGCGACCTGATCGCCAGAGCAGCCGATGGCATGCGGCGCTATACCCAGACCCCCCAGCTTGAGTGTGTGGAGCCGCTGAAAAGCCGTCTGTTTCTTGCTCCGCTCGGCTAAGCCCGACGGCAGGGCACGGCCTCGTCTCTACTCAAAGACCGACAAAAAAGACCGACAGAAATGCCTAGTGCAGATATCCCTCGCTCGGTCAGCGTGGCCTTCGGGGGCTGCCGCGTGATCGTCCAGGTGGGCGATCTACTTGCCCCCGCCTTGCAGGTCGAGGCGATCGCCTCGTCAGACGACAACTATTTCAGTATGGCCGGTGGGGTCTCTGCCGCTATCCTGGCGGCCTGTGGTCCGGAGGTACGCGATGCCGCTCAGGCGCGCTCGCCCGTACGGGCCGGCGAGGTCGTGGTCACCGGTGCCGGGGCCCTGGAGCAGCGTGGAGTGCGTGCCCTCCTGCACGCTGCGGTGGTCGATCTCGATGCGGATATCGCCCTGCAACCGGAGAATATCGGCCGGGTCGTGGCCGCATGCCTGCGCGCGGCCGAGCAACACCGCCTGCGCTCAGTCGCGCTGCCGGCCTTCGGCACCGGCGCCGGCGAGTACCCGCTCGAGCGTGCCGCCGCTATCATTGCAGCGGCGGTCAAGACGTACCTGGCTGCTCCGTGTAGCCTGGAGCGCGTCCACCTGGTGGTCTACGATCCCGCGCCTGGGCTCGAGCGGCTGCGCGCGTTTCTGACCGCTGCCGTGCCTGAGCTCGGCACGCCCTACGACCCGGCGATCGACCTTCCTCAGGCGCATGATCCGCTAGCGCACCCGGAAGCGCCGGCGCAGGTAGCCGCTGCCCTCCGCGCGGGGTATCATGTCGCGATCATCGGCGGCCGTAAGGTCGGGAAGAGCAGCGTGCTGGCCGCCCTGGCCCAGAGTGATGTACAGCGCGCGCTCGGGCTCGCCCCGGACTTTCGCGTTGTGTCGTTGCGGTTCGGCACCGTGATGCCCGGCACTCCGGCCACGATCATCTACCGCAAGCTCCTGCGCGCCTTGCTCGAACAGGAACCTGATCCGGCCCGCCGTCAGGCTCTTGAAACGTTTCCGGTCAATCAGGCGGAGCAGCGAGCCGCTGCGTTTGCGCGGCTGCTGGAACAGGTCTACCCGCACCAGCGCATCGTCGTCTTGGCAGCGAACCTACCCGGGTTGGTCTCTCGCCTGAGTGGCGCAGACTCCTGGGACGACCTGCACGTGCTGCGGCCGCGGCTGCAGGTGGTCTTCACTGCGCCCGACGTGGCTGCCGGACGCTCTGACCTCGACCTGTTTCGTGAGGCTATCGGCGCGGCGCGTTTTGAGGCGGAGTTTAAGGTCGTCCAGCTTCGCTGCCTCTCTCCTGAACAGCGCCAAACGTTCATTGCCTCCTGGTGTTACAGGTACCTTGGCCGCGACGCAAGGCCAGAAGAAGAACAGTTCCTCGCCGACGCAGGAGGATACCATCCCTACCTCCTGCGCCTCGCGCTGTACCACCTGTTCCGTGCGTACCGACTTGCGGCACCGCCGACGTTTCTCGACCAGCCCCTGGAAGGCGATGTACAGGCTGCCATCGAGGCGGCCCGCGCTGCCGGGGAGCCGGCGGCGACGAACTTCTTCGATACGCTTCTTGCCGAGGCCACCGTAGCGGAACGTGCCGCGCTGGATGCGGTCCGCCGTATCTGGAGATCAGCAAGCGATCTGGCGGGGCGGCTGCGTGCGCTGAGCGAGATGCAGCGGCTCCGCGATGGCACGCATGAGCAGCTCAGCGTCGGAGCTGGCGTGCTGGACCGGCTTGAGGCGCGCGGCTACCTCGCCGGGGACACCTTGTGCGCTCCGAGCTTCCTGCGCTGGCTGGATGCGCGCCTGGGCGAGAAACCCCGACAAGGAGCGGGAGAACTACGCGCCTTCGTTTCAATCCTGGGCCCTGAGCGCAGCGGTGGTCGGGAGTTTATTACGAACGTCGTGCATACGGGCGGCCCGCTGCTGCTGGCGCCGGCTAAGAAACCCTATGCGTCTGATCTCGTTGCGCAGAAGCTGCGTGAGTTTGAGGCCTTCCTGCAGCGGATACGTCGCGGCGAGGCGGCCGCCAGCGGCTTCACCGATCTCTCGGAGGTGGGGAGCTGGATCCTGCTCGAGCTGACCACCAATGAGACTAAGCGCGCACTTGACGAAGCCACGGACGCGGCCACCTTCTCCCTTGACATCGATGAGCGTCTCGCCGGATTGCCGTGGGAGCTGATGTTTCTGGCTGATCCGACGCGCCCGCTCTTCCCCAGTGTGGGGCGGCGCATGATCTCACCCGGTCAGGCCGTTAACATTGCTTCTCCAGTGCGCGACGAAGCGCAGCTCGACGCTCTGTTGATCGGCAATCCCACCGGCGATCTGGTCCAGTCTGCCGGTGAGATTCGGGATGCGCAGCGGCTGTTTCAGGCGGCCTGGGGCGATCGCGCGCATATTACCGCGCTGGTTGCCCCTGAGCAGTGCCGTGACACGGCGGTCGTTACCGAGCTCGGTCGGGGCATCTACGGCCTGATCCACTACAGCGGTCATGCCCGGTTCGAGCGCAGCCGGAGTGCCTGGCTGCTGCCGGAGGCGCCCATGTTTACCGACCGTCTAACGAGTTTCCTCCAGCGCCGGCCACCGGCGCTGGTGTTTTGCTCCGCGTGCGAGAGCAGACGGGAAGCACTGGAGCCGGGCGCGCCGCGCTATGAGAACCAGGTGGCCGGCCTGGCCAGCGCTTGCCTCAAGGCGGGCGTGCAGTGCTATATCGGGGCGCTCTGGCCGGTGAGCGAGCTAGCGAGCCGCCTGCTGGCGACGCGCTTCTACGAAGCGTTCCTGCGGGGCAAGGATGGCGCGGGCCGTTGTCTAGCAGTCGCGCGCCGCTGGCTCTATGAGCACGGCCAGGACTATGGCATCGAGCGGCGTCGCGGGGACTGGGCCGCGTTTATCCTTTATGGTAACCCCGATATGACGGCGCGGGACCTGTTTCCCTCTCTCCCAGCGCGGGATTGATACGACTTTGTTTTGGTGGATTCCCTTCGGCCAGTCCGCGTGCTGGGGCGGTCCCGGGGAGGCCCGGCAGGCCGGGCCTGCAGAGCGCGCAGGTCTTAGTCGGCCACCTAGGCCGCCGCGGTTGCAGCAGGGCTTTCTCACCTTTCTCACACAAAATTGACACGTTTCTACTGCTTTTCTCACATCCTCAGCGCGATAAAAAGCTGAGTCGGGGCTGCAGTGTCCGGCTCAGCCATTCCAGACTAGTTTAGACTCGTCTAGACTCGTCTAGAATGGTGCTGAGCGCGTGTTCTAGACGAGTTCGATGCAGATACGAGTTTGAGCGAAGGAGGAGAGACGTGGACACGCAGGGCGTCCCGGACGTACAGGCTGCGGAAGTCCAGGCTCCCACGGTTGGTGAGCGGTTCGAGATCCGCATTGGCAGCGATGTGTACTGCCGTGATGTGCTGTGTGGGCGGGTTGAGAAAGTCGTCTTCAACCCGCGACAGCGGCGTATTACACATCTCGTCATTGGGCGGGGCCTGCTCGCACACCAGGACCGCGTGGTGCCGATTGAACAGGTAGAGCGCGCCGGTGACGAGGGTGTCTGGCTATCGCTCAGCAGCGAGGAGCTCGAAGCGAGCCGGCGCTATGACCCTGCCGAGTTCACTGCGGCCTATGGAGACATTCCCGGCATCAGCCATGAGCACTTGCTGCTCGCTCTACCGCTGTGGAGTGGGCTGCGACGGCACCGTCGCGAGCCGTCCGGCGCGGCTGAAGCCGTGGGGGGCAGCACCACGGCTGAGCGCCCGACGGTCGTTGCCGGTACGCCGGTGTATGGCCGGGATGGTCCCATCGGCCATGTCGCGGCGGTGCTGGTCCATCCGGATACTGCAGCGGCGACCCATCTGGTCGTGCGCGCGGGGCGGTTGCTCGCTCGGGACGTCATAGTACCGGTCGATTGGGCGACGGAAATTACGCCCGAGCGGATCACCCTCGACGTAGAACGCCGGCAGATTGAACAGCTGCCGGAGTACCGTCCCGATCCTGAGATTGCCGCGGATGTGCTGGCCGCCTTGGAGCGTCATCCCCAGCTCCGCGTCGCCAGTCTGCCGGGCATCACGGTGCGCGTGCACGACGGGATCGTCTACCTGGAGGGGAACGTAGCAACGCAGTCCCACCGCCGTCTAGCTGAAGAGATCGCCGCCAGCGTGCGTGGCGTACTGGAGGTACGCAACGAACTCTACGCGGACGATGCCGTGCAGGTGCAGATAGCGCAGGCGCTGGCGCGAGACCTGCGCACGCGGGGCCTGATCATCCACGTGGATGTGCGGCGCGGTGTGGTGGAGCTGCAAGGAACGGTGCAGAGTGAGGAAGAGCGCCATGCTGCCATGGATGTCGCGCTGATGCAGCCCGGCGTGCGTACGGTGGTCAGTCTTCTGGAGACGGCGGCTGAGCGGGAGGCCCACCAGCGGGCTATGGATATTCAGCCGGGGGCCGAGGTGCGCCTGACCGATGGCGCTCTGGGCCATGTGGAGTATGTCATCGTCAGCCCGCGCGAGCGCCGGGTGACCCATCTGATCGTGCGCGGTCCCTGGGACGACGATCGCTCGCTGCGGGTTGTCCCGGTCGAGTACGTCTACCAGGTCGAGCCCGGCTATGTGAGCCTGCGGCTCAATCTGCGCGAATTTCTAGACATGCCGGTCTACGATCCCCTGCAGTATATTGCGCCGGGCGTCGCTCTTGCGGCAGGGGGCCGGCAGCCGGAGGCTGTGCGTCTGGCTGCGCCGGGCACAGCACAGAGTGTGGCCGTCGCAGCTGCACCGGCGCGCGCGGTGCCGGGAGCCGCCTCGACCGAGCAGATCGTCTTGCAACGAGGCATCCCGGTGACCTGTCCTGAAGGCGAGGTGGGTCGCGTGGATCACGTGCTGGCCGATCGCACCACCGGCGAGGCCACGCACATTGTGGTGCGCGGCGGTGGCAGGCTGGAGCACACGGTGGCCATTCCGGTGGAATGGGCTGAAGAGATCACGCCCAGAGAGGTGCGTCTGGCGGTCGGCTTTGCGGCGCTTAACCGTCTGCCGCCGCACCAGGAGCACATCTCCGACCATGATGTACAGATCGACCTGGAGAGCCGGCTGCTGTGGTATCGCCCGGCCGGCGGCAGGCCGGCGGCGCTTGAGGTGCGTGTGGAGAATGGCGTGGTCACGCTGCACGGCGTCGTACCGACCGAGCGCGACCGTATCGCGGCCGAACGTATCGCCCGTGATACGCCCGGCGTGTGGGAAGTCGTGAACCACCTGGTCTCTGACGAGCAGATTGAGCGTGCCGTCGGGGAAGCTCTGCGCACCGATGCCGCAACGGCCCCCTACGCGGAGAAGATCACATACTCGTCCCTGGCCGGCCACGTGGCACTCATACTGCCGGCCGAGGCCGACCAGGCGGCGGTCGAGCGTGTGGTACGCGCGGTGCCCGGCGTGCGCGGTGTAACCCTCTATCCCGGTGCGCAGGCACCGGCGCCGACGGCGGCCTAGCCTGGTGGCTGAGATCAGCTGATGGCTGCCGTACAGTTCCGTGAGTGAGCGAGGAGGTGATAGCCCAATGATCCGAAACGTCCTGGCCATTGCTGATCTGCGCGGCCACGTGAAGATGCTCGAGCCGCTGGCCGCGCGCTGTCGCGAATACAACTGCGAGGCGATCTTGATCGCCGGAAACATCTTTACCCCCGGCCTGCGCGCCGAGGAGTGGGAGCGTGCCCTCGCGCAGGGGCGCGCTCCGGCGGCGCAGGAGGCAGAGCTGCATCGGGAGGAGGAGCAGAATAGCCAGGTGCTTGATATCTTTCTGGACTGGCTGGGGAAGCTAGAGATCCCGGCGTTCATTATTCCCGGCGTCTTGGATGCGCCGGAGCGCCTCTTTGTGCAGGGCGTCGTTGATCACGCCTCCATTAGCCCGCGGGTTGCCCTAGTGCACCGCGGCTTTGCCTGGCTGGGCTCCCAGCATGTTGTTGCCGGCTTTGGGGGCCGGGTAACGGAGTCACGGCGGGAGGCGTACTGGGCGGTGGAGTATCCCTCCTGGGAGGCGGAGTTTGGGCTGGAGTTCATGCGCCAGTTCGAACAGCGGCGCATCCTTCTGCTGCACAGTGTGCCGGCCGGTGTGCCAGGCAGTGCCGGCGAGCCAGCTGCCGTGCTGGCCGACCTGATCAAGATGCACACGCCTGAGATCGTCGTGTGCGCGCCGCCAGACCATGATGCTGGGAGCATCCATATTGGAACCAGCCTGGTCGTGTGGCCGGGGCAGCTCCATGAGGGGCACTACGCCGTCATTGACCTGCGCGAGCGTACTGCCGTGTTCGGCAAGCTCGCTGAGGCAGCGGTGGCTTGATCTCGGGCCGGCTTAGCTAAGGAGTACCGCGACCACGCCGGCGAAGAAGATGCCGTCGTGGACTCCGGCGCCGCCGATGGAGAGCACCTGGGCATCCAAGAGCTCCAGGTCGCGCAGGTGCAGCAGGTCAGCGCCGATCAGGGCGCCGACCGTCCCGGCGATGTAGGCAACCGGCGGCGCGGCTCCGGGTGCCAGGACCAGCGCCAGCGCGGCCGCGGTGAGCGGCGGAATAAAGGCGGGCATAATAATACCTGCTCCTCGCACCGGCCGCGCTGCCAGGTAGCAGACGAAGGCTACACCGCCGGTGGCAACGAGGAGGGGCAGGAGCGGTGCCCGTGGAAGCAGGTAGAGACTGACCAGTAAGGGAATCACAGCCCCACCGAGGTTCAGATAGATGATCTGCTCACGAACCTGGGGTGGGCGGTAGAAGAGCAGCCGCCACGGGAACCAGGGCCTGCCCCATGGCCAGACAGCTTCGTCTGGCTCGAGCAACCATGGGAATGCCAGGCTCCAAGGCTCGAAGTCGTGCACCACAACACGGCGGCGGCAAATCGGGATGTTAACCACGCCGCCGAAGAGGGAAGCAAGGAGCACAAGGAGGCCGGCTGCTGGGGATAGTCCGAGCTTGTGGAATGAGAGTTGCACCACCTGCGTGAGCCAGAGCGCCCAGAGGAGGCTCAGCAACACGAGGGCGGCGATGACAAGGCGTGGAAATGTGGTCATGCGGGTAGAGACCGTCGTGATCGTCGCAGGTGTGGTACCGTAGAGCACACCTACCGGCAAGATATCTTGCTGCCGGCGTGCAGGCGCATATGTCGAGGTATGCTCATCTGCCTTTTACGCTTCGCTCTTTGTTACTTATGTTTCGAAACTTATGTTTCGAAGGTTATCGCGGAGTAGTGCTATGAGCCGTGATACACCTACTCCTACCATACCTGCCGGACAGATACAAATCGATCGCCAGGCGCTCATGCAGGCGGCTCCACGGCTTATTCGGCCGCTCTACAGCTTCGTGCGCCGCCGCCTGAGCTACCTGGAAGACATGGGAGTGCTGGACGCCGGCACCGTCCGAGCAGAGGAAATCGTCGACGCGGCGTTCCTGCGCGCGCTGGAGCGCCTGCAGGAGCGTCCGCCCCAGCTCTCCCTGCTGCGCTGGCTGCGGCGGCTGGCCGCGCGCGAGATCGACCGCGTCGCGCGCGAACGCCGACAGCAGGTACGTACCGAGCGCTCGCTCTATGCGCCGCTTCCTGTGCCGCATCTCCACGAGGAAGCGGAGGAACTCCCCTTACGGCTGATTGACATCTTACCGGATCCGACCGCGCTGCCGCCGCCGGAAGTGCTCGAGCGGCGAGACCTCCAGCGCTTCCTCAACCGGATCCTGGGACAATTGCCCGAGAGCTGGCGCGAGGCTTTCCTGCTGCACCGCCTGGATGGCTACTCGATCGAGGAGGTCGCAGCGCTCGAGGGCGAAACCCCGGAGGAGATCCAACATATGATTGCTGCGGCGCAAGAGTTTCTGCGCGCCAGGCTGCGTGAGGAGTTAGAGGCGGGCGAGCAGACCGCCGCCCCGTTACCTCCCGAGGAGGGGTCACATGCACTGCCGTGAAGTCATCCCGCTGCTGTCTCACTTCCTGCTCGGCACGGTCGCGGCGCCGGAGCGCACTGCGATCGAGCAGCATCTCTCGGAGTGTGCCGGCTGTCGTCGCCGACTGGCGGAGCTCAACGTAGCCGGGCGCGTGTTCAGCGCATTGCCGCGGCATGAGCCTCCGCCGGGGTATAGCGAGCGTCTGCTCGAACGGCTGCGCACTGCCAACGCTGCAGCCGCGCCCCCCTCGCGTACTGCCGGGACATTAGTCCACGAGGGGGAGGGGAAAGTGGTACCGACTGAGACAACCATGGTGCAGCCGAGTTTCATCTCACCCGAGCTGGTAGAGCAGCTCGTGACCTTCCGGAGCGAGGCCGCGCCGGTGCTGAGCGTGTATCTGAACACAACGCCGGAGCGTCAGACCCGGCGCGCCTTTCGCATCGCTTTCCGGGACCTGGTCCAGCAGCTCGAGGCGCAGATCGCCCACGACGAGGAGCGTCGCAAGGCGCTGCGCCGGGAGGCGGAGAAGGTTCAGCGCTTCCTTGAGACGTACGAACCCCACGGCCGCGGCCTGGTGATCTTCTCCTGCCAGCCGGCCGGGTTCTGGCAGGTCTACCAGCTCCCACGACCGGTGCTGGATAACGTTGTGTTCGAGACATCTCCTTACGTACAGCCCTTGCTCGATATCCTCGACGAGTATGAACGCTACGCTGTGGCGCTGGTCGATAAAGAGCGCGCGCGGCTCTTCTCAATCTACCTGGGCCAGATCGAGGAGCGCACCGACTTTAGCGATCTGGTGCCGCCGAAGCATAAGCAGGGCGGCTGGTCGCAGGCGAACTTCCAGCGCCACCACGACGCCCATGTTTCCTGGCACCTCAAGCACGTGGCCACCCACCTTGCCGATCTGGCGCGGCGGCGGCACTTTGATCGCCTCATCCTCGCAGGTCCCGAGGAGCCCGTGACCGAGCTGGAGCACCTCCTGCCGGCGACGCTGCGTGCCCGGGTGGTCGGCCGGCTAGCCCTAGAGTACTTCGTCACTCCCCAGACAGTGCTCGATCAGAGCCTGCCTTTGATCGAGCAGGTGGAGCGTCAGAGCGAGCAGCGGCTGGTCACCGACCTGCTGGACACTGCTCGAAGCGGTGGACGAGCGGTGCTGGGCATCGAGCGCGTGCTAGAGATGCTCCAGCAGGGCCGGGTCTGGCGGCTGGTGGTTGCGGAGGGGTTCCGTGCCCAGGGCAGCGCCTGCCCGAACTGTGGCCTGCTCAGTGTGCCGGCGCAGGAGACCTGTCCAGCCTGCGGGCAGGCCATGCAACCGGCGCCTGAGCTGCTCGAGCGGATGGAGGAACTGGCGCTCCAGCAGGGTGCACAGGTTGAGACCGTACATGGCCCGGCTGCAACTCTGCTGCAAGAAGCCGGCGGCATCGGGGCATTTATTCGCGGCAGCCAGGTGCAAGCTTGACGTAGCTTTTATCAGTTTCTTGCACTGATTTGATGGTCGGTGCGGTATGCAGGAGGTGGATGAGCCACCGGACGGGCCGGTGCACAGAGTGTACCGGAGCCCGTCCGGTGCTCCCCGTCCTGCTCCTGGAAGAGCAGGACCCGGGTGAACGGGAGCGATCCGCTGAGGGGTCTGCACACGAAGCTGAGGGAGGTGATCCAGTATGGCTGAGCTTACGCGGTATGAGCCGCTGACGAGGACGTCGCTTGCCTTGCGCGACCTTATGGACCGGCTTTTGGATGAGGCCTTTGTGCTCCCGCGGTGGATGGAGCGCAGCTTCACCACCGGGAATGTGAGCCTCTATGAGACGCCGGAGGCGTACCTGGCGTACATTCCTGTGCCGGGCCTGAAGGCGAAGGACCTCGAGGTAACCGTCCTGGATAACATCGTGACCATCCGGGGGAAGAGCGAGCTCGACATTCCGAAGGATGCGCGGGCGCTGATGGTCGGCATCCAGGGCGGTGAGATTGAGGAGCGCATCCGCCTGCCGGGCGATGTCGATGCCGGGAAGGTGGAGGCGCGCCTGCAGGACGGCATCCTGATGCTGCGCGTGCCCAAGGCGGAGCAGGTGCGGCCGCATCGCATCCCGGTGAAGGGTGCCTAATACCGGTCTAGCCTGCTCCCACCAGGCACGTGCTTCTTCTATCTATGTCCCATATCTATGTCCTAATCTTGGGCCGCCGGCTGGTTTCCTAGCCCGGCGGCCTCCAGTGGGTGACCCAGGCCAGATGCCATGATCCAATCGACCAAGACGCGGTACCTGAAAGGAGGTATCTACCATGACGGTTGATGCCGGCCTTTTCGTACTGCGGCTTGTGATTGGACTCTTGTTCATCGGGCATGGTGCCCAGAAGCTCTTCGGCTGGTTCGGCGGTCCCGGGATCGAGGGCACGACCCAGTGGCTGGGGTCGCTGGGCCTGCGTCCGGCGCAGTTCTGGGCGATCGTCGCCGGGCTGGGTGAGTTCCTTGGTGGTATCGGCCTGGTGCTCGGTTTCCTGACGCCGCTGGCGAGCGCGGCTATCATTGCGGTGATGCTCTCCGCCATCGCCCTGGTTCATGCCCGGAACGGGCTGTGGGTGGCTAACGGTGGCGCGGAGTATCCGATCGTGATGATAGCTGTGGCGTACGTCATTGGGATGCTTGGCCCCGGCCGCTATGCGCTAGACGCATATCTGCCGTTTGCCCTGCCGGTGCCTGAGCTCTTCCTCACTGGCGTGGTTGCGGCGGTCCTGGTGACGCTCGCCGAGCTGGCCATCATCCGCCAGCAGCGCCGCATCGGCCAGACTGCTGCTGCGGCGTAGGCATCAGAGCTGTGCTGCCACGCGTGCGGCTTCCGCCGGGCTGCCCCGGTGCACCCGGGCTGCACGCGTGGTATCACTTACTCCAGTGTGATGTAGCGAGACATCTCAGCAGCGTCCATGCAAAAGCCTAACGAGCGCCCTAGAGGGAGGGGCAGAGAGTGATGGTTCGGCGTATAGGTATCCTCGCAGTGTACGGGGCTGTGGTGGCGGCAGTTCTGCTCCTCTCTCAATGCGTTATCTTGCCGAGCCTGGCTATCCGATCCGCACCGTACAGCTCCTTCCTCGATGCCCTCGATAACCGGAACGTTGCCGAGGCGCGCATCGGTCCAGAGCAGATTATCTGGACCACGCGCGACAAGGGACAGATCTTTTCCAGCATCCGCCCTCCCGGGCTGGAGCAGCAGGACCTCATTGCTCGCCTGCGCGAGAGTGGAGCGCGGTTCTCCGGCATGCAGGAGCGCAACTGGCTGCTCGAGCTGGCAGGGTGGATGCTTCCTCTGGTCTCGGCTGCTGCCCTCTGGCTCCTCATAGTGCCGCGCCTGACCTTGCCCTGGCAGCAGCAGGCGCTCACCTTTGGGCGCAACCGGGCCAAGATTTATGACCGTGGCACCGTCCGTGTGACGTTCGCCGACGTAGCCGGCGTGGACGAGGCCGTTGCCGAGCTGCGGGAGATCGTTGACTTCCTGCGCCGTCCCGAACGCTACCATCGCCTGGGCGGGCGCATTCCCAAGGGTGTGCTGCTGGTGGGACCGCCGGGGACCGGCAAGACGCTGCTGGCTCGGGCCACCGCCGGGGAGGCCGGCGTGCCGTTCTTCAGCCTGAGTGGCTCCGAGTTCGTGGAGATGTTCGTCGGCGTCGGAGCTGCGCGGGTACGCGATCTCTTCGAGCAGGCCAAACAGAAGGCACCCTGTATTATCTTCATCGACGAGATCGACACGATCGGCCGGCAGCGAGGTCTAGCAACGTTTGCGAGCAACGAGGAGCGTGAGCAGACCCTGAACCAGCTCCTCGTCGAGATGGACGGCTTCGAGTCGAAGAAGGGCGTCATCATTATGGCAGCAACGAACCGGCCCGACGTACTCGATCCCGCCCTCCTGCGGCCCGGTCGTTTCGATCGGCAGATTATCGTCGACCGGCCGGATATCCGCGGTCGCGAGGCGATTCTGCGCCTGCATGCCCGCGGGGTGCGGCTGGCCCCGGACGTGGATTTGCGGGTTATTGCGGCACGCACGCCCGGCTTTGCCGGCGCCGAGCTGGCAAACGTGATTAATGAGGCCGCGTTGCTGGCGGCACGCCATGACCGCGACGCCGTCACGATGGCCGACCTTGAAGAGGCTATTGACCGCGTGATGGCCGGGCTGGAGCGGCGCAGTCGCGTGCTCTCCGAGCAGGAGCGAGATATCGTGGCCCATCATGAGATCGGCCACGCGCTGGTCGCTTCGCTTCTGCCTCACGCCGATCCTGTGCACCGGGTCTCGATCGTGGCGCGGGGCCCGGCTGCGCTGGGCATGACCCTGCAATTGCCGCTCCAGGATCGCTACCTGTATACGGAAGACGAACTGCACGACCGCATGGCGGTACTGCTTGGAGGCCGGGCGGCAGAAGAGCTCGTGTATGGACGCGTCTCCACGGGGGCCCAGAACGATCTCGTGCAGGCGACCGAACTGGCTGAGCGCATGGTGCGTGAGTTCGGAATGAGCCCCCGACTGGGGCCCCTGGCCTACCCGGCCGGGCACCTTGCTGGGCTGCGCCGCCCGCTCCCGTTCGGGCTCGATGGCGCGGAGCGCCCTCTAGGCGGTGTGCTGGCCGACGCCATTGACGCTGAGATCAAGGCCATCGTCGAGCGAAATTACGAGCGAGCACGTCGCTTGCTCAGCGAGCACATGGAGCTGCTGCGTGCGCTGGCTGCGGAGCTCAAGCAGCGCGAGGTGATGGAAGGAAAGGAACTGCAGGAGCGAGTGCGGGCCTGGCTTGCTGCTACCAGGACGGCCCCATGCACGCCGGACGGGCGCGCTCCTGCGGACGACGCCCATCTCGTCGTGGCGGAGGGGTAGGCAATGCCGGTACAGTACAAAGACTACTACGCCATCCTCGGCGTACCGCGCACGGCTACACAGGAAGAAATCCGTAACGCCTATCGCAAGCTGGCGCGGCAGTGGCACCCAGACGTCAACCCGGACCGGCGCAAGGAAGCCGAGGAGAAGTTCAAGGAGATCAACGAAGCATACCAGGTACTGAGCGACCCGGAGAAGCGCCGCCGCTACGATGAGCTTGGGGCGCAATGGCAGGAGTATGAGCGCTGGCAGCGTGCCGGCGGCGAAGCGACGCAGGGGCCGTTTGTCTGGCGCTTCAGCCAGGGCCCGGAAGTGCGCTTCGAAACCCGCCTGGACGAGGAAGACCTGCGCGACCTCTTTGGCGGCGAAAGCCCGTTCTCCGAGTTCTTCGAGCAGTTCTTTGGCCCCGGGCTGGGCGAGCGGCTGCGCCGCGGGCCGCGCCGCGGGCGCGATGTGGTGCATCCGCTGCGCATCACCTTGGAAGAGGCCTTCCGTGGCACGACACGCACCCTGCACCTGCTGAGCCCGGATGGTGTCACCCGCCGTATCGAAGTGCGTATCCCGCCGGGGGTAGATCAGGGCACCCAGCTGCGTGTGCCGGGCCAGGGCGAGCCGGGTCGTGCCGGCGGCCCGCCGGGCGACCTGTATGTGGCCATTGAGATCGAACCGCACCCGCGCTTTACCCGCCAGGGTGCCGACCTGCGGACGCGCCTGCAGGTACCGGTGACCACGCTCGTGCTGGGCGGCGAGGTCGAGCTAGAGACGCTGAGCGGGCGCGTCACGATCACGATCCCACCGGAGACGCCGGACGGGCGGGTGCTCCGGCTACGCGGCCAGGGCATGCCATACCTGGAGCGGCCGGACCAGCGGGGCGACCTCTATGTCGAGGTCCACGCCGAGATCCCGCACGGCCTGAGCGAGCGCGAAAAGCAGCTCTACCGTGAGTTGGCCGCTTTGCGTGGGGAGCGCGTGCGCGCCAGTGCGGAAGCGCGCACAGCCGGCGCTGCCGGCGCTAACGGCCAAGCGCGCTCGGCGCCCGGGGGTCTGGGCTCATGGTGGCGCTGGCTGATGAGGTAGGCCGAGGCAGACCATGACAGAACACATGCAGCGCGAACACACCAGCGGCGCTGAGGGGGGCGTCGGCTCATCACAGCAAAGCACCGGCTTCTACCGCCGCAGCGACGTGGCGCGCCAGCTACATATCTCTGTGCGCACCTTGCGGCGCTACGAGACGTTCGGTCTCGTTCAGCCGGTGCAGGCCGGCGGGCAGTGGCTCTACCGCCCGGAGGATGTGGCGCGCTTGCGCAAGATCCGGCGGCTCACCACCGACCTGGGAGTTAACCTGGCCGGTGCTGAGATCATCCTGCGCCTGCTTGACCGGCTGGAGGGCCGCCCCGGCTAGCCGACCGAACGCGTACCTCCAGCGGCCGTGGCGCGCCACCCGCCCCTAGGGCACCGGCCAGCACACCGGCACGGAGCAAGCTCTGCCGGTGCTACCAGCGTTCACGTCGCGGTCGGCTGCGAAAGCCTCCGCGCTCCTCGCGCGGGCGCGCCTCGTTCACAACGAGCGTGCGGCCGCTCACAACGGCGCCGTTGAGCTCAGCGATAGCGCGGTCCGCTGCGGCATTGTCGGCCATTTCGACAAAGCCAAAGCCGCGGCTTCGGCCTGTTACCCGGTCGGTAATGACCCGTGCCGAAGTAATCGCTCCGTAGGGCGCAAATAACTCACCCAGGTCCTGGTCGGTGAAATCGTAGGGGAGCCCGCCGATGTAAATGTTGCGCGCCATGACAGATCCTTTCGTGCAGCGCGGGCCTGGGGCATCGACGGAAGGGACACACGCCCGGGATATTCGGGCGGGACCATGTTCCTCGTGCGGGCCTCGGAGCCGCTCTTACTCATAGGCAGCCGGGGCATCCGGCTGTCTGCCTAAGCGTACCACGTTGCAGAGCAGAATGCGAATCGCCTCCGACCGGGGAGAGAAAGTATCTCACGCGGAAGTCTCCCCTGACGAGCCGGACGAGCCGACGAGTTCCTGCAGGAGCGCCCTGAGCCCCTTTTCCAGGGAGACGGCAGCCCGAAAGCCAAGTGTGCGCGCCGCGCGCGCAACACAGGCAACGCTATGGCGGATGTCGCCCGGGCGCGCCGGCAGGTACTGCACCGACACCGGCGGCCTGCCGGTCAAGGCCGCCGTAATCTGGGCAACCAGACGAGCGAGTTCTTCCACAGACACAGCCCGCCCGGTGCCAATGTTATAGACCCCGGCAGCGCAGTGATAGAGCGCACAGAGATTGGCGCGAACCACATCGCTGACGTGCACGAAGTCGCGGGTCTGGGAGCCATCGCCGTAGATCTCCAGGGGCTCCCCTCGGCGCGCGCGATCGGCAAAGCGTGAGATCACCCCCGAATAGGGGCTCTCGGGCGACTGGCGGCTGCCGTAGACGGTGAAATAGCGGAGAGCAGTGACTCGCAGGCCAAAGAGCTGCGCATACAACAGGCAGTACTGCTCCGCGGCGTACTTCGACAGGCCGTAGGGCGAGATCGGTGCAGGCGGATGCGTCTCCGGCACCGGCAGCTCCTGGGGATCTCCGTACACGGCTGCTGAGGAAGAATAGATCACGCGGCGGACCCCGGTGCGGCGGCACGCCTCGAGGAGGTTGAGCGTGCCCATAATGTTCACTTCAGCGTCCGCGCGCGGTTCGGCCACCGACCGTGCCGGAAAGACGCTGGCAGCCAGGTGAAAGACGACATCCGCGCCGGCAAGCACCTCCTCGAGAGGATCGAGGATACTGCACCGGACAAGTGTCACCGGCGGCCGGCTGCCGACATCGCCCTCCGCCAGCGCACCGGCGAGATTCGCCACCGAGCCGGTAGACAGATCATCCACGACGCGTACATGCAGGTCCTGCGGCAGGCGCCCAGCGCGGCACTCCGCCAGCAGGGCATCCACCAGATGGGAACCAATGAAGCCCGCTCCACCTGTCACGACAACTGTATGGACAGGGGCGGGCACATCACTCGGACGAGACATCCAGGGAGCGCACCTGTTCGATGAGATGGGCGCGTGCGCTGGGGTCGGCGCGCGCCACCCAACGCAGCACGTATGCCGACAGCCAGGGATCGGTACGCCGCGCCCCAGTGGCGCGGGTGGCCGGCCAGCCGCCCTCCTCACATTGGGCTGCTTCGAGGGTCTGCAACTGCGCCTGGACCGCGCTCCGGGCTTGGCCTTCGGGGAGGACACCCCACGCCTGACCGATCAGCAGACATGGCAAGTAGGCAGTGGCCTGTATCCAGTCCCACGGGGCCACAGCTAAAATGTAGCGGACGGTGAGCGCGATCGCCTCGCTCAGCGCAGCATCTCCCACGGCATCCAGCGCCCGCAATGGGTAATCGAGGTCCACCGTGCACACTGGCTGGTCGACCACATGGCGTCCACGGCGCCAGTAGTACCAGGTGCCGTCTGAGCGACGCAGCGTCAGCAGAAACTCTAAAGCGCGGCCGCAGCGAAAGTCGGCGCCAGCGCCGGCATGAACCAGGGCAACGATGACGTCGCTGGTTGGCGCAAGGCAACTCACCCCGTGGCGAACCAGCGGATGGTCAGGCGGCACGTGCACGAGAGGGCTCTCGGAAAAGCCGCCATCCTGGCGTTGCTGAGACAGCAGCCAGTTCACGGCGCGCTGCACCCACACCTTGCCACGGCTGCGCCGCCCAAGGTGTTCCAGCACCATCGCGGTCAGGCCCACCTGGCTCGGTGCCTGTCGCTGGTGTGCGAAGCCGCCGTCCTGGTTCTGCAGGTGCAGGACAGAGCGCACCGCCTCTTCATAGAGCGGATGGTCGGTCTGATCGAGCGCCTGGAGCAGGGCGACGAGCGTGATGGGCTGGCCGCGCTCGGCAATGATCCGGACGGCGTTCCCTCGAAGCTTCACGACATCGACCACTAAGCATTGATTGTCTGCTGTGGCATGGGCGCGCGTCAAGCCACTCTGCGCCCTCCACGCAAGTCCTCGCGACACCGCCGCCTGGCAAGAAACTTGCCAGAAGACATAGCGTTCACGGTAGTATGTATGGGTAGCGTGACCCAGGCAAAAATGGCCACCGCACCGCATGCCGCCGGCACGGCCGACAGCAGCACCGGTCTGGCTATGTGAGCGTGAGTACCATGAACGTCCTTAACCGAATCCTTGCCCTTGTACTGATCCTGCTGGTGGGAGCGGCCGGGGTTGTGCTCATGGTGTTCCCGCGCGAGGCCCTGCGATGGGCCCTCACCACGCTTACGGCGGTGGAGCACGAGTTTACTCCGATCGTGCACGCGAGCCTGATTGTCATCGGGCTCGCGCTGGCGTTGCTGGCCGTTATCCTGCTGCTACTGGAGCTGACGCCACGGCGTCCGGCGGCGGTGCGCCTGCTCCAGGTAAGTAGCGGCGAGGCGCGTTTAACCACCGATGCCATCGCCCAGCGCATCAAGCGTGAACTTGAAACGTTGCCGGAGGTCCTGCGCGTGCAGCCGCAGGTGCACAGCCGTGGCAAGAGCGTCGACCTGCGGCTGGCGATCGAGACGGATCCCGATGCGGACGTCGGCCCGGTAGTCGAGCGCGCCTGCCAGCTCGCCCGCGAGGTTGCGGAAAGCCGGCTGGGGGTGCGGGTCAATCGGGTGTGGGCCTCGGTCACACAGGGCGCTGCGACGAAGCTGCGTCCGTCTGCGCCACCGGAGCCGGCCCCACCGGCTAATGTCGCGTCCGGCGAGGCACATTGATCTTGTGCGCCTGCTATTGATCGGGCCATTTGGCCTCTACCCCAAGAGCACGACGCGCGCCCGCGTGCTACCGCTGGCGCGTGCCCTGGCCGAGCGCGGCCATCAAGTGACCGTACTCATCCCCCCGTACGACCACCCGGCCGACGCAGGTCGCCGCGATCGGATCTGGGGTGTCGACGTCATCCACACGCCATTGCCCGGGCGCGGCGCCGTGTTCGCGCGCTCGCCGCTCGTGTACCTTTCGGTTGCCTGGGCCGCTGTGGCCGCAACGGCGCGGCTGCTGAGCGCCCAGGCCGATCTCGTGCACGTGTTCAAACCCAAGGGAGTCGCCGGCGCTTGTTTTTATGTCGCGTTGCTGCGACGTGTCGTGAGCCGGCAGGAGCGGCTGGTGTTGGACACCGACGACTGGGAGGGTGAGGGCGGCTGGAACGAGCTTGATCGCCTGCCCTGGTGGGCGCGCGCCCTGGTGTCCTTCCAGGAGGACAGTATCATCCGGCTGGCACCGGCCGTGACGGCAGCCAGCCGGTTCCTCTGGCACAGATGCGCGGCTATCCGGCGATCTGCCGCACACCTGTGTTACGTACCTAACGGTTACGACCCCCGCGACTATCCCGGCCAGCACGCGGCAGACGGCCGGGCGATCCGGCAGCAGTATAGGCTGGGCGAGGCTCCCGTCGTGCTGTTATACACGCGCTTCTTCGAGTTCCAACTTCCGCGCATTGTCTGTTTGTGGGAACGGGTACATCGAGCGGTGCCCGAAGCGCGCCTGCTGGTGGTCGGGGGCGGCATGTTTGGCCAGGAACGCATCCTGGCCCGTCTCCTCGACGCGGCTGGCCTGAGCCAGAGTGCGCGCTTCACCGGGTGGCTGCAGCCAGCCCAGATCCCGAGCCATCTCGCCGCCGCAGACGTCGCCTGGTTTCCCTATGACGATGCCCTGGCGAACCGCGCCAAGTGCTCGGCCAAGCTCATCGAGCTCATGGCGCAGCGCTGCGCCATTGTCGCCGAAGCGGTGGGACAGAACCCGGAGTACATCGAGCACGGCGTGAGCGGTATGCTGGTCCAGCCCGGGGACGTCGATGCTTTTGCGGCGATGACTATTGACCTCTTGCGCGATCCGGGAGCACGCCAGCGCCTTGGCGAGGCAGCCCGCGCCATGCTCCAGGAGCGCTTTTGCTGGTCGCGCCTTGGTGCAGAAGTGGAAGCACTCTACCGAGATATATGCTAGGCACGAGATATATGCTAGGCAGGCCGACGGCTAGAGGGCTACGGCCATGCCCGTCTCTGAGGACCGGTACACCGCGTAGGCCATCTCGACCGCACGCAGGCCATCGTAGCCACTGGCGAGCGGCTCACGATCCTCCAGAATCGCGCGGACCATCTCCTCCAGGTCGCGTTCCCAGGAACGATCGCGCACTCCGGCGAATGAGAAGACCTGCTCGACACTCTCGCCACTTGGGCCACGCTCGCGCTGCACCAACACCGTGCGGGGAGGCTCGTAATCGATAATGAGAAACCCTTTAGTTCCCCAGAGCTCCATGTAGAGGTAGCCGCGCCACTGGGTCCAGCTGGAGTGCAGTGAGGCAACACGGTTATCGGCCGTACGAAAGAGGCCGAAGCCGTTATCCTCACACGGGGCGATCAGCCACAGGTTCGTGCTGACAAACCCGCTCGCCTGGACGAACTCCCCCATAAACCAGCGCGCCAGGTCCAGCAGGTGGACCCCGTTGTCCAGGAACGTACCGCCGCCGGAGCGTTCCTTCTTGGCAAACCAGCTCTGTGCAAAGGCCTCGCCACCTCCGTGGCCGGTGCGTGCCCGAATGAAAATAAGCTCACCAATAGCGCCGGCCTCGTAGAGCTCGCGTGCCTTTTGCACCTGGTGATGGAAGCGATGATTGAAGCCCGTTTTCAGCTTGACGTTATACCGCCGCGCGGTTTCGACCATCTGCCGCGCCTCCTCGGGGTTGCGCGCCAGGGGCTTCTCGCAGAGCACGTGCTTGCCACGCTCCATCGCCGCGATGCTCACCGGGGCATGGGCATCGTTGCTGGTCGAGACAATCACGAGCTGCACATCGTCGCGGCCGACGACCTCCTCCCAGTTCGTGCTCCATGCGCAGTTGAAGCGTGCGGCGACGCCCTGAGCACGCTCCGCGGCCACATCTGCAACAGCAACCAGTCGGGTGCGTTCATTTTCGGCAGCCGTTGCTGCACGGCGGGTGCCAATGCCGCCGCAGCCCACCACGGCTACACCAAGGGGGAGAGAGAGCGGCATCGTGTTATCCTCCTGCATGGGGCGGCGCACACCTGCGCGGTGTGCCGGCTTATCTGTTTCGGCTCAAGATAGCGTTGATGCGCTGCGCCGCGTCGCTCATCGCCTGCTTCGGCGACTTCGTGCCCGTTACAAAGATGGAGCGTACCTCTTCCTCCATAACTACACGGCACTCGTCGTAGGTAGGCCAGTATTGGAAGTCGCGGGCATAGCCATCGCGGTACACGGTATTCACGATGAAGCTGATCGCCTCCTTCTGCTCGGCCGGCGGCAACTGGTCAAAGTACGTCTGCCAGAGCTTCTCATCAGGCACCTGGGGCGGCGTGCGATGCTCCTCGGCCCAGACCTTCTCTGCTTCTATGCTACCCATCCACTCCGCAAGGATCCAAGCTCGATCGGGCGCCTTATGCCCTTGGGCGATGCTCCACAGGTGGCCTTGGGCAAAGTGTGTTTGCGCCTTGGGCCCTTTTGGCCAGGTATGCATCTTCCACCGATAGACGACGCCCTCTTTGGCCTTCTGCAGAATTGAGAACGGCTCGGTAGACCAGGACAACCACATGCCGACAATGCCGTCGAGCTGGTTCTTGCCCTGGGGCAGCGGCTGCTGCGGCCCATCCGTCACCTTCAAGACATTCTGCAGCCGCAGCCAGTACTCGTACATCGCCACAGCGTCCGGCGAATCAACCAGCGCCCTGGTCTCCGTTTCATCGACCCAGTAATGTCCGGCGTGGTTATACATCAGGGCAAAGACCGGGTTGGTTGCGCCGTTCGCATGGTTGCGAGTGCCGAAGATACCGCGGTTCATGTCGGTAAGCGCTCGTGCGAGCTCGGTGAAATCATCGTAGGTCCAGCCAAGCGTGGGCGTCTTGAGCCCCTTTTCTTCAAACAGGTCCAGGTTCAGGTACATGACCATAGCGTTATAACCCCAGGGTGTGCCGTAAAACTTGCCCTGGTACAGCATGGCATCCACCACCGGCTTGTAGTACATCGCCGGCCGGACCTTGCTGCTCTTCTTCACCCGGTCCGAGAGATCGAGCAACATGCCCTGGCGCGCCCACTGCGGCTTGAGCTGCGCGATGGTCAGAAAGACGTCCGGTGGCGTGCCCGCTGCAGTCATGGCCACGATCTTCTCCGCCAGACTGTCCGTGCCCAAGGCAGCCGGGAACAGCATGAGCTCGACCTCGCTCTGCGGATGCTGGCTCTCGAAGCGCGCCTTGATCGTTTCATAGGGCTTCACCGTCGCACCACTGGCATAGGCGGCGAGCGAGAGCTTCAACGGTCCGGCCGGCTGCCGGGGTGTCTCCGCGCCGCCCGGCTGGCCGGTGAGGCGCTGGCAGGCGGCGAAGACGGGTGCGAGCGACAGTGTCAGCGCGCGGCGGCGCGTGCAGGGAGCAAACATGGGCCTCTCCTCCCATCATGCATATAGCTGTGTGACTTGAGCACGCGGGTGGACCGAACAGTGCGCTATCGCGCCCTCTCTGGGCAGTATACCTAGCAAGAGCTCTGGCTGCACCTCTTTGATTGCCGCTCTAGCACAGGTCTCCATGGCATGCTCACCTGGCTCGATGTACAGTATGGCTGTCAGCAGAGTGGCGGCACTGGTCTGCACAGTGCTGGATTGCCTACAGTAGGAGGTGGTGATGTCTATGAGCTACCCTGTGAAGACTTACTTGGGTACTATTGCCACAGGCCACAGCCGCGGTTTAACACGCCGCGCTGTGCTGGCTCTCTCTGGCACACTCCCCATAATCATGGCAGCATGCGTCCCACGCCAGCAGCCTACTTTTGAGAAAGGCACACCTCTGGCAATCTCTGGCACGATTACCTATGCCTTCCTAGGTAATCCTGTCTTCTATCAGATGAACCAGGAAGCGGCCGCTGAGTTCGAGCGGGCGTTCCCCAGCGTGAAGCTTGAACTGGCCTACTTACCCGAGGGTATGTACGACAAGATTCAAGCAATGTACGCTGGGAAGGTCTCACCTGACGTGTGGGAGCCCGACGCCGCGCGCTTCCCAGCATGGGCCGAGCGTGACTCCTTTCTTCCCATCGACAGTTACGTCCAGCGTGACCAGGGCAAAGGCTTCGACGTGAACGACATTTGGCCGAATTTACGGCGTTCCGCGGAGTACAAGGGGAAGCTCCTTGGGGTGCTCTGCCGCTACACTGTGAATGCCATGTTTTACAACCAGGACCTGCTGGACCGGCATGGCATCCCCTACCCAAGTGAAGCATGGACAGTGGCTGATCTCGTGGTACAGGCGCAGAAGCTCACTGATGTAGCTGCAGGTATTTGGGGCTTCGGGCGAGGCTTCTGGAACCACTGGCTGTGGGCATTTGGCGGAGAGATCCTAGAAGGGCGAGATGGACGTTGGCGCTCGGCCATGGGCTCGCCCAAGAGTGTTGAAGCGCTCCAGTGGATGCAGGATCTGCACTACAAGTATCGGGTGAGCTACACCGCACAGCAACGTGGCGGACTAAGCGACATCCAGCTCTTTATCAACGGGCGCGTGGCCTATGCTGACCAGCGTGTCACTCGCGTGGCAGATATCCGCGCAGCTGAGGCAAGCCAGCTTCGCTGGGATGTGAGCTGGATGCCCAAAGGACCAGCTGGACGCTTTGCCTGGGGCATCGGGGTCAATCGCTGTATCTCATCACAGACGCGGAACCCTGAGACAGCGTGGCAGTTTGTGAAGTTCCTGTTCTCTAAGCCGGAGATCGCCACTATCTCGATTCCGCCAAATATGTCTTATGCGTACTCGCCGAAGTTTTTGAACACAGGTCTCCCACCACGCAACATGAAGGCGTTCCTGGACGCCATTGCATATAGCAAGGACTACCCGAACGAACAGGGCCGCTGGCCGGAGCTTGAAGTGATCGTCAATCGAGAATTAAACCGGCTCTGGAATAATGAAGCGTCCGCCAGAGCGGTCGGTGAGGCAATTGATAAGGCAGTGAATGCCCAGCTCGACCAGTGGGGACAGCTCCTGAAATAGGCACCGCCCAAGCCAACGAGGCTGATCGCGGGTCCTGTGTTACTCCCACACCAGGAGCTCAAGCTGGTCGAGACGTGGCAGGACGGTAGCCTGCCAGACACCTTCGCGCTGAACTGGTAGCTCCTGGCCTAGGCGTATCGCGCGCACCCGCAGGGCGCGCTCCGCACGAACACGCACCTGAATGGTATACAGTGGCACCGGCGGACGCAGGGCGGGTCCATCTTCGCCGGTGCCGTTCACCACGTGAATGATGTACCGCTCAGGATGGCTGCCCTGTGCTCGCTGCCGGAACGCTGTCAACTCCACGGAGGCAGGTGCATCGGTGTCGACCGGCTGGGGCTCTGGCAGGAGGCGCGTGACTACCCCGGCCATAAAGCGCTCAAGTGAGGCCGGGGCGCTCTCGTACCAGATGCGGCCCGGCTCCCAGGGGAGATAAGCGGTTTGTCCGTGTCCGTACGTGTACCAGATAACTGCCGGCCACTCTGTTTCATGCTCAATAAGGGTCTGTTCCGGTGCGCCGTAGAGCTCCGGAGCAATGAAGCGCAGCTCACCGGATGCGCCATCTCGTGGCTCCGGATACAGATACGTACCCTGCACCGGCAACACGTGCACGCCCTCTAATCCAGGCCAGGCTGAAGAACCCTCTATCCGGAAGTAGGCATTGCGGAAGCCCTCTCGCGCGGCAAGCAGCCGGCTCGCGCCAAGGCACTGTAACCCGAGGTTGGTGCGTGGGGTGCCGTCGGCATCTTCAAGGGAGGTCGCAGCAGTAGCCAGCAGTGTGCCGCCGCCCTGTACATAAGCGTCCAAGGCCGTACACGCCTCTCTCGAGAGCCTTACCACATTGGGCAGGATGACCAGACGATATTGTTGTAGGAGCTCAGCCGCACCGGCCCGATCAAGCTGGGTATCGCTGATAACGTCGAAAAGATAGTGTTGTTCCACAAGGACCTTATACCAGCCGCGATAGTGGTGCGCTGAGCGCTCCACACCGTGCCACCTCACACCACCACTTACGCTGGCTGACGGCCAGACAACGACAATAGGAGAGAGACTCTCGAGATGGTGATAGTACTCTGCATGATCTCGTGCAAAGTGGAAAAGTTCTCGCACTGCAGGAAGGGCGCTCTTATCCTCTTGAGTTGCCGGTGTGCCAATGCACATCATGTACGGCCAGCCGCCGTTAGCAATAGTCTGGGCAAGCGTGTGGGTGAGCCAGCCAGCCGGCGCTGCGACAAGCCGCCAGACTCCGGGACCGACATGACAGTACACCGCGTTAATGCAGGATGCGTAACCAGATCCCAGCGTCCTAATCCACCGGCAGCTCTCCCCCGCCGCAATGCCGCCAGCGCGGACCTGTCAAGGCACCAGACGGTGCAGCGTGCAGCTCGATCGCCGCGGCGTCGGCATACCCGTCCAGGATTGCACGAGCGCCTGCACCACTAAAGACAGCGATGTGCGGGTCACGCTCCTTTACGTAGCGGTAGATACTGCGTGCAAGCTCCGTCAGGGTCTCAGCGCGAAACGCCGCATGCAGCCCCATCTCAGGCGAGCCTGGCTCAAGGCGGGCAGGCAGGTCCCTACCGGTGCGCTCTCGGAAGAGTTGCTTGCAGGCCTCACAGTAGCAAGGGCCGTAGTATACGCCCTCCCGATCACGTTCTTTATGCCCAAAGGCATTGAAGAACAGGCCATCGACCTGGTAGCGGGACGTTAGCTCGTCCCAGAGCACAAAGAATTGCTGCCGGTAGTACGGGCCATTCGGACAAGTAATATACAATCCTTTATCCACCATTGGTCGCCCATCCGCAGAGCGGTAGAACCACTCGGGATGGGCCTCGTAGGCATCACGGTGTAACCCGCTCAGGTCGTACCGAACAATCACGTGGATACCAGCAACGTGGCATGCTCGGATAGCATCGCCTAGGAGATCGCCCCTCAGGAAAGGGCTGCGCCGGTGGAATGGGATATTAGTCGGGTAGAAAGCATATATTCCGCCCGCGTTAATGAGCAGGGCATTTGCTCCGAAGTCGATAGCTTCTTGTGTGATGGCAGCGCCATCGAGCGCGCCGTCGGTGAGACGCAGATTCGTCTGTAAGATGCGCAGCGGTTCTTCCCACCAGGATGGCATCCGGCAGCTCCCAGATAAACAGTCACTCTCTTGTAGATTATTTTCCAGACGGCATGGATTGTACTCGGTGCTGGGTCCGGTGCCAACAGAGACCTGACGCGGACTGGGGGCCCTGGCATCGCGCACAGGCTGCCGGCGGTGCCTGCAGCTTGACAGCGCTCCGAGCGATCAACCAGGCATAGGGTTGAGCGATCAGGCATATGATGGAGGTGGGGATGTGGTTCCTGTGGGCAACCCTGGCAACCGTGTTCTGGGCAGGCTGGGCTGTGCTGGCGAAGGCAAGCGGGCTTGGCTGGCGTGAGCTGACGGCGTGGTCTGTGCTCCCTCAGGCTGCGCTGGCGCTTGTGCTGTTCATTGGCGGGCGTATCTCCTGGGAGAGTAGCAGTACACTGCTTGCCCTGGCCTCCGGTACGAGTGCGTTTCTTGGCGGCGTGCTGTTCTACGCAGCGCTCCAGCATGGCCCAAGCGCTGCAGTGATCCCGCTCACCTCGCTCTACCCTGCCCTGGCCGTGCTGCTGGCGGTAGTATTCCTCCACGAGCCTGTGTCGGCGCGCCAGGTTGCCGGCATCGTTGCTGCCTTCCTTGCCGCCGTGCTGCTGGCAGCAGAATAGCCGCGTCTGCCCTGCACTGCCAAGAAGCTCCTTCGCCTGTCAGCCGTCCGAGGCAGGCATCCGGTGTAATTGCGTATTGTGTAATAACCTCCAGTTCAAGAGATCACATGAACCATACTGACGCCCATGCCGTTGGGTGTTTGGCGTAATCGAGGCCGATTGCCTCTCCGAGCTTCCCGACAGTCAGGCGACGTCCGACAACGCTGGCTTTTGTGAGCACGGCGATCGCCTGGTCACGAAACCGCGCCAATGTGCTATCCTGTAACGCCAGAACCATCAGGGCATACGCCAGCCCCACGATCCATAACAGCCGATCGATGGCCTGCCAATCGCGCACCATGAAGCGATCTTGCCCCCAGGCATGCATCGTCTGAAAGGCCGTCTCCACCGCCCATCGCTGCGCATACACCCAGGCAATCCCTTTGGCATCGGCCAGCGTCTTCAGCGGCAAGGTTGTGGCCACGAGCAGCGGCTCCTCGTTCTCATCATCGGGCACCAACTCCAGAAAGTTGCGTGTGGCCTCCTCGTAGTCCTCCTTCCGTCCTGATCGGCTGAAGCGAATGGTCGCCCGAAGCGCTCGCGCCTGGCAGTGCAGTTTGCCCTCCTCGCCACGATCCCACACTACCTCGCCAAGCCACGGCTGCTCGGCCAACGCCCTGGCCAGCAGCACCTCGCCCTTGGTGCCAGAAGGGATAACGCTAATATCGCCATCGATCTGAATGACCAGGTCCTGGGCCTTGCGCGCCAGTCGAATGAGCAGCTTTTTGCGTTCCAATCCCCGGCCGGCTACCACGATGGCCGCCATGCCCACGCGCTTGAGCAACCCCAAAGCCTGACCGAGCACCGCCTGCTCAACCCGACTCTGGCTCTTGATCTTGGGGTGGTTGCTCGAGAAGAGGTGGCGGGCCAAGGGCAGGAAGTCTTGTCCTTTCAGCACCAGCCCGGCCCAGACATCGACATAGCTGAACGTCGTGACGACCTTTTGCTCTCCCCTCGGCGCCCTAGTGTTGGCGGTCTTCTTCTTTCGGTTGCGTGGGGCTTTCGCCTTCGACTTGCGTACTCGGCCAATGTGCTACATCTGACGCCCGCTTCCCCTCGGCCACGGCTGCGCTGCTCATACGCCGTCAGGTCGACCACCAGAAGTGCCCTGCTACGGTAGATGGCCAGCTGCTCCGGCGGCAGTTGCCGCACCGCCGCCTCCAGCAGCCGAGTGGCGAAGGGGCGCATGGGAACCTTCGCCTCGCTCAAGAAGTATCCCAAGGCCATCGCCGCCGCTTTCACACTGCTCACCCGTCGCTGTGACGCGATCATCTGCGCCAGTCCCAACAGACGGGTAGAGCACTTCGTGAGCACCCCAAGTACCAACTGTCGGAAGGTCCGTCAGTTGCGCCGATCGATGCTGCCGGAGCGACCACGCCGGCATCCAACTTGCACCAGATGACTAAGGAGCACGGACAGCTTTGCCCGCGCTCGTAGAGCCACGACAACGCGCATTGGGCTCACCTCCAAGTGCCCTTCTGCAAGATCCGTGGCTCGCTTCTTCAGCCCCTAGTCAGCCTGCCTCCCCAGTTCTCTTGGAACTGGAGAATAACGCGTTGACAGGCTGCCATGGTGTCGTTATAGTTGGCCTGAGACACCGTGCAGGAAAGGGGCCAAGCAGGGCTGGGGCAGTAGTGCGCTTGTCGGCGTGCTCTGCCGCGACTATCTCTTTCATTAGTCTTGTCTTTATCCAGTGCCCCCCTGGGAGCGGCGGTCCCTGTTCCTGCCGAGGCTGCTCTCAGGCAGGGCCTGCCTGAAAGCCATGCCTGCGCGCATAGGTTCTCAGCCATCGCCAGCTGCGGCTGAGAGCCTATGCGCACGATGGTCACTTGCTGGGATGAGATATCCGGTTATCAGGTCAAGGAGGTGCATGGATGCGGTCCCTCACCCATCGAAGCGCTGGATATGCTGCTCCGTTGACGCGCCGGACGCTGCTGTGCGGCGCGCTGGGCATGTCCGCAGCCAGCAACTTGGCCCTGGCAGCCTGTCAGCGCGCCGGGGCGCCGGCCCAGGCAGGGCCGCCGAAGCCGGGGAAGCTCAGCGGCAAGATCCGCTTCTACACCCGCGGCGGCGAAGTCGAGACGCGCGGGCAGGCTGAAATCCTTATCCCCACGTTCAAGGAGGTGGCCCCTGAGGTCGAGGTCGAGCATCTGATTTTTGCAGCCGGCGCACCAGGCGAGACGTATACGACGAAGCTCTATACGATGTGGGCCGCCGGTGATCCGCCGGATGTGTGGGGCTTCGGCCAGAACTACATGGCCTTCTGGGCCCGTGGCATGCTCGAGGATCTCACCCCCTATATCGTGCGGGATAAATACGACCTCAACCAGTTCCATAAGGGTCTGCCGGAGATCTTCCGCATTAACGGCAAGTATTACGGCATCCCCCAGCTCACGACCTTCGGGACCCTGCTCTTCTACAATAAAGACCTCTTTGCAAAGGAAGGCCTGAAGCCGCCGCCGGTGGACTGGGACGACACCTCGTGGACCTTCGACGTGTTGCTGGAGTATGCCAGGAAGCTCACCAAGAACCCCGGCACCCCGGAGGCGATCTACGGCCTGACCTTCAACCCGCAGCTGCCGACGATGTTAGGCTGGCTGTGGGGCGGCGACTGCTTCCTGGAGGAGCACTACAAGACCGGCGTGGCGCCGCGCACCCAGATTGAAAGCCAGCCAAGCCTCGAGGGCCATCAGTGGGCCCAGGATATCCGCTGGAAGCATCACGTCTCCCCGCGGCCCGGGGTGGACCCCACCCAAGGCATTGGCTTCATCCAGGGCCGCTATGCTATGGATATCAACGGCGGATGGAACTTCTGGAACTATACCGTCATCAAGGACTTCAGGTGGGGCGCTGCGGCAATCCCGTACAAAGTAACAAACAAGAACGTCAATTACAACGACTTCTGGGAGATGGCCAGCCAATCCAGGAACAAAGAGGCTGCCTGGGCGTTTATCAAGCACATCGCCAGCGCCGAGATCCAGCGCAAGTATTCGGAGCTTACCGGCACGCCGCCTACCCAGAAGGCAGCGATGGACGTGTGGTACCGGCGCTATGAGGGCATCATGACCCGTGAGGAGCTGGAGAAGGTCACGCAGGGCGCCATTGAGCCAAAGCGCTCGCAGGAAAGCCCGGACCATCTGTTTATCGATTGGTCAATTAAGATCGCTCCTACATATAGCAACGAAATCTGGGGGCCGATCAGCCGCAACGAAGGCAATGCTCGGGATATCATTGCTCGCGGCAAGCCGGCCTACGATGCGGTCGTCAACGAGATTTATAACGAGTGGAAGGATAAGTTGCCCAAGTAGCGCCTGCGCCGGCGCTCACCACGAGCGCCGGCGCCTTTCCCTCAGCGCGTCCAGGCATGGCGCAAGAAACGTAGCCAGTTGCCGTACATAATGGCCTGGATGTCCTCTTCACGATAGCCGCGTGCGGCCAGCAGTCCCGGCAGTTTCTGCAGGTCGGCAATGCTCTCCAAATCGTGCGGACACTGCTCGTAGCCATAGCCGCCGTCAAGGTCTGTGCCCACCCCCACATGCCTGGCGTCTCCGGCGAGCTGGCAGATATGATCGACATGATCAACCCACGCCTGAAGGCTCACCAACTCGTTCTTCGTTACGCCTTTGATCCAGCCCGGGTAGAGCATCCAGGCGTCCATGGCCACGCCGATCACGCCGTCGCGGGCGATGACGCGCCGGAGCTGATCGTCGGTGAACTGTCGCTCACCCGGCACAAGGGCACGACAGTTCTGGTGGCTGGCCAGCACCGGCCCGCCGAAGAGGTCCATTGCCTCATAGAAGCTCTCGTCACAGAGATGGGTCACGTCCAGGATCATGCCGGCCCGCTCTAACTCTCGCAGCAGCCTGCGGCCATCGTCGGTCAGGGGCCCGTGCGTGCCGGTGCCATGGGCGTACTTGCTCACCCCGTAGTGCACCAGGCTGACGATGCGCAGCCCATCACCCCACCACTGCGGCACCTGCTCGGGCGAGACGATCGCGTCGGCGCCTTCCATGCTGATGATGATGCCCAGCGGTGGCGGCGCGGTGCCGGTCTGCTCGGCGGCCTGCCACGCCTCGACGTGGCGATCAAGCTCCTGCCGGCTCGTGATGATCGTAACGTTGCCCTGGGCAGCGAGCTGGCGATAGTAGGCGAGCTGACCTTGGGCTGCGCCATAGGCGATGTCGTGGTCGCGGTAGCCGCTGACCGGGCTGTTCGGGCGCATGACGCGCGCATTCAGGGTGGCCGAGGCCACAGCGACCTTCGCCTGGCGCAGCTCGGGTAGCGCCACCATGGACGCGGCACGGCCCTTCTCCGGCATGCCCTCCTCCAGCCGCCGCATCTCGGCGACCGGCAGCTTCAGGTCGCGGTTCCAGCCGAGTGCGTTCATCGCCAGGTCGAGATGCATGTCAATGATGATCATTTCCTGCAGTGCTCCTTAATTTCATGCTCATTTATCGTTTATGTTTTGGGAGAACTCTTTTTAAGTTTAAAAATTAGCCGTGGGTGTTACTCTCAAACGCATCTTGCTGCCTGCTTACACAGGCCACTCGATCGTGCAATCCGTTCCCCGTCGGCACAACGACTGACCGGCAGAAGATGACCGCACCTACTTACTCTATTCCCACCGGTACAGCGACTGCGTCGCAAAGTACATAGAGGGGTATACTGACCTGCCTTATCCGTTCAATCCGTTCCCTGAACCCGTTGCCGGCCGTGCCGGGCAGGCGCGGCTACCCGGCTTCGCTGCGTAGAGGGCATCCGGTTCCAGCCAGATGATCCGGTCTTCGTCGTCGCCCTGGTAGGCTGCCAAGATCGCGGCCATTGATTTGCGCGCCTCCCGGCCGTTGGTGAGCGGCTCCTTATCGTTGATAATACAATCGATAAAATGCTCACATTCACCCACAAAGTTCTTGGGCTCCTCGGCTTGCCCAGGCCGTCGCGGGTCATGCGCATACAGCACGTCGATGTCACGGCCACGGTACAACTCCAGCCGCCGGACCCCGTCGTTGCCATAGGTGAGATGCAGGAAGCCCTCAGTACCGTACACGTTGAACTCGATGTATAGGTTGGTATGGCGCGCCGCCCAGCTACAGACGAAGTTCCCCAGCATGCCGTTCTGGAACCGGAAGATCGCACAGGCGGTATCCTCACGCGCCAGCGCCGGGCCCCGCACAGTGTTCGAGCCGACTGAGCAGGCCGCGACGATGTCGCCGAAGTTCCAGATCATCTGGTCCACATAGTGACAGCCGTGAGAGAGCAGACACCCCATGGGGAAGGTCTCCCAGCTCGCCCGCCACTCAGCCAGGTGCGGGAAGTGCTCGGTCCGGCAGGTCACCAGGTACGCACGGCCCATCATGCCCTGCTGCACTGCCTCGTGGAGCCTGATCCAGATCGGGTCGAAGCGAGTCACATAGGCGACCATGAGCTTGACGCGGTTCGCCTCTGCCACACGGATCATCTCATCTGCATCCTCAAGCCGCGTGGCCATAACTTTCTCGGTAAGCACGTGCTTGCCCCGTGAGGCAGCGGCAATTGCCATGGGAGCGTGCAAATGCGGCGGCGTGCAGATGTCCACCGCATCCACTTCATCCAGGACGTCCAAGTAGTTGGTGGCCCAGCGGCAGCCGGCCTGCTCAGCAAATGCCCGCGCCTTCGCCTCGTCGATGTCCACACAGAATTCGAGCCGGCAGCGCTCGCCCATGGCGCGGTACGCCGCAATATGGCCGCGGGCGATCCCGCCGCAACCGATCAGTGCCACCCGTATCGGTGCCGTCGACCTTATCGACATGCGTGTCCTGCCTCCTCTGCCTCTCTTGTGCTTCTCCTCGGGTTGACCCGCCCGAAGGGCTCCCGGCTACGGTACAATAGCCGGGAGAATGTTTCAACGTCTACTTGTTCCGCTCGACGGCTCGCCGTTCGGTGAGGCTTCGCTGCCGCTTGCCGAGGCACAGGCGCGCGCCTTTGACGCCTGCCTTGTTCTGCTGCATGTGGTCACGCCGTCGCCCAGCGGGGCCGACTTGCGCACTGCGTGGGTGAGCTTCAGCGAGGCGCAGGCGCGGGCCTACCTGGAGGCGATCGCTGTGGGACTGGCCCAGCGCGGGCTTCGTGTTGAGACAGTGGTAGTGCCGCAGCAGGACTCGGTCGCCCAGACGGTTATCGACGAAGCGGAGACGCTGCACGCCGATTTAATCGTGCTGGCGACGCACGGCCGCACCGGGCTGGCGCGATTGGTGCTGGGCAGCGTGGCCGAAGAGATCGTTCGTCACGCACCGTGTCCGGTGCTGCTGGTACGGCCGAAGGAGGCCCCCGCTCAGGTGGGGCGGCCCCTGCGCAGCTTTGACGCGGATGCTGCCCGCGCCGGGCCGTTACAGGCGCGGCCGTTGGGCATCCGTACGGTTGAGCTGGCGCGCATCATCGGCAGTGTAGGGCGCGCCCACGAGCTTGGGCCCGATTTTCGGCCGTTGCGCCGGCGTCCGGCAGACGACGCGCGCTTCGAGGGCATCCTGCGGGCGATGGAGCGTGGGGAGGCACTGCCGCCGGTACAGCTCTATAAGCTTGGCTATGGTTACTATGTGCTGGATGGGAACCACCGCGTGGCTGCCGCGCGGCAGCTCGGGCAGATGGAGATCGACGCGGTGGTCACCGAATTTATTCCCCTGGGCGATAGCGAGCGCGCGCAGGTTTTCCAGGAGCGGCAAGCTTTTGAGCGCGCCACTGGGCTGACCCGGGTCGGCGCCAGCCGGCCGGGCCATTATCCACGCCTTGAAGCGCTCGTGCGGGAGTATGCAGCGCAAGAGAGCGCCGCGCTCCAGGAGACGTCGGTGGCTCCGACTTTTCAGGAGATGGCACGGCGCTGGTACACTGAATTCTTCGTGCCGATGGCGCGGCGCATTCGCGCGCTGGGGCTGGCGCGCTACTTCCCGGGCGAGCGCACGGCGGATATTCTTGTCCACGTGGCCGATTTCCGCCGGCAAGAGCAGGCGCGCCTTGGCCGGCCACTTCGCTGGGACGAGGCGCTCGACCAGTTTGTCAAGGCCTTCTGCGCGGAGCAAGGGCGCAGCACCCAGCGCCGGTTCGCCGGCCTGCGCGAACTTCTGCGCCGACGCCGCAACGAGCAGAGGAATGTCGTAGGTCTCTGAGGTTTACGAGGCTTGGTTTACGAGGGTTGGTAGCATGGGTTCCCTGCTGTCCATGCGGCCGCGGGCCGCAACGATCCTGCTGACGTGGGTGGTGCTCAGCGTTGCTGCGTGCCGTCCAGGCCCCCTTCCGCACGCACAGTCCCCAGCACCGCAGCCCGACCGCCCGGCTGAAACGCGGGCGGAGCCGGCGTCGGCGCCCGGCCGGACCTCCCGCGTGCTGCAAACCGCGGCCAGCGTTCCGGTGCCCCTGCAGGTACCGCAGCAGTTCCGCCGCGGGGTGCTGGCACAGCCGCGTACGATCACTCTTCCGCCCGGCTTCCAGATTGGTGTGTTCGCTGCCGGCCTAGGGACCCCGCGCAGCATGACGATTAGCCCGGAAGGGGTGGTTTACGTCACAATCCCGACAGAAGGGCGCATTGTGGCGCTGATCGACGCCGACGGCGATGGCGTGGCCGAGCGCATGGAGAACGCCGCCACCGGGCTACAATGCCCGTATGGCATGGCCTTCCTGGAAGGCTACCTGTATGTAGCGCAGACAACTCGCATTGTGCGCTACCAGTATACGCCCGGCCAGGTCAGGCTCGGCCCCGGCGAAGTTGTGGTCTCCGGCCTGCCGCAGACCGGCTGCGGCCCGCATCATTTCCGCCCGCTGGTGATCGACTGGAGTCACACGATCTTCACCGCTGTTGGCTCGACCTGCAACGTGTGTGTCGAACGAGACCCGCGGCACGGGACGGTGCTGCGCTTCGGCCTTGACGGCCAGGGCGGCATCTTCGCCACTGGCCTGCGCAACGCTGTCGGGCTGACCATCGACCCCAACACTGGACAGGTGTGGGCGGTGGTCAACGAGCGCGACTACCTCGGCGACGACATCCCCGAGGACATGGTCACCATTGTCTACGAAGGGGCGGACTACGGCTGGCCGTACTGCTATCTGGCGAACGGCCAGTGGCAGCGGGATACACGTGTGCCGCCGCGGCCGGGTGGCTGCGAAGGGCTCACGCCGCCCACGGTCGGCATTCAGGCACACTCGGCACCGCTGGGGCTGACGTTCTATCTGGCAGAGCAGTTCCCACCGGAGTTCCGCGGCAGCCTGTTCGTCGGGCTGCACGGCTCCTGGAATCGCAGCGAGGGAACCGGGTTCAAAGTGATTCGTATTCCGTTCGTAGATGGGCGGCCGCAACCGCCGGAGGACTTCGCCACCGGCTGGCTGACCGGCCCGCGCGGGCCAAACGATGCCTGGGGCCGGCCGGTCGAGCCGCTGGTGGCAAAGGATGGCAGCCTGCTTGTGTCAGATGATCGGGCCGGCGCCATCTACCGCATCTGGTATGCCGGCAAGGTAGCAACGGCAAAGCGGTAACGGCACCCCATCGTTCTCCCCCTCTCCCGCAGCGTGGCGGGAGAGGGGCCGGGAGCGAGGGACGGTCTACGCAAGCACCTCCCGCGCGGCCTGGGCGATATGCCGGGCAGTGAGACCGTACTTCTCCAGGAGCTCTTCAGGCTTCCCCGACTCGGCGTAGCCCTCCAGGGCGACGAAGCGCATGCGGCAGGGGGCGTGCTCTGCTGCAGCCATCGCCACGGCAGAGCCCAGGCCCCCCCAGCGGAGATGCTCTTCGGCCACGACAATCCCGCGCGTCTCCTGCGCCGCTGCCACCACTGCCTCTTCGTCCAGGGGCCGCACGCTCGCCATATCGAGCACGCGGGCCTGGATGCCCCCGCGGGCGAGCAAGTCAGCAGCGTCGAGGGCTGCGGCGACCATCAAGCCGTTCGCGATCAGGGTAACGTCATTGCCGTCACGCAGCCGGTTGGCGCGGCCGATCTGAAAGTCACAGCCATCGGTATACACAATCGGCACAGGCGGGCGCCCGGTGCGGATATACACCGGCCCCTGATGCTCGAGCGCCGCCTTGACCACTTCACGTGTCTCCACCTCATCAGCCGGCACCAGGACGGTAAAGCCGGGCAGTGCCATGGCCAGGGCCACGTCCTCAATGCCCATCTGCGATGGACCGTCCTCGCCGATGCTGATCCCCGAATGGCTGCCGCACACTTTTACGTTAAGGTGCGGGAAAGCCACCGACATGCGAAGCTGATCGAAGGCATTGCACATCATGAAGCAGGCAAAACTGGCGATCACCGGGATCTTCCCACAGCCTGCCAGCCCGCCGGCGATGCCCACCAGGTTCGACTCCGCGATGCCAACGTTAATGAAGCGATCGGGGAATTCTTTGGCGAACCACTCCGTGCGGGTCGAGTTATTCACATCACCGTCGATTACAACGAGATTGGGATACCGGTGCCCCAGTTCGCGCAGCGCCTCCCCGAAGGCGTCGCGGGTTGCCTTGCCTATCGCCCGTTTGGTTGCCTGCACTAGCTCCATCCCAGCTCCTCCAGTGCGCGCTTGGCCTGCTCGGGTGAGAGCGCCCGTCCGTGGAAGGTCCAGTCTGCCTCAACAAACGACACGCCCTTGCCCTTGATCGTGTGCGCCACAATCACCGACGGCCCGTCGGTCACGCCGCGGGCCACAGCCAAGGCGTCGAGGATCTGGCGCATGTCGTGGCCGTCGATCTCCTGGACATGCCAGCCAAAGACGCGCCACTTCTCTGCCAGGGGCATATGGTTCATCACGTCTTTGACAAGGCCACTCTGCTGCGCCTTGTTATGATCGACGATGGCCGTCAGGTTGCCCAGGCGGTAGTGCCGGGCACACATGGCTGCCTCCCATACCTGTCCCTCGTCGCACTCGCCGTCGCCGAGCATGACATAGACGCGGTACGTACGTCCATCCATCCGTCCCGCGAAGGCGTGGCCGATGCCGATGGAAAGCCCCTGGCCGAGGGAGCCGGTCGAGGCTTCGACGCCCGGCAGTCGGCGCATGTTGGGATGGCCTTCGAGCGGGCTGCCGATGCGGCGCAAGGTCATGAGCTGTTCGACCGGAAAATAGCCGGCCTCGGCGAGCACGGCGTAGAGCGCAGGTGCGGCGTGGCCCTTACTGAGAATAAAGCGGTCGCGATCCGGCCAGTCCGGCCGCTGCGGATCATACCGCAGGATCCCTCCGAAGTAGAGGGCGGTCATAATATCGATCGCCGAGAGCGAGCTCGACGGATGACCTGACCCGGCGGCCGTAGTCATCTCGATGATGTAGCGGCGCAACCGTCGCGCCGTCTCACGCAATGTCGTTAGATCGCTAGAGGAAAGATTCGTCGCCATGCGTGGTCCTATGCCTCCCTGGGCGGCAGGTCAAGGGTGAGGAACGCAGGCTGCGCTGCGGGAGCCGCACTCCCTGCCACAAACAGTCCCATCTCACTATCCGTGCGCGTAGCAGCCTGCATGCCAGCACTATACATGCTTTGCCACGCGGACGGCAACCTCGAGCAGGCACGTCGCGCTTGCACATCTTGTACACACATGAAGAGTTTGAGGGACAGAGGGTTCGAGCGCGTGGCTTTGAAGCCGGCCTCAGCTGCCGGCTTCCGCCCAGATCTTAGCGGCCAGCGCCCGCAGGCGGTAGTAGATCGGCTTCGGCGCACCTGCGCGGTCGAGCATGCCACCCCACGGCCAGAAGCCCGGATCGGCGAAGTCCCACCAGGTGACCACCTCGACCTCCGGCTGGGCCAGGCAAAGGGTGTAAAAGGCCTCGGCCCAGTCCGCCTGCACCTCCTTATCCCAGGGCCGGTGCCACCACCCGGCGGTAGCCGACGGGGCGAGCGCCGGCCGCCCCGCTTCCACTGCCCAGCGATAGACGACGCTCTGCGGGTCGGGCTGGTCCGCGGAGGGCACCTGCGCCTCAGTAATGTGCACGACCTTGCCGGCACGGCGCGCCAGCGCGCAATAGCGCTCGAGCTGCTCTGCTACCGTGAGAAAGTCCCGGCAGTACTCGCGCCCCGCGCCGGTGTACCATTGCACGCCGATCACTTCAAACGGGATCCCGCGCGCGATCACGTCTGCGAGATAGGCCTCGCCATCCCAGGTCTCTGCCTCGGGCCGCTCGATGCGTGCGCGCGTGCGACGGAAGGGATCGTTCATGTTGATCACGCGCACCGCCTGGGGGTCGGCTGCGCCGACCTCGATGGCCGCCAGTGCCGTGAGATCCAAGAGCTGCTCCCGCGTCAGATTAGGGATATTCGCTGAATGAGGATGGCGGCCTCCGTCGGTAAGGTGGTGCGCCTCGTTGATGATATCCCACACTCTGATTCGCCCACGGTAGCGCTCGACCGTCTCGCGGATCTGCCGGCGCAGCACTGGAACCAGCCGCTCGTACGGCAGCCCGGCCATCCACGCCGGCAGGCCGGCGCGATGGAGCCAGATCAGCGGATGTCCCTTTGCCATAACAGGCCGCGGCGCTCCAGCCAGGACGTCTAAGAGCCGGTCGCGCGGCGTCCAGTCGAGTCGCCCCTCCTCCGGCTCCAGAGTGGCACGATAAAAGGGCAGGGTTACGGCGGTGAACAGGTCGAAGAACAGGGCGCGCTGCTCTGCCGGCATCTGAGCCAGGCGAAATGCCTGGCAGCCCAACCGCAGACGCGCCCGGCGCTCCTGAGCCATGCGTGCGAGCGCTCGCTGCGCCTGCGCCAGCACGATACCTCACCGGCCCACAGGGCGTCGGCAAGTGCTGCATGTGCTGCCCGCGCCTGCTCGGCCGGGGTGGACGCCGTCTCCGCCTGCTCCAGCACACGTGCGGCGCTCGTCAGCCGTTCCTGCGCCTGGAGTGGTGCTGCCTCACCCTGTTGCACGAGCTGCGCGGCCCGCGCCTGTGCCCGCCGCAGCTGTGTACGCGCGAATGCTAAGGGGAGGAGGACCAGCGGGCCGCCCTCCTCGCTCCAGCCGTCACCGTCTCGGTCGGCCGTGAGCCACACACGGCCGAAGCCGGGCACCTCCCACAAGGCCTGCACCCAGTATGGCGTCTCACGCACCGCTACACAGCGGCACCGACCCGGCGCCGTCTCCCAGCGCGACCACGTCGGTGCCCCGGCGTAGGCCGTCGCGCCGAGCTCCTCCGGGGCAAGCGTCACGGCCTCACCCTGTGCATCCAGCGTCAACCACTCCACCAGGCACCTCCTCTATCGGCGGCATGCCTGCGCCCTCTCGTAGAGCGCCGGGCGCCTGTTCGCCTCGCGGCGTTTTCCCTGGTACAGCCCGGTTACAGACCAGATCAGAGACCAAGCTCGCGGTAAGCGGCGTCGAGCTGGAGCTGCCAGTTGCGCGCCGCCTCGTCGAGCGCTTCCTTCGGGCCCTGTTTGCCCTGCCGGACATTGTGGATGGCCTCAGTCAGCACGGCCCACATGTCTTTGCCGCCCACCGGCACGCTCGGTGCAACAATGAGAGGATGCGGCCGTGCGTATTGCTCTACAATCTCAATCCAGGCCTTCATCTGGTAGCGCGGGTCGGTCATGTGCCCGCGGTCGCGCAGAGAGCGCCGGGGCACCGCAGAGCCGACCAGCCGGCAGTACTCCAGCAAGTTATCCGGCTGGTTAAAGTGCAGCAAGAGCTCCCAGGCCAGATCCATATACTTCGACTGCGAGCCGATGCCGAACCAGTTGTTGAAGACGTTGATAAGCTGCCGGCGCTGCCGCAGCGGCGGCCGTACCACCAGATGCTCCACCACCTCCGGGGCGTTCTGGATCGCGCCAGTGAGGATCCACTGCCCGGCGATGTTCGCCACAGCCGTGCCGGCGGCCAGCCGCGACAGCCCGCTGGGCACTTCCGGTAGCTTCTCACCCCACGGGGCCACTTGATTTAACAAGTCGGCCCAGAAGCGTAGTGCTTCGACCCCCTCGGGCGAGTTGAAGAGCGGGCGGCGGCCATCGGGGGAGACAACCTCACCGCCGTTCTGCCACAGCATGGGCACCCAGCGCTGGTTGGCAAACCCGCCGTCGAAGTCCACCGGGTCAAAGCCGAGCTGTACCAGTTCGCCGCCCTCGCGGCGCGTCAGTGCCAGGGCAGCGCGGCGCATCTCGTCCCAGGTCGTGGGGAGCTCCAGCCCTTGCTGGGCAAAGAGATCACGGCGGTAGATCATAGCGCGGGCATCGATGCGCGCCGGAATACCGTACTGCTTCTCTTGCCACCGCGAGGTGGCCAGTGTAGCCGGATAGTAGTCTTCCCAATCCTTCCAGCGGCGCAGCCGGTCGTCCAAGGAGATCACCAGCCCGCGGTAGGCGTGGGCGTTGCCGGCGCCCGACTGCAAGAGGTCTGGCCCGGTACCGGCGGCGTAGAGCGTGTCCCGCTTCTGGCCCAGCTCACCCCAGGACACATAGATCGTAGTAACCTGTACCTTCGGACGCTCCCGCGTAAAGGCTGGGATCAGCGTTTGCTCAAACCAGGCCTGGCCGGCGGCGCCGCCGTGGTCGGCGATGAGCCAGGTGAGCTCACCTGCTTCTTGCCGGGCCGGTCCCGGTGCAGCCGGACGCACGGGCCCGCACGCCGTCAGCGCGCCGGCCAGCAGCCCTCCTGCGCCGGTCTGGAGCATCTTCCGGCGGGTCCAGGTCAAGATAGCGCCTTTCATATTTATTTAATTCACACCTCCTTGGCAAGTGCTTCGAATACCGGCTTCGCCGGTATTCTGCGAGCTATAACTCTCGCTCATGGAGCATCGATGGTTCGTCGACAGGGTCCAGTGTAAAAGCATGCGCTGCGTATGTCAATCTCAGATCCGGCCCGTCTGATGGGGAGATGCAGCGACGCGCAGCGCCCGGTATACTGCCGGCGCTCGCGAGCACTGCGTAAGGCGGGAGAGGTAGGATCCGCGGATCTACGGAGGGGGCAAGCGATGGCACCGATCCGGATCGGCGTTGCCGGCGTCACCCATCCCCATGCGCCGGCACACCTGCGTAACCTGGAGCTGATGGATGAGATTGAGGGGGTGATCCTCTACGATGAGGACCCCGGCGCCCTTGAGCCGCTGCGCGAGCGTCCCAAGGTGCTGGCAGTCACGACCAGCCTGGATGAACTGGTGCGGCGGGACGATGTGCCCGTGCTCTTCTCACTGCTGCGCCACGATCAGGCGGCGAGTGCCATCTTGCGCATGGTGCGCGCCGGCAAACATGTGATCGCTGAGAAGCCGGTGACGCGCACGGCGGCCGAGCTCGAAGTCATTCTCGATGCAGCGGCGCGCCGCGGGGTGCAAGTGGGCGCCTTCTACCAGAACCGCTGGCATCCGGCCTTCCGACAGGCGCGCGAGCTGCGCGAGGCAAGCGCGCTGGGGCGCTTGATGTCGGTCGAAGCGCGCCTGGTCACCACACAGGTGCGCCTGCGCAACCCACGCCACTGGCTGTTTCGTCGCAGTCTGGCCGGCGGCGGCATTCTCTCCTGGCTGGGCTGCCACTACCTCGACCTGGTGCGCTACCTGACCGGCGAGGAGATCGTCGCAGTAAGCGCGCACACGGCCACGCTCAGCGGCGAGCCGATCGATGTCGAGGATGTGGCGGTGTTGACCTTCCAGCTTAGCAACGGGGCCCTGGGAACACTCCATAGCGGATATCTGCTCGCCGGCGGGAAGCCGGGGTACCTGTCGCCCGGCTACGACACGTACGTCGGCCTGCGCGGCACTCAGGGACGCCTGAGCGTGCAGCAGGGGCCGGGCCCGCGCGATACCACACTGCTTCTGGAGAGCCTGGCGCCGGGCTGGGACCACGCCGCCGAGCAGCGGTATGTGATCACGCTCCCTGAGTCCGAGGGCTACGCCGGCCCGCACGGCCGCGACTTCCTGCGCCGCTTCCTTGCTGCTGTGCTCGAGGGCGGCAAGCCCGTGGCCACCGGCCAAGATGCCCTGGTCGTCTTACGTATCATCGAGGCTGCCTATACCTCGGCTGCCGAAGGCCGCACAGTGCGGCTGGCATAGCCATCGCCCCCAGCCCCGCAGTGATCTAGGGCTTGTAGGGGCGAATAATCATTCGCCCCTACAAGGGGCTGCCGCGCGCTAGCTGGAGGGCGAAGGATCCTTCGCCCCTCCAATCGGTCGTTGTAAGGGAAGGGTATCCCCTCTGGTCGGAGTAGTGGGAGGCCGCCGGACACGATGACAAGAACGATATCGACCTATAGCACGGCGCAGCATACTCCAGTAAGATAGGCACAACCTGCTGTCCTCGGGAGAAAAAGACCCGCGTGTTTGGAGCGTAAGGGGGAGGAGCAGCCATGCAATCCATGCCATCTCCCGCGACGGCAGCTCGGCGAATGGTCGCGCCGGGCCATGCGGCGATCGAGGTGCTGGCAGCAAACAGCGTCACAGTGGTGTTCGGCCTCAATGGCGACCACATCCTGAAGCTCTATGAGGGCCTGGCCGACACGCCGTCCATCCGGCATGTGACAGTGAAGCACGAGAACAACGCTGCCCTTGCGGCCGAGGTATACGGCCGGCTCACCGGCCGGCCCGGCGTAGCCCTTGTGACTGCCGGCCCCGGTGCGCTGAACTCGATCTCGGGTGTGGCGAGCGCCTATGCTGCCGGTGCACCGGTCGTGCATCTCTCCGGCGCGGTCCCCACCGGCGCGGCGCTCGAAAGCTTCCATGGCGTGGACACCGAGGACTTCACCGAGCGCGCCTTTGCTCCGGTGACCAAGGCATCCCAGCGCGTCACCCGCGCCGAAGACATCCTGCCCGCGCTCACCCGCGCCTTTGCCCTAGCCGTGGCGGGCCGGCCGGGCCCGGTGCATGTGGAGATCACCCGCGACGTGCTGGAGGGCGAGGCGGTGAAGCTCCCCGAGGTACTGCCTGCGCCCCTCCCGGCTGCCGAGCCCGCCCCAGATCTGGATCGCCTCTTCGATCGCATGCGTTCAGCGCGCCGGCCGGTGATCGTCGCCGGCAAGGGGGCCTGGTACCCGCCGGTAAGCGCTGCACTGGTGGAGCTGGCTGAGGCGCTCCAGGCGCCCGTAGCCCACACCTGGGACGGCCATGCCGCCATGCCGACGGTACACCCGCTCTCTCTAGGTCTGTATCGCGGCGTCGGCAGCCATCCGGCGGTGCTGCGCGAGCTGGAGGCTGCCGATCTGGTGTTCGGCGTCGGCGTGCGCCCCGGCACGGAAGCGCATCGTGCCTTGGTTCGCATGGTCGGGCAGCGCTTGGCGATCCTCGATGCGGCCGACCGGCCCGACCCGCAGCAGCACGCCGCGGCGATCAGCTCGGTGCCGGCGCTGGCAGCCACGCTGCGCGCGCTCGCCCGGGCAGCGCGGCCGCGCCCGGATGCAGGACAGATTTGGCACGCCTGCGCCGAAGCCAGGCAGCAGCTTGCCGCCGGCATTGCCGTGGAGCTGGCGCGGTATCAAGACACCCGGCCATGGCACATCGGCCTGGCGCTCGCTGCCCTCGACGAGCGAATGACGCCCGACCTGATCGTCACCTCAGACGTCAGCAATGTGAAGCTGTGGGCGCCGGTGCAGCTGCGGACATTCGGGCCGCATTCGCACGTGCAGGCAGGCTCGTGGGGGACGATGGGCTACGCCCTGCCGGCCGCGCTCGGCGCGGCGATGGCGTTGCCGGGCCGCAAGATTGTTGCTCTGGCAGGCGATGCAGCATTCTTGATGTCGTCGAGCGATCTGGTGACCCTGGCGCAGCATCGCCTGCCCGTTGTGCTGGCGGTGCACCACGATGGGCGCATCGGGATGATTGAGTATATGCAGACCATGGCCGGCCGCACGCCCTATGCCACTGAGATCGGTGAGGTGGACTATGTGCGCATGGCTGAGGCGGCTGGGATCCCCGGCCGACGGATCGACGACCCGGCGCAGCTCGGCTCCGCATGGGACTGGGCGCTCGCCGCAGACGGTCCGGTGCTGCTTGAATTCATGGCCGGCCATGCCTTCCCGCGGCCCTCGGTGCAGCGCTTTGTCGAGCAGGGACAGCAACTGGAGTAGACTATGGTTTTGTCAGAGAACTCCCGGAGGCCGGGCAACTCCCTGGCTATGGAAAGCTCTGCGTGAAGAGCGTACGACCGCGCTGGAGGTGATGAGATGAACGGGTATGAGGCCGTGGCGAAGATCCTGAAGATGGAAGGGGTGGAGTGGCTGGCCTGCTTTCCCTCAAACCCGCTGATCGAGGCAGCGGCCAGGGAAGGCATCCGGCCGATTGTGTTCCGTCAGGAGCGGGGCGGCGTCATGGCCGCCGATGGCTTCAGCCGCATGAACAACGGGCGCAGGTTCGGCGTCTTCGCCTGCCAGGGCGGTCCCGGCGTGGAGAATTCGTTCGGCGGGATCGCCCAGGCCTGGGGCGACGCCGTGCCGGTGCTGTTCCTGCCGGATGGGCCCGGCACCGACCGCGCCGACGTCCCGCCGAGCTTTCGTGCTCCCTACAACTACCAACACATCACCAAGTGGGCCGAGGCCGTGAACCGGCCCGATCGTGTGGTGTCGCTGATGCGTCGGGCCATCCATGTGCTGAAGAACGGCCGCCCCGGTCCGGTGTTACTGGAGCTGCACCGCGATGCCATGGCCGGCGAGGTTACGAATCTGGATACCTATAAATCCCCCAAGGCAATGAAGGTCGCCCCCAGCCGCAGCGACGTCAAGGACGCTGTGACGGAACTCCTGCGCGCCAGGCGCCCGGTTATCTGGGCCGGCCAGGGCGTGCTCTACGCCGAGGCGACGGAAGAACTGCGCGAGCTGGCTGAGCTCACCCAGATCCCGGTGATTACGACCATGCCCGGCAAAAGCGCCATCGACGAAGGCCATCCACTGGCGCTCGGCGCGGCCAACCGCACGGCGCCGCTGGCCGTCTGGAAGTGGCTCAAAGAATCCGATGTGCTCTTTGCGATCGGCTCAAGCCTCACCATCACGAACTACGGGATCACTATCCCGCCCGGCAAGCTGATGATCCACTCTACCAACCATGCGCCGGATATCAATAAAGACTACGCCATCGATATTCCGCTGCTGGGAGATGCGAAGTTAGTGCTCCAGATGATGATCGAGGAGGTCAAGGCGCAACTGGGCGAGCGCGGCCGGCGAGACCAGACGGCGATCCAGGACGAGATCGCCGCGGTCAAGAAACGCTGGCGCGAGGAATGGATGCCGCTCCTGACCTCCGATGCGGTGCCGATCAACCCTTATCGCCTGATCTACGAGATCACTAAGGCCGTCGACCTCCGGCGCACCACACTGACCCATGATGCTGGCCATCCGCGCGATCAGATCATGCCGTTCTATCCGGCGACGGTGCCGCGCAGCTATATCGGCTGGGGCAAGACAACGCACCTGGGCTATGGCCTGCCGTTGATGATCGGCGCCAAGCTGGCGTTCCCTGCGCGTTTCTGCATCAATGTGATGGGCGACGCGGCCTTCGGCATGTCGGGTCTAGATCTCGAGACCGCCGTGCGTGCCGGCATTCCGATCACCACGGTGGTGCTTAACAACGGCACGATGGGAGGCTACAGCCGCTCGTTGCCAACGGCGATGGGGCAGTATGGGGCCGGACGCCTGAGCGGCGATTATGCAAAGATCGCCGAAGGGCTGGGTGCAGTGGGCATTCGCGTCGAGCATCCTGCGGAGATCGGTCCTGCCATCGAGCGCGCGCGGCGGCTGAACGACGAGGGGCGCTGCGTGCTGCTGGATGTGCGCACCCAAGAAGAGAATAAGATGTCCATCTATCCCTTCTCGACGCTCTAAATCCTGCTCCCTTCCCTCTCGCCCTGACGGCCGGCGGCCGGGTGTAACCGCCGGCCGCTCTTTTCGTTGCACCGAACACCCGGCCCCTGTGGGCCCTCGCGCGGCGCGACCGCCGGTTCGTGCCGAATAAACATACGGTCCCAGGGAGAAACCGCATGGACGGAGAGGCAGTGATACAGATACAGGCACAGCGGGGAGCGCCCGGGCGCTCCCGACGACACGGCGGCAGACCGGAGCAGAGGTTCTTCCTCTGTCGCGCCCTGCGCGAGCTGATTACTGCCTGCCGCGCTGCCGGCCCGGGAGGTTCGGCCCCAGGTCCCGGCGCTGCTCCGGCACGCCACGCGCCGGCACGCGCCTCCCGCTCCTGGACCGGTTCACGCAGTCCCGCGGGGAGTGTCTACCGGCGGCGCAGCAGGTCGCGCACGCGGCCCAACCAGCCACCGGAAGCCGGCGCGCGTACAGGCTCCGGCTGGGGCTCCTCTCCAGGCGGCCGGTCGTCGCTCTGAGTCGGCGGCGCGGCCAGCGACTGCAGCAGGTAGTACTCGCAATAGTAGAAGGCTTGCGTGAAGCACTGCGTCTGCTGGACCTGCAGACTCACCGACATAGGCGGCACGCATGCATGGCAGCGATGCTCAGCGGATGGCTGCCCGACATGTATCCCAGCCTGGTCCGTATTCCCCAGATGCGGGCAGACCGTCAGGCCGGCCTGAAGCGGCGCAAGCACCGGCAATGGCTCAGGAACCTGCGTTCCTAAGGCACCCGCGTCATCGAGGGTGAGGGGCTGCAGCGTAACCTCCGAAGACGCTGCAGCTACACTTGCCGGAGGGGAGATGTGGCTGGGCTCCGCCGGCGGCCGGTTTGCAAACGGACCGGCATGCGTCACCCGGCTATCGTCCGCCTCCTCATCATCATCATCGAGAATGATCAACTCATCAGAAGCGCTACGTGGAGCTGGACGTGCACCGGCAGACCGTCGAGAGTCCGAGAAACGGCTCAGAGGTGGATCCTCGTCATCCGGTGCCAGGTAGATCAAGATATCCCCCTGCTCGGGTCTGGCCTCGAGCCGCCAGGCCTGGCCGACGGCTTCTGCCCTGTCTGAGGCTGCCGCCATGCCGGCACGCCGGACGGCCGGCTCGGCCGCAGTGGACTGCGCTCCATCTGAGCGCCACGCGCCGGCGTCATGCTCGTCGCTCTCTGCCGTATCCTTAGAAATGAGGTCACTGCCTGAGCCACGTGCCGCCTCGGCCTGCCACGCAGACTGCTGTGTTCCGCCTGCCCAACCGGTGCCTAGAAGAATGTCATCGCCACGGCGCTGCTCCGTGTCATCTCCCCCGCGCCACACGGCCCCTGCGGTGTCCCAGCGCGCAGACTCGTGTTGTGCCGTCGTCGCCGGGTCGGTCTCCTGTCTGGCGGCAACGTTGCGGGAGACCCCACGCATGTCCTGGGGGGCCGCGTCGGGAGGCTCACCGGCCACCGGCGCCGCTTCAGGCTCCTGCGGCCGGGCATCGTCACCGCCCGCACCGTCTCCGGCAAGCGCTTCCGGCCGGGCAGGCGCGGTGTCGGCGCCGCGGATCGTCGGCGCGGTGAGCTCCTCGACCTCCTGCGCCAGCAAACGGTATGCCTCTGCCGAGCGGCTGTCCGGTGCATACTCGAAGATCGTGCCGCCTGCTTTTGCGCTGTCCTTTAGGCCGACGTGCACCCGGACCACCGCCTCGAACACGCGCACCTTGCCCTGTAAGGTGGCGTGCAGGGTCTCGACCACCTCACGGCTGTGCCGCGTACGGACGTCGACCATCGTGAGCAGCACGCCGAGCAACTGGAGCTCCGGATTGAGCTGCTCCCGCACGGCGGCGATGGTGGGCAGGATCTGGGCGAGGCCCTGCATGGCCAGATACTCGGCCTGGACCGGCACGATAATGCCATCGGCTGCGCTCAGGGCGTTAATCACGAGCACGCCCATCGTGGGCATGCAGTCGATGAGGATGTAGTCGTAGTGGGAGCGCACCGGCGCCAGGCAGCGCCGCAGCACATACTCTCGACTGAACGCCGGCACCAGTAACTGCTCGACCTGCGCGAGCCGGCGGCCTCCCGGAAGCAGGTCCACACCATAGGGCGTATGCTGGATAGCATCGAAGACCGATGGGGTGGGGTCGGTCCATCCCTGGGGCAGTGCCCGCGCCACACTCTGCAGCCCGGAGATCGAGCCGGCGGCGAGCTGAAGGTCGGTGAGTGGCGCTGCACTCACTGCCGCAGACAGAACGTCCGCCAGGGTATACGGCAGCTCCTCCGGATGCGGATAGCCCAGGCAGATGCCGAGGCTCCCCTGGGGATCCAGATCAACCAGCAGAACCCGCCAGCCGCGCTCGCGCAGGGCAGCCCCCAGGTTTGCCGTCGTGGTGGTCTTACCAACGCCTCCCTTCTGGTTTGCAATGGCAATAACGGGCATAGACCGTCTCCCTGGACGGCACCGGTGCAATCGATCCTGCTATATCCTCAGCAGTCGAGCCGTGCAGTCCCTAGCGTCAGCCATCCTAGCCTGAGCGACCCTGTTCCGGCAAGGGCCACGCGGCGTATTAGGGCTCCGCTTTCTCATCCCTACGGATGACCCTCTGGTCCCCGCGAGAAGTACCTTTCGTCCAAAAGACTGATGGGCTGTATAGGTCTAGCGGGCAACATGACTGTCGCCCGACGTGACCGGCCGGCGCGGAAGCGGCACCGTCTGGTACAATCACCGGCAGTGCAAAGATAGACATTGGCGCGCGGTCTGGTAGAGCGCTGTGAACGTGGCGTTTCCGTCGCTTCAGCAGGTCGAGGTTGCCTCTCGGCCCGGCGGTGCCATGCCGGCCCCGTCAAAAGGTAGCCTGCAGCTCGCTACGCATGCCCGCCGCGGCATGGTTGCACTGGCAGTGCTGTTTATCCTGCTGGTGCTGGCCACGCGTATTCCGTTCCGCAGCCGGTACCTGTTTGCCTGGGACTCCGCGAACTTCGCCCTGGCGCTGCAGCAGTATAGCGTTCCCCTGCACCAGCCACAACCACCCGGCTATATCCTGTACGTCGCCTCGGCCTGGCTGGTTGCACGGGTGGTACCAGACCCGAACGCCGCGTATGTCTGGCTCTCGATCATCGCCAGCGCCGGCAGCGTGGCGTTCCTGTTCGTGCTCGGGACGCGCCTCTTTGGCCTGTTTGCCGGAATCGCAGCCGCGACCCTCCTGCTGACCGACAGCAACTTCTGGGGCCATGGCGAAGTAGCCTATCCTTATGCCTTCCTGTCGTTCTTCGCCACGCTCGCCGCCTGGCTTGGCGCCGAGACCCGGTGGGGCGGCCGCGACCTCAGTGTGCCCATGGCTGCGGTCATCGCCGTGGGCGCCGGCTTTCGCCAGGACCTCCTCGCCTTTCTCACGCCATTATGGCTCTACTGCTGTATTCTGCCAGGCCCGCAGCACCCCTGGCAGGCGCGGCAGAGTGTGCTGCGGCGTCTGCTACCAGGCCTGGCCGTCATGGTCGTCATCGTGGCAGCCTGGTATGTGCCGATGGTCTACTTGAGCGGCGGCTGGGAGGCCTACAGCCGCGCCTCCGGTGGTTACTTCGCCTACTGGATCGGCCGCTCGTCGGTCTTTGCCCAGTTCTTCCGCAACATCTGGAACAACCTGCGTGAAGTAATGACCCTGCTCTACGAGGGCATCGGCTTCGCCCTGGTGCCGGCGGTGTACGGCATCGGCCGCTTCTTCTCCCCGCAGCGCCTGGTGCGCGACGAGCGCATGCTTTTCCTGAGCATCTGGATTGCGCCGGCGGCATTCTTTTACGTCAGCTTGCATATCGGCAACCCGGGGTATGTGCTCTCCTTCATGCCAGCGCTGCTGATCTACGTGGCGGCGGCCCTGGAGGACCTGGCGCAGGACACCATCGCTGCCATGCGGCTTGCGGCCGGCCGCATGGCTGAGCGCGTGTCGTGGCTGCGGCCAGGCGCGCCGACCGCGCTGGCACTGGCCATCCTGCTCACGGCTGCGCTGGCTAGCGTGAATACTGTTTTGTTCTTCGTCTCCGAGCGTGCCGGGCGCTACCGCGAGATCAGGGCGATCGATCGCACACTGGAACGGCAGATCGCCACCATCCGCCGCGACTACCCGCCGGAGAGCACGGTGATCGTCTCCTACGATCGCTCGCGGCAGCTTCGCTACTACCTGCCGGAGTACACTATCTGGCCCTTGTTCGAGGGATACGACCCCGGCTACCAGCAGCGCCGCACGACCGTCACGGTTCCGCCCCACGTCCGCTATTTCCTCTTTCCCGATCTCGGCCGCAACACCAGCGATTTGAAGCTGGGCGTCGAAGAGCGTGACTTAGGGGAGGGGGTGAAACTAACCGTTATTACGCCGCAGCCCGGGGATACGCTGGTGTACGGCTGGAACTACGCCACCCTGCGCCCGCGCGTGGGGCCGGGACAGTAGCACCGTCCCCCGTGCCCGCTTACCCGTTTGGCGCCTTGTGCCGAACAGGCTATACTTTGCTCCTGCGCCCCTGCGCAAGATGAACGCGCCTGTCCGGGCGTCGCGCATGGCCGGGCCCGGCGCCTGAGACCCGCCCGCTATCACCGGCGGGCCTTGCCCGCGTGGGAAAGATACGGATGAAGCTATATTGGGAAGTCGCAAAGCGAGCGTTTCAGCGGCAGCTGGCCTACCGCACGGCCAACCTGGCCGGGCTGGTGACCAACGCCTTCTTCGGCTATGTGCGCGCGGCTGTCCTGGTGGCCTTCTTGCAGGGACGTGGAGAGATTGCCGGCTACGATGCCCAGGCGGCGATGACGTATAGCTGGGTCACCCAGGCGCTCATCATGGTGGTAGCGCTGTGGGGTTGGTGGGAGATCGAGACCACGATCAGGACCGGGGATGTCGTCTCCGACCTTTCCAAACCGTTCCCGTACCTCGCCTTCTGGCTGGCCCGCGATTACGGCCGCGCCGCGTACTTCCTGATGTTTCGCGCCCTGCCGATCCTGCTGGTCGGCCAGCTCACCTTCGGGCTCCGCTGGCCGACCTCGCCGCTGAGCTGGGCAGCCCTTGCCCTGAGCCTGGTCCTGGCCATTACGGTGAGCTTCGCCTGGCGCTTCTTACTAAACGTGAGCGCTTTCTGGACGGCCGACGCGCGGGGGATCGGCTATCTGGCCATGGCAGTGATCCTCTTTCTGGGCGGCTTCGCCGTGCCGGTACACTTCTTCCCGCCCTGGCTGCGTGACCTGGCGCTGGCACTGCCGTTTGTGGCGATCACGCAAACGCCGGCCGATGTCTTTCTGGAGCGGGTAACAGGGCTCGCCCTGGCGTCTGCACTGCTCCGGCAGGCGCTGTGGGCCGTGGCACTGCTCGCTGCGGCTCGGGGCCTGCTGGCCCTTGCCATGCGGCGGGTGGTGACCCAGGGAGGATAGGCGGTGCATACTCCCCGAACGCTGTTCGTACTGTACTGGCGGCTCATAGGCGCTCAGGTACGCAGCCAGATGCAGTACAAAGTGTCGTTCCTCCTCAACCTCATCGGCGCATTCATGGCCACGATCATCGACTTTCTTGCCGTGGCCGTGCTGTTTACGCGCATCCCCCATCTGGCCGGGTGGTCACTCGGCGAGGTAGCCTTGCTCTACGGCATGTCGTCCGTATCATTTGCCCTGGCTGAGATGCTCTCGGCGGCACTGGACACGTTTGACACCTATATCGCCCACGGTACCTTCGATCGCGTGCTCAGCCGCCCCCTTGGGGCTTTCTTCCAGGTGCTCACCGAGGATTTTCGCCTGCGCCGCCTGGGGCGGCTCACCCAGGGGACGCTGGTGCTCTGGCTTGCCCTGACGTACCTTGACCTGCGCTGGTCGCCGGATAAGGCTGTGGTCCTCGTGGTGGCCCTGGCAAGCGGCTTTGTGATCTACTCCAGCATACTGGTCATGGGCGCGGTGCTCTGCTTCTGGACGGTGCAGGGGAAGGAAGCGACAAATATCTTCACGTACGGCGGCGACTTTATGACCAGCTACCCACTGGAGATCTACAGCGACTGGCTGCGCCACTTCGTGACGTTTATCGTACCGCTGGCGTTTGTCAACTACTACCCAGCGCTGTACCTGCTGGACAGAACCGATCCCTTTGGTCTTCCTGCCTGGGTGCGGTTGCTCTCGCCCCTGGTAGCCATCCTGCTCGCCCTGCTGGCCTGGGCTGCATGGACGCTTGGCGTGCGCCGGTACCAGAGCACCGGCTCATAGGACGAGCCCTGAACGGATGAAGGGGCTCGCTTACAAGGGAGACGCCGGCGGAGCAAACGCGGCCGCGCAGTGATTAGGAGCACCGGCAATGGCTCTCATCGAGGTCGAGCGATTAGAGAAGCGCTTTCGCGTGGCACGGCATCACCGCGGGCTCATCGGGGCAATCCGGAACCTGTTCGAGCACCGTTACCACGAAGTGCGTGCAGTGGACGGCATTTCGTTCACGGTTGAGCAGGGCGAGATGGTCGGCTTCCTTGGTCCCAACGGCGCGGGCAAGTCCACCACGGTAAAGATGCTCACCGGCATCCTGGTGCCAAGCGCAGGCCGTATCGAGGTCTTGGGCCTGGTGCCCTACCGCAGGCGCACGGAGGTAGCACGGCGGATCGGTGTGGTCTTCGGCCAGCGCACACAGCTCTGGTGGGACCTGCCGCTGATCGAGTCGCTCGATCTGCTGCGCTATATCTACCGTGTGCCGGCCCGGCGCTATCAGGAAAACCTGCGGCGGTTTCGTGAGCTGCTGGAGCTTGATCTGTTCCTGAACACGCCGGTGCGCCAGCTCTCGCTCGGCCAGCGCATGCGCGGCGACCTGGCAGCGGCGCTGCTGCATGACCCTGAGATACTTTATCTTGACGAGCCCACTATCGGCCTCGACGTTGTAGCGAAGCACCGCATCCGTCTGTTCCTGCGAGAGATGAACCGCGAGCGCGGCGTGACCGTGCTGCTGACCACCCATGATATGGCTGATGTCGAGCAGCTCTGCTCCCGCATGATGATCATCGACCGCGGCAAGTTGCTCTACGACGGCGATCTAGAGGGGATCCGGGATCGCTTCGGCACCGAGCGCACGCTGGTGGTAGACCTGGCCGAGGATGAGACCAACGGGCCGCTGCAGGTGCCTCATGCATATGAGGTGCGTGCCGATGGCCCGCGGCGCTGGCTGCGCTTTAGCCGTACCGACACCACCGCTGCCGAGCTTATTGCCGCCGTGGCTGCCCGCTACCGCCTGCGCGATCTCACCATTGAGGAGCCCGATATCGAGACGATCGTGCGCATGATCTACGAGGAGGGTCTAGCGGCAGAGGATCTCTCCCCAGCAGGTCAGGCAACGGGGTAGCGAACGGGTCCAGAGGATCGGATCGGCAGAGCCGAGCCTTACTCTCCCAGGCCGAGCCGGGCGCAGAACCGTTCGAGGAAGGTGTCGGCAGCGACCCCGACAGCTACCTCGCAGTTTGGGGTCACCCGCGTCAGGCCGGACACGTCATCATGCTCAGGGCCATGGGTAAGCAGCTCGACCACGCCGCTCAGGTTCGTGACCGACTGTCCGCGGGCCGCCGCGCTCTCTGTCTCAATAGTGACGAACGCCGGCTCCAGCTGCAGGAGCTCTGGCCAGATCACGCCGGCTACCGTAAGCGGATCGTGCAGCGGACTGCCGCTCAGGCCGGCAGCCAGATCCGCGCGCAGGTAAAACTCAAGGATATCCAGGCAGAACGAGGCCACGGCATCGAACCTCTTAGGAATACGCCGCCGCGTCTCGGCCAGGCGGGAATACAGCTCGGCCGGAAACAGGGCGCGGGTGGTTACGTCGAGGCCGACCATGGTGAGCGGCAGCCCGGCTTCGAAGACGATACGCGCTGCCTCCGGGTCGGCATAGAAGTTGGCTTCGGCGACAGGGGAAACATTGCCAGGCACTCGCGCTGCGCCGCCCATAACAACCAGCCGACGCAGAGCGGGGCCAAAAGCCGGCTCCAGCCGCAGCGCCAGCGCCACGTTGGTGAGCGGCCCGGTAGCAATGAGCGTGACCTCTCCCGGCCGGGCCAGCACCTGCCGGATGAGGAAGAGCGCTGCCGGCTCAGGCTCCGGCGTCCGCCGTGCCGGCGGCAGTTCGACGCCGCCCAGACCGTTCGGGCCGTGGAAGAACGTCGCGGTGGTGAGACGGCGGAGCAACGGCCGCGCCGCACCCCTGGCTACCGGCACGTGCACCGCTCCCGCCAGCTCTAATACTGCCAGCGTATTGCGGGTGGTCTGCTCTACGTCCACGTTGCCGGCCACGGTCGTCACGCCGAGTAGCGCCACCTCCGGGGAGCGCACCGCCAGCAGGAGCGCCAGCGCGTCGTCGATACCGGTGTCTACGTCGAGCAGGATCGGGATAGGCGAGGGCATGCTGCGTCACGCACGGCCGCCCGGGCATCACTCCAGTTGCCGCGCCAGGGCCTCTGGGTCCGTCACCGGCAGCCGGCAAGAATAGTTCTCGCAGACGTACGCCGTGGCACGGCTATCGAGCTGGACGCGCCCTGAGAGCATGGGCAGCCCGGCGACGCGTTCGTCGGGCCAGGCCGGATCACGCAACGCCAGGGCGCGATTGGGCAGATACCGCTGCCAGACGACCTCAAGCAACGCCTGGGTATCGGGCGCGTCGGGCTGCCCCACAATGACGATCTCTTTCGGCGTGGAGAGGCGGAAGTCAAGCGCATTCAAGAGATGCCCGAACGCTCGCCCGTACTGGGCCATGGCCCGCGCCATCCCCTGCAGGACGCGTTCGGCTCGATCGCCCAGAGACGTGTCGCCTGTAAAGACCTCCATGCGGAGCAACGCTTCCACTGCCAGCGAGTTCCCCGACGGTGTCGCGTCATCGTACAGGTGGCGCGGTCGGGCGATCAGCTGCTCGGCGTCGCGGGCGGTGTCATAGAAGCCCTCGATCTCGTCATCCCAGAAGAGATCCAGCATCTGGTCCACGAGCTCGCGGGCATGCTCAAGCCAGGACAGCGCAAAGGTTGCCTCATACAAGGACATGAGCGCGTTCGCATAGGTGGCATAGTCCTCCAGCAGGCCGGGGACCTTGGCGATACCGTCTTTGTATGTATGGAGCAGGCGGCCATTCCGGCGCATGGTCGAGAGCACGAAGCGGGCATTGCGCTCGGCAAGGTCGCGGTACTGCAGGCGGCCGAGCGGTCCGGCGGCCTCGGCAAAGGCGCGCATCATCAGTCCGTTCCAACTCGCCAGCACCTTCTCGTCGCGACCCGGCTTCACGCGCTGCTCGCGCGCCTCGAAGAGCTTTCGACGGGCGCGCGCCAGGATGTCATGGAGTTCGGACTCGGAGATGCCCAGCAGATGTGCCACCACATCATCGTCCCGCGGCACGTGTAGGATGTTCTTTCCCTCGAAGTTGCCACGTTCGGTGATGTTGTAGTACAGCAGCACGACGCGCGCTTCTTCTTCATCCAGAAGCGAGCGCACCTCGTCGGGCGTCCACAGGTAGAACTTGCCTTCCTCGCCCTCGCTGTCGGCGTCCTGGGTGGAATAGAAGCCGCCCTCCGGAGAGGTCATCTCCCGCATAACGTACTCCAGTGTCTCCTCGCAGATGCGGCGGTAGAGCGGGCGGCGAGTAAGCTGCCACGCCTGGAGGTACACGCGGGCGAGCTGGGCGTTGTCGTACAGCATCTTTTCGAAGTGCGGCACAAGCCACACGGCGTCGGTGGAATAGCGGTGGAAGCCCCCACCGAGCTGGTCGTAGATGCCGCCCCGTGCCATGCGCTCGAGCGTGAGTTCGACCATATGCAATGGCTGGGGGTCGCGGGTGCGCGCGTGTGTGCGCAGCAGAAATTCCAGGTTCATCGGCTGCGGGAACTTGGGGGCGTCGCCAAAGCCACCGTAGGTGGCATCGAACTCGGAGGCCAGGCCGGCGTAGGCGCTGTCCAGGATCTCTGTGGTCAGCGCGGTCTCTGGAGGCCGCTCGATGCGGGCCTGGAGGAACGCGCGCACCTGCTCGGCCTGCCGGAGCACCTCATCCTTGCGCTGGCGGTACGCCTCCGCCACAGCCAGCAGCACCCGCTTGAAGCCCGGCATACCACCGCGGTCTTCGGGCGGAAAGTACGTTCCGGCATAGAACGGCACGCCGTCAGGTGTGAGGAACACGGTCATCGGCCAGCCACCATGCCCGGTCATGGCCTGGACAGCCTCCATGTAGAGGCTGTCCACGTCCGGCCGCTCCTCGCGGTCAACTTTAATATTAATGAAGTTTTCGTTCATGATCCGGGCGATCTCAGGGTCCTCGAACGACTCGCGCTCCATGACGTGGCACCAGTGGCAGGCCGAGTAGCCGATGCTCAGCAGGATCGGCTTGTCCTCACGCTTGGCGCGCTCGAACGCCTCAGGACCCCAGGGATACCAGTCAACGGGATTGTCCGCGTGCTGGAGCAGATAGGGGCTCGTCTCGTGGATCAAACGGTTTGGCATCGCCGCCTTCTTTCTGGCTGCCGTGCACAGGGTAGCATCACGCGTGGCACGGCACTCCGCGCGCGATTATATCCCACCGGCGCGAGAGACGAAGTACCGACGTACCGCGCAGACGGGTACGTGCGACTGGCAAACATAGTACTTTTGGCCTGGAGAAACCCGACAGAAGTACCAAATATGTTCGCACTGTGCGCTCTTCCGGCATGATAGGTATGCGCACCGGAGAGGTGCGGGCATCGAGCCGGGCACAGCTCGATGCCCAGAACGACCGGACAGGTCACCTAAACTTTTCAAGGAGGCATCCTGCATATGGCACGTGTGTACGCTTCGCTGATCCGCTTTGGCACGCTTGCGCTGATCCTGGCCGGGCTGGCCGTCGCCGGCGGCGCCGGCTTCCGCTGGTAAGCCTGCCACTCGTAGTGCATGTAGGAGGCCTGTCGGATCTGGTCAAGGGCGACGGGCCTCCTGCAGCGGACGGATTCCTGCCGGCAGACAGGCAAGGCGGTGGGGAGAAGGGATAGGAGCATCGCCATGCGCGAAGGCATTCGCTGGTAAGGAGCTTAAAGCCAGGGGCCGGGCCCCCATCGGTTGTCCGGCCCCTGGCTGGGTCTGTGGCACCATCCTTGACCCCACCCAAGAGGGTGGCGCATTTCCTGTCCCCGGGTTCCTCGTGGCAAGATGTCTTTGAGAGCTTTCCGCAACGCAGCACACCCTGGTAAATCCTCTGGGAGCGCGCAGGGCGCTTTGAGACGTTCGCCATGTTCTTTTTAGGATCTGCCCTTTTGTCGCTCCTCCTCGCTGTACTGGTCAACCGCGGCACTACATTGGCCGGTGTCAAGCGGCCATGCCGGGTGGAACTCCTTGGCGCGGCGTTGGTTCCACGCGTCCTCTTCGCTCTTCCGCCCCTCGCCCCGGTGCTGGCGCAGCCTGCGCCTGGCCTGCCAGTGGCGTGGGGGAGTGCACTCTATATCCTATCCTTCCTGCTTGCCGGCCTTTTCATCTGGTATAATCGCCGCACGGCAGGCTTTGAGTTGCTCGGACTGGGCCTTTTTTTAAACGCGCTGGTGATCGTCGCGAACGGTGGCCACATGCCGGTGGATCCTGGTGCGATGGCCGCAGCGGGCATCCTCCACATTCTTGAACGGGAACTCGCCGCCGGGCTCTGGTCGACCTTTACGCTGCGGACGCCTCAGACCCCGCTGTGGTTCCTGGGCGATATCATTCTGTTCCCCATACCGTTCCGCGAGCCGGTGATCATCAGCGTTGGGGACATTGCTATTGCCCTGGGGCTCCTGCGCTACTTCAACCCATGGGTCTCGCTCGCAGTGCTCTGGACGTGCCTGCCGAAGGCTGGGACACTGCGTGAGCGCCAATAATACGCCGGCCAATCGCACGCGCGCCTACGTGCTCAGCATCCTTGCCGGGGGCATCCTCATTACGCTGCTAGCAGCCCTGGCTCAGGTGGGGCCGCACGAGCAGCCAAAGGCCCTGCCATGGTTACTGATGGCTCTGTTCCTCGGGGCGCTGGCGACGGAGTCGCGGCCGGTGCAGACGGCCTCCGGCCCGGAACTCACCGTCGTTTCAGCGCTTTTCGTGGCCGCCATTCTCCTCACCGGTGGGGTGCTGGGCCCCGCCGCGGTGTGCGCCGGCACTGCGCTTGCCGAGATCTTCGAACGGCGCCCGCCGGTGCGCATCGCCTTCAACGCCGCGCAGTATTTGATCGCCAGTGCCCTCAGCGCCAGCATCTACGAGCTCTTGATCGAACGTCGCGGGTATAACTGGCACGCCGCGCTGCTCGACCCGAGCAATCTGCCGGTGCTGGCCGCGGTGATTACGTCGTATTTCCTGCTCAACTCCGGTCTGGTCTCAGGGGTCATTGCGCTCGACCAAGGCTTGCCGTTCTGGCAGGTGTGGCGCCAGGCCCACAATGACATCCGCGCCCAGTACCTGGCAATGGTGTCCCTGGGCGTGATCATGGCCCTGCTCTGGCAGCTTGCGCCCTGGACGTGGTTGCTCGTTGTCCTGGTGGTCGGCGTCGTCCATCTGTCGTTCGCACAGGCTGAGCATCTGCGCCAGCGTAGCGAGGCGCTGGCCGCCGTGTCTGCTGAAAGCGAGCGGCTCCGGGCTGCTGCCGAAGAGCACCTGCGTATGGTGTCGATGGTGTACCGTTCCAGCGTCGAGCTCGTGGGCGCGCGGGAAGCGGAGGCAGTGCCGCGCGTGCTGGTCGATATTGCGGCGCGGGCATTTAACTTTGACTCGGCCGCGGTCTTCCTCTTCGGGCAGCAGTCCACCGAGGAGGTGCGTCTGGCGGCTTCCTGGTCGCTCTTGCCCCAGGATGAGCGGGTGCTCGCGCGCGTGCTGAGTGATCCGTCTCTCCACGAGGGTCTGCGCCGCGGCGAGACGATCTTTTATAACGCCGGGCCGGCGCAGGGCGGGGATGGACGCGCGCCGGCAGGACCGGTCTCGGCAGCGGTTCTCGTCTCCACGTCGCTACTCGAGGAAGCGCTCCGCTGGCAGACGATCATCGGTCTTCCGCTGCTGGCGAGCGAGACGTTGTTCGGCATGTTTGTCGCCGGTTACACGACCCGCCGCGAGCTGGACCTGCAGGACCGACAGCTCCTTGGCATCCTGGTACACCAGGGAGCGCAGGCGCTGCTGCGTCTGCGCCTGGCGCGCGAGGCTGCCGAGGTGGAGACGCTACGCGAGGTCGATCGAGCGCGCACCCAAATCCTGGCCACTGTCTCACATGAGCTGCGTTCGCCCCTCCAGGCGGTAGCCGGGTATAGCGAGGTGCTCTGCGAGCAGGAGCTTTCTCCCCAGGAGGTGCGCGAGATCGCTCGGCAGATCTATGTTGGGGCACAGCGCCTGAAGTACCTAGTGGATGATATTGTGACCTTCTACCGCCTGGGGTCCGGCGCGTTCCGGATCTTCCCCGAACGCCTGGAGCTCCCGCCGGTGCTGCATGAAGCAGTAGCGCAGGTCCAGGCCGCCACAGCAGGGACACGGCCGCTGATCGAGGTCTCGATTGCTGAGCCGCTTCCGTGCGTCTACGCCGACCGTATGCGGGTGCTCCAGATTCTGACGAACCTTCTCTCGAATGCCGTGAAGTTTTCACCCCCCGGCGCTCCGATCCAGCTATGCACGCACGCGGAGGGAGACTGGGTGAAGCTGGTGGTCAAGGATCACGGCATTGGCATTCCGGCGGAAGACCTCCCCCACATCTTTGAGCCCTTCTACCGCACCAGGCAGAGTGAGCAGCGTCGTATCCAGGGGACAGGGCTGGGCCTCGCGATTGTCAAGCGGCTGGTGGAGCTCCAAGGGGGACGTATCGAGGTGCACAGCACAGTCGGCGTCGGCAGCACGTTTATGGTCTGCCTGCCGGTCGCGGTTCCACAGCCCCAGCACACCTGATTGACAGCAGCTTCCCGCTTCGCTACACTCATCGTATTAGAACTTTCGTTCGAAAAGGACTTTCGTGCAGCGAGGTGTCTGATGAGCGAGCGCAGGGCGCTTCTCCGTCTCATCGATGCCGGGTTGAACGCGCAGCAGATCGCACGCCTGGTGGAGCTGCGGCGTACGTGGCGCCGGCGCGGTCTAGGCAGTTCCGGCGCGGTCGAGGCTGATCTTGACCTCTCGCGGGTCCTGTTCGTCCGCTGGCTAGTGCAACACGGGATGCTCAGTGACTTCCCTGCACCAGAATGACAAGCCGCCTGGCGCTGCATCGTACCTAGGTGCCTACGTACCTGGCTCTATGGACCGGCCGCGCAGCCAGGCCAGCCACTTCGGCCAGTAGCCGGTCGCACCCAGCGGGGTCGGTGTTGGGGTCGGTGCCGGCGGGGGAGTAGGGGTCTGCTCACGCACGATCACCACGGCGACGTCCCCGGGACGGATCATATTGAGCTTCTCGCGCGCGGCACGTTCGATGTACTCGTCGGTCTGGTAGTACGTGATCTGCGCGGTGAGCTCCGTGCGCTCCTCCTGGAGCCGGCGGATCTCGGCGCGAATAGCCTCGGCACGCTGCTCGATCCGCTGCTCGAGAATACTCTGCTGCACAAACCCATAAAAGAGCAGCACCGCCGGGACAAACACTGCGAGCATGACCAGCCGGGCTCGGGAAAGTGCCGGAAGTGGAAGCCGCACGCCATTGCCCTCCATACTCCATGGGGCTTCTCCTCATGGTCCCCACGAGAGCCCCGAGGTTGCGTCGATCGCCGCATTCCGGGTGATCTGGCGATGCTGAAATTTCCCCTCCTCTAGCCCATCGAGCTCGGTCACCCAGAGCTCGAAGCTCCCGGTCTGTGCCGAGAGATAGGCCAGATACCGGCCGTCCGGCGACCACGCCGGGGCACGGCACACCCCAGCCTGGGTCACCCGAACCCGGCCTGTTCCATCGGCGTTCATGATATAGATATCCGTCTTCCCGCGCTCGCGCATCGCGAAGGCGATGCGCGAGCCGTCGGGAGACCACGCCGGATCGTACTTATGCTCATCGCCGGTGGTAATCTGGCGGCGCTGGCCGGTCTGCGTATTGCCGATGAAGAGCTGCCCCACCCCGTTGACAAAGGCCATAAACAGAAGCCGGGCTCCCTCCGGGGAGTAGCTCGGCGAGTCCATGCCGCCCTGGAAATCGGGCATGCTGAACCATAGCCGCCGCCCGGTGCCGTTAATGTTCATCTGCCAGATCATGAGGTCGTGCGTCGTCTCTTCCGCCAGGTAGACCAGCCGAGTGCCATCCGGGGAGAACCCGGGTCGAAAGCTCCAGTTTGAGCGCAGCAGGTCGCGCCGGTCATTCTGGGTGAGCTGGCGCGGGTTGGACGCATCGGCCTGCATGATCCAGATATTCGAGGCATTGGGGGCCAGCTTGACCAAGGCGATGCGCGACCCGTCGAAGGACCAGGAGGGCTGGCGGCTCACCCGATCGTCGGTCAACTGGCGCGCCGACTTCCCTTCGTAGACCCAGATATTAGCATCAGAGACGAAGAGCAGCCGGCCGGGGAGGCCGGGCGCGTCGCGCACCGGCTGGGGATTAGGCTGCGGTGTGGGCTGCCCCGGCTCGGCCACAGGCGGCCCGACATCCGCGCTGCGCGCGGCCAGGCGCGCCAGCACCGCCTCGCGCAGGCGTGCCTGCATAGCCTCGCGCACGCCACAGCCGACCGCCAGAAACGGCGCGGCGGTTCCCCGGAAGAGTGCACGTCGACGAGTAACGCGGAACGTCGGCATGGTAGACCTAATGCGCTGTGACACGCAACCCAAACGTGTGAAGCTCACCTACCACTAAGTGGCTGCAGGTGTCGTGGTCTGTACTGCGACAGGCTGGGGCTGGGTAAGGCGGCGCGCCAGAGGGGCCTCGCTCAAAAAAGCAACCATCCGCTCGACCGCCGCGGCCACGGCAGCCGGATCACTCGTATCGACGAGGAGCGCATCCGGGGCATCCGGCGTCACCGGTTCGAGACGCCCACGCATGTTCGTGTAGACCTCCCAGCCGGCATCTGACAAGAACGTCTCAACACCCGGCCGGCCGCGCGCGGTGAGCCGCTCTCGTACCACCTCCTCTGGGGCAGTGGTCTGCACCACAAGCGCCGCGCCACCGACCCGTGCAGCGATACCGGCGGCACGGGCGCGTGTCCAGGCGCTCAGGTTCGTGGCGTCGAAGATCACCGGATAGCCCTCAGCGACCAAGTAAGCGATCAGGGCATACGCCGCTTCATAGACAGTGCGGCTCTCCCGTGCGCTATAGTCAGGCTGTGGAAAGAGCAGCTTGCGCAGCGCGTCACTGCGTAGCACAATCGCCCCGCTGCGCTCAGCCGCAAGCTGAGCCAGGTGTGACTTACCAGTGCCAGGCAGGCCGCTCATGATCACCAGCCGTCCCGCACGCCGGCCGAACGGCACGCCGCCGGGGCCGGTGCGCTCCGCCGGTTGACCGGCAACCGCCTCAGCCTGCCCATTCCCCAGCCGGCCCTCGCCCATCGTCGGTCACCAGACCGCCCTGTACAGCATTGTGTCCTGCCCTATCGGCGCCCGCCCCCACTCACACACCTGTACATCACGATAGTCGGACCGCCCTTATCGTGTCAACATCGCCCGATGGAATTCCCCCACAGCATCGAGAGGACCTCACGAGCGACACGACGGTCATCCCAGGGGAGCTTCTGATCGCCGTAAATGATGCATTGCTCATGCCCCTTCCCAGCCAGGAGGACGGTGTCCCCGGGCTGGGCGCGGCGTATAGCCTCCTCGATCGCAGCGCGCCGGTCGGGGATACACACGAACTGCTCTCCTTCCTGCGCGCCGGCGCGCACGGCACCGGCTGCAATATCACGCAGGATCTGCTCGCGGTCTTCGAACCGTGGGTCCTCGTCGGTGAGCACAAAGAAATCGGCCAGGCGCGCTGCCACCGCGCCCATCGCCGGTCGCTTGGTGACGTCGCGCTGTCCGGCGCTGCCGAAGACCACAATCAGCCGGCCCGAGGTCAGCGGCCGCAGCACGGTAAGCACCTTCTCCAGGCTGTCGGCAGTGTGCGCGTAGTCCACCACGACGGTGAAGGGCTGCCCGGCCTGAATGAGCTCCATACGCCCCGGCACCCGCGGAGCGTCGGCCAGGCTGCGCGCCAGCGCCTCTAGCGACACGCCAAGCACTGCGCAGGCCGACAGCGCGGCGAGACAGTTCGCCACGTTGAACTCACCTATGTATGGCGTCGTAACCTCGACGCGACCCCATGGGCTCTCCACAACGAACTGCGTCCCGCCGCCCGAGAGCCTGATGTCCCGCGCCCGCACCTCGGCATGGCCGCGAACGCTATACGTCACGACCGGGGCAGCCGCAGCGGCCCGAAAGGCAGCGGCATGGGCATCATCTGCGTTGATCACGCAGGCACGAGGAACGCCTTTATCCGGCGCCTCGCCGACCATGCGAAAGAGCCGTGTCTTGGCCGCCACGTAATTCTCCATCGTGCCATGAAAATCCAGATGCTCCTGCGTAACGTTGGTCATGACCGCCACATCAAAGGCGCAATCCACCAGCCGGTCCAGCGCCAGCGCATGCGACGTGGCCTCCAGAGCCACGTACTGCACACCGGCAGCAACCATGCGCGCCAAAAGGCGCTGCACATCCAGTGACTCAAGCGTGCTCTGGCGGGTGAGGTTGTCCTCCCAGCAGGGTCCGATCTTGAACTGGACCGTCGTGGCCATACCGGTGACGTACCCGGCAGCCTCCAACAGATGGGCGATCAGAGTCGTGGTCGTCGTCTTGCCGTCGGTGCCGGTGATCCCGATCAGGCCCAGATGCTGTGAGGGAAAGCCGTAGAAGCAGGCCGATAGGTGTGCCAACGCACTGCGCGCATTCGAAGTAATCAGGAACGGCACGACGTGTGGCAGTTCGAGAGCGTGCTCGGCCACAACGGCGACCGCCCCGCGCTCAAGCGCTTGAGGAACGTACAAGTGCCCGTCTGTGGCAAAGCCCTTCCACGCCACGAAGAGATCGCCGGGTTGCACCTGTCGCGAGTCATAGGCTAGGCCGGTGACTTCCACGTCGGCAAAGCCCCGCACCTCCACCGGCTGGTGGCGTTGCAGGTAGCTGGTGAGCTGGCGAAGCTGCATCGAGTGCCCAGGCATAGTAACGTAGGCCTGCACGAGAGATCACTCCTGAGGTCCCAGGGGTGCAGGAGGCTGCACCTGCAATCGCTGGGCCAGCTCGACCAGGGCGGCCCACGTCGCCTCCGGCAGCGGGATACCGGTGCGGCTGCGCTCGATGCGGCTGCGCTCCTCCGGCTCGCCGGGTAGGAGCACTTCACTCACTCCCGGCGCGGGCGGTACCGCCTTGACCGTCGCCAGCGCCGCAGCGACGGCCTCAAAGTACGCCTCGCGCTCGCCGAAAGCTGCCGGATCGATCGCCAGCAGGAAGACCCCGCCGATCGATCCCTCGCGCCTTGCCCCACTTAAGCCACCGAGCAGGGCAGCCACCAGGGAGAGGCCATAGCCCTTGTGTCCGCCGAAGGTAAGTAGCATGCCGCCGCTGTAGAAGTCCTCGACGTTCGTGCTCGGCCGGCCCTGAGCGTCGACAATCAGCCCCGGCGGGAGCGGAGCTCCCTTGGCACGGGCCACCTGCAGCTTCCCCTCGGCGACGGTGGTCGTAGCGAAGTCTACTACTACCGGCGGACGGCTGCCTGCGGGAATGCCAATGGCCCAGGGGTTAGTGCCGAGCACGCGCTGGGCCCCGCCGTAAGGCGGGGCATGGCCGGAGTTCGGACCCAGGCTGCCCACCGTCAGCTGCGCGATGAAGCCACGCCGCGCCGCCTCCTCCACATAGGCTCCCAGCCGCCCAATATGGCCACAGCGGCGCAGAGCCACGCCGGCCATGCCGCTCTGCGCGGCCTTGCGCAGGGCGGTCTCGAGGCCAAACCACGCCGTATAGTGGCCGAAACCGCCTTGGCCATCGATCAACGCCGCCGTCGTCGTCTCATGGACCACGGTCGGGCGCGCTGCCGGGTGCAGCATGCCGCGCTGGATCGCCCCAATGTACGCCGGCACGCGCAGGATACCGTGTGAGTCATGGCCGGTCAGGTTGGCATCGATCAAATGGTGGCTGACATACGCAGCGATATCCTCCGACGTGCCGGCAGCAACCAGGAGCGCCTTAGCGAATGCCCCGAGCTCCGACGCGGCAAAGCGCAGCTCATCCGGCATAGAGCCTCCCTTCCGTGATCTCCTGGACTGGTGGGGATAGTCTACTGATGTGTGCGCATCTACGCAATTTTTATTCTGTCGATTATCGCTCAACCTCGCGCCTCAGCAGCGCTAACGCGGCGCTGGCCACTCGGCTTCACCGGCGCGGGCTCAATGACCGGCGCCGGCTCGCCGGCCTCCACCATGCGCCGGATCAGCCGCTCCCGCAGCACTGCGGCAACCTCCTGGTGCGACTGCAGGCCGATCAGGTTCTGTAGCTCGTACGGATCGGCCTCAAGGTCGTACAAGTACTCCTCGACGTAGCGCTCAGAGCCGGGGTCACGGCCCCCGTGCTTCTCCGGGGCAGTCACGCCGTACTTCCAGCGCCGCGTGCGCACGGCCCGCCCCACCTGGGCCTCACTGATCTGGATGAACACATCGTCGGGCCAGTCGGCCGCCCGGCCGCGCAGCAGCGGCAGGATCGAGCGTCCCTGCATGTCCGACGGGATAGGCAAACCTGCTGCATCGAGCAGCGTGGGCGGCAGATCGATCAGGCTGATCAACTGGCGCACCTGTCCGCCCCCGTCGAAGCCGGGGCCTTGCAGCGCCGCCGGAATACGAATCGACGCCTCATGGCAGGAGCGCTTGTACTCGGCGTTGCGCGTGCGGAAATGGTTACCGTGATCGCTGGTAAAGAGCACGATCGTATCGTCGAGCAGTTCCAGGCTACGCAGCGCGTCCAGCAACCGGCCGAGCGCCTCATCCAGCCGTTTGACCATGCCATAGTAACCGCCCAGGTGGCGGTGCGCGGAGCCCCCCAGCGCGGCCAGGTCGGGCGGCATCCAGCGACCGGTGTAGCGCTCGCGGTAGCCATCCGGCGGTGGATAGTCATCCAGATGATTCTGTTGATGGGGCTCCAGGTACGAGACAAACAGGTAGAAGGGATCGTCCTTATGCGCGTGAATGTAGCGGATCGCCGCGTCGGTGAGTGCATCGACGCGGTAGCCGGGTAAGAAGACCGGCTGATTATCATTGTCGTAGACGATGGTACGGTATGGCTCGGAGGTGTGCTCCAGGGCGTTGGCAGCCAGCCAGAACTCGTAGCCCCCGCGGCGCGGCGCGGTCACCGGCTCCTGAGCGGCGAGGTGCCACTTGCCGATACACCCGGTGGCATAGCCTGCGGCGCGAAAGTGATGGGCCAGGGTCTGCATGGTTTCGGGAAGCGGGATGCCGTTGCGCCAGACTCCATGGCGGTTCTGGTACTGGCCGGTCTGCAGGCATGCCCGCGCTGGCGCGCAGACCGGCTGGCAGGTGAAGCAGTAAAACAAATGTGTACCACGCTGGGCCATACGGTCAAGATTGGGCGTGAGCTCCAAAGGATTACCGTGCAGCCCCATCGTATCCCAGCGTTGCTGATCGGTGAAGAAGACCACAACGTTCGGCCGGTCCGAACGCTTCCGTGCCATAGCCCGCTCCCTCAAGGCGATTGAAGTGGAGTTACGGTGCTCTCCTCCCGGCCGCGGCAGCCGGGCCGGGGAGAGACGGCGAAGAAGGCGAGGCCGGCAGTTCCGCCAGCGCCTGCTCCATCCGTCGCAAAGCCTCCTGGATGTTCTCCAGCGAGTTGGCGAAGGAGAGGCGCAGGTAGCCCTCACCGGCTTCGCCAAAGGATGTGCCCCAGAGCACTGCCACGCCGGCACGCTCGAGCAAGTACGTGGCCAGGTCACGCGACGTGCGCCCACCGATGCAATAGCTCATCACATTGGGGAAGGCATAGAATGCCCCCTCTGGGGCGACACACGTGACACCCGGCAGACGGTTCAGCCCGGCGACAATGGCTTCACGACGCCGGGCGAACTCCGCCACCATGCGCTCGACAGCGTCCTGCGGCCCCTCCAGGGCAGCGATGGCGGCTATCTGTATGAAGCTGGCCGCGCAGGAGGTGCAGTTCACCTGCATCAGCGCCAGCTTCTGCGCGATCTCCGGCGTGGTCACGCCGTAGCCCAGCCGCCAGCCGGTCATGGCGTAGGTCTTAGAGAAGCCATCGAGCAGGATGGTCTGCTGTGCCATGCCCGGCAGCGCGGCGATCGACACGTGTTCGGCGCCATAGAGAATACGGCTGTAGACCTCATCAGAGAGGACAATAATGGGCCGCCCTTGGACCAGCGCCGCAATGCGTTCGAGGTCGGCCCGCGTCAGCACGCCCCCCGTCGGATTGCTCGGCGAGTTCAGGATCAGCATGCGCGTGCGCGGGGTCAGCTTCGCCGCCAGCTCGTCCAGGTCCAGGCGAAAGCCTTTCGACTCCAGCAACTGGTACGGGACAGGGGTCGCCCCGGCGAAGCGCACGGCTGAGGCATAGATTGGAAAGCCGGGGTCGGGCACAAGCACTTCATCGCCCGGCCCGGCGCAGATCATGATGCTGTAGAAGATGATCGGTTTGGCCCCGGGCGTGACCACGATCCCATCAGGCGATGGCTCGAAACCGCGCGTGCGCGCGATATAGCGCGCAATGGCCTCGCGCAGCGGAAGCAACCCCGGCGTCGGGCCATAATGGGTGTAGCCGTCGTGGAGCGCCCGCACCGCAGCCTCGACGATATGGGGCGGCGTAGCAAAATCGGGCTCACCGATCTCCAGGTGAATAATCGAACGCCCCTGGGCTTCCAGCGCCTTGGCCCGTGCCAGCACCTCGAAAGCCGACTCTGTGCCCAAACGGCTGACCCGCTCCGCGAATTGCATCGGTTACTTCTCTCCCACCCAGACAGCCCAACGGTGCGTGAAGCACAGCTCGCCGTTCTCCCAGCGCGGCTGCAAGCCGGCGCGGTCATCCGCCATGGTCTCGAGCAGCATCTGCCGCAGGCGCTCCAGCCGCTCGCCGGTGACGTGGGCAACGCGTGCCCACTCCGCAAGGGTACGTGGTATCTCGATGCGTTCGATAGCAACGACGCGCAGGCCGGCCGCGTGCAGGAGCGCCTGCATCTGCGAGTCCTTCAGTGACGTGGTATGCGTCGGATCACGAAAGCGCTCCAGCGCGTTCATTGCGGCCTGGCGTTCGTCTTCTTCCGGCGCATAGTGATCCCCGATCACCACGCGGCCCCCGCGCCGGCAGACCCGCACCGCCTCGCGCAGGACAAGGAGCGGCTGCGGCAGGTGGTGCACCACTGCCCGTGCCGTCACAATGTCAAAGCTCTCGTCGGCAAACGGCAGGCGCTCGATATCGCCCAGCACAAACTGCGTCTGCGGCAAATTCCGCTCGACGCGCAGCCGCCGCGCCTGCTCCAACATCGCCGGCGTGATATCGATCCCGGCGACCCAGGCACCGCGCGCTGCCAGAGCAAAGGCGATAAAGCCCGGGCCGCAGGCCAGGTCGAGAGCACGCCGACCCGGGCGCGCCCGGGCCAGCTCAGCCATGAGGTCATGCGTGGCACGGTCCGTCATGGCCTTGCTGCGGGTGAACTCATCCGCCGTAGCAGTGAACTGCTGCCGGATAGCCTGCTTGTATCCGCTCTCTCCCCCGCCATCCGACATCATTATGTGTTCCTTCGTAAAGCCCGCGTAAAGCCCGCAGCGCTTTCCAGGTGCTCTTATGCCTTGTCTCTTCACATCCCACGAATTCACGCTGGCGTCCGTTGAGGGAAGGTACCTCAGCGTCGGCGCTCGACCCCGGCCAGCGCTCCGTTCGCGGGCGGTGGCGGCGTGACGGCACCTTCCGGTTCGATACGCACGCCGGGCTGCGGCCGCGGGAAGATGATCCGGTGCGCGCCGGCGGCAGTCAGCGGCTCAATCAGCGTATGAGGTTCAGGGTGCAGCGCAATAATCGTCCCGCCCTGCCCGGCACCGGCCAGCTTGGCTCCCCAGGCCCCGTGGGCCAGCGCAACCTTGATCAGCCGCTCGTTCTCGGGGCCTGAGCCGCCCAGGCTGCGCTGGATCTCATGGTTCTCGTTCATCAGCGTACCAAGCCGTGGCCAGTCCTTCAGGAGGATCGCTTTCTTTCCCTCACGGGCCAGCCTGGCGATCGTAATATACGCCTCCACCACCTCGCGGTCGCCTTCCAGCCAGCGCTCGCGGATCGGCTTGTGCACCGCACCTGATGACCGCTGCACGCCGGTGTGCGCCAGGATCACCGGCGGCATTTCCACACCCCGCTCGTGCAGCGGCTCGACCGTAGCATACGGCTCTGAAAAGACCTCGCGGTAGAACTCTTTATCCCGAAAGTCCATGAAGTTCAGGCCACCGAACGTGGCCATGTACTGATCCTGGTAGCCGCAGACGATGCCAATGTGATTCAGCTCGATCGAGCGGGCCAGCTCAGCGAAATGGTAGAGGTTGGTGCGAATATTCAGGAACTCATGCACCGCCCGCAGCGCCGCGACCAGCAACGCCGTGGAGCTCGACAGTCCGGCGGCGATGGGCACATCGCTCCAGCAGCGCAGGTGCGCCTTCAGACCAAACAGCCGCTGCGAGGCAATGACGGCGCGCAGGATATCGAAATGGTCGCCTTGAAGCTGCAAATCGCTGCGCTGCCTGATCTCGATCTGTCCCTGGTCAGATTCCAGGATCAGGCGATCGCACGGCTCGATCGAGACATAGGCGCGCTCCACGGTGGAGCAGGAGATCACACTGCCACCATACATATCGCTGGGGTTACCGATGATCCCGGCGCGGCCGGGCGCAGAGGCGATGATCATACCGGTCACTCCAGGGCCTTCTGCTCCAGGTACTGCCGCAACAGATAGCCGTACTTTTCGTCCGAGATGGCAAAGTCAACGAACGCTTTGAAATACGTCTCGAAGCTGCCGATATCGTAGCGGCGCTCGGTTTCGTTCAGTAACACACACCGTGCCGAGCGACCCTGCTTGAGCAGGACACCAATCGAGTCGGTGAGCCAGAGCTCCCCGCTCTTCCCCGGCAGAGTCAGCCGGATAGCCTCGAAGATCGAGCGGTCGAAGATATAGCGCGGCACAATGGCCAGATTACTCGGGGCACTGGCCGGATCGGGTTTCTCGACCACGTCCTCGATCTCGAACTGCATGGCATCGCCGGGAGGCAACGGGCCTTTCGGCTTAACGATGCCGTATTTATAGACGTCTTCCGGCGGGACACGTTCCACGGCCATAGTGCAGGCGGTGCCATTCATCAGGTGGCTGACCATCATACGGCGCAGCAAATTGACACGCCCATCGCTTTTGATGATCGTATCGCCAAACGCGACGACGAACGGTTCGTCGCCAACGAACTCCTGCGCCAGGCGCACCGCGTCGGCCGGTCCCGTCTGCGTGCTCTGCCGGGTGTAGTAGAACGTCATAGTGCTGCGCGCGTACGCCAGCTCGCGTTGCAGCTCAACGTTTCCGCTCTCGACGAGGCGGCGCTCCAGGTCCGGGTCTGGGTCGAAGTGGTCCTCGATCGAGGTTTTCTTGCGGCCAGTGACGAACAGAATATGTTCGATCCCGGCGGCCTCCATCTCCTCGACCACATACTGCACCGCCGGCTTGCGGCCGACCGGCAGCATTTCTTTCGGCTGCGACTTCGTCAGCGGGAGGAGGCGCGTGCCCAGGCCGGCTACGAGGATGACCGCCTTGCGTATCGGCGTGCCCGTCATATGGTGCGCTGCTGTACGCACAGCCCAACGCTCCTCTCGTGCTCCATGCACGCCCGCAGATGCTCAACCACCCCGTAGATGCTCAACCACCCCGTAGATGCTCAACTACAAGGAGGCTGTGTGGCATGCACCATACCACACGCCGGTGCGACGGGGCAACTGAGATGGAGTGAGAGGTGATGTGCCTGGGGCTCCCCTGCATCGAGGAGCGACGCAGCCCGGCAAGAGGGTGGAACCGCCGGCGCCGTTGCGGGCTGCCGCGAATTGCAAAGGCTCTAGAGCGCCGGCAGGCCGGTCCCTCTCACGGGTCCCCTCTCCGAAGCGGCGTACCATCCCCACCTGCACTACGGCGCACGCACCCCTACGCCAGGAGCGCAAGCACTTCGTGGAGCGTTGAGATCACCGCTCCGCGCCACTCACACGCGTCCGGCCGGCCATCCATGAGCAGGTGGTCCCATGGCACACGCAACAGCACCGCCCGCATCCCCAGCCGGGAAGCGCCGGTGAGCTCGTGGCTGCCGCCGTCGCCAACGTACAGGCACTCTGCCGGCTCCACGCCCAGCGTTGTGCACGCCAGCCGGTAGATCCGAGGGTCTGGTTTCTTCACGCCTGCGACACAGGAGAAGATCGGTACATCGATCAGTCCGGCAAACGGCAACTCCGCCCAGAGGCGGGGCCCCTCAGCGCCGCAATCACTGATAAGGCCGAGGCGAATGCCTCGCGCCTTGAGTTGTGCCAGCGTACCGGCCGCATCCGCACGCGGCTGCGCAATCGTGCGGATAGCCTGCCAGCGCAGCTCAGCCGCCGCACGAATGTGCTCGTTCGGCGCTGCCACGCCCAGCGTATGGCAGATGTACGCGATGTTCTCCTCTGCCGTGGCGAACTCCCCCACGTTTCGAGCGAAGGCAGTGTCGCTCCACAGCCGCGCGAACGCCTCCCGCGGCACTCCCACTGCGTCGGCCATTCCGGCCAGCATCTCGGCGTACTGCGCCGCAGTGAAGTTCTCAACCAGCGTACCGAAAAGATCAAAGATGACGGCGCGGCAGGTCATGACGGAGCAAGCAAGCACTCGCCGCACAGACCACGAAAGCGCGGGTCTTCGCAGCGAGAGCGGAAGATTCGCCCGCACACCTGGCAGCGATCGGAGTGGTACGCCCGCGCTGCAGCAGAGAGCACCTCATCGTCCGTCGCCCCCAGCGCCTTCGCCCGCTGCACGCGCGTGCGGAGATTGACGGCAGCGGCCTGATAAGCGCGGCTTCCGGGGAAGAGCCGCGCCGCATCCTGCGCTTCCTGGACACGCACGAAGGCCGCGCGCGCCAGCGTGACATGCTCAAGCGCTTCCTCGAGCGTCTCCGCTAGGGGCCAGGCGAAGGGCGTGCCGTGCAACTGCCGGGGTATCACGTGTCACCCCTCCCAGATGTGTGCAGGACAGGCTACTGCCGGAAGAACAACAAGTACAACACCTGAAAGCCGGTGTACGCAAGCACGACAAGGCAGATCAGCAGACTGATGGCCATCACTGCCTTGACCTGGGTATCCGTCACTGCATCTACCCCTCGAGAGGCTGCCTGACCCGCAATGGGCCAGGCTGCTCGATTGTAGCCCCGCGCGCGCGGCAGCGTCAAGCCGTGTACATGGCTACACAGCAGCTTGCCCCAGTGACCGGAGTGCGCTACGCTCTCTCTGGCTCGCTCTGGCCAGTATATCGGTCACCGGAGGTCCAGCCATGCCGGAAGTTCCTCCTCTGCTCTTCCCAGAGCCACAGCGCGCCCACTGGAGCGGCGCCGCCGTCTCGCTCGGCCGCGCCGGGGCGGCTGAGTCGGAGACATTGCCGATCGTCCTGCCTCAGGATGCCGCGCCTCTCGAACAGGAGGCAGCGCAGCTCATCGCCAACCGGCTCGTCGCACTCGGTCTACCCCGGCCTGCCCTCAGCTCAGGGGTGCCTGTGGAGCAGCCGGCCATCCGGCTTGGCGCGGGTGCGCTGGCGCTGCCGGGGATGGCGGAGCTTCTGGACGGCGTACCCGATCGTCCAGAAGGCTATGCTCTGCGTATCGCTCTGGGCACCATCGCGCTGGTTGGCCGCACGCCGGAGGGCACCTACTCTGCGGCGCAGACACTCGTGCAGCTCCTGCAGCGCCAGGATGAGAACGTGCTGCTCCCTGCAGGAGAGGTACAGGACTGGCCGGATCTGCGCTATCGTGGCCTGTATGTGGAGTCGAAGTGGGGTCCGGATCTGATGACCTTGGAGGACTGGTGCCGTCTGATCGACGAGATGGCGGCGCTCAAGTTCAATAGCCTTGGCATCGGGGTCTACGGTTGTTGGGTGGTGCAGTATGACGGCCGCCGGACGGAATTTCTCATGGTGCCCTTCCCGGAGCATCCTGAGCTGAAGACGCCGAAGGTCATCCGCTGGTACTCACCGGCGAGCGGCACCTGGCAATCGCTCGACTACCTCCCGCGCATGTTTACCGAGGACTTCTTAGGCCAGATCGTGGCATATGGCCGCCGACGCAACGTGCGCGTCCGCCCACACTTCAACGGGCCCGGTCATAACACCCTCATTCCTTCCGTGTACCCCGAGGTGTCGGCCAAGACGGCCGAGGGCACCCCTACCGGCTATGGCTATTGCCTGACCTCTGAAGCCACGTACCGGCTCCTCTTCTCGCTGTACGACTCGCTCATCGAGCGCCACCTACGCCCTCACGGCGGCACCTGGTGGCACATGGCCATGGACGAGGTCAATCCCTACGTGGGGATCGACCCGCGGGATGAGACGCGAGCTGTTAGCCCCTGGTGCGAGTGCCCGCAGTGTCGCGGCCGCGACCGCGCCGAGCTCCTGGTGGACTTTGCCGTGCGCAGCATTGAGCATCTCGTTGGCCGCGGCATCACCGACATCACGCTCTGGAACGATGCCCTGGAGAAGCTGGGCGCGCTGGAGCGCTTCGCCGAGCGGCTGCGTCAGCGCGGGCTCCTGCAGCATGTTGTGGTCCAGTGGTGGCGCTACAGCGAGCCACCACTGGAGCCCCGGCCTGAGACGGGCGTGCGCGCCTGGGTCACCCCCATGGCGGGCTACTGGTCGAACCTGTTCCATCACAGTTATTTAACGAATATCTACTCCATGCTGGCCGGCGGCTACGACCGCGGCGCAGAAGGCGCCGATGCCTACTGCATCTATGACCCGGCGTACCACCGCAACTACGCCTGCCTGGCCGAGTATGCCTGGAACCAGACCAGCACTGGCGACCTCTTCCAGTTCAAGAGCAAGTACGCTCGCTGGCTGGTGCCGCCCGATGAACAGTCAAGCCGGGGCGGCGTGCGCACCCGCTTCGGGCCGGGCGTAGAGCTGTTTGACCGGCTGGACCATATCTTTGACTCGTCGTACGAGCCGCTTGGCACCCTGCTCGACTCGCTGCTGTACTATTGGTACACCTACCCGGCAGCGCGCGCTGCCGGCCTGCGGTACCCGCGAGACGTGCTGGCCGGCTTAGCCGGGCTGCGCGGCGCTCCGCGGGCCTGGCCGGCTATCGAGCGAGCGCACGGGTTCGCTGAAACGGCGCGTGCCCGTATTCAGGACGCTCTCGCCAGGACGGAGTCGGACGACGCCAAGCGCCGGGTGCTGCAGGAATACAACGCAGAATGTACCAAGCTGATCGAGGTGGTGAATGGGTACGCTGCAGCGCTGAGCGCCGTGAGCGCGTATCGGCGGGCCCAGCAGGGGTGGAAGGAGAACCGCGCGGAGGCTCAGGCTGCGCTGCAGAGCGCCGCGACCAGCCTGGATAAGGCTGCAGCCGCGGTGCGCGAGGCTCTGGCCTCGCTCGAGCGCACGAAAGCGCCGTTCCTCCTGCCGCACACCCTGCGCGATCTCAGCGAGCTGTATGCGTACTTCGCCGCGCTGGCCGCTGCGGCCAAGCAGCTGCTCGAGCAGCTGCCGGATACCTTACCGGACTTCTTTACCCTGGGATAGGCGCTCGCTTGCAGGGGCGCTGAGCGATGCTCTACAATCGCCGCTGTTACGCGTTCCGTCCGGCGCGGTGCTGCCCTGGCGATGACTTTGTGAATCTGTTAACATGAACATGAACCCGGTGCATGCATCGCCCGGGTAGGAGCGTCTGTGTGGTGCCTGCGCTCACGGGGACTGCGATGGCGACGTTCTACATCACCACGGCGATCGATTACGTCAATGCCCGCCCGCATATCGGCCACGCCTTCGAGAAGATCGGTGCCGATGCGATCGCGCGGCATAGGCGCTTAAAGGGCTTCGACGTGATGTTCCTGATCGGCACCGATGAGAATAGCCTCAATGCCGAGCGGGAGGCCAAGCGCCAGGGCCTCGACACCCAGGAGTACTGCGACCGCATGGCGGCGCAGTTCCAGGCCATCTGGAAGCGGCTGGCCATCTCGAACGACGATTTCATCCGCACGACTGAGCCGCGCCACAAGCAGGCCGCGCAGCAGTTCTTTAAGCTGGTGCAGGACCGCGGTGACATTTATAAGGGCACGTACGAAGGCTGGTACTGTGTGTCCTGTGAGGCTTTTTACAGCGAGGACGAGCTCAAAGAGGGCCTCTGTCCGGTCCATGGCACGCGGCCGGAATGGATTAAGGAAGAAAACTACTTCTTTGCCCTGTCGCGTTACCAGGACCGACTGTTGAAGCACTACGAAGAGCATCCTGAGTTCATACAGCCCGACTTCCGCCGCAACGAAGTGATCAATATGGTCCGCGGCGGGCTCAAAGACTTTAGCGTGTCGCGGGCCTCGATGCGCTGGGGCATTCCGGTGCCCGGCGACCCCGGCCAGGTGATTTACGTCTGGTTCGACGCCCTGCTGAACTACATCAGCGCCATTGGCTACGGATCGGATGAGGAGAAGTTCCGGAAGTACTGGCCGGCGGACGTCCATATCATTGGCAAAGATATCGTGCGCTTTCATTGTATTTACTGGCCGGCCATGCTGATGTCGGCCGGGCTGCCTTTGCCCAAACAGGTATTCGGGCACGGCTTCGTCTACCTCAAAGGTGAAAAGATCAGCAAGACGCGCGGCAACATTGTCGATCCGGGACAGATGGTCGACGAGTACGGGGCTGATGCCGTGCGCTATTACTTGCTGCGTGAGATCCCGTTTGAGCGCGATGGCGACTTCGACTGGGAGAGCTTCGAGCGCCGCTACAACGCCGAGCTGGCGAACGATCTGGGCAACCTGCTCAACCGCACGGTGAGCATGATCGCGCGCTACTTCGGCGGCAGCGTGCCTGCGCCGGGGCCGACGGAGCCGGCCGACGACGACCTGCGCCAGACGGCGCAGCATGCCATCGCTGTGACCGATACGATGCTGGAGCGCTTTGCCTTCAGCGAAGCGCTCAATGGGACCTGGCAGCTGGTCGCGCGGGCAAATAAGTACATCGATGAGACCCAGCCCTGGGTGCTGGCGCGGGATCCGGCGCAGCGGGCGCGCTTGGGCACTGTGCTCTATAACGCGGCGGAGGCGGTGCGGCTGATCGCGCTGCTGGTAGCGCCGATCATGCCTGACGCTGCCGATCGCATGCTGGCGCAGCTGGGGCTGCCGGCGGTGCAGGGGGCAGCCTGGGTCAACGAGCTCTCTTGGGGCCGGCTGCAGCCGGGTGGACGCGTCCAGCCGGGCGGGCCGCTCTTCCCGCGGCTGGAGCACAGCGGCTAGTCCGAACCCATGCAGGACGATGAGGGGCAGGCCAGCCTGGCCGATACACACGCGCATCTCGCACTCCCCGATTTCGACCGCGACCTGGTCGCGGTGCTGGAGCGGGCGCGGGCGGCGGGGGTCACGCGGATCATCGCTGTGGCGATCGATCTCGCCACAGCGCGCCGGAGCATCACCCTAGCCGAGGAGCACCCCGGTCTGTACGCGACGGCGGGGCTGCACCCGCACGCGGCGGAGCAGTGGTCTCCGGCACTCGAGGAAGAGCTTGCGGAGCTCTGCCGTAACCCGGCCGTGGTGGCGGTGGGCGAGACAGGGCTCGACCGGGTACGTGGTGCACCTTGGGAGGAGCAGCGGCGCGCCTTTGAAGCCCAGCTCGCCCTCGCCGCATGGCTCGGTAAGCCGGTGATCATACACAATCGTGAGGCCGGTCCAGACATCCTGGCCTGTCTGGACCGTGTGCGACCGGCTCCGGCTGGGGTGATGCATTGCTTCACCGGCGACGCAACGCTCGCCCGCGCGTGTTTGGAGCGCGGCCTGTACATCTCGTTCGCCGGGATCGTAACGTATCGTTCCGGAGCGTCGCTGCAGGATGCCGTCGCCGTTGTGCCCGACGATCGGCTGCTTCTCGAAACGGATAGCCCGTACCTCGCACCGGCGCCGCGACGAGGGCAGCGCAATGAGCCGGCGAACCTGCCCCTCACCGCGGCCCGGGTCGCTGCCTGGCGCGGGCAGGAGCCTGCAGCCCTGGCGGCTCTTACAACCGCCAACGCAGCGCGGCTCTTTGGACTGGAGACGGAGCACTGAGAGTCAGCGGAGGAGACCGCAGGGTGGCCACACTGGCGCTGTTACATCCCGTGGCTTCTGAGATGGCCAGCGTCGAGGAAGTGCTGGCTGGTGTCTGCCGTGTCGATAACCCGCTGCTCGCAGAGGCGTTGCACCATGTGCTGCACTCCGGCGGCAAGCGTGTGCGGTCGGCCCTGGTGCTCCTGTCCTCGGCGTTCCATCCCTACCCGCGGCCACCGGTAATCCAGCTTGCCGCCGCAACCGAGTGCCTGCATGCCGCCACACTCGTGCACGACGATATCATCGACAACGCGTCCACACGGCGCGGCGTCGAGACCGTCAACGTGCGCTGGAACAATACCATTGCCGTGCTTACCGGCGATTACTTGTTCGCCAAATCGGCCGAGATGATCGCCGCGCTGGGCTCCACCGAGGTAATGGGCCTTATGGCGCGCGCCGTTATGGCGGTGTGCCAGGGCGAGATCGAAGAGCCCTCGCTCAAGCCCGGCACCGACCAGATGGAAGAGCAATACTATCGCACCATCCGCCAGAAGACAGCGCACCTGATGGTCTTTGCCTGCGAGGCTGCTGCCACGCTCACCGGAGCGCCCCCGGCGATCGTGCGCGCGTTCCATGACTACGCCATGAACATCGGCATGGCGTTCCAGATTGCCGACGATATCCTCGACCTCACCGGCTCCGAAGAGACGCTGGGAAAGCCAGTAGGCAGCGACCTGCGCGAGGGAGTGCTCACCCTGCCGGTGATCCGCTACCTGCAGCAACACCCGAACGATCCTCGGATCCTGCGCGTGCTCGGCAGCCAGGACGGGGAGGCGGATATTGCCCTGGCCATCGAGCTGATCAAGCGCTCGGGCGCAGTGGACCAGGCCTATGCCCGCGCCCGCGAGTTCGCCAGCGCCGCCGTCGCCGCGCTGGATGGCCTGCCGCACAACGCCCATCGCCAGGCCCTGGTCGATCTGGCCGAGTACGTGGTCAGGCGCCGCTCCTGAATTGCCCCCTGCCGATCCCTGCACTATAATGGCCGGGGTTTCCTTCCTGTGGCACCTACTGCACCGGCAGGGGCCATCGCTCCAGGCTTGCCGTGTCGAGTACGGACCGCACAGTGAGCGCGCCGCCCCCTGCCCCATCTCAGCACCTGAGGAGGCGAGTGCAATGCCACGACCGGTCACCCTCTTCACCGGGCAATGGGCAGACCTGCCCATCGAGACAATGTGCCAGAAGGCCAGGGACTTTGGCTACGATGGCCTTGAACTCTGTAGCTGGGGCGACCACTTCGACGTCCTCCGTGCCGCGGAGGACAAGAGCTACTGTGACCAGCGCCGCGAGTTGCTGGGACGCTATGGACTGAATGTCTGGGCCTTCAGTGTGCACCTGGCCGGCCAGCTCGTGCTCGACCACATCGACGAGCGGCACAACGGCTTCGTGCCTGACGACATCAAGGGCCAGCCGGAGAAGATGCGCGAGTGGGGCATCCGCATGTGTAAGGCGGCGCCCTGGGCGGCCAAGAACCTGGGGGTGCAGGTCGTTACCGGCTTCACCGGCTCTTCCATCTGGCACCTCTGGTTCCCCTTTCCCCCTCAGGTCCCCGATCTGATCAAGCGCGGCTTCGACCTGTTCGCCGAGCGCTGGAACCCCATCCTCGACGAGTTCAAAGCCGCCGGCGTGCGCTTCGCGCACGAAGTGCACCCCAGCGAGATCGCTTACGACTTCTGGAGCGCCGAGCAGGCGCTGGAAGCCATCGGCCGCCGGCCGGAGTTCGGCTTCAACTTTGACCCCAGCCACCTGGTCTGGCAGGGCATTGACCCGGCGAAGTTTATCTACCATTTCGCCGATCGTATCTACCACGTCCATGTGAAAGACGCCAAGGTCACCCTGGACGGGCAGAACAGCGTGCTCTGCTCACACCTGAACTTCGGCGATCGCCGCCGCGGCTGGGACTTCGTCTCGCCGGGGCACGGCGACGTCAACTTCGAGGCGATTATTCGCGCGCTGAACCGCATTGGCTATCAGGGTCCGCTCTCGGTCGAGTGGGAAGACAGCGGAATGGATCGCGAGCACGGCGCCCGCGAGGCCGTGCAGTTCGTCCGCCGCATCGACTTTGCCCCCTCGGCCGTGGCCTTCGACGCAGCGTTCCGCAGGTAACATACGCCCTGCGTACTGCGCAGGGCCTCCGGCGCGTTGCTCGTGCGAGGAGGGCGCGTGACGCGGCTTCGTACGCGGCTTCGCAGCATGTGCGGGACCTGAGCCAGTCGGTCGCTCCACGTGCAGCAACGCCGGGGCACCTTCTGGCGCAGTACGCAGGGCGCAGGACGTAGTTGCAAGGAGCCGAGAGCCATGCCAGAAGAGCAGGTCGGGTTCGTTCGAATGGGCGAGGCACGGGCTGCCGGCGAGATTCCGACGATCGGGATCGGCATGCTCGGCTACGCCTTTATGGGCAAGGCCCACACCAACGCGTTGAAGAAAATCCCGTACATCGTCTACCCGCCTCCGGCCATCCCGCGGCTGGTGAGTATCTTCGGTCGCACTGAGTCTGCCGTGGCTGAGGCGGCCCGGCGCTACGGCTACGAGAGCTATACCACCGATTGGCGGCAGCTCGTGCGCGACGACCGGATCCAGATTGTGGATAACGGTCTACCCAACAGCGAACACGCCGAGCCATGTATTGCTGCCGCCGAAGCCGGCAAGCACGTCATCTGCGAGAAGCCGCTGGCGCGCAACGCCGACGAGGCCCGCCGCATGCTTGAGGCGGTGCAGAAGGCCGGAGTGAAGCACGCCTGCGCCTTCAACTACCGTTTCGTGCCGGCGGTGCGCCTGGCTCGCCAGATGATCGAACAAGGCCGCCTGGGACGCATCTACCACTTCCGCGCCCGCTACCTGCAGGAATGGATCATGGACCCCCAGTTCCCGCGGGTGTGGCGGCTGGATAAGAGCATCGCTGGCTCCGGAGCACTGGGTGATCTTGGCGCGCACATCATCGACCTGGGACGGTTCCTGGTAGGCGAGCCCCGGTCGGTCCTGGCAGTGACCAGCACGTTCATCAAAGAGCGGCCGCTGCCTGACGGCTCCGGCCGGGCCCCGGTGGACGTGGACGATGCCTTTGAAGCCGTGGTCGAGTTCGAGAACGGCGCCATCGGCACCCTGGAGGCCTCCCGCTTCGCCGCCGGGCGTAAGAACTTCAACACGTTCGAGATTAACGGCGAGAAGGGCTCGATCGCCTTCAATCTCGAGCGCTTGAACGAGCTAGAGTACTACGACGCCACCGCCGAGCCGAAGGAGGCAAACGGCTGGCGCACCATCCTGGTGACGGAGTCGTACCATCCGTTCTGGCAGTGGTGGTGGCCGCACGGCCACATCATCGGCTGGGAGCATACCTTCGTCCACGAGCTAACCCACTTTATTGATGCGGTGGTGAACAACAAGCCCGTGGAGCCCTACGGGGCGACGTTCGAGGATGGCTACAAAAACGCGGTCATCTGCGACGCCATTCTCAAGTCCGCCGAAGAGGGCCGGAAGATCCAGATCAGCTACTAGCGCGCCAGCGAGGCCCAGGCCTGACGCCATGAGACGTGTGCCATACGATAGGGGCACGGCACGTCGCACGGCAGGAGTGTGGGGGTACGGCGGGCGGCGGTGTCAGGGCACCTGGCGGCCAGTCCGGGTAGGGGCGCAGCAGCGCTGCTGCGCCCCTACCGATGCACGGCGGTGGGTTCGTTTCTGCATTTCGACAGGGATGCCTGTATCGACCCCTGCGGCATCTCTGTTGAGCGAGGCTGCACACCTTAAGGTCGCGAGGGAGACGTAGCGTGCTTGCTCTGGACATGCTATGCTGCGGCGCAGCCGTGCTGTCGAGGAAGCACGCCAGACATCCGCACGAGGTGCAGCATGCCGAGGATCAACCGCGCGATCGAACTGCTTGAGCAGGGCCAGCCGATCTACTACACGGGCGTCCGCGATCGCACCTATCAGGGTGGACTCGAAGCAGCGAAGACGTGGGCCGACTATCTCTTGTTCGACATGGAGCATGGTCCGTTTGACATCAGCGCGCTGCACGAGTTCATGCGCGGACTGGTGGATGGCGGGCCGACGCGCAGCGGACACCGCACGCCGGCGGTGATCGTGACCTTGCCCACCGACGGCACCGACGAGCAGGTGATGCGCGCCAACGCCTGGATGGTGAAACAGGTGCTAGCTGCCGGTGTCCACGGCATCCTGCTCTGCCACGCTGAAACGCCCGGGGCGGTGAAGGCATTCGTGGAAGCAGCACGCTATCCGTTCCAGACCATCGGCGTGGGCCAGGGGCTGGACGTGGGCCGGCGCGGCAGCGGGGGGCAAGGCTGGGCAGCGCGCATCTGGGGCGTCTCCGTGCAGGAGTACCTGCGCAAAGCCGATGTCTGGCCGCTTAATCCGGAGGGCGAGCTCATGCTCGGCCTGAAAATCGAGAACCGCCGCGCCCTTTCGAACGTCGAGGCGACGCTGAAGGTGCCAGGCATCTGCTTTGCTGAATGGGGTCCGGGCGACATGGGCATGTCGTTCGGTTACCCGGACCGCCACGACCCGCCCTATCCGCCGGAGATGGAGCAGGCGCGGGCCCGTGTGCTGGCCGCCTGCAAGGCCAACGGTATCTTCTTCCTCAATCAAGTGCGCCCCGACACCGTGACTGCGATGATCGACGAAGGTGTGATGATCGGGGCCGGTAATGAGGAGGCCGCCGAGATCGGACGCCGCTACACCAAGCGCACGATGCCCTGGTAGGGGCGCTTCCCGCTGTGTCTCTGGGGTAGCTTCGCCCAATACTCGGGAGACGCTACCCGAGAGACGGCTATCCGCCGAGCTGCAGGTCGGCATCGAGGAGGAGCTGCGCCTCGCGCTCGATGCGTGCCAGTCCCTCGTTCACGCCGACCTTGCCCCCAAGCATGTCCTGGATACCGGCGTTGACGACCTTGATAAACTCTGCCCAGCTCGGCATGGGCACGCCGCGGTAGCCGTACGGCGTGAGCTCCAGGAAGGCCGCATGCTGCTTGTCGGTCGCCATGTAATCCCGCAGCTCTTTTGACTCCAAAGCCGCCTTGCTTACAGGAATAGACGTGGCGCGGATACAGAGCACCGCCTGCGGGTGAGCGGTGTTGAACCACTTGGCGATGGCTCCGGCCGCGCGCTGCTTGGCACGGTCCGGCACCTTGAAGATGGCCAGGCTGTGACCGCCGTTGGGCGCGAAGTGCTCCCGCCGCACCGGATGCAGCGGAGAGTGGGTAACCTCGAAATCGTCGCCACGCTGGCGCAGGGTGGGCAGGCGATATGGGCCTTGTTGCTCGAACACCGTTTTACGCAGGGTGAAGATCTCAGGCGACGACTCTGGCGGGGCATAGCCGCGGTTGATCAGCCCGATCAGGAACTGCGTGGTCTCAACGGCCATGGGGTTATTGAACTGGACCCTGGTACCGTCTTTGCTGAAGGGACGCCCGCCGGTCAGGCCATACCACACTTGCCAGTATGAGAACGACCAGTTGAGATCGAGCGCATAGCGGTCGGGCGGACGCGCCACTTTTGCCGCGTAGTCGAGGAAATCGTTCCAGGTCCAGCCCTGCCTGGGCGGCTGGAGCCCGGCCTCGGCGAGCAGCTTCGGGTTATAGATCATCGCGATGTTGTTCGTGTAGACCGGCATCTGGTGCATCTTGCCCTTCCACAGGGCCGATTCCAAGAACGCCGGGAAGATGTCGGCGCGCTGGGCGGGCCAGTCCCGATAGCCCTTCATCTCTTCGTCGATGTCCGCGGTGGCCCCCTTGACGAACAGGCCAGCGGTGTCGTACCAGGCCAGGAACATGATGTTGGGCGGCACTCCACTGGCAGCCGCAGCAGTCGCCTTGTCTAATGAGACGGTCTGATCGAACTCTTCGAGCGGCACTTTGATCTCGTCGGGGTGTTGCTGGATGTACTCCTCGATGAGCGACCGGCGGGCGATCGATTCGGGGTGAGTATTGCTGAGATTGTTCCAGAAGGTGATCTCCACCGGGCCGCTCGGCTTCGCCGGCGCGCGCTCTCCGCCACCGCCGGGGCGGCAGGCGCTGAGTACAGCTGCTCCCGGCAGCCCGGCGCCGAACGCCCAGAGTGCCGCTCTCGCTATGGTACGCCTGGTCACCAGCTGTGTAAGCATACTCATACCTCCTGGCGCTACACCCTCAGCGCTCTCTTTTTACCGGTGACACCTGTTGATACTATCGATATTTGTTGGTATTATCCGCACAGATATACGCCCGCCAGATGTATGTCCATCGTTCAAGTATCGGAAAAACCGTCCGATTCCTCATACAGATGCCATCCACAGGGTGCGGTTCTCCAGGGGAAGCGTGACACGGGCGCCGCCGCGGCGGTGAGACTCGACAAAGCCCAGCGCGATCTCCATGCCCTGCCGGGCGATGCGCACGTTCCCGCGCGTGGTGCCGTCTGTTTCAATAGCCTGGATCAGGTCCTCAATGATGCGCACCGTGTTGCTCTTGCGCTCGAACCAGGGGAACGGCGCATCCTCGAAGGTCTTCTGCCGCCACCCAGGGCGTTCGGTCAGCACGCGAAGCTGGTAACGCAGGCCGTTATCCAGGATACGCACGATACCGGTAGTCCCGCACACCTCGAACTCGCCCACGGGCCCTCCAGAGAGGTAATAGCCGCGGATGCCGTTGGCGAACTGAATGATCCCCGTACCACTCAGGTCGTACTCGATGCGATTGCTCTGGCCGTCCCACTTGCCGTTGGCGTCCACCGTGCCCTGGACGTAGTCGGCCGGTGGATCGCCTGCCAGGCGCATGAGCAGATCGATCCAGTGGCTGCCGGTGTGGAGCAAGCTGCCGCCGCCGTAGGAGATCACCGACCGCACGGTGCCCAGCCGTCCCTCAGCGATCAGCGAGAGGATGGCATCCACACCGGTGCTCCAGCGACGGCTGGTGCCCAGGTTGAACTTGACGTTGTTACGCTCGACCGCCTCGACCATGGCATCGGCCTCAGCCAGAGAGCAGCACATGGGCTTCTCACAGTAGATCCCCTTCACGCCGTGCTCGGCCGCGAAGATCGTGATCTCGGCGTGCAGCGGGGCGCGGGTGGTGATGCTCAGGATATCCGGCCGCTCGACCTCGATCATAGTGCGGTAGTCGGTATACCGGTGCTCAGGGAGCACGCCCCACCGTTCGCCAAAGGAGGCCAGCTTCGTCTCATCGATATCGGCGATGGCCACAAGCTTCGTCTGCGGCACGGCGGCGTAGGCGGCTGCGTGCGAGTAGGGCAGGACAATGGAAGGGTAGGTCTGCACCTCGTCGTCGATCGTCCCGCCCATCCGACCGCAACCGACCAATGCAACGCGGTACTGTGCCATGGTGTCTACTCCCTATCGAGGATGATCTCGGACTCGACCGCGCCCAGGGAGGGCCTGGCGTCGTGCCGGACTTGATTGTAGTGATGCTGTGATTCCCGTCAAGCGGTAGGGTGAGCCGGCTTGTGAAGGAGGGGCGACCGGCCGGTCACTGCGGTAGAGTTGTGTCTGCACCGCCCGGCACCCTTGCCTCCCGCCACTGCGGTGTCGTAAAGTCACAGGAGATGCTGGATGAGGGAAGATCGAGATGGTCCGGCCTGCGCCGCGCGTACTTCGTCTCTCTCGCCGCGCCGCTATAAAGCTGGTCGGAAGCGGCGTGCTGGGCATGCTCTTTCGTCTGCCTCAAGCGACCACGCCGGTGCGTGGGGCAGAGACGCCGATGGAGCTCGGGCTGCTGCACGGGCGGTTTTACGCCTACACCGGTGATCCAGCCGCCGGCACGGGGTACACGGTCCTCGATGACGATGCTGCGCCGCTCTGGCTGTGGTACCGCAGGTTCGGCGGCCCGCCCGTGCTCGGATATCCTATCTCCCAGCGCTTTAAGCAGGATGGCGTGGTACAGCAGCTCTTCCAGCGGGGCCTTTTGATCTGGCGGCCCGACGCTGGGATAGCTGAACTGGCGCCACTCCTGGACTGGCTCAGCGTGCGCGGCCGCGATGCCTGGCTCCTCACCGAGAAGGGAATCCCGCTGCCGCTGGACCCGCGCGCCGAGGCCGGTCTGGAGCCGGCGGAAGTGCACGCCCGCCGCATGGCGTTGCTGGAGCGCTACCCGGAGCTCCTGTTCACGCTGGCGCAGGCCGACGACGCGGAGACCCTCTATGGTCTGCCAACGTCTCCAGTGGTCGATATGGGCTCCTTTTACGCGGTGCGGCTGCAGCGGACCGCCCTGCAGCTCTGGAAGGTCGATACGCCATGGGCGCGGGCCGGCGAGGTAACGATGGTGAACGCCGGCGAAATTGCTCGGGAAGCAGGCATGTTTGACCCGGCCTGGCTTGAGCCGGCGCCTCCACCGCCCGAGGCGTTCCCCCTCGAAGTGCCGGTGCGAGTACTGATCCCCGCCATCCGCGTTGATGCCAGCGTTGTGGTACTGGGGGTAACCGCGGACGGCGAGATGGAGACACCACAGAACTTTATGCAGGTAGCCTGGTACAATTTCGGAGCCAGGCCCGGAGAGCCGTCCAACTGCATTCTCTCGGGCCACCTCGATATGCCGGGCGGGCGGCCGGCAGTGTTCTACCGGCTGCGCGAGCTCCGGCCGGGCCATGAGGTCACCTTGATCGGCCCGAGCGGTACGCGCTACCGCTACCGGGTGACGGAGAGCCTATCAGTACCGTCGGCGGACGCGCCGGTCGCCGAGATCGTAGGTCCGACCCTGGAGCCAGTGCTCACGCTGATCACCTGTGACGGCACGTGGAACCGGGCTGCGGGAGAGTACACCGAGCGCCGGGTAGTGCGGGCCGCTCTCGTCGCAGTCGAGTGATCGCCCTTCGCTTCACTGCGCCCGCTTGTGGATACCTGTGGGCCCGGGAGTCCGGCGAGCCGGGCGCGCTACTTGGAACATCCGCTCGTTCTCCCGCTACCCTATCTACACCTACTACTCGTATATCGGCGTGCAGCACCTGCGTAGACTTCCTCACCCGCAGGGTTCGAACGTAGCCCTGTGCGCCGGCAATTAATTTTTTTCAATTCTGGTCTAAAAAATATTGACATTGGAGTGCAAATCATTTATAATCCGGAGCACAATGCGGTCCATACACATTGGGTCACCCATCCACGCCGCCGCGGCCGTCCTAGCGGGGGCTATGAGGTCCCTACACCCCTGGGTCACCATTCAGGGAAAAGAATCGTCAGCCGTCGCACACATTGCACGATGTCTACGCACACGGGGTCATCGCACACCGCGGCCATTGCCGTCGAAGAACTGAGCAAATACTACGAGGTCTCTGAGCGGAGTGGCGGCCTGCTTGCGGCCGTGGGGAGCTTCTTTCGCCGGCGCACGCGTCTCGTGCGCGCCGTCGATGCCATCAGTTTCACCATCGCCCCAGGGGAGGTCGTCGGCTTCCTCGGGCCCAACGGCGCGGGCAAGACCACCACCCTCAAAATGCTGGCGGGGCTGCTTTATCCCACGGCCGGGCAGGCCCGCGTGCTCGGCTACGTGCCATGGCGGCGCGAGAAGGAGTTCCTGCGCCGGATCACGCTGGTCATGGGGCAGCGCCAGCAGCTCTACTGGGATCTGCCGGCCATCGACACGCTCCTGGTCAACCGGGTAATCTACAAGATCCCGGAAACGCAGTTCCGCCAGACGCTCGACGAGCTCATCGAGCTACTTGACCTTGCGCCGCTGCTGGGCAAGCAGGTGCGCCAGCTCTCGCTGGGGGAACGCATGCGCTGCGAGCTGGCCGCGGCGCTGATCCACCGCCCGCAGGTACTTTTCCTGGACGAGCCGACCATCGGCCTAGACGTGACCATGCAGGAGCGCATCCGGTCGTTCGTGCGCGAGTATAACCGCCGCACCGGCGCCACGGTCCTGCTCACCAGCCACTACATGGCCGATGTGACCGCCCTCTGCTCGCGGGTGATCGTCATCCACCACGGCAAGTTGCTATACGACGGTGCGCTCGGAGCCCTAGCGGCGCGGCTCGCCCCCTTCAAGATCGTGTCCGTGGCGCTGGAGGATGGCGCAGCCGCCGGTGTCGATTGGACCGAGTACGGCGAGCTGGTGACAGGCCTTGACGGCAATGGCAGCAAGGTACATCTGCGAGTTCCTCGCGAGCAGGCCGCGGAGGTCACGGCGCGGCTGCTGAGCCGGCTGCGTGTCCACGATCTATCGGTAGAAGATCCGCCGATCGAGGCGGTGATCGATCGCGTCTTTCGCGGGGAAGTGCCGGACTGACTACCAGCAGCCTAAGTACTCGCGCACAGGACGGGGGCGCACCATGCGGGACCTCATCCGCCTCTACGGCGCTATGCTGCAGGCCTCTCTCGGGGTACAGGTGCAGTACCGCGTGGCCCTGGTGATCTGGCTGCTCGGGCTGGTGATCCAGCCGGTCGTATACCTGGTGGTGTGGTCGGCGGTGGCGGGCCAGGGTGCGGTGGGAGGCTACACGCGGGGAGACTTCGCCGCGTACTACCTGACGATGATGGTTGTCAATCACCTCACCTTCACCTGGATCATGTGGGAGTACGATTACCTGATCCGCCAGGGGCAACTCTCGGCCATGCTGCTCAAGCCGGCGAACCCGGTGCACCGCCTAGCGGCCGACAACATCGCGTACAAGCTCCTGACATCCGTGGTTGTCTTGCCCATGGCGGTGCTGCTCGGCCTGTACTTCCGCCCCACGCTCTCGCTGACGTTGGAGCGCGTAGCACTCTTCCTGGCCGCTATCGCCGGCGCGTGGGTGCTGCGCTGGCTGCTGGAGTACACGCTGGCGCTGGCGGCGTTCTGGACTACGCGGGTTACGGCCCTCAACGAGCTGTACTACGGGCTCTTCTGGTTCATGGCCGGGCAGGTTGCGCCCAATGCGCTCCTGCCGCCGGGTGTGCAGCTAGCTGCAGAGCTGCTGCCATTTCGGTACACCGTTGGCTTCCCGGTCGAGCTCGTGCTGGGCCGACTGCAGGGAGCGCAGATCGCCCAGGGCTTCGCTGTCCAGCTGATCTGGCTGGCTATTGCTTTCGCCAGCTATCATCTGCTCTGGCGCGCCGGACTGCGACGGTACTCCGCCGTAGGAGGTTAAGAGGGGCAAGGCCATGTACTACCTCGCCGTGCTGCGCGTGCTCTTCGGCGTGAACCTCTTAAACGAACTCCAGTACCGCGTGAACTTTGCTGTTCAGCTCGTGCAGAGCGCCATCTCGCTGGGAACCGCCCTGCTTGGGCTGGCGGTGATCTTCAGCCACACCCGCACGCTGGGAGGCTGGAGTCCCGAGGAGCTCGTGGTGCTGCTGGGCATCTATTCCATCATGGCTGGCTTCATGGGAGCAGTGATCGGGCCGAGCCTGTCGCGGCTGATGCAGGACGTGCGCGATGGCACGCTCGACTTTACTTTGACCAAGCCAGTGGCCTCGCAGTTCCTGGTCAGCTTCCGTCAGATCGTGATCTGGCGGCTGGCCGACGTGCTGCTGGGCGGTGCGTTGGTATTCGGCGGGACTGTCCGGCTGGGGGAGCGCATTGGGGTGCTCCAGGCAGCGTCCTTTGCCGTCACGCTGGTGGCGGCCGCGGTGATCGTGTATAGCTTCCGGCTGGTGCTGGCCACGCTCACCTTCTGGATCATCCGCGTGGAAAACATCATGGTGATCTGGAGCAGCCTCTTCGAGGCTGGCCGCTACCCGGTAGGCCTCTATCCCGAGTGGCTGCGCATGGTGCTGACCCTGGTAGTGCCCGTAGCCTTCGCCACGACGGTGCCGGCCGAAGCCCTTGCCGGCCGGCTGAATCCTACCGTGCTGGCCGCTGCCCTGGCACTGGCCGCGTTGTCGCTGGGGATCGCCTCAGCCTTCTGGCGCTACGGGCTGCGGCACTACACCGGCGCCTCGGCCTAACGCGCCGTCCTAACTGCGCTGCGAGCAGAGGCAGGTCTCCAAGCTGGTCCCGACATAGATCGATGCGTCGGGCGAGGGCAGCCGCGCGGGCCCGTGTATGTACACAGACCCGCGCTTGCTGCAGGTCAGCCACGCCAGCCTATGGAGAGCTCTACCTCAGGGGCTCCGGCGGCCCAGGCGCCGTGCGGGTCAGCCAGGACGATACGCACTGCCTGCCCCGGCTGCCTGGAGATGTTGAGCGGGCGTCCGCCGGTGTGCTGCGCGAGCTCAGCCAGGCGCACACGGGCTCGCGGCAGCACCATATCGTCTACATAGATCAACAGTATCAGGTCCCGGTCGATGGCGTCCGGGGCGAGCGGCCCGGCGCGGAAATGGATCGCCAGCCGGCTAAGGGTCACACCATCCGGCAGTCGCGGCGCCCCAGACGCCTGCGTGCTATCGAAGAGCACGGCTTCGCCGGCGATGAACCGGGGAACGCCGGCGAAGAGCACTGCTGTCTGCTCTTCGGCAGCCGACGCAGGCCCGTGCAGCGTGACGTTGCTCTGTGGCCGGGCGCGTACGGACCGGCGAGGCCGGGAGCGACGGGCCGGGACTGAGCCGGTCACCGCAGTTCCCAGCAGGTGTAAGTCGGCTGCCACGGCGGAGTCCAGAGCAAACAGCGCAGGAGCTGGAGCCGAGGGAGACCGAACCGTTCCCTGCGGCACGGCTGCGGTGAACGACAGAAAATGCTCCGACCAGCCTGATGGCAGTGAATTCGCCACGAAGACGGTGCCTTCGACCGGCCTGCCTGCTTCTGTGCGGACAGCGACGAAGCCCGTCTCGGAACAGGCCAGGCCAAAATCGAGCGCCTCGCGCACCAGCAGGTCTCGCAAGGTGGCCTCTGTCTGCGCGCGGTCGTTCTCAGCGTAAAGGCTGCGCCCCTTGCCGGCAACGATCTGGGGGTTGTATCCGAGCCGGGCGAGCCGTTCCTGGAGCTCCTCGCGGCTGTATCCGGCAGTCATCAGGAACTCGAGCTCAAGCACACGCCTGGCCCCGAAGAGTGCTTTGAGCGCCGGGCAGGAGCGGCCGGCCGTGTGATCCGGCCGGCACTCTGACAGCAGTGCGCCGCCGGACTCGACGAGGCGGAAGACCGGCTCCCCGACCTCAACGCGCGGTGTCCGGCCGACGACCCAGAGCGACCGGCCGGCCGGGAGATCGCCCAGGTCGATACCGCTCCAGCCGGGCTCGCCGGCAGGCGCGGTGGCCCGCCAAGCCGGCTGGACGTCGGCACAGTTCACCTCCAGCCGCAGGCCGGCCCGCAGCGGTGCTTCCCACCCGGCCAGCACCTCGTCCAGGGCGGTGGCGATGTCCTCCTCGTCTGCGCTGCTGGTGAGGAACCTGGCCATTCCCCCGCCGCGCTCGGCCAGCTCATATGCCAGGAGGGAATTGGGAGCCGCGTCGATGCACAGCACACTGATACGCCGCCGGCCGGTCTGCTGCGCCTCCAGCTCCGCCAGGTGAAGGATACGCCCTTCATCACTCACCTGCGCATCCGTGATGATCACCAGATGGCGGGAGCGCTCGCCCGGCGCGCGCGGCAGTCCGAGCGCCTGCTCCAGGGCCACGCCCAGCTCGGTGCCACCGCTCTCCAGGTGTTCGTCGAGGAACTGAATGGCCTTCTCGACGGCTTGTGCAGTGGCCGGCACTGGCGCCTGCGAGAACCATCGTGTGGTGCTATGGAAGAGTCCCAGGGCGAAGCTGTCCTGCTCGCGCAGGCCCTTGAGGAAGCGTTTCACCGCCCAGTCCGCCGCCTCCCACTTGGGGCCTGCCATCGAGCCCGAGCGGTCGACCAGCAGAATCACCTCGCGTGGCACAGTGCTCGCCGCCGCGCCGGCCGGAGGTGAGATCAGGCCGAGGAAGTACTGCCAGCCCATAGTGACATCGTCGTGGAGCAGCACGCGGAGCACGGGCTGCTCACTCAGGGACGGGCGCCAGGAAAGCACACAGTCGCGGTCAGGCACGACCTCTCCATCGCGCAGACGGACACGTACAGCCTCGCCTTCCGGGGAAAGGTCAAGCGCATGCGTCGGGCTCTGCACCGCTCCGGCACAGCGTACCAGCACGTCCATGGCAAAACGGTGTCCCGGGTCACGCAGGAGCGCCAGCGGCTGCCCGCGGGCGTGCTGCGAGCTGCGCTCATCGCTGCGCACATAGCGCGGCGCCGTGGTGAGCGGCACGCGCAAGGACCACCCCTCGCCCTCCTCCCGCACCCGCTGCACGTAGGCGGTCTCAATCACGACCTCCTGATCCGGCTGGAGGCCGGCCACGTGAAGCGTAAAGACATCCGGCGACTCGCGCGTGAGCAGGGCGGCCTGGCGGCCCTGCTGCCTGGCCTCGTCGTAGTGCTCCTCAGCTGCGCGGCGCTCGCGCAGCTGCGCCTGGATCTCCACGTCGCCAAAGCGCACCAGCACGCCGGTGACCGCAGCATCGCCGGGCAGCGGGAAGCGGTACACGGCCTCCAGGACGCGGTCGCACTGCGCCTGACTGTAGGTATACGTCTGGACTAGGCGCAGCGATGCCAGCGGCCCGGTAATCTCGCCGTGTAGCTCGGTACGCTTGAGCGGCACGAACAAGCGCGGCCCCTCGGTCTCACGTGCCCGGCCGTCCACGACCTCCAGCACGCCGATACCGCCGGGGCGAGCGTTCTCGTAGGCGGAAGGGTTAAACATGATCGTCGCTCCTCAGCAGCCGGTGTGATCAGCGCCACCGCTGCTCCAAAAGTTAGAAAGTTAGATAAGAAAAAACTATACAAGTTACGTACGAAGGTTCCTCTACGCATAATTCCGCTGCTGCTGCGGGAAGTGCGACAGAGAGCCCGGTCTCAGAGGTGGGCACCCTCTGGGAACAGCGAGCCACGAGAGAGCTGCCGCATGCGCCGTCTCCTCTGCCGATGCTCCAGCCCCCGGCAGAGCCCCACCACATCCGCCTCACCCATGGAGCTACAAGTTAACATTCAGAGGGAGGGCGAGCAGACCGGCCTCCGTCGGGAACTTCGCTCCGGGAGCGAGACATCGGAGCCTCGTGTTTCGTTGCATCATAGTTCTCATATCCACACAGCAGGTAGCGTGCGCGGTGCAGAAGGCACACCCGGCGTGTCTCGCTGGCGCGCTTCCCAGCGCGATGCTATGATTGGAACGGCCGGAGCAGACGGGTCTCGTCCGGGGTTACCGGCGATTACCCGGCAACGGCCGGCCGCTGCCTTCCGAGGGACACGACGATGGCTGCCACCGATGTTGGACCCCAGACCCCTGTGATCCAGGTGACTGTAGTCCACGGCCAGGGCCACACGGCGAAGCTGCCGCCGCGCCGCCCTCGCGCCGAGCGCCGCGCCTTGGCTCAGAAGCTGATGGCGATCGTGGGTGAAAAGCATGTATTCTGGGACGACTACGACCTGATGCTCTACCAGTATGATGGCTCGATCGACATTGGCCTGCCTGATGCCGTTGTGCTGCCGTCATCGGCGGAGCAGGTTCAGGCTATTGTGCGACTGGCTCGTGCGGAGGGTGTGCCGATCGTCGCTCGCGGCGCCGGCACCGGGCTCTCTGGGGGGTGCATCCCTCTGGAAGGCGGGATCGTTCTCTCGTTCGCCCGGATGAACCGCATCCTGGAAATCGACCTCGAAAACCTGCGGGCCGTCGTCGAGCCGGGTGTGGTGAACCTGCACCTGAGCCAGCGCGTGGCGCCGTACGGGCTTTACTTTGTGCCTGATCCTTCTAGCCAGAAAGCGTGCACCATCGGCGGCAACGTCGGAGAGAACTCCGGCGGGCCGCACACCCTGTGCTATGGGGTGACGACGAATCACGTGCTCGGCCTGGAGTGCGTGCTGCCCGATGGCGAGCTCGTGCGGATGGGCGGCAAGGTGCTGGATGGTCCCGGGTATGACCTCACCGGCGTGATCGTCGGCTCCGAAGGCACTCTGGCCATCGTAACCAAGATCTGGGTGAAGCTGGTGGCCCTGCCCGAGGCGGTGAAGACGCTGCTGGCGATCTTCAATACCGTCGAGGATGCGTCGAATACGGTGTCGGCCATCATTGCCAGCGGGGTGATCCCGGCGGCGCTGGAGATGATGGACCACTTGACCATCCAGGCGGTGGAGCAGTCGGTGCATGCGGGGTATCCGCTGGATGCGGGGGCAGTGCTGCTGATCGAGCTGGAGGGCCTGCGCGAGGAGATCGAGGTGCAGGCGGAGGCAATCATCGGCATCTGCGAGCAGCATCACGCTCGTGAAGTGCGGGTGGCTAAGTCGGCTAAAGAGCGTGAGCTGTTGTGGGCCGGCCGCAAGGGCGCGTTTGGAGCGCTGGGGCGCATCTCGCCCGACTTCTACGTCATGGACGGCGTGATCCCGCGCAGCCGCCTGCCGGAGGTGCTGAAGCGGATCGACGCAGTGGGGGCAAAGTACGGCTTCCGTGTGGCCAATGTGTTCCACGCCGGCGATGGGAACCTGCACCCCAACCTCCTGTTCGACTCCGACCGGCCCGGCGAACTGGAGCGAGTGCGCGAAGCCGGAGCGGAGATCATCCGCATCTGCGCCGAGGTCGGTGGCTCGCTCTCTGGCGAGCACGGCATCGGCATCGAAAAGCGCGACCTGATGCCGCTGATCTTCAGCGAGGCCGACCTTGCCACGATGAAGCGGGTGAAGCACGCCTTTGACCCGGACGAGCGCTTCAATCCAGGCAAGGTCTTTCCGGTGCCCGGCGCCTGCGTCGGGATCGTGCCGCGCACGAATATGCAAGGTGGGTGGTAGTGCCAATGGCAACTCGTCCCCCGGCCTCCTTTCAAGAGATCGCCGGGCAGGCGCTTGATCCGTCACGCCGTGCCGCGCTGGCTGTGGATGGCGTCGAGCCAGAGTATTACGTTGAGCCGGAGAGCCCCGCAGAGGTGGCCGAGGTGTTGCGCGCCGCGGCCGATGCCGGGCTCGCAGTCATCCCACGCGGGCAAGGAACGAAGCTCGCGTTAGGGAACCCGCCGCGCGCCGGCCAGGTGGCGCTCTCTCTGGCGAGGCTGAACCGCATCCTGGAGTACACGCCCGAAGACCTGACCATGACTGTGCAGGCAGGCGCACGCCTGATGGAGGTGCAGGCAGAGCTTGCCCGGCACGGACAGCAACTGGCGCTCGACCCGCCCTTCTTCGAACGCGGCACCATCGGTGGTACGCTGGCTACCAATGCCAGTGGACCACGGCGGCTCAAGTATGGCACTGCGCGTGACCTGGTGATCGGTATCCGCGTCGCCCAGGTCGATGGAGCGATCACCCACGCCGGTGGCAAGGTGGTCAAGAACGTCGCCGGCTACGACCTGATGAAGCTGTACGTCGGGTCGCTCGGCACGCTAGCCGTTATCGTGGAGGCGACGTTCAAGCTGCATCCCCTGCCGCCGGCAGAGCGATCGGTAGCGGCTGTCTTCTCCTCGTTTGCGGATGCCCAGAACGCAGCATTGCGTCTTCTACGCTCGCCGTTCCTGCCGGCTGCTTTGGAGGTACTCACGCCTGCTATGTTCGCTACGCTGGAGCGCCCCAGTGAATGGGCCGGGCTGGAGACGCAGGGTGCCTGTGTGGTCCTGGCCTGGAGCGCGGGGGTCGAGGCGCTGGTACGCCGGCAGTCAAACGAGATCGAGAAGCTGCTCCGCGAGGCCGGGGCAGGAGCGCTGGTTTCAACTGCGCCGGCCGATGGGCAGGTCAGCCGCACCCTCTGGCAGTCGCTGCTGCGCCGCCGTTCTGAGGACTGGGAGCGCGTCGACGGGCTGTTCCTGAAGGCCGCCGTCCTCCCGAACCGCGTCGCCGTCTTCTGCGAGCGCGCCGGCAGCGTTCTTGCTGAACATGGCCTGTCCTGGCGGCTCTCAGGGGAGCTGGCCAGCGGCGTACTGTACGTACGTATCGATGGCGCAGAGGGCCAGGCCCAGACAGACGTGCTCGCTCAGGTTATCCGCCAGCTGCGTGCGGCGGCCCAAGAGGATGAGGGGAGCCTGGTGGTGCTGAGCTGTCCGGTGGAGGTCAAGCGCCTAGTCGATGTGTGGGGCGAGCCGGCCGGGCCGCTCAGCCTGATGCGGCGCCTGAAACAGGAGTTCGATCCTCAGGGCATTTTGAACCCGGGGCGGTTCATCGGCGGACTGTAAAACAGAGGGATCTGTGCTGTCAACGGATTTGGGAAACGGACACTATTCACTACTATCCACTATTAGACTACTAGTAGACTGTTAGGCCTTTTATGTAAGTCTTCACCAGGGTAAAAGAAAGCCGTGGTTGCCGTCCAAGAGCGTGAAACTCACACGAAAGAAGAATTGCCGATCGTCGGGTTCAGCGGGCCGGACGCGCCGCGCCGGGAGGATATGCGCCGGTGTGTACACTGCGGACTGTGCCTGGCGGCCTGCCCGACCTTCCGCGTGCTGGGCAGCGAGCTGGATTCGCCGCGCGGGCGCATCTTCCAGATGCGCATGGTGGCGGAAGGGAAGGTCTCGCTCTATGACCCCAACTTCCGCCAGCATATGTTCGCCTGCCTGGACTGCCGCGCCTGCGAGACGGCCTGTCCCTCCGGGGTAGAGTATGGGAAACTGATCGAGGCCACGCGGTCGCAGCTCAAGCCGGCCGGCCGCACCGAGGCGCTGCTCCTGCGGGTGGTCCTGGGCGAGGTCTTCTCGCATCCGATGCTGCTGGATGTGGCAGGCCTGGCCCTGCGCTTCTACCAGAAGAGCGGGTTGCAGGCGCTGGCACGGCGGACGGGCGTGCTAAAGCGACTGGGCAAACTGGGCGAGCTGGAAGGGCTCCTGCCGCGCGCCCAGGGGGGCCTGCTGCGGCCGCGGCTGCCGGAGGTCCTGCCGGCGAAGGGCACGCGCCGGGCGCGCGTGGCCCTGGTCAGCGGCTGCGTGATGAGCCAGCTCTTCGGCGAGACCAACCTGGCCACCGCGCGCGTCCTCGTCGAGAACGGCTGCGAGGTGGTGACGCCGCCCGACCAGCGCTGCTGCGGCGCGTTGCATGAGCATGCCGGCGAGCGCGAGCTGGCACGGCAGCTTGCCCGCCACAACATCGAGGTGTTCGAGAAGCTCGGCGTAGACGCTATCATCATCAACGCGGCCGGCTGCGGCTCCATGCTCAAGGAGTACGGGCATCTCTTAGAGCACGACCCGCAGTACGCCGCGCGCGCCCGCGCCTTCAGCGCGAAGGTGCGTGACATTAACGAGTATCTGGTGGAGATCGGGTTCCGGCCGCCCAAAGGCGAGATCAGGCGGCGCGTCACCTACCAGGATGCCTGCCACCTCCGCCACGCCCAGCGCATCTCCGAACCGCCGCGCGTGATCTTGAAGTCGATCCCCGGCATTGAGCTGGTGGAGATGTGGGAGTCCGATATGTGCTGCGGCAGTGCAGGCATCTACAATATCACCAACAGCGATATCTCCATGCAGCTTCTTGACATGAAGATGGACAACATTGTCGCGGTGCAGCCGCAGACCATTGTCGCGTCGAACCCGGGCTGCATCATTCAACTTGCCTATGGGGCCAAAAAGCGCGGGCTCAACGTAGACGTGGTCCATCCGGTGGATCTCTTGGACGAGGCTTATCGCCGCGAGGCCGGACCCTACCGGCTGGCATAGATCGCTTCGGCACAGGCCGGGAAAGTGGCCTTGCTTCCCTCTCCCACAGCGTGGGAGCGTAGGTAGTGCGCTGTCCGGTATTCCCGTTGGCTGAACGTTTCCCCTCTCCGCCTGCGGAGAGGAGCCGGGGTGAGGCAGTTCTCCCATGAAGGTAACGCTGGCATATGGCAAGCACGGCCTGGATATTGAGCTACCTGACGGCGATGTGACCGTCGTTGAGCCGCAGTATATTCCGGGGCTGCCGGACGAGGCTGCGGCCCTGCGGCAGGCGCTGCGCCGACCGATCCACTCGCCCCCGCTCCGCGAGCTAGTGCGACGCGGGCAAACGGTCTCGATCCTGTTCTGTGACATCACGCGGCCGATGCCCTCGGGCCGGGTGCTGCCCGTGCTGCTGGAGGAGCTCGAAGATGCCGGCGTCCGTCGTGAGGACATCACGCTCATTAACGCCACTGGCATGCACCGCGCCAACACGGAGGCCGAGCTGCGGGGCATGCTGGGCGACGCCATCGTGGAGAACTACCGGATTGTTACCCATGACGCGCATGATCTGGCGAGTCTGCGCTACCTTGGCCAGACCCGGCGCGGACATCCAGTCTGGGTCAACCGCCACTATCTCGATGCCGATGTACGCATCCTGACCGGCTTCATCGAGCCACACTTCTTTGCCGGCTTCAGCGGCGGACCGAAGATGGTCGTGCCCGGGGTGGCAGGCGCGCCGACGGTGATGGCAAACCACGGGGCGGACATGATCGCCCACCCAGGGGCGACTTGGGCAACGCTGGACGGCAATCCGATTTGGGAGGAGATCGCCGAAGCGGCTGCTATGACACAGCCGGCATTTAATCTCAACGTCGCTCTGAATAAAGAGCACGCCATCACCGCTGTCTTTGCGGGTGAGCTCTTCGCCTCGCATCGTCAGGGCTGCGCGTTCGTGCGGCAGACGGCCATGCGCGCCGTGCCGCGCCGCTTCGACATTGTGATCACGACCAACTCGGGCTATCCGCTTGACCAGAACGTCTACCAATCGGTGAAGGGCATGGCTGCGGCGGCGCGGGTAGTCAAGCCGGGCGGGACGATCATTTGCGCCGCCGAGTGTGCCGATGGGGTGCCGGAACACGGGAACTATCGCCGGATCTTGCAGATGGGCAAGACCCCTGATGAGCTCTTACGGCTGATCTGTTCGCCGGGCTTCTCGCTGTTCGATCAATGGCAGGTGCAGATCCAGGCACAGATCCAGCAGCAGGCGCGCGTCTACCTCAAGTGCGAACTCCCAGACGATGTGGTGCGGAGCACGCACTTCGAGCCCTGCGACGACATCTCCGCGCTGGTCAGGCACCTGGTGCGCACCCATGGGCCGCACACCTCGATTTGCGTCCTGCCCCAGGGGCCGCAGACCGTACCGTATACCGACGAGTAGCTGCCGGCTCAAGTAGCTAGAGACTTGTAGCAACTACTGGTACGTACGGTATACCAACAGCGTAGATCGGCGGTATATTTTGCGGAGCATATTTGCGGAGGAAGAGCAATGTCTACGACGATAAGCCGAAGAGCACTGCTGCGCCTCACCAGCCTGTTTGCAGCCTTGGCTGCATGTACGCGCCAGCGCACGATCACGGGGCCATCGCAGGAGGCTGAGCAGTCCATTATTGTCCGTGGTCCCGTCACGCTGGACCTTGGACATTACTTCGGGCAGGGAGTGCGCTGGGAGTTGATCCAGCGAGCAGCCCAGCGCTTCGAGCAGGAATACCCGAACATCAAAGTCTCCATTGACCCAATCGCTGGTGATTACTGGGCCGTGCTCACTGCACGGATCGCCGCCGGCACCCAGCCCGATATCCTGATCGGCTCTGGGGCAACCTTCCTGGGCCTGCTGGAGAAGGGCGCATGGTCCGAGGTCGATGGCTATCTGAAGCGCGATAAGTCGATCGACTTGAAGAACTACTATCAACAGCCAGACATCTTTGAGTACCAAGGCAAGCATTACGGCCTGCCATTCATGGTCAATACGACAATCTTCGCCTATAACAAGACCCTGTTCGACCAAGAGGGTGTCAAGCCACCTACTGAGAGCTGGACATGGGATGATATGCTCGAAGCAGCTCGCAGGCTGAGCAAGCCAGAGCAGGGCCAGTGGGGACTGCACATCGGCAATGGCTTCGAAGGAAACTGGCTTACCTTCATCTGGTCGGCTGGCGGTGATTACATCAACAAGGAACGCACCAAGACGATGCTTGATTCGCCACAAACGATTGAGGCGCTGCAATGGTTGGTGGACTTGAAGCTGCGGCATCGCGTCTCCAGGCCTGAGGGAGACACCTCGATCCAAGGCGATCCGTTCTCCAGCGGCAGGGTTGCTATGCAGTCCGCGCTAACCGGTGCTATCGGCACCACATGGCTGCCGACGATCGGCGACAAGTTCCAATGGGATATCTTCTGGCGGCCCAAGCACCCGCGCACTGGCAAGCGGGAGGGCAGCTTTAACGGCAATCCGTTTTTGATGACTAAGGCAAAGCAGCCCGATGCAGCCTGGCTCCTGCTGCGGCATATGGCGGGGCCCTATGTGCAGGGGCTGATCGGAGAGACCAAGATCCAGATGCCAACCCTCATCTCCAAGGCGACTGATCCAGAGGGCTTCTTGAAGCCGCCGCCGGCTAGCCTCAGACTCAACCATGAACTCATGGCCACTTCACGCGATCTGGCCTTCCATCGCGTGTGGTTGGAGTGGTATAACGCTATCACCACTGAGATCATCCCCGCCTTCGCCGGCCAGATCAGCGTGAAGGAGGCAGTGCAGAAGGCTGTCCAGGGTGGGGATGCGATCCTGCAAGGCCAGAAGTAGTGCGCTCTATGGAACTAGCCTTAGCTAAATCGAATCGAAAGTGATATCGACTTTAGTTAATCTTAGTTAATCTTAAGAAGATTAACTAAATAAGGAGGCACACTATGGACACTGCCCGTGCCGCAGCCGCGCCGCCCGGACCAGCGCGGCAGCGCCAGGAGCCCGGGGCAGAGATCATCTCGCCGGAGGTGCACACCGATGGCTCGATTACGTTCCGGCTGTATGCCCCGAAGGCGACCGAGGTGATCCTGGCCGGCAATGTGCTGGTCTACGAGAACGGCCCGGCGGCGCGCACGCAGGCAGCGATGCAGCGCAACGCCAACGGCGTCTGGGAACTGACGACCGCGCCGGTCGATCCAGGGGCCTACACGTACTGGTTCGTGGTCGATGGCGTGCGCGTGCCGGACCCGCGCTGTCCCGAGCCGCGCGCCGGCACGAACCTTACGCTGCCCTCAAGCGTCGTCGTGCCGGCCACGCTCCCAGCGGTCTGGGAGTTCAACCCGCAGGTGCCGCATGGCCGCGTGATCCTGGAGACGTTCTGGAGTTCGACACTGGGCGCTGCGGTCGGCTGCGTGGTGTACACACCGCCGGGCTACCCGGCCATCCCTGAGGCTACCCCGGGCGGCGTGACAGAGGAGTATCCCTTGCTCTTGCTGCTGCATGGCCGCGGCGACGACGAGAGCGGCTGGGTGGCCAAAGGGCGTGCCGCCATCGTGCTGGACAACCTGATCGCCGCCGGACGTATCCCGCCGCTGGTGGTGGCGATGCCCTACGGGCACACTGGCGCCTTCGATGATCCGCAGCGCATTGCCCGCGAGGGGCCGTACTTTCTCGGAGAGGTGCTCGAACTGGTCGAAGCGCGTTATCTGGTGAGCCGAGCACGCCGGCAGCGCGCCGTCGCCGGGCTCTCTATGGGCGGGGGCCAGGCGCTGCGGCTGGGCCTGGGGCATCCCGATCGCTTTTCAGGCCTGGGCGCCTTCTCGGCCGCGATCCTCCGGCCGGGGGCGCTGGGCAGTCTGGCAGAGGCAGAGCTTCCCGAGCGAGCTGCCCGGCTGGACGTGCTCTATCTTTCCTGGGGCCGCAGCGAGGCGCCCGACTTCCTGGACGCGATCAGGCGGCTGGTGGACTTGCTGGATGGCGCGCGACTGGCCGAGCGCGGTGTGCGCTATGTCACGAGCGAGAAACGCGGCACACACACTTGGCCGGTATGGACGCAAAGCCTGGCCGACTTCCTCGAGCTCTGGGCCGGGCCGTTGCGCCGGACAGATGAGCGATCGGTCCGGTAAACGCACGGGGGCCGTCCATGGCTGGAGTTAGCACTGAACCGGGCGAGCACAGCGTCGCACAGGCCATCCGGAGCTGGTTCCTTGAACTCCAGGAATGCGTGCGCGCAGTGAACTTCGAGCGTGCACGCAGGCTTTTCGATCCCCAGGTCGTCTCGTTTGGAACCGTGGCCGGGATCGTACGCGGCCTGCCCGCCCTGGAAGCGCACCAGTGGCGGCGCGTCTGGCCGTACATCCGCGATTTCACCTTCGACTTGGAGTCGTTGGTGTGGGACGCTGAGGGTGAGATGGCCTGGGCAGTAGCCACCTGGACCTCTACCGGCTTTGGTGCCGGGGGACAGCCCTACCACCGCCCAGGCCGTGCGACCGTTGTGCTCCGCCGCCGGCACGGCATCTGGCTGGCGGTGCACACGCACTTCTCCCTGATCCCCTCCGCCACGACCTCCTGATCATCGCGCCTCTCTGCTCGTCGTCGCTTCCCCTGGGCAATCCGTTTCCAAAAATGCGCTGACAGCCCTACCAGTTGGTGAATGACCCGTCATCGCGGGTCAGGCGCACCCCCCGGCGAGGCTGGTACGGCGAGCGGCGGGCGGCTTCACGGTCGAACTCCACGCCCAGGCCGGGACGCTGCGGCGGCAGCAGATAGCCGTCCTGCCACTCCACCTGCACGGGCACCACATCGGTGAGCATCGTGCCCGGGCGGCGCGGCTGCTCCATCACCCCGAAATTCGGGATGGTCAGGTTCAGGTGCAGGCACGCCGCGGTCGAGACCGGCCCGAGCGGATTGTGCGTGGCAACTTTGATGTAGTGCGCCTCAGCCATGGCCGCGATCTTCTTCGCCTCGGTGAGCCCGCCGGCAATGCACACGTCGATGCGCGCATAGTCGGTGAGCTCTTCCTCGATCACCTGGCGGAACTCCCATTTCGAACAGAACTGCTCTCCTACCGCGATCGGCACGTTAGTATGCTGACGCACGTGCCGCAGCGAGTACATGCTCTCAGCCCGAATGGGGTCTTCGACGAAGAAAGGACGGTACGGCTCGGCCGCGCGGCAGAAGTACACCGCATCGGCAGGATCGAGCCGGGTATGCACATCGAAGCAGATCTCGATCTCGTCGCCGATGGCTTTGCGCACCGCCTCGAGCTGGCGCAATCCGGCGCGGATCGCCTCCGCCGGCTCAAAGCGCGTGCCATCCTGCGGCAGGCCCCAGCGCACGAACTTCCAGCCCTCCTCTTTGGAGCGCAGGCAACTCTCCACCAGCGGCTCGATCTCCATGGCATGGCCGACGTTATGCGGGTAACACACCACTCGATCGCGCACGCGCCCGCCCAGAAGCTCGTACACCGGCAGCCCCAGGGCCTTGCCTTTGATATCCCACAGAGCGATGTCGATGGCGGCAGCTGCCGACGCGCCGATGTTTCCTGCCGGAAAGAAGTCGGCGCGATACATCACCTGCGACAGATGCTCAGTGCGCATCGGATCCTCGCCGATCAGGTGCAGTTTCAAGTGCTCGATGCATGAGGCCACCGCGAGCATGCGGCTGCGCAGGCCGGCCTCACCGACCCCGGAGATGCCCTCGTCGGTGTCTACCACGACGAACATGTAGTTGGCGTTGCCGCTCCACACTAGATACGGCTCGATATTCGTGATCTTCATCGCTTCCTTTCCCCCTAGCGCCGAGCTTCGCTTTTCGGCGCGTGCGCCAGTATAGCGAGGCGGGTCTCCAGGAGCCAGCCGGTATGGCGCGTAGGGGCGGACGCACAACCCAGCGCGGCACACTATGGGTCATGGCCGCCTTGGCGCTGCCCTTGGACCGCTGCGCCGAGAACGCTACGCTCGAAGGTGCCGGACCGGGCACACCACCCGCGTAGGGGCACGGCATGCCGTGCCCTCGACGTAATCCGGCATGGATCGGAGAGGCACACGGCGAGGAGAGCAGGCCCTCGTGGACAGTACAGGCTATGCGGGGAGAGCGACGGCACCGGCGGCACAGCGGTTGACACGTGCCGCCCAACGCGTGGTGGCGGAGAGTCACGTCGCCACGCTTCTCATCGTCCTCGCAGCATTCGCCAACACGCTGCTGTGGGCGCGCGCCCTGCCGTTTGACGGCGGCTCCGATGAGCGGCTGCACCTTGAGACCGTGGAGTTCATCGCCCGACATGGCCGGCTGCCGGTGCTGGGGGTGGATCTCTTTGGCCGCTCCATCTCGCCCTACCGCGCCGAGATCACGCACGCTGCTGAGCCGCCCCTACCCTATCTGGTCGCGGCTGCCGCCATGCGCCTGCTCTCCCCCTGGGTTGACGCCTTGCCGGCCGCCCGGCTGGCCTCTGCCCTGAGCATTGCCGCCACGGTCTGGCTAGCCCTGCGCATGGGCCGCCTGTGGTTCCCTGACTCGCCGGCGCTCCAACGCTGCACCGGCCTCTTTGTCGCCGCCATTCCCCAGGTGACACACGTTGGAAGTTACGTCAACAGCGATGCCTTCACCCTCTTCGCCGCGTCGCTGGCGCTCTATCTGGCAAGCCGCGGCGTCTTGGACGGGTGGGGTGCACGCATGCCGGCAGCCCTGGGCGGCGCGCTGGGGCTGGCGCTGCTGAGCCGGCTGAACGGCTACGCGGTTGTGCCTGCTGCCGCATTGCTCGTTCTGCTGGCCCAGGCGTCGTCCTGGCGTGTACGAGTACAGCGCCTTGCCCTCACCCGCGCTGTCGCCGTCCTGGTAAGCGGCTGGTGGTTTATCTGGAACCTCTGGGTCTACAACGGCGACCTGTTCGCCGCTCGGCTGACCGACCAGACCTGGCGGCAGCTTGCCTCACTATGGCGCTCGCTGGCGGACACCGGCATGCCGTTCGTGGCGATGGCCGGCTATCTGTATTTCTGGGCGCGGCTCTTCTCCAGCTTCTGGGCGGTCTTCGGCTACAGCAACGTGCCGCTGCATCCGGCGCTCTACTTTTTGCCCATGGTGCTGACGCTGGCACTGGTCGCAAGCAGCGTCTGGAGCATCGCACATCTCGGTCATGCAGTGCTTCGGCGGCAAGCTCTTGCGCCGCGGGTCTGGCTGCCGGCAATCTACGCCGGCCTGCTGGGGAGCCTCGTGCTGGCTACGATGTGGTGGTGCTGGAAGGTGGACTTCCAGCCGCTGGGTCGCTATCTCTTCCCGGCTCTCCTGCCTTCCACGATCCTGGTCTTCGAGGGCATGCGCCGGGCGCTGCCCCAACGACACACGGTAACGGTTGTGCTGTGTGTACTCGGGCTGATGCTCCTGAACTGGATCTGCCTCGCCGGGTATGTGCCGCGGGTGAGACCGGGCTTCTTCGACGTCGACCTGTGATGGTATAGTGAGCCAGACTTCTGCACCCTGTCGGCCCATCAAAACAAAAACTTCACCATCCGGCGTATCTAGGCGTATCTAGAGATATTTCGCCGACCGCGGTTCATCGCCGCTCGCGGTGATTGCCGGCCCGCGCCGGTGGTTCGAGCAGGACTGTAGGCATGAGACGGGATGGGCACGAGTTCGTGGCGCTTGGTGCGCTCTCAGCAATGCTGGCGGTGGCAGCCGGCGCCTTCGGCGCTCATGCACTGCAGGAGCGGCTGCCGCCGGAGCGCCTCGCTATTTTCGAGGTGGCGGCGCGGTACCACATGTACCATGCGCTGGGGATGCTCGCAGCAGGTTGGGTGCTTGACCGCCGGCCGCGTCTGGCGGCTCGCGCCGCCGGCTGGCTCTTCGCCATCGGGACGGTTCTTTTCTCGGGGAGCCTCTACGCTCTGGCGCTGAGCGGCCTGCGCTGGTTGGGGGCGATCACCCCGTTCGGCGGCCTGGCCTTCCTGGCGGGCTGGCTGGCTCTGGCGTGGGCGGCCCTGCGCGGCGAGCAGTGACGGCCGGTTACGTCCTGCGCCGCCCGCGGGCGCGCGCGGAGACTGCAGGGGGCTCAGCGGGCACGCCCGCGACCGCAGCGGTTTCGCCGCGCAGCCAGCCGAGGATACGGTGACGATCAACCAACAAGCGCTCGCCCAGGGCGGTGACGGCCGCTTCAGCGTCGCCGCGCACGAGGGCCTCAACCATACGGCGATCGGCGGCAAGCGCCTGGGGATCACGGGCCGCATCGCAGGTGGCTACCAGTGCTTCGACCATGCTGCTGATGCCTTCCCAGGCGCGCTGCAGCGGACGGTTGCCGGCCACAGAAAAGACGTGCGCATGGAACCGCGCGTCACTTTCCGCAGCGCGCGCCGCCGCATCATCTCCCCGCGCGCCCTCGCGCTCGGCCAGCAGGCTGCGCCAGAGAGTGACATCCTCCGGAGAGACGCGTGCCGCCGCTGCCCGCAGCGCTGCTGCCTCGAGCATCTGCCGCAGGGTGAGCAGATCGAGCACGTCCTGCTCGGTGATGCCGCGCACCACCGTCCGGCCGGTCGGGGTGGTCTCTACCAGCCCCTCACGCTCGAGCTGCTCCAGCGCCTCGCGCACCGGACCGCGGCTCACACCCATCTGCTCAGCCAGGTCCGCCTCCACCAGCCGCTCGCCTGGAGCAATCCGCCCGCTCAGGATGGCCCGTCGCAGCGGCCCCACGACCTCCTGCCAGAGCATGCGCCGCCCCACGCGTGGCAGCGCAGATTCGCCCCTCTGTTGCACCACCCGGCTTCTTCCATCCTACCTGGAGTTTCGCTAACTGTTTGCAGTCTATCCGATCACCGGCGCGGCGTCAACGCAACGCAGGGGCAGGGCCGGGCCGGCGTATAATACAGGCGCCGGATGCAGAGCTATTCGGGCCGGACGTGCACATCATGGCAGAGGCAGGGCGGATCGAGACCGCCGGCACCGAGTGGAGCCGGGCGCACCAGGAGGGCATGCAGCGAGCGGCTGCAGGAGACGCTGAGGAGGCGCTGCGGCTGTTCGAGCAGGCGCGCCACGCTGCCGCCACGCCGCTGGAGCTGGCGACCACGGCATATGAAGAGGCAGGCGTGCTGTTGCAGCTGGAGCGCTGGCAGGATGCGGCGCGGGCGTTGCAGGCATGTCTTGCCGCAGCGCCGGATACCCCCATCGCTGCGCGGGCGTATCTAGCGCTCGGCCGCCTGTTCGAACGGCAGGGGCGCACCGAAGAAGCCGCGCTGGCCTATCGCGGTGCCATCGGCAGCGCCGGCGAGGACCGCGCGGTCGGCCGCGAGGCCTTCGAGCGCATGAGCGCCCTTGTCGACCGCCAGCGCACCGAGGCGCCCGGCGCTCAAGAGCAGTTGCTGGTGCAACGTATTCAGGCGGCCGATCTGCGCGCCCTGCGCATCGTGGTACGTTCGTTCCAGCACTCGCTGGCGCGCTATCTGGCGCTGCTCACCGGCGACACGGCGCGGGCAGCTGCACTCACTCGTGAGACGTTCGTCGAGCTCTATCAGCGTATCCTGGCACTGGAATATAACCCGGACGTGGGGCTGCGGCTGTGGCTGTTTCGCCTAGCCACGCAGCGTGCTGCAGCCCCGACGCCCGCGCACGCGCTGCTGCGCCGAGTGGCGCGGCAGGTGCCGCTCCCCTGGCTGGCAGAGTGGCTGGAGCGGCTGGTGCCTGCCCAACCCCCTCCGCCGCCCGGCTCGGGTCTGGATGAGGATGACCGCCTGCGTCGTGTGCTGGCCGCCCTGCCAATCGAGCAGGCAGCACTCCTACTGCTCTCTGCCCTGGAAGGACTGCGCTACCATGAGCTTGCCCTGGTGCTCGACATTCCGGTCGAGGCGGTGCCGCACCGCATGCTGGCCGCGCGGCAGGCACTTGAGCAGGCAGCGATCGCAGCTGGGGTGACGTTCGATCCGCCCGCCGCGGGCACAGGACAGCCATGAGCTCGACCACGCGCTGCTGGGAATTGGAAGAGGCGATCTCGATGTACGCCGATGATGAGCTGCCACAGGGCCAGCGGCTGGCGCTCGAGGCGCACCTGGCCGAGTGTCCGCATTGCCAGGGCCGCCTGGTGCGGATGCGCGCCATCGCTGAGCGCATCCGCACCCTGGGTCGCCGCTCGCTTGCGCTCGACGTTGCCGATGAAGTGATCCGTCGCGTTGGCGGCTGATGGCCAGGGGCCATGCTCACACCATGTCGCGCCAGGAGAAGCGCGGCGTGAAGCCCAGCAGACGTTCGGCGCGCTGCCCTGAGATCACCGAGCCGGCGCCTGCCAGGCCGGGCAGCACGGGCTCGATGCCGGGGTAGTAGCGGCGCACGAGCTCGGACAGGTCGTGTGCTGCAAGTGCATCGCGGGCGGCGATGAAGCAGCACTCATGCCCCGGCGCGCGCCACTCGTTCACCTGCTTCGGCTCAGGGAAGGTCCACTCCGCTGCCAGGCGGAACGCTCGCGCCGCATCACGCACGTCCACGTATGCCCACAGGCTGTTCATCGCCGCCTCAGGGGTGTGGACGATGTTCAAGAGCCGGTCACGCTCCTGCGGGAAGAGCACGCGGCAGAGGCGCAGGCAGATCGTCTCGAGACCATAGCCGCGGGTGAAGGCACGGCAGGCTTCCTCGCTGACAAGCTTGCTTAGCCCGTAGGGATCCTGTGGCCTGCACGGGTGCCGCTCGTCGATGGGCAGATACTCCGGCAGGAGGTCCCGTCTGCGGAAGGCGAAGCCCAGCACCGCATCGCACGACGCCACAACCACGCGCCGCACGCCCGCACGCACGGCCGCCTCCAGCACGGTGTATGTGCCGGTTGCATTCACGGCAAAGACCTTCTCCGGCGGGTGGCGCAGCGGGTCGGCGATGGCGGCCAGATGGACGACGACCTCTGCTTCGCGGCATACGTACTCGACCTCACCCAGGTTCCGCACGTCGCCGATAATACAGCGCACACCCGACCCATAAGGCTCCGGCAGCGGCACAATATCGAAGGCTACCACCTCGTGCCGGCTACGCAGTTCTTCGATCACGTAGCGCCCGATGCGCCCGCTTGCGCCGGTAATCGCGATGCGCATGCCTGCTCCTCCCTAGAGCAGCGACGGCTGCGTCCAGTGTGCTCACCCTTCTGTCTGCGCTGTGCGGGAGACCAGGTAGACGGGGTCCCCTGTAACGATCTCCCCCTCCTGGAGCACCCGTGCGTACATGCGGCTGTGGCCGGGGAACTTCGTCTGCAGAATGCGGGTGAAATCGCCGTCTTTGAAGCATCCGGCGATGTTCACACAGGGGGTGGTATGGCGCGTGAGCTCGATCAAGACGGCATCGCCGATGCGCAGGCGGTCGCCGGGATGCAGCGCCGCGAAGTCCAGCCCTTCGAGGGTCAAGTTCTCACCGGCCGCTCCCGGCACGATGGGGTGGCCCTCGGCCTGCAGCAAGCGGATCACCTCCAGGGAGAAGAGACACAGCGCCCGCTCGGGGCCGCCGTGGCCGGGCGAGCGGTGCCGGTCCCCCTCGATGCCGAGGTATGTCACCCACGCCGAGGGCACAGGCCACTTGGGCACGCCACCGTTAGAAATATTGATCTGGTAAACCCGTCCAGCCAGCACTTCACTTGTCATACGCTATCTTCCTGCGTGGAGTTTTTCGGTATGCCGGCAGCTCCCCAGCAATCATGACATGTCTACGTGAGCAAGGCACCACCGGCGGCGCCTCTCGGCGAGCGCTGCCCGGGTGCCTGCTTTCACCCGACTGCCGGGGTCGCCGGCCGGGAACGTCCGGCATGCTCAGAGTTCCCGCCGCGGCGCAAGATACTCTTCAGCCGTGCCGGTCTCTTCGAGCAGCGCTACATAGGCGCGATGGAGGTCCTGGACCACTCCGGGATGACGGTCTGCGACATTGGTCGTCTGCCTCGGATCAGACGGGAGGTGGTAGAGCTCGACCGGCTCGCCACGGGCGGCGTAGAGCAGGCTCCACTCCGGCGTAGAGATCGTCACCGGTTGGTACTCCATAACCTGGCGCAGCACGCTATCTACAACCCGCACGCTTTGGCCGGGATTTGCCAGCGGCATAGCGGTGACGACAACCTCGCGTCCGGGCGCGCTCGCATCCTGCAGCAGGGGAACGAGTGACCGGCCGTGCAGCCCGAGGCCTTCCGGCACCGTCACACCGAGCAGGTCCAGGATCGTCGGCATGAGATCAATCGCTGAGGCAAGCTGTGACACGCGGCGGGGCGGCAGGCCCGGCACATGGATAATCAGGGGAATATGGACGACCTCCTCATACAAAGGGGACCGCGCCCACGCCGGGCGGCCGCGCACCCAGGTCTCATGGCGGATCATCTTACCGAACAGCCCCCCGTGCTCCCCGAAATAAAAACCGTGATCGCTGGTGAACAGCACCGCTGTCTGCTCGGCGATCCCAAGCGACTCCAGCCGCTCCAGCAAGCGTCCCACCCACCGATCAACCATGGTGCACTCGCCCGCATAGCACGCCCGTGCCGTTGCCACATCATCGTCGCTTAAGCCCGCTTTTTGATAGTAGTTATATGGCGGGGCCACCACCCGGCCGTCATAATCAGGCTTATAGGGGCGCACGTACCATTCAGGAGGATCCCATGGCTCATGGGGGTCCCAGGTGTCAACCAGGAGAAAGAAGCGGTCCTTATACACCTGCTCTAGGGCCTGCTCGGCAGTCATGAAGGTACGAGGGGCGCAGTAGTCGTACTCGGAGACCCGCGGCTCTGGAATGAGCCGGCGCTGGCGGCGTCCCGGCTGGGTGAGCAGTTCGATGAAATGCTGGAAGCCACGGTCATAGCCATAGCCGTTTGCCACATAAAAGGGCGTGTCCACAACGGCAAGCGTGCGAATGCCTGCCTGCGTCAGGATCTGGCTCAAGGTGGTCTGGTTGCGCGGCAACGGCTCCCAGGTCATGAAGGTAAAGGTCCATTTCCCCAGGAAGTAATCGGCGCGCGTCGGCATGGTGGGAAAAGCGCCGGCATAGTAGCGCTCGAAAACAGCCGACCGAGCGGCAAGCGCATCCACATTAGGCGTGCGCGCCCCTGTGCCCCCATAGCACCCCACGTAGTCGCGGCGCAGTGTATCTGAGACAATCATGACCACGTTCCGAACCGGCTGCATCCCCGCAGTCCCTCCTTAGCACAATAGCACAATATCTCTAAAATAATTCTCTAGACTCGAAATAAAAAATTAAATATTCAGCTGCGCAGTGCGCTCTGCCGCATGATCCAGCTGCCAGCGCGTAGCAGTGCGCTCTGAGTCCAAGGGCGTGCGATCGTGCCGGCTGCTCGGTGTCCTATTCCACCCGGGGTGGCGCACGATGCCCTAGAGCCGTCCACTGCGGATCCGCTCCTCAACCGCGTGCGAGAGAATGTCGGGAAGACTGGCGGTTTCAGGGATAACGTAGCCGCGGGTCGAGGCAAAGGCCGGCGGAGCTCCAGTGCTCCGAGGACGCCCGCGGTGGACGTACGCGCGCATGAACTCGTGCTCAGCGACGCCCACGCCAAGAGCCAGGATATTCAAATGCTCGCGTGGCGGGAGCGTGGCGTTTCGCTCGTCGACCTCCTCCAGCAGCGCATGCAGGGCGCGCAGGTCGCTGGAGATACCGTCGGTGATGATGAACGCGGTCTTCAGCCCTTTCTGCCGACGCAGGTGCCGAATGGCCAGGGCCAGCGCAGCCGCCTCCTGTGTCTCGCCATGCGGGAGCTGATACATGCGCTGGATCAGCTTGCTGAAGTCGCGCACGACATAGTTGTGGCGCGCCTCGACGGCTTGTCCCCGGAAGCGGCACTCTTCGAAACTGTGAAGCACCGACGGCTCGTCGCTGAACGCCAGCACTTCGAAGGGGATCTTCAAACGCTGGTGCACCTCGATAAACACGATCGCTGTATCAACCAGCTGAGCGAACTTTCGGCCGGCGTAGCCCCGCTGCACCATGCTGCCCGAGATGTCCAGAAGAACCGCGTGGGCGTAGTCCTTCTGCGCATCCTGGCGCGGCGTGCGCACGCCACACAGGAACGCCCGTGCCGGATCGGTCAACAGCGCCTCAGGATGGTCCAGGTCGATCTCGCCGGACTCGCCCCGCCGCATGCGGCGGGGCCGGCGCCAGGGTTCCAGGTTGCCGAAACGCCGTTCGGTGAGAATCTGGGCCAGCCCGCGCTCGCCGCGGCGGCCCTCCAGCGCCGCGCGGATCAACGGCTCCAGGCGACGCACCGCCTCCGGATAGTTGAAGTTGTCATAGTCTACCAGCTGCTCGTGTGTGCGCAGCACGCGCCAGACGCCGCCCGGCAGATAGCCGGAGGGACGGCTGCCCGGCCGGCGGCCCCATATCAGGCGCGGCGGGGACAGCGGGCCCCGGCTGGGTGGCTGTGCCGGTGGCGCCGGCGCAGGGCCGGGGCGCTCCTGCGCCGGGCCCAGCCGGAGCGTGAATTCGGGTGCATCGGCCGGCGGCACAGGGAAGGCGAGCGGACCAGGAGGCGCGGCCAGGGTGCGGTCGCGCGGCAGGCGGCTGCCCTGCGCGGACGCGCCACCGGCTGTGGCAGCGTCAGGATCACCCTGCGTGCGCAGGTCACGATCGAGACGCTCGTGCGGTGCGTCTGACTTTCGGTCAGGGGAAGCCTCTTCCTGGGTTGGCGGCTCGCGAACGGGTGCGAACTCGTCCTCCTGCTGAGCAGCCGCGGCGTCGTGCGCGATCAGCTCGAGATACACGGGCAGCACACGCTCGATGGTCAGCGCCAGGCATCCCTCCAGCGCAGGCTCCTGAGCAGCGGCGGCCACAGCGGGCCACACGCGGTCCAGCGCCGCGCGGAGCAGCGGCTCCTCTCGGGGAAGTAGCAGGTCGGGCAGCACCTGAGCGGCCCAGCGGCGCACCAGCGCCTCGGCAAAGCGCTGGTGCAGGGCCCCGGGGTTACCCTCATCGCCGGAGCTTATCGCGTCCTCAGGCGCGGCATAGGCACGAGCAAGATACCACGCCGCACCGGGGAAGCGCTCACTATAAAGGCGATTCACCCGCACGTCGTTGACCGCATTGAGCAACAGCTCCGCTGCGGCAGGCGGGCAGCCGAGCTCGACGGCGCGTTGAACGTAGAGCGGGAAAAGGCGGGCAGCCTCAGGGCCGCTGAACCGCACCTCCGCCGCCTCGTGGAAGAGCGCCCCCAGCACCCGCTGCCGCGGCGCCCCCGGAATGGCCCGCGCCGGATACGTCACAATGCCCTGATCAGGCTGGTAGCTCCAGCGCGTGCCCTCCTGCACACGCACCGGCAGCCCCGCCAGCACCAGGCGCAGCATGGCCGCCACGTCGGCGGGTGTGTAGGAGGGCAGGGTGCTCGCAGCGTTGCGCGGCGCCGGATCCACCGCATCAACGCGGGCGTGAACCATTGCTACCTAAACTAGCGCTACCTGGCGATGAAGTACTGCTCCGGCATCGTGGCGCCGGGGTTCACATACTCCTGGCCGGAGGAGAACATCTTCTTCGGCACGTTCTTGAAGTTGTTGCGCACGATGCCGTACCCGTCCATCGGCAGGCTGATGCCCATGATCCAGAACTCCTCGGCGGCGATGTCCAGGATCTGGCGCATCAGCTCCTTTTGCTTGCTCTCCTCCGGCGTAATCATAATCTGCTCGTACAGCTCTTGCTGGCGGCGAGCCGGCGGGGACGGCTCCTCCCCCTCTTTGCCGCCGGTCTCCCACCAGCGCGCCCAGGCGGGAGCGAAGCAGTTAAACGAGGCATAGGCCATATACCAGTATGGACCGAGGATCGGATCGATCCCGCCGTCGCCGCCCCAGTTCGTCACGTCGTGCTCCCAGGCCTGCACGCGAGTCTGGCGCAGGGAGCGGTCCTCCGGCTTGATATCGATGTTCACGCCCACAGCGCGCCAGTACTTCTTGATCAGCTCAAGCGTGTCAATCCAGCTCTGGCTCGTGGCGACGACCTCGAACGTGAACGACAGGCGCTTGCCATCGGGACGGAGGCGGACCCCCTCGCGGTCTCGGTTGGCGAGCCCGATTTCGTCTAGGAGCTGGTTCGCCTTGGCCACATCGTACTCGAGGTACTGAGTGGCCAGCCGCTCATGAAAGTGCGGGGACTCCGGACGCGGCGCCGCCTGCCATGGCCTGCCCTGTCCAAAGTAGAGCACATCGATGATCTCTTTACGGTTGATGGCATGGGAGAGGGCAATGCGGAACTTCTTGTTCCGGATAATCTCCCGCAGCACCGGGTCTTTATGATTGAAGTTGAACAGCACGATGAAGGTGTTCATGCTGTCCGGGATGGTGGTGAAGAAGTCGTATTGTCCCTTGTCCTTGTTTTCGACGAAGACCGACTTATTCTCGAGCGTGGCGATGTGCCGGTCCATCATGTCGATCTCGCCGTTGAGCGCTTTCAGCACGAGCGTCTCCGGCTTCTCCACCACGTCGTAGACCACCTCATCGAGGTACGGAAGCTGATTGCCCTCGGGGTCGACCTTCCAGTAGTAAGGATTGCGCCGGGCCACGACGCGGGTGCCCTGGCCGAGCGGCGTGGTTACCACCCATGGCAAGAGCGTGGGCACGTCGGCGTTGTACCACAGCGCCTTGCCGCGGCCCTGGATCGAGCCGGCCCGCATATGGAAGAGCGTGGCCCAGTCAGGCACGTTTTGCTCTTTGAGCATCCGCTCGACGGCATCCTTATTGTACTTGATGTGGAACTGCTTGGCGTACTTCGCCTGCGGGAAGAACATGCCCACCCCGAGCATGCACAGGCGCTTCAGCAGCAAGCCGTTCGGCTTAGCAAACTTCATCTTGAAGGTGTACGTATCGACCTTCTCGATCTTGCCCACCTGCCCGGCGGTAACGAACCAGCTCGGCTTGACCGGCGTGAGCTCCTGGTTTAGCAGGATATCCTCGTACCAGAACACCAGGTCGTCGGCCGTAAACGGCTCGCCGTCGGACCACTTCATCCCTTCGCGCAGGTAGAAGGTGAACTCCGTGCCGTCGGGCGAGACTTCGTACTTCTTAGCGATGTCGGGCACGATCGTCTTCCACTCGGGGTCCCAGCGCACCAGTGATTCGTACCCGATAGTGCGGTCGAGCCAGGCTGTATCCGCCGCGCCAAGGATGCCGGTGCGCCAGCGACCGCCGTACTGGCCAATGCGCTCGATCGGCGTGATAACCATGGGCTCCTTGGGCAAGCGCTCCTCCACCGGCGGGAGCTTTCCCTGCTTCACCAGCTCAGCCAGCATCGGCGCTTCCTTAAACTTCGACGGCAGGGTGCCGACAGCCGGCTGGCCGGCAGGGGTCGTGCCCGGTGCGCCTGGTTGCGCGCCGGGGCGTGTTTCAGGCCGGCACGAGCCAGCCCAGAGCGTCGTGGCCGAAAGCATCAACATTACTGCGCGTCGTCTGGTGACTTCGTGCACGATCGCCATGGTTGCCACCTTCTCTGGATACATATTGATACATATTCCTCAGAGCACCACTTTCGTGTCTGTGGAACGACAACTCCGCTACGCCCTGGCCTGTCCGCACGAGCATGCGGCCGCTCGCATTATACGACAACCGGCCGATGCGTGATGGTACCAGCGAAGGAGCGATGCATGATAGGCTCCGAGCTGTCCTCCGCTGCCCGGTGTGCTACACTGGCCGGGCCGCCCGGCACGCCGGTGCTACCAGGCGGCCCGGGCGCACTACAGCCCGGCGGCCAGAAGGCCCGGGGGAAGAGCGCCAGACAACCATTCCTCATCCAACCGGCCGCCTTAGCCACTTATTTATTCATAGTTTATTCATCATATTTTATTCATGTGAATAAATAATAAGACGGCTAATACGCGGATTTATACAACAATGAATGGGAGGGCATGGCACAGCCATGAATATTGAGAAGGTCAAGCAGCTTATCGAGTTCGACACACCAACGGTTGCCAACGGCGTGGAGTTACTCGGAGTGCGTGATCCAACCGTTGGGTACACTGGCCCGGACATTCGGGCCCTGATGCCGGAGCTAGGCCCACGGGTGGGGGTCGCAGTGACCGCACGGATGGACACCACCACGGCCGGCACGGATCGTCCCCCGAGCCTGTTCCACGACTGGCTCCGGCTGATCCAGCAGGCGGCCCAGCTCGACGGCGCCGGCACGATGCCGGTCTTTGCCGTTATCGAGTCGGTGGGGCCGCGGCCGCGCTACACGGTCACTATCGGTGATGGAATGGGCACGCAGATGGTGCTGGCCGGCGCCGTGGCGTTCCTGACTAATGGCTCGGTGCGGGACATCGAGGGGCTGCGGCAGATCCCACTGCCCTGCTGGGCCGTGGGCCTCTCCCCGATGCACGGACGCATCCGCTGGCTGGAGCTGAACTGCCCGGTGGTGATCGACGGCATGACCGTGCGGCCGGGAGACATCATCCATGCGGATGTCAACGGAGCGCTGGTGATCCCGGCCGAGGTCGCCGATCAAGTCTACGACAAAGCTCGCGAGGTGCGGGAGCGCGAGCAAGCCATGTTCGCGCGGCTGCGCGAGCCGGGCATGACGCTGGAGACGTGGCTGGCCTCGCGCGGCTAGGCGAGCGGGCCCGGGCGCGTGTAAGCGCGCCCGGGCGATATGCCCGGATGTGGCGTGGAGATAGCTCCTCTACGCGCCGGGCGGCCGGTACTGCACGTGCCGGGCCTGGTGCAGGGCGTCCATCGTTTCGTCGACGGTCAGAAGGACAGTCGTTTCGAACGAGCGAAGTGCCCCGCCGCCAGTAATCGCCAGCGCGACCGCGGCCATGGATACGTTGTCGGGGGCCTCCCAGAGATTGTAGCCGTCGTATTCACCAAAGGCGTACCAGAACCCGTGGAGCTTCCCTCCGACTGACTCGATGTACGCCCTGGCGGCCTGTCGGCGGTCCTCCGGGTTACTGATCAGCCTGGCCCATGTCTCCGGCGTGTAGCTGAACCTCGTGAGGTACAGTGGCATCGTCTCGTCCTTTTGTCTCGTCGTCGCTGTACATCGTGCACATGCGTGTGGGCGTTTCCGCTCGGTTGCGGCCGTGTGACGGACTGCCTGCCGGTGAACCGGCAGGTGCGGCACACGGCTGAGTCCGGCACCTACGAAGTGACGGTAATCGTCCCCTGCATCTTCGGATGGATCAGGCAGGTGTACGCATATGTCCCTGGCGGTGCATCGAAGACCAGGCCAAATGCATTGCCCGGCGTGAGAATGCCCGAATTGACGTAGCCCTGTCCCGTATAGGTGGTCCCGCCGGCCGGGCCAGCCACGCTTGCCGGGACGACAAGCCACGGGGCTCCCTGGGGCTGCGGCCGCACATCGACGAACTCTGGCGGCTGTGCCCCCGAGGTCAGCGTGACCGTGTGGAGTTCGAAGGGGTCAGCCAAGGTCCACAAGATAGTGTCGCCGCGGGTGACCGTGAGCTCCCGTGGGGCGAATCCCAGCATGCTCACCCCGTAGCCGTTGGCGATCCCCACGTTGACGCTGTGCGCCGTACCCGCATGCGTGGAGCGCACCTGCTGCGCGTCTGCCTGCATGGCACCAGCCAGCGCACTCACCGTCGCCTTACCGCGGGCCGTGGCCTGAGCCGGCGTTTCTGGAAGCGGAGCACCGGCGGGGAGCACGACGATCTCGCCGCGCATGCCCGGATGGATCTGGCAGACGTAGCCAAAGATGCCTGGCTGCGTAAAGGTGAGCTGATAGGTGTTCTGGTCGGGAGATGCCGGCACTCCCGAGCTCAGTTGCAAGCTACCGTCATAGATCGCGTTCGGCCCCGCCGGCCCGAGCGGCGCGAAGGCCGGGCCTAGGGTAAGCTCACCGGCGCCCGGGCCGGGGACGATGAGCGGCAGAGCCGGCTTGCCGCTGTTGAAAGTAACAGTATGGGGCACGTTGGACGCCCAAGTCCAGGTCACGGCATCGCCGGCGTGCACAACGAGGGGGCTGGGAAAGAATCCCTGGGTCATAATGGCGCCACCCGGCACCGGCAATGTGCTGCTCACCTGAACGTCCCACCGCTGCGCAGCTTGCGCTACCTCGACCGGCGGGCCGGCGCGCAGCGCCAGCAGGCCAAGCAGGAGCACCAGCGTCAGGGTCAGGGACAGCCGCAGGCAGACCGGCCATGGCTGGCGGAACGAAATCATCAACATGAAATCAGCTCCTTTCAAGATATTTAACAAGGTATCTATGGAAATCTACAACAAGATAATCGTGAAAAGCTACAATAGGATATTAGGAGATTGGGAGATTATGGAGACAAGCGAGCGGTCACCAGCCTGGATGCTGCTGGCCGCCCGTGCTCTCTGCCTGGCAGGGCTCTCGCAGTGACCGCTCCCGGTACGCGAGCGTCTACCCGGTGCTACTCAGCGCCCGGATCAGCTCCGGTGTGATTTCGCGGCGAAACGACTGTCCGGCCATCTTGAGATCCCAGGAGCCGTAGAGCCGGCCCAGCAGTTTGCGCACCCCGGGGTCCAGCAGTAGGCGCTCGTAGGCGGCGGCGTCGTCCATCTCGATGAGGACGCTCAGGTCGGCGCGCAGGGCTCCGGCGCCAGAATAGAACTTCACGGAACGAATGCCGGGCACATGCAGGCAGGCCGGAGCGACCTCTTCCATGGCGAAGCGCCAGTAGGCCAGCACATCCTCATCGGTCAATGCATCCTTGAGCGCATACGTACGGGTATATAACGTGGCCATTGCGATCCTCCTTATGTCGCTGGCTAGACCTCTACCTCTCGTGGAACAGGACTGGGCCGCCGGTAGTGGGCTAGGCCATCGGCGACCCGCACAGGCCTGCGCGAGAATTGCTCGGTCTGGCAGCGCGTTGCAGACTGTGAAAACACCGCGCCGGGGAGCCGTTACATCCCAGGCTATGCCGGCGCCGGGATCGCACCGATCTGCTGGAGCAGGCCCAGCACGTCGAGCTCGACCCATTCCTCCACGATCTGACCGCCGGCGATGCGAGAGATGGCGATGCCCTGGAAGGCCACCTTCCTGCCGGTCGGGGGTGTGTTGGCAAACATGCCAAGGTGCGTGCCCCGCCAGGTCTCCCGGTGCATGACCCGGTCACCCTCAGCGACAATATCTTCCAGTGTGCCTTCGCCGTCGGGGAAGGCAGCGATGAAGCTCCCAACCAGGCGCTGCCAGCCTTCCCTGCCGCGCACCGGCTCAGGGCCGCCGAAGTGGCCAACGTAATCCGGCGCCAGGGAGCTATCGACAAGGTCGAGGTCGCGCGCGTTGATCGCGCCCAGCCATCGCCGGATCAATTCTTTGTTCTCTTCGACAGACATACGGCTTTCCTTTCCTGCGTAGCCTGCATGCCGGGCACTTCTGTCCACCCGGTACACGGCATGGGCATGCGTGCGGTCAGGGCAGTTTCTGAAGGATGCGCTCCATGTCGGCCGCGCTGAAGGCGCGCAGCGTCTGCGTGCGCACGCTGCCGCGGGAGGCGACGGCCAGAGCCCAGGCGGTGTAGGATTCCTCATCCGGAAATTCCGCGGTACACACTAGGTCGTAGGCACCTTGCGTCCAGTAGAGCGCAGTAAGCCTCCCGCCCATCTGCTCGGCGCTGGCCCGTGCCTGCTGCGCCCGCGTCAACGTCTCTTTGACGTTGCGAATGCCTTGCTCCGTCCAGTTGAGCAGCGCGACATACGTGGGCATCGAACTCCTCCTTTTACTTCCTTAACTTCCTGGCGATCATCCCTCTGGATCATCCCCCTGGATCACACCTCTGAGCACACGTCATATGTAACGATGTCCTTGCTTTGTGCGCAGAGTATTCGTACGATGCGACGCGCTGCGCGCGCAGCGCGTCCGCCGAGTGCAGCGCGCGGCAGTCCTACCGGCCAGCCTGGCTCGGTGCCGGCATGGCACCGAGCTGCTGGAGCAGCCCGAGCAGGTCGTAGGCCGCCCAGCCTTCGGCGATCTTGCCGTTCGCGATGCGGTAGACTGTGATCGCAGTCATACTGACCTGGCGGCCGGTCGGCGGGACGCCCAAGAGTTCACCTTGGTGTGTGCCGCGAACCGTGTAGCGCTTCACCACCCGGTCGCCTTCGGCAATGAGGTCCTCGATCGTGAGGTGCGCATCCGGCAGGCCGGCAACGACCTCCCCGTACAGGGCCTTGTATGCCGGAAAGCCTTTGAGTTCTGCATGGGCGGGATCGTGGTAGACGAAGTCTACCGCGTAGCAGTCATCTACGCCGGCGAAGTAGGGCTTGTTCCATCCTTCGTCCACGCTCCGGCGTACCAGCGCCTTGTTCTCCTCGATTGACATGACAGTGCTCCTTTCTGTCTTTTTTGTCTTTTCTGTCTTTCTATCCGATCCGTTCACATCGACGACTCGATGCATTCCCCCAAGGATGCCAGGCACTGCCGGCAGCATGGCAGTGCTACAGCTCGGCCTACCCCGGCGCCGGGACGACCCCGAGTTGCTGCAGCAGGCCAAGGTCATCCACGCTGGCCCGGACCTGCACGACCTTGCCACTGGCAATGCGGTAGAGGAAGCTTCCGATCATGGTCACCGGCCGGTCTGTAGCGGGGATCCCCTCAAAGTCCCGCTGGTGAGTGCCGTGCACCGTCCAGCGATGGGCGACCTGGTCTCCCTCAGCGATCCGGTCGCCGGTGGAGAGCGGGCCATCCGGGAAGGCTGCCCGGAACGACACGACGAAGCGCTCCGCCGCGATGTCCAGGGGAAGGCCTGCCGCTCAGGTGCACGACACACTCGGGAGCGGCCAGCGCCCTGAGGCGGGCAACGTTGCCGGCATTGAGCGCAGCGGTCCACCGGCGCAAGAGTGCCTTGTTTCCGTCCGTCGCCTCCCCCTTGCTGCAGTTCCTCCTTCATCTGCACCCATGGAAATGGATTGCCATCCTCTCACCGCTCCTATCTCACGCCTCCATCATCCCCGTTTGAAGCGTCGTCGGCCAGGCAAGATGCGCAAGCTTGCTCGCAACTCTGTAATCTTGCGGGTCTGTGGGCCGGGCCGAGCACGTTGGCGTAGCGCGTGCGCCGTGCCACCCAAAAGGGTCTTCCCTTTGCCAGCGTTACGTAGTATCATTCAGGAGTATTACTCTTCAGGAGTATTATCCCTACGGAGGTGCATACGGCCCTGGCCGCGAGGCCTGCGTCGGAGCCGCATGAGGTGGCGCGCCGATACGCTCGTGGCAGCCGGCAATCAGGCCGGCGGGAAGGAGGCGAGCGTGTCTGCACTGGAGCCCGCAGTGGAAGGCTTCGGGCTGCTGCTCCGGCACTACCGCACTCAGGCCGGGCTTACCCAGGAAGCGCTGGCCGAGCGGGCCGGGGTGAGCCCGCGCAGTGTCTCCGGGCTCGAGCGCGGCGAGGTCCAGCCCCACCGGGACACCGCGGTGCGGCTCGTCCAGGCGCTGAGGCTGCCGCCGGCGCAGCAGGCGAGCCTGCTGGCCGCCGTCCAGCCGTTGCCGCGCCGGCGCCGGGTGCCCTTCGATCGCGCCGGTGATGCCTCGGCTGTATCTCCATCTGCCGTCACCTGGTCTGTCGGCGCAGCGGACCGGATCGCTGACACGGCGGCAGGCGATGCGCTTCCGGCCGCGCTCACCAGCTTCATCGGGCGCCAGCAAGAGCAGGCGGCAATCGCGCGTCTCTTGCAGGGCGATGTGCGCTTGCTTACGCTGACCGGGCCCGGCGGCGTGGGCAAGACGCGGCTGGCGCTGGCCGTTGCTGAGTGCCTGCGCCGGCATATGGCCGGCGGTGTCCTCTTTGTGCCCCTGGCTGCAGTAACCGACCCGCAGCACTTCCTTGCGACGGTGGCTCAAGCGGCCGGAGTGTCCGCGGCCAAGCTGTCCGCACGCTTCGCCGCGCTGGTGGCTGTGTTGCGGGAGCGGGCGCTGCTCCTGGTGCTGGACAACTTTGAGCATGTGATCGCCGCAGCGCCGGACCTTGGGGCGCTCCTGGCGGCCTGCCCGAAGCTCCGCGTGCTGGTGACGAGCCGCGCGGCACTGCGCATCCAGGGCGAGCAGCAGGTCACCGTGCCACCGCTGGAGCTACCCGATATGCAGAACCTCCCGACCGTGCCAGGGCTCGGGCGTATCCCTGCCGTGGCGCTGTTTGTCGAACGTGCCCGGGCGGTGCAGTCGGAGTTCGCCCTCACCGCGGCGAATGCGCGGGCGGTGGCTGAGATCTGCACCCGGCTGGATGGCCTCCCGCTCGCGATCGAGCTTGCGGCGTCATGGGTGCGGTTATTTTCACCGCAGGAACTGCTGGCACGGCTGAGTGATCCGCTCTCGTTACTAAATGGTGGCGCTCGGGACCTGCCGGCGCGGCAGCGCACGCTGCGGGCTACGATGGAATGGAGCCACCGGCTGCTAGCACCGGAAGAGCAGGCGCTCTTTCGGCGGCTGGCGGTATTCGCCAGCGGCTGGACGCTCGAGGCGGCGCAGGAGGTCGCCGCAGCAGACGATCTACCGGCCGAGCAGGTGCTGGAGCTCCTGGCGCGTCTGGTCGATGTATCGCTGGTGGTGGTCGAGGCTGTGCCGGACGGGAGCGTGCGCTACCGGCTGCTAGACACGCTCCGCCGGTACGCCTGGGACCACCTGGTGACCGCCGGGGAGGTCCAGCAGGTGCGCGCCAGGCATCTGGCCTGGTCCCTTGCCCTGGCCGAGCGGACCGCGCGCGGGGCGAGAGGACCAGACCAGGCCACCCGACGGGCCCCGAGGGCGGCTGAGCACGCCAACCTCGCAGCAGCCCTCGCCTGGGCTGAGGAGGTGGGAGAGATCGCCCTTGGCCTGCGGCTAGCAGTGGCACTCGGCCTGTCTTGGCACGCCTGCGGATACACCGACGAGGAACGCCAGCGTGTAGAGGCTCTCCTCGCGCTGGCCAAGCCTGCTGCAGCTGGTGCCGATCCCGCGCTGCGGGCACGCGGTCCGTTCACCGCCGACACGCTGGCCCTGCGCCGGGGGCGACATTGAGCGGGCCGGCGCATGCTCTCACGATGCCCTGGCGCTACAATGCGCGGCCGGTGACGAAAGCGCTGTAGCACAGATGCTTAACCACCTGGGCATGCGAGCTTATGAGCAGGACGACTTCACCGGCGCTGCGGCACACCACGGAGAAGCGCTGGCCCTCCAGCGTGCCTGCAGCGACCTGCATGGCGTGACCGAATCTGGGACATCTAGGCATTATCGCCTTCAACCGGCGAGCGTACAGGCATGCTGCTGCGCTTTATGAAGAGAGCCTGGCGCTGCACCGCCGCCCAGGGAAGACACGTGGCATTGCCGCAGCGTTGGAAGGTCTGGGCCACGTTGCCTACGCCACCGGTGCGTATGCCCGTGCTGGAGCGCTCTACGGAGAAAGCCTGGCCTGCTGGCAGGCGCTGAGTGAGCGGTGTGGTATTGCTCATTCCACCAGCGACCTGGCGAGTGTGGCAGCAGCCACCGGCGACGACGTGCGCGCTGCGGCACTTTATGAGCGAAGCCAGGCAATCTTTCGTAACCTCAGCGACAAGCGCGGCACCGCCTGGGCGCTGACCGGCCTAGCTCGCATCGCCAGCCGGCAGGGCAACTCCGTGTATGCATGGCAACTCCTTGAGGAGAGCCCGCGCGAGGGCGGCGACTCGTGCTGGAAAGCCTGCCCCTCTGCCGGCTGCGCGGCGCCCCTGCCCGCCTTACTCGCTGTCTGGAGGGGTTGGCCACGATACTGACCACCGGCACTGAGCCGTGGCGGGCGGCCAGGCTCTTGAGCGCGGCGGCTGCGTTCTGTCGCGCCCTTCAGGCTATGTTGCCGCCGGATGAGCGCGTCTCTCTCAGGCAGCGCGCATACGTGCGCTCCGGCAGCGGCTCGGCGCGGCCGCGTTTCGGCAGGCCTGGCAGGCCGGCGCGGCGCTGTCCCCTTGCTGCAGCGCTGGAAGAGGCCACGGTCGCAGCGCTGGCTCCATGACCCTTCGCCAGGCAGTGTATACGCTTGCACTCTCGCGCAGACACAGCTATCCTGGGCCGCAGGTTCGAGCGGCCTCTCGCCGCCCTGGCCCCCCAAAAAAATCACACAGGAGCAATGCCGGCATATGTCGACCCAGCCAGATCCCTTTGAGCTCGCAACGCGCTACAAGTACCTGCGCCTCTCCGACGTTTCGGATGCGCTGGATGCCCTGGGCCTCCAGGATATCTTTCTGCTGTCTCCGGACGTGCGGCCGCTGTGGCCGGGCATGAAGTTCTGGGGCGTGGCACTGACCGTGCGCGTCGTGCCGGCGCGCCGGCATATGCCGCCTCTCTCAAAGGAAGACGCCCTGCGCTCGCACAGCCTCTGGTTCCAGCAGCATGGCCGACCGCAGTACAACAACTTGATCCAGCCGGGGCATGTCATCGTCATGGAAGCGCACGAATGCCGTGAGACCGGCATCTGGGGCTCGGCGAACAGCCTGGGTGCAATTGCGCGCGGCGCCGTGGGGATCGTCACCGATGGCTACGCTCGCGATACCTACGAGCTTACGCTCCAGAAAACGCCGATCTGCTGCCGCCGGCGCGGGCGCACCATCATCCCCGGTCGCGTGGAGTTTGTGGATCAGCAGGTGCCGATCAACTGTGGCGGCGTACAGGTACGCCCCGGCGACATCGTCGGCTGCGATGACGACGGGGTGATCGTGGTCCCTCAGGAGGTTGCCGCAGAGGTGCTGCCGATCGCTGCCGCTATCTTGCTCGACGATATGCGTGCCCGCCGGCGCTTGTATGAGCGGCTCAACATGCCCCCAGACCATACCGTTGCCGTCGAGGAGGCAGAGGCATTTTACCGGGACGTGCTCTAGGACGACGAAGCAGGAAACGGCCCGCCCTTCTCTCTCCGGCAGCGTTGCAGGAGAGAAGGACGGACCGGGCATATCCCGGGTTGCCGCACGCTCTGCTGTGCCTGGTCTACGAAGCCTCCAGAGGTGTCGGTAGAGATGACGGTTGATCGATCTGAAGCCACCATGCAGGCAAGTGCGCCGGAGCTTCGTCTAGATGAGATCATCGCCGAGGAGGTGCTGGTCAGTGCGGAGGAGGTAGCGCGGCAGGCCGGGCTGCCCCTCGCCGCCGAGCGCACGCCCCAAGGCGCGACAGCCGTGCGCTGGGAGCCACACACCAGACCGGCTCTTGAGCTACGCGTGCGTCCCGACTGGGGCGCCTGCGATCAGCTGGTCATCCCTATCTATCTGCCGGAAGGAGAAGGGGGACGCCTTGACGTCACCATCGCGATGCGCACTCGCACCGAGGGGCTGGAGCACAACGATCGCTACTGGACCGGCTACCCCATCGGTACGGCGGCACGCCGCGCATGGAGCGGCTGGCGCAGGCTGGAGTTTCCCATCGAGAATTTCTTGATCTACGGCATTCCTGATGCCTGGCACGGCGTCGAGACGCTTACCCTGACGCTGGCCCGCGCACCCTATGCCGAGGTTGGGCCGCCGTCCTACGTCCTGCTCGGTCCTATCCTCTTGCAGCAGCGGCGGCGAGTGCAGGGCCAGCGCCTGACCGATGCCGGGCTCTTCGCTGAGCTGGACCTCGACCGGCCCGGCCTGGAGCAGGTGCGCGCCGCGGTCCAGGCCGGTGATCTCCAGGTCGCCGGCGCCCGGCTCTGCGACTACTTCCGGCAGCGCACCGAACCGAAGCACTTCTACGGGCAGCTGCCGGAGGGGCCGGTGGACCTCGCGGCCGCCGATCAGATCTGCCGGCATGTAATTTTAGGCCAGCCGCTTGGCCCGGAGATCAACTGGCGGGCCAATCCCATCGGCTACCTCGAATGGATGCATGCCTTTAACCGGCATCGCTTCTTGGCAGAACTGGTGCATGCCTACCTGGCCACGAAGGACGAGAAATACGCTACCGAGCTGGATTACCTGCTCTCCACCTGGCTGCGCCAGAACCCCCATCCGGTGGGGAATAACGGCGGCGGTGACCCGGCGTGGGAGACGCTCTCTACGGCGGTGCGGATCTATGGCTCCTGGCTGGATGTCTTCTTCGGCACACTAGGCTCGCCATCCTTCCGCGATAGCACGCGCATTGAGATGCTGAAATCGCTCTACCACCATGCCGAGCATCTGCTGGAGCACTCGCCGCTGGGCGCCAACAACTGGCTGGTGGTCGAATCGCAGGTAGTCGCCACGCTTGGCGTGCTCTTTCCGGAATTCCGGCGCTCACGCCTCTGGCAAGAGGAGGGCTACCGTCGGCTGATCGCAGAGATCCAGCGGCAAGTCTACCCGGACGGCGCGCATTACGAACTCTCGGCCGGATATCACTGTATGTCCGGCCAGGGCTTTGCCGGGCCCTATGAGCTGGCCCAGCTCAACGGGATCCCGCTGCCTGCGGTGTACGCTGAGCGGCTGCGCGGCATGTTCGACTATATCTGGAAGCTGGCGCGGCCGGACGGCACCTGTCCGTCCCATAACGATTCTGGCGGCATCCGCGGGCGGCACCACGACTTTGTTCGGCGTGGGGCGCGTCTCTTCAACGACCCGGTGATGGAGTGGTTCGGCACCCAAGGACGCGCCGGTACGCCGCCGACGATAACGTCCCATGGCTTCCTGGACGCCGGCCAGCTGATCATGCGCTCGGGATGGAGCCCGCAGGACCGCTGGCTCTTCTTCGATGTCGGGCCCTACGGCGCAGGACACCAGCATGAGGATGCGCTTGGTTTTGAGCTCTACAGCGACGGCACGCTTTTCCTCTGTGACCCAGGCATCGCCAGCTACATGCTGGAGGACTGGACGGCACACCAGCGTGATACTGCAGCGCACAATACGATTATGCTCGACGGACGGCCACAGAACCGTCGCGCCGCGGAGACGCGTGCCCAGCATATCCGCAGTGTGCGCGAGGAGATCTTCTGGGCGACCGGCCAGGTGCTCGACGTAGGACGCGGGCAGTACTCCAGTGGCTACCGCGGCCTGGACGGACGCTTCGTGCATCGCCGCACCATTGTCTTCGTACGGCCGGAGTACTGGCTCCTCATCGATGAGATCGACGGCGAAGGCACGCACCTGGTGGAGTCGCTGTTTCACTTCACGCCGATGCGCCTGCAGATCGACCGCGCCGCGGGCCGGGCGCGCACCTATCGCCAGAACAAGCCGAACCTGGAGTTGATCCCGCTGGCTCCTGAGGTCCCCCTAGAATGGGAGAGCGTGTGCGGCCGGCATGAGCCGCCGGTGCAGGGCTGGGTAGCGGACCAGGGCGAGAACCTGCCGGCGCCCTGCCTCATCCTGCGCACGCAGGCGACCTTGCCGCTGCGGCTGGCGCTGGCGCTGGTGCCGTACGTGGCCAGCGTGAGTGCCGGCGTCGAGGCGCGTGCGGTGCCCTGCTCTGCCGGCGCGCTGGCCGTCGAGCTCCGCCATCGCCGCGGCGCACGCGACGTGTTCTGTGTGCGCGGGCCAGGCGAGGGGGAACTTTCATTCGACCGGTTCCGCACCGACGGCTGGCTGGCAGTGGTCCGCCGCGATGCGCACGGCCGGGTCATCGCGGCGGCTGCTGCCGGTGCGCGATACCTCAGGCACGATGAGCAGGAGCTGGCGCGGGAAGCTGCGCCGGTAGACCTGCTAGAGGTTCACCTTTCGTGACGCGGCGAATTTGGTCGTTCGCCTCTACCTGACCGGCGCGCTAGAAGATACCCCGCAAGACCAGGGCAAAGCCCAACACAAAGAGCGGGATGCCTACGATGGCCTCGACCACCGTGAGGGTCAGCAGCACACCGGCGACCATCAGCAGCAGGCCGAGCACGATCGCCACGAGCCGGCCGGTCAGGCCAAGGATCCAGGTAACCAGCCGCCAGAGCAACTCAAAAGGCAACAGGACGAGCTTCACCCTCATGCTCCTTGCCCCCACTCACGTATGGGTACAGGGGTCGCGTGTTCAATGTTCAGTCATTGCACGGCGCAGAACCGGCGGGACATCCTGCCGCAGCATCACGCCGGCCGGGGGCTGCGATCGCCCGCTCGACGCCTGCCTGGCCCGGCGCCACGCCTGCTTGGTAATTGTCGCGCACCGCGACGCAGCATTGCCCTACCGGACTTTGTCACCGCTGCGATCATAGGCGAGCCCGAGCGCGTTCACCTTGACGCACTACAAGCATCGCGTATAATGCGGCCGGAAGCCTGCTCAGGCAAATGATCAACACAGCGTCCAGCAGCACCTTCAAGCTGACGCCCCACAGGCGCTCGCTGCCGCTAATCCCTAGGAACCAGACATATTCGACTGTACCACAATGGTGTAAGCGAGGAGGGATGGCACCGATGAGCGAATTCCGTGGCGTGAGCCGCCGTGAGGCGCTGGCTCTCTCGTTACCTGCGTCCGCTGCCCTGTGGGCACTCTCCTGCCGGCCTGAAGCCCAGACCGGGCGGCAGCCGGGCGCCCCGAGTCAGGCTCCGGCTGCGCCGACCGCTCCAGGGAAGTACAAGGAAGCGCCGCAGCTGGCGGCGCTGGTGCGAGATGGCAAGCTGCCGCCCGTGGAGCAGCGCCTGCCCAAAGAGCCCCTCGTCGTGCAGCCGGTGGAGCGCATCGGCCAGTATGGCGGCCAGTGGCGCACTGCCCTGCTCGGCCGCGCCGACACCGCCTGGCTGCTGCGCACGGTGGGCTATGAAAACCTGGTGCGCTGGGACCCCGAGTGGAAGTCGATCATCCCCAACATTGCCAAGCGCTTTGAGGCCAACCCCGAGGGCACCGAGTTCACCTTCTACCTGCGGGAAGGAATGAAGTGGTCGGATGGGCAGCCCTTCACCGCCAACGACATTGTCTTCTGGTTTGAGGACATCGTGTCGAACGAAGAGCTCACCCCGGTGTTTCCGCGGTGGCTGACGGCCGGGGGCAAGCGCGGCAAGGTGGTGAAGGTGGATGAGTACACCGTGAAGTTCCAGTTCGCCGCACCCAACGGCCTGTTTCTGCAGAACCTGGCCACGCCGACGGGGAGCTGGACGTTTGCGCCAGCGCATTATCTGAAGCGCTGGCACAAGAAGTATGCGGGAGAAGGGGTGGCGGCGGAGGTGGAGAAGCGGCGGGCCCTGGTGGAAGAGGAAATGAAGCGCCGCGGCCTCCAGGGGGACTACCAGACCTTCTTTGCCATTATGAATGATCCCTGGTTTAACCCGGAGCTGCCCGTCATCTTTGCCTGGAAGGCCACGAAAGCGCTTGGTGAGGGCACGCGGCTCACCTTCGAGCGCAACCCCTACTACTGGAAGGTTGATCCCGACGGCAACCAGCTTCCGTACCTGGACGGCGTGGTGTACGACCTGCACGAGAGCGTCGAGACGATGGTGTTGAAGGCGCTCAATGGCGAGATCGACATGCAGGATCGCCACATCGCCCAGGACCGCAATAAATCCGTGTTCTTTGACAACCAGCAGAAGGGGAACTATCGCTTCTTCGAAACGATCCCCAGCAGCATGAACACGGCGGTGATCGCGCTGAACCTGGCGCACAAGGATCCGGTGCTGCGGCAGATCTTCCAGGACAAGCGCTTCCGCATCGCCCTCTCGCACGCCATTAACCGCAAGGAGGCCATCGACCTTCTGTTCGTCGGCCAGGGTGAGCCGGCCCAGGTGGCGCCGCTCAAAGAGTCGCCGTGGTACCACGAGCGCCTGGAGAAGCAGTATCTGGAGTACAACCCGCAGCTGGCCAACCGGCTTTTGGATGAGATGGGCTTGACGCGCCGAGACAGTCGCGGCATGCGCCTGCGCCCCGATGGCAAACCCATCTACATTGCCTTCGAGGTCGCCGGCGGGGTATTTGGCCCCTGGGTGGACCTGCTGGAGCTGGTGAAGAAGTACTGGGCCGCCGTGGGCATCGACATGGACCCCAAGGTCGAGGACCGCTCGATCTTCTACACCCGCAAGGAGGCCAACGAGCACGACGCCGGCATCTGGGGCGGCGATGGCGGGCTGATGGACGGGCTGCTCGATCCACGCTGGTTCTTCCCCTTTAGCAACGAGTCGATCTTCGCTACTGTATGGGCCCAGTGGTTCCAGAGCGGCGGCACGCGGGGTGAGGAGCCCATTGAGCCGGCCAAGCGCCAGATGGAACTCTACCAGGAACTTATGTCAACTGCCGATGAGGCGAAGCAGATCCAGCTGATGAAGCAGATCCTGGATATTGCGGCCGACCAGTTCTGGGTCATGGGCATCTCACGGCCGATCAGAGGTTATGGGATCGTGCGCAACGATTTCCATAACGTGCCGAAGGTCATGCCCGGCGCCTGGCTGTATCCGAACCCCGGCCCGACAAACCCGCCGCAGTACTTCACCACCAGGCGGTGACACAGGGAGTGTTTCTTGCATCAGGACCTCCCGGTGGCCGCACCGGCTTGTAGGATCACTTCCAACAGGTCCGGTGGTAAGGGCACGGCATGCCGTGCCCTTACCACCGGATGATCATCAAGAGGGCAGGCGCGGTAGGGGGCCAGTGCTGGTCTGAGCGGGGAGCAACGTACGACGATGCTGCACTACATTATTCGACGTATCATCCTGCTGATCCCAACGCTTATTGCTATCTCAATCGTCTCGTTCATCCTGATCCAGCTCCCGCCCGGCGACTACCTGACTTCGTACGTGGCGCAGCTCTCGCAGCAAGGCGAGCAGGTCGACCAATCCACACTGGCAGCGTTGAAGGCGCAGTACGGCCTGGATCAGCCGATCTATGTGCAGTATTTCAAGTGGATTACTGGCGTGCTGCGCGGCGATTTCGGCTATTCGTTTGAGTGGCGCCGGCCCGTGGCTCAGCTCCTGTGGGATCGCCTGGGCTTTACCTTCATCATCTCGCTCGCCTCGCTCCTGCTCACCTGGATGATTGCCTTCCCCATTGGGATTTACTCGGCGGTCCGGCAGTACTCGATCGGGGACTATGTCTTCACCTTCCTGAGCTTTCTGGGACTGGCCATCCCCGATTTTCTGGCCGCACTGGTGCTGATGTGGATCGCCTTCGCGGTGTTCGGGCAGAGCGTGGGCGGGCTGTTCTCACCAGACTACGTGGATGCGCCGTGGAGCGTGGCCAAGGTCCTGGATATGCTCAGCCACCTGTGGATCCCGGCCATCATTCTGGGTATCGGCGGAACGGCAAGCCTGATTCGCATTATGCGGGCGAACTTGCTCGACGAGCTGCATAAGCCGTATGTGACTACAGCCAGGGCCAAGGGGCTCCCAGAATGGAAGTTGATCCTGAAATACCCAGTGCGGGTGGCCCTGAACCCGTTCGTGAGCACGGTGGGCTGGAGCCTGCCGCATCTCGTCTCGGGCACGGTGATCGTGGGTGTGGTGCTGAACCTGCCCACGAACGGCCCGCTGTTGCTGCGCGCCCTGCTCTCCCAGGATATGTACCTGGCGGGCAGCTTTATCCTGATGCTGAGCGTTTTGACGGTGATTGGCACCCTGATCTCAGATATCTTGCTGGCCTGGCTGGATCCACGCATTCGGTTACAGTGACCCTGGAGTGGTAGCGAGGAAGACATGTTGAGCTGGATCTTCGCACGGCGGCCGAAACCCGGCGTCGTCCTCTCGGTTGCTGAGCCGGTGACGGCGCCGCCTGTGGCACCGGGTGAGCGTGCGGGTGTACCTGCCGGCGTTGGGCTGCCTCCCGAGGAGGCCGGAGAGCGTATCTTCGTTGCCTCCCAGTGGCAGCTCATGTGGTGGAAGTTCCGCAAGCACCGCCTGGCCGTCATCGGCGGTATCGTGGTCCTGGGCCTCTACCTGGTGGCGCTGTTTGCTGAGTTCATCGCACCCTACAGCCCAGAGACCTACAGCGCCAACTACACCTACTTGCCCCCGACGCGACTGCATTTCCGCGATAGCGAAGGACGCTGGCACCTGCGGCCCTTCGTCTATGGCGTGAAGCAGACCGTTGAGCCTGTGGCGCTGCGCCGCGTGTTCACCGAAGACCGGTCAAGAATGTATCCGCTCTACTTCTTCGTGCGTGGTGAGCCCTATAAGCTCTGGGGGATCATCCCCTGGGACCGACACCTGTTCGGGCTTCAAACCAATGAGCATCGTATCTTCATCCTGGGTGCCGACCGGCTCGGGCGTGATGTCTTCTCGCGAGTGGTGTACGGCACGCGCATCTCGATGTCGATCGGCCTCGTGGGCGTGGCTCTGAGCCTGATATTGGGCATCTTCTTCGGCGGCATCTCCGGCTACTACGGCGGCACGTTAGACAACATCATCCAGCGAGTGATCGAGTTCTTGCGCTCGATCCCGACCATTCCCCTGTGGATGGCCCTCAGCGCGGCGCTACCGCCGAACTGGTCGCCTGTGAAGATCTACTTCGGCATCACTATTGTGCTGTCGCTGATCGGCTGGACCGGTCTAGCGCGGGTAGTGCGCGGCCGCTTCCTAGCCCTGCGCGAGGAGGATTTCGTTATGGCGGCGCGCCTCGCCGGCTCCAGCGAGATGCGTATCATCTTCCGGCACATGGTACCGAGCTTTGCCAGCCACATCATTGCCTCGGTGACCCTGGCAATCCCCGGCACGATCCTGGGCGAGACCGCGCTGAGCTTCCTGGGCCTGGGCCTGCGTCCGCCGGTGGTAAGCTGGGGCGTGCTCTTACAGGAAGCCCAGAATATTCGCGCTGTCGCCCAGGCGCCCTGGCTGCTGCTGCCGGGCCTGATGGTGGTGCTCGCCGTGCTGGCGTTCAACTTCTTAGGCGACGGCCTGCGCGATGCCGCCGATCCGTACGGACGCTAGCCGGTGGGTTTCCCGAACTGCTGTGGGACGCTCGCACAACGAGGCAGAAACCAGGAGACCTGTGAGAGATAGCCGAGGCGGGATGACGTACACGATGAACGCTGCGCTTGAGCCATTGCTTGAGATCCGCGACCTGAAAACTTACTTCTTCCTCGACGAAGGTACGGTCAAGGCGGTGGACGGCGCCTCGCTCACTGTCTGGCGCGGCCGCACGCTGTGCGTGGTGGGGGAAAGCGGCTGCGGCAAGAGCGTGATGGCGCGTTCCATTCTCCAGATCGTTGATCCGCCCGGCCGCATTGTCTCAGGCGAGATCTTGTTCCACCGCCGCCGCGAGGTGGGCAACGGCCAGGTCGTCGATGAGGTGATCGACCTGGCGAAGCTGCATCCGCGCGGCCGCGAGATCCGGCAGATTCGCGGCAAGGACATCGCCATGATCTTTCAGGAGCCGATGGCCAGCCTGAGTCCGGTGCATACCATCGGCGACCAGATCATGGAGAACATCTTGCTGCACCAGCGGGTGAGCAAGGCTGAAGCACGCAATCGCACCATCGAGCTGCTGCGCAAGGTCGGCATCCCGCGGCCGGAGCAGCGCGTGGATGAGTACCCGTTCCAGCTCAGCGGCGGCCAGCGCCAACGTGCCATGATTGCCATGGCACTCTCCTGCAACCCCAGCTTGCTCATCGCTGATGAGCCGACCACCGCGCTCGATGTGACCACGCAGGCGCAGATCCTTGAGCTAATGGCCCAGCTGAAAGATGAGTTCAACATGAGTATTATGCTGATCACCCATGACCTGGGCGTCGTCGCTGAAATGGCCGACGATGTCGTGGTGATGTACCTGGGCCGGATTGTCGAACGCGCCGGCGTGGATGCCCTGTTCTACGATCCCAAGCATCCGTACACGCGGGCACTCTTGCGCTCGATCCCCAAGCTGGGTCCAAAGATGCGGGAGCGGCTGGAAGCGATCAAGGGCATGGTGCCGAACCCGTATAACCGCCCGCGCGGCTGCACGTTCCACCCCCGTTGCCCCAGCTTTATGCCGGGCGTGTGCGATCGTATCGAGCCGCCGCCTGTTCCCCTGGGGGATGGGCGTGAGGTGCGCTGCCTGCTCTATGGCGGTGCGGAGACTGCAGTGGCGGGCGCCGGCACTGCTGCACCTGTCCGGTCGTGAATGATCAAGCACGGCAAACGAGCGGCCATACACGAGGGGAAAGATACGGATGGCAACGCTGCAGCAGAGCACCGACGGCCAGGAGCGGCCGGTCCTCCTTGAAGTCAAGGACCTGAAGAAGTACTTCCCCATCTACCGCGGTCTATTTCGCCGGCAGATCGGCATCGTGAAGGCGGTGGACGGCGTCAGCTTCTTCGTACGCGAGGGCGAGACGTTAGGGCTGGTCGGCGAGAGCGGATGCGGCAAGACCACCACCGGGCGCTGCATCCTGCGGGCGATTGACCCGACCGGTGGACAGATCCTCTTCCGCCGCCGCGATGGCTCGGTCATCGACGTCGCTAAGCTCGATCACCGTGAGCTGCGGCCGCTGCGGCGCGAGATGCAGATGATCTTCCAGGACCCCTACTCATCGCTGAACCCGCGCATGACCATCCTGGAGATTGTTGGAGAGCCGCTAATTGTCAATAAGGTCGCCAAAGGTAAAGAGCTGGAAGATCGCGTGGCCTATCTGCTCCGGCGTGTGGGCCTGCGGCCGGAATACCTGCGTCGGTATCCCCATGCCTTCAGCGGTGGTGAACGCCAGCGTATTGGCATCGCCCGAGCGTTAGCGCTCCATCCGCGCCTGATCGTGGCCGATGAGCCGGTCTCAGCGCTGGACGTGTCTGTGCGGGCGCAGACATTGAACCTGCTCCAAGACCTGCAGAAAGAGTTTGGGCTGACCTACATCTTTATCGCCCATGACCTCTCCGTCGTGGAGTACATCGCCGATCGGGTGGCGGTAATGTATCTGGGCAAGCTGGTCGAGCTTGCCGAGACGGAAAAGCTCTACACTGCGCCAAAGCATCCGTACACCGAGGCGCTGCTCTCGGCCGTGCCGAAGCCCGACCCGCGGCTGCGTCGGCAATCCCGCCGCATTGTGCTGGAAGGCGATGTGCCGGACCCGGCGCATGCCCCCTCCGGCTGTCCGTTCCACCCGCGTTGCCGGTATGCCAAGGATATCTGCCGTACCGATCCGCCGCCGCTGCGCGAGGTGGAGCGCGGGCATTTCGCCGCCTGTCACTTTGCCGAGGAGCTGACGCTGCAAGGTGTGGCGGTCCCGGCCAGCGCCTCCGCATGATGCCGACCTTATGCAGTCCGCTGGGAGCAGCCGGGGCGCTGCCGTCTTCCACCTCTACCCATCCAGACGTGTAGAGCTATGCTTAGCGCGGTAGCGCCGGTCATTCTCTGTTATAGCGTGTGGCTACTGAGCAGCGCCCTTGCCCTCCTAGACCTCTTCTTGGCTCGCCGCCTCCTGCTCCAGGCAGCCGTCACTTTCCGCTGGGGCCCCTGGTGGCAGGGCGCGATCGACAAGGCCGGCCTGATTGTGCTCGGCCTGGCCTGGCTCGCCTTCGCCATCGCAGCGGAGGGGTATTTCCGCACAGGCCTGGAGAAACAGACGCTGCGCCGGCGTGCCGTGCGCGGGCTCGGCGCACCGGCCGTGCTCGCTCTGGTGCTCCTGCTTCTGCTCTTGATTCTAAGTTAACGCCGAGTAAAGCGATCGTGTTTTCACGTTTAAATGGCTTTGCTCAGGCGCAAGAGCCCACGGAGAAAGAGGGCGTGTTGGTAGAAGCGAATGATCGTTCGCCTCCTTCCGAGCCCGGCGCGAGACCAGGCTCGCTATACGATTGCGCACGAGGATGCTACGCCTGACGCCGGCCCCACGAGAGAACCGGCCTCACCCGGCGGGCGAGACAGCGATCCAGAGAGCCGAGCGGTTGGTAAACCGCCGGAAAAACGTACCGGCTCCAGGATGGTGGCCGGCGCATTGTGCACTAACCGGTAGTCTCGGCGCTGGGCTGTGCCGAGGCTAGCTGGGGCAGCCGGTACACCACCACTTCGCTTTCGCCGCCCGGCCTGGGAATACGCGCCACAACCGTCGCATCCGGCCAGTTCCGCTCGATGCTCTCCAGCTCCTCCCGGCCGCGGTTCGCTACGATGTAGATTGGCACACCATGCGTGAGCCAGCGAGCCAGGCTCGACCGCGTGCCCTGGCGCACCTCCCACTCTACGTAGTGGCGGATAGTCGGATGATCCAGAAACCGCAGGTAAACGAAGTCACGGGTAACACTGCGCTGTGCCGTCGTAAGCACGAACACCAGCCGTCCGTTGGCATCACGCTCGATCGCGTCGGTGGCCTCGCGCAGCCCCCAGCCTGAGGGGAAAGCCGTAATGTACTGCCAGCGGTCGTGCCTGGCGATCGGCGCATGCTCAGGGGCACGCACAATCAACAGCGATCGCCAGGCCAGCGGAAGGAGCAGTACCGGCACGACAAGGACGTGGATCCAGGCATAGCTGCTCCTCCACCGCGGCCACCGGATACATACCCAGACAGCGAGCACGCCGAGCAGGCGCCCCCACAACACGGCGACGAAAGGCAGGCCGGGCAAAAAGTAGCGTGAGTAAATCTCCCAGCCGTAGAAGATCACCGGCAACACGCCTGCTGCTGCACTGCCCAGCACATAGAGATCGGCGCGGCGCCTGGTGAGCATCGGGAGCGCGCTGCAGCCTGCCAGCACGACGAGCCAGACGGCGGGAAAGTAGCCGGTGAGGTAAGACCGCAGGACATCGGCATTCTCAGCCCAGGCCTTGACCAGCGCCGGCAATGGCTGGCGCAGGTCAATGGAGTGTACGGCAACCATGTACCGAAAGCGCCAGCCCAGCGGCCCATACATCATAAAGGCGTAGAGGGCTCCAATCACGACCGCGGGCAGCAGCAGCGGCAGGAAAGTCCGGCGGCGCTGCCGGGCCAGCAGCACCCAGGCCAGCGCGGGCAGGATTGCAGTGGTCACGCCCGGTCCCTTGATCCCGACTGCGCACAGCCCGGCTCCCGCTGCCAGCATGCTCCAACGCCACCCGGCCTCATCCGCCATGCGGGCCACCGCATAGGCAACGACGGCCACGGCAAGGGTGAGCGGCGCATCGACCAGGCTGAGGCGATCGTGCCAGACCGCAAAGGGAACAACGGCGTAGAGTGCAGCCGCGGCTAGGCCGGCAGCATGACCATAGAAGCGCCGCGCCAGGGCATAGCATACCGCGACCGTGAGAACTCCGGCCCCGGCAGAAAGCATGCGGCCGGCCAGCACCGGCGGCAGCCCCAGCCCGTATAAGCCCGCTTCGACCCAGAACAGCAGTGGCTGCTTGCCGTCGTCCATGATGGGGATGATCAGGCCGGCGCGGGTATGGTCTCGCCAGATGTCCACCGCCCACCTGGCATAAGCGATCTCGTCGGTGGCCGGCGGGAAGGCGTGCAGGTGCCACAGCCTGAACAACGCCGCCAGCATGAGGATCGCGGCAATGGCGAGCGCGGGGCATAGGGACACGGTGAGAGAGCCGCGCCGAACTGCCTGCACGTTCACCGTCGCAGCGGTCTGCCGGGGCAGCACCGCCGGGCAAGCCGGTCGGATCGAGGTGAACCGGGTGCGCATGGCTCGGCGCCCAGGAGAAGCCGAGAACAGGCTTGCCCTCACGCCCCCGCGGCGACGGGCAGCACTCCAAGGACCTGGAGCTCCTGGCGCAGCCGTTCAATCTCCTCAGAACGCCACGTTCGCAGCGGATGGCGCACCACCGGCGAGGCGATCACGCCCAGGAGATAGAGCCCGGCCTTGATGCTGCCGATATTGTTCGAGACCGGCGAGCCACCGCCAAAGCGGGCGATCGCCTGGACGCGCAGAACCCGCTCTTGCAGTTCACGGGCGGTCTCCACATCCCGGCGTACCGCGGCCTCATAGACCTGCACGCACAGCCGCGGCACCAGGCTGGCAATACCGGGGATGCAGCCGTCTGCCCCGGCGAGCGTTCCGCTGTCGATAAGGGAACGCGTGCCCAGGAAGCTCTTGAAGCTCATGACGCCCCGCGCCCGCACCGCCAGGTAGAACTGGCGGAAGAAGTCCAGGTCATTCTGGCTGTCCTTAATACCGATCACCGTGCCTTCAGCAGCCAGCGTGGCAATGCTGTCGGGTTCCAGCCGTACTTTACAAGTACTCGGAATATTGTAGATCAGCAGCGGCAGATCGACCTCGGCGCGCACGCGGCGAAAGAAGTCCAGGAGCTCTGTCTGGTTGTTAGCGTAGTAATACGGCGGCGTGGTCGCCACCGCGTCGGCGCCGGCCTGCAGTGCGTTGCGGCCGTGGCGGATAACCAGCCGTGTGCTGCAGTCCCCGATGCTGGCGATCACCGGCACGCGGCCGTGCGCCGCCTCCACCGCGACCTGCACCGCGCGAGCGCGCTCTGCCTCATCCAGGCACGGAAACTCACCGGTGGTGCCGCACACCCAGATACCATGCACGCCCTCGGTGATACAGAAATCCACCAGGCGTGCCAGGGACTGCTCATCGAGCTGCTCGGCCTCGGTAAAGGGCGTCACAATCGGGGGATAGATCCCATGCAACGCTTGAAGCAGTGCCTCACCTGTAAACCTTGCCATCCAACCTTGCTCCTTGATTCCGGCTCACCAAGATTCAGGCTCACCGTGATTCGGGCTAACCATAGTTTAAGCTGAACGTGACGGTAGCGGAACTGACATGGCCAGCCCGGATCAGGCATCCTCAGAGCCACTCAGGGCAACCTACCTTGCCGGGCTGCCCTGCGCAGCCTGCCACACGCGAGATAGGGATAAACCATGTCGCAGTGTAGCATACAGCGGGGCCGGCGCGGCAGTATACTTACGGCAGGGAGAACAAACAGTGCCACGCTATTTCTCGCTGCCGGAAGCCCGTGCGCTCCTGCCGCAGGTACGTCCGATCTTGCAAGAGCTCCAGGCCCTGAAGCGGCGGCTGGATGAACAGCAACGCGCCGCCGCGCAGCTGTACTGGAAGGTGCGCTCGAACGGGCACGACCTGGAGCAGCAGGCTCGCGCGGTGCGGGCCGCTACCGCCGGCCTGCTGGAGCAGATCCGTGCTGGGGCGGCGCGCCTGGAAGCGATGGGGGTCGAGCTCAAGGACCTCGATATTGGCCTCGTGGACTTCCGTGCCCGGCGCCGGGGCCGTGAAGTCTATCTCTGCTATCGCGTGGACGAGGACGACATCCGGTACTGGCATGAGCTCGACGCCGGGTACGCCGGGCGCCGGCCGCTTACGCCTGAAGATGAGCAGGAGCTCGGGTGACCACCCACGCGTCTCCCGCTCCTGCCGCGCGGCAGGAGCGGGAGACGCCCCTCTCCTATCGCTTCTACCGCGCCGCCGGAGCCGCGGGGACCTGGGCCTCACGCACAGCAGCGGCCAGCTCGGCGATACCCTGCGGGATCTCTTCGACTGCTGGGTAGCCGAAGGCCAGCCGGATATAGGGGATATCTTTATCGGCGTAGTAGAACGAGCGGCCGGCGGCGCAGATGACCCCGCGAGCGCGGGCCCGCTCGATGAGCTTTGGCACATCCGTCGTATCCGGCAGCTTCACCCACAAGAACAGCCCACCCTCAGGCTTACGCACGGTAATAGCCTCGCCGAACTCCCGCTGGAGTGCCGCCAGTACGGTGTCGCGCTTCACTTTGATCGCCGCGCTCACCTCGGCGATATGCGTCCACAGATGCTCGCGGAAATATTCGGCTACGATCATGGCAGCCAGATTGCTCGTGCCGCCGTCGATCTTCCACATCAGGAGCTTGGCCCCCAGCGCCTCGGGGGCAATGAAGTAGCCCAGCCGCACGCCCGGCCCGAGGATCTTGGAGAACGACCCGATATACAGCACGCGCCCGGGCTCGGCCATTTTGTACAGTGCCGGAGCAGCCTCGCCGCTAAAGCGTACATCGGCGTAGCAGTCGTCTTCAACGACCAGCACGTCGTGCCGTCGTGCGATCTCCAGCAATTCACGGCGGCGCGCCTCGGGCATGATCGAGCCGGTGGGGTTCTGATGGCTGGCAATGGTATAGACGAACCTGGCCGGGCGGCCCTCCCGCTCCAGGCGGGTAAGCGCATCGTCGAGCGCATCCATGCGCATCCCATCGTCATCGAGCGGTACTCCCACGAGGTCCGCCCCATGGCGACGGAAGGCGCTCAGCGTACCTGAATAGGTGAACTCCTCGACGACGACCGGTTCGCTCGGCTTAATGAACGCCTGGGCCAGGAGTCCCAGCGCCTGCATGGAGCCGGCGGTGAGCACAATCTCCTCGATCGGTGGGGCCATCCCGTGGTTGCGGGCGAAGCGCTGCTGGGCGATCTCCCGCAGCGGCACATATCCACGAGGGTCAGGATAGCGCGCCAGCATGCTTCCGATCTGCGGCAGCACGCGCGCCGCTGCCGCAGCGAGCTCCTTGCCGGGAAAGGTCGCCGGGTCAGGTAGGCCGGCCCCAAAGTTGTACTCCCGCGGCCGTGCGCTGCTTCCACTGGTGGTACTACTCACTCATCGACCTCCACACTTGGCAGACGCCCTGCGCTCCTGCCCGTAGAGGCGCCGGCAGGGAGCGGAGGGGCGCCGGTTCCTCCAGCCCGCTCCGGGCTGGGGCCCAGTATAGCGCCCAGATGCGCGCCTGCCAAGCGAGAGGCCGCATAGGCCGCGGTTCAGCCACCCTTTTTGCTCAGAAACTTAGATCAGCGGTATCCCGAAATGATGCAGGGCAGCTACCTCCGTCGGGCGGTACCCCAGCTCAGCACCACGCCCGCGGAGGAGCTCGCCCAGGTCCGGCAGCGAGCCGGCCGGCGGCTGGGCGAAGGCCATCGCCCGCGCCCCAGGGCCGCTGCCCCCGGCTGCAACGCCCTGCCGGAACGGTCCCCAGACTGCGATCACCATGCTAGGGGCCTGGATGTTGAAGAACAGCACCCGCCCATCGGGCGAGAAGCACACCCCTGCGAGCTCGGCATCGGCTCGTCCATCCGGAGGGGTTCCCTGCACCTCGCCGGCCGTGTCGGCGATCCCAGGCCCGCCTCCATGGCGCGGGTCGTGCGGTGAGAGCGCCATGGGGGCAAACGGGAAGGCCAACCCTTCCGGCGTGACGACGCGTATGCAGTCGGTCCCTGGGCCGTCCTCGCAGATGTCCATGTCGCCGGAGGTAGGATGGAGGGGGCTATTGTCCGGCCGCTCCAGGGCATGCGGATCGGTCCTCTCGTAGAAGAGCTCAATCATGCCGGTCTCAGGCACGTAGCGCCAGATCTGGCCGAGCTCAAGCTCGCCACCGTGTGAGCTGTTCAATGCGCATGGCCTGAAGCTCGCCGCCGCGCAGGTACGAACCAAAGCCCCACGGACGGTAACCGGCCGGCACGAAGCGGTAGAAGAGCCCTTCGGGATGATCCTCGGTCAGGTAGACAAAGCTGGTCACCGGGTCCACAGCAGCGGCCTCACGGTTGAAGCGGCCCATGCCGGGGATCCGTACCTGTTGCGGATAGGCGCCCCGCGGGCCAAACGGCAGCACCTCGAAGACGTAGCCGTGCCAGCGCGTGGCCGGCACGTTCGGCATACCCGGCACATGCTCGGTCTCCTCACAGGTCAGCCATGTGCCCCACGGGGTCGGACCACCGGCGCTGGTGACATAGGCGTACTCTACGTTGAGATCAGGGATATCACCAGCGCCGTAGTGCCGCCGGCAGCCTCGCGGTCATACATCTCGTCGAACAAGACCGGAGCGACATTACGGTCGCTCCGGTAGGTGTTTTCATGGTTCACGACGAGCAGTATACGGCCATGATCGAGCGGATAGGCCGCCATAGCGTCGGCCTGGCCCGGCCAGGGATCGCCATTGGACAGCCGATCGCCACGCTCGATCAACACGCGGTACTGGAAGCCTTCGGTCAGATCGAGAATCGGCCGCGGGTTGGGATCAGGAATGAGCGGCCCGTAGCCGGTAAAGACCCCCCTGGGCAGACGCCATCCGTGACGCAAGGAACGGCTCGGAGCGTGCCCGCCGGACGAACGGTCCAACTGCAGGCGAGAGCGCTGCCAGTGCGCCCGTCGCCGCGCCAAGCCCGGCAGAGAGGAGCGCCCGACGGCCAGTGGGCTGCAACAATGCCGCCCTGAGGGTAACCGCATGCCCTTTGTTCATAGCAGACCTCCATATAGCTAGCAGAGAGATCTACAGCCAGATACGCAGGATGACCTGAACAGCGCATCATTGCTACACGCGGCGACCTACCGGCTGCCTTCAGGACAGGGCGCAGTATTTAACTCACAACTAAAAGTAACAACTAAATAAAAGTAAAGAGCGAACGACCTCCCCTGGTCGTTCGCTGTGCCGGACCGCGGGCCATACTGTGCCACCGGCCTGGGGTGCCAAAGCCGCCGGCCCAGGGGATACAGGAACCCTGCCGCGTCTACCGCGCGGCTGCCTTCATGGAACGAAGGTACGCCTGGGCGGCAGCCACGCGCTCGGCCGGAGGCGTGCGGTCGAGCAGATCGATCAGTGCGCTGGCAACGATGGCGGCATCGGCCAGGCCCCTGAGCCTGGCGATGTGCTCTGGCCGCGAGATCCCAAACCCCACTACGAGTGGCAGGTCCGTCGCCGCACGCACCCGCTGCAGGAACGTCGGTAGCTCATCGGCCAGGCGCTCCCGTGCCCCGGTGACTCCGGTGAGCGAGACGCAGTAGAGAAAGCCGCTCGCCCGGGCGGCAATCTGCCGGATGCGTTCATCGCTGCTGGTCGGCGCCACGAAGAAGATGAGGTCAAGCCCGTGTGCCCGCAGCGCCTCCTGGAGTGGCGTGGCCTCCTCCGGCGGCAGGTCGGGCACGATCAGGCCATCTCCGCCTGCAGCCGCGAGCTCAGCGGCGATGCGTTCGATGCCATAAGTGAAGAAGACGTTGTAGTAGCCCATGAGGAGGATGGGCATACGCACGTCATGCTTCCGGCGGAGCTGCTGCAGGACGTCGAGGCAGACCGCCAGAGTGACGCCATTGCGCAACGCACCCTCGGATGCCCGCTGGATCGTCGCTCCATCGGCGACGGGATCGGAAAACGGTACGCCCAGCTCCAGCGCGTCGGCTCCGGCCGCTTCCAGCGCCGGCACCAGCTCCAGCGTGGATGCCAGGTCGGGGTAGCCGCAGGTCAGAAATGGCATCAGGCCAAGCTCACCGCGGCGGCGCAGGCCGGCGAAAAGCTCCTGCAGGCGTGAGCCTGCCCTGACTTCTGTCGAAGGCACCTGTGTCACCTCACTGCTTTGTTCTTGCCTGCGCGCGTGTAGGCTCATGCGAGCGAGACCCCCAGGGCCGAGGCAACCGTGCCCATATCCTTATCCCCCCGGCCCGAGATGTTGATCAGCACGATGTCGTCCGGGGCGAGCGCTGCAGCGACCTGCGCCGCATAATAGACGGCGTGCGCCGGCTCCAGGGCGGGGATGATGCCCTCTGTCCGGCTGAGGAGCTGCAGCCCTTCCAGCGCCTGCTCATCCGTGACAGCCACGTACTCCGCGCGGCCGGTTTCTTTGTAGAAACTATGCTCCGGCCCGACCCCGGGATAGTCGAGGCCGGCCGAGATCGAGTGTGTGCCGCGGATCTGGCCATGCTCGTCCTGCAGGACATAGCTCAGCGAGCCGTGTAGCACGCCCGGCCTGCCGGCGCACAGCGTAGCGGCATGCGCGCCGGTCTCCAGCCCGCGTCCGGCAGCCTCCACCCCGATCAGCCGCACCTGGCGGTCTTCGTAGAAGGGATGGAAAATGCCCATGGCGTTCGAGCCGCCGCCCACGCAGGCCACAATGGCGGAGGGCAAGCGTCCGGCGACGGCAAGGATCTGGGCCCGCGCCTCGCGGCCGATCACGCTCTGGAAGTCGCGCACCATCGCCGGGTAAGGATGCGGGCCAACCACCGACCCAAGCATGTAGTAGGTCGTGCGCACGTTGGTGACCCAGTCGCGGCAGGCCTCGTTGATGGCATCCTTGAGCGTGCGCGTGCCGGCTGTGACCGGAATGACCTGAGCGCCGAGCAGCTTCATCCGGAAGACGTTAAGGGCCTGGCGATGCACATCTTCCTCGCCCATATACACGACGCACTCCAGGCCCAGCATGGCGCATACCGTCGCTGCAGCCACCCCGTGCTGCCCCGCACCGGTCTCGGCGATGATGCGCCGCTTGCCCATATGCTTCGCCAGCAGGCCCTGTCCCAGGGCATTGTTGATCTTGTGGGCGCCTGTGTGGGCCAGGTCCTCTCGTTTTAGGAAAATACGTGCCCCGCCGCAGTGCTCGGCCAGCCGGCGCGCCTCATAGAGCGGCGTGGGCCGCCCGACGTACTCGCGGCACAGCCGCTCGAACTCCTGCTGGAACGCCGGGGAAGGCACAATGGTACAGTATGCCTCGGCCAGCTCTTCGATGGCCGGCAGCAGCGTCTCCGGCATGAAGCACCCGCCGAACGGCCCGAAATGGCCTCGCTCGTCGGGACGCGGAGCATGCTGAAGTGCAGATTGATCGACAAATGGTAGTGCCATAGCCGTACTCTCTACTCTGGTGCGCCTCTCCTACTCCGGCTTTGTGCCTTTCACTAGCTCCACCAGCCCGCGCAGGGCGACCGGATAGACCAACCAGCCGAGCCCCATCACTGTGCCACGCGCTGCCGGGGCGATGATCGAGTGACCGCGCCAGGGCTCTCGGGCATGCAGGTTTGACAGGTGGATCTCGATTACCGGAAACGGCATCGCCTTGATACAGTCATGCAGCGACACGCCGTACTGCGTCAGCCCGCCGGGGTTCAGCAGGGCACCGTCCGCGCGATCGATGTTCGCCTGCAGAAAGTCGATAATGGCACCCTCGTGGTTCGACTGGAAACACTCAACCTCAACCCCCAGCTCCTCTGCCACACGCCTGCAGTAGGCGTGGATCTGGTCGAGCGTAACCGTGCCGTAGATATGCGGCTCACGCCGTCCCAGCAAGTTCAAGTTCGGACCCGAAATGATAAGAAAGCGCATGTTCTCTCCCTTACTCCTCGTTACTCCTCACTACTGAGTCTGCCCCAGCATCACCAACCGGGCCGCGCGGATGAACGCGATGATCTTGTCGGGGTCCTTGACGCCGTCCGTCTCCACACCGCTGGAGACGTCCACGCCCCACGGCTGCGCCAGCCGGATGGCTTCGGCCACGTTGCCGGCATGGAGCCCACCTGCCAGCAGGATGCGTCGCTGTGCCGCCAGGGCACGCGCTGCCGCATAGGGCCAGCTCTGGCCTGTCCCACCCCAGGCCCCATGCGCCGGTGCATCCACCAGGAGGACAGGTGCCAGCTCTTCAGGGTATCGCGCCGCCTCCTTGAGCAGCGCCTGTTCCAGTTCTGCCTGCGCGTTTGCCGGGAGCAGGCCGGCGGAGAAACGACCCCGCACCATCTTCACCACCGGCCTGCCCGTGCGCTGCATGACGCCCCGGCAGAACTCCGGCGGCTCGTTGCCGCTGAGTTGGATATAGTCTAGGCCGCAGGCATCCGCCAGCGCGATAATCTCCTCGACCGACTGGTTGACGAATAGCCCCACCAGCGCAGCCCGGTCCCGCGGCACCGCCTGCCGCACCGCCCGCGCCTCCTCGACGGTGACGTATCGTTTGCTGCCGGGATAGAACACCAGCCCGATAAAGTTGGCCCCGGCCTCGACGGAGACCTTGGCATGCTCCGGCCGGCGCACGCCGCAGATCTTGATGCGGGTCATGCCTTCACCCCCGGCCCCTCTCCCATAGCGTGGGAGAGGGGAGATTTCTCTCCCGAAGCCTCGGGAGAGGGGGCAGGGGGTGAGGGCGCACGACGCCTGCCAGCTCACGCACCTTCGCTGCCACATCCGGCGCAGTGACCAGCGCCTCACCAACGAGCACAGCCTGCACGTTATGAAGCGCCAGCTCGCGGACGTGCGCGGCGGTGAAGATGCCGCTCTCGCTGACGACCGGTACCTCCGCCGGGATCAACGGGCGCAGACGTGCCGTCACGGCGCGGTCCGTTTGGAAGGTGCGCAGGTCACGGTTGTTGATGCCGATGAGCGTTGCCCCGGCCGCGAGCGCCACCTGCACCTCCGTCGGATTGTGCACTTCAACGAGGGCATCCATGCCCAGCCGCCCTGCCAGCTCGATTAATCTGCCCAGAGCCTCGACGTGCTGCACCACGCTCACAATAAGCAGCACCGCATCGGCCCCGGCGGCGCGCGCCTCGTAGAGCTGGTAGGGCTCGAACAGAAAGTCCTTGCGCAGGAGCGGCAGCGAGACGGCCGCGCGCACCCGTTGCAGGTCCTCCAGGCTACCCTGGAAGTGTATGTCGGTGAGCACTGAGCAGCAGGCCGCGCCGTTTGCCTCGTACGCGCGCGCCAGGTCTTCGGCGACGAGGCCGGGGGCGAAGGCACCTTTCGACGGCGAGGCGCGCTTGATCTCTGCGATGAGCGCCACGCAGTCTCGCACCAGCGCCCGCGCAAAGGGCCGCGGGGCAGGCGCCCGTGCCGCCAGCCGTTCCAGCTCCGCCTGCGACGTGCGCGCCTGCGCTGCCGCCAGCTCCTGCCGCTTCGCGGCGACGATCCGCTCAAGCACCGACGGCATAGTCTGCGCGGCCTGTGAAGGCACCGGCGTACTCATGCCCTTGCCCCCTGGCCATTAAGCCGCTGCGTCATCGCCACGAACCGCTCCAGCCGCTGCAGGGCCGCCCCGGAGTCGATGCTCTCAGCGGCCATCTCGATGCCTTCCTTGAGCGAGGAGGCCTTACCGCAGGCGTAGAGCGCTGCCCCGGCGTTGAGCAGCACGATGTCGCGCCGCGGCCCCGGCTCGCCTGAGAGGACCGCCCGCAGCATCGCCGCATTCTCCTGGGCGCTGCCGCCTTTGACCGCCTCGCGCGGCGCCGGACGCAGCCCCAACTCTTCCGGATGCAGCACATACTCACGCACCTCGCTGCCGGTCCACTCCTGCACCATGTTCGGCCCGGCCAGCGAGAGCTCATCGAGGCCGCCGGCCCCATGCACGACCAGCGCCCGGCGCGAGCCCAGCCGGCCGAGTGCCTCGGCCATGCGTCGCATCAACGGCGGCACAGCGACGCCGATGACCTGGTAGGGCGCACCGGCCGGATTCGTCAGCGGTCCCAGCACGTTGAAGACCGTGCGCACACCGATCTCGCGGCGTACCGGCGCCACGTATTTCATGGCCGGATGATACAGCTGGGCGAACATGAACGCCACGCCGGTCTCATGCAGGCACTCTGCTGCCTGCTCCGGGCCCAGCGCAATGTTCGCTCCGAGCGCCTCCAGCACGTCGGCCGAGCCGCAGGCCGAGGACATGGCGCGGTTGCCGTGCTTGGCCACCGGCTGGCCCGCACCGGCAACCACAAATGCGGCTGTAGTGGAAATGTTAAACGTGTGCGAGCCATCCCCGCCGGTGCCGCAGGTATCCACCGGCGCGAGATTGGTGACCACTCGCTGCGCCTTCTCGCGCATCACCGCGGCCATGCCGGCGATCTCCTCGGTCGTCTCGCCCTTAAGCCGCAGCGCCACAAGGAAGGCGCCCACCTGCGCCGGTGTCGCCGTGCCTTCCATGATCTCGCGCATGACGGCAGCAGCCTCGTCCATCGAGAGGTCGCGGCCGTCAACCAGCTTCGCCAGCGCCTCGCGGATCATTGCTCATCCTCCTTCCGCACATGCTCACGCCGGGCGCCCGCGGCAGCCAGCTCTCGTGCCTTGGAGCGCTCGCAGATACGGATGAAGTTCCGCAAGAGGTCCTTGCCCACCGCGGTCATGATCGACTCCGGATGGAACTGCACACCGTGCACCTCGAACTCGCGGTGGCGCAGGCCCATGATCAGCCCGGCGGTGGTCTGTGCCGACACCTCCAGCACCCGCGGCAGGTCGGGGCGCTGCACAATCAGCGAGTGGTAGCGGATCGCCTCAAAGGGTTGGGGCAGGCCCTCGAACACCCCGCGACCGTCATGGTAGATGAGCGAGCTCTTGCCGTGCATCAGCTCTGGGGCACGGATCACCTTCCCACCGAATGCCTGCCCGATGCATTGGTGCCCCAGGCATACTCCCAGGATCGGCAGGCGCGGCGCGAAGTACTGGATAGCCGCCAAGGAAATGCCGGCCTGATCCGGAGTGCACGGCCCAGGCGAGATCACCAGGCCATCGGGCTTGAGCGTCTCGATCTCCTCGAGAGAGGTCTGGTCGTTGCGTCGCACCACCACCTCCTGTCCCAGCTCGCCCAGGTATTGCACCAGGTTATACGTAAATGAGTCGTAGTTATCGATGATGAAGAGCATGCTTATCCCCTCCCCGAAGCCGACGCCACAGCCTCGCCGGCCCGCTCCGGTGCGCTTTCCGTCAGTAACTCCTCGGCCTTGTCCAGTGCCCGCAGCAGCGCCGCGGCCTTGTTCAGACACTCCTGGTGCTCGCGCTCGGGCTCTGAGTCGGCCACGATGCCGGCGCCGGCCTGCACATACGCGATGCCGTCCTTGACCAGCATAGTGCGGATAGTAATTGCTGTATCGAGGTTGCCGGAATAGCTGAAGTAGCCGACCGCTCCGCCGTACGGCCCGCGCCGCGTGGGCTCCACCTCGGCGATGATCTCCATCGCGCGGATCTTCGGTGCGCCGGAAAGCGTGCCGGCGGGGAAGGTCGCCCGCAGCGCGTCGGCGGCGGTGAGCTCATCGCGCAGCACCCCCTCGACCTCCGACACGATGTGCATCACGTGCGAGTACTTCTCGACGTCCATCAGGCGGGTGACCTTCACTGTGCCCGGTTTGCACACCCGGCCGAGATCGTTGCGGCCGAGGTCCACCAGCATGATGTGCTCGGCCCGCTCCTTCTCGTCGGCGAGGAGCTCCGCGCGCAGGGCGGCATCTTCCTCTTCGGTGCGGCCGCGCCGCCGCGTGCCGGCGAGGGGGCGGGTCCGTACGATGCGGTTCTCCACCTGCACCAGAAGCTCCGGGGAGGCACCCACAAGCTGGAAACCGCCCAGGTCGAGGTAGAACATGTATGGCGACGGGTTAATCGTCCGGAGCGCACGGTAGACTGTGAACGGGTGAGCCCGCACCGGCCGCGCCAGCCGCTGCGAGGGGACCACCTGGATGCAATCGCCGGCCGCGATGTATTCCTTGATCTTGCGCACCGCCGCCATGAACTGCTCCGGCGTCTGGTTGGCCGACAGCGTGGCCGGGCGCGGCGCCACGACCGATGGCTGCCCGCCATATCGTCCGTTCGGCGGCAGCGGCTCGCGCAGGCGCTGCACCACCCTCTCGATACGTTCCACGGCAGCCTCATACGCCTGATCGAGGTCGCCGTCGAGGCGGGCGTGCGTCAGCACCAGCATGGTGTGGCGCACGTGATCGAACACCACCAGGGTATCGCAGTACATCAGCACCGCCTCGGGCACCTGCAGGTCGTCCAGGGGCGCGGCAGGGATGCGCTCGAAGTAGCGCACGCACTCGTAGGCCAGATACCCGACTGCGCCGCCGTGGAAACGCGGCAGGTCGGGCAGCGGCACGACCCGCAACGGCTCCAGGTAGCGCATCACAGCGTGAAGGGGATCGTCGAAGGTGAAGTGCTCCACGCGGCCGGTAGCGGGCTCGAAAGCCTCGGCCTGGCCGGCGTTTAGCCTGAGGACGAGGTAGGGCTCCGTGCCGATGAACGAATAGCGCCCCAGCCGCTCCCCGCCCTCGACACTCTCCAACAGGAACGAGTACGGGCCGCGGGCCAGCTTCAGATACGTCGACACCGGCGTCTCGAGATCGGCCAAGACCTCGCGATAGACCGGCACGATCGTGCCCTGGCCGCGATAGCACTCAAGTTGCTCGCGTGGTGGGTAATATGTCGCCATAGGATGCCGCTCCTTTCTTCTCGACAGGTTCGCTTCTGTAGCTCATCAGCCCATGCACTGTCTTGAAACGGGAGCGACGCCAGTCCCAGGCCTCGAGCGTGCCACGCGGCTGCGCCGGATCGCGCCGGCGATTGACGAGGAAATATCGGCCACACCGGCTTGCGTTGGTTGAGCTGCTCGCTGGCCTGGACATCGGATACCTCCGTACCCTCACCTACGCTGCTCTCTATGTCACTCTCCGTAACAGGAGAGATCGTCTTTCATGCTTGCCCGCTCCTGAAGCTTCGGGAGAAGCGAGCCGGAATCAAAAACGCCCTTCGTCCGGTTGGGGACGAAGGGCGTTCACGCCTTCCGCGGTGCCACCCCGCTTAGGCACCCTCCCTGGTACACGTAACCAGGCACGGTGCCTCGCTCTGGCCGGTACTCTCGCCACCAGCGCGCTTAGGACACGCGGCAGCGATCCATACCGGGTCCCGTGGTAACGGCGGGACATCCCGGCGGCGCCTACTAGGCGCCCGGCAGCCCTGAGCCGGCGCCGTTCAGGCCGCAGCTCGCAGGTCCATTCCGCTCCGCTCCCGCCACCGGGCTTCCACCTTCCCCCGGCTCTCTGGGGCGTTCTGCCGGAGCGTACTAGTCCTGGTCGTCGCTGTTCCCAGCCCTCGTCGGGTTAGAAAACAACCCAATTTTACGTAGCCTGAGTATACGCAAGGTGCGTCACCCTGTCAAGCCTGACGCACATCCTTAATCCAGATCAGGCCACGGGAGGGTCAGGCCCCGCGCCTGCCCCCAGAATAGCCCCTGGGCCTGCCCTCCAGTGCCCCCCCTCTCCCGCAGCTGCGGGAGAGGGGGAGCCAGGGGGCGAGGGCCGCTCGCCTACTTGCGGTAGTAGGCGTTCACATCCGCCACAATGCGGCGCATCGCTTCGGCCGGGCCATACTCGTTGCGCCGGAAGGTAGCCGTGAGGTGCCTGCCGACGATCTGGCCCACCTCGTCGGCGTCCTTCCAGAAAGCCCGGGGATCGGGGCGCGCGGTCTCCGACATCAGGCGGCCAAGTCTCGCCTGCTTGCCAGGATAGATGCGTTCCCAGGCCTGCGCAGCCGACCTGCGTGGCGGTTGCAGGCGGCGTAGCTCGGCGCGCAGGACGTTCACCTCGCTCGAAACAAGCTCGTACAGCACCAGCCAGCTCTCGCCAGGGATCTTGGTCTCCCGCGAGATCATGTAGCCGTCCATCGAGATGCGCGCGCCGTAGCCACCCGGGCCTTTTGTCAACGGAGCAAAGTCCCAGTTGAAGGCATTGATCCGCAGGCTATAGGTAGCCGCATCGCCGCTGGCGCCCATGACGATGGCAGTCTTTCCGTTGATAAAGGCATCGGCTAGGGACAGCCCCCAGCGCATATCGGTATTGGCGGGGGCAACGCGGTGCTTCCAGATCAGGTCGTGCATGAACGTGACGGCCTCGATCGTCTTCGGCTGGTCGAACAGGAACCTGGTCACGTCCTTTGGATCATGTAGCTCACCACCCATGGACCAGATCCAGCTCACCAGCCGGTCGATGCCGTCAAACGGCATGTCGAAGCCCCAGCGCTCCACCTCCTGTCCCTGCCGCTTGGTCAGCTTCTGGGCGTATTCTAAGAACTGCTCCCGCGTCCAGTTGTCGTCCGGATAGGACAAGCCGGCCTCGTTGAGCTGGTCACGGTTGAGAAACATCAGGTTCGTGTTGATGTACGCCGGCAGGGCCATCTGCTTGCCCTCGACCTTCATACCCTCCAGTGGCCCGGGGTAAAAATCCGCCAGTTCTTCTGCCTTCATGCTCCGCTTGATGTAGGGGTCGAGGTCAAGGGCCATGCCCTTTTCCATGAAGGGCCGGATGTAGGTGCAGCAAAGCCACAGGATTTCAGGGGCTGTGCCTGCCATGGTCATGGTGATGTATTTCTCATAGCGTTGCTGCCAGCCCAGGCTGCCCCAGTCACCGTCAACTTCAAGCCGGATATTGGGATACTTCTGCTGCACGCGCTCAATCACCGCCTGAGCGAACCGCTGCTCAGGCTCGCTGGCGGTGCCTTCCGGAAAGCGCACCGTCACCTGCTTGCCGGTGAGCGGGATACCGCTCTCCTGACTGGCCTGCTGCCGGTTCGTGCAGGCCGCGAGGATCGTTCCTGTTGCGGCGACGCCGGCCCATGCCGCGGCTTGCTGGAGAAAGGCGCGACGAAGCATTGTTTCTCCCTCCTTGGTCGTCTCCGGACATGCCTCTCCGTTAAAGTTAAACGCAAACTCGGAGAGACCACCATCATTATCGGCGAAGTTAAAGTTAAACGCAAACTCGGAGAGACCACCATCATTATCGGCGAACGGGCGAAACGAGCCAAATGCAGAACATTGCTCCGCCATCCATCGCAAGCGGCGTAGCAGGGCGGCATAGCAGGGAGGCATGGCAGGGCGGCATGACAGTATAGACGGTGTAGCCCCTACTGCCAGTGCATTGCCGGAAGGCCCTGGGAGAGCGTTTTCAGGTCGCCCAGATCACCGAGGGATAAGCGCATACCCGGATGGGAAGACGAAGTGGCAGTATCGAGCGTGTGCCCGGAAAGTAGCTGTGCCCGGCTTTCTAGCTATGCCGGGCACAGCTCCGAAGAGCGGCCCCCCGGCGGCAGGTTCGCCGGGGCGGACAGACCTCTGCGCGCCGGCACCGGGCGCGCCCGGTGCCGCATCGAACGAAGGTCACTGGGACTGATCGGTCGTGGCAATAGCGATGGCCTCGCCGTCCTTCAGGCTTTCCTGGCCGACGACGATGACCTGCTCGCCCGGCCGAATGCCGCTGACGATCTCAACGAGCCGGTCGCCGATCAGCCCCACCTGTACCGGGCGCATCTGGGCTATCGAGCCGCTTGCCACGAAAACGAACTGCCCCCCGTTGCGACGCACCACCGCCTCGCGCGGCACCACGAGGGTCTGCTGCCGCTGCTCGGTGGTAATGCTGGCCTGGACAAACATGCCCGGCTTGAGCACCCCACCAGTGTCGTCCGGGGCGATGCGCACGGTGAACGAGCGACTGCGCGCATCACCAGCGGGGAAAACGGTCAGCACGCGGCCGGTGAACTGTCGGCCAGGCAGCGCCGGCAAGGTAAGCACGACCTGCTGGCCCGGCTGCACCAGCCCGATCTTCGCCTCTTCAACGTTGATCGTCAGCTCAAGCTCCGGCGAGATCAGCGTCACGATGGGCGTCGTTGGCCCGACCGTGCTGCCCACCGACACATGCCGCTGCGCGACGATCCCATCGATCGGCGCATAGATGAACGCCTCCGCCTGGGCTGCTTTCGCTGCCGCAAGGCCGGCGCGCGCCTGTTCGACCGCGGCCATGGCCTGGCGCAGGTCCTCGGTGGTATACGGATTCGACTGCAGTGCTGCAGCCGCCTCTGCCTGCTGCACCGCTGCGGCGACCTGGGCAGCCTGCGCCTCGGCCGCCCGCGCCTGTTGCTCGGCGGCACGGGCCTGTGCTTCAGCCGCCTGGGCAGCATACTCGGCCGCCTGCACGTCCGCCTCAGCCGGGGTCCTGGCCTGGTCGAGCTGGAGCTGGGCCTGCTTGACGCGCTCCTCAGCCATACGTACGGCAAACTCAACCTGCTTCTTAGCCTGGTCGAGCTGGACCTGGGCCGTCTGCACGCCGAGCTGCGCTCGCTCGATAGCGTTCGGGTCCGGGTTCTTGAGCAGGTTCAGGTTTGCCTGGGCCTGTTCGACGGCAAGCTGGGCCTGCCGCAGCGTCCAAGGGTCCGGGCCCCCCTTCAGGTTCGCCAGGGCGAGCTCTGCCTGCTGCACAGCGATACGGGCCTGGGCGAGCTGAAGCTCGAGGGTGTATTCCGCAGCCTTGGCCGCCGGCAGCACCTGCGTGTCGTAGTACTCCTTAGTGCCCGGCACCAAGGGACTGCCGCTGGGAGCAGCGTCGCGCTGGTCCTGGAGTTTCTGGTTGGCCACCTTGCGTTCGTTCAGCTGCTTTTCCAGCGAAAGTACCGCCTGCCGGGCGCTCTCCACGTTGAGCTCGGCGGATTTGACCGCGTTAGGGAGCGGTGTTCCATCAGTCAGGCGGGCCAGCGCAGCCTTGGCCTGATCGAGGCCGGCCTGGGCCGCCTGGATCTGCTCCGGGCGCGGGCCTTGCTGAGCCTGCTTGAGCCCCAAGCGCGCGTTCTCCACCCCCAGCTCAGCCAGGCGGATCTGCTCCTGCGAGGCGCGCGCCTGTTCGAGGCCAATCTTCGCCGTCTCCAGCAGCGACTCGAGATTGGCAATGACCTCCCGGCGCGGCCCGGCCTTCACCTGCTCAGCGCGCACGCGGGCAGCAGCAGCATTGGCGGCAGCTGCCTCCTGCTGGGCGCGCACGGCTTCCAGCTGCGCCTGGGCGGCAGCCTGCTGGGCCCTGGCCATCTCTACCTGAGCGCGTGCGGCAGCAATCTGCTCCGGACGGGCACCCCGCTGCAATGCAGCCAGACGCGCCTGGGCAGCAGCGAGAGCGGCCTCGGCCTGCTGCACCTGCGCATCGATGGCCAGGTGGTCAAGCTCAGCGATGAGGTCCCCCGCCTTGACCTCACTTCCCACGTCAACCAGCAAGCGCGTCACGCGCCCGCCGGTCTTGGGCACAAGGGCTACCTGAGCCTTCGGCTCGACAGTGCCGGTGTACGTGAGGCTGGCGCTCAAATCGCCCAGCCTCGCCTCCGCGACACTGACTGTGACAGGCGGAGCCGCCGGCCTGGGCTGTTGCTGCGCCGGTTGCTGGGGTTGCAGGCGGCACGCCGACAGCAGTATCACCGCGGCCGCGCCGGCTCCCAGCAGCCTGACCGCGTTCTGCGGCACACCACGCATCTCTGTCTCCTCCTACTATCTATCCTCCTAACCTTCAACTAATCCTGCGGCGATCGATATGCAGGCAGGTCGCTTCTGGTCTCGTTGCCACGGCCGGACGGGAGCGCCAGGGGCACAGGCGCAGTAACAGGCTCGTTTTGCCACTCCCAGCGCGCCTCACCGGAGCCAGATCCGGCGGCAGGTGCACTACGCTGGAAGAGACGCAGGATGAAGTTCTGCAGGCTGTCAAAGTAGGTGTAGCTGGCCGGCACGAACAGCAGCGTCAGCAACGTGGATGAGAGCATGCCTCCCATCACTACCAGCGCCACCGGCGCACGAAGTTCTGAGCCCTCGCCGAGCTTGAGTGCCACTGGGAGCAGGGCGATCACAATCGTCGCGGTGGTCATTAAAATGGGGCGCAGGCGGGTGGGACCGGCCTCCAGCAGGGCCTCCTCACGGGAGAGGCCACGGCGGCGCAGTGTGTTGGTGTAGTCCACCAGCAGGATGCCGTTCTTCCCCACCAGGCCAAAGAGCTGGATCAGGCCGACGATGGAGAAGATGTTGACTGTCTCACGCGTAACCAGCAGGGCCAGGATCGCCCCCACAACCGAGAGCGGCAGGGCCAGCATGATCACCAGTGGGTACAGCAGCGATTCATACAGCCCCACCAGCAGCATATAGGTCAGCAGCACGGAGAGCCCCAGCGCAAAGAAGAGCTGGCCAAAGGCCTCTCCCTGCGCCTCGGATTGGCCGCCCAGACTGATACGGTAGCCCGCGGGAACGTCTATTGATTGAATCACCTTCCGGATATCGGCGCTCACCTCGTTGAGGGCACGCCCCTCGATGTTGGCGCCAATAGTCAGGACGCGCTGGCGGTTCAGCCGGTTAATCTGGGCCGGTCCATCCTGCGTCGTAAATTGCGCCAGCTGGCCGAGCGAGAAGGTTGTGCCGCGCGAGGGCGACAGGAGCGGCAACTGTCCAACACTGTCCAGGCTGGCACGATCGGCATCGGCGCCGAGGACGCGCACGTCCACGGCGCTTTGCCCCTCTTTGCGCAGCTGTGTGGCTACCGTGCCAGCGTAGGCAGTGCGCAGCGTGCCGGCAACGGCCTGGGAACTCAGGCCGAAGTCGGCCGCGCGCTGGCGATCCACATGCACCACCAGTTCAGGCGAGCCGGCTGTGCCGCTGTTCGTGATGTCGCTGAGGCCGGCGACCTGAGCCAGGCTGCGCTCCACCTGTGCGGCCAGCCTGGTCAACGTGCCCAAATCATCGCCGTAGACATTGACCTGGATGGGTTGCTGCAGGCCGCCGGGTCCGGCGCTGGGGAGGGCAGCACGGACCTTCAGGCCGGCGATGCCCTCGCCAAGCCGGACGGCTTCTGCCGCGATCTCCGGGGGCTTACGATGGCGCTCACGGGGCGAGACGAGCACCACGTCCAGCCGCGCCACATTCGACTGCTGCGTAATCTGGCTGGTCCCCTGACCAACGACCGTGAGCACCGTCTTGACCTCGGGGATCTTTAGCAGGCCGGCCTCCAGCCGGCTTGCCACGGCGCTGGTGGTACCGAGCGACGTGCCGGGCGGCATCTCGGCGACCAGGCTGAAGTAGCTCTGGTCTAGCTCGGGGATGAAGTTCGCTCCAATGAGCCCGGCAGCCGGAATGGCCAGACTGATGATGAAAGCGGCAATGCCGCTGAGGATCACTACCGGACGGTGCTGCAGAGCCCAGCGCAGCGCAACGCGGTAGCGCCGTTCCAGAGCAGCGAACCAGCGATCCCACCAGCGCCCGAACGCGGCCAGCGGCCCGCGCCCGTGCTCGTGTTCGGGGCCGAGCAGCCGGGAGGCCAGCAGTGGCGTGAGCGTGAACGAGACGAGCAGCGAGAAAAGCGTTGCTACGACAATCACCAAGCCGAACTGCTTGAAGAAGCCGCCCGTCGTGCCGGTCAAGAAGGCAAAGGGAGCGAACACCACCACGTCCACAAAAGTGATGGCGATGGCTGCCAGGCCGATCTCGCTGCGGCCTTGCAGCGCCGCAGCACGCGGGTTCAGGCCGCGGCTGAGCCACCGGAAGATGTTCTCCAGCACGACGATCGAGTCGTCTACCAGGATGCCCACCGTGAGGGCCAGACCGAGCAGGGACATGATATTGAGCGTGAAGCCCAGGAAGGCCATCACCGCCAGCGTGGCGATGAGCGAGGTGGGGATCGCCAGCAGCACGATGAAGGTGCTGCGCCAGGAGTGCAAGAACACCAGCAGCACCAGGGCGGTGAGCAGGACCGCAAGCTGAAGTTCCCGCTGCACGTCGTTCACCGAATTACGGATAAACGTCGAGCTGTCATAGACGATCTCGAACTGCACGTCCTGCGGCAGCGTGCTACGGATTGTATTGAGCTGCTTGCGGATGCTATCGGTGACCTGAACGATGTTTGCACTGGACTGCTTCGACACGCTGATCAGGACCGTATCCTTGCCGTTTGTACGGGTGATCGTCCGCTGCTCCTTTAAGCCCTCTTCAACCGTGGCAACGTCGCTCACCCGCACCACAGTGCCGTTGGGCATGACCGTGACGGCCAGGTCCTCGATGTCTTTCACGCCCCCCAGGCGCGTATCGACACGCAGGTTGACCTCGCGGCCCTGCTGCTCGATGCGCCCGCCGGGCAGGTTGAGGTTCTCCTGGGCGATTACCGCGGAGAGCTGCGGCAGCGTGAGGCCGTAAGCGCGCAGTTTGGCGGGATCGGCCTTGACCTGGATCTCTCGCTGGCGGCCACCGATCAAGCTCACGCGCCCCACGCCGTTGATCTGCTCCAGCCGCGGCCGGATCTTCTCGTCGGCTAGCCGGTAGAGCTGCTCCGGCGGGCGGTCGCCCCACACGGCCAGCGACATCACTGCCTGGGCGTTGATATCGGCCTTAATGATGCTTGGCGGCAGGATATCCTGCGGGAGCTGCGCGCGGATGGCATTCACGCGCTTCTCGACGTCTATGGCGGCCACGTCGGCATTCACGTTGTCCTTGAAGGTGACGATGACCGCGGAGACGCCTTCCGAGGAGACCGAGCGAATGGAGTCCAGCCCCGGCATGCCGGCGACGGCATCCTCGACCGGCTTGGTGACAAGCTGTTCCACCACCTCCGGCCCTGCGCCCGGGTACGTGATCGAGACAGTCACCACAGGGATGTTGACGCTGGGCAGCAGATCCACGCCCAGCCGCGTTGCCGAGACCAGGCCCAGTACAACCACGGCCAGGATAACCATGAGGGTAAAGAGCGGGCGCTGGATCGCCACGCGGGTGAGAGCCATGCCGCTTCCACCGTTGGCATGATCCTGATTGGGCACGTTATGTCCTCCAATCCTCCGCTATGCGTGTGTACTGTGTCCCGGTGTGCATAAGGCACCGGCGCTCAACCACGGTAGCACAGGAGGCGGGTCGATTTGGTGACACGCCCCTGCCGGCTATCACCCATCTGCGTGACAGGGCTGCTTGATCGGCACTGCATGCTTCCATTAGCCGAGTTCTGCCGACCTGTCATACCGGCTTGGGCAGTGAGCCAGACCCACCGGCTTCGCCTGACGGCATGCCTGCGTCGGTCTGTGCAGGCTCAAGCACGCCGGACACGAGCTCCGGACATACCTTGCGCAGGAAGGGCAGAAGCGCGTCCATATCGATGTGCACGCCTTCTCCGAGTACCTCGCTCAGCCGTTTCAGGTTCCGGACAAAGGGCGCGCGCTCTTCTTCCGGCATCTCTTCGAGGAACTGGACCAGCCGCGCGATGCGGTGCTGCACCGCATTCTCCACCACTGCGCCGACTTCAGGCGTCAACCGTACCCACACAACGCGCCGGTCGGCGGGATCTCGGACGCGCTCTACCCAGTACATCTTCTCGAGCTTATCTACCAGCGCTGTGGTCGCGGGCGGGGTCACACCCAGCCGTGCGGCAAGCTCGCTGATGGTAAGAGGACCGTGCAACCAGAGCAGGCCGGCGATCTGGACCTGCAGCGCGGTGGGCTGCGGCGGGCGCCGCTTGCCGGCCTGTCGCTGGAACTGCGGGCCATGCACCGGCCCATAAACGTGCCGCGCTAGAACAGGCAGAATCTCTACGATCGCCTGGGCAAGACTGCGCGTGTCCGTACTCGTCTGCATGTCACACTCACCGGCAGATAGTTTTAGAGTTTAATTATAGAGATTAATTAGGTGCTTTATTAGATTAGCAGGCATGACCGGCTCCGTCAAGAAGCGAAAGAGCCAGGCGAGCGAGCCACGCGTCGGTGGCTAGCTGGGGCGGGGTAGGCCCGCGGCGTGGAGCGCCTGAAGGAGCTGCTCAGGAGGGTCGCCCTTGAAGACGAAGCCGGCGGCTCCGGAGGCCAGCGCCGGTGCCCGCGCTTCCGGCCGGCTGCTCAGGACGATTACTCTAAGGTCGGGGCTAGCCTCACGCAGCCGTGCAAGCAGGCCAGCGGGATCAGGCCGGCAGAGCTCCCAGTCCACCAGGAGTAAATGAGGGGCGCAGGACTGCACGCAGGCCACCAGCGCAGGCACCTCTGCAACCTCATCGATCACCGCCCCGGCTCCCAGCATCTGCTCGAGGAGCAGGCGCAAAGCAGAGCGTACCGTCGCATGTGCATCTGCCACCAGCACCCGCATCGTCCCCACCCTGAACTCCATACCTCTTACGTGTGTTACGTGACGGCTTCCTTGACGGCGCTCCCAGCAATGCATGGGGCTATAATCTTGAGCGGCACCGGAAGCTCAAAGCGCTCGTAGCGCAGGTCACTGAACCCGGCTGCTTCTAACGCAGCCCAGGTCTCGCGATCGGGATGGCAGCCGTCGGCTACAACCGTCCACACGGGCCGGACGGCCTCCTGAATACGGCGCAGCAGGGTGCCCCGCGGCGCTGCCACATGCTCGATGAAGATAAACCGTCCACCCGGCCGGAGCACGCGCCGCACCTCCCCAAGCACTTGCGGCACGTTGTCTACAGAGCAGAGCACCAGCGTGGTGATGACCGCGTCGGCGCTCTCGCCGGCAAGGGGGAGCTGCTCCGCCATGCCGCAGAGCAGGCTGATCTCCCGCCCAAGTCGGGCGGCCTTCTCTCGCAGGTACCGGTGCATGTACGGGTTCGGCTCCACTCCGATCCAGCGGACCTCGCGAGGCAGGTACGGAAGATTGGCCCCGGTGCCGGGCCCGAGCTCCACGACGGTTCCCCTGAGGCCGCTGAAGAGGGCACGCTTGCGCGTCTCCAGCAGGCGGTTGGTCACGCCTTCGCTCCGGGCGAGCATCCAGGCGAAGAGGCGCTGCACAAGACCATGACGCCGGTGCGAACGATACGCATCCTGGTGTGGCATCGTCACTGCACTCCTGATGGAGCCTGCCGGTGCTGAAGCACATATGCGCTTGCCTCATCCTGCGTGGGGGTGGCACAAGAAGCGGCCTGCACGAAGCTACCGGCGAGAGACGGGTCACCAAGAGTCTACCGCAAAGCCTCGAGGAATATGTCAGGCATCAGCGCGGTCCTGCACCTGGCCGCCAGGGGAGGAGAGAGCCTGGCCGGATGGCGAGGGCGGGCTATCACAGTCGGGGTACGGCGCAGGTTCATTCATATGCGACGAGGCGATGCTGCAACGCCAGCGCCACGGCTTCGGTACGGGACGCCACCCCGAGTTTCGAGAGAATACTGCTGACGTGAAACTTGACGGTCGATCGGCTGACGATCAAGCGCTTGGCAATCTCACTGTTATTCAGGCCCTTGGCCATCAGTGCAAGCACCTCGCGCTCGCGCGCGGTCAGATCATGGCCGGGAGGCGGCTCGCTGCGCGCGGTGCGCAGGAGCACGCGCGTGGCCTCTGGTGAGAGGACCGGATGACCGGCCCTCGCCCGGCGGAGAGCTGCGGCCAGCTCCTCCGCCCCCACATTCTTCAAGAGATAGCCGATCGCGCCGGCCTGAAGCGCGCGATGGACCAGGTCGTCCTCCTGGAAGCTTGTCAGGGCGATCACCTGGATCTCCGGATGAGCCTGGCGGATCGTCCGCGTTGCCTCCACGCCATCCATCTCCGGCATCAGCAAATCCATCAGGACAACATCCGGGCGCGTCTTTTCGCAGAGCCGGATTGCCTCCGTGCCGTTACCTGCCTCTGCCACCAGCTCCAGGTCATCGTACGCCATCAGGAAGGCAGCCAGACCGCTACGCACGACAGCGTGGTCGTCCACAATCATGACTCTGATTTGTTGCCGTCCGCTCATTGCCGACCTCTCATCTCTGCCTATGCAGCTGCTCACCTTTGTGCGCCATTCTGCCATGTGACCGCCACGAGCGTGCCGCGCTGCGGCCTGCTCTCGACCGTCAGGTGAGCGCCAATGGCAGCGACACGCTCGCGCATGATACGCAGGCCGAGATGATCGGCCGGGACCTGCGTAGGGTCAAAGCCACTTCCGCCATCTCGGATAGAGAGCTCAATCACATCCGGCGAACATCGCAGGCGCACCTCCACCTGCTGAGCCCGGGCATGCTTGGCGATGTTGTTCAGGGCTTCCTGCGCCACTCGGTAGAGCGCCACCTGTACCTCCGCCGGAAGGCGGCTCTGTCCCTCGATCGACAGGGCAACGGGGACGCGAGAGCGGCCGGTGAACGCTTCGCATACCTGGCGGAGGAGGTCGCTCAGCGGCACGTCGGTAAGGGCCGTCGGCCGCAGCTCCAACAGGAGCATCCGCATCTCCGCCAGCGCGCCGCGTGTGAGCTGGCGGAGCTCTTCCAGTCGCTTGCGTCCCTCTTCCGGGTTCCGTTCCCAGAGGCGCGGCAGAACCTCGGCAATCAAGCTGGAGGAGAAGAGGGTCTGCGTTACCGCGTCGTGAAGCTCGCGGGCGAGCCGCTGCCGCTCTTCCACCGCCGCGGCCTGCTGCGCCTGTGCGTAGAGCCGGGCATTCTGTACTGCGATTGCAGCACGCTGAGCCAGCGCGGTCAGCAGGCGCTCCTCGTCGGCGGTAAACTCATGGCGCCGGCAGTAGTTCACCCCATATACGCCGAAGACCTCACCGCCGATCTTGATCGGGACATGCATCAGCGACTGAATGGCCTCGGGATCGGTGATGCGGTGTGCCACCCGCGGGTCGGACGGTGCGTCCTCAACTTTGATTGGCCGGCCGGTCGTCGCGACGATAGTCGTGACGCCTTCCCCGCGCAGATGGACCATCTGGCTCACCGTCTCGGGCTGGAACCCGCGTGCCGCGCCGACGACCAGGCGCTCCCGTGCGGCGTCCCACACCATGACGGTCGCCTTATCCGCCTGCAGGATCTCCACAGCGACATCGACCAAGGCCTGGAGGACGCGATCTAACTGAAGCGAGCCGTAGAATTCCTCGTCGGCGCGATAGAGCGCTTCGAGCTCACGCATCCGCCGCTCCAGCTCGCGCGTGCGCTCCTCGACCCGCCGCTCCAGCAGCCGGTACGCCTGCACCCGGTCGGTAACATCGCTGAGGATCCCTTCCAGCGCCACGACCGCGCCGGCCTCACTACGCACCAGCACAAAGCGGTTCTCGATCCAGAGCAGGCGGCCATCGCGGCGCACCAGGCGCAGCATCATCGGGCTACTGAGGCGCTCAGGCGCAACCCGCAGGCGGCCGATCAGAGGACGGTCATCAGGATGGACGATGCGGAAGAGAAGGTCCGGGTCGGAGTAGCACTCCTCCAGCGTATAGCCGGTAACCGTTGTGACCGCGGCACTCAGGTAGTCAAAGCCAGGGGCAGAGCCAAGACGATAGCGATAGATGATGTCCGGCGCCGCCTCAGCCAGCCGGCGAAAGCGCTCCTCGCTCTCCTGCAGGCGTTGCTGCGTCTGCCGTCGCTCGCTGATGTCGGCGTACATGGCCAGCACGCCAACAATCTGCCCCTGTGCATCGCGCAGCGGCGCGGTCGAGAGGCTCACGTCGACACGGGTGCCATCCTTTCGCCGGCGTACGACCTCGCGGCCGGCGAAGGGCCTGCCCTGCAACACGCCCTGCCGAAACGCATCCGCCTCCTCCTGCTTATCTGGTGGCACGACAGGGAGACGGCGCCCGATTACCTCCGCTGCCGTCCAGCCGAAGATGCGCTCGGCAGCGGGGTTCCACATAGTCACCGTCGCGTCGGGCTCAAGCGCAACGATAGCCAGCGGCGACGCCTCAATAAGCGCCTGGAGGTTCTCTAGAGAATGCCTCACGGCTGCCTCCGCGGCACATCGGCCGGCCAGGGAGTACGTATCCCCGACTTGCTTCGCCCGTCTCCAATCCGGCCTTCTTTCCGGCCTTAGTTCCGGCTCTCTAGTTCTGGCTCTCTTTAAGAGGCGAAAGACTTGAGGGACGGAAGACTAGGAACGGAAAGATACGGCATATGGGAGAACATTGTACATTATCCCAAGCGTAACCAGTCTCTGCGCTGGTGTCAATACGGGGGAGCGATCAGCCGTGAGAGTGCACTCGCAGCCCTGTGAGCACCGTACAGCAGAAGCAGGCTAGGCTAGGGACGCCAGGATCTCGTTCACCTTGCGGGCGACCTCAGCCATCGCCACTCTGGCTGTCTGCGCTCCACTGTAGACGGCGTCCAGCCCGGCTTGGATTTCTTTGTCCATCTCGTCGTAGCGGGCGATGTACGGCATCGGCAGCGCGATCGCCGCGGTGTCGAGCAGGGCCTGTTTATTATAGCCTTCGTCCATCTCGACGAACGCCTTAAGCGCGCTCTTGCGGGCACTGACAATCTTACCTTCGACGGCAACGTAGCGCTGCATCTCCACGCCCGTGTAATGCGCAAGCCAGGCCCAGGCCGTTTCTTTCTCTTTGCTCTCGGCGGCAATTGCAAGACTAGGGCCCTTCACCGTGCTCACATGGCGGACCCGCCCTCTGGGCACAGTGGCGATATCCCAGCGGAAGCTGAGCTGCCCGCGCTGCGTCACACTCAGGAACCCGGGATCGCCAATATGCACAGCAAGGCGCCCCGTATCGAAGAGCTGACGAGTTGTCTGGCCGGCAGTCTCCTCAGGCATCGGCACGACACGGTGCTTCAGGCGCAGATCGGCGTTCCACTGGATCGCTTCGACCGCCGGAGGCTGGTCGAGCACGCAGCGCTTCTCATCAGGACTCAGGATGTCACCGCCGTTCGCCCGGACGGGCAGCTCGTACGGCGGCATCGTCATACCCACCACCTCGGGGGCGCGCCCCTTGACCAGCCAGACCGCCTCGCGCAGGCGGTCCCAGGTCCATGAGGCATCGGGCTTTCCCACCCCGGCAGCCTCAAAGACCGAGACATTGTAGAGCATGAACCACAACCCCATCTGAAGCGGAATGACATACCAACGGCCGTTCCGGATAGCCCGGAGGAGCGTCGCCTCAGCGAAGTCCTCTGGCTGGAAGGTCGCCGCGTCTCGCTTCACGTAGGGGGTCAGGTCGGCAAGCGCGCCGCGTGCACGCAGCGGCTCGACGAACTGGGGATTGAGGGCGACGACATCCGGGGTTGTGCCGGCCGCGGCGAGCGCAAGGAACTTCTCCATGATCGAGCCGCTGGCGACGATCGATTCGATGTTCACCTGCGGATAGCGCGCCCGAAAGACCGCCAGGGCATGGGGGAACAGCACCGCTGCCTGAGGATCGTTGGGGCCAAACCAGTTCAGGTACGTCAGCGTCACCGGACGGTTCGGCACGCCGCCGCTCCCGGCGGCGCCTTCCCCAGCCGGCGTCTCGCCCGGGCCGCGCCTGCCGACCCGGCAGGCTCCCACCACTCCACCGACTGCCGTACCTGCGAGGCCCAGTGTCGTCATAAGCAATGCACGCCTGCTCAGACCGATTCGTCCACGCATGCCCGTGCCTCCTTCTTCCGCTACGCCTCACGTTACGCCTCACTCAGGTGGTATCTCAAGCGTGGCACCAGCATACGGCACCGCCCATCTGCTTCCACGCCCATCGCTGCATAAGCAATGGTGCTCAGGAGTATCCCGACATCGCACGAAGCGAGGCCGACTACGCAGAGCCGGCGCTCGCTTCGTGGGTCGAGCCGGGGGAAGCACACGGCTATCGTGCAAACGCCTCGCGCACACCGCCGTCCACCGGAATCATCGCGCCGGTGGTCTTGCACGAACGATCCGAGGCAAGCCAGAAGGCCGCTTCGGCCACATCTTCTGGGAAGACGGGCACCTGGAGCAGATTGCGTTTGCGGTAAAACTCCTGGAGCTCCTCTTCCGAGATTCCGTGCGCTTCAGCGCGGCGGCGACGCAGCTCGGGCGACCACAGACGCGAGTCCTTAAAGACGGCATCGGGATTCACCATGTTGGCGCGGATGCCGTACTCGCCGCACTCGATCGCCACCACGCGGCAGAGCTGCGCCTCAGCAGCTTTGGCTGCGCTATACGCCCCAAACTCACGGCCCGGCGCCAGGACATTCTTGGTGGCGATGTAGACCAGGCTGCCACCGATGCCCTGCTGCTTTAGGATACGAATCGCCTCACGAGTGACCAGGAAATGGCCCGTGGCATTCACATCGAGCGAGCGCTGCCAGTCCCGCAGCGACGTATGCTCGATGTCGGCGGCCGGGGCGATACCGGCGTTGGAGACCAAGATATCGAGGCCGCCGTATGTACGCACTGCCTCCGCAAACACCTCCTGGACCTGTGCCTCGTTCGTAACGTCAAGCTGCAGCCCTACGGCGCGTCCGGCGCCGTTCGCGTGGCAGATCGCCTCAGCTACGGCCGTAGCTGAGGCACCGTCGATGTCGGTGACCACGACATGCGCGCCCTCCTGGGCGAAGCGCAGGGCAATGGCCTTGCCGATCCCGCTACCGGCGCCGGTGATCAGCGCGATGCGCCGGCTCAACTCCTTTTCAGGAGGCGCCAGCGTGAGCTTGTAGAGCTCCAGCGGCCAGTACTCCACATCGAAGCAATCTTTTTCAGAGAGGGACACATAGCGGTCGAAGCCGGTGGCGGCCCGCATGATCCTGATCGTGTGATGGTAGATATCGGCGCTGATCTGGGCGGCCCGCACATCGCGACCGGCGGTGAACATGCCTAGGCCAGGCACCAGTATCACCCGCGGGTAGGGATCAAGCGCAGGCTCATCGCCACGGCGGTAGCGCGCCACATAGGCGCGATACTGCTCGGCATAGCGTGCGGCCGCTTCCACCAGCGCCGCGCGGAGCGCCTCGGTGTCCGATGGATCGTCCACGGTGACGACACAGGGCACGCGCTTGGTGTTCATCAGGTGGTCGGGTGTGGCCGGGCCGATCTGCGAGAGGCTGGCCACCTCGCGGCTGTTCACGAACTCCAGAACATCGTCGGAGTCGTCGAAACGCAGGATGGCGCGCCGCTCTCGGCTCAGCGCCCCACGCAGGGCCGGCATCACCGCGGCCGCCACCCGCCGGCGCTCCTCAGGCGGCAGTGCCGGCCGTGCCGGGCCGCCGAAGGCCACCTGCACGCGCCGCTGCGCGCGGGCGAACTCCTCGGCGGCGTTGACCGCCTCGACGGTGCGCAGGTAGGCCTCCTTGGGCGTCTCGCCCCAGGTGATCAGGCCGTGCTTATCGAGGATCACCAGCCGCACCTCCGGGTCGGCTTTGACGGCCGCGGCCACCTGCTTGGACAGCAGGAAGCCGGGACGGCGATAAGGGATCAGCGCCGCCTGCCGGCCGTAGACGTGCCGGACCCATTCCGTGCCGTGCTCTGTGTTACAGAGCGCCAGGATGGCATCGGCGTGCGTGTGAATGATGCAGCGGTACGGGATGAACGCGTGCAGCAACGTCTCGATCGAGGGCCGCGGCGAGGATGGCTCCATCAAGCAGTGCGTCAGATACGCCACCATCTCCTCGTCGGACATATCCTCGCGCTGCTCCAGCGGCAGGACGTACTTCAGCCGCACGCCGGGGAAGTCCTTTGGCTGGATCGTCTTTAGATCCGAGCCGCTGCCCTTCACCCGCATCACCTCGACCGGCTCGCCGGTGAAGTCAATCTCGGTGAGCTTAAGCGAGGTATTCCCGCCGCCCCACACCACCAGGCTGGTATCCTGGCCCACCAGCCGGGAGGCGTACACTAAGAGATCAAGGCCCTGGTACTGGGCCGCCTCAGCGTCGTTCCACAGGTTCTGCATCGTTGGCTCCCATTACTTCTCAAACACGCATCACGCCCGGCGTCACAGGCCGTGCGGCGTGCGTAACAACCGCCATGCTCCCCGCAGGAGCCAGCGGATGGGCCTCGGGGAAGGCACCTCGGCATACGCACTCCGTACTACTACGCCGTATTCGTCGCCTTACTTCGTCACCTGCTCCACCAGCTCCGCGGCCTGGCGCACTAGGCGGCGAAGCTCGGCCAGACCCTTCTGCCAGAAGTCCGGGTCGCGTACGTCCGCGCCCACGGATGCCAGCAGTTCTGCCGGCGGCGCGCTACCGCCGCTCTCCAGCAGGCGGATATACCTGGGCACAAAGGACGCGCCTTCTTCCCGGTACATGCGGTAAAGCGCCAGCACCAGCAACTCGCCAAAGACGTACGCGTACGTGTAAAAGCGCGTGTGAATGAAGTGGGGGATGTATGACCAGCCCCACTTATACCCAGGGATCATCTCGACGGTATCGCCGTAATAGCGCCCGTTCTGACGCAGCCAGAACTCCCCCAGTTTCTCCGGCGTGAGCCGCGCCTCCTTGCGCGCGCTATAGGCGTCTTGCTCGAAGCGTGTGAGCACGTTCTGGCGAAAGACCGTGGCGAAGCTATCCTCGATCTTGCTCGCCAGCAGCGCCAGGCGCGCCCGCGGGTCGGTCTCCTGCGCCACCAGATAGTCAAACACCAGCATCTCGGCGAAGACCGAGGCCGTCTCGGCCGTCGTGAGTGGCGTATGGTAGTTCAGCGGCGTCTGCGTGCGCGCCAGGTAGTAATGCAGGCCATGGCCGAGCTCATGCGCCACAGTCATGGCATCGCGGAAGCGGTCGGTGTAGTTACACAGCACGTAGGGATGGAGCCGCGGCGAGGGCGAGGCGCAGAAGGCCCCGCCGCGCTTGCCCGGCCGCACCTCGGCATCGATCCAGCGCCGCTCGAAGAACTCGGCAGCGATCGTACGGAACTGCGGGGTGAAGGCCCCCAGCGCTTCCAGGATCGCTGCTTTGGCCTCGTTCCAGGTGTACGGCCGCGCCTCAGCAGAGATCGGCGCGTACTGATCGTAGAGCATCAGCTTGGGCAGGCCGAGCAGCTTCGCCTTCAGGCGGAAGTACTCGTGAGCGATGTCGTAGTTGGCCTCCGTCACCTGCATCATGCGCTCGACCGCTTCCGGCTCGATCTCATTCGCCAGGTGCCGCTCGGCCATAGGATCCGGGTACTTGCGCAGCCGGTCCATGGTCAGGCGGTCGAGAATCAGCGTGTCATAGATAAACGTCAGCAGGTGCTCGTGCTGCGCGAGGACCTCGTAGAGCGACTCCATAGCGCGGCGGCGCAGATCACGGTCGGGCACGTACATGAGCGAGAGCACCTCGCTTAAGGTGAGCTTGCGCACCTCACCCTCGATCTCGACCGGGAAGCTCAGCGCCGAGACCGTCTCGGTAAAGAGCCGCTGCCAGGCATTGGCCCCCGTGACATCTTTCTCGTTGATGATCTTCTCTTCAGGTTCGCTGAGCTTGTGCGGGCGGTAGCGGCGCGACGATTTCAGGTAATGGCGGTACGTGGCCAGCTTCGGGTCGTTGATCAGGCGCTCCGCGGACTCGTCATCCAGGTCCAGCCACTCCAGGGTGAAGAAGAGCAGCGTGTTCTGCAGGGCGGTAGTGCGCTGCTCGACCTTCTGCTCCAGGTCGCGGTAGACCTGGTTCGAGGTATCGGCGCTATAGAGCAGGTGCGCGTAGTAGGCCACCCGCTGGATCGTATCGTAGAGGTCCTCGTACTCCTGCAAGCCCGCTAGGAGGTGATCGGCCGAGGGCCCTCCAGGAACATTGATCGTGCCGCGGTAGCGTGCGGCAAAGGCCTCGGCGCGCTGCTGCGCCTGGGTGAGGGTCTCCTCAATGCGCGGGTCGTCCGGGCCGGCAAAGAGATCGGAGAGATCCCAGGTCACGCCCGCAGCGCTCGAACTCGAAACAGCCTGTGCCACGGTTGATACTCCTTGTTAGATTTAAGAGTTTTAGAGTTAAGATTTTTAGAGTTATTAAGAGCCATTAGGAGTGAGGAGAGCCATGCCCCTATTATGGAATGGAACGAACCCTGTTCTGCCGCTATTCTACCGCAGGCACCGGCCGGGCGCGCTGGAAATCTTGCAGCCCGATCGTTGACGATCGGGCTGCAAGCAGTGAAGGCGGTTCGGAGGGAGTAGGTGCCCTGGACCTGTGGCGCGGAAGCGAAACGTTAACGCCACTCGCCGGTGAAGAGCGGCTCCACCGGATGCTGGGTTCGCTCCAGCCTGAGCTGGGTGAACATCTCGGCGGTGTGCTCGGTCTCGTGCTGCGGATTGAGCCGGATGCCCAGCTCCTCGGAGACATCCTCCGCGGCACCGATCAGCAGAAGCTCAGCACCCGCGTAGTTCAGAAAGTCGGGCGGATCGGCGGCGATAAAGCGCCGCTCGCCGAAGCGCTCCTGGAGCCACTTAGGGAAATCAGCTTGCCGCGGCGGACGCAGACCTACACCCGGCGGCGCAGGTACAGCTGGATTCTTCACAGCGAGGATATAGCTGCCTTCTTCCTGAATGCCGAGCGCGCGCTGGACCTCGCCGGGCTCCGCGGGTAACTCCAGCGCGTAGGCCAGGTGCACGTGGTCGTCGTGACGAGCAAGCGCATACACGCCCTCACCGGCCGGGCGCGCCGCCGGCTGCGCTCGCTCGCCACGAGTGCGGGTGGTGTACACCTCTTGCTCGAGCTCGTCCGCGATTTCAGCCGGGGTACGGGCCACCCGCGCCACATAGGCCCACGCGCGCTGTCCGTCACTGCCGAGTTCCGGCAGCTTTTTGCGCCCGACGATGAGCAACCGGTGGTGATGTTCACCGTGTGGGCTCAGCACCAGGGAAAAGCGCTGGACATCTTCGATGCCCTCAGCCTCGCGCTCCTGCACCCGCGGGCGGTAGAAAAAGTAGATGTTGCCGCGCTCGAGAACATCAGCCATACTGCTGCCTCCTTCCACTGGTTACCGAGCGGTGACCGGGCACGCCTGCAGGCGTGTCGACGTGCCCGGTCTACCTTAATCAGCCTTATTCAGCCTTAATCAGCCTTATTAGGGAAGGAAGCAATCGGCATGCCACGGTCGCTTACCACCAGCGCGTGATTACCACCTTGCGCTCAGTAAAGAACTCGATGGCGTCGCGGCCCTGGCCATGCAGCGTACCGAAGAACGATTGCTTGTAGCCGCCGAAGGGGAAGTAGGCCATCGGCGCGGCCACGCCGACATTGATGCCGATGTTGCCGCACTCGACCTGATAGCGGAACTGCCGCGCGGCGCGGCCCTGCGCAGTGAAGATCGATGCAGCGTTGCCATACGGACTGCGGTTAATAAGCTGGATCGCCTCATCGAGCGTCTTCACCGGGATGATCCCCACTACCGGGCCAAAGATCTCTTCCTGCGCCAGGCGCATCTCCGGCGAGACGTTATCGAAGATGGTCGGGCCCACGAAGTAGCCGTCGGGGTAGTCCGGGACACGCACGGTGCGGCCATCTAAGAGCAAGGTGGCGCCTTCCTGCACCCCCTGGTCAATGGCTGCCAGGATACGCCGCCGCGCCCGATCGGAGATCACCGGGCCCATGTCCACGCCCTCGTCCAGCCCGAAGCCGAGCTTGAGCGCCCGCGCCGCCTCGACCATCCGCTCGACAAGCGGCCGGTGGATATCGCCCACGGGCATGACCAGCGAGCCGGCCAGACAGCGCTGACCGGCTGAGCCGAAGCAGGAGCCGATGATGTTCGGGACCGCCTGGTCCAGGTCGGCATCCGGCATTACCACCAGCACGTTCTTGGCGCCGCCCTGCGCCTGTACCCGCTTCCCGTGAGCAGCCGCCGTGCTGTACACGTACTTTGCAACAGCTGTTGAGCCAACAAACGAAATACCTTTGATATCGGGATGCGCCAGCAGGGCGTCGACGGTCTCTTTCGCGCCGTTCACCAGGTTAATCACCCCGGGCGGGAAGCCTGCCTGCTCGACCAGCTCGAAGATACGCTGCTGCGTGAGCGGCACCTGCTCCGAAGGCTTGACGATGAAGGTATTGCCGCAGGCCACGGCGTAGGGCCAGAACCAGAACGGCACCATGGCCGGGAAGTTGAAGGGACAGATGGCGGCAAAGACCCCCAGCGGCTGCTTGACCACCTCCTCGTCGATACCGCGCGCCGCGCCGTCTTCCAGGCCATAGCCCATCATCAGCGAAGGAATGCCAGCGGCGACCTCCACGTTCTCGATCCCACGGCGGACCGAGCCACGGGCGTCCTCGAGCGTCTTGCCGTGCTCCAGCACCACCTGCCGGGCGATATCGTCGAGGTGGGCTTCGAGCAGCTCCTTCAGCCGGAACATGTAGCGCGCCCGCTGCAGCGGCGGAGTCTCGCGCCAGGCCGGGAAGGCTGCCTTAGCCGCCTGCACCGCCTGATCGACGTCCCGCGGCGTCGAGAGCGGTACACGGCCGATCGGCCGTGCCGTCGCCGGATCAATCACGTCGATCCACTGGTCGGTGGTCGGCTCCACCCAGCGTCCACCCACATAATTCAGTGCCCGCTCAAGCCCGGCGTCTGTCTCTTTTGCCGTTCGTACTTCGACTACCATGGGACCTGTCCTTTCTGCGACTGGCGTGCCAGCGCGTGCTGGCTTATACTCGGTACGTCGCATGCTTTGTGGAGCGTAGTCTCTGGGAGCCCCGCGTCGGGGAGGCCCGCCCCGGCCCTCCCCACTCTTTTCCCCCATCATAGCATCCTGGCCCTCAGAGCACGCCTGCCTGTACCAGGGCCGGCTCCAGCACGGCCACAGCATGGGGCGAGGCATGCTCCAGCACGGCTGTACGCAGGCCTTCGATGAACCCATCCCAGCTATCGACGTGGCGGGCCAGCGCGACAAGCTCGGCCGTACTCAGCGCCAGCGTGCGCGCCGCGTCGCGCAGGATATCATCCGAGACCTCCGGCAGCGGGAACGCCGGATCGGGCGGCGGAGCTCCTGAGACCACGCGGCGGCAATAGCCAATCAGCTCTGTGATCGGCTCCAGACGGTAGCGCGGCAATATGCCATCGGCGGCGACGAAGCTCAGCACCGCGGCTTCCTCGGCCGGCCGCGGGTAGTCCAGGCTGATGATGGCAGCAAAGCGGTTTTCCACGCCCTCGTTGAGCGGCTTCACGCCGGGTCCATCCGGCCGGGCCGTCGCCACCAGACGAGACCGTGGATGGAGCCGCCTCGTCACCCCGTTGGGGAGGGTAATACGCCCGCCTTTGTCGAACAGACTGTTGATCAGCGAGTGGACGTCCGGGTAGGCGACGTTGTAGTCGTTCACCAGCACTGTAGCGCCACCCGTGAGCGCTTCCAAGAATGCCTCCTCGGTCCAGCGGGTCACGCCCCCTACCAACCGCCGGCTGGCGGCCAGGTCCGACTTGGCCGTCTCACCGGTGAACGAGAACTCAACGAAGGGCGCCTGCTCCAGGTAGGCCAGCGTGCGCGCCAGGGCAGACTTCCCACAGCCGGTGGGGCCGCGCAGCAGGACCGGCCGGCCCAGCCGTACTGCGGCATCCAGCAGGCGCAGCGCTTCCAACATCGTATCGGTCAGGCAGGGCAGTGCCTCGTCGGGAGTGACCCGACGGCCCAGTGGCTGCGGGACGTTCAGCCCGTACTCCGCGCGGAGACGCTGCTCGAGCGCAGCCAGGACCGCAGGGTCGCTGATGCGCCGGCCGTCGGGGCCGTACGCGCGCAGCTTCAGGCCCAGCGGCACGCGAGCGCCGTCCTCGCGCTGGCGCAGCGCTTCGGCTACCAGCACGCGGGTGCCATCTTCGAGGGTGAGGGCGTGGCGCAGGCGATAGATCGTTGGGGCGGTACGCTGCAGCCATGGTGACGCCATCCCGCTCGCCGGGGCACCGCTGCGCCGGCGGGGCCCCGCGCCGACGAGAGCCGACACAGGCACCACCAGCTCAGGGCCGACGGTGAGCGGCCAGGGGCGCACCGGCCCCTGACGCTTCGGACCAATGCTCTGCACCGCGGTGAGAATGCGAGCCAGCGTAGCCGGCCGTGCCTCCTCAGGCACCAGCGGCAGCACCGCTCGCTCGGCGACGCGCTCAAGCGGCATCCCACTGAGCCCGGCCACAGCCAGCCAGTGCACGATCACGCGCGTCGAGAGCCGGTTGCGCAAGGCTTCGCCCATCGCCGCATCCGAGCGAAGCTCGGCCACGCACCTGGTGACGCGGCGGCAGGCCTCCAGGTCGAAGGGCGGCCAGGCCTCCCAGCCTTCCGGCCGCGCCAGCTCCAGCTCATGGAGCACCGCCTCAGCCTCTTCGTCGGGCGGCACGAAATCCATCGGCACCAATCCCAGGCCGCGCCCGAAGCGCCGCTCCAACGACTCGCCCATCTCGGACGTGCCAGTGTAATTGGGGTTGGCCGTGGCGATGATGCCGAAGTCGGGGTGCATCTGGATCTCGAAGTTGCCCGAGTGCGTACCCGACACCACCAGCCAGCCGGTGTCCATGGCCTGGAACAGCACGCTCAGCAGGTCTGGCTGGGCCATGTTAATCTCGTTCAGCACCACGATCTTCCCCGAGAGCATGGCGTCCAGCAGCGGGCCAAGGGCAGTGAAGGTGCTCTGGCCGCCGCGATCAGCGATGACTTCGGTGCTGCGCAGGAAGTCTGAAAGCGTGGTATCGCCGCTGAAGGTGATCTCCACACAGGGTTGGTTGGCCAGCCAGCAGTAGGTCTTGGCCATGGTGGTCTTGCCACAGCCGGTGGGGCCGGTGAGCAAGACAAAGAGGCCACGGCGCTGCCGGCGAGCACGTTCGCCCAGGGTGGCAATGCGCTCCAAGGTCACCGCCATAGCCGGGGTGAAATGGAGGAATACCTCGCGACGCTCCGGCACCTGGGCCTGCAGGTCTTCAGGCGAGGGAAGCGTGTCTAGCCAGCCGGAAGGCTCGTCCGGATCAGGCGGACGCAGCCGCTGCAGGCCCTGCGAGGGATAGCGCCGCCGACTGAAGATACGTTCGCCGACCGAGAACGAATGCTCGTAGAGCCGGACACCGGCGCCCAGGTCCAGCAGCAAGCGACCGCTGGGCCCGGCAAGCGCGTGGTCTCGGGGCCAGGGGCGAAGCTCCCAGTCCCAGGGCTGCTCGGGACGCTCGCGCTGGACGTCCGGCGGAACAGGGCCGCGGCGGCCGCCCAGCAGGCCACGCAGCCGGTCGCGAAAGTCCATATATGCTCTCCATCACACACATACACACAGCATACATACAACAGCATACATGCAGAGGTGCCAGAGATGGCCGCCGTATGAATGATAGCGCTCTAGAGAGCATGAAGGAAGCCGGCACTGCCTATCCAGGAGTCTGAGGAGGGAAAGGGCTAGCGCGCCACGTATCGGCAGACACGCGCACCCAGGCTTGGCCTGCCGGGTCTGGACCGCACCGGGCGGTGTCGCCTCCCTCACCGGCCGGACAACGGCTTCCCCGATCCATTGCAGGTTGAACCTGCCGGCCAACAGCGCTGGAAGGCTCTGTCCGGTGCACCATGGGTATGCTACACTCTCTGACTGAAGGCGTCCTGTACGCTGCTCCCCGACCTCGATGCGCGCGTCTGGCGGCCGGGCTTTCTGCCATATCCATGTGCCGGTCAATAGGCTGAAGGAGGGGCCAATGAAAGCTGTGGTCATGGCCGGTGGCGAGGGGTCCAGGCTGCGTCCGCTGACGATTGCACGACCAAAGCCCATGGTGCCCCTGGTCGACAAGCCTGTCATGGAGCATATTGTCGGGCTGCTGAAGCGACACGGTATCACCGATATCGTCGTGACGTTACAGTATTTGGCCACGGTCATCCAGAGCCACTTCGGCGACGGTTCCAGCTTTGATGTGACCATGCGCTACTCGATCGAGGAAACGCCGCTGGGCACGGCCGGCTCCGTGAAGAACGCCGAGCGCTGGCTCGATGACACCTTCCTGCTGATCAGCGGCGACGCCCTCACGGACTTCGATCTCTCCGCGATCATCGACTTCCACCGGCGCAAGCGGGCGATGGCCACCATTGCCCTGTATTCTGTGCCCAACCCGCTGGAGTACGGCGTCGTGATCACTGACGAAGAGGGCCGCATCAAGCAGTTCCTGGAGAAGCCCTCATGGGGTGAGGTGTTCTCAGACACTGTTAATACCGGCATCTACGTGCTCGAGCCGGAGATCTTCAAATACGTGCCTGCAGGCAAGCCGTTTGACTTCAGCCAGGATCTCTTCCCCATCCTGCTGCGCAACGGCGATCCGTTGTTTGGCTGTGTGGCACAGGGGTACTGGTGCGACGTAGGGAACCTGCAGGAGTATATGCGCGCTACCGCCGACCTGCTCAGCGGCCGCGTCAACCTCCCGATCGAGGGCGAGCGCATCCGCCAGGACGTGTGGGCCGCGCCGGGCGTTGAGATCGACCCGCAGGCGCAGCTCTTCGGGCCGATCTACCTGGGCCAGGACTGTCGTATCAATCCCGGCGCTATTATCCACGGCCCCACGGTGATCCGCGACTACAGCATTATCGACGACGGGGCGACGGTAGATCGCTCGATCATCTGGCGCAACTCGTACATCGGCCGCGGGGCTCAGTTACGCGGCACGATTGTGTGCAGCCAGTGCACGATCAAAGAGAATGCGGCGATCTTCGAGGATACGGTGATCGGGGATAACACGGTCATCGGCGAGGGTGCCATCATCCGGCCGGGCGTGCGGATCTGGCCGGCCAAAGAGGTGGAGCCGGGCGCCACGGTGACGTCTTCGATCATCTGGCCCACCCAGGCGCGCCGGACGTTGTTCGGCCGCAACGGTGTCTCCGGGCGCGTGAACATCGACATCACTCCCGAATTCGCTGCTCGCCTGGGCGCGGCGTACGCCTCAACCCTGCCGAAAGGCTCCCTCGTGGCGATGAACCGTGATCCACACCGGACGCCACGCATGATCAAGCGGGCGATGATCTCAGGCCTCCCTTCCGCGGGGGTAAATGTGCTTGATATCAAGCAGGTGCCGATCCCCGTGGCCCGCTACACCACGCGGATGAGCGGGTGCGCCGGGGCTGTGCACGTGCGGCTGGATCCCGAAGACCCCAGCGTGGCCCTGATTTCCTTCATGGATCAGAACGGCCTTGACATTGACGCGCGCACGCAACGGAAGATCGAATCGGCGTTCTTCCGTGAGGATTTCCGCCGCGTGTACCTCTCCGACATCGGCCGGATCCTGGATGATTTCACTGCTGCCGACCGTTATGTCGAGGGGTTCCTCAAAGTCATTGACGTGCAGACGTTGCGGCGGGCCGGCCTGCACATTGTGGTTGATTACGCGTATGGCTCTACCTCGCAGGTGTTGCCTGGCATCCTGGGGAAGCTGGGCTGTGATGTGGTGGCGATCAACGCAGCACTGGATGAGGAGCGCATGAGCATGGGCGGCGAGCAGCTCCAGCAGCAGCTTCGCCAGCTCAGCGTCATTACCTCCGCACTGCGCGCCGACCTCGGCGTGCGGATCGACAACGCCGGAGAGCGGCTGTGGCTGGTGGACGGGCAGGGCGACATCATTCCAGGCACCACGGCGCTGGCAGCGATGACCTTGCTCGTCTGCCGCTCCGGGGCACAAGGCACTATTGCCGTGCCGGTGAATGCCCCGCGGGTGATCGAAGCCATCGCTGCGGAGCACGGGCTGCAGGTGCAGCGCACCAAGGTCGATCCGCAGGCCATCATGGCGGCAAGCGCCCGTCCGGACGTTGTGCTCGCCGGGGACGGGCAAGGGCGCTATTGCCTCCCCGAGTTCCAGCCGGCATTCGATGGCATGTATGCGCTGGCCAAGCTTCTGGAGCTCCTCGCCGCACAGCGCGCCGCCCTGTCCGATGTCGTGCGCAGCTTGCCGCGCTTCTACATGCACCAGGTACAGGTGGCCTGCCCATGGCAGCACAAGGGCAAAGTGATGCGCCTGCTCAACGAGACGCAGGGCGGTGCGTCCCAGCAGATCGATGGAGTGCTGATCGACCTTGCTCCCGACGAGTGGGTGCTCGTGCTGCCGGACGCCGACCGGCCGCTCTTCCATGTCTATGCCGAGGGCCCGCGCCCGGATACCGCCGCCGAGTTGGCGAAGCGCTACGCCGAGCTGGTGAGTGAACTGCAGCGCTAGAGGTCAGGCGTCCGGCGGCGCCGCGGCGCCGCCGGACGCGGCGGGCTCCTTCACCGCATACACGCGCTCTATACATGTACTGCGTACTATGTGCTGCGTCATGTGTCACATAATAATGCGCTACATAGTACCACAAATGTGTTACACTGCAGGACACGCTGAGCCGCAGGGTGAGCACGCGGCATGACGACACATGCGCCGAACGCACCGCTTCAGACGCTCGTTGATCCCATCAGCCTCGAGGTCTTCAAGAACCTCTTTGCCTCGATCGCCGAGGAGATGGGCGTGGCCCTTGTGCGCACGTCCTACTCGCCGAACATCAAGGAACGCCGCGATCTCTCCTGCGCCGTCTTCGACGGCGCAGGACGCCTGATCGCCCAAGCTGCGCACATCCCGGTGCATCTCGGGGCTATGCCCATGGCGGTGCGTGCTGCACTTGACCTGGTGGGCGAAGACTGGCGGCCCGGCGACGTCGTGGCCTTGAACGACCCCTACCTCGGCGGGACGCACCTGCCCGATATCACCATGATCTCGCCGGTGTTTGATCCGGCTGAGCGCCGGCGCGGCGCCCGACCGGTGGCGTTTGTCGCCAGCCGGGCGCACCACGCCGACGTGGGGGGCATGAGCGCAGGCTCGATGCCCCTCTCCAGCGAGATTTACCAGGAAGGCATCATCATTCCACCGCTGCGCATTGTCCGTGGTGGGCGGCCCAACGAGGAATGCCTCGCCCTGATCTATCGCAATGTGCGCACGCCCGACGAGCGCCGTGGAGATATTGCCGCCCAGCTCGCAGCCCATCGCGTCGGCGAGCGACGCTTTACTGAGCTGCTGCGGCGCTATGGCCGTGACGTTGTCTTAGCGCACGCCGGCGCGCTGCTCGCGTATGCAGAGCGGCAGGCCCGCGCTGTGGTAGCCGGTATTCCCGACGGCACCTATACGTTCGAAGATGTGCTTGACGACGACGGCGTGACCGGGCAGCCGGTACGCCTGCGCGTGCAGGTGCGCATCCAGGGCGATCGCATGATCGTGGACTTCACCGGCACCGACCAGGCCAGGCCCGGCTGCATCAACGCGCCGCTCGCGGTTACACAGTCCGCTGTGTACTACGTGCTGCGCTGCCTGCTTGGCCCAGACGTGCCGGCCAACGCCGGATGTTTCGCCCCTATCGAGGTCATCGCGCCGCGCGGGTGCGTGCTGAACCCGGAGCCGCCCCATGCGGTGGCGGCGGGGAACGTAGAGACCTCGCAGCGCGTGGTGGACGTCGTACTGGGCGCGCTGGCCCAGGCGCTGCCGGAGGTGATTCCGGCGGCCAGCCAGGGAACCATGAATAATCTCACCGCGGGAGGCTTTGACGACCGCCCCGGGCGGGGCCAGCCCTTCGCTTACTATGAAACCATGGGCGGCGGGATGGGAGCCTCTCCGCAGGGCGACGGCCTCTCCGGCGTACACGTCCACATGAGCAATACGCTCAACACGCCGATCGAAGCGCTGGAGTTTGCCTATCCTTTCCGCATCGAGCAGTACGCTATTCGCCGCGGGTCTGGAGGAGCCGGGCGCTACCGCGGCGGCGATGGCCTGCGTCGCGACATCCGCTTCCTCGTGCCGTCGACGGTGACGATCTTGGCAGAGCGCCGGCGCACGCGGCCGTATGGCCTCGCCGGCGGGGAGCCCGGCCAGCCGGGCCGCAACTGTCTCATTCGCGACGGCGAGGTCATCGAGCTGCCGGGGAAGCATACATTCCAGGCCCGGCCAGGCGACGTGCTCTCGATTGAGACGCCCGGCGGCGGTGGCTGGGGAACGCCACACCGCCCCGCGCCCTAGCCCCACCCTTCCTGCCGCGCCGGTCCCTGGATCGGACTTCCTGTGAGACGGGGCTCTCGCATCACCCCGGCGGGCGGTACATCCCCGGCAGGAACGCTTGAGACATGGCCGCCCCTATGCTGAAGCGGCCATGGGACAGCCCCCGGTAAGCAGGCAAGGGGCCACGCAGTCTCTGCCAGAGGGTATCCAAAAAACGCGAGCACTCATCGCTGGAACAAGGGATTTAGCCCGGTCTAAAATACATAGACCATTGAGCCCAGTGCACGGCTTTGCCACGGCTGGGTTCACGGTATGAACAACTGCGTGGCGAGCGAGGGGAGGCGATGGCACGGAATATCGTTGGTGCGCCACAGAGCACGCCTGTGCAGAGCCCGACCGTGGGCGGGGTCATCGATCGCACCACCCAGGAGGCCCTTGAAGTATTGAGCGGCCGCAGCCGTCGGCGCGGGCTAGGACGGCTGCTCCCGTTCCTCGGCCCTGCGTTCATTGCCTCGGTTGCCTATGTCGATCCCGGCAACTTCGCAACCAATATCCAGGCCGGCGCCGAGTTCGGGTACCTGCTCCTGTGGACGGTTATCGCCAGCAATCTCATGGCCATGCTGATCCAATCGCTCTCGGCCAAGCTTGGTATCGCCACCGGCCGCAATCTGCCTGAATTGATCCGCGATCACGCGCCGCGCTGGCTTACGTACTTCCTCTGGATTGCCGCTGAGGTCGTGGCCATGGCCACCGATTTAGCCGAGTTCCTGGGCGCTGCGCTGGGGTTCTACCTCCTGTTCGGCATGCCGCTCTTGTGGGCGGGGCTGCTCACCGGCGTGATCACGTTCGTGGTGCTGGGCCTGCAGCGCTATGGCTTCCGGCCACTGGAAGCCGTGATTACCGCTGCAGTCGGGGTGATCGCCCTGTGCTACGTCATCGAGGTCTTCCTGTTCCGCCCCGACATCCGGCTGATCGTGCAGAGCTTTGCGCCCCCGAAGTTTGCCGGCCAGGAGAGCGTCCTGCTGGCTACCGGCATCCTCGGTGCAACCGTGATGCCGCACGTGATCTACCTGCACTCCTCACTCACCCAGGATCGCATCGTCGTGCGTGATCCCGAACAGCAGCGGCGTCTCTTCCACTTCGAGATCGTTGATGTGGTGATCGCTATGGGCATCGCCGGCTTCGTGAATGCGTCGATGCTGATGATGGCGGCATCGACGTTCCATCAGGCGGGCCTCTCGCATATTGCCAGCATCGAGGAAGCGCATCGCACACTGGCCCCGCTGCTCGGCCAGCTCTCCAGCACCGTCTTTGCTATCTCGCTCCTGGCCAGCGGCTTAAGCTCATCGACCGTCGGAACTATGGCCGGCCAGGTGATCATGCAAGGCTTTCTGCATCGCCGCATCCCGGTGTGGGTCCGCCGCCTGGTCACCATGGCGCCGGCGCTCATCGTCATCATGGTCGGGCTGGACCCCACGCGCACGCTGGTGATTAGCCAGGTAGTGCTCAGCTTCGGCATTCCCTTTGCTTTGATCCCCCTGGTATTGTTTACGCGGCGGCGTGATCTGATGGGTGTGCTGGTGAACAGCAGGCTGACCACTATCGTGGCTTGGATTCTGGCGGCACTGATCATTTCCCTGAACATGTTCCTGCTGGCACAGACACTGCTGGAGCACTAGCGATGTTCCGCCATCTTCTCATCCCACTGGATGGCTCGGACCTGGCCGAAAGCGTGCTTCCTGTTGCGCTGGCCTTCGCCGAGCGGCTGCACCTACAGGTAACGCTCCTGCACGTGATCGAGCGTGCTGCGCCGGCAACGGTGCACGGCGCGCCGCACCTGCGTGAGGCACGTGCCGCGGAAGAGTACCTCGAGGCCATAGCCGCGCGCTTCCGCGCCCGCGGGATCGAGACCCGGCTCCACGTGCACAGCGACGGCGTAGGCGATGTAGCCGGCAGCATCGTGGCACATGCCGAGGAGGTCGAGGCAGGGCTGATTGCCCTGTGTACACACGGTCGTGGCGGTGTCCGTGACATCCTTGTCGGGAGCATCGCCCAGCAGGTGCTGCGGCGAGGCACCAGGCCTATCGTGCTCGTGCGGCCGCGCATGCCTGTGCCGGGGAGCTACGAGTGCCGCACGGTGCTGCTCCCGCTCGACCGCACGCCCCAGGCCGAGGTTGCCATCGAACCGGCGAAGGAGGTGGCGGGGGCGTTTGGGGCCACGATCTATCTGCTTACCGTCGTGCCGACGGTTGCCACGCTGACCGGCGACCGGGCGGCCACCGCGCGCCTGCTTCCGGTTGCCTCGGCAGCGATGTTAGAGCTGATGGAAGGCGAAGCCGTCCGGTACCTCGCGAGCGTGGCCGAGCGGCTGCGTGCAGCCGGTCTCTCGGTGCAAACGGCTGTGCGCCGCGGTGAGCCCGCCGCGGAGATCGTTGCTGCGGCTGAAGCCCTTGCCGCCGATCTGGTCGTGCTGGCCACCCACGCGCGGGCAGGCTGGGAGGCGTGGTGGGAAACCAGTGTGGGAGCACGTGTCCTTGGGCGGCTCGGCCGCCGGCCGGCGCTGCTCGTGCGGGCCGGCGAGCGGTGAGATCCAGCAAGAATTGCCGAGGGGATGCGCTTCGGCGTATCATGCGCACGGCCCAGCTGCGCCCTTAGGGCAGCCCGGCGGTCTTTTCCCCGTACTGTTTTAGTTTTTAGTGTTGTTTATTTTTAGTATTGGTTAAGTTTAGAGCATTGTTCAAGGAGCGCACGCGGTGAGCACCTATCGTGTCGGCATCATCGGCTGCGGGCGTCGCCCGCAAGAGACGCCGCGAGGCTCTCGCGGATACGGTATTGCTGAAAACCACGCCAGAGCGTACGAAGCCTGCCCCAAGACGACGATCGTCGCCGCCGCAGATATTAACCCCGAAAACCTCGAGGACTTCGTGCGACGCCACAACGTTCCGGCCGCCTATACCGATTACCACGAGATGCTGCGCCGTGAGTCCTTGGACATCGTGAGCATCTGTACCTGGGTTGGCACCCATGCCCAGATCTGCCAGGACGTTGCCGCAGCGCGGCCCAAGGCAATCCTCTGCGAAAAGCCGATGGCCCTGACGCTGCCGGACGCCGATGCTATGCTGGCGGCATGCGAGCGCAACGGCGTCAAACTGGCCATCAACCATCAGCGGCGGCTCGGCGAGCCCTTCCAGAAAGCGAAGCAGCTACTCAGCAACGGCACGATCGGCGAGGTCCTGCGCCTGGAAGGCTACGTGCCGCGCGGCACGCTCCTGGATTGGGGCACGCACTGGATCGATATGTTTTTCTTCTACCTGGATTAGCAGCCTGTGAGCTGGGTAATGGCGCAGGCGGACCGTCGCACCAATCGCGTGCTGTTCGGGGTTGAGTCAGAGGACCATGCTATCGTGCACATACAGTTTGCCGGCGGTGCCCGCGGCTACCTCGAGCTCGGTGCCGAAATCACGGGCCAGCCGGCCAACCGCCTGCTGGGCACGGAGGGCATGATAGAGGTCGGCGTACCGGGCGGGCCGGTGCTGCGCTACATCACCTGGAGCGATGGGGGCTGGCGCACGGTGAGACCGCAGAGGGGATCCACGGCATCGAGCACTTCCACCGCTCGGTACGTGAAGTAGTGGCCGCGATCGAGGAGGATCGCGAGCCATTCCACAGCGGCCGTAACGCCCGCCAGGCGCTGGAGGTCATCCTGGCCGGCTACGAGTCGGTGTATCGCCGTGGGCGCGTCGAGCTGCCGCTAGAGATCACAGACTTCCCGATGTACCGACTGCTGGAGGCCTGGGGGCAGAAATAAAACCTACGCCGGGCCGGAGGGCAGAACATGCCGGTTGCCCGCGATGACCTGCTGCGGTTTCTGGACGAGTACCTCGACACGCCGAAGATGCAGGACTACGGGCCAAACGGCTTGCAAGTGCCGGGCGCCCGCGAGATCCAGCGTGTGGCCCTAGGGGTGGACGCCTCACTGGCCTTCCTGCAGCGGGCCGCGGCGTGGGGCGCCCAGGCTGCGCTGGTGCACCACGGGTTATTCTGGCAGCGCGGGCCGCTTGGCATCACCGAGCGGCTGAAGGCGCGGCTAAAGGTACTGTTCGATCACGACATGAATCTGATCGCCTACCACCTGCCGCTGGACCGCCATCCGGAGGTGGGAAATAACGCCGAGCTGGTACGGCTGCTCGGCCTGCAGCGCAGCGAGCAGCCGTTCGGCGCGCACGCCGGGACCTATCTGGGCGCCATTGGTATTGCCGATCCGCCTCTGCCGCTTGAAGTCCTGGTCGCGCGCCTCGTGCAGACGCTGCACAACCGTCCTCTGATAATGCCCTACGGCCCTGATCCTCTACACCGTATCGGCATCGTGAGCGGCGCTGGCGCCGCTCACCTAGACGAAGCGATCGGCGCCGGCCTCGATGCCTTCCTCACCGGCGAGCCGTCGGAGCCCAGCCAGGAGATCGCCCGCGAGGCCGGCATCACCTTCATCGCTGCCGGGCACTACGCTACAGAGACGGTCGGAGTCCAGGCGCTGGGCCGCGTGCTGGAGGACCGTTTCAACCTGGAGTGCTGCTTCTTCGACGTGCCCAATCCTGTATAACACCCGGTGCCCGGGCATCCCAGCACGCGCCGGAGTATGTGTACGTTATAATCACTCTTGGCAATCACTCTATTTGGTAATCATTCTTGTAATAGTCACTCTTGCACGAGGATGCCGGCGTGCCCAGGAAACCTGGCCCCGAACCGGGACCACGGGATGCGCGCCGGCAGACAGGGCCGCTGGACCGTTGCGGTGACCGGCCATCCTGATGGCCGGCGGAAGGAGGAGAGCCATGCTTGCAGAACAGGACCTCCAGGCGATTCAGCAGGCGCTTCACCAGGGACGCACCACTGTGCTCGACGCGGAGACCGGCCGGCAGCGGGAACTGTGCGCGCCCTGTCCCAACGACGGCACGCTTTCCTATGTGTACATGACCACCAAGGAGCACGGCGAGATCAGCCGCGTCACGTTCCGCTGCCCGCAGTGCGGCACGCGCTTCACCGCTGAGCCGGAGCGGATGCGATTGCATTGACGCGCTATCGATCAAACTATTAACTGGATCATTGACCGAACCATTGATCGAAGCACGCGCGCCGACCCAGGCGTGGAGTGCCGCTTTGCAAGGGTGCGCACCAGGGTCTACAGGTAGGACACCGGCTCCACTACCCAAGAAATTGAGCGCCTCATCAGCGTCGAGGTGCGCACCAGGGTCTACAGGTAGGACACCGGCTCCTACACGAGCTCCTAAAGTCTAAAAAGTCTAGAAGGATCTCCCGGCTTGGCTGTTTTGCTGGGGGCGCCAGACCGCTGGAGGCGGGAGGATGTTGGTATACTGTCGGCACTCTCTGCCGACAGCAGGAATGGCGCTCTTCTTCCTACCCCTGTGCCTCGGCCCCATTCCGGAGTACCTGGTCGATAGCGCGCAGGCTAAAGGCTAATGAAATGTGCACATCATCGTCCGTTTCAGCACGCCGCTAGGGAGGCCGCATGGTTGCTCGGGCTGGACCGGCTTTCTTGTTTGATCTAGACGGCACATTAGTAGATAGCGTGTATCAGCATGTGCTCTCCTGGCGAGAAGCGCTCGAATCCGCCGGCATCGAGCTGGCAGTGTGGCGCATCCACCGCCGCATCGGCATGAGCGGCGGACTTCTCGTAAACGCCCTCCTGCGCGAGACCGGTCGCGCGGTGACCGCTGAACAGGTCGCGCTGATCCAACGCCGCCACGCCGAGGCATATGCCCGCCTGGTCTCTCAAGTACGTCCCCTCCCGGGCGCACGAGAGCTCCTCGCCTATCTATCCGACCACAGAGTGCCCTGGGCCATCGCCACCAGCAGCCGCCGCGACAGCGCTCGCGTCACCCTGGAGACGCTGGGGGTCGGGCCTGATGTCCCGGTAGTCACGCGCGAGGAGGTCACCCACGCCAAGCCCGATCCTGACCTCTTCCTGGCTGCCGCAGCCCGCCTAGGCGTGGATATCGCCTCCTCAATAGTGGTTGGCGATAGCGTGTGGGACCTGCTGGCCGCTCGCCGCGCGCGGGCGCTTGGCGTGGGTCTGCTCTCCGGCGGCTACGGCCAGGATGAGCTTGAGCGCGCCGGCGCCTACCGCGTCTACGAGGACCCGGCGGACCTGCTGCGCCATCTCGATGAGCTGGGCGTCCGCCCGGCGTTATGATCTCCAAAATAGTCGTGGCACAGGAGTAGTGTAGGAGGAAAAGCGCTTCCAGACGCTCCTCACGCCGGATTAGCCCCTCTCACCCCGTCGCAGCAGCGCGATGCCGGCAGCGATGAGCAGCAGCGGCCAGAGGATTTCGAAGCGGACCCAGCGGAGCCACGGCACGTCCAGGTTCTGCAGGAGGAAAATGGCGCCGACAACGATCAGCGCGGCACCGATGATGGTGGTAGTCCGCCCCTCTGAGCTCTGCATGGCTGTGCGCAGTTCCTCCCCCATGGCGCGGGCGCGCTCAGCCAGCTCATCTGCGCCTGTGTGAAGCGCTTCACGCGGTCTCAAGCGCTCCTCGCCTTCCAGAGGCGTGATCAGCCAGAGCAGCACGTACAGCAGCACGCCGAGCCCGTTGGCAAACGCCAGCAGGGCAAAGACAAGGCGCACCAGGGTTGCGTCAACGCCCAAGTACGCGCCAATGCCGCCGCACACGCCTCCTAACATCCGGTCGCTGCGGCTGCGATAGAGCTTCTTCATGGTAGCGAGCCTCTGCAGAAGTGTTGCCGACGCACGTGGCGTCGGTATCGCTGCCAATACGGTACCACGTTACGTTGCCGGCTCGCGCTGCCGTCCACTGCCGGACGGCAGCCTGACATCCGCGAGCCGGGTCTCCGCAGTCAGGCCCTGGACACTCGTGTGGCCCGTGCCTTCCACACCGACGGGCGTGTGCCGGCCATGCTGGCGACGGCCAGCCTGGATAGGACCGCCCGCGTCTGGAACCGGCGCGCCGCGGATCTGATCGCCGAGGCCTGCGCCTGTCTGCCGCGTGACCTCGAAGCGCGCGTGCAGCGCGAGTACCTGCATAGGGAGCGGCCGGGCAAGATCTGCCCGAACGTGCCCTGAGCCGAACTCACCGGCACGGACAGCGCCCCCCACCGATGGCTACCTCCAGCCAGTTGCTATACTGTTCATGCAACGTCGGGTAGATGCCAGAAAGATCCAGTAGACGTCCGAATCAGATCGCAGGTTTAGGAGGGACCTGGATGCAGACGATGTCTCCAAGCCATGGATGGATGACCCGTCGTACCCTGCTAGCAGGGATTGGAATGCTGCCGGCAGCGCTTGCCTGCCGCGCCCTCACAACACCTGCCCCACAGGCCGGCCAGCCGCAGATGACGGTGCGCCCGGCCAAGCTCCTCTGGGAGATCCGCAGCGGACCGACCTATGAGCAGCTGGTGCAGGAGGGATTGGAGCTCTTCAAGCAGCGCTTTCCTCACATCACCGTCGAGTACTACCAGAAGCCAAGCAACTGGGTGGATAAGATTCTCTCGCTTATGGCCGCAGGCAGCGGGCCGGATGTCTTCCAGGCCTGGGACCAGAACTTCTGGAACTTCGCGGCGCGCGGGGTGATCGTAAACGTCAATGACCTGCTCCGTGATCTCAAGCAGTCCGATATTAACGATTTCCATCGCTGGCAGTGGGACGGCTTCGTCATCACGAACACGAACTTCCGCTTCGGCATGCCTACCTACGTGAACATGGGCGTGCTGTACTACAACAAAGACCTCTTTAAAGACCTCTTTAAGAAAGTATGGCCAGCCGGAGCCCAAGCCAGACTGGAACCGTGACGATTATGCGCTTATGCTGAAGAACCTGACCCGCAAAGAGGGGGATCGGCAGCTCTGGGGCGGGCGTATCCCGGTGACGAGCTGGCTGCGCATCAACCCACATGCCTGGGCCTATGGCGGGACGTTCGTTGATCCAAAGGACATTACGAAATCGGCGCTGCACACCCCGGCCACGCAGGCCGGCCTGCAATGGATCTGGGATCGCCTGTGGGTGGATAACAGCCTGGTGCAGATTCCCCAGCAGCAAGGCTGGTCGAGCTTCATTGAGGGGCTGGCACAGCACCATATCGCCACGGCTGAAGATGGCATGCATGCCCTGCAGAGTGTGGCTACGCAGGTTACCTCGGAGTGGGACATCGCCCATATCCCGCGCGGCCCGGCGCGGCGAGCCTCCTGGGGAACGACCGACGGCTGGGGACTGTGGAACGGCTCGAAGTACCTGCCGGAGGCGTGGGAGCTGGTGAAGTTCATCACCGGCCCCGACTTCCTGAAGCTGCAGTCGCGCATCGAACTGCTGATTCCGCCGCGGGCATCGCTGATCGAGGACTGGATGCGCGTGGTACGCGAGCGCTTCCCAGTGCTGGAGAAGGTCAACCTGAAGGTCGTCCCCGAAGCGTTGTCGGCCACCAACTACCTGGGCGTGGCTGAGAACTTCCCCTGCTACCAGGAGACAATCGGTGACATTATTAATCCAGCATTGAACGAGATCTTTCGTGACGGCAAGCAGAAGCCGTCTCTCTTCCGCGACCTGCGAGAGCAAATCGACCGCGCCGCAACGGCATGTGGGGCGACGTTCAAGTAGATGAACTCAGCCAGGCCGCCTGCGCCGCCGGTGGTATAGGATCTCTACGCTGCCCAGGACACCGGCGGCGTAGTTGCAGCCACACCTGCTCCATGGTACGCTCCCACTGCCGGCTGCCCGGCGATGGCGCGGACGAGCGCTGCAAGGCATGCCGGGCTTGTGTGTGACAAACTGCTGCGGGGTGGACAAATATCCCAGCAGACGAAATATCCCAAGGAGCGCGAGCGCATGCCACTGCGAGGCGATGGTGAGGGCTATCTCCGGGATAGCACTCAGGAGGCGCTGGACCTCTATCTGCGAAACATGGATGAGGCCGGCATCCAGGTCGGGGTGATCATCCGCACCGTGGCGGAGCGGACCGACAACGAGGGACTGGCCCGCCTGACCAGGGGAAATCCGCGCCTGCTGCCGCTGGTGACGGCCAATCCAAAACTGCCGGACGCTGCCGAGGAGGTGGAACGTGCGGCGACCGAGTGGGGCTTCCGCGGGATGAAGCTGATGGCCGCAGCCCACCAGTACGAGATCGACGACCCGATTGTCGATCCACTGATGCGTCTGGCCCGGCAGCTCGGCCTGGTCGTGACGATCCACTCCGGCGGTCCCCTCTGCCATGCCTCTCGGATCATTCGGCTGGCCAAGCGCCATCCCGACGTGCCAATCATCATGGATCACATGGGCTTCCCCGACGGCGTGGAGGAGGCTATCGAAGGCGCAGCCGAATGCCCGAACGTGTACCTGCTGACTACTCTCCTGCGCTTCTTCAAGGGGCAGGAAGATACTTTTGTACCGGTCGAGGTGCGCCGGGCAGTCGAGCGGCTGGGTCCCGAGCGCGTCGTCTTTGGCTCCAACCAGCCGGGCGACGGACACCCCAGGCTGATGATCGCGGCGATCCAGCGGCTCGGGCTTGGCCAGGCGGCCGAGGACCTGATCTTCGGCGAGAACCTGCGCCGAATTTATGGACTGCGTTAGCCATGGCCTGGATCACGTCGCTGCTCCTGCTGCTGACTCTCCTTGGGGCCCCGGCCGCGGATGTGCTGGGGTCGGATAAGGTAGTTGTCTGGCACTGCTGCGGGCGCCGACGTGTTCGGCTCTACAGAACCGCGCTGTGATCCGTAGCGGTCAGGTAAAATCTTGGTAGCGTGGAACTCCAGCCCAAAGCTTGATCTCTGTCCGTGCTCAGGCAGCGTGCACGGCAGGAAAGCGGATGTGGCAGGTGTTTGAGCCACTTTCGGGCGATCAATCCAGGAGTAACCGAGCCGGGTAGGCGGGAAGAAAAATACTGTACGCTGGAAGCTCCGCGCCTGGAGAGGAGCCACACGCATGATGCCTCCGATGTTGCCCCCGAAACGAGCCGCCGCTGCCGCTCTGGTTGCATGGATACTTGCGCTCGCTCTCTTGCCTGCCTGTACGCAGCCGGGCGCGCGACCTGCCGCCCCTCAGGGCCCGACGGCGCCCATACCTGTGCGCTTTGGCAGCGTGTTCTGTGTCTGTTATCTAGGCCCGTATGTAGCCTGGAAGGGTGGGTTCTTCGAGAAGCACGGGATTCAGGTCCAGGAGTTTGTGTTCACCGAAGGCGGTGCCCGCACGTTTGAGGCTGTCTCTGCCGGGAACATCGACTTCGGGGTCCTGGCGAACGAAACGGTGGTGCGCGGCCGGGCGCGGGGCTTGCCCGTTCGCTCTATTGCCAACGTCTCGCCGGAGTTCTGGGCCCTGGCGGTGCGGCAGGAACTGCGCGGCCAGGTGAACCGGGTGCAGGACCTGAAGGGCCGCACAGTCGCAGTGAGCGCGCCGGGCTCTGGCTCATGGGCTTTTCTGATCGCCATCGCCCGTAAGAGCGGGCTCGATCCCCAGCGTGACCTCCAGATCGTGCCGCTCGGCAATATCACCAGCATCGTGGCCGGCTTGAAGGCGGGCCGGGTTGACGCGGCAGTGACATGGGAGCCGGGCACGTCGCAACTTGTGCTGGAGGGAAGCGCCTACACGCTGATAGACCTACTGGACCCGCAACAGCACCGCGAGGTGTTTGGTACGGAGACAAGCCTGGCCTCGGCTGTGGCGACGCGCACGGAGCTGATCGAACGCGACCCGGAGCTGGTGCGGCGGGTGATCGCGGCGTTGGACGAGGCATACGCCTGGGTGAAAACCCGCCGGACAGAAGAGATCGTTGACCTGATCGCCCCCCTCGCCGGCTCCATAGACCGAGCAACGCTTATCCGGTCGGTGGACGAGACCGTGCGCACGCTCCCCGACTCAGCTCGCGTGCGCCGCACTGCCTATGACGTAAGTGTGGATATGCTGGTTGATGCCGGCGCGCTCGACAAGAAAGTTCCCTTCGATGATGTCTTCGATTGCCGCTTCGGACAGTGCGGGCCGTAGCACGGCGATGGACGCGGCAGTCAGCATAGAGCAGCTTTCGGTGCGCTTCGGGGATGTCGCCGCGCTCCAGGACATCTCGTTGGCGGTGCAGCCGGGCGAGTTCGTCGCCATTGTCGGTCCGAGCGGCTGCGGTAAGACCACGCTCCTGAACGCTATCAGCGGCCTCTTGCCGCCCGAGGCCGCCATCACGGGAAAGATCCGACTGCGCGCCGGGACGCGCTTAGGATATGTCTTTCAGAAAGACGCCTTGCTGCCCTGGTTCTCGGCGCTGCGCAACGTCGAGGTCGGCGCGGAACTGCGTGGCGTGGCTCGGGCCGAGCGCCGCCGCCTAGCTCTGGAACTCCTGCAGGCTATGGGCCTCGAAGGGTTTGCCGGACACTATCCCCATCAGCTCTCCGGCGGCATGCGTCATCGCGTGGCGCTGGCTCGTGCCCTCGCTTACGATCCCGACGTGGTGCTGCTCGACGAACCGTTTGGCGCGCTGGATGCGTTCACTCGCCTGGCTCTCGAGGAGCAGGTGCTCGGTATCTGGCGCCGCACCGGCAAGACGATGCTGCTGGTCACGCATGACCTGGCCGAGGCGCTCTCCCTGGGAAAGCGGATCGTGGTGCTGACACCTCGTCCCGGCCGCATCCACACCATTGTAAATGTGTCCTGGCCGGAAGATCTTTCGTTGGGAGAGCTGCGCACCTCTGAGCAGTTCTTCGCCAGGCTGCGCGAGCTCTGGGATCTACTGCTTTCCCTTGGGGCGGCGCCCGGCAGGGCAGCGAAAACAGGGGTGCTCTAGGGATGGGCGCGCCGGCCTCTCAGATCGCGCTGTATCGCTTCCTGCTCGTAGTGGCATTGCTGGTGCTCTGGGAGGGCGCCACCGGTGGGCTCGTCTCGTCGCTTGTTCTGGTCGATCCGTTCTTCATCAGCAGTCCGCGCCGCATCGCCCTGGACCTCGCTGAAGGCTTCTCCAGAGGAACGATGCTGCGCGATACCATGGTTACGCTGGTTGAAAGCATCTACGGGCTGGCGCTGGGGATGACTACCGGCGTGGCTGCCGGCCTTGCGTTGGCGTTCTGGCGCAGCCTGGACCGCTTACTGGCGCCCTTTATTGGCATTGCTAACTCTATTCCCCGGCCGGCCCTGGCGCCTCTGGCGATTCTCTGGTTCGGGCTGGGCATCGCCTCGAAGGTGTTCATTGCCTGGTCACTGGTGTTCTTCGTCACGTTTTACAGCACCTACCAGGGCGTGAAGAGCATTGATCCGGACCTGGTGAACGCCATTCGGGTGATGCGGCCGACCCGCTGGCAACTGATGCGCATCGTTGTGTTGCCAGCGGTTTTCTCCTGGGTGTTCGCCGGCTTTCGGTTGAGCGTGGCCTATGCGTTGATTGGCGCCATCGTCGGCGAGTTCGTCGGGGCAACGGCCGGGCTGGGCTATCAGCTCGTGCTAGCCCAGGGCCTGCTCGATACGGACCGGGTGTTCGCGGTCTTGGCCGTGACCGGCGCGCTGGCTGCTGCCGGCCTAGCCGCGGCAGAGCGCCTGGAGAGCGCGCTCCTGAAGTGGCGGCCGGTGGCACAGCTGGGACCGTAGATGGGTTCGGTGCTGAGGCGCCTCCTCGCATGCTCGGCCGGATGGATGATTGAACTCCCGGCCTGAGAAATGGTACGCTGGGGCCCTAGCAGTGCCGGGATGTCCTGCACGGTGCCCTGTGGCAAGCACCGAGGGTCCTGGCGATGCGCTGTACATTTGTGCTGTATAGTGAAGCACTCAACCCCAAAAACACAAGAGGCTGAACAAGCATGTGGCGGCAGATTGCTCTGCTTAGTGTGGGAACCTTGCTGGGCGCTGTTGGGAGCACGCTGGTGGGGTACATCCGCGTGCGCACACGCTGCCCGTACTGCTACGAGCCCATCCGCATTGAGAAACTGCCCTGGCAACTTGTACCCGCCGTTGTGCAGGATCATGAAGACGAGGACGAGGAGGACGAAACAGCGGCGGCTCGTGCAGGAGGAGCTCCGGTCGGCTGACCTGCCTACGCTCAGGATCGCCGGGTGCCCAAAGCGTTGAGCAGGTTCGGGAGCTCTTCGCCGGCTCGCTGCTTGGCCAGAAAGGCTGCGGCCCCGCTCTGGCGCGCCGCAGCCCAGTACTCCGGGCCGTCGCCGTCGGCGAGCAGCACGACGCGAACGCCGGGAATATGGCTGCTGATCCAGCGCGCGGCCTCAAGGCCCTGTACACCGGGCAAGTCCAAGTCCAGGAGAATGACGTCCGGCCGGAGCGCTTCGGCCTGGCATAAGGCTTCGCTCCCATCTCCGGTAATCGCAACGATGCGCACGTTTGGCTCGCTTCCCAGGAGCTCAGCCAGCATGCGCCGGAAGGGCGCATGGCGGTCGGCGATGATGACGCGGAGGGGGCCCGATACGGCGCCTGTAGTGTACCCCTGCTGCCTCTGGCATATAGTACTCATGCTGCCCGGCCTATCGGCATGCTTCGGCGTGCGCCCGCCACGCCGGTGCGCAGCGCCTCGCTACCTTGAAGTCTACGCCTTAGGCGTGAGGCCCGCATCAGGAGAATCCCTGAGATCCCGCGCTAAAGTGTCCCTGCTCGGAGGGGACGCGACCGATGCGCTAGACGGCAGCCTGTGCGGCCACCGCACTAGGCAGCGGAAGTTCCACGAGCACCGTCGTACCCTGCCCGGGCCGGGAGGATAGGCGCAAGGTGCCGCCGACCAGGCTGACACGCTCCTGCATCCCAAACAGGCCGAGGTGTCCGGACGGGATGCGGTCGCCTGAGAGGTCGAGCGCACCCCCTGCGCGGGCAAGCTCAAGCCCGCGTCCATTATCGGTGACGCGCAAGGTGATCATATCGTCGCGCCGCTCCAGCACGACCTCGACATGGGTCGCCTGCGCATGCTTGGCTACGTTCGTCAAGGCTTCCTGCACCACGCGGTACAACACGATCTCGATCCCCGCGGGAAGACGCTCTTCGACCCCCTTGGTCTCTAGGGTTGCCTCCACGCCGGACATGCGTGACCAGCGGGTAATGTACCAGCGCAGCGCCGGCACGAGGCCGAGATCATCCAGCGTCTTCGGCCGGAGTTCGACCGAGAGCTGATGAACGGCCTCCAGCGCCTGGTGGGTGAGCTGGACCAGCTCTTCCGCATACGCACGCGCCTGTTCCAGGGTCTGCGCTTTCTGGAGCACGCGCAGCCCGACTGCCAGCGAGGTAAGCGCTTGGCCGGTCTCGTCGTGGAGTTCGCGGGCGATGCGTTTGCGTTCTTCCTCTTGGGCAGTCAGGATACGCGCTGAGAGCGCTTGCAGTTGGGCGGAGTACTGCTCGATCGCACGCTGCTTGGCGGCCAGCGAGTCCAGCATCTGGTTGAGGGTGTCGGCCAGCCGCTCGGTTTCGGGGTCGCGCAACGGGCCGAGGTGCACGCGGGCATCAAGCTGCCCTGCCTGCACCTGCCGCGCGACCGCCTCCAGGTTCGCCAAAGGCCGGAGCGCAAGACGCAGCACCACCCAGTTGACAGCCAAGCTGAGCGCGGTGCCCAGCAAGGCGAAGGAGAGCATCATCTCATAATGGGTAGTGTGCGGCGAGCGCTGGACATGCCAGGTGGTTAACGCCGTACCGACCGTGGCACCCAGTACGACGATGGCCATATTCGCTAAAAGGATTTTGTGGAAGATCGGCAGCCGCAGCAACCGCCGGCCAATAGCATGTACGATGTGCTTCATTGCGTCCCTGTGACGTATCTGTTCGGAGCACTGTGCAGATCTCAGCAGCACCAGCATCAGGATTGTGCTGAAGATTCCACCCAGCGGGAATTGTAGCCGGGCGCTGCAGGGCACACAACCACTTCGCACGAAAGACACACAACGAGTATGATACGTAGTGCATGCTCTGAGACACATGGACAGGGCAGATGGCGCAACGTGGTCCGGCCGTCTGCCCGGCGCAGGAGCAGCGCGCTCTAAATATCCACAGCGTGTCGAGGCACCAGGGGTGGAGTTAAAGCTGGCCTGGGCAACCTTCCCGACCCACGTTGCCGCGCTGGCCGCCGGCCGCACTGTGCTGGGGCTCGGGCCATACGTGCCGTTCACCGCGGCCAGCTTTGCCCCAGGCAGTCTCTTCTGGCTAGCCCCCGCTGATCCGGATACGGAGCAGCGCGAGCATTACCGTCCGGCATATCATGCTCTCTTTGACCGCACCCACACGCTGTTGAGGGCTGCACCGGCCGGTCCACCGCTGAAGCGGCTAGAAGTATGTGCGCGCGTGCATACTGTGCTGGCGCGCTTAAGCCTGCAGGACGAGGCCCTCTTGCACGTGCTGGACCGCCTGGAGGAGGAACTCCCCTGGACGCTTGAGCGCTTGCGTGAACTGGTACGCGTGTACGGCACACTTACCCTTTTTGCTCTTGAGGTGGCGCGCGCCGGCACAGTGCACATCTTACAGCGCCGCGCGCCGGTCACCAGCCAGCTTGGTGTGCGCCCGCTTGATCCCGGCCCGCTGCACCCTGTCCTCCCCCCGGAAGTACTGGCCCGGCGCGTCGCAGCCATCCGTGCAGTGCTGGCAGGCCGGCGTGCCGGCCATGAGGTCTCTCTCTCCGTCCAGCCCGCTACACGTCTCCCATCTCCGGAGAGGAGCGAGACTGCAGGGGGTCTGAAGGACCTCCGACGCGCCCTGGACGAGGCCGAGGCCCGCGCCCGAGCTGCTGAGGCACGTCTGGCCGAGCTCGAGCTTGCCCTGGAGCGCCGGCAGGCCGGCTTAGTAGACGAGCCGACTGCGGCCGACTCCGATGGGCCGCGCCGGACAGGGGACCCTTCTCATGCACTCGCAGGGGAGGTGCGGCCGTCCGGCAACGGCGCAACCCATGCGGCCGGTGGCCTGGGAGCTCTGAAACAGCGGATCGCCGCCGATGTGCTGCTTCCGGCTGAATGGAGCGCAGAGCTGCAGGAGTTCTGCGACCTTGCTGTCGAAAGCCCGCGGCACGCCGTGGCCGCCTGCCGCCGGCTCTTGCAGCACGTTATCGCCGCTGCCCACGCAGTGCATTGCCGCGGGCGCAGCGCCGTGGGCTTTCAGGCACGCACCGACGACTTGCGCAACGCCGGCTGCATCTCTGATCTCTCACGGCGCTGGCTGCTGGCACTGTGGGACATTGGCACGGCAGCGCTGCATGAAGACGTGCGCGGCTGGAACGAACAAGACACCGAGGCGATGGTGCTGGGCACCTGGCGGGTCCTCAGCGCCGAGCGGCGGTCGCTGGCAGTGCAGCCCGACCAATCCCTTAAACCAGACGTGGCCGCACGCAATGGCAAGCAGCACGCGCGCGATCCTTCCTCTGGGGATGCACCGCTGCGGCCCGGGAGCGGTTGAGCAACGTTCTCCAAACGGCAAAAAGCAGTCTTTCTGTGCAGATAACTTTTACCGTAGGTGTGACGAGGCTGAACGCATGCGTGATCCAGCTGCCGAACGGCGCCTGACCAGTTACGGCGACGCCGGCTTCTCGACCTTTATCCGCCGAAGCTTCACCAAGGGCATGGGCTTTACAGAGGATGACCTGCGCAAGCCGGTCATCGGTATCTGTAACACCTGGAGCGAGCTGAATCACTGTCACTCACACTTCAGGCAGCTTGCTGAGGCGGTGAAGCGCGGGGTCTGGCAGGCCGGTGGGCTGCCGCTGGAGTTCCCGACGATCTCGCTGGGCGAGGTCTTTCTCAGCCCGACCTCGATGCTCTACCGCAATCTGATGGCGATGGACACCGAGGAGATGATCCGCGCCCAGCCGCTCGATGCGGTCGTCCTGCTGTGCGGCTGCGACAAGACGACGCCGGCGCAGCTCATGGGCGCGGCCAGCGCGGACGTGCCGGCCATCGTGGTCACCGGCGGGCCGATGCTCTCCGGCCACTGGGAGGGCCAGGAGCTGGGCGCCTGCACCGACTGCCGCCGCTTCTGGACCGAGTACCGCGCCGGAACGATCTCGGAGGCCACCCTCTCACAGCTTGAAGAGGCGCTCTGCCGCAGCGCCGGGCACTGCATGGTCATGGGCACGGCCAGCACCATGGCGGCTATCGCTGAGGCACTGGGCATGGCGCTGCCGGGCTGCGCCGCCATTCCCGCGCCGGACTCGCGCCGGTTGCGGCTGGCAGAGCTCTCAGGTATCCGCGCGGTCGAACTCGCGCGCACCGGCCTGCGGCCGTCGCACATCATGACGTATGAGGCATTCGAGAACGCCATTCGCGTCTGTATGGCCCTGGGCGGCTCGACGAATGCGGTAATCCATCTCGTCGCTATTGCCGGCCGCCTCGGCATCGAGTTACCGCTTGACCTCTTTGACCGCCTCTCGCGCGAGACGCCGCTGCTGGCAAACATTCGCCCCTCCGGCAAGTTCCAGATGGAAGCGTTCTTCGAGGCCGGGGGCGTGCCGGCCGTGATGAAGGAGCTGGAGCCGCTGCTCCACCTCGATGTGATGACAGTGACCGGCAAGACCCTGCGGGAGAACCTGGCCGGCGTGCCCAGGGCAGAGCGATGGCGGGAGATCATCGCGCCGCTCGACCGGCCATTCCAGCCAGAAGGCGGCACGGCGATCCTGTGGGGCAACCTGGCGCCCAACGGCGCCGTGATCAAGCAGTCGGCCGCCTCGCCACGCCTGGTACGCCATCGTGGGCGGGCAGTCGTCTTTTCGTCTCTGGCAGACCTGAGTGCCCGCATCGATGATCCCGACCTCGATGTAGAGCCCGACGACATCCTGGTGCTGCAGAACGCCGGGCCGGTGGGCGGTCCCGGCATGCCGGAGGCGGGCTACCTGCCCCTGCCGAAGAAGCTGTTGGCACGCGGGGTGCGCGACATGGTGCGCATCTCCGATGCACGCATGAGCGGCACGGCGTTCGGCACGGTCGTGCTGCACGTGGCTCCCGAGGCTGCGGTGGGCGGCCCGCTGGCTCTGGTGCGCACGGGTGACTACATCCAGCTTGATGTGCCGAACCGCCGACTGGACCTGCTGGTCTCGGACGAGGAGCTGGCCGAGCGGCGCCGTGCCTGGCGTCCGCCCGAGCCGGCCTATCGCCGCGGCTACGGGAAGCTCTACCTCGAGCACGTGCTGCAGGCCGACCGCGGCTGCGACTTCGACTTCCTCACCGCCGTAGCGCGGTGACATCGGGGCAAGATCGATGAAAGGGGTGCGAGTGGCCTTCCCGGCGCCCCGGCAGGTAACCCTGGAGGAGTTCGACGTGGGCGAGCCGGGGCCCGGCCAGGTGCTGCTGCGCACAGAGAAGACGCTCATCAGTACCGGCACCGAGCTGACCGGGCTCTCTGGAGAGTTCCCGCCCGGCTCGGCGTGGGCGCAGTACGTGCGCTACCCCTGGCATCCCGGCTACAGCCATGTAGGGCGTGTGGTGGCGACGGGGCCGGATGTGCGTGACCTCCCTGCGGGGACGCTCGTTGCCTCCAGCGCGCCGCATGCCAGCCTAGTGCTGGCCCGCGCGGAGCGCGTCCGGCCGCTCCCGCCCTCTGTGACGCCTGAAGAAGGCACGTTCACTGTGCTTGCGGCGACCGTGCTCAACGGCGTGCGCCGCGCGCGCATCGAGTTGGGCGAGACCGTCGTGGTTGTGGGCGCAGGCCTGCTGGGACAGCTCACCGCGCAGTTCGCCCGGCTCTCTGGCGCCTTCCCACTGATCTGCATCGATCTCTCGGCGCAGCGGCTGGAGCTGGCAGGGCGCCTGGGCGCGCTGCACACCCTGGCCATGCCGGTCGAGGAGGCGGCTGCCGAGGTGCAGCGGCTCAGCCGTGGGCGGGGTGCCGACGTGCTCTTTGAGGTGACCGGTAACCCGACGGTCATCCCGCCGCTGCTTAAGCTGGCGCGGCGCGAGGCCCGCGTTATCCTGCTCGGCTCCCCTCGCGGGCCCAGCCAGGTGGATTTCCATGATGAAGTCCACCGCCTGGGCTTGCGCCTGATCGGCGCGCATACCAGCACACATCCCGACCACGAAACCGCGCAGTATCCCTGGACACGAGCCCGCAACGAGCAGCTCTTCCTGGAGCTGCTGGCTGCGGGGTGGGTGAATGTGCGCGAGCTTATTACCCACCGCTATCCGGCGCAGGAAGCGTCGTCGGCCTATACCATGCTCCTCGAAGACCGCACGCGCGCTGTAGGGGTGATCCTGGACTGGACAGCGACCTCCACGGCGTAGGAGTCCGCTTGCGGGTGTGATAAGATTGGCGCGAAGACCAGTCGCACCTACCGTGTAATCTAAGTATGCACTGGTACCGCCGGGTGCGGCTCTGGTGGGACACCAACCACTCCCTGGCATACCGGTTGCAGCGAATGGCCACAGTGCATCGTGAAGAGGACACTGCGCCATGACACACGCGACTCTGGATCTGGATCGGCAGCGCCGGCGCCTGCTCGAAGAGCAGGCGCGTTTGGAGCAGGAACTTGCGGCCTTTAGCCCCGAAAGCCCGCTGACGCCGGGGGCCGACATGGAAGTCTGGGAGCACGCTGTCGACAACCACCTGGCGGACGAGGGCTCCGAGCTGTATGAGCGAGAGAAGAGCCTGTCGCTGGAGCGCAGCCTGCGCCAGATGCTTGAGGAGGTCCGGCGCGCGCTGGAAAAGCTGGACTCCGGCACGTATGGTATCTGCGACAACTGCGGCCGGCCGATTGCGCCGGAGCGCCTGGAGGCACTCCCGCATGCCACGCTGTGTTTGGAGTGCCGCGCGGAGCTGGACCGTGAACGGGTGCGGGCCCGAATGGCCTGACCCGAGCCATCAGCCAGGCCGTCGTATGGTGCTGCTGGACCTACCTTCCTGTGAAAGGGCACAGGATCATCATCGTGGACCCTCGAGAACGACCGCCGACGCTTGATCGCTCCTCCACCAATGCCTCGCCCGCGGGCCAGGGTGCGCTCCTTCGCTCGCCTGTTGCTGTAGCGCGCCTCGTCGGCTTCCTTGGTGTGGCGCTCGCCGTCTTTGTGCTTGATCAGGTCACGAAGTGGCTGATCGTGCAGTGGCTGCGAGAGCCCGGGGCCTCGGTGTCGGTGCTCTGGCCCGTGTTCAGTCTGACCTATGTGACCAACACAGGTGCTGCCTTTGGCCTCTTCGCCAACCAGAACCTGCTGTTCATCTTTATCGCCGTTGCCGTCATCGCGGTGATCCTCTTTTTCTATCGCTACCTGCTGGCAGACCACCTGTTGCTCCGCATAAGCCTGGCTCTCCAGCTCGGCGGAGCCCTGGGGAACCTGCTTGACCGGCTGCGGTTGGGGTATGTGGTTGATTTCCTCGATTTCCGCGTCTGGCCGGTCTTCAACATAGCCGATAGCGCCATCACGATCGGCGTGCTGCTCTTGATCTACACTCTGGTGTTCCAGCCAGACCGGCAGACGGAGCCGAGTGCGCCGCCCCAGCCGGCTGAGCAGCAATCCCGCGTTACGCGAGAGCCTGAGCGCGGCTAGGTCGCTTGATCCCGTACATCACCGGCCCCACTCTATGTCGGTTACCACGCCGCATGCGCGGTCCTCACGCCCCTGCGCCGCGTTCATCAGGCTCAGTTGGTCCACCCCGCAGGCAGCGCGGTATACTAGTGCGTAACATGGCAAGGTTATACGTCAACGTGGCACTGCTCGAGTGCGCCGATAAAGCCACCCTTGAAGAAGTTCTCGCCTCGGGCCTCAGCGGCTACGTTGTCCGCCGCATGTCAGATACTGCGGCTATCATTGACCATGCCCGGCTAGATGAGATAGTGGCGCACCTGCGCAAGCGTGGCTACACGCCGAAGGTCACCGGTGCATGAGTGACTGGGGGATTGACCCGCGCCAGAGCCTGCCGCTGTACGACCTGGAGAGCCTGCGCGTGATCGCACAGCGGCTGGGCATGCCTGCCTCATGGCAGGGTCCTATCGCACGCGTGGTCGAGGATGTCTGCCGCGCGCTGTCCATGCACGAGCACGTGGAGCAGCTCCTGGCCGGTATCACGCCGCGCCAGCGCGAGGTACTGGCCTACCTTTTTCGAAAGGGCGAAGCTACCCTCTGGGCGCTGTACTCGGTGCTGCTTGCCGCGGGAGCCCGCCCTGAGGAAGCGCGGCGGGAGCTCGCAGGCCTGCTTGAGATAGCGCTGGTGTTGCCGGTGCCGGGCCAGTACTCCTTCAAACTCACCACCGATCTCACCCGGCTCCTGATGTACCATGTGCCGGTGGGCCCGCTGAAGCTCTTGCAGCGCTTCCGCGAGGTATATGCCCTGCCGGCGCTGCCCCCCGTAGCGGCCGAACCACCGGCGCACGTCGATGGTGGTGGCCTGGTCGAACTGCGCCGCAATCTCTACCTGGTGCTGCGGTTCCTCCAGCAGTATGACCTGCGCATCACGCAGAAGGGCACCTACCACAAGACCGACCTGAAGAAGCTGATCACCGCCCTGCAGAACCAGCCGGTGCAGTTTGGCCCCAAGCGAAGAGATGCCCTGCTCCGCGCCCCCGTAGGCTCGGCCGACGAGCTTGCGCCGCAGCAGGCCTTCGCTCTGGCCCTGGCTGAGCGGACCGGCCTGGTCCGGCGCGAAGGCGATGTGCTCCGGACATCGCCGGAAGCCCTGCGGACGCTGGCCCTGGTCGAGCATGAGCAAGTGAAGTGCTTTGTCCAGGCATGGCCGGAGACAGGGTGGAGCGAGCTCTTCGCCGTGCCCACGCTTGTTTTCGACCACCCCGATGACCCGCTGCAGGCCGGCCGCGCTCTTACGCCGGCGCGGCGCCTGCTGCTCTCGCAGCTCGAGCCGGCGCGGGAGTGGACCGATCTGGCAGCGTTTGCTGCCCGGCTGCGTCGCCTGGAGCCTGAGTTCCTGGTACGCCGGCCGACGGTGCACCGTCAGTACCTGGCCTATCCTATGTACGGTCTAACGCCACAACAGAAAGGGCTGCCACAGGCCCGCTATCAGGGACTGCGGGAGAAGGGTGCTCCCCCTACGAAGCAGCTCGACATTGAGCGCGACTGGGAGAAGGTGGAGGGCGCCTATGTTCGTTATGTCATTACAGGACCGCTCTACTGGATGGGTGCCGTCGAGCTCGGCTACGATGCCCAGGGGCAGGTGGTGAGCTTCCGGCTCACGCCAGCTGGCCGGTACGCGATCCTCGGTGATACACCGCCTCAGCAGGAAGCCCGGCTCGATGGCCTGCCGGCTACGCCGGAGCTGGTGGTGCAGCCCAGCTTTGAAATCGTGGTGCTGGACGCCCTGCGACGCATCGATCTGGTCTCCCAGCTCGATGTCTTCGCCGACCAGCGCACGCTTGACCGCGCCGCGGTCTACTATCTCAGTCGGCACTCGGTCGCGCGCGGCCTCGAGCAAGGCATGCGCGCCGCCGATATTATTACCTTCCTCGAGTTGCACGCCCGCACCAGCCTGCCGCAGAACGTGCGCGCCAGCATCGAGGACTGGGAGCGCCAGTACGAGCGTATCCAAGTGAGGAAGGGTGCCTGTCTGCTGGAAGTTGACGAGCCGGGTCAGCTCGACTGGCTGCTGGCCGAGCCGAAGGCCGCGCCGCTGCTCCTCTCCCGCCTCTCACCAACGCTTGCGCTCGTGCGCAGCGACAGTCTGCGCGAGCTCCGCCATCTCCTCCAGCAACGCCGCGTGCACGTCGAGGAATATAACTTCGTTAAGCCGCTCAGACGGGCAATCGGCTTTTTGCCTCCCGCCACCCTGCGCGTGCCGCGGGCGGTTCATTCGCCCTACATCGAGTATCTGCTTGGCAGTTTCGCCGACGTCACCGACTCGCTGGTGGAGGAGCTCCGCTATACCATCACCCCGGAGTCCGTGCGGCGGGCCCGCCGGGCAGCCCTGCCATGGGAGCGTATCGAGCGCGTGCTGCTTGACCTGTGCGGCGAGGCCGTCCCATACGATCTGCGTCTAACGATCCGTGGCTGGTGGGGACACTACCAGCCGGTCGGCGTAGACCGCCTCGTAGCCCTGGAGACGCCGCCCACGCTCACCTGGCGTGAGCTGATGTACATCGAGACCATCGCCCCGCTTGTCTCCCAGGTGCTCTCGCCAACGATTGCCCTGGTGCGTGAGAGTGCCTATCCTGCCCTGGCCTATGAACTCACCAAGCGCGGCATTGAGCTCCAGGAACGTGAAGTGAAGGGCCTGGGCGCCCTGGGACCGTTCCCGTTCTATGGAATGGCCAGGGGCATGCCCACCGGGCGCGGTGGCCATCTAGCGGAGGCAGATCTGGAGGAAGGGGCTACGCTGCAGGGTCTGCTCCACTCCCTGCTTGACACCCCTGGGCGGAGCGGCGGCGATAAGCCGCTTCTGCGCTGGCCCGGCTACGACAGCAGTATCGAGGCGTTGGAGGAGCTGCTCGAAGAAGCCATCGAAGAGGGGGAGGCTGTTCGCCTGACGTACCGCGATCCGCAGCGCGGGCGGGTGGACGAGGTCATCGAGCCGCTCGAGCTGGCCTATGGACGCGGCAAGACCCGCCTGCGCGCCTACAACGCCACGCTCGACCGCGAGCTGCTCATCCCGGTGGACCAGATCGAGCGCGCGGAGATCATCCCGGAGGGGGAGGCACGGTGAGCTACAATCCCATGAACCCGATCATTGTGCAGGGCGATCGAACGGTGCTCCTCGAAGTCGCCAATCCCTTATACGAGGAAGCGCGGGACGTCCTGGCACGCTTCGCCGAGCTGGAGAAAAGCCCCGAGCATATCCACACCTACCGCATTACGCCCCTGTCCCTCTGGAATGCCGCCGCGGCCGGCGATACCCCGGAGAGTGTGCTGCGGGACCTGGCACGGCTCTCCAAATACCCGCTGCCGGGCAACCTGGTGGCCGACATCCGCGACTATATGTCGCGCTATGGCCGCCTGAAGCTCCTGAAAGAAGACGGCCGGCTGCTCCTGCGGTCAGATGATCCGCTCTTGCTCACCGAGGTGCTGCACAGTAAGCGGCTGGCGCCGTTTCTGCTGCGGCGGCTAGACGAGCACACTGTGCTCGTGCGCGGCGAGATGCGCGGGCACTTGAAGCAGGCGCTGGTGGAGTTCGGTTGGCCGGCCGAGGACCTGGCCGGCTACGTGCCCGGCGCGCCGCTCGAGTTCACCCTGCGTGAGCTGACCCTGAGCGGCAAGCGCTTCGTGCTCCGGCCCTACCAGCATGAGGCGGTGGAGGCGTACTGGGCGGGCGGGGCCAGTAAAGGTGGCTCCGGGGTGGTCGTGCTGCCGTGTGGCGCCGGCAAGACCATTGTGGGCCTGGCCGCAATGGCCAAGGCCCAATGCCACACGCTGATCTTGTGCACCGGCACGAATGCCGTGCACCAGTGGATCAGCGAGATCCTGGACAAGACGACCATCACGCCGGATCAGATCGGGGAGTACACCGGCGACGTCAAAGAGATCCGCCCGATCACGGTCACGACCTACCAGATCCTGACCTACCGCCCCGGCCGGCGCAAGCGGAAAGAGGCCGAGCTACAGCTCTCAGACTACGGCGAGCACACAGCGCGGGCCCTCGAAGAGGAATACCCGCACCTGGCCCTGTTCAATAGCCGCGACTGGGGGCTGATCATTTATGACGAGGTGCACCTGCTGCCGGCACCGGTCTTCCGCATCACTGCGGAGATCCAGGCCCGTCGCCGTCTGGGGCTCACGGCGACGCTGGTGCGGGAGGATGGCCGCGAGAGCGACGTCTTCTCGCTGATCGGCCCGAAGAAGTGCGACGTGCCGTGGAAAGTCCTAGAGAAGCAGGGCTGGATCGCCACCGCCGAGTGCTGGGAGATCCGCGTTCATCTGGCGCCCGAGGTGCGCCTGGAGTATGCGGTAGCCGAGGACTCCCGCATCAAGTATCGCATCGCCGCGGAGAACCCGATCAAGGAGCAGGTGGTCGAGCGGCTCGTGCCCATGCACCGCGATGACCATGTGCTGATCATCGGCCAGTACATCGAGCAGCTGGAGCGGCTGGCCCGGCGCTTTAACGCGCCCCTGATCACAGGCAAGACGCCGGCTTTGGAGCGCGAGAAGCTGTACGACCGCTTCCGCCGCGGCGAGATCCATTTGCTGGTGGTGTCCAAGGTGGCCAACTTTGCCATCGACCTGCCGGAAGCAAACGTGGCCATCCAGGTCTCCGGGACCTTCGGCAGCCGGCAGGAGGAGGCGCAGCGGCTGGGCCGCATCCTGCGCCCGAAAGCCGACGGCAGCCAGGCGCACTTCTACACAATCGTGACGCGAGACACAAACGACCAGGACTTTGCGGCGAACCGTCAGCTCTTCCTGACCGAGCAGGGCTATCGCTACACGATCCTCGATGCCAGCGAACTGCTTGCGCGGGTAGAGCAGGGGATTGTAGATTAGGACAAACCTTACCAGGAGCTCGCTATCCATGCCCGAGATGACCAGGACCGAGCGCGTGCGCGCCGCCTTGCACGGCGCGCCGGTAGACCGCATTCCGTTCTGCTTCTGGCACCACTTCCGGCCGCGGGGCTCGCCGCAGCGGCTGGCTGAGGCGACCCTGGACTTCTTCGGCCGCTTCGATCTGGATATTTTCAAGATCATGCCGGATATTCCATATCCCTTCCCGCGCGGCAGTATCAAGAGTGCCGAGGACTGGCAGTTGCTCGCGCCGCTTGACCCCCTGGAAGGGAACATGGGCCGGCTGGTGCGCACGGTTGAGCTGGTGAAGAGTGCGGTCGGCGAGGATACGCCGGTGGTACTGACCGTGTTTTCGCCGCTGACGCGGGCGATCCAGTTCGCCGGAGGCGGCGAGGCCCTGCGCAAGCACGTCAGAGAGAACCCAGTGGAGCTTCATGGCGGGCTGGGCGTACTGGCTCGCAACCTGGCCTACCTGTGCGAGGCCGCCATCGATGCCGGCGCCGACGGGATTTTCTTTGCCATCCAGGGCATCGGCGACGGCATGCTCTCACCCGAGGAGTATGCCGAGTTCGGCCGCCCGTACGATCTGCACTGCCTGCGCTACTGTGAGAACGGCTGGCTCAATATCCTGCATGCACATGCCACCAGCGACCTGCTGGTGGAGAAATTCATCGACTATCCGGTGCAGGTACTGAGCTACAGCGACCGGCTCACCGGCTTCTCGCTGCGGCAGATGCGCGAGCGGGCGCCGCATTTGACGCTGATGGGCGGGCTCAACGAGCGCGGCCCTATCACCCAGGGACCGCGCGAGGCCATTGTCGCAGAGATGCAGGATGCGATCGAGCAGGTCGGTGGAAAAGGCCTGATCCTGGCCAACGGCTGCTCGGTGCCGGACGATACCCCTGAGGAGTGGCTGTGGGTCGCGCGGGAGGAGGCGCGGAAGCTGGCACTGCCCGCATAAGTACGGTGCCGCTTCAGCTCCTCCCTGCCGCGCAGGAAGAGCGCTCTGGGACAAGAGCACCCTTGAGCAGCGTGGCTATACCGATGCGTGCACGGGGGCACTGTCCCGGGAGGATGAAGTCATGCAACCGTGGTCCTCGCTGCCCACATCCGACTTTCGCACGGTCGCCGATACGGAGAGTCGCGCAAACACCGTTGAGCTGGTCACCGACGCGCTCCTAGTCTCCCAGGACACCGAGCGCAGGCCGCTGATCTGCCCCGTGCTCTATCCCCACACGCTGCCGCTGCTGCCGTGGCGGATCCTGCGCTGGATCGGGCGAGAGCTCAAGCTGCTGCTGACCATGCCGGGATAGGTATAGGGATCATCGGGGCAGGGCCAAGAGCTCATGCCTACGGCAGGGCAGGCGGCCCGGCTCGACAGGCCGATCCCTCGCGCCCAGAGCGCATTCAACCGAGAGCTCCATTTCGAGCCCGGGCATTGAGCGAGGAGCACGTAATCCCAAGCATGAGCGCGGCGGCCGGATTCTCCAGGAACCTGTGGCGAGAGTGCACTCCATACCGTTCGTAAACAGCTACGATCTGCCCCCCCAAAACCGCTTCAGCGGTTCGTGGTAAAGTAAATACCGCTATGCTGCCGCTGTGCCGGCGCTTCAGGGGCGGGTGGTGGCATAGCGCCGCGCGATTAGGTATACCTAATGGAAGTGGGTTAGCCTAATACGCGGCGGGCTGTCAACGCCTGGGTAGGGGAAACGACTGGAGGAGGTATGAGCGAGCAGGGCAGCCGGCTGCGCCCGGCCTGGTACGAGAAGCTCGGCGATGCGCTGGGCCGGCGCTACCTGGAGTTCCCCTTTGCGCGCGGCACTGAGCAGGAGATCCAGTTCCTGGAGGCACAGGGGCTGGTGCGACCGGGCCTGCGCGTCCTCGATGTGGGTTGTGGGGCCGGCCGCCACGCTGTTGCTCTTGCCGGGCGCGGCTGCCGGGTGACAGGCATTGATATCTCTACAGGGCTCCTCCGCGCCGCTGAGGAGCTGGCGCGCGAGGCAGGGGTGCAGGCGGAGTTCCTGCGTATGGATGCTCGTGCGATGACCTTCACAGAGCAGTTCGATCTGGCGCTCTGCGTGTGCGAGGGGGCCTTCGGTCTAACCGACTCCGAGGAAGAGGACCTGGAGATCCTGCGCGGCATCCGGCGCGCCCTCGTTCCAGGCGGCCGCCTGGTGCTTACGGCCATCAACGCGCTGAGCGTCGCCCGCAACCGCGGCATCTCGCCTGCCAGCACCCTGCTGGACGTGGAGACGATGACCAGTCGCGAGCTTATCCGTACAACCGATGCACAGGGACAGCCGGTCGAGGTCGAGGGCTGGACGCGCGCGTATACCGTCCGAGAGCTCCGTCTACTTTGCCGCATCGCCGGCCTGGAGGTGGACGCTGCCTATGGGGTCACCGCCGGCCACTGGGAGGCCAAGCCGGTGGACCTAGATGATGTCGAGATCATGATCCTGGGGCACCGGCCCGACGTCACGGTCCCCCCGCCGCCAGCGCCGCACACCGCTCCGGCCCGTGCATGACCTGGGTCTTGCTATCGATGAAGGCGAACAGGCACTCCTCGCGGAAGAAGTACACTGTATTGGTGGCGCGCACCCAGAAGAGCACGCCGTTGGTGGTGTACTGTTTGGCATTGCCATAGCCGTCGTACGCCACCCGCGTCACGCAGGTCCCGACGAGCGTGGGGGTTGCGTCGGCGAACTCCTTGAACCCCAGGGTGAGCCGGCAGTTACGGTCGGGTCGCGGCTCGGCGTCGGGAGTGAACGGCAGGAGCGCCCCCAGCGCCGGGATGCGTACGACGAAGCCGCGCACGGCACCGCCGGCGACCTGTGTCCGCCGGGAGAATTCCGGCCAGATGCCGCTCTCGATCACGATCCCCAGACCGAACAGCAAAGCCAGTACAACTACCAGGAAGACCACCGTGTTCCGAATTGGCGCCCAGGACTCTAGCCAGGGGCGGTGAGTGAACTGCCCGCTGACCGTCTGGGCCTGTCCCGCGCCGCCGGCCGGTCGGGCAGTCACAGTGAAGTCATAGCGCTTCTCCGGACCAATCCAGGGCCGCCGCGCGGGCCAGACGACGAGTGGAAGCTCAAGCCTGGCTCCCGGCGGGACAAGTGGTGCATCGTCTTTGAACCGAAAGCGGCAGGCCTCTTCGGCGTCCTTTGCCTCCAGCAGCAGGTCGGTGTCGGCAGTGCCGGTGTTGACGATCTGGAGCTGGTACGTGCCACGGCGGCGGCCGCTCTGACGGCGGGGCGTCATCAGGAACTGAAAACTCACCGCGCCGCGTAGCGAGACCTTGCCCTGTGCCATTGCCTCCTGAGCACCGTCCCGCGAGCGCACCCGCACGCGGAACGGATAGACCCCGCCGCGCACGCCCGGCCGGTTCGGCGGATGGATGCGGATATGTACCTGCTCACGGTCGCGGGGAAAGAGACCGATCGTGCCGTTGGGCACGCTATACCAGTCGGACTCCAGTCCCAGCACGTCCACGTCGTATTGCTGGACCACCTCGCCCAGGTTCTGGATACTCACCACGACTTCGACCGGCGCGCCCCCCGGCGCGGTCTCGATCTCGGCCGGGGTCAGCTCGACCAGCAGGGTCTCAGCCATCAGTGCGCCTCCGCGCCCTTGTGCCGCTCACTGGATCTCTCTAGCGCATTGCTCCGGTCCATCGACGACTTGGGTACGTCCCCCGATGTAGGCATAGACACATTTGTCTTTGAAGAAGAAGACGTTATTGGAAGCGCGTTGCCAGAACAGCACGCCGTTGGTGGTGTACTGGCGAGCGTTGCCCCACAGGTCGTAGGCAGCCTTGCTCATACAGGAGCCAACCAGCCTGGGGTGTAGCTCGACGAATTCGCGGAAGCCGAGGACGTAGTCACAGCGCGGCGGTGGCGGCGGGCACGGCCGGCCGCCGCGCACGAGGGCTCCAAAGCCGGGCGTGCAGGCTACTGCTCGCCGGAGCTCAGCAGCGGCATTACCGACGCCTCCACCGACGGTGCGCGGCGCCGGGCTAGCCACGAAGACTCCGCCCCCCAGCAACACGACCACGGTAATCAGGAGCGGCACGGCTCGGCGGCGCAGCGGCTCCCAGGAGTAGAGCCAGGGGTGGTGCACGATCTCCGCCCGCACCGTCTGTGCGTCGCCACGGGCATCGAGGGGCCGGGCGGTGAGGGTGAAGGGATAGCTGCGGTCCGGTCCCACCCATGGCCGCTGTCGCGGCATTACCTCCAGCGGGACCTCTACCCGCGTGCCGGCGCGTACGACCGGCGCATCGCCCTTGGGGAAGCGGAACACCAGCGCGCCCTCTTCATCGCTTGCGTCCAGCCCTATCTGCACATCAATTGCACCGGTGTTTGTGAGCTGCACCCGGAACGCGCCCTTGCCGCGAGTGGTGAGCCGCAGCGGCATCAGTGCCGCCTGAAACGATGCGGTGCCGCGCAGGTCAAGCGTGGCCTCGGCCGATGCCTGCTGCGCGCCGCTGCGGGAGCGCACCGATACCTGAAAGGGGTAAGCCCCGGGTTTGATCCCCGGCCGCTGCGGCGGGTGAATAGTGATGCGCACCTGATCCCGGTCCTGTGGGAACAGGCCGATGCTGGAGATCGGGGCGGTATACCAGTCCGGCTCCAGCCCGGAGACCTCGATCGTATACTGCTCGACCACATCGCCCAGGTTTTGGATCGAGATGATCACCTCGACCGGCGGACCGCCGGGCTCCAGCTCGATGCGCTCCGGAGTAATCTCAACGCGGAGAGTATCCGTCATGCTGGTTCCTCGTCATGCGCGTTGCGGTGCCTGCACCGGTGCGTTCGGCGGCACGCCGCGCTCGTGGATGATGAGCGGCGGCCCGCCGACGTAATAGTAGCCTTCGGGATCGCTACCGAAAACCGGGTGGTTGAAGTGGCGTGTGGCCGGATCCAGCGTGACCACCCAGCGGGTCCCGTCGGGCGAGGGCTGCAGCGGCGTGCGGTTGTCGTATTTGTCCACGACCTCGGCGCTTGCGCCCACCTTCGGGATCGAGACCGTGAGAGGCTCGCCACCGCCGTTCCACAGGATGCTGGCGCGCCGGCCATCATGCTCGGCAACCACCAGATGCACCAACCATTCAAAGCGCGGGGCGTACTGGCGCTGGCCGGTCGGGTCAGGACGGTTCAGGGTGACCAGCTTGACGCACCTGGCACCGTTGAGCGCCTCGGCCATCACCTGGTAGGCGCGATAGGCCGGGCGCAGCCGACCGGGATCGGCGTTCAGCATATCCGGATGGTAGCGCACCAAGCCCCACAGTTCGTCCGGCACCGGCGGCCGGTCGTCCTGCATAGCCTGCCAGAACACCTTCTGGTAGCCGGCCGCCAGCGCCAGCGCATACCACTGGATCACGGCGGAGGCCTGCTCATCCATAGTCACGCGGAACTGGTCGTTCTTTGCCCGCGGATCCCAGCCCGGCACGCTCGCATCATCATACGGCATAGAGTTAATCTCGGTGAGCCACACCGGCTTGGAGATGCCAAACTGGCTCATGATCTGCTGCGCGCCCGGCCGGTCCTCCGGGTAGTACGCCCAGGGCGCGCCAAACATGCGGTCCCACACGTCGTGCGGGTTGCGATACAGGTTCAGGGCCATCACGTCGAAGAAGTAGCCGTTCGCCCGACCCTCGGGGTCTGCCCGGGCGATGGTCAGGAACTCCTGCCACCAGCTCTTATTGCGGTGGAAGCTGTACGGTGCCAGCACTAGCGTTGCATTCGGGTTCGCGCGCTTGATCGCCTGGTAGGCCACCTTGAGCAGACGGTAATACTCCTCGGTTGTGCCGGTCCAGGTATTATACGCCGCATTCGGCCCTTCAGGGGGGATCTCGATCTCGTTCCAGATGATCCAGACGTCGATCTTGCCGGCGTAGCGCCGCGCCAGCTCGTAGGTGAACGCGGCCCAGTAGTTCTCCGGATTCACCTGCCCGTTGGGCAGCAAGACCGGCAGGTCCAGGTTACGCGGCACGGAACGCGGCCCATCTTCGGGGTTGCGCGCCGCCCAGCGGGGCGTGTTCTTGACCATGCCGGCCAGCCGGAAGCCGTTGGCGATCTCGCGGTCCAGCATGCGCGGGTCGATGTAGAACTCGTTAAAGTCCTGCGGGCCGTTCGGCTGGACGCCTTCCCAAGCAACGACCCAGCGCGTCCACTGCGCCCCCAGTGCCTTCGCCAGGGTGGAGGCGAAGAAGCTCTCGTTCACCCCGAGGGCATCGCCCACGGCCGGGCCTGAGCACGGCTCGCCGGCAGGCGACGGAGGGGAAGTTGGCTGCGCAGGGGGCTGAGTTGGCCGTGGCGTGTTCGTCGGCCGCGGGGTGTTCGTCGAGCGCGGCACGGTCGGCGTCGGTGTATTGGTCGGCTCCAGCGTCGGCGTGGCGGTCGGCGTTGGGGTCGGGGTGTTGACAATCAGCGGGATGCGCCGCGTGGCGGTGCCGGCCAGGTTCTCGGCGCGCAGCTCGAACTCATGGCTGGCGCCGGCGTCGATCTCGATCTCGCCCTCTGCAGCGTCGAGCGGCTGGCCGTCCAGAAACAACCGCTCGGCGCGCGAAGCCTTCCAGCGCAGGTAGGTCTTGTCGCCGAGTGTGACGATCTGAGCCTCGAGAGAGAAGTCGTCGATCGATGGCGGGCGCAGCACGTAGACTGCCAGGTCGCTGGTGGTCGTGCCGCCGGCGTTGCTGGCGATGAGTGTGTACTCGGCGAGTTCAAGCGTGCCGTAGGGCCGCGGCGCCCCACTGGATCCCTTGGGCACGACGCGCACACTCTCAGCGCCCTGAACCTCCCAGCTCAAACGAACCGGTGCCGGCCCGTCGGCGGAGATGTTTGCCGTAAATGAGCGAATGACCGGCGGCCGCACCGTTGGGGTGGGGACAGGCCGCCCGCCGGTACCGTCTTGGGCGCCGGCGAGCGAGGGCGGCGTGGGCGTGGCAGCTGGCCTGGCGCGCTCCGGCGCCTGCCCCGGGCCGGCCAGGAGCCAGATCAAGAGCGCGGCTACGGCCAGCAGTGGCAGTCCGATCAGGGCCGCCGTACGCAGTCGTGGCGGCAGGCCGGCCAGGATGGCCGGAAGCGGTGTGTGCACATACTCCCCTGCGACAACGCTCAAAGGCTCTGTCGCCTCCCCCTCTAGAGGGAAGGCCGCAACGGCAAAACTGTGGCTCTTCGGCGCGCCCATTATCCTGCCACGACGGAGCCAGACGCGGAGCTCCACCGTGGCCCGGCTGCCTGCCGGCACAGCGAGCGTCTCCGGGCGGCACTCCCAGCGCAACGCCTCGTCCGGATTCTGCACATCCAGACGCACGCGCAGATCGACATTGCCGCTGTTCGTCAGTTGCAAGGTGTACACCGCAGGGCCGCGACTCTGCCCCCGCCGGGGGGAGAGGCTCAGTTCGAGGCGCGGCAGCGCAACAACCTCAAGTGTGCCGTCAACACTTGTCTGGAGCGCCGGGTCCTGCCGCGACAGTGCTCGCACCACGAAGAGATGGCGGCCGCCACGGGCATCGGGAGGCGCCTGGATGTCAAGGCGGACCTGCGTCTGCTCGCCGGGAAAGAGACTAACGATCTGCTCGGATAAACGCACCCAGGCCGGATCGAGCCCCTCGACCTGGAGGGCGATCTGCTCGACGGTTGTGCGCTGGTTTCGTATGGTGATGGTTGCCGCAGCCGCCGGGCCGCCCGGCGCGACGGTCAGGGAGGAGGGCGAAAGCTCGAGGCCGATCGGATCAGGCATCGCCCCGCCTTTCTACTCCGCCACCTGCACGATGAGCGTGCGCTCGTCTCGCCCCAGCTCGTTCTCGGCCACCAGCGTGTACGTGGTCGTGGCCTCCGGCCGCACCTCCATGGAGCCGCGGCCCGGCGTAATGGCCTGGCCGTTGATGCCGGCGCGCTGGGCACGGACGATCTCCCATGACAGCGTGACGGCCTCGCCTTTCTGGACCTGCTGGGTAGAGGCATTGAACTGGGCGATCTCCGGCGGACGGAGAAGCACCACACCCACGGCTTTCGTCACTGTGCCGGCTTTGTTGCTCGCCTCCAGCTTGAACTCACGGTCCTGCTCCACCTGCACACGCATGCTGTCGGTGGCACGCTGGGGCCGGCCATCGATTTTGACCTCATCGGCGTCGCGTACAGACCAGGAGAGTTCTAGCTCGCCGCGCTGAGCATTAGGTGGCACACGCAACTCCAGTCTCTCGATCACCGGCGGGGCGACGGGACCAGAAGGCCCCCCGCTGCCCTGTGATGGGAGGACCGGATCGACGGCTTCTAGAGCAGCGCGGACCTCCTGGCGCAGGGGCCAGGTGCGAGTGCCCGGGCTGAACAGGAACCAGATAGTGAGGGCAGCGCCCAACGCCGCTGCGCCCAGAAGCAGCAAGGCGCCACGGACTTTCGGCGGGATGGCGGCGATGCCGGCTAGCGGCGAGCGATAGATCAGCAACCCTGGGCAAGAGGCAAGCGGCTCCGCCTCCGCAGCCTCGGTGGCAATGCCTTCCTGGACCGGTAGCGCCACGACGGTAAACTGATGCTGTCTCGGCCGCGCAACGAGCGGGCGGTGTTTTGGCCGGATGGTAAGCGTGATCTCCTCGTCCGCGCCAGGCGCAAGGGCAAAGCGCCCGGCATCCAGTCGTACCTCGAGTGCTTCCTCCTGATCAAGGACGCGCAACTCGAGCACGCGGTTGGCATTGCTGGTGTTGGCAATGCGCACACGGAACCGGGCTGCGCCCCGCGTGGTGGCGACCTGCGGGGTGAGCGTCATCTCCAGGCCGCCGATGGGCAGCACCTCCAACGGAAGTTCCGCTGTTGTGCCGTTGGCCAGGTCCCCGCGGGGGAGTACGTCGAGGCGGAGCCGGTGCGGACCGGCCGGCGCGGCGAGCCCATCCGGCAGGTGTACGTTGATGGCGATGGTGCCCTCGGTGCCCGGGTACAGGTTCAGCACCAGTGGCTGGAGTGTGATCCACGATGGATCGACGCCGCTCACCGTGACGCCGAACTGATCGACCAGCCGACCCTCGTTGCGAATGGTCAACACGGCCGTGGCACGCCCGCCCGGCGGGAGATGGAGGCGATCCGGGGCAACGGCAACTTTGACAAGCTCGCTCATGGAATGGAGATCCTTCCCAGGTCGCGCAGGCGGCGTGCTCACGTTTCGGCGCGGCGGTAGAGCGCCAGGTTCACGCCGAACTCCAGAGCATCGCGAATAGCACCGCGCGGCAACGCCCGATCCGGTGGCCCGCCCTGCCAGGCACAGCCGTAGTCGGCGTAGCTATAGACCATGCCGTCCGCCTCGGCCAGCATGGAGAGGGACTGAGCACCCGGCGGTGGCTCGCCGAAGACATAGCGGGCCACTAGTACGGGATGCCCGCGTTCGACACGGGCAAGCTGGCGATCCAGCCGAAGGGCCAGGTCTACGAAGGAGCGGGCAAACTCCCGCGCCCCCGCCTCGCCGTTGGGCCCTGCAGCACATCCCTCTGCCATGACCACCCCGCCTTGCTGCATCACGCGGGCAATTCCCTCGATGTCGGCATCGCTCAGGGTGAGCCGGCCATAGCCTGTGAAGTACAGGAAGTCGATGCCCTCGGCCTCGGCCGGCGCTACCGCGTCGAGCACCCGCACCGGCCGTCCACTGCCGGCCTCGATCTCCCGAGCCAGGTAGCGCAAGCCCTCGCGATGGCAGTCCCATCCCGCCCCGCCGTGCGCTGCCGTCGCCAGCGCAATGGGTGGTCGCGCCGGCGCAGCAGGTGCGGGAGCCATGGCCGAGCTCGGTAGAGGGGCGAAGGACTGTCCTACGGCCGGCTCGGGCTGCAGCGTCGACGGAGGAGGCGGGGCTACCGGCTGCACGGCCACCGGGGCAACCGGTGTAACGGCCGGTGTGATCGCCGGCCTCACCGGGGGCATCTCCGGTGCTGGGGCAAGCTCCAACGCCATGCGCGCCGGCGGTGCCGCGCCGATAACGGGACGAAAGCGTGTGTCGAGTTCATTCGGGCCGGGATTCGCCGGATCATTTGGCAAACGGATAGGGCCCAGTGACGGATCCAGCTGGACCCTGGCCAGCTCCAGACATGGCTCGGGTGGAAGCTCCTCACGCTGGTAGATGCGATATGCTTCCAGGATGCGTGTAGGCTGCCCGGCCCCAGCGCCGGCCGGCTGGTGCGGTCCCGTCGGGATCTCGCTGAACTGCAGGATTAGATACACCATGCCGGGCTGCCGCACCTCTACCTGATGCGTATAGGGCTGCGAAACGATCACGAAGTTGCCCGCCGGGTCGATGGCAATGCCCGGGGTCACCTGGATAGTGTTCTCTGTCTCCGTGAGCGATACCTCCAGCCCCTGGACGATGCCCCAGCCATGCAGCGCCAGGTGATGCAGTCGCATCTGCGTGCGATGATAGTCATGCGCATCGCGCCAGACCGACGCGTCGATCATTAAGCCGGTAAAGGGGTTAACCCGTCGGAGCTGGAAGCGGGCGACTTCAGTCTGCGCCACGTTCGTTTCCTCCCTCGCCGTCGCCGGCAGGCATGGTGCCTACACCGTCGGGCGGCTCCGCCTCAATCATGCGGACCTCGAGCGTATAGCCGGCCCATGCCGGCTTCTCGTTCGCAATAATGCGACGCAGAATGCGTTCGTCGAGCGGTTCATCCGGCCCGGCAAGCACCGTGATGGCAATACAGTTGGGCTGTGGCCGGCCAAGGCGCGTGTTGAGTCCAAGCGCCGCATCCTGTCCGAGCCGCATGCCATCGAAGTTCTCGACGATGAGCGGTGCCCGACCGGTATATAACCGAAGATGCTCGCGCATACTGCTGCGCGTGCCCCGCCGACGGTAGAGCGACACAGCACCTGCCACCAGGGCACGCCGCTTGGCGATCGGCCAGTTCTCATCAAGCTCCTGGCCGACCCAGCCGGCCAGCCACGGCAGAAACGCTTCTGGAGCCGTGCGTGGATCGAAATAGTACGGCAGCGCGTCAAGGATGCCCTCGATCTGCCTGAAGATACTCTCTGGGATGCTCAGGAAGCGCTCCAGAAATGGATCGTCCTGGTACGGCTGGGGCAGATATGCGAGCAGGCTGCTGGATGGGAAATGCCCGTTTGACTCCACCGCCATCACTGTACCTCGATGCGATGCTCGTGCGAGCAGATCAGGCCCCCGGTCCCCGGCGCCACACGGCCGACGGGCTGTCCGGTCTCGCCGGTAAAGGGGTTCACCTGATAGAGCGCTGCCTCCTCGACGACGTCTACGTCCTCGATGCGCTGGAGCACGGCGAAGATATCGGCCAGGAAGAGCTCACGCCCAAATGGCCAGCCCTGGCCATCCGGTCCGCCGCACAGGGGATGGAGGAAGCGATACAAGGCCTCCAGCGCCTCGCGCTGTACCCGAGTGCGGTCGGCCCGTGGACGCGCCCGCAGACGTGCCGCCACGCTCACCCAGGCATACGTCGGGGCTGCCAGCACCAGCTCGCAGGTAAGCAACCGCCGCTCGTCCAGATACTCCTGCACCTGCTGAAGCACATGCGCCGGAAGTTGCAACCGGTCCGGTGCAAGCGGCCCGAGCGCATCATCCAGGGTCGGCACCAAAAGCAGCCGGACCACGCCGGGCGAGGCGCCATCGCCTGCGGCCGAGGTGCTGCCGCGAACGGGCTGGCAGTGGACGCGGCCAATCAGCGGCGATGCCCGGCGGGCCAGGTGCTCAAAATCCTCTGCCGTGACTGCTCGCTCCTGCGCACGTAGCTCACGCGGCGCCCGAAGCTTGGCGTGCTCTAGGTCCTCGGGATCCTGGCCACCGGTGGCCGGCGCAAAGTTCGTTACCTCGGCTACATACGGGATGGACGACTTCAGCACGGTAAGTGTGCCGGCGCCGACGTTGCCAGCTGTGCCGCCCCCGCTGCGGTAGTGGGAGAAGCGGATGCGCCGCCCCTGCGGAGGCACCCTGCCGTACTGCCGCTCATCACCGCTCGGCGTGCGCACGCGCGGGCCGAACTCGACGGTACCGGTGACATCGTCGAGCACGAAATGTGGATCGTCCGACGAGGAGCTGCCGAAGTCCCGTACCTCGACCCAGGGTTCCCAGCCGCCGGCGCCATCCTCCACCTCGATCGTCTCGCCGGGCTGACGTGGCAGCACCGGCAGGTTTTGCAGGCGGAAGGTCTGGCCCGGCGTGCCGTCGCTGACACCCAGCAGTTCGCCCTCCACCACGAAGGCATGGCTTGCCGGCACCAGCCCGCCGATGCTCTCCACGAGCGGGAGGGCGGTAATGCGCGGGCTATCGCTGTAGAAGGCCTGGCCGGGGCGTGGCCGCAGCACCCGGCAGCGTACCCAGAAGGCCTCTTTCTCATCAACCACGGCAGGCCCGGCCGCATAGGGCGTATGCACGATGACCACGCCGTCACGGTTGAGTCCGCCGGTGGTATCCTGGTCCAGGCGCAGGCGCACCCACTTGCCTTCCAGGCGGTCCCAGGTCTCCCAGACGAGCGGCGGATCGTTCGGGTCAACGCCGATACCTTCGATGCGGCAGTGCAGCGTGATCGCCAGAATATGCGCGCTCAGGTCGTTGGCAAAGCCCAGGTACAGGCCGTCGTCCTCCTGGGGAGGGTCGCCAAACACCCCGAGGCCCTGCCGCGGGTCCTCGACGGCCGGACGGTAATCGTGGAAGCGCGTGCCGCCGCGGCAGGCCAGGATGTAGCGCAGCTGCGGGACGCGGATGGGCAGGTCGCGGTCGGTGGTGAAGGTGATTGAATCCCGCGTCTCGGTGCGAACCGTGCTCACCGCCGTGCCGCGCGGGATGACCACATCCCCCGGCTGCGGCGCGCTCAGCCGAAAGGTGATATCCGCAGAGGCTGCCTTCGCCGGCTCCAGCCGCACGCCGATGAGGTCCAGGAACTTTATGTAGTTCTTGTCCGGCACGCGATTAAGCCGGTAGAGGAGCATGTCGGTCATCCAGGCAAAGAGCTCAAGCAATGTTATGCCCGGATCAGAGAGGTTATGGTCGGTCCATTCTGGGCAATAGCGCGGGATCATCCGCCGCGCTTCGTCGAGGATATCCTGGAACCTGCGATCGTCGAGGTTCGGTGCCGGCAATGGCATGGATTCGCTCCGTGTGCTCTTATGCCGTTTGCTCGCCCGGAATGAGATAGAACGGATACACCAGGTTACGTCGCTCGTTTGTCGCCCGAATGGTGTACTCGATATCCACCATGATCTTCGAGGGCTCCGCCGGATCGGTGTACACGCGGATGCCCTCCTCAGTCACGATGATGCGCGGTTCCCAGAGCGTGAGCGCCTGGTACACGTAGTACCGGATTAGGCCATGGGTCGTCGGATCATTGGTGGCGAAAGCCAGCTCGTGGACCCGGCAGCCGAACTCGGGCCGCATGCGCCGCTCGCCGATGGGTGTAGCGAGAATGATGCGCATGGCCTCTTCGATATCGCGCTCACGCCGCGAAAGCTCGATGCCGCCGCGACTGTTTACACGCACCGGAAACGCCCAGCCGGTGCCCAGGAAATCTTCCTGCTCTGCCATAGCCGTCCTGTCTCCGCTTACCCGATCAGCACTGTGCCCACGGCGATCACCGTCCCTACAGGCAGATCCACCGGATCATTGCACGTCATCGCCTGATCGCCGTTGCGCGCCGCCGGCTTGCCGTTGATGAACACCGTCGCACTTCCGGTGATGATCCGCCCCTGATTGGTGGGCGGGGTCTGGAACGAACCGCCCTGCGGGATGTGCGGGGGCGTATTGACGGCGATACTCCCTACCGTCGCCGCAGGCATGCCCATGATCTTCACATTCGGGCTCAGATTTTGCATTAAGATGCCGTTGAACGGATGCGGCAGCGGCGTCGGCACCGGCCCGCCTGGAGACGGCACCAGGATGATATGGGTATCTATCGCCTGGACACGATCGCCTTGCTTGGCTGCCGGCTGTCCCATCGAACGGCCTCTGCTCTCAGTTAATGTGCTCTCAATTGATGTTCACCACCGCGCCCTTCACGGTCAGCGGCCCGCTCGCCTCCACCTCGCCGGTAACACCCTTCAGAGTCGCCTTTCCACCTTTTGCTTCCATGCTGGCGTTCACCTGCGCGCTGGCGTCGAGGTTCCCCTGGGCCGTGATGCTGATGTTGCGCTGGGCAGTGATAGAGATATTGCCTTTGGCGTTCAGCGACAGATTACCTTCGACTGAGATGGTGAGCTCATTGGTCCGTGAATCGAGCTTGATTATGTTTTTGCCGGTCTTGTCTACGATGGTAATACCGGGGTTCTCTTCGGAATCATCCAGGGTAATGGTGTGCCCCAGACGGGACTTCAAAATGCGCTGGTTCACCTTCCCGGTGGAGCTGACGACGGCGCCGGCCGGCTGAGGCGGCTTATCCCGGCCGTTCCATAGCATACCGATGACTACCGGGTAGTTGATATCCCCGTGCTCGAAGGCCACCAGCACCTCGTCGCCGACCTCGGGCAGGAAGAAAAAGCCTCGTTCGGCGCCGGCCATCGGAGACGCGATCCTGGCCCAGGCGCTCTCGTGCTCGGCCAGCCACGGGAACTTGACTTTCACGCGGTGGCCATAGTCGGGATCCCTGTTGTTGGTCACCAGACCCACCGCTACGCCGACGTATCGACCGTTATGGGTGTTAACACATCCGGCCGGCCCCGGCGCAGTGAGCAAGGCAGTCAACGTTGCCGGGCGCCGGCCGGTGAAGCCAAAGTGGGTGAGGTACCCCTGCTCGGGCGTGACGCGGTGGGTGACTGCAGAGAGGTAATAGGTGCCGGAGAACCGCGTACCGATGTTCTTGAGCGTGACCGGCCGGCCGGGGCGCAGCCGCGGATCGCCCAAGCACATCCCCTCGAGCTGGACGTACTCCCCGGCAATCTCGTCCAGGATGGACTGTGCCAGAGCCTCGGCCTCTCGCTGGGTACGCACCGGCTGGTTTACCACCACCTGCCGTCCGTTGCCCAGCACACTGGCCATCTGGGCGCCGGAGCGGTCCTCGCCGATCTGGTGCTGCAGCGACGGCCGCGCGGCGCGCCCGACGATCTCGCGTCTGGCAACCGGGTCCCAGCCCTTCACGACCACCTCGCTCACCTGGGCGGGAGCAGACAGCCGGACACGCACACGGCTGAGCGTGTGGTGCAGCTCAAGCTCTGGCCCTCGCTCGCCCAGCCGCGGCTTGCGAAAGTACAGCGTACGCCCCTCGATGAACAGCTCATACCCGATACGCCGCGCCCGCGCCTGAAGAAAGTCCCAGTCTGTCTGGTTATCTTGGAAGACGTGCTGGTAGATTTCAGCCGTGCGCTCGACCCCGGAGCCGGCGTTCAGGCCGTACTCACGGGCGATTTGTCGCACGATGTCGCCATCTGAGACATTCAAAAACGCGCGGCTTTTCCGCTCACGGCGCATCTTGTGCGAGACGTCATAGCCACGCACTGTGAGAACCGGCATAGCGTCATGACGCGCCTCGAGCTCCAGCGACATGACGATACCCACCAGCACCGGCTCCGGCCGCTCCTCCCGCCCCAGGCCGATCTCGATCTGGGCACCAATGGGGAAGCGATCGGCGTCGAGCAGGGGGGTATACGTCTGAAGGCGCTGTACGCTCCGGTCATCGACGTCGCGCAGGCGGATGGTAAAGCTATCCGCCGCCATCAGGTCCTGCTCGATCACAACATCGACGACCTGACTTACGTCAAGCTCTGTCCCATTTACCTTGATCCAGAGCTGTGAGGTCTGTGCCCGCAGGTCTGTGCCGGCCCGCATACCGTCCTCCTTGCGCCTTGTAGCGCCTAGAGCTCAGGCGGAATAAGCAGCGTTTGTCCAGGGCGCAGCCGGCGCGGGTCGTTTAAGTTATTCGCCTCGGCAATGCGCCGCCACAGCGCGGGATCGCCCAGCCGCTCAGCTGCGATCCAGTCGAGGGTATCGCCGGGCCGGACCACATGCACTTCGCGGGCCCCCGCAGCCACGGACGTGGGATTCTGCCCTTTGGTCTGCTTCTTGACTGCCTCCTTGGGCACCTCCTGGATCGTCACCTGCACCGTCGCGCGTACCGGGATACCGTCGGGCATGAAGAGGGTGAACTTCTGGCTGAGCTGCGTAATCACGCCGCGGAAGCTGCGGAACTTGCCCCAGCCGACCTCCACGTGCGGCGGCCGCGTGGACTGGCCCCGTGGCGTATTCTGCGGAATCTCGGCCTCCATCAGAGCGAGCAGCTTGTCGGTGGCCTGACGCACATCTACGCTGGCACCGTTGGTGCACTTCTCATAGGTATCGAAGATGAGCGTCATCTGGAGCTGGCGAGGCCCGCCACCCGTAAAGTGCACATCTGGAATGTTCGCCCCGGCTTTGTTCTCGGCCCGCCACTGGTTACTCTTGGTAATCGTGAACTCGTTCGGGTTGAAGTGGCACTCCACCACTTCCTGGCCGGTATCGGCGTTATAAAACTTGAGCTTCTGAAGCTCGCCTTTCAAAGCAGGCGCAGCCATGCCTGCACTCCTATCCTCGACCTTGTGCCGAGAGACCAGATTGGCTGGTTTCCCGGGACCGTTCGCATGCTCACAGGATCAGCCGCTCGCGCTCAGCGGCCAGCCGCCAACGCAGCAGCTCGAACACCTCATCTGCCAGGCGATCCAGTTCGTCTGCCTGCGCCTGTCCCAGCGGAGCGTGCTGCTCGACCACCTCTCCCAACGTCCCATTCGATACCGGCATCTCGACCCGCTGGACCACATAGGGAAGCTCTACGAATGTTTCCCCTGTAGCTCCCAGATTTCGCTCAATCGGCTCCCACGCTGGGGCCCGCTGGAGAGGCCCGGCTCCATCGGCGCCGACCGCCTCAAACGCCGGGGCACGGGCACCGGTCGTTAGGATCGGCGCCTGCACGCGTGGCAGCGGCTGCCAGGGCGGCGCCGGTTCCACACTCGCAGGCGTCTCGGTCCGTCCCCCCTGCTGCGGCGTCAGCACCCCTTTTGCCAGCGCCGCGGCCGCCATGGCGGGCGGCAGGCTCATGATTACCTGCGCCAGCCCACCCTGATCCCGGTCGCTGCTACCTGGCAGTGCGGCTTGTGGCGCCTCAGGCCCGGCCTCGCCCTCCATGTTCCTCTGGACGCCTGGGGTGCTGCTGCGGCCGCTCATGCGAAAGGGTGGTGCAGGTGCGCCGGAGCGCCCTTGCTCAGCGCTGGAGCGCCGGGCGTGCCGTGTGCCCGGCACGGCGCCACCGGCGCGCAGCGCCTCCAGGTACGCCGCATACGGGGAGACCTGTCCTGCGCCCGCGTCGGGAGCAGCACCCAGCTGGCCGGCCGGTGGCGGCGCTGCCATGCCGGTCTCGGACGCCCGTCCGGACACGCCCGGCTCAGTCCAGATCGTCTCAGGTCCGGCCGTCCCTACCGCCTCGGTCGGGATGGATACCTGGGAGGCGACCTCGCCGGCCAGACCTGCGACCTCCGCCGTATGTTCCTGAGCCCATGCGGTCGCGTGGGTGAGCGGCAGCTCCAGGCTGCGCTGGACGATCCGCCCGATAAAACCCTGGGCGCGGGCGTGAAGCCGCTCTGCCAACGATGGAGCGGCGACCAGCTCCCCGGGCGCTGCTTCGCCTGAGGTGGAGGGCTGCTCGGCGCCGGACCGGACGGCTTCCGGCCGAGCACGCGCCTGCGCGGCAGTCGGTCGCTGTACTGCTTCCGATGCGGCGAGCGGGGGCTCGCCGGCCCCAGAAGGCGAAGCGCCCGACCCGGCAGCAGGTGCAACGGCCGGCATCGTGGCGCGCCTATCTAGCGCGGGCGGCGCGGCAGGCGTAGTAGGAGGCTGGATCGAAGGCGGCTCAGCCACCTTGCTGCCCGACGCCACGCCGGCCGTTGCCGGACTGGAAGCTTGAAGGCTGCCGGCACGCTGCACCGGTGATCCTGCCGGCCCCGTGCGGGATGGAACTTGCTCCAGAGACGGCCCGGGCGTCTCAGTGGACGAGCGCGGCATGCCCTCCTGCGTGCTACGCTGGAGCCGGCGCAGTTGCTCGCTCAGCGAAGCCGCCCAGGAAGGGAGCCCCTGCGCGGAAGTGTCCGGCGCGACGCCGCGGAGCACCTCGCTCGGACCGGAGATGCCTGACGGCTGCGCCGACGTGGACGTCGGCGCAGCCGGGCGCACGCGTTCCACCGGGGCGGATGGCGCCTCCGCAGGTGGGCGCTCACTGGCGGGCTCGATGCCCCGGCGCTGCAGCACGGCGCCGGCGAGAGGCGCCACCAGATCGGCAGGCGCCGGCCGAGGCGCGCCGGGTCGCCAGAGCTCGACCGCCGACACAGGTTCCGCGCGGGCAAGCTCACCCGGCGCCATCAGAGGTGCCACGGCGGCGCCGGACGTCTGCGCCAAAGCCTCTTCTTCGCCCCCGGCGGCCGGGGCCAAGGTGCTCGACGTGCCGGCAGCCTGTGTCGTAGACATAGCCGCGTCCGGCTCAGACGGCTGCGCGATGCTTCCCGGCTGCGCTTCCGGTGCGGCCTGCCGGTCGGCCGGTGGCCCGTAGATGAGGGTTGTTGCAGAGGGCTCTCCGGCCTCGGGGGGCGTCTGGCTCGCGGCAGGCGGCGGTGCCGGCTCGACGGCCTGGCTCACCGCTGCTGCTGGCGAGGAAACGCGCTGCCCCGGGGTACCGGCACCGGCCGGCTCTTCCGCCGGTCCCACCGCGCTGCGGAATAGCCCGGTAGGGCGCGCATGCCGCGGCAGGACACGGTGCCAGAGCTCCAGGGCGCGCAGGCGGAGGGTGGCGATGCCGCCCGAGGCAGCCGACTGGTCCGCCGGGTGGGGGCCAGGCGCTCCCCCGGCGAGATCAGTCGAGGCCTGGACGAGAACCGCGCCCGGAGTGTCCGTTCTTCGCGCGATTGCTCCGCCTGGTTCACCTGATGCTCCAGCGGCAGGATGTGTTGCGGCGGGCTGTTGCTTGCCAGGCGGCGTCTCTAAGCTCCCCGGCACGGCCGGCCCCGCTGCGGCAGAGCCACCCATCTCCTGCCCCGGTAAGACCGGCAGCGCTGTCCCTGCGTCCTCGATGCCTGCGGAAGCGACCCGGCGGGCAAGCTCAGCAGCTGGTGCAGGGCCGGCCTCCGCATCACGAGGGGGAGTCTGAGCCAGAGCCGGGCCTGTCTCCGCCACAGGCACAGCCCGGTCTGCCCCGCCTGCGTCAGGCGCGGCGGCTTGCAGTTCCAAAGCGGCCTCGTCACGGGCTGCCGGCTCGTGGGGTCGCGCCCGCCGTGAACCGGCAGCAGGGGCATGCTCCATAGCCGGGACAAGCCGGCGCATGACTGTCAACAGAGCCCGGCCAATGGCGGCCAGCGGCCCGGGCTGCGGCGCCGCAGTGGCTTGCTCCATGGAGAGAGCGCCGGCCGTGGCGGAACTTGTTGTCAGGTCCCGAGCCTCCTCGGGGGGTTCTGTTCCAGTGGCTGCCCCCGGCTCAGCTGCAGATTCAAGCTCCGCCACATCAGGCATGGCGGTGAGGTCGGTGGCCGACGCATCGCGCTGGACCGGCACCGGTATGATCTGCCGGTGGCGTCTCTGGTGGCCCCCCAGGAGTGCCAGTTCGGGAGCCTGCCGGCGCCACCAGAAGCGCTCGATCTCGCTCCAGGCAGCCTCGCGGCGCTGCAGTGCACCTGCCACCGGTTGGAACAGCCGCGCGATCGGCATAGCCGGCACGAAAGCACGCAGCGACGGCCGCAGCATGGCCAGTCCGGCCCGGCCGGAGGTCAGTGCTGCAGGCTGCCACAGCAACCGCTCGGTGATCCTGCCGGCGAGGCTATGCCGCTCGGCTAGCCACCCGGCCAGAGGCCACTCTTCAGTTGCAGGCGCCGCGAGCCGCTCGTCCGCCACGACTCTCGCCTCCCAGGCTATTCAACGTCGAACCCGGAGTGGGCGATCTCCAGCGACTCAATGGCGATGGCCGAGTCGCCGGCCTTGAATTGCGGGCCGGACCACTTCACCGGATACGCGTCACGGAACGTCCAGGTGACGATGGGCCGATCCTGGCCCGCCTGGATCAGCTTGACCACCACATTCTTGCGCTCGATCCGCTTCCGATTGAAGACCGTCTGGCACCATTTGTAGAATTCATTGCTCTTGGCATAGCCACGCCGGAGCGTCAGGTTCCCGTACTCGATGCGTCCGGGCAGCTTATGCACGTATTCGTTCAGGCCGCCTTCTCGCACCTCATCGAACTTGACCGTCATCTCCAGGCCGGAGCACTCGGTAAACTCGGCGATAGGCAGGTCTGCGCCCCCGCCGCTGATCTTGCTCGCCTGGATGCTCACCGCGAAGCGATATGTTGGAAAGGGATCAATGCGCTTGGCAGTCTCAGGCATGGCTCCAGTACCCTCGTGGTGCTTGTTGGCCGTCTACCCCCGGCGTTCCCGCTCCCGCCAGAGTTCATCGTAGAGCCGCCGGTAGACCCGCTCAGCGAGCTCCTCGACGTTCACGCGTCGCGCGCCACGCCCCTCCTGCGCCGCCGTACCTCCGCCAGGAGCCGAGACCGGTGCAGAAGCGCGCTGCACCGGCGGTGTCTCTCCAATGGAGGTGTGGCCGTCGCGCCGGCCGGTATCGTCGGCCGACATGGCATCCCGGCCTTGCTGCGGGGATTGCACTGGTCGGCGATGCACGGGCGCATGGGTAAGCTCACGGCCGGTATGGCCTGGACCAGGCCGGTCTGCAGGCTCAGGCACCGTGTCTGCCTGCAGCCGTCGGTGCAGTACATCCTCTAGAGCGTTCCAGCGCCGGGCTATCTGAGCCGACCAGGCGGGCGCGCCGGTGCTGTCGGGCTGCACAGGGCCTCCTTACCGCCAGAACCCGCTGTCCACCTCCGCCTCCTCACGCAAGCGCCGATTAATCGCGCTGATCTCCTCCACCCAGCGGCGCCGGTCGCTGTGCTGCAGCTCCAGGATGTCGCGGAGCGGCCAGTGGAAGTAGTACGCAATGAAGGCTACCTCCTCGTGGAGCTGATCGAGGGGGTAGCCTGCTACCCCCCCGCCGGGGTCACCTCCACCTCGAAGTTCGTGCCGCAGTTGGGGCAGGTGGCCGGCACGCGGTTGTGGCCGTTCTCGTTGATGCGGCGGTAGAAGTCTTGCAAGTACGCCAGGTCAGCTGAGAACAGCCGCTCAATCACACCGGTGTTGATCTCTCTAAGCGTGCCCAGGCGCGTGATCACCCGCGACAGCAGCACGATCACCAGGTACGCCTGGTTCGCCAGAACCCGGGGATCACGCAGCGGAATGATCTCGTCCGCGGCGGTGGCCAGGCGCATGGTGCCGTGCTTATGCAGGTTCCCGTGCTCGTCCACGTACCCCAGGGGCAGAGTGAATTCGAACTCGGTCTGGAGTGCGGCCATGGTCAACTCCGATCAATGCGGCTCATCACTTGACCCGCTCGATCTTCTCGCAGACGATGGTCAGTTCTTCGATAAGCACCTCGCTGGAGGTGGCGTTGAGCGGGCCGGTGGAGAGTTTCGAAGGCCAGGCATTGTCGAAGTTCCAGCGGGCGACCTCCTGCTGGTCGGCGTAGTTATACACAATCAGCGAGCCGCTGGCGCGGGCCTTGTCGATGTTGCCCTCCACGACCTTCTTACGCCACTCCCAGAGCTTCAGGTCATTCGTCACGCCGCGCTTGACTGTGATATCACCGTACTTGCGCGGGCCAGGCACCTTGTAGATCACCGTCTTGCCGGACTCATCAGCGGCACGGTATTCGATCACCTGATGCTCGTCACTGATGGCGCTGCACTCGCGGAAGGCTCCGATGATCCCGGCCCCTTTCAGCTCGATGAAGAAGTTATACGCGGCTACCGGATCGATGCGGCCTGCATCCAGGAACCTCTCAGGCATGCCTCCTAACCTCCTGTGCTAGTGCATGGTGACAGATAGCCAGCGCAGAGCGCCGGCCGCGCGAGCTCTGCAGCGGCCGGCTATGTGCCTACTCGGAAATCGACGCGCCGCCGGAAAACTGGCTGAGCCGGAAGATGACGAACTCGGCCGGCTTCACCGGGCAGAGCCCGACCTCAATGATGAGCTGGCCGACATCGCGCACCTCCGGTGGGTTCAGCTCCTCGTCGCACTTCACGTAGAACGCCTGCTCGGGCGTGGCGCCGAACAGGGCGCCGTCGCCCCACACGCGGGTCAGGAAGGCACGGATGTCACGCTTGACCCGCTCCCAGAGGTCCACGTTGTTCGGCTCGAAGACGACCCACTGCGTGCCGTTCTCGATCGACTTCTCGACGAAATTGAACAGCCGTCGCACGTTGAGATACCGCCACGCCGGGTCGCTGGAGAGCGTGCGGGCGCCCCACACGCGGATGCCACGGCCGGGGAAGGCGCGGATGCAGTTGATGCCCTCGGGGTTGAGGGTATCCTGCTCGTTGCGGCTGATCTGGAACTCCAGGCCGAGCGCGCCGCGCACCACTTCGTTCGCCGGCGCCTTATGCACGCCGCGCTCACTGTCGCTGCGGGCCCAGATTCCGGCCATGTAGCCGCACGGCGGCACGAGGACGCCGTCGCCGCTGCCCAGCGGGTCGGCCACCTTGATCCAGGGGTAGTACAGCGCCCCATACTTCGAGTCGTACCGGGCGATGTCGCGCCGCCACTCGCGGATCTTCTGCGGCGTCATGTTCGGCGGCGCATCGAGGATGGCGACGCGGTCCTTCATCGCCTCGCAGTGGTTCAGGAGGGCGGTCTGCACAGCGCGCACACCTTCTTCTGAAATACGCCCGGCTTGATAGGCGGCCATCAGATCCGGCACGCACACCATGGTGACGTTATCCAGCACCTCAAGGCCCATGATGCCGGTGCGGGAAGCTGCCTCGCCGACAAAAACATTGGCGCTGACCTGCGGCGCTGCCGGCAGCTTCGGCTCCATAGGAGCCAGCGCGTAGGTGCCGGGAGCCGGGGCGCGCTCGATCAGGCTGCCGGTTGCCTCCTGCTCGGCCAGCCGCACCAGCTTCGATTCACGATTGACCACGTCGACCACGTTGCGCACATTGCGGCCGCGGCCCAGCGATACGTTCGGAAACACCTCCTCGGTCTCGCCGCGGCGGATCACCAGGGTGAACTGATCCTCCGGCTGGCCCTGCTCGGGCGGCCTGACCTCGACGGTAATTTCACCGGCGCCGCCCTCTAGGGCAGTGACCTGCAGGCTGGAGATAGATGCCGAGGCACGGCTGGGCAACAGGGCAGCGACCGCGGGTTTGGCGGCGCTGCTTCCGCCGTCGCTGAGCTCGCCCGGCAGGCGGGTCACATAGCAGATGGTGCCGCCGTTGTTGAAGTACCCGTAGACGCTGTGCGCCAGGTAGCTGCCGCGGATGAAGCCGCCGAAGGTATTGACAAACTGGGTCCAGTTCGTGATGAGGGTCGGCTGGCCGATAGGTCCCTTCTCGGCGAAGCCGACGAACGCGGCGACCGCTGTGCCCACGCCTTCGATCGGCCTGGGCCCGCGATCTACCTCTTCGATGTAGACACCCGGCGATAGGTACGTTGGCACGCTGTCCTCCTCTCTGTTACTGGTCTGCCCTGTACACTGGTCTGCTACACGCTACACGCTCTAGCGGCCGCTGGGCGGGCCCGTCTCAACGCTGCTGCTGAACCTGCTGCCGGTACATCCACCTACGCTGCTCACACCTCCAGGTCATAGCTCGGCGCCGGCACCTGCGCGGCAACGGTGACCTCCGGCTGTCCGGTCACTCGCACCACGAAGGTCACCGTGCCCAGCGGCGCCCGCGCAAAAGTGAAGCGCCCTTCCGCGTCGGTGGTTGCCTCAGCTCCTGTTTCCTGAAGCACTACCACGGCGCCGGCGATACTGCGAGAGGGATCGCCGCGCGCTCGCACGCGCCCGCCGATCTGGTAGCTCTCCGCCGCCGGCTGTCCGTCCATGGTCTGCAGCCGTGCCACCCGCGTAAACACGAGCGGGCTGGTGAAGACCACCTCTGGATCGAGCGCCAGCGTGACGACATACGGGATAGACGGATGGATACGGTTCTCCAAGGCCTGCCACAGATCGGCGTAGTTCTGCGGCACGTGCTCCGGCTGGGCCACCTTGGCAGGAATTGGGAACGGCTGCTCGCGCAGCTCACCCTGCAACAGCCCCTGCGGCAGCACCGGATGACGCGCCAGCGCGGCCAGCACCCGCCAGAGCAGCCGGTGCTCGTCCTCCGGTGCCCGCGCCCACACGCTGACCTGATAGGTGACGTTGATGCGCAGCGGCGCCTTGCGGATCGTCGCTGCGCCGTTGCGCGCCTGCACCGCCCAGTCGGTCTCGCGGAAGTCGCGGTTCTCCCGCACGTCGTACAAGAAAAGGTTAATGGCCGGCCGGCTCAGGCGTCCCGACCACTCGCGGTCCGGTGCCTCGAAGCTAATCTCGACCTCATTCGGATCGAGCGGCACCTGCCGGATCAACAGCTGGCGGATCGTCTCATCCAGGTCCGCGAGCATCCTCTTAGGTCCCCGACGCGCCCAAGCGCGCCATACCAGGCCGGTCGAAATCAGTCGAGCCGCACGCTGCTCCGGGAGGCGGGGTGCGCGGCTTGACCGCAGACCATGCCTGGGCCTGTCTGCTACAGGCATCCTAGCGAAGGGCGGTTAAGCGGCGGTTACCGGGCGGTTAAGCAGGATGAGGACCGGTCACGGTGCTGCGCTCCGGCCCATCTGAGAGGGAACGGAGGCTCGAGGCGTTTTCACGAACGTCTAGGAGGTCACCGGAGTGTCGGCTGACTCGATGAGAGATAATACGTTGCGCAGCTGCGCGAGGGGGGCGTCGACATCGTCGGGGAACCAGCGCCAAGCTGCCTTGCGCACGATCTCTGCTTTGCGCTGTGGCGATTCCGGCCATTCGAGGAAACGCCGCAGTAACTGAATATACCGGCGAACTTCCTTTCGTTTTCGTGTAGATCGCTTCGATCCTGGCGGCGACCTGCGCTCGCGCCGTTTCATTCTTGCTCATGGCACCGGCTTTGTTGCCGGCCACGCGCGCAAGGATGCCGGGGCGGCTCCGGTGCATGGCGACGAGCCCGCCGATCTGGGCCTTGACCTGGGCGACTTTGCCGGATTCTTTGAAGTTCTCGACTTCCTCCAGGTTCCTGGGAGTAACGGCCTCAATGGCCTGGCGCACCGCCGCCATGAAGGCCTTCTTGTCGAAGGTGACCGGCTTCTGCCGGCTCAGCGTCTCGACCTGTATAGCGGCAGCTTTGCTGAAACGCTCGTTCTGCGGGGGCTCGGCGGCGGCCTGTGCCTCGGCGGCCTTCACCCCGGCGGGGGATGCTTCTTCTCGCGGGAGGCGATCGTGCCGATCTTTCCGATGACGGCCCTGAACTTCGGATCCTCCTCGGGCGCTTTGGGCAGCGGTTTCGCCGGTGGCTCTGCGCACGGCGCGGCCGGGGCGCGCTGCAACACAGCCACGACGCGGGCCACATGGCCGTTGCCGTACATGCGTTGAAGTTGCTGGATAAGGTGGATACGCTGCGCCGGGCGCATCCGGTTGCCCGGCGCGCTCCCACCGAGCAGGGCGGCGTGCCACGCGATCGGGTCAGATCCGGCCTCGGCCCAAAGCGTAAAGGCACTGTCCGGCAGGTCTTGGAGTACGGGCGGGCCGAGTGGTTCAGCAGGCGCTTTCGCTCGCTCGGCGCGCCGGCGCGTCCCCATGCGAGAGCCAGATGCTCCCATACGCGGTATCCCTTCTAGCGCCGGAGATGTCCCCCTATCCAGAGCGAGCTCCCAGAGAGCTCACTCGTGGTCCTTTTCACCGCGCCCTGCACGACAAGACACGGCAGCGGCCGGCTCTCCCGACGCATCCACCAGATATGCCGGCAGGCCTTACCCTCGGCGCTCTTCTTCCTCTTCCGGCGCCATGGGCTGGCGTTGCAACCCCGCCTCGTCCATCTCGCGCTGGGCCTCGCCTGATCCGACCAGGCGACTCACCTGGGAAGCCACAGCATCGGCCTCCTGCTCGTAGCGATCGCCGGCAGGATTCACCGTCATGGGGCTGCCCACCGTCATCGAGCGCTGCTGCACGACATGGGTGAGCTCGTGGCTTAGCAGCTCGCGCCCAGTGCTCGACGAGGGATCGTAGACCCCCTGGCGGAAGAAGATATCGCTGCCGGTCGTGAACGCCTTGGCGCTGATGCGGCGGTTGAGCGCGTCGGATTCCGCATCGGTATGCACGCGCACATCCTCGAACGAAGCGCCGAAGGCGCTCTCCATGGTAGTGCGGGTTGAGCTATCGAGCGGTGCGCCGCTGCCGCGCTTGGCCTGGATGCGCGAGGCCAGCTCCTCGCTGAGCGGCCCGCCCTCGAGCCCCACCTCCGGCTTCGCCTGGATCTCCTCTTCCTCCTGGTCCGGCTGCCGCTGGCTCGGGGCAGCCTCATGCCTGGCCTGTACCGGCTCCTCTTCTTCCTCCTGGTCCGGCTGTCGCATAGCCATGCCCGGCTCGTGGCTGGCCTGTACCGGCTCTTCCTCGGTTTGGCGCATCAGTGAGAGATCATGCCGAGCCTGGAGTTCCTCTTCCTCCTCGGCCTGCCGCTGGGCGAGCCCTGCATCATGCCTGGCCTGAATTTCTTCTTCCTCCTGGTCGGGCTGGCGCTGGAGCAGGGCGGGATCATGGTTTGCCTGCACCGGCTCTTCTTCCTCGGGCAAGTGATCACGTTGCGCCAGCATGCGTGCCACCTGGCTGTTGCCGATCTGCTGCTGCAGTCGCAGCAGCGGGTGGGTTGCTGCCTCCGGCCGAGCCGGAGCGGCAGCGTCCTGGGTGGCCCGCCGCCGGATCGCTGTGCTGCGCTTGAGGGCATCGGCTGAATATTGACTGCTCATCACGTCTACCTCCTCCAGGACTGCTGGGATACCGAACGGGTGTGCTTGCCTATCGTGCCTCCCGCGGTGGCGCGGCTGGCTAGGCCGGCTCGGCGCCGGCGGCCTCTTCCAGGGCGCGCAGGCGCTCCTCGAGCGCCATAAAGGCTGGATGCTGCCGCGCCGGGTAGGCTCGGTTGGTGATGCTGCCGCGCTCGCCCTCCAGGTTCCAGGCATAGGTCAACATGGCCGTGTCAAAAACCCCTCCGCCGTCAGGTCCTGGGCAGCGAGCAGGCCACTCTCGCGCACGGCGACTTTGGCCTGTGTCACTTGGTCAGGCGAGAACCGGCAGACGGTCCACCACCTCCGGCCGTCGAATGCCTCGACGATGCGCGTGCCTTGCTCACGTGCCGCCCTCCATGCTCACACACCGTCGGCCACAGCCGGCTGCAGCGCCGCCTCCGCCGATGCCTCGGGATAAAACACGCTCAGCACCTCCCGCACGCGGCGCAGGTACTGCCGCCAGGGCGGGTCCTCCGCACCCTGCCACAGCGTCACCAGGTCCCCGTCTGGACGCGGCGGCGTCGGCCAGCTCGCCTCAACCCGATGCATTGTCTCGTCGTCGGTTGCCGCGAACAGCGCGGCCAGCCGGTCGTAGGCGTTGAGCAGGTAGCTTAGGTACTCACGCAGGGCGAAGCGTTGCCCCGGGGAGCGCTCCACGCGGGCATTCCAGCGCGCCGCCACCTCGCGGTAGATATCGAAGTGCATGTGCTGACGCTGCAGGGCAGCGCGCCAAGGTTGCGGCTTCACCACATCCGGCGGCCAGGAGTTTGGCGGGCAGAGCGCCTCCTGCCGCAGGTAAAGGGCGCCGCGCCAGAGCGACATCGGGTAGCTCCGGCACACCAGCGGGCGGTGGGCGTAGACGCCGCAGCGATCGTGCCCGCCGGCCAGCCGCACCAGAAACACGCATGGCTGCTTCGGATGCAGGCGCCCGCGCTTGTCAAGCGCCAGCTCGAACGTTGGGCCACCGGCTTCCAGCCGGAAGCCTTCGGCGTTGGGCTGCCGCTGCGGGACCATGCTCAGGAACGACTCCGGGCTCAGGCGCAGCCGGGTGCTTATCAGCCACACATCGTAGCCGCACACCGGCACGATGTACGAGCGGCAGCAGGCGCCGCAGGTGGCGCACGGATTATGTCTGATCTCGCTCATGGGCGATCCTTCGCAGCTGCCTGCGCGGCCAGCTCATCGTAGGCGTCGAGCAGGAAGGTACAGTAATCAAAAAAGGTAAAGCCGGCGTCCGGGGCTGCGGCGGCTACCTGGGCGTTCCACCTGGCCACGACGGCGCAGTACTCCTCGAACTCCGCCTGCCTGGCCTGCACCAGCGCGGTCTCTTCGCTGATATCCACATCGGCCAGCGACCAGCGGCGGCAGGTACAGCCCGAATCATGGCGTAGGCAGAGCACACCGGAGACCAGCTCAGCCGGGAAGGCGCGGCAGACCAGCGGCCGGAGCTCGCCCAGACCACAGCGGTGGTGGCCGTCGCGGGTACGCAGGAGGAAGATGCAAGGCGGCGGGCTTTTGGTGCGTCGGCTGGGCTGCTTGGCCAGCGCCAGGCGGTAGCCCTGCCCGGAATGGTCCAGGTAGAACATATCGGCGCGGGGGTAAGGTGGCTGGAAGTAGACCAGGAACGACCACGGCGGCGCGTCCAGCGCCCGGCTGATGCGCCAGATATCGCGCCCGGTGGGAATGACGATCGAGGCGTAGCAGCAGGCTTTCTGCTTGCAGGCGAGCCAGAGTGCCTCTTTACGGGTCAGCGGAGCCAGGCCGGGTGCTGAAACAGTCATCATGACGGTCCTGCCTTCCCTGGCGTGTACCGCGGGCTATCCAGGCGGCGAGCCAGTGGCCAGCTTACCCAGGTCAGTTCCCCGCTGGCGTCGGCTTCTACGCGCCAGCGGTACAGGTCCACCCGGTACAGGTAATCCGGAGGCTCGGCACTGACGGAATACGTGCAGAAGAGTAGTACTAGCCCGCCGTCTGCCTGCCGGTCGATCAGCAGCGACGTGAGGTGCGGCAGCGCTGCCACCTGCGCCGGGGTGAGCAGCCCGTCCAGTTCGGCAGTCTCGGCGATGACCGCCTCTCCGGCAGACGTGGGGGACTGATACCAGGCCAGCAGACAGGCAAGCTCCAGCGGTTGCAGCAGCGTCCGGGCGGATGCGTAGAAGGCCTGGAACCCTGCCTGATCGTTTAAATGGAATGTGTGCCCACCGGGGAGGACAGCGAAGCCATCGCCGCCGGTCGGGGGATCGCTGACGAGCTCAGGGGTGATGCGGTAGAGCGTATAGCCTGCGCTGCGCTGGAAGTTGCGCCCCCGCTCGATCACCCGCGCCGTCCACGAGCGCGCCCCAGCTGAGACGATCAGCGCTGCCCGGCCCTGCTCTACGCCGGTGATGGCTTCACCGCTGACCAGAAAGTAGTGCGTGATGATGCGGCGGACATCGTCTTCTGCTGTCCCAGAAATGGACATATCCTTCTTCCTAGCGCTTGCGTAGCAAGCGGATGATTTCTTCCGCTGCATATTGATTGCTGAAGCCCTTGGGTTTGAAGGCACCTTCCGCCTGATACGCCTCCAGGACATGTCGCTCGATGGCGGCGTTATCGGCGAGCCACAGCCACTGGAAGTCCTCTGGCACAGCATCGATGGGCAGGCCACGCAGGAAGGACCGCTGAGCCGAGAACGCCTGAAACTCCTGCTCATACACTTCGATGTTCTTGAGACCTTTCCAGAGTTCCTGCTTGTGATGCGCCAGCTCGTGCGCCAGACATGCGGCTACGGACTCGGCAGACCCCTCGCCCTTCAAGAGAATGATGTCGAAGTGGGGGCTATAGAAGCCTCCCACAGCGGACTGGTCAAGCCGGGCGGCCAGTGACCTCGTTACGCGGGAGATCTCGGCTTCGTCCTTCAAATGCGGTGCCACCAGCCGCCGAATGGTGGCCATTCGTTCTACCGGCGACTGTCCTACCACCGCGACCCGACCGAGGTCCATCATATGCCTGGCTGCATCCTGGAACGCACGGGCGAGCCGGGCATCGATGCGTTGGGGATCCAACTTTTTGAACACAGCGGCGATATCTTCCAGAGTCACCCTGACGGCGGCCTTACTGCCAGCGGAATCCACGACGGCGGCGACGAGTCGGCCTTGCGCTTCTCCGGAGAGCCCCACTTTGCGGCCTGCGTCAACCAGTTCACGCACATTATGGAGCTTGCTAGCTCGGGTAGCCTCCATCGATGCCTTGAGCGTCTTAAAGGCGGCGGCGGCAGCCCCCACATCGGTCACCGCAGCGACGATGTCAAGGGCGAGCCACAGCAGGGAGGGATCATCCTTGGCGATGGCATTGGCCTTATCGAAGGCCGTGCCACCGGCAGCGCTCTCCAGCATGTATTCTTGCAGGTGCTCATAGGCGCCGTAGATGCTCGCTCCCGCGCCTACGACAGCGGCCGCGGTGGCGATCCCGGCCAGGGCGCTACTCCCGCCGGTCGGGATCGCGGCCAGCAGGCCCAGCCCGATAGCCACGGCGGCGAATAACATCTTGGACGCTTCCTCGTCGGCAGCCTCTTTCTGGGCCTTGTCATGGATCACCCGCGCCTGCATTGGTGTAGCGTTCATCTGCTGCTTGGTGATGCTGAGCAGGTGCGACTGGCGCCACACCTTAAACCGGCCACCCAGCTCGGCGCGCACCCGGTCGATGTTTTGCAGACGCTTTTGCGCCTCTACTCCGAGCGACTGGGCGAGCTGCTCGGGACGGACCGCGGCGAGCTGCTCCAGCTTGGCGACCGCGTCGTCACCGGTGGCATAGACGGCCAGGATAGGGTACTCCTGCTCGCGCTCTTTGCGTAGTTTGTTGTAGGCCTCTTCCTGCTGCTTCCAGTCCTCGTGTGCTTTCTTGGCTGTGTCAGTGAGTCCCTGCGGAATAATGAAGGGGTTGTCACGCGTCCACCTGTCCACATCGGACTTGGCACGCAGCATGGCATTGGCGGCGCGATTCGCTTCACGGCGTTTGGCGGCAAGGTCGCGCGCATACTTCTGGATCGCTGCGCCGGCCTCTTTGTTGCTCATGCTATAGTGCGTGGTGGTGTTCTCGCCGAACTGGATCTCAGTACTAGTGATGCCGAGCTTCTGAAGCTGCTCTTTGATCTGTTTTTCAGAGTTGTTCAGGACCTCGCGCGTTATATCGATTGCCCTGGCCTCGAACTGCGTCAGGAATTCTTTGTTGTCGTGCTCCAGCTTGAGGACGGCCTCTTTGAGATGGATGCGTGTATCCTCGAGACGCTGCATATCGACGCCGTAGAGCTGGTGTCCGATCTTCTGCTCGACGCTCATGTTGATGAAGCGGTACGCCCAGGCGTCCATAGCTGGCTCGCCTTTGGCCGCGACCATGCGCTCCAGGATGTTCCGCAAGAGCTTCTGATCGGGGGCAAGCTGGACGCCTTCGTGCACGATAGGGCGCTCCGCTGGTGCAGGCATCGTGCTCTGGTTCGGCAGGGGCATGCTGGCCGGCGGTGGATCTTTGCGCTGCACCAGGTGCTGGACTGCGACGTTCCCGGCAACGTGTTGCAGCCACATCAGGGTGCGCTGCGCCGTGGCGCTGCCGGTAGAGGGAAGCCACAGCGTCGTGGCCTGGCCCTCTGGAGGTGGCGCGCCGGCCTGCGGGTACACCACTGCATCCGCAGCTGGCGGCGCGCCCTCTCCAGCGCGGCTTGGCACCGCACCCGCGGGCTTGCGGGCCCGAGGGGGTAGCGATCCGGCATGCTGGTCACGGCCCTGGGCGCTCATCGTTCGTATTGCTTTCCTGTCCACAGTGCCTGCACAGAGGACATCCCGTGCTCTTCCCCTAACAGGCAGCCCTCATGCATCGCGCAGGAGATTGTGGTATTTCTCAAAGTCGGACTCCCCCACGAGCTTGCCCAGCTTCTGGTACTCGCGACGGGTGCCGCGCACCAGGTGCTTCATGCCGATAGGCCCGCCGTCAGCCGCAGCCAAGAAGGCGGCGGTGAGGGCGATGTTACGGATATGTCCGCCGGCGAGGCGAAACTTGCGCGCCAGAAACGGCAGGTCCACATCATCGGCCAGCGGTGCCTCGGGTGGCAGGGCCCGCCGCCAGATCGCCAGCCGCTCGGCCTCCTCCGGCATGGGGAACTCGATCACAAAATCGAGCCGCCGCAGGAACGCCTCGTCGATGTTCCCGCGCAGGTTGGTGGTCAGGATCGCTACCCCCTCGTAGGCTTCTAGACGCTGCAGGAGGTAGGCGATCTCGACGTTGGCATAGCGGTCGTGGGCATCGCGCACCTCCGAGCGCTTGCCGAAGAGGGCATCGGCCTCGTCGAACAGGAGCACTGCGTCGCCGCGGTCGGCCGCGCGGAAGATGCGCTCCAGGTTCTTTTCAGTCTCGCCGATGTACTTGCTCACCACGCCCGAGAGGTCGATGCGATATAGGTCCAGCCCCAGGTCGCCGGCGACGATCTCCGCAGCCATGGTCTTGCCGGTGCCGGGCTGTCCGACGAAGAGGGCGCTCAGGCCGGCGCGGCGCGCGTGCTTGCGGCCGTAGCCCCAGCGCTCCAGCACCAATGACTGGTAGCGCGCTCGTGCACAGAGCTCGCGGAGCTGCGCCAGGCCGTCGGGCGGCAACACGATGTCCTCCCAGCCATAGCGGGGCTCAACGCGCTGGGCCAGGCCCTCCAGCGGCGGCGCAGCAATCGCCCGCGCGGCATGTTGCACATCCTCGAAAGACGGCGCTGAAGCGCCCCGCCAGACCGCGCGGCTGTGCGCTGCCGACACCACAGCCCGCACGGCATCCACGTCCAGGCGGTAGCGGGCTGCCATCTGGGCAGCTTCTTCCGGCGAGAGCTGCCCATCGAGGTGGGCGTGCCACAGCCGCACCCGTGCGCCGGGCCCGGGCGCCCGCAGCTCCAGCCGCAGTGCTGTGACGCCCGGCAGCCAGATTGCCGGCTCCCAGCGTATCTCACCGAGCAGCAGTGTCGGCCCGATCCGCTCGGCCAGTACGGCACGCACGCGCTCGCGCACCGGAGGGAGCTCGACCTCATCGCCCAGCAGCCGGTCAAAATCCTCTACGCCGAGCACCGCCTCCTGCAGCAGTGCCTCGCGTGCCGCCAGCTCGATGGCCTGCTCCGGCCTGCTTTCGCTGAGCAGCGCAGGCACCTTCAGCAGCAGCAGCGCGCGCCCGGCTGCAGCGCAAGCAGCCCGTGCCGTGGCCACCTTTCCTGTGCCGGGCGCGCCGTGCAGGTAGATCACCGGCCCCGGTGCATCTCGGGGCGAGCGGAGCAGCCGGACCAGCCCCTGATCGAGCCCGATGCTGCCGTTCAGATCTGTGTCGGTGGGGTGCACAAGATCAGCGAACGCGCTGATGCGCGCGTCTGGAAGGTCTGAGCCGAGGAGGTATTCTACGATCCGCTCGTCCATGCGCAGGGGGCGCGCTAACAGCGGCCAGTTCACCGCGGCGTCGTCGGCCAGCACCAGCAGCCCGTGCCGTACCAGGCGCCCGCCGGGCCCGAGAGCCCGGCGCGCCTCGACACGTTCTTGGGGCGAGGGAACCAGCAGGCGCAGAATAAGGTCCACTGTTGGACGGCGGCGCGTCACGTCGTCCTGGAGGTAGGCGTAGAGCCGCTCGTAGCGCAGATCGATATCGGGGGCGAGGCAGATTATCAGCGCTTCTTGCTCGAGTGCATCGAGCCCGAAGTACTGCGCCAGGCGGGCCAGGCGCGGGGAGGCGGCGGCCGGCGGTTGTGCCAGCACATGCTCGCGCGCTGCGGCAGCTGCAGGTGTGTCTGCCAGGAGTGCATCAACATCGGCGTCGGAGATATACAGGCCGCGGAAGGGATCGCGGGCGCGCTCGGTCAGCTCGGCGCGCTGTTCCTCGATAGCAAGGCGCAGGCGCAGGTCAAGATGGGCTAGGGCGTGCCGGAAGTCGGCAGATTCCGTCGCCGCGGCAGCACGCATTAGCTTGTCTCCTCCTCCGGCTGCGCCGGCAGGCCGGCGCACTCTCCGGTGAGCGGCGCGACGTGGGCGCGGATGAAGGCGATCATGCGCTCGATGTCGCGAAAGCGCACACTCTCCCCGGTCGCGACGTGTGTGATCTCGCCCTGGACCACTCGGCCGTTGCGACTCCAGACCCGGATCACGAAGGAGCTGTAGCGACCGGAGCTGAGGTTCACGCTGGTATCCTTGAACCGGCCGCGCCACACCAAGCGCCTGGCATCCCTCCATGCCACCTTACTGCAGAGGGGTTAAATGACGGTTACAGCACGGTTATTCCTGCGCCGGGGCTCGTAAGGCCGCCGGGGACCCAGTTTTAACCGTGCGCCCCTCCAGCGTGGGGACTAGCCCATCCGGGGCATCCAGGGACAGGGCTGCAGAGGGCTTGAGACGGGCGTGGCACAATGGTGCCGGACCTTCTGAACAGGCATTTGACCGTCCGTACCAGCCGGTTCCGCTGTGGAGCAGCGCTATGAACCCGACCACGAGCACGCCGGGGAGCACGGCCCCCACCTTGAGCAAGAAGCGCCGCATCCTGCTTGTCGACGACGAGGCCGGCCTGCGCCGGCTGCAGACGCTGTGGCTTGATAGGGAACAGTTCGAGATCCTGGAAGCGGGGGATGGCCATGAAGCACTACGGCTTGCCTTCCTGCACCGCCCGGATCTCGTCGTGCTTGATGTGATCATGCCGGGACCCAACGGCTACGAAGTGTGCCGGCAGATCAAGGCAAGCGCAGTAACGCAGGCGACCAAGGTACTTATCCTGTCGGCGAGTAAGGACCACGACACGATACGCAAGGTGCGCGATGCCCGCGCCGATGCCTACATGTCGAAGCCGTATAGCTCCCTAGCGCTGCGGGACAAGATCATGGAACTCCTGGGGATGTAGCGACGCGGGCATCACCTGCTGAAGAGCGCTCGCTGCTGCGGTAGAGCGCTCAGCGCCTCATACAAGGCACAGCTACTCTTTGCGCACGGGTTCGCGGCGGGGCAGCGAATCCAGATACGGGTAGACCGTATTACGAAAGCTCTTCCACACCCGCACCAGCTCTTTGACTGCGTTGGGGTGGTCGTCCACGCGTAGGTCGATGTACGGGTACGGCTGGTCGCGCATGATCAACACGGCGGCCGAGACCTTGCCGCGACGGTCCCCGCCCTCCTCCTGGCCGGCTTCGATGGCATTTAACAGGCGCAGCGCCAGGATATCGTCGGTCTCTTCGTAGGCCCGGATCATCTTCCCCAGCACCGCTTCGCCCACCAGGTTATTGCCGGCCACAGCGAACCCGCTGCGGGTGAAATGCCCCTTCCAATCGGTCAGGTCATCACCGGTAAACGCCCCGACCTCGCCGCGCATGTCTACAACCAACAACTGGTGTCGTGTACGCTCAGGATCGTCGCGTTCGAGCTGGGCCGCTGCCTCGGTCGCGCTGGCGCCCGCCTCGATCATGTCGAGCGCATCAAGCGCCAAGAAGGGATTCGGCAGGCCCATGGCGCAAGCGACGCCGACACCACCACGCCCGAAGATCGTCAACGCGCCGGCGGCCGGCACAGCGCTCACGACGGCGACGCCCACCTCCCCTGCGTGGCGGTCCCAGCCGACAATGGCGAAGGTCCCAAAGACCCGACCGGTGGCGCGCGGGTATATAAGGTGCGGGCGTGATGGCCCCGCCGGCACTAATGAAGAGCACACGTTGCTCACAGGTGCATACAAAGGCGTCCGGTTCCTGCACAGGATCGAGGATATTTCTCCCTTTGAGTGTAGCGCGTTGCCGTCTACCGGTCATCCTATGGTCATCCTGCCACGGGCGGCTCGGCCGTGGCCACACATGAGCCGCTCGGCACGCGCAGGCCGAGCAGGCGCGCAGCGTTGCCCCCGTGCAGGGCGACAAGCTGCGTCGCGGTCAGGCCGGCGCGGGCGACGTGCTCCAGCATACGCTTCGGGGTGACCAGCGGGTAATCGCTGCCGAAGAGGATACGATCGGGAGCGAGCCGGGCCATCATGCGAAAGATCCCTCGCCGGTACAGAAAGAGCGATGCAGAGCAATCGTAGTATACCCGGCGCGCGAGCCTGGCCACTTCGGGCATAAGCTCGTAGAAGCCGAAACCGCCCCCCCAGTGCGCCAGGATAAGATCGACGTCCTGACAGAGCTGGACCAGCGGCCAGAGTCGGTCCGGGGTCGTCCGGCCCTTCCCGATGTAGCTATGTCCCACAGGCTCGCTGGCGTGCACGAGCAGGATGAGGCCGAGCTGGCGGCAGGCCTCTGCGATAGGCCGCCAGAGGCGCTCGTCGTCGAGTGTCAAGTCCTGGTAGTCAGGCATGATCTCGCCCACGCCGCGCGCGCCGAGGCGCGCGCAGCGCTCTAGCTCATAGAGCGCCCGATCGCCAGCAGCCGGCTGCACGCAGCAGAACGGGATAATCCGACCAGGATGGGCCCGGGCCTCCGCCAGCAGGTAATCGTTGTGTGCCTCGCAGCGCGCCTGGTCCCGCCAGCCAAACCCCAAAGCGACCGAGCAGGCCACGCCCGCTTCATTCATCGCCGCGATGAGCTCATCGCCGCCGGCCATGCGCGAGCCCGGCGCTCCATACATCTGTGCAAAGCCGGGCTCGCCGGCGAAGTAGCGCGGCCGGTTGGCGCGCACATCCGGCGGGAAGAGGTGGATATGGACATCAATGATAAGCGGGCGGTCCCCGCCGTGCAGACCAAGCTGGTTCTCAGTTAACATCAATGGTCCGGTCTCCCCTATTTGCCCGCGCCCGGCGCTGGAGTTCGTAGCTGTACTATAGCACCGGGTGAACCGGCGGTGCTGAGGAAACGCTAGTGTGCCGGCCGGGCGATGTCGGCAGCCCAATCGACGCTGACCAGTCGGCAACCACCGGCTGTCCCGCCGGCCTCAAGATCACGCAGCATCTCGGCAACAGTGCGGCCGTCAACGGGGTGGCAGAGATCGGGAGCCAGATCGGCCAGCGGCCGCAGCACGAAGTCGCGCTGCGGCAGGCCTGGGTGCGGCACCTGCAGGCCAGGCTTTGTCACGACCAAGCCGTCGCAGAGCAGGATATCCAGGTCAACCGGCCGCGGTCCCCAGCGGATGCCCGGCCGGCGCCCCAGGCGTGCTTCGATCTGCTTCAGCTCATGCAGGAGCCGTTCGAGAGGCAGCGCCGTCTCCAGGGCACAGACCGCGTTGTAAAACCAGGGCTGGTCGAGATATCCCCAGGGCGGCGTTTCGTACAGCGGCGAGACGGCCACCACGTTGCCCAGCCCGCGCAACTGCAGCAGCGCTGCCCGCAGGTTCGCCAGCCGGTCCCCGACATTGCCGCCCAGGGCAATATAACAGATGTGCAACGCCTGAGACATCGGGCACGCCTCTTCGCCGGGTGTACCGGCTCTACCGAGTGCGCGGTCTATCCTCACGCTCTTCTTGCTCCCATTCATTTCTCGATTGTACGCCAGGAGAGCACAAAATCCTAATTTCTCTTTGGTTTATTGTATTTTATAGAGTGCTCGGTGTCGGCATGGGGCATGGTCTGTTCGATGGCAGCCGCACCGCCATAGAGGTTGGCGCCTGCATTCCGCTCGATCATAGCGGCGATGTTCTCCTCTGCCAGGCCACGCCAGCCGCTAAGCTCAGCATAGAAGTACCGGATAGTGTACACAATCAGTGGGCAAGACCCGATTGTCAGGGTACAGGAGCGCGGAGGCGCGCGGGGCTCCGAACATTTACTGGGATGTACTGGAAAGAGCACGGCGACTTTGTGCTCTTACCGGCGGGCGGCCGGGTGGCCGCGCACAATCGCATCGGCCATGCGTGCGGCGCGTGCCATTGCGGCGACGTCGTGGACGCGCACTATGTCGGCGCCGCCGGCGATGCAGAGCGCGACCGCTGCGGCGTTGCCCTCCAGCAATTCATGTGGCGGCGCGTCCACCGGTAGCCCCAGTACTCGGGCAATCGTGCGCTTGCGCGAGATGCCCAGCACCAGCGGGCGCCCCAGCCCGCGCAGCTCAGGCAGGCGACGCAGCAACTCGAGGTTCTGCGCTGCTGTCTTGGCAAACCCCACGCCGGGGTCGAGCAGGATATTTTCCCAGGCCACCCCAGCCGCCAGGGCATACTCAATCCGGCAGGATAGCCAGCGTATGATATCCGCGAGCAGGTCGCGGTAGCGCTGCGTCCAGGGCCGGTCCGCGCCGTGCGGGCCGCGCGGGTTATGCACGATGATCACCGGCGCGCGGCGCTGCGCCACGACCGCCGCCATCTCCGGATCGCCGGTGAGCCCGGTCACATCGTTCACCAGGGCCGCTCCGGCCGACAGGGCAGCGTCTGCAACGCGCGCCTTCCAGGTGTCAATGGAAAGCAGGGCACCCAGCGGAGCAAGCGCCTCTACCGCAGGCAGGACCCGACGGAGTTCCTCTTCAACAGGCACCGCTTCGCTGCCCGGGCGGGTGGACTCGCCTCCAAGATCCAGGAGGTCGGCCCCTGCAGCAAGAAGCTCCTCGGCGCGGCTGCGTACACGCTCCGGCGGCGGGCATGGGCCAAGGCCATCGCCGGAGAACGAGTCAGGGGTCAGGTTAAGCACGCCCATGATGTATGTGCGCTCACCCCAGCGGAGCGCACGCCCACCCACATAGGTAGGAGGCAAGGGACCAGAAGGAGCGCCCTGAGCTACGAGCACTGCGACCGGTTCACCGTGTTCCCGCCGCCGCAACGTGAAAACTGTTGCGTGGTATATCTCACTATTATTTATAACCATGATTATTTATATACCATGTTCTCACCGGCAGGCCGCCGGATCCGCCACAGGACCACAGTGGCCGACCATGCTCATTTTAGCAGGCGCATGCAGCAGACGGACCTGCAGCTTCGCCCCGGAGTGCTATGCTACAATCGAGGCGGTTTAGAAGCGATACCACCCAGCTCCAGAGATCACAGCGACTGGCGTAGACGAGATTGCAGGAGCTAATTGCGCGGTATGGTGCTGCTGCGAGAGCCACCGACGTACGACCTACGACGCATACGAGGACAGCAGCGCATACGTCGTGTCCAGGAGCTCCTCGGCCGCGCCCCTGCGCAGGGGCCGTTCCGGATCCTGGTCAGCGACGACCCGCTGGACGCGGCGTACGTGGCCCAGATGTTTGCGCTGCTGCGTGAAAAGGGCTTTATCTACGACGTGCGGCGCACGCCGTCGGGGCTGCATGAGATCACGATCGAGCGCCGGCAGCCTGTGGCTACAGGCACGCCATGTGAGGAGCAGAACGGCCGGCCGGCGCAGGACGCGCTGCAGGAAGAGCACGAGCAGCTCACATGACTCCTCTTGCTGTCTCCTCTGCTGAAGCGCCGCCCGGCGTGGTCCTTGTGCCGCGCCTGGATGGCAGCGGCGAATATATGCCGCTCGTGGAGGAAGCCCCTGTCCGGATCGTGCTGAACGGGCGCGAGCTCGCCAGTATGATGTGTACGCCCACACACCTGCAGGAGCTCGCGCTCGGCTGGCTGTACGGTGAAGGCTTCATTGAAGGCCTGCATGAGGTGCTGGTGCTGGGCGCCTGTGAAGACCTGCGGACGATCGAGGTGCGCGCTGCACCAGATCGTGCCGGCCAGCGTTCCCAGTGGCGGCAGATCGTGACCAGCGGCTGCGGCGGTGGTGTGAGCTTCAGCCTGGCGACGGAGATCGCGGCAGCGTTGCCAGTCGTGCGCAGCGACTGGACGCTGAGCAGTGCGGAGCTAAGCGAGCGCATGCGGGAGATGCTGCACGCAGCACCGTTGCACCGGCTGGCCGGGGCAATCCACTGTGCCGCGCTGACCGACGGCGAGCGGTTGCTCTATCTGATTGAAGACATCGGCCGGCACAACGCGGTCGATAAGGTGATCGGCCGCGCCTTACTGCGTGGCTATGACTTGTCGCATGCAGCTATTCTGTGCACGGGGCGCATCGCCGGGGACATGGCCTACAAGGCTGCGCGGGCGGGCGTGCCGGTGATCGCGTCAGTGACGGGCACGACGTCCCTGGCCGTGCAGATTGCCCGGCACAGCCGCGTCACCTTGGTGACGCGGGCCGGTACCCCGCGCATGACCGCCCATGCCGTGCCGGAGCGGCTTGTGGACCGGGAAAGATCCTTGTAAAACCCTATCACCACGAGGAGGCTCTCCACTGCCGCGCCGGCCACCGGTGCGCCTGAACTCAGCGCGTGGCTCAGGAGAGATAGGAGAAAAGCGACAATGACCGCCTGGCCGCCGTCTATCGTGCATGCCTTCCTCGCGTCGGTTGAGCGCGCCCCGGCGAAGGACTGCATTCTGTTCGAAGGACGGCGCATCAGCTTCGCACAACTCCTGGAGGATGCGCAGCGCTGGGGCGGGGCCTTACGAGGCTGGGGCCTTCAGGCCGGCGATCGCGTGGCGCTCTATCTGGAAAACAGTCCGGCCTTTGTAGCGGCGTACCTGGGCACCCACCTGGCGGGCGGCATCGTCGTGCCGGTGAATATCCAATACCGCCGCGTGGAGTTGGAGCATATCCTGAGTGACGCCGAAGTGCGCTTCTGCCTGACCGATGCGCCGCGCTGCACCGAGCTGCAGCGTGTGCTCGGTGCTCTGCCGGCGCTGGAAACCATTGTGCTTGTGGATGAGAGCGGCAGCGCCGGCATACCGGCAGGCGACCGCGGTCGCGAGACGCCTGTCTGGAGAGAGGGAGGCACAGTGCGGCCGACCTGGATTGCCCAGGAGGAGTTCCTGGCCGGTGCAGGCGACTACAGCCTCGAGCTCCCCCAGCCGGAAGCCGTGGCCCTGATCGGCTATACCTCAGGCACGACGGGGCGTTCAAAAGGCGCTATGCTCACCCACAGCAATCTGGCAGCCAATATCCACGCCGTGACCACCGCCTGGCGGTGGTCTGCCGACGACGTGCTGTTACTTACACTGCCGCTCTTCCATGTTCATGGCCTGTGTGTCGGCATCCACGGGACACTCTACACCGGCAGCACGGTAGACCTGCGTCGTCGCTTCGACGCCGCCGAGGTGTTTGATACGCTGCTTGAAGACCATGTCACAATGTTCTTTGGTGTCCCGACCATGTACGTGCGCCTGGTGGCCGAGGCGCAGCGGCGCGGTCGCCGTCCCCCGCCGATCCGGTTGTATGTGTCGGGCTCGGCACCACTGAGCGTGCAGACCTTTGAGGAGTTCGAGCGCCTCTTTGGCCAGCGCATCCTCGAGCGCTACGGCATGACCGAGACGCTGATGAACATGACCAACCCCTACGACGGTGAGCGGCGGCCGGGGACGGTAGGGATGCCTTTCCCCGGTCAGGAAGCGCGCATTGTCGACCTGCAGACGCGACAGCCCATTCTGGATGAGCGCCCCGGCGAGATCCAGGTGCGCGGCCCGCATGTCTTTAAGGGCTACTGGCGAAACCCTGCAGCCACCGCTGAAGCGTTCGATGCCGAGGGCTGGTTCAATACCGGCGACATCGGCTGGCGCAGCGCCGACGGCTACTACACGATCTCAGGGCGCGCACGCGAGCTGATCATCTCCGGTGGCTACAATGTCTACCCGCGCGAGGTCGAGGAAGTGCTGCTGGCCCACCCGGGCGTGGCTGAAGCCGCCGTGCTGGGACTGCCCGATCCCGACCTGGGCGAGCAGGTCGTCGCCGTCGTCGTGCCGCGACGGAGTAGTCCCCCCGGAGAGACCGGGCTCAGCGCTGATGAGCTTATCGCCTTCTGCCGCGAGAACCTGGCTTCCTACAAGAAGCCCCGCCGGATCTATTTCATGGACTCCCTGCCGCGGAACGCCCTGGGCAAAGTACAGAAGCATCTGCTCCGTGAGCAGCTCATGTCCTCCCTATCTGAGCAAGGCGGCACTTCTGCATACGTGCCTGACCAGAGCACATGCTAGAATGGCAGTAGGATCGTGTGGGGTGAGACAGCATGGCGCTTTGGCGGCGACTTGACGTGCGTCCTTTAGCGCACGCGACGGTGGGGAGCATGCCGAACAGGGGAGCGCAGTTAACGAGAGCAGTGCTCACCTGGACCGGCTACGCGCTGATGCTGCTGGGCTGGCTTGTGCTGTCCTCGCTGCTGGTGACCCCGCAGCGCATTGACCGCCGCGTTGCCCTGCCGGAGCGCGTGCGCCAGGACGCTGCGCTGACCCAGCTCCCCATGCTCCCTGCGGCACGGGTCAGCAGCCCTGCGGGAGCGCCGGCTGTAGCGCCGCCGGTGGAAGCCGTGCCGCCGGTGCAGCCGGCGCCGGCCGGGGAAGCCGCTGCTGCTGAGCAGCCGATCCAGCCCCCGGACACCCCGCCCGGCGAGCGGTGGGTACAAGCGTTCCGACCGGTGCAGCTCTGGTCGGGTCCTGGTCCGGACGCTATCAGCTTTGGCACGGCCGAGCAATGGCGCTACTTCCGGATCGAAGCCGGACCGCAGAACGGCCGCTTCTACGTGTACGTGCCCCACACCAAGAACTACGCCTACGTTGACGCCGATGCCGTCGGGCCCAGCGGGCCGCCCCCCCCGCCCCCAACGAACCGCATTGTCATCCCTAAGATCGGGCTGGACAGCAAAATCGTCGATGTAGGCGTCACACCTACCGGCGAGATGGAAACGGCAGCCTATGCGGTGGGCCGGCTGGTCTCCTCCGCCCAGGCGGGCGAGGCAGGCAACGTCGTCCTGGCCGGACACAACGACATTGATGGCGAGGTGTTCCGGTATCTGGACCGCCTGCGGAAGGGCGATCGCTTTACCCTCTATCGTGATGCCGACGCATACGAGTACGTCGTGACGGACATACTGATTGTGCGTGAGCAGGGCACCAGCGAGGGGCAGCGTCGCGAGAACGCCAAGGTGCTGCTGCCGACCGAAGAGCCGGTGGCCACGCTGATTACCTGCTGGCCCTATAGAGTAGACACGCACCGCCTCATCGTGCGCGCCGCGCTCGTCCAGTAGCGACGCACCCTCGGTGTTTCGGGGCCTTTGCGACTGCTCCTCGGATGAACGCCTCCCTCGTGTTCCCGCATAGAGGGCCGGCACAGGAGCAACAGTGCAGACAGGTATTGCCCCTGCCTATGCGCCCATACATGGGAAACGCGTGCACTTGACCACCGTGCCGCGGCATGGAGTATACTCCGGCAGACAGGGCCGGGGAGGAGCATGACAGTATGAGCGCGCAGCCACGCCGTCGCGACCGCTGGCGTGATACGGCTTCGCTTTCCCCGCAAGATCTGGAGACGCTGGCGGCCTTTCTGGAGCATCGCGGTCGGCTCCCCGGCGAGCAGGCGATGCGTGAGGCGTACCTGGCGGAGCTCCGGCTCCCACCCGGCGCGCACGTGCTGGAGGCCGGCTGCGGGACTGGCGTGGTGTGTCGGGCGCTGGCGCGCCGGCTTGGCCCCGCGGTGCACATCATCGGCATGGACACCAGCGAGTACATGCTGGAGGCCGCGCGGCGCTTGACGGCAGGTGAGGGGCTGGACCATACCATCGAGTACTGCCGGGGCGACGTGTATGCCCTGCCGTTTCCCGACGAGAGCTTCGACGCCACCCTTGCCATCACGCTGCTTGGCCACCTGGACGAGCCGGACCGCGCCCTACGAGAGCTTGTGCGCATCACCCGCCCGGGCGGGACGGTTCTTGCCGTCGACTGGGACCAGGGCGCAGTGGTGCTCTCCCACCCGGACGAGGCGCTCACCGCCACAGTAATTGATCACTACTACCGAAACTACGTGGCCGATCGCTGGGCCGGCCGGAAGCTCCTTGGCCGCTTCGCCGCTGCAGGCCTGCGCGACCTGCGTCTGCGCAGCTTCGCCGTCTGCGATTGTACGGGCGGCTACCTGAGCATTATCCAGTTCTGGGTCGCTGCAGCGGTTAGCGACGGCGTGATCAGCGCTCAGGAGGGGACGCGCTGGCTCGATACGCTCCGGCGTACCCTTGAGGCCGGCATGCTGGTGTATGGCCTGACGTACTTTGCCTGCTACGGGACGAAATGACACGTTTACAGGCATAATGGAGCACCGCTCGCAGCGAGGAGAACAGGGTAAAGAGTAATGCAGTACCGTATCCTGGGCCGCACCGGCCTGCGGGTCTCAGAAGTCGGCTGCGGCAGCGCCACGCTTGGCCTGCCGAACTACATCGAGCGCGGCGATCCCTTCTCGCCAGACTTCGAGGCCGAGGCCATCCGCGCCCTCAACCATGCCCTGGACATCGGTTACAACTACATTGATTCGGCAGAGGCGTATGGAAACGGACGCGCCGAGGAGATCATCGGGAAGGTGCTGCGCCACCGCCGTAGCGAGTGTTACGTCGCCACGAAGGTGAGCTGGCGCAACAAGACCCCGCAGCAGATCATCGAGAGCTGTGAGAACAGCCTGCGCCGGCTGCAGACCGATGTGATTGATGTGTACCAGTTCCATGGCGGCGACTACACCGAAGAGCACTTCAAACAGATCGTCGAGGGCGGGCTGTTGGAGGCTTTCTTCCGCCTGCGCGAGCAAGGCAAGATCCGCTTCATCGGCATCACCGCGGAGGAGCCGGTCACGCTGCGCCCGTTTATGGCGACAGGGCACTTCGATGTCATCCAGATCCGCTACAACATCATTTACCAAAACGCCTGGCATAATATCCTGCCGGAGGCGAAGGCGGCCAACATCGGCACCGTGATCATGCGGCCGCTCACCTCCGGGCTCTTCCAGAAACTGATGCGCCATGTCTTCCCGGATATCGACCGGTATGTTGATTTGTACGAGCTGGCGCTGAACTTCGTGCTTTCAGACCCGAATGTCTCCACCGCCATCGTCGGTGTCCGGCGAGTGGAAGAGCTCGACCGCAACAACACTATCTCGGACAACACGGCCATCCGGCTGGACCTGGAGTATTTCCACGACCGGTTCGTGCGGGACTAGGCTGCCGCGATTCGGTAACCAACAGGCACAGGGAGCGTGTCTATGCAGCAGTTCGAGCCGAGCATTACCTTTCGACGAGCCGTTCGCAGCACGGGCGGGATGGCTGCCACCAAGCACTGGCTGGCCTCACAGGCGGGCGTGGAGGTGCTGCGCGGCGGCGGAAACGCCGTCGACGCGGCGGTCACAATCGGCCTAGCCGTGGGAGTGGTTGAACCGCCTATGAGCGGCCTGGGTGGTGGAGGCTACATGGTGCTGTACCTGGCCCGGCAACGCCGCGCGATCGTGATCGACTTTGCCATGCAGGCGCCCGCGGCGGCGCGGGAGGACATGTATGAGCTGGATGAAGGCCGCGATGAAGAAGGCTTCGGCTGGCGTCGCGTGAAGGGCGCGGCCAATATCTACGGCCATCGGGCGGTGGCGGTGCCCGGCATGCTGGCCGGCCTGGCGCACGCCCTCGAGCGCTACGGCACCATCGGGCTGGACACCGCTCTCGCGCCGGCTATCCGCCTGGCCCGCGAGGGCTACTCGATCACCTGGCTGGATACGCTGCACCTGGCCACCGAGGCAGCGGTGCTCAGCCGGAACGCCGAGGCAGCGCGCATCTTCCTGCGCAATGGGTTTCCTTTAGCGCCCTCAGCCGCTCGTCCGGTGCTCTTCCGCCAGCCTGACTTGGCACAGTCGCTGGAGATGATCGCGGCAGAGGGACCGCGGGCGCTCTATGGCGGCCGGCTGGCGGAGATGATCGAGCACGACATGCGGGCTCACGGCGGGTTGCTCACCGTCGAGGACCTGGCCCAGTATCGCGTGCAAGAGCAAGAGCCCGCCGTTCTGACGACCTATCGGGGCCATCCGCTCCTGGGCATGCGCGGCGCGACCGGCGCAACCAGCCTGGCGCAGTTCCTTAATATCCTGGAGCACTTCGACCTGGCGGCATTGGGACACAACTCAGCCGAGCATGTGCGGCTTCTGATCGAGGCCAGCCGCGCCATGTGGGCCGATCGCTTCGCCCGTATGGCCGATCCACGCTTTTATCCGATGCCACTCGACGAGCTGCTCGACAAAGCGTACGCCGGCCGGCTCGCCGCGGCGGCCCAGGAGGCTCGACCAGGTCCAATGCTATCTCCAGCTGCGGTCCCCCCTGAGAGCACCACCCACTTCTGCGTCTGCGACGGCGAGGGCAACATGGTCTCGCTCACCCAGACGCTCATGTCCCTGTACGGTGCGCGCGTGGTGGCGCCGGGGACCGGCATCCTGCTTAACAATGGTATGATGTGGTTTGATCCGGAGCCTGGCCGCCCGAACTCGATCGCGCCGGGGAAGAAAGGCCTCAATAACATGTGTCCGGCGGTGGTGCTGGCCCCGAACGGTGACCCGCTACTGGCTGTCGGGGCCTCGGGCGGGCGGCGTATCTTGAACTGCGTGGCGCAGCTGATCTGTAACGTGGTGGACTTCGGCATGGATATCCAGGAGGCGATCAACGCACCGCGCATCGACACAAGCGCCGGCATCGTGCTTGACGCGCGGCTGCCGGATCGAGTGATCGAGGCGCTACGTGAGCGGGGCTACACGTTCGAGCTTCAGTTCCCCATGCCGTTCCCGCGCTTCTTCGCCAGCCCAGTAGGTATCCAGCGGGCCGGCGGCGAGGTGCTAGGCGGCGTGGACCCGCAGTACTTCACGGCGATGGCGTTGGGTGTGTGAGGAGACCCTCACCCCCGGCCCCCTCTCCCACGCTGTGGGAGAGGGGAGTGCGCCTGAGGCGGTCATGCGTCGCCGGCAGTCCTCCCTCTCTACGGAGCGGAAGAGGGGAAATGCAGACTGGGGCGACGCTGATTCTGGCGTCACCCACCGGCCTGAAGCTCTGGCAGCGGGTGACGATGCTGCAGTGTTAGGCTTGTTCATCCCCCTTGGTCGTAACTCCCCTCTCCCGCAGCTGCAGGGGCTGGACAGGTGTGCGGCCATTCAATTAGGTCCGTAGCCCCTCTCCCACAGTGTGGGAGAGGGGCGGGGGTGAGGGCTGTATCTGAATTAAGCGCGGTTATTCGGTTCAATGAGGCGATTGCTCGAAGGAGGAGGTAAGGAGGAAATCGATGGTAACGTCCGGTGTATCGAACCATGGTGGTGACGTGCACACGGCAGGTGGTCTCACCCGGCGCAGCCTGTTCGCCCTGGGAGCCGGTCTGGCCGGAGCCGGCACTGCGCTGGGCGCGCTGGCATGCGCGCGGCCGGGCGCAGAGCGGGCGCCGCAGCAGGACCGGCTTTCCGCGCTGAAGAATGCCTCGCTGGAGTGCTGGGTGCATGCCGATACTCGCTCAGCCTGGCAGAAGCTGGCCCTGGAGGACTACAACAAAGAAAAGGGCTATAACGTCCAGGTGAACTGGATCAGGCTAAGCAGCACGTCCGAAGTAGCTGAGAAGCTGGTAGTGACCATCGCCGCCGGTAGCGGCTTCCCCGACATGGCCGATGTCGAGATCAGCCAGATGGGCCGCCTGCTCAAGACACCGAGCCCGCCGCTGGTAGCCTATAACGATTACCTCAAGGGCAAAGAGAACGACTTCTTCAAGCCCAGCTTCGTCGACCCCTGGTCGCTCGATGGCAAGTATTACGGCCTGGGCAACGAGCTGAACATGTGCCTCTTCGCCTACCGCCATGATCTCTTCGCCCAAGTAGGCATTAAGACGCCGATCGAGACCTGGGATGATCTGATCGAGGCGGGCAAGATCATCAGCTCGATCTGCCCGGAAGGGATGTTCTTCGTGCGCACCGGCACGACCGGCACCTTCCACATGCTGGCGATCCAGAACGGCGGCGGCTTCCTGGAGCAGGGCCGGAAGCTCATCATCAACCATCCGGCGAACCTGCGCACGCTGGAGTTCTTGGTGGACCTGATCTACCGCCACCGCGCCGCCTCGCTTATTCCGTCCGGCCGCCCAGGTGGTGATCCCGGCAACATGATTTTCAAGGACGCCATGAACACGGGCAAGGTGGCAGCCGAGCTGGGGCCGACGTGGCGTATCTCGGGTGGCATGCGCGTCGATGCCCCGGACACCGAGGGCAAGTGGATGGTGCAGCACCTGCCGCAGTGGAGCCGGAGCGGCCCCAAGCGCACCACGAGCTGGGGCGGCACCGGCATGACCGTCTTGGCTGAGGGCAAGTACCGTGACATCGCCGTAGACTTCGTGGTCTGGGAGCATAGCACGAAGGCCGTGCTGCACGACTTTGACCTCCGCCAGGTGTGGCCGACGTACAAGAAGGTCTACGACGATCCGCGGCTAAGCGAGCCGGTGCCGTGGTTTAATAATCAACGGGTGGGCGTGCTCATGCGCGAGGCTGCCGAGACGATGCTGCCATTCTATCAGGGGGTCTGGTGGCCAGAGATCTCCAACGGAGCGTCCAAGCATATCACTGCTGCCCTGCGGAACGAGGTCTCGCCGCGGCAGGCCATCGAGCAGGCCCACCGCGATGCCAAGGCCGAGATCGAAGCCGCCGGCGGCAGGATCGAGGGGTAGCGCGGGCCCTCACCCCCGGCACGCTTGCTGCCGTGTCTTTTCCCAGAAACATATTCTGTACGCAAAAACACCCTCAGTAACTGAGCTGTGCTAGATCTGAACTATGCTAGATCTGAGCTGGGCTAGAAAAGGAGCCGGAGATGGCAGAGCGTGCTGAACGGCGAGAGCGCAGTAAGGAGCTCACTGTGGACGAGGCGGCGGCACTGTTGCATGTACCGCCGGAGACCGTGCGCCAGTGGCTGGAGGAAGGCCGGCTTTATGGCAAGAAGCTGGCCGGCAACGAGTGGAAGATTGCTGAACACACCATTGACGAGTTCCTCCATGCCCAGGCCGGTATGCCGCCCCAGGGCCGGCGGGAGCCCCCGGGACAGGTCGGGGCAAAGCATCCGCACGAGCATGAATAACGGTGACCAGCGCGCCTGTAGACGCTGAGCTCGATCCCCTCGCCCGCGACGTTGACCTGCTCGGCAGTATTCTGGGCGGCATCCTGCGGGAGCAGGGTGGGGATGTGCTCTTTGACACGGTCGAAGGCATCCGTCTCTTGAGTAAAGCCCGCCGCCAAACGGGCGATCCGCGCTGCGCCGAGGAGATGGAGCACCGTGTCCAGGCACTGCCGCTCGACCTTGCCGAGCAAGTCGTGCGCGCCTATACCCTTTATTTCCACGTCGTCAACGTTGCCGAAGAACACCACCGTCTGCGTGTGCTGCGCCGGCGCGAGATCGAGACAGGGCGTCCCCGGCACGACTCGATCTTTGAGGCGGTGGCCTTACTCAAAGAAGCAGGGGTTACCGCAGAGGAGTTCCAGGCCGCACTCAACACACTCAGCATCGAGCCGGTGCTGACGGCGCACCCGACCGAAGCGCGGCGGCGCACGGTGCTGGACCGCCTGCGGCGTATCGCCGAACTAGTGGCCCAGCGCGAAAGCCAACTCCTCGCGCCGCGGGATCAGGCACTCCTACTCGATACCTTGCGCGAGGAGCTCACAGCCCTGTGGCAGACGGACGAGGCTCGCGCCCGCCGGCCCGAGGTGCTCGACGAGGTACGCAACGCGCTCTACTACTTCGATGAGACGCTCTTTGAAACAGTGCCGCGTATCTACCGGGATCTGGAAGACGCGCTGGCACAACAGTACCCGGGCGTACGCTTCCACGTGCCGCCCTTCCTGCGTTTTGGCTCATGGATCGGGGGCGACCGCGATGGTAACCCGTTTGTCACACCCGAGATCACCGCCACGACCTTGCGGTTACACAAAGACCTGGTACTGAGCAAGTATCAGGAGGCGGTGCACCGGCTGCTGCGCCTACTCAGCCCCTCGACCAGCATTGTGTCCGTCTCGAAGGCCCTGCTGCAATCCGTCGAGGAGGATGCGCAGCGCCTGCCGGAGCTCCGAGCGGTGCTCGACCGCTATGCCGGCGAGCCTTATCGGCAGAAGCTGATCGCCGTGCTGGCGAAGCTGTGGCGCACGCGAGCGGAGAACCAGTGCCGCCTGCAGGGCCTGCAAGCCCAGAAGTGGGGCTGGGAAGTGGCAGAAACAGGGAGCCAGGTGCCCGGGCAGACCGGCACGGCGAACCCCGGCGCCGGCTACCGCTGCGCCGCCGAGCTCCTCGCCGATCTGCAGGTTATCTCTGCGAGCCTGGAGGCGAACCAGGGCCGGCGGCTGGCCCGCGGCCGGCTGCAGGATCTGGTTCGCCAGATCCAGGCCTTCGGCTTCCACCTGGCGCGCCTGGACATCCGCCAGCATAGCAGCCGGCACACTGCGGCGCTGCGCGAGCTCTTTGCCGCGCTCGAGATCACGCCGGACTACGCCGCGCTGCCCGAAGACGAGAAAGTGGCACTGCTCAGCCGCGAGATCCTTAACCCGCGGCCGTTGATCCCGGCCGAGCTCACCTTCTCGCCGGAGACGAATGAGACGATCGAGGTCTTTCGCACCATTCGGCGCATGCAGGATGAGATCGGCATCGAGGCCTGCCAGACCTATATCATCAGCATGACACACCACGTCAGCGACGTGCTGGCCGTGCAGCTTCTCGCCAAAGAAGCCGGGCTCTTCGGCCTGCACCGGACCGACTCCGGTACGCGGGAGCCGTTCAGCCGCCTGCACATTGTGCCCCTGTACGAAACTATCGACGACTTGCGCCGCGGCCAGGAGCTGTCGCGGGCGCTTTTCCAGAACGAGGTGTACCGCATGAACCTGCGCGCCTGGGGCGGCGTGCAGGAGATCATGCTGGGCTACTCAGACAGTAACAAGGACGGTGGCTATCTGGCAGCCAACTGGGCACTGTACCAGGCGCACCGCATGCTTGCTGCAGCGGCGCAGGAGTGCGGGGTCTCGCTCAAGCTCTTCCATGGCCGCGGCGGCGCCATCGGCCGCGGCGGGGGTCCAACGAATCGCGCCATCCTCTCGCTGCCGCGCGGGGCGCTCAACGGCCGGCTGAAGATTACTGAGCAGGGCGAGGTCATCTTCGCCCGGTACAACAATCCGGCCATCGCCCACCGCCATCTAGAGCAGCTCACCGCTGCGGTACTGCGCGCCACGCTACGGCCTGCGGAGGATGCCTCTGTTCCCCCAGCGCAGCCGGCGCACGGCAGTGCGGTTGCCCCGGCCTGGCAGGAGCTGATGGAGCGTCTAGCTGCCGAGTCTCGCGCAGCGTATCGGGCGCTTGTTTACGAGACGCCGCGCTTTGCTGAATTCTTCTTCCAGGCCACGCCTATCGACGTGATCGCTCGGCTGAACATCGGCTCACGACCGGCCGCGCGACGGGCTACCCAGGACATCGAAGACCTGCGGGCGATTCCCTGGGTGTTCAGCTGGACGCAGTGCCGCGCTATGCTGCCGGGCTGGTACGGCCTGGGCACAGCCCTGGAGCGCTGCATCGCCGCTGCGCCGGAGCACCTGGCTGTGCTGCAGGCCATGTACCAGACCTGGCCGTTCTTTCGCCTAGTGATCGACAACGCTCAGATCAGCCTCGGCATGGCGGATCTGCATATCGCCCGTAAGCACGCGAGCCTGGTTGAGGATGCCGAGCTGCGCGAGCAGATCTTTCGCCGGATCGAGCGCGAGTATCAGCTCGCATGCCAGATGATCGTCGCAGTAACCGGCCAGCGCGAGGTGCTGGACAACGCTCCGGTGCTCAAGCGCTCGATCCGGCTGCGCAACCCCTATGTCGACCCCATCAGCTATATCCAAGTCGAGCTGCTGCGCCGGCTGCGTGCGGTCGAACGACGGCTGGTGCAGGATCAGACGCTTCCCGCAGCCGAGCGCGCCCGGCTCGAACGCGAGCACGAGCGGCTGCTGCTAGCCGTCTTCCGCAGCATCAACGGCGTGGCCGCCGGGATGCAATCGACCGGGTAGACGTTTCGGCCGCAGCATCCGTACACGTCTTCCTCCCTTCCCGCTCCATCCAGTGCACCGGAACTGGCGTATACTCGGTGGGGAGCACACTCGGGACCAGCGAGCGTCAACGCCGCGCCGTTGGCGATCGGGAAGCGAGGAGGAGGGTTGTCATGTCCTTTACACGTTCTCGGTATGTCATTATGGCAGGCCTTGCCGTCGCGCTGGCTATGTTAACGGCAATCAGGGCGATCCCCTTGCTGGCACAGGAAGCGCCGCCGGCCACTGTCGCGATGCGACAGGATCCCGCGCTGGGAGCGCTCCTCACCGATGCACAGGGCTGGACGCTGTATATCTTCACCCGTGATCGGCCGGGCGTCAGCGTGTGCACAGGGCAGTGCGCGGTGAACTGGCCCCCGCTTACCATTGAGGGCGACCCGGTAGCTCCGCCAGACCTGCCCGGCGAACTGGGCGTGATCGTGCGACCGGACGGTGGGCGGCAGGTCACCTACAACGGCATGCCGCTCTACCACTTCGCCGGCGATGCCCAACCGGGAGATGTCAACGGGCATGGTGTCGGTGGTGTCTGGCTCATCGCCCAGCCGGCTGCCCCTCAACCGGCCGAGGCTCCGCCGGCGACGGCTCCAGCGCCGGAGCAGCCACCGATGCCTACGACACCCACTCCGGCGCCGGCACAGCCTGCCCCCGGGTATGGCTACGGATATGGCTACGGTTACTAACGCAGCCGACCGCACGCGCCGGCGTTTCTGACGGGTCTGTAGGTGCAGGAGTCTTCTTTCCGCCGCCTCCGGTATTTCGTGCCCCTGCCGCGCCGAGCTCGACAGGGTTCATAGCCGTACCTGCCCGCCTGACACGTGCCGACAGGTAGCATCCCGCGCCTGCATGATACAATGCATCTGGCGCCGAAGACCGGCGTTCGTCGTTCTATCGTGACCACGCGGCAGAGAGCCGGCGGCGCTCCATCCAGGCATCCAGCTCCCAGGGGGGGAGGTTTATAGCTGTGAAAGGGGTCGTGCTGGCCGGCGGCAAGGGCACGCGCCTGCGCCCGCTGACGTTCACCGGGGCAAAGCAGCTTGTGCCCATCGCGAATAAGCCGGTGATCTTCTACGCTATCGAAGACCTGGTTGAGGCAGGCATCACCGATATTGGCGTCGTAGTACCGGCCGACTTTCCCATGGCGCGCGATCAGATCATGGCGGCACTGGGCGATGGCAGCGCGTTTGGCGCGCGGATCACGTATATCCCGCAGGATGCCCCGCGCGGGCTCGCCCATGCCGTGAGCATCTGTCGTGACTTTGTGGGGGATGAGAAGTTCGTGGTCTACCTGGGCGATAATTTTATCCGCGAGGGGATCGTGCCCCAGGTGCAGGCGTTCCGCGAGGGCGGCATGAACGCCATGTTGCTGCTGTACCGGGTGTCGAACCCCGAGGGGCTGGGCATTGCCGTGGTGCAGGATGGGCGCGTGGTCGAGCTCCAGGAGAAGCCCAAGGTGCCCAAGAGTGACCTGGCCATCGTGGGCATCTACCTGCTCGACCGGCATTTCTTCGAAGTGGCCGAGGGCCTCACACCCTCGGCGCGGGGCGAGCTAGAGATCACCGATGCGCTGGCGCGGCTGATCGAGCGCGGCTACGACGTGCGACCGGAAATCATCACCGGCTGGTGGATCGACACCGGCAAGCACAACGACATGATCACCGCCAACCGGCTGGTGCTGGAGACGATCGAGAGCTGTATCGCCGGCGAGATCGACGCCGAAAGCCAGGTGGATGGCCGTGTGGTGATTGACCCCGGCGCACAGATCGTGCGCAGCGTGGTGCGCGGCCCGGCGGTGATTGGCCGCAATACAAAGATTATCGAGTCGTTCATCGGGCCGTTCACGTCCGTGGGTGCAAACTGCCTGATCGAGCACAGCGAGATCGAGCACAGCATCGTGATGGACGACAGCACCATCAGCAACATCCCGCTGCGCATCGAGGGCAGCTTGATCGGGCGCAACGTGCGCGTGGAGCGCTCGACGCTGAAGCCCCGCGCCCATAAGCTGTTGCTGGGGGACTACTCTCAGGTAGGCCTGGCAGATTAGGCAGGATAGAGCTACCCATGTTTGAATCGCTTTCCGACCGCCTGCAAGAAACGTTCAAGAAACTACGCGGCAAAGGGCGGCTGACCGAGCAGGATGTGGAGCTGGCACTGCGCGAGGTGCGCGTGGCGCTCCTCGAAGCAGATGTCTCGCTCAAGGTAGTGCGCGACTTCATCAATCGCGTGCGAGCGCGCGCCGTCGGGGCTGAGGTGCTGGAGAGCCTTACGCCGGCGCAGCAGGTGGTGAAGATCGTGCACGAGGAGTTGGTCGCCACACTAGGCGAGGACTTCCAGCGCATTCAGCCGGCGCCCCATCCGCCGACGATCATCATGCTGGTGGGTCTGCAGGGCTCCGGTAAGACCACGCATGCGGCCAAGCTGGCGCTCTTCCTGCGCAAGCAGGGGATGCGCCCGCTGATGGTCGCCGCGGACACGTACCGGCCGGCTGCCGTGCAACAGCTCGTCACGCTGGGCAAGCAATTGAACATCCCAGTGTGGGAAGAGGGCACGGCGGTCAATCCGGTGGATATTTGTGTCCATGCCGTTGAGCACGCCCGGCGCATGGGCTATACGGTCGTCATCCTGGATACCGCCGGCCGCCTGCATCTCAACGAGGAGATGATGCGCGAGGTGGCGGCCATCCGCGAGCGCGTGCAGCCGCACGAGGTCTTTCTGGTAGCCGATGCCATGACCGGCCAGGAGGCCGTGCGCGTGGCCCAGGAGTTCCACGAGCGGGTCGGTCTCACCGGCCTGATCCTCACCAAGATGGATGGCGACGCCCGCGGCGGCGCCGCGCTTTCCATTCGCGCCGTCACCGGCGTGCCGATCAAATTCCTAGGCGTAGGGGAGAAGCCGGACGCGCTGGAGCCGTTCCACCCCGACCGGCTGGCGTCGCGCATCCTGGGCATGGGCGACATCCTCACTCTAGTGGAGAAGGCGCAGGAAACGTTCGACCAGGAACAGGCGCTGGCGATGCAGAAAAAGCTGCGCGCCGGCACCTTTAACCTGGAGGACTTCCTGACGCAGCTCCGGCAGATCAAGCGGATGGGGCCGCTACAGCAGATCCTGGAGATGATCCCAGGCTTCTCCGGCCTGATGCGCCAGCGGGAGTTTGCCGAGGCCCTGGACGACCGGCAGCTGAAGCGCATCGAGGCGATCATCTGCTCGATGACACCGCTTGAGCGGCGCCGGCCGGAGATCATCGACGGGAGCCGGCGCCGCCGCATCGCTCGCGGCTCCGGCACGACGCCTGCCGAGGTGAACCAGCTCCTCAACCAGTTCAAAGAGATGCAGAAGGTCATGAAGCATATGGCCTCGGGCAAGCCGCCGAAGCACCTGTTGCGCATGCTCCAGTAGGGCATGGCACAGTATGTGCTGGAGGCGCGTACGTGCGGGGCGTGGGCAGCAAGGCGCTCACACCCCGCGCACCGGCTGCGCATACCCTGGAGCGAGGCGGAGCCCACGATGAACCACCCACCGGCAGAGGTGAGCGTCCCACCATTAGATCTCCCTGAGCTCGATCCCGAGCTCGCCGCGTTCGTGCGCCGGACCATGCCCTCGTTTCAGGCCTGGGAGTTGCTTCATCTCCTGGCAGAGAATCCGGGCCTGACCGGTACGCTGGAGGATTTCGCCCTCCGGCTGGCTCGTCGGCCGGACGATCCGGCGCTTGTCGAGGCAGCAGCCCGCCTGGCCGAGCAAGGAATCCTCAAGCGCAGTGCCACGGCCGGCGGCCGGGTTATCTACCGGCTCGCTCCAGGCCCCCACTGTGAGCTGCTGCGTCGCATCGCCGAGCATTGCCATCGCGATCCCTCGTTCCACCTCCGGCTGATGTACCACATCATGATGGCGGACTAACTGGCCGGAGCGGCCGGGACGCGGCAGACGCGAACGGGTTGCTATAATACCGGCGAAATCCCGCGCGCTGCCTGACCGGCGCGCATGATCTCCCAGGAGGTGCGATGATCACGTTCTATCGCGGGCGCGAGGGGATGTGGGCCTGGGCGCTGCATCGCATCACCGGGCTCGGCGTGCTGCTCTTCCTCGTGCTGCATATTCTCGACACCGCGCTGATGGGCTTCGGCCCCGACGCATACAACCACGCCGTCAATCTCTACCGTACGCCGCTCTTTCGCCTCGGCGAGATCGCCCTGGGCGCAGCGTTGCTCTACCATACGCTCAACGGCCTGCGCGTGATCGCCATCGACTTCTCCGACACCGCAGCGCGACACCAGCGGGCCCTGTTCTACGCGGTGATCGTGCTCTTCCTGCTGCTGTTCATACCCATGACGGCCGTCATGCTCATCCACTGGCTGGGCTAGCGCGGAATGGCCGGCTTGGGGATCAGGGAAAGACTGCACCATTCACGCACGGGAGGGATAACGTGGCGGTTACAGTGATACGTACGGCGAACGGACGAGCCCAGCCCATCGCCACCAGCAACTTTGAGCTCTACGCCTGGTACTTCATGCGGGTCTCCGGCGTGCTGCTGGTCTTCCTAGCGCTGGGCCACTTCGCCATCATGCACGTTGTCAACAGTGTAGACGTGATTGATTACAACTTCGTTGCGCGGCGCTGGCTCTCACCGCTCTGGCGGCTCTACGACTGGTTTTTGCTGATACTGGCGCTGCTGCATGGCTTAAATGGCCTGCGGGTGGTGCTGGACGATTACGTGCGCAGCCCGCTTGGGCGCACGCTGGCGCAGTCGGCGCTGTGGGTCCTGGGCATCGCCCTGCTGGTTATTGGCACCGAAGTGATCATCAAATTCCAGCCTATGCTCCGCTAACGACCATGCGCGTGACCTTCCTCGGCACCGGCACCAGTCACGGTGTGCCCATGATTGGCTGCGACTGTGCCGTGTGCACCTCGCCGAACCCGAAGAACAATCGCCTGCGCTGCTCGATCCTGGTGCAGCAGGGCGAGCACACCTTGCTGGTAGACACGGCCACCGAATTTCGCATCCAGGCGCTGCGGCACCGCATCCGGCGCCTGGATGCCATCCTCTTCACCCATGCGCATGCCGATCACATCAGCGGGCTTGACGACGTACGGGTATTCAGCTATCGGGGGCGAGGCGCCATTCCCGTCTACGGCGATGCTGAAACGCTGCGGGCCATCCGCACGCGCTTCGACTACGTCTTCATGGAGACCCAGGCCGGGGGAGGCAAGCCTCAGCTCGACCTGCGGGAGCTCGTGCCCTACCGGCCGCTTGAGCTCAACGGCCTGCGCGTCGTGCCGCTGACAGTCTACCATGGGGAGCTACCCATCCTGGCGCTCCGCTTTGAGGAGGGTCCTCGCACCTTCGCCTACGTCACAGACGTCAGCCGCATCCCGGACGAGGCGAAACCATACCTGCGCGGCGTGGACGTCCTGGTGCTGGACGCCCTGCGGCGCCGGCCACACCCAACGCATTTTAGTTTGGATGAGGCCGTAGCCGCGGCGCGGGAGCTGGAGCCGGGGCGCACGTACTTCACCCACATCGCGCACGACCTGGAGCACGAAGCCACGAACGCCACCCTGCCACCCGGCATGGAGCTCGCCTACGACGGCCTGGAGCTCGAGCTAAACGCCAGCGGCGTGTACGTCCTGACCAGGTGAGGGCGCCTGGTGCCTCCATCCTACCCGGTCTGTGGTGCAGCCCTGTGCTCTGGGGAACTCACATACAATGGCTTGGGCGGGGGCAGGGCAGCCCAGGACTTCCGGGCATCATCCAGGTGTGTCGGATAGCCGCGCCCGGTGAGCGATAGGCCGACGTGGGCCTTCCTCGCACATGCGATTAATCATCGCCGCCAGCGTGCCGGCGCCGAAGCCGTTGTCGATGTTCACTACGGCGATGCCGGCCGCACAGGAGTTCAGCATAGTCAGCAGCGGTGCCAGTCCCTGGAACGAGGCACCATAGCCCACGCTCGTCGGCACGGCGATCACCGGCCGATCCACCAGGCCCGCGACCACGCTGGGCAGCGCTCCTTCCATCCCGGCAACCACGATCACCACATTCGCGTCCCACAGCAGCGAGGCGTTATACAGGAGCCGGTGTACGCCGGCCACGCCCACGTCGTAGAGCCGCGCTACCGGGCAGCCGGCCATCTCAGCTGTGAGCGCTGCCTCCTCGGCGACCGGAATATCCGACGTGCCCGCGGTGATGACCAACACCAGGCCGGTCAAGGGCTGCACCGGCGCCCGCCGCACAGTGATGATCCGCGCCGCGGGATGGTACTCAGCATCCGGCAGGATAGCCCGCACGGCTTCAAAGGCCTCCGGCCCGGCGCGAGTAGCCAGTACGTTGTGCCCGGACGCGGCGATGCGCTCGGCGATGCGGGCGATCTGCTCGCCGGTCTTGCCCTGGCAGAAGATCACCTCTGGAAAGCCGGTGCGCAGCGAGCGATGGGTGTCTACTTTAGCAAAACCCAGGTCCTCAAAGGGCAGGGAACGCAGGCGTTCCAGGGCGGCGTCGGGGCTTACGGTGCCGGCATGTACATCTTCGAGCAACCGGCGAAGAAGAGCTTCGTGCATTGGCGAGGTCGTATCCTCCGACCATCCACCGCCGCCGGCATACACCCGACGAGACGGATGGGTGATAGCCCTAATCGGGCAAGTCTTGTTTCAGTTAATTGTAGCGTGCGGCCGGCGCGCCGTATCGTGCCGGTTTCAGCCCTGCCCTTGCGCGGGCATTCGGTGTACTGCTATTGTCTGCGCTATGATAGGGACTGTACACGGGGCGTTGGTAAGGCGGGGCTGGACGCCAGCGTCTCGCTGTGCCGCTGCCGGCTTGTCTCCTCAGGCAGGCACGCGCGGGCGTCAGGGCACTCGTGATAGGTGCTTGATGCACCAGGAGCAAGCGCCATGTCCGCACAGATCACTCGTCGCCTCCTCCTCCAGTTTCTCACCGGTGCGGCGGTTACGACCCTAGCCGCATGCACCCGGCCGGCTCGCATGCCTTCCGAGCAGCGAGAGACGATCTTCGACCGACCGGTAGAGATCCTGCTCTGGCACGTGCAGAGCGGTCCCAATGGCGAGGCGTTTCGCGCCCTAATCGAGCGCTTTAACGCGACTAATGGCAAGCAGATCACGGTGAGGGAAGAGATTCCCGGCAACTACGCCAGGCTCTATGAAAAGGCAATGGTGGCGATCGCAGCGGGCACGCCACCCGATGTGGCCACAGTGTACGAGAGCATGGTTTCCGATTTCATGCGCGGCGATGCCGTAGTGCCCCTGGACGAGTACGTCCAGCGGACCATGTCGCGGCAGAGCCGCGAGGATATCTTCGAGGCCTACTGGGAGACCAACCGTTTCCCGCAGTTCGGCAACAAGATGCTCAGCTTCCCCTTCACGAAGAGCCTGCTGGTGCTGTACTTCAACCACGATGCCCTGCGCGAGGCAGGGATCGAGCCGCCGCGGGCAGGCGCGTTCTGGACCTGGGAGCAGTTCCGGCAAGCTGCGGCTGCGACCACCCGCGATGCCGGCAAGCTGGGCGCCTGCCCCTCATGCGATGAGCAGTACCGCCGGGCCGGGGTTGCGGTTCCGTCCACGCCCAGCGAGGGAGTGATCGGCTGGGCGGTGTCGGTCTCGGCTTCGACCATGGTCGGCTGGATGTTCTCGCGCGGGGGCACGCCGCTTACCGGTGATTTCACCAGGGTGCGGTTCAACGACATGAGTATGGTGGAGAGCCTGGAGTTTGTAGCGGACCTGCTGCGGCGGGGCTACGCGTACTCCACCGGCCGATCGTACCAGTACCAGACCGACTTTGCACTGGGGAGGACGGTGCTGACCATGCAGTCCAGCACGGGCAGGCCGTTCTTCCGCGCTGATATGGAGAAGGCCAGCAGCCGCTTCCAGTGGGGCATCAGCATGATCCCTCAGGCCAACCCCCGACAGCCCAAGACGGTCATGTATGGCGCCAACGTGGCCGTCTTCAAGTCTACGCCTCTGCGGCAAGCGGCCGGCTGGGAATTCATCCGCTGGTTCACCGAGCGTGACCAGACGGTAGAGTGGGCGATTAAATCGTCGTATATGCCGATTCGCAAGTCGGCGGCGCAGTCGCCGGAGCTCCAGAAGCACTGGGAGAGCGACCCGCAGGGGCGTCAGGCGTTCGAGCTGATCCAGTACTCCCATCCGGAGCCGAACATCTCAGGCTGGCAGGAGGTGCGCCCCATTCTAGAAGACGCCCTCATCGCCGTGTTGGAAGGTCGCAGCGCGCCGCGGGCAGCCCTTGACGAAGCAACGGAGAAGGCGAACGCGCTGCTGGCTCAGCGGCGCTGAGGTGTCTGCACAGAACACGCAGTGCAAGCAACGAGGGAGTGGGGATAACCGTGGTCGAACCAGCAGAGCAGTTCGTCGGAGCGATCGATCTGGGCGGGACCAACGTCCGCGCGGCGATTATCGAGGCTGGCGGGCAGATCCGGGCGCGGGCACGCCGGCCCACACCGCAAACCGGCCCTGAGGATGTCGTCCAGGCGATGGTCGAGGCGCTGCAGCAGGCCGCGGAGGAGGCCGGCGTGTCGGTCGACCGGCTCGTGGCCGTGGGGGTGGGGGCGCCGGGACCGCTCGACCACAGCACCGGGGTGGTGTACGCTCCCCCGAACCTGGCTGGCTGGGACAACGTGCCGCTCAAGCAGATGCTCCAGGACCGGCTGAGGCGGCCGGTCTTCGTCGGCAACGATGCTAACGTGGCGGCGCTGGCCGAGCGGCGCTATGGTGCCGGCAAAGGCAGCGACGACGTGATCTATATCACGGTGAGCACCGGCATCGGCGGCGGGATTGTCACGCAGGGGCGGCTCCTGCTTGGGCCGGCGGGCACAGCCGGTGAGGTCGGACACATCACCATCGACATTCACGGGCCGCGCTGTGCCTGCGGGAACATCGGCTGTGTCGAGGCCTTGGCCTCCGGACCGGCTATTGCCCGGCAGGCGCAGGCTCGCCTGCGTGCGGGCCAACCCAGCATGTTGCGTGAGCTTGTGAGCTCTCTAGAAGACATCACCGCTGAGCACGTGGTGGAGGCAGCGCGGCGCGGCGATCCGCTTGCGGCCACGGTGATGGAGGAGGCCGCTTGCAACATCGGCGTGCTGGTGGTGAACCTGATCCACCTGTTCAATCCCGCGGTGATCGCCATCGGCGGCGGGGTCTCCAACGCCGGGGAGCTGCTGTTCGGCCCGATCCGGCAGGTGGTCCAGGAGCGAGCGCTGAAGGCCGCGGCGGCGGTCTGCCGCATTGTGCCGGCCGCGCTCGGGGATGATGTCGGCCTCTACGGCGCGGCCGCGTGGGCGCTCGATCAGGCAGGGCTTTCGGCCGGCTGACCCACACGGCGCGGCGTCGTCGTGCCGGCAAGCAGCTTAGGCCTTAGGCCCGTCCGAAAAGCTTGCCGAACAGGCTGATACGCTGGCGTGCAAGGGGATCGGCTGCCGACTGCTCACGTCTTACCTGAGGCCGCGAGCCGGTCAGCACAGCGGCGAGATGGGCGATGGCCTGCGAGAAGGGGGCTTCAGGCTCTGCCAGGACCACCGGCTCGCCGCGTACGGAGGCGCGCACCGCCGGCTCGCCCCCGTAGGGCAGCACTGCCCCCAGTGCGATGCCAAGCGAGCGCTCGACCTCTTCGCCCTGGACCAGCACGTACGGGAACACGTTGTTCAGCACAAAGCATACCCGCTCTAGGGGAATATGCAGGATGCTCTGCAAGATACGCTTGCATTCGCGCAGGTCACGCAACGAGGTCACCTCAGGCGAGGTGACCATGACGATGCAATCGGCGCGCTCTAGAGTGACGAGCGTCGTGTCGCTGAAGTTGGAGGGCGTATCAACGACTACGTAAGAGAACTGCCGGCGCAGGAGGTCGAGCGCAGCATGCACCAGATCCGTGGTGACGAGCTCGCCATCTTCAGGGCGGGTCGCGCCGACCAGCACGCGCAGGCTGGATGGGTGCTGCCCGGCATGGTATTCGATCGCCTGCTCCGGCGGTATTGCCGCCAGACGGCCGGCGTTGGTCTTGGCCAGCGGCTGGCGCGGCTCCACCTTCAGGAGGAGCGGTGTGTGCGCGAAGGTGAGCGAGAGATCAAGTAGTGCCGTAGACCCCGGGGTTTGCGAGGCCAGCAGCGCCGCCAGGTTGACCGCCACGGTAGACTTCCCGGCGCCGCCCTTCGGGCTATAGATAGTGAGCACCTTCCCGCCCGGCGCATCATCCCATGCCTGCTGCCCGGATGCGGCCGGCGGCGCGTGCTCAATCTCTCGCTCGGCCACCACACGCATGAGCTCCTGCATGATGCCGGCATCCCGCACAAGGTACTCGTCGAAGGCAGTCTTAGTGAGCACGAAGAGATCGCAGTCGTCGGAGGTGACCGCTGTGGCCGAGCGGGGCTCGCCGGTGAGCAACGACAGCTCACCACATGCCTCACCGGGGCCACACACCCGCACAACGCGCTCGCTTCCTCCGGCACCGGTAATGGAGAGTGTCACCTGACCGGCTAGGATGACGAAGAGCGCATCCCCCTGCTCCCCCTGGGTGAACAGCCGGATGCCCCGTCGCACGCGGATGAGCTGGCCCAGTTCGGCGATCTGCGCAAGCTGCTGATCGGTCAGGTTGCGAAAAATCGATGTCTGCCTGAGTACATCGAGGTCATACACGCCGCCGTGCCCCCCACCCTACATCCCCACTAGGGATGGTATATTGCTGGGAAGTCCGCGAAATCCACAGAGATGCCACCCGGCTCCACGACGAGGCAGAGCACTTGCCGGGCAGCGGAGCCGGAGGTCTAGGACTTGACGCCCATCTCTGCGCAGCCCGAGTGTAGCATGGGGGAGCGGCGCGGCCGCCGGGCGGTGACCGCTGTAGAGCAGTCGGGCTAGGAGAGATGCCGCGCGGTACGCTGCCGGGTGACAGACCTTAGGTGGGTGGAGAGGTAGGGCAAGAATGCGCATGTCCGGCACGCCACCGCGGCTGCAGGTGCAGCTATGTCTCCAGCGTGACGTAGCGGTTGAGATGGGGCGGGTTGTCCGGGTTAATACCGCGCTGGGCAGCCTGGAAAAGCCCTACCAGGTGGAGCACCGGCAGGTAGAGCGGTACGCGCAGGTGATCCGGCAAGCCGGTCTTCAACTCGACGAGACAGTCGGCTCCGCCGGCCAGCTCCGCCGGTGCCTGGTCGCACACCACCAGGATGCGGGCGCCGAGGTTGCGTAGCTCCTGAGCGAGCACTACCTCTTCTCGCGCCGCCGCGTCAGTGATGAGCATAATGGCGGCAACCCCGGGGGTAGTCGTAGCAATGGGGCCGTGACGGTACTCCAGCGAGTGATAGGCGTTCGTGGGGGTCAACGACATCTCATTCAGTTTGAGCGCTCCTTCACAGGCCAGCGCGTAGGCCGGCCCCTGGCCGAGGAAGATACCGCGCTCGATTGTTGCCGTAGCCACGAACTGCTCGATAGCCGGCGTGTACTGCTCCAGCACGCGCCGGCACAGCTCCGGCAGACGTGTGAGGCCAGCGTCCAGCGCAGCATCCCCGGCGGCATACCCGAATATGCGCAGCACCAACAGCAGTAGGGCGCCAAACTGGCGAGTCATCACCGTGCTGCGCTCAGGGGGGTCGTCAAGGACGATGGCACGCGCGGCGGCGGTCTCCAGCGGAGAGCCGGGCTCACAGGTGACGCCGACGGTCAGCACGCCGTGACGTTGCGCCAGCACCTGAGCAGCGCGCACGGTCTCAGTTGTGCGGCCGGTGCGTGAAAGCAGCAGCGCCAGAAGGGATGCATCCGGCGCCGGAAGCGCCTGCGGGAAGAAGAGCACTTCTGAGGCCACCGTGGCAGCGGTGGGGCGTCCCAGGATGATACGGCCAAGCCATGCCAACAACAGACCCAGGTAGAACGAACTGCCGCAGCCGACGAACAGGAGAGGACGCGAGCGGTCGTCTGTAAGTAGGTCGGTGAGTTCTGCGCGCTGCCGTTCTGCCTGGCGCAGCGCACGCTCCCATGAGTCGGGTTGAGAGTAGATCTCCTCCCGCGTGTATGACTGCGTACCCATTTTAGCTCCTAGTTGTGTCTTCGCTTTACTCTTAATCTTAGCTTAACTCGTAGTTATAAGTTGGCGCATACTGTAGCGCATGCTACAGATCTACAGATCAGAACATTCCGGTAGACCGGAACGCGCCGGTTCGATTGAGAGCACACCGATCAATTCAAGCGCCAGCGCCGCCGCGCCAATCACGCCGGCATTGTAGCCCAGCCGCGCCTGGACGAGGGCGACGCCCGAGCCGGCAGGCGGCAGGGCCCATTGGCGCACGCGCTCGCGCACCGGACGAAGGAGCGGCTCGCCCACCTCGGATACCCCGCCGCCGAAGACGACGACAGTCGGGTTCAACAGGTTCACCAGCGAGGTCACTGCCAGCGCCAGGTACTCCGCCGTCTCGTCGACGAGCCGGATCGCCAGAGCATCCCCTTGTGCTGCAGCAGCGAACACATGATGAGAAGTAAGCCCATGGACATCGCCGCCGGCGGCACGCAGGAGCGCCGCACCGGCCACAGGGTCCTGGGCCACCGCGCTACGGGCGCGCCGGGCAATGGAGGGGCCAGAGGCCAGCGCCTCCAGGCAGCCACGCCCCCCGCACGGGCATGGTGGACCATTGGGCAGCACCCGCATATGTCCGATCTCGCCGGCGGTGGTCGTAGCGCCGCGGTAGAGCTTCCCGTCGAGTACAAGACCGCCCCCAATGCCGGTGCCGATGTTGATGTACACCATGTGGCGATGGCCTCGCCCCGCCCCGAAATGCAGCTCGCCGAGGCTACCGGCACGCGCATCGTTCTCCAGAGCGACGGGCAGCCCAAAGCGGCTCGCCAGCGCCTGACGCAGCGGAAAGCCACTCCAGCCGGGCACGTGGTGCGACGTGCGCACGACGCCGCTCTGGACATCAACTGGCCCGCCAAAGCCGACGCCCACCGCAGCGACCTGCCATCCGGCTGCACCGGCCTGTGCCAGCGCAGCCGCAAGCGTTGCACAAATCCCTTCAAAGAGGGCAGTGGCCGTGGTCTCAGGCGGCGAGGTGTGTCTAGCATGGTAGACCATGCGGCCGTCGGGGCGTACCAGGGCGAGCGACTGTCTGGTGCCGCCGATGTCAAGGCCGGCGACGAGCAGGCGATCGTCGGAAGTTGGGGCCGGCAGAGCGCCGGAACAGGCGTCCATGGCTTCACTATGGGCGAACCGCCGTGCTGCTGTCAAACTTGACCACGTCGAAGCGAGTGCTATAATTTGGAGTGCGGTAGCTCTGTGGGCTGCCGTCCTCGCAGGAGTGTAGCTCAGTTGGGAGAGCGGCGGTCTCCAAAACCGCGGGTCGGGGGTTCGAGTCCCTCCACTCCTGCTTTTTTTCGCGCCGTGTGGTGTGGGCCGGTGACCCTCCTGCCTCTCTACTGTTCCGGTTTTCTTCCACACGTGTTATTTATTAACACAAACGTGCGCTCTTGCGGGAGCGAAGCCGAATTCCGGCATCTATGCTCCCGAATAAACTGGGGTCACACTGGGGTCAGTCCCTGGTTGCGCGCGTCCCCGCCGCCGACGGTAACCGTCGGCGGCGGGGACGGCTCCCGTAGCGGTGCGTGGCTCTGTGCTTTAAGCGCAAGGACGGTCGCTAGGAAGGCCGGCTTCGGGTAAACGGCAAACGCGCCTCAGTCTACGACCGCACCAGGACCGAAGCCGGGGTGCAGAAACTCCGCCGGAATGTGGTACTTCTTGGCCGGAAGTGCCCTGAGCGACTCCCGCTTGTGGACTGGGTAACCACATAGCCTGCGGTCCAGTAAACGCGCCTGCACCCTCATTCGCTACCAGTAATGCCTGGATGTGCATCGACGCCCCCTCAGGCCCTTGACCCCAAGGCGAAGCTTTGTGTACAGTCGGTTACAGAGGGGAGGGCGGAAACGGTGCGGGATGAACAGGATGATGCAGAGGGCTCTCTCTTCGTAGCAGACACTGTAGTAGACACACAGAAGTCTGCTTTTTTCTCAGGCGGTTCATCCCGAGCTCCGGCCTTGTCTTCAGTACCACCCTCATTTCATCTTATCTTTTCATCTCATCTTTTCATCTTTAGGAGCCCGGACTAGTAGGAGCACAGACCAGAGAAGCCTAGACCATAGGATCACAGGACAACTGGGATAAAGGTCCATGCGGCACGCAGGAGGATGGTTCCTATGTCCACGCCGTTGCCCGTGCTCTGCAAGACCAGCTCGGCTGCTCCGCTCTCGCGCCGGAAATTTCTGACGGCTGCAGGACTGAGCGGGATGCTGGCAGCGTGCTCCCGACCCTATGAGAGCACCCCGGCAACATCCCAGCCGGAACGCGTGGCCGGCACAGTTGATTTCTGGCTCCCCGCCGACCCTATTTTTGAGGAACTTTTCGGCAACCGGCTTATCCCGGCCTTCCAAGAGGCGTATCCGAAGGTCTCCGTGGCAATTACGCCGGTGACCGGTGGGTGGGATGTACACTACGAGAAACTTCTGACGGCCGTGGCCGGTGGGGTACCGCCGGATGTCACCCGCGGCAAGGAGTTCTGGACGGCCGATCTGGCCTATCGTGGCGCGCTGGAGAACCTCGACCCCTGGCTCAAGCGACAGAAAGAGGTTACGCCCGAGCGCTATCATCCGGCCGTGTGGGGAATCTCGCGCTGGCGAGACGGCACGTACGGCATCCCGTTGCACTACTTCATCCGGCATCTCTTCTTTAACCTGACCGTGTTTGAAGAAGTAGGGCTTTTCGGTTCCGATGGGAAGCCGCTCGTGCCGAACACCTGGCGGGAGTACCATGACCTGGCCCGCAAGCTCAGCGATCCGACAAAGCAGCGCTACGGCACAGAGCTCTATAACTATGGCAGGAGCGAGGACAATACCAGTCACTTCCAATATTTCCTCACCAGCGCCGGTGGAACCTACGTGAACGCTGAACGCACGAAATATACATTTAACAGCACCGCCGGCATCGAGACTCTCACGTTCTTCGTTGAAATGATTCGCTCCGGCGCTTGCCGGCCGCCTACAGTATCTATCCCAAACGCTATCCCAACCGGCAAGATCGCTATGTGGTTTACCGGCGCGTTCTCTATGCCGTCCTACGATCGCAACTATCCCGATCTGCGCTACGGTCTAGCGCTGATGCCGAAGAACAAGAGCCGTGGTGTGGTCGTGCGCGGAAACAACCTGTTCCTCTTCAGCGGAAGCAAACAGAAGGAAGCAGCGTTTCGCTTCATGACGTTTATGGCCCGCGATGACATGAGCTATATCTATACCACGACCACCGGCTACCCACCGACCACGAAGGCGAACGAGGGGAAAGAGCCTTATTCGACCGACCCGCGCTGGAAGATTGTGCTGGAGCAAGCTGCCGTTAAGGAAAATATCTTCCAGCCCTTCTTCCCCGGCTATGTTGAAGGCGCGCTCCTCGTAGCCGAAGAGCTTGCCGCTGCGTACAAGGGAGAGAAGACGCCTAAGGACGCGCTGGCCGACGCAGAGAAACGGGCGACAGAAGTGCTTATCATTCCCAAATAGGATGCTCGGCATGTGCGTTGGTGCCGCGTGAGGGGCAGCGGACTACGCGCTGGGCCCCTGACCCCGCGCTGAAGCGGCCGGGCGGCCGCCGGTCACCGCGCGGCTCCTCTCCCGTTTGCTGCCGGTATGGGGGCGCTCGGCGCCGGGCCATTTGGCAGAGGGTATGTCCGGCTCGCCCGGTGAGCTGCCAATTTTGTGTTCTGAAGGCAAATCTGTTATACTGCTCTTGTAGCGACAAAGGGACAAGGGCTGTTGCCACGCGCGACGTGCCCTTGGCCCGTGATTACATCATGGGTGAAGGGATAGGTATGCAACTGGATCGTCTCGACACCGCTCCTGTGCCACTCTATTACCGCTTGCGCCAGATGCTGCGCGCACAGATCCAGGAAGGGAAGATGCCACCCGGTAGCCCCTTCCCGACCGAGCAGGAACTCATGGAGCGGTACAATGTGAGCCGTACCACGGTCCGTCAGGCTGTGCTGGGGCTGGTCTCGGAGGGGCTCCTGTATCGGAAGCAGGGCAAGGGCACGTTTGTGGCCGAGCCCAAGATCGAGGAGGAGCTGGCATCGCTCACCGCCTTCAGCGAGGAGATGGAAGCCCGCGGGCTGAAGCCCTCGGCGAAGCTGATCAGCGCCCAGCTCGTCACGCTGACTGACCTGGAGGCGGCACGGATGGGCATGCCGCCCGGCTCGCAGGCCTACCGCATCGAGCGGCTGCGGCTGGCTGATGGCGAGCCTATGGCTTTAGAAATCACCACGTGGCCGCTCGACCTTGGCCAGCGTCTGGTGGATGAGAACCTCAACGACGCGAGTATCTATCAGCTTCTCGAGGAGAAGTTCGGCCTGGTTCTCGGCGAGGCGGATCAGACGATCGAGGCCGCGGCGGCCTCGGCCCATGAGGCCGAGTACCTGGGCATCCGCAAGGGTGCGCCGGTGCTGGTGGTGGAGCGCGTCACGCACGACGTCAGTGGCCGCGCGATTGAGCTCGCTCGGCTGACCTATCGAGCCGACCGCTACAGCTACCGGATCCGCCTGCGCCGCCGGCGTAATCCGCTGCGTCGCACGTCTAGCACCGGAAGCGCCTCGGGCGTTCCGGTGAGCAGCGGCGCCGAGTTGTAAGCCGCCGGCCCGGTGCCCGGCATGAGACGAAGCGGGTCACCCGAGGCGAGCTGAACGGCACCGGCCCTGCCTACTCAGAGTAGGCAGGGCCGGTGTATTTTCTGGCTACGAGCGCTTGATTCGGCCCTTGGCCCGCTCAGCCTCGCCCTCTGCCTGAAGACGCCGCTTCCTCATCGCAGCGCCCACCGCCGCCTTCACCGTCCCCTTCACCTCTTCCACGACGCCCTCCACTTTGCGCTGTGCCACCGCCGCGTCCTTTTCAGCTGTGCCCTCAGCCTCCATCTGTTTGTCTCCAAGCAAGCGCCCTGCTTTTTCTTTGACGGTACCCTTCATTTCATTAGGTTTCTCAGTCATAGTTATTCCCCTTTCCATTGCTACGTGTTTTATCCTTCGTTACTCGTTACTTCATACCACGGCGCTCAGAGACTGTACACCGTACTATGATATGAAGGGAGCACACGATCTCCATGCCGGCGAGCATGCACACCTGGATGCACGAAGCGTGCCAGGAAGATCACGAACGACGAATCTTCGCGGCTTGACGGGGTGTCAGAGCGTTCTCTATAGTGACAATGAGGGATAGTGACCTGAGGGCAGTACGATTCCGGCAAGCGCTGTCAGGGCAGCGGGACGTGGCACAACAAACCGTGACAAGGCCGGCGTGTTGGCAGGCTGGGGCGAGAGGCGGTAGAAGCAATGGAGTGGTTGGCGGCGGCGCGTGATCTTGCCATTATTCTCCTGGCCCTCGTCTCCATCGTCGCACTGGTCTACCTCATCGTTGTGGCCAAGCTGCTCTACGATCTGGTGAACATGATCCGCCAGGAGGTCCGGCCGATCATCCACTCAGTGACCGAGACGACCCAGACGGTGCGCGGCACCACGGAGTTCATGGCCGGGGTCCTGCTGCTGCCGGTAGCGCGCACGGCCGGGCTGCTGGCACTGCTCCGCGCGCTCCTGCGCGTGTTCCGGCCGCGGCGGCGGTAGCTAACATCACAGGCAGTGGCCGGCCATGCCTGCGCCTGCCCGCGCGCAGGCCCACCCAGGCGTCATCAAGGGGGGCGTGGCGCGCCCGCCGGCGTAGCGGGACGGGGCAGCCGCGCCTGGTGGGTGTGCCATCTGGCGCGCAGGTGCCAGGACCGGCGGTACGGAGAGGGCATGCGACGACTAGCACGGTTTCTGCTCGGGGCGCTGACCGGCAGCGCGCTGGGCGCGGCGCTGGGGGTGTGGCTTGCGCCGGTGACAGGCGCGCAGCTCCGCGCTCTTCTGCGGGAGCGCTGGCGGGAGGCGCTGGCGGAGGGTCGCCGCGCTCAGCTTGAGGCAGAGCAGCGCATCCTGGAAGAATACCGCCAGATGAGGGAGCGGGCATGAGAGAGGCGCTGGCGGCGCTGGCGGCTATCTGGCTTTCCACACTCATGTGCCTCACCGCCCTCGTCGTGGTGGTGCTTCTCTTCCTCACAGCGAAGGGACTGCGCTGGGTGCATCGCTTCATCCGGCGGCAGCTTGGCCGGGTGGCCTCCATCACCGCCGCGATCGAGCGTCATAGCCGGGAGGGCGTTGAGCGCTACCTGGTGCGGCCGGCCGGCAAGGTGTATGCGGTTCCGGTAGCCCTGCGCCGGGCCGTGCGCACCCTGATCCGCGGCCGCAGCGCCGGGCTGCCGGTACGAGGAGACCGGCCGTAGCGGGCGAAGGGCGGCCCCCAACCGCAAGCCCGGCTCGCAGGCACCTATCCCTTGGCAGGGACGGGCGCGACTGTGCCGGCTTCAGCCGCGATCTCGGCGCGGAGCTCCTCCCCGGGCCGGACCTCGAACCGGCGCGAGAAACGCGAGAGTGAGTAGTTGATGGTCAGGTAGATCAAGGCTGCAACGAAGAGCGCCTGGATCGGCCCGGTCTCGAAGCCGCTGTAGAGGATTTTCGCCTTGTTCAGGAGCTCGTGCGTGCCGATGACATAGGCGAGCGATGTGTCTTTGACCAGCGTGATGAACTGGCTTACTAGTGGCGGTACCATCCGCCGCAGCGCCTGCGGCAGCACCACCAGACGCATCATCTGGATGTACGGGAGCCCCAGGGCCCGCGCTGCTTCGAGCTGGCCCTTCTCGATCGAGAGAATGCCAGCCCGCACGATCTCAGCGTTCACCGCACTGGTGTAGGCTGTCAGAGCAACGATCGCTGCGACGATCGGGTCAGTCCAGCTTACACGCACCCCGGCGACGCTGAATCCCCGCGCTCCACCGAAGAAGAAGAAAAAGATCAGGAACAATACTGGTAGTGCGCGGATCACTTCGATATACAGCACAGCCGGGTAATGCAGCAGCGGAAGGCGGCCCAAACGCGCCAGCGCCAGCAGGGTGCCGAAGACCAGGCTCAGCGCGATCGCGGCGACGGCAATGGTAAGCGTAGCCTGGAGGCCGGTCAGCAGGAAGACCCAGATCTCCGGCTCGAGGAACGCCTTCCAGTACCGATAGCCGAACAGGCGGTCGAGCTGCATCACTCAGGCGCTCCTGTAACGCGTCAGGCGTCGCTCCAGTCGGCTCACCAGCCAGCCGAGCGGCAGGGTGAGGGCCAGGTACAGAGCTCCGGTGACTCCGAATGTCTCATAGGTAGCAAACGTACGCGCATTGACTACTTCGGCCTGGTACATCAGCTCGGCCACCAGCACTGCGCTGGCCACGCTGGTATTTTTCGTCAGCGCGATGGCGAGGTTCCCCAACGGCGGCACAGTGATGGCGAACGCCTGAGGCAGCACGACCCAGCGCATCGTCTGTGCATAGCTCAGGCCCAGGGAGCGCGCCGCCTCGATCTGCCCGCGGCTCACAGACAGGATGCCGGCGCGCACTGCCTCAGCGACGAACGCCGAGGTATAGAATGCTAGGCCGAGCAGCGCGCCGACGAACTCGGGCAACGTGATGCCGAGGAAGGGCAGGCCGAAGACCCAGAAGAACATGTGCACCAAGAGCGGGGTGTTGCGCAGAAACTCGACGTACGCTGCGCCTGCCACACGCAGCACGCGGAACGGGCTGACGCGGAGCAGCGCGACGAGGGTGCCGAGCAGCAGGGCCAGCACCAGCGCGCCAGCAGCTAGCTGTAACGTGGTGTGGAAGCCACTCAAGAGCAGTGGAAGGTTAGCGATGACACGTTCCATGGCGTCGTCTGGCAGGCGGCCGCGCCGTGCGGGGCCTGTCCCCGCCGGTCTGCAGCGATGATGCTACGCTGGCCGTGCACCGCGACGCCACCGCGACCATGCCTGTATGCCTGCACAGTCGGGCGACCTGGCGGCGCTGGCTGGCGAGCACTCCGCCGAGCTAGACGGCGGCGTCACGTGCGGACCGATTAGGCGGTTCCGGCGTGGGCACGTACTTGCCCAGCCACTTCTTGTGGATCTCCTTCCAGCGACCGTTCTGGCGGATTTGTGCCAGCACGCCGTTGACGAACTGCACGAACTCAGGATGCCCCTTGGCTATGCCGATGCCGTATGGCTCCTGCGTGAACTTATTGCCGACAAGTTGCATGTTCGGATCTTGCTCGGCCAGGCCCATCAGGATCACGTCGTCGGTGCTGATTGCATCGGCGCGGCCCTGTTGCACAGCCAGCAGACAGTCAGTGTATTTGTCAGCCTGCACGACCTGGGCCTGGGGCTGGAACTTGGTGATGTTCTGCTCGCTGGTCGATCCCTTTGCTGCGCAGACGCGCTTGCCGGCCGTATCCTGGATGCTCTTGATGGGGCTGTTCTTCGGTACCAGCAGCATCTGGCCGGCTTCATAGTACACGTCGGAGAAGTCGATCTCTTCCATGCGCTGCTTGGTGATCGTCATCGTCGCGATGGCGACGTCGATGATCCCTTCCTTGAGGGCAGGGATACGTGACTGCGACGTTACCTCTTTCAGTTCGATCCTTTCGGGATCGCCGAAGAGTGCCCGCGCGATCTCCTTGGCGATATCAACGTCGAACCCTTCGATCTTATTCGTGCGCGGGTTCAAGTAGCCGAACAGCAGTACGTCAGTCTTGACGCCTGCGATCAACCGTCCGCGGTCTTGAATCGTGCGTATGTATGTGCCGGACGGAAATGATGTTGGCTGTGTGGCAGGCGCCGGACCAGTCCCTGCAGCACCTCCTCCGCGGCAGGCCGCCAGCACAGCTGCGGGCAATGCGATCGGAACGACGAGGCGGTCACGGATCTTCATGCAGCCCTCCCTGGAGGTTCTTTGTCGGTAAAGCTACTGGACCCGATAATTCAATCCAGTCGTCCACACATAACATATCATACATATGCTACTCCTCCATAGTCATCATGGTCAGTCATCATAGTCATGGACAGGTGGCAGCAACTCGTCGTCGCGCAGCTGCTGATGAAGCCACTCCTCTCATAGCCGATGGACAGGTGCCCTGGAACACAGCGCCGGCTTACCTGGCACAGTCTAGCCGATAGCGCTCCGAAGAAGCTCCAGGATGAGGGCGTTCAGCCGGTGTCTGGGACACCACCCGCGGCGCTTCTCGGAACTCCTGCGTCCCTACTGGAGGGGAGACGAGAATCACCCTTCGTTGCCCAGGGCAGTGACCATGGCCTGCTCGAGCAGCATGGCCCGGCCGGCGGCCTAGGCAGCAGCGAACGCCTCTTCGCCGAGGCTATGCCGGATACGGGCGATGCTGCGTTCGTGGCTGGCACGATCCAGCGGTAGCACCGCGGCGTACAAGCGTGCTGCGCGCTGATGGTCGCCTCTGGTGGCTGCTAGCCCGCCCATGCCTTCCAGACAGCCGGCAATGCCTTCCCGATCGTCCAGGTCCCGAAACGGGGCGAGCTTTCGGTGTAATGCTCCCGTGCTCGCCGGCCATCGCCCTGTTCGCTGGCGATTATGCCTAGCCGGCTGAGCGCCTGCGCAACCGACCAGCAGTCCCGGGCCTCCCAGCGGTTCGCCAGCGCCTCCTCAATGCGGAGGCGCGCTGTGGCGTAGTCCCCCTGCACAGACGCGGGCAGGCTCAATCCATAGAGCGGCCCGGAGGGGCCCCAGCGGTCACCTGTCCGCTGCATCAAGCCGAGGCTTTCTTCTGTTTTAGCAATTTTAATAATCATTACTAAAAATGAGGTAAGGACGAAGCTTTCTTCTAATCAAAGAGGCGGCGGGCGCCGGCATGGTCCCCTAGCTCGACGAGAGCCCGCGCCTGCCGGTAGAGCGACATGCCCAGTTGCCAGGTGTGACCCGCCTGGCGCGCTGCCGCGACGCTGTCCTCGCAATAGGTCTGTGCGGCCTGGGGGATCGCCCTGAAACAGAACGACGTTGCCTTGCATCAAGAGGGCGATGGCTGCGCTCACGGGGTCATTCGTCTCCCGGCAGGTGGCTGTCGCGCTGGTGATGCGCGCTGCACAGTTTCAAGGCCTTGCCGGATTATCACACACTCAGGCGGCGCTGCCTACCGGGCCTAGTCGCGATCTGCCGCTCCCAGAGAGCGGGCGGCAGGCTACGCAGCCGGGGCAGGGGAGACATGGGGGAGGGCGGAGGCGCTAGTGGTGCAGGATACGGCTCAGGAACTGTCTAGTGCGCTCCTCCCGAGGGTTGCGGAAGAACTCGGCGGTGCTGTTCTCCTCGACGATCATGCCATCGGCCATGAAGACCACCCGATCGGCGACCTCTCGGGCGAAGCCCATCTCATGGGTGACCACCACCATGGTCATCCCGCGCGTGCGGGCCAGTTCGCGCATTACGTCGAGCACCTCGCCGATCATCTCGGGGTCAAGCGCCGACGTCGGCTCATCGAACAACATGATCTTGGGGTCCATAGCCAGGGCACGGGCGATCGCCACGCGCTGCTGCTGCCCGCCGGAAAGCTGGGCCGGGTATGTGTGCGCCTTCTCAGGAATATGCACGCGCTGCAGCAAATGGAGCGCCCTCGCCTCTGCCTCGGCACGAGACAGCTTCAGGACGTGGATGGGCGCGAGGGTGATGTTCTCCAGCACAGTCAGGTGGGGAAAGAGGTTGAACTGCTGGAACACCATGCCAATCTCGCGGCGCAGGCGGTTCACGTCTAGCTTTGGATCGTGCACCGGCATGCCATCCACGACGAGCGTGCCGCGGTCGATTGGCTCTAGGCGGTTGATGCAGCGCAGGAGCGTGCTCTTGCCTGACCCGCTTGGGCCGGCAATGACGACCTTCTCCCCTTCGCTGATAACCAGGTTTATGCCGCGTAGCACATGCAGACGGCCAAACCACTTATGGACATCTCGGAAGCAGATGATGCTGTTCGCAGCGCTACTCATAGGGATCAGCCAGCAGTCCAAGATGCACTTCTAGCATAGAGAGGGCCGGGCGCGCTGTCAAACAGTTCTGCGAATCCATTAGGCTGCCAGGTTAATCGCCTCATGTCTGAAAGTGCCTCTTTAACAGTGTAAGGCGAGTAAAGAAAGTGTAAGGAAAAATAAGGGCGTATGGAAAGGCCCGGCCTGGAGCAGCGCTGCCCGCCCCGGCCGCAGCGCGAGCTGAAGCCCCGCGCTTGTGTGAAGAGCCCAAGCGTATGCCTGATTGTACGCCCTTCAGGCTATAGCTGGCACGGCACGCCGACCTAGACTTGTGCATATTGCACAATCACGGGGCGGGAAAGACTGGACGGCGAGTCCGTGGCCGCCCGTGGAGCAGCGTTCCTATACTTCGGGCGAGCGCAGGAGGAGGCGACGCGGTGCCGGGTGTTGAGCTGTTTTTGCCCCTGGCCGTGATCCTGGTAGCGGCAAAACTGGCGGGTCTCGCCGCGCGCCGCCTCGGGCTGCCAGTGGTCTTCGGTGAACTGGTGGCGGGCGTGTTGATCGGGCCATCGGTCCTGGGCTGGGTGCACCCGAGCGAGACGGTGAGCGCTGTAGCCGAGGTCGGGGCGGTGGTGTTGATGTTCATTGCCGGCCTGGAGACCGATGTGACCCAGCTGCGCCGCGTCGGCCGTACGGCCTTCGCCGCTGCCGTTGGTGGGGTAATTCTGCCGTTCCTGGGCGGCACAGGCCTGGCCCGCCTCTTCGGTCTGCCACCGCTGCAGAGCCTGTTTGTTGGCGCTCTGTTGACGGCCACCAGTGTGAGCATCACCGCAGAGACGCTGCGCGAGCTGGACCAGCTGCGCACCCCTGAGGGGTCGGCTATCCTGGGCGCGGCGGTGATCGATGACGTGCTGGGCGTGCTGGTGCTCTCCCTGGTCGTGGCATTCGGCCAGGGAGGTGCGGGCCTCAGCGCGTTCCTCCCCCTGGTCAACATGTCGATCTTCCTGCCGGTGGCCGTACTGGTGGGGCATGTCGCCCTTCCGCCCCTAGCGCGCCGGCTGGCCCAGCTAGAGAGCCGGGAGACGTCGCTGGCGCTGGTGCTCGGCCTGGCGCTAGCCTCGGCATGGGCCGCACAGGTGTGGGGCAGTGTGGCCGGCATCACCGGGGCGTACCTGGCCGGTCTGTTGCTGTCACGCACCGACCTGCGCGAGTGGGCCATCGAGGGGAGCGCCATCCTGGGCTATGGCCTTTTGGTTCCGATCTTCCTGGTGAGCGTTGGCCTACATGCCCGCTTCGACGCCCTGATCGCTGCACCCACCTTTGCCCTGCTCATGATCGGGGTGGCGATCGTGGCGAAGCTGGGCGGCTGCATGCTGGGAGCCTGGTTAACCGGGTTCAGCAAGAAGTCGGCCACGCGGGTCGGGCTGGGCATGATCTCCCGTGGGGAGGTTGCGCTGGTGATCGCCTCGCTGGGGCTTTCCAGCGGCATCATCAGCCCGCAGCTCTTTGCCGGGGCAGTGGCCATGACGGTGGTCACGACCTTGCTTACGCCGGTTGTCCTGCGGCTGGCCTACCGCTCCCGGCCGGGTCGTACAGCGCCTCTTGATGCCTCGACTGTGCAGCATGACACGCCACGCGTGGCTGAGAGCGCAGTCGAGTTATCGGTTGGGTAAGTTCTCTGGGAGCACTGCCATGCAGTCGATACCGGAAGGTGCTCTGTTACCCTGCCACACCACAGTGACGAAGCCGGGGCTACCGGACACTGTATGGGCGCAGTTCGCCCGCGCCGTCGACCTTCTGCGGGGTGGCGAGTACCTGGAGGCAGAGAGTATCCTTCAGGAGGTTGTCTCGGCGTGTCCGCACCACGCGGAGGCGTGGGCATATCTCGGAGCGTGCCTGGCCCGGCGAGGGGTGATTGACCGGGCCGACGAATATCTCGACCGTGCCCTTGCCCTGGCGCCGCAGAGCCTGGCTGTGCGGCTGAAGCGCGGCGAATACTACCTGCGGCTGGGCATTTACCCGCTGGCCCAGATAGAGCTCCAGGAGGCGATCCGCCTGGCCGAACCGGAGCAGCGGCGCACCGCGTCGTATGCCTATGCATTGCTGCTCTACGCCCGCCAGCAGGGGCGCAGCGGATTTGTACGCGACACCTCAATGGCGCGGCTGGCAGCCCTGTGCGCTTACGTGACGCCGGTATTCGCAGGGCTGACCGGTGTCCTGCGTAAGGGCATTGCGCGGGTGCTGGCGGCTCTCAACTATCCCGCCTCATGTCGCGCAGACAAGAATGCTTTTCCACAAGGCGGGGTGTAAAGGCGAGGACCATGCTATGGCTGCTGTGTTCCTGTTCACTACTATGCTCGTGATAATGCTCTTTCGCGCTGTTGTGCCGATAGGGGCGAGGCCGGCCGGCCGGCCGCTTTCAGCGGTGACGCTGTCATGGCGCGAGCGGCTACTCTACCACCGCATTGGCATTTACGCGATCGGCACAGCGCTGCTCCTCGGTGTTGCCGGAGGCTGGCTTCCGCCCGGCAGCGCTGTGTGGATCGTCCTGGCGGCGCTAGCGATCACTCTTATCCCGCTGAAGTACGTCTTTACCGATCGTGGCGTCGGCCTCAACAACGTTGTGTTTCGCCCATGGGAAGAGTTAGCAGGGTTTCAGATCTCGCGTACTGCAATTGTTTTGACAGGCAAACCTGGCCGGGCAGGCCTGCGCCTTACGCTCCTACCGTTCCATCAGGAGGAGGCGCGCCGCGTCCTCGCGAGATTTCTGCCTGACGTCACGACACCGCTCCGCCCCGGGCAGGCCCGGCACAGCGCCGGACATGTCGTGAACCGGCGGCAGGCCCCGGTGCGGCGCACGTGAACACGGTAACGATGCAGGAGAGGCATGGAAAGTTCAGGAGCATACCAGAAGGTCAGGATGTGTATAGCTAACGGCGGACAAGTAAACACAAACAAGGGAAAGGAGAAGGAGAGGAAACACAATGTCTAGGTTAAGATTCCAACCCCGTCGCCTCCTCTGGGTACGCTGGCTTGTTATCCTCGCCATCGCGGTAATCTATGCGTCATTCGTGGCAGCGAGCATCGCCTCTGCAGAGGGACCGCAGCCTGATCCCGCCGGCGTTGTGCTCGGTAGGGGCACCGATCTGGCCGGCATCACCCCCGGCACCCTTGAGCCGGCCGACTTCGAGCGAGCGGCCCGTACCGAGCCATTCGCGCTGAAGCTGGCCGATCTGGTGAACCAGAACCGCCTCGGCATCAACTTCATGTGGACCCTGGTGACCGGCTATCTGGTCATGTTCATGCAGGCTGGCTTCGCACTCGTCGAGACCGGGTTCTGCCGCCGGAAGAATGCCATGCATACGATGATGATGAACTTTATGATCTACGTCATCGGCATGACCGGCTACTTCCTGGTCGGCTTCGCCCTGCAATTCGGTGGCGTTGGCCTCGTGGGTGTTCCCAACCTTGGCGGCCTTGGCCTGCTTAACCGCGAGTTCACCATCCCTATCGGAGGGGTCGACTGGGGTCTCTTTGGACTGAAGGGCTTCCTCCTCTCCGACGGCACTTATGATGTCGCCGTCGCGGTAATGTTCCTGTTCCAGATGGTCTTCATGGACACTGCGGCGACGATCCCAACGGGAGCGATGGCGGAGCGTTGGAAATGGTCTGCGTTCTGCATCTACGGCCTGTTTATCTCAACGATCGTGTACCCGCTCTTCGGCAACTGGGCCTGGGGTGGCGGCTGGCTCTCCCAGCTTGGCAAAGTCGGCCTGGGCAGTGGTTACGTTGACTTTGCCGGCTCGGGGGTGGTGCATGCTATCGGCGGCTGGACCGGCCTTGCGGGAGCCATCGTGCTCGGTCCTCGTTTAGGCAAGTACAGCCGCGACGGCCGCGTGAACCCGATCCCCGGCCACAACCTGATCATGGCTGCGCTGGGCTGCTTTATCCTGGCCTTCGGCTGGTTCGGTTTTAACCCCGGAAGCACGCTGGGCATCTCTGGCAATGGCACCCTCCGCGCCGGCATCGTGGCCGTGGCGACCATGCTGGCTTCTGCGTCGGGGGCTATCGCCGCGATGCTGTACACCTGGCTGGTCAATAAGAAACCTGATCCCAGCATGATGATGAATGGCCTGCTGGCCGGCCTAGTGGCGATCACTGCACCCTCCGGCTTCGTCAGCCCGCTCAGTGGATTCATCATTGGCGCGGTGGCCGGGGTGCTGGTGTGCGTTTCTATTGCTGTCCTTGATCGGGTGTTCAGAGTAGATGACCCAGTGGGAGCCATCTCTGTCCATGGGACGTGTGGCTTCTGGGGCCAGATCGCAGTAGGGATTTTCGCCGATGGGACAATGAACTATGGTGGCACGGTCGTGAAGGGCTTGATTGCCGGTGATGTGGGCCAGTTTGTCGCTCAGCTCATCGGCGGTGTGGTGGCCTTTGCCTGGGCTTTCGGTGCCTCCTGGGTGTTCTTCAAAGCGCTTGACGCTGTGATGGGCATGCGGGTGTCACCCGAGGAGGAACTGCAGGGCCTGGATATTCCAGAGCTCGGGCAAATCGCCTATCCACCAGATGTCGAGCCAGCCCGCGATGCGTGGCCGCTTCCTCCTGGCCCTGCGCCTGCTGCGGGACTCGCCCCGACTGCGCCGTAAGACCATCGCGTCTTCCACAGAATACCCCGCTCTCGTAGCGCCATCTCCCGGGCATCCTCGGGAGATGGCGCTGCATCCTTGTGCATTTGATACAAATCACCGAACGAGGGATTGTGCGCGTGCCTATAGACCCGGCCTTCCTCCGCAGCTTATGATCGGGCCAGCGACAGGAGCCGAGAAGAACTCGCCGCGCGCAGGAGCGCGATTGGATACAGCGCACAAGCGCGAGCGGCGGACGCTACAGCCGGCTGAGCTCTGCTGAGGAGGGAAGGGGATGGACTTGAAGCTTATCAGCGCGTGGGATCTCAAGACAGTCGTACCGATCAGCCCGTTTGCCATGATCTGGCTGCTCGTTGCCGCATTCCTCGTCTTCATCATGGTGCCGTCGATCGGCTTTCTCGAGGCCGGGCTCACTCGGCGCAAGAATGCTATTCATGGCTTAATGAAGAGCCTGGCCGCGGTCGGCATCATGAGCGTGATCTGGACGATCGTTGGCTTCAGCCTTGCCTTCAGCCCCGACACCCTTGGCGGCCTGATCGGGAACCCCTTGCGGTTCCTGTTCGGGCAGCCGATGGATACGGCCTGGCCGGTGAGCCTGGACTCGGCAGGCACGCCGGCAGCGGGGGTGCCGCTCTTCGTCTTCATGATCTTCCAGACCATGTTCGCGGCGGTCACACTGGCCTTGATCGGGGCCGGGGTGCCGGAGCGGATGCGCTTCTCCGCCTGGCTGCTGTTCTCGCTCTTCTTCTCGCTGATCGTCTACCCGCTCGTGGCGCACTGGGTGTGGAGCCCGAACGGCATCCTGGCGACGCTCGGCACGGTCACCGGCCTTCTGCCCGGCATGGGGGTGCGTGACTTCGCCGGCGGCGTGGTGGTGCACGTGCAAGCCGGCTTTGCCGGGCTGGCGGTGACCCTGGCGTTGGGCGCCAGCATCAAGCGGGAGATCCAGGTGACCGCCCGCGAGGCTGGGATCACCGAGATCACTCCCCCCTCGCCCGAAGCACTGGCCGCCACGCAAGCAGCGGCAAATGGCAAGAAGAAGACCACCCGGCACGGCGGCCTGCCGCTTCCGGTACTCGCCCGCGAGCTGGGAGAGCCGTACGGCTACAGCATCCCGCTGGCGGTGATCGGCACGGCACTCCTATGGTTCGGCTGGTTCGGCTTCAATCCCGGCTCCAGCTTGGATGTGAACATGCAGACGGCCGCTGCTGCGGTAGCGACGAACCTAGCCGCAGCGCTGGGCGGGACCGTGGCCCTGCTGCTGGCCAAGTTCATTGACGGGAAGTACGACCCGATCATGGCCATCAGCGGCATCCTGGGCGGCCTCGTCATGATCACCCCGAACGCCGGCTTCGTTGATCCCTTCGGCGCCGCGACCCTGGGCATTCTGGCCGGCGCGGTCACCTTCGCCGCCGTCAAGCTGATGGATCGCTACCTGTACCATGTTGACGACCCGATCGGTGGCTTCCCGGTCCACGGCGTCAACGGCGCCATCGGCTCGCTGGCTGTGCCGCTCTTCGCCAATCCGGCGCTGGCCTCGATCAGCGGTATCACGACGCCCGGCCTCTTCTATGGCGGCGGCACCGCCGCGCTCACCTGGTTCCTGCTCCAGGCGATCGGCGTGATTGTGTCCATCATCTTCGTCACCGCCGTCTGCTGGGGGTTCGTGAAGGTAGTGGCCTTGGTGACTGAGCCGCGCGCCAGCATCGAGGAAGAGCTTGTCGGGCTGGACGTCGCCGATCACGGCGTGGCTGCCGAGGTGCCGGCTACGGCGCCTGCGCCCGCTGCAGGGTAGCTTTCTCTTCGTCGGCGAGATTGCCCGTTCAGGGCCGGCAGGACACAGCACTGCCGGCCTTTTCGCGCCTGCGGGCATTCTGCATGAGGCTCGCGCGGCGCGAAGCTGCTATACTCGCACCAAAAGGCCGGTGCGCCATGCAGCTTCGTGAGCTCCATCCCTGGAACCTTTCGCCCGAGGAAGCGATCCGCCTGCAAGAGCGGCTGGCGCAGCAGGTGCGTGAGGAGCCGCTCAGGCACGAGGTGCGGTTGGTAGCCGGGCTGGACGTGGGCATCCGCGATTCCCGCGCCCGCGCAGCGGCGGTGGTCGTCGCCCTGCCCGAGCTACGTGCGGTCGAACAGCGCGCCGCCGAGAGTACGGTGACCTTCCCCTATATTCCGGGCTTGCTCTCGTTTCGGGAGGTGCCCGCGCTGGCGCCGGTGCTGGCGGCGTTGACGACCGTCCCCGACGTGCTCCTGGTCGATGGGCAGGGCCGCGCCCACCCCCGGCGCTTCGGCCTGGCCTGTCATGTCGGCCTGCTGCTCGATCACCCAACCATCGGCTGCGCCAAGTCGCTTCTGGCCGGGAAGATTGCGGAGCCGCTCCGCGACGAGCGCGGCGCCTGGGCGCCAGTGCTGGATCGCAACGAGCTGGTCGGCGCGGCCGTACGTACGCGGCCCGGCGTGGCGCCCGTGTACGTTTCGGTGGGCCACCGAGTGACGCTGGAGGATGCGATTGCAGTCGTCCTGCACTGTACCACGCGGTATCGCCTGCCCGAGCCGGCCCGCCTGGCGCACCTGCTGACACAGACGGCTGCGCCGCCAAAGGCGGCACCCAAAGCAACGGCCGGACCACCGCGCCTGTTCCAGGAATGAGAAGCATCAGACCCACGGCGTCGAAGGAGTGGAGAGAACCGTCTATGTACCCGAAGATCGCTGCCATCGCCGACGAGATCGCGCCGCTGCTGCGTGATGAGCTGGATGTGCTCGTGCGCGAGCAGATAATGAACATCGAGCTGCGCCAGGTGCAGCTCGACGGCAAACCCCAGCGAGTGATCATCGACCATGACGACGAGGAAATCCGCCAGATCTATGCGGCCTGCCGTGCGCGCGGCATCGCCGTGTCGTGTATCGCCTCGCCCATCGGCAAGGTCCAGATCACCGACGATTTTGAGGCGCACCTGGCCCGCTTCAAGCGCGCCCTGCGCGCGGCTGAGCTATGCGAGTGCCGGTACGTGCGCATCTTCTCGTTCTATCTTCCGCCGGAGCCGGACGCCCGCCGGACGTACCGTGACGAGGTGATGCGCCGCATGCGTGTCCTGGCAGAAACGGCGCGCCGGAGCCACCCGGACATCATGCTGGTGCACGAGAACGAGGCTGATATTTACGGAGAGTTGCCGGAGCACTGCCTGGATATCATCGAAAGCGTCGGCGCGCCGAACCTGCGCGTGAACTTCGACCCGGCCAACTTCGTGCTGGCCGGCGTGCGGCCATTCACTCAGGGCTACCCGCTCCTGCGGCCGTACATCGAGTACGTGCACATCAAAGATGCCCGCATGCGGGACCACACCATCACCCCGGCCGGCGAGGGCGACGGGGAGATCCCGGAGCTGCTGCGGGCGCTCAAGGCCGATGGCTATCAGGGCTACTTCTCGCTGGAGCCACACCTGGCTGAAGCGCACCGCTCTTACGGCGTGACCGGCCCGGCGCTGTTCAAGGTCGCCGCCGACGCCCTCAAGCGCGAGCTGGAAAAGGCAGGGTATGTATGAGCTGGAGGGAAGACTCCTCCCCTAAGAGGGGGGCCGGGGGAGGGGTCAGGGTGAGGGCAGAGAGATGATATCCGAAAACGACGCGACGCTGGTCTCGTTGGACGACATCGCCGCCGCAGCGGAGCGGCTGCGCGGGGTGATCAACCGCACGCCGCTGCAGGTCTCCCGCACGCTTGGGGCCCTGACCGGCGCAGAGGTGTACTTTAAGCCGGAGAGCCTCCAGCGTACGGGTTCCTTTAAGATCCGTGGCGCCTATAACTGTATCGCAACCTTGCCGCCGGAGCAGCGGGCCCGCGGGGTGATTACGTACTCATCCGGCAATCATGCGCAGGCGGTGGCCTGCGCCGCCGCGCTGGTCGGCGTGCCGGCCGTCGTGGTGATGCCGGAGGACGCCGTGCCGGCGAAGGTGGCTGCCACGAAGGGCTACGGCGCCCAGGTCGTGCACTACGGGCTTGATTCGCTCCAGCGGCAGCAGAAAGCCGAGGAACTCCAGGCCGCGCACGGCTACGTGATGGTGCCGCCGTTCGATCATCCGGCGATCATCGCCGGGCAGGGCACCGTGGGCCTGGAGATCGTCCAGGAGCTGCCCGATGTAGAGGTCGTGCTGGTCCCCATCGGTGGCGGCGGGCTGATCTCCGGCGTCGCCACGGCAGTGAAAGAACTGCGGCCCCAAGCACAGGTGATTGGCGTGGAGCCGGCCGGAGCGCCCGACGCATACCGTTCTCTGCGTGAGAGGCGCATCGTGCAGATAGACACGGTGAGAACTATTGCCGATGGCTTGCGCAACAAACGCCTCGGCCGGCTGAACTTCGCGCACATCCGCCGTTATGTCGACGATATCGTGCTGGTCGAGGAGGAGGCCATCTTCCGCGCCATCCACTTCCTGCTGGAGCGGGCGAAGCTGGTGGTCGAGCCATCGGGCGCCGTGACGGTCGCGGCACTCCTCTCCGGGGCTTTCCGGGCCCCCGGCAAACGGATCGTCGCGGTGCTCTCTGGCGGGAACATTGACCGGCAGGTGCTCCTTGAGGCGCTGGAGAGCCGCTATGAGGTCGCAGGGGCCGGATAGCCAGGCCGACCGTCTGGTCCTGATCCTCGGCGGCGCGCGCAGCGGGAAGAGCGCCTTCGCCGAGCGACTGGCCAGGGAGTCCGGCCGAGACGTCATCTTCCTCGCCACCGCGATGCCGAGCGACGAGGAGATGCGCGCTCGTATTGCGGCGCACCGCCAGGCGCGGCCAGCTACCTGGCGGACCATCGAGGCTCCGCTCCGCCCATCGCGCGCGCTGGCGAAGCTGGGCGGTTTCGAGGGCGTGGTGCTGCTGGACTGCCTGACGCTGCTCTGCTCGAACCTCTTGCTGGCGCTCGATCCCGCGGCTCAGCACGAGGGTCACGCCGTCGCTGCAGCCGAGCCTTCCCACCTTTCTGATCTGGAAGGGACGACCGTTGAAGAGCGTGCGCTCGCAGAGGTGCGGGCGCTGCTGGAGGTCCACCGCGCCGGCAGGTATGCCCTCATTGTGGTGTCAAACGAGGTCGGGTTAGGGCTGGTGCCGGCCTATCCGCTTGGCCGGGCCTATCGGGACCTGCTGGGCCGCGCCAACCAGCTTGTGGCCGCGGCGGCCGGCCGCGTCTACTTCATGGTCGCCGGCCTCCCGGTGGATGTGAAGCGACTAGCACTCGAAGCCGGGCTTCCCGCCTCGTCGGCTCCAGCTCGTTGACACCTGCGCAGCTGCCTCACTATACTTAAGCTAAAGCCTGGGTATCCGGTGCTCTCTCCGGCACACCTGTGGAGAAAAATGATCGCAGACGCGGGCCCCGTAGCGGGGCCTTTTCTGTATGCCTGGATCCTGGTCGGACCGCCGGATGGCGCGCAAAGGTAGGACGCTGTGCGACGAACAACGCTCCGCTGGCTGGCTTTCATTTTCGCCCTCGCACTTGTAGCAGGCTGGATCGACTGGCCCGGCACCCGCGTAATTACGCTGCCCTGGGACCCCGAGGGGACCCAGTTCCGGAAAGAGATCGAGACGCGTCTGGGCCTTGATCTGCAAGGGGGCCTGCACGTGGTGCTGCAGGCCAAGCCTGGCACGCCGGTGACGCCGGAGGCCATGGAGGCAGCCCGCAATATTATTGAAAACCGCGTGAATGGCCTCGGTGTTGCCGAGCCACGGATCCAGCGCGAAGGGGATCGCCGCATTATCGTGGAACTGCCCGGCATTAAAGAGCCGGAAAAGGCGATCGCCGTCTTCCACGAGACCGGCCTGCTGGAGTTCGTGGACATGGGCGACCAGCCGGCACCGGTCGGCCAGCCGCTCCCCGACAACCCGAACTACAAGACGATCCTGACCGGCAAGAATCTCAAGAACGCCGAGGTCGGCTACGACGAGCGGGGCCTGCCGCAGATTAACTTCGAGTGGGACGAAGAGGGCGCCCGTATCTTCGAAGAATACACTTCGAAGAACATCGGCAAGTATCTCGGTATTACGATGGACAAGCAGGTGATCTCGGTGGCGACGATTCAGAGCGCCATCGGCGCCCGCGGCCGCATCACCGGCCGGTTCACCCTCGACGAGGCGCGCAAGATTGTCATCCAGCTCAAGTACGGGGCGCTGCCGGTCCCGCTCGAGGTGGTGAGCAGCCAGACGGTCGGGCCAACTCTGGGCAAGCAGTCGGTGGATAAGAGCGTGGTGGCCGGGGCCATTGGTCTGGGCACTGTGGTGGCGTTCATGCTGCTGTACTATCGCCTGCCGGGGCTGATGGCCGATCTGGCGCTCCTGCTCTACACTCTGTTCGTGTACGCCATTTTTCGCGCCTGGCCGATCACGCTGACGCTCGCCGGCATCGCCGGCTTTATCCTGTCGATCGGCATGGCCGTCGATGCCAACATCCTGATCTTCGAGCGCATGAAGGAAGAGCTGCGCCTGGGCCGCTCGCTGGCCGCGGCCATCGACGTGGGCTTCCAGCGCGCCTGGACGTCGATCCGCGACTCCAACCTCTCCACGATCATGACCTCGGTGATCCTGTTCTACTTCGGCACGGGGTCTGTGCGTGGGTTCGCTGTGACTCTGATCATCGGTGTGCTGGTGAGCATGTTCACCGCCATTGTAGTTACGCGCACGTTCTTACGGCTGTTCGTGGGCACGCCGCTGGCGCAGCAGCGCTGGCTCTTTGGAGTAGACTGAGGCGATGTTCGATATCATCGGGAAGCGCTACTGGTACTTCCTCTTCTCGCTCCTGATCATCATTCCAGGGACGATCTCGCTGCTGCTGTTCGGGCTAAACCTGGGCCTGGACTTCACCGGCGGCACGCTGCTGGAGCTGCGCTTCGGCCAGGCAGTCACTCCGGCGCAGGTGCGCGAGGTGTTCGTACAGAAGGGGCTGCCGGAGCCAGAGGTAGCGCCGGTCGATGAGCGCAGCGTGATCACGCGCTCGCGCTTCATCGAGGCGCAGGCGAAGGAGGACCTCAAGCGGACGCTGGCCGAGCGCTTCGGGAGCGTGGAGGAGATACGCGGGGAGTCGATCGGGCCGGTGATCAGCCAGGAACTCACCCGCAACGCCTTCCTGTCGGTAGCGCTGGCCTCGCTCCTCATCATGGGCTATCTCACCTGGGCCTTCCGCACGGTGCCCGATCCGCTCTCGTATGGGGTCTGCGCGGTCGTGGCGCTGCTACATGATGTGCTGCTGCTGCTGGGGGTGTTCTCGATCTTAGGGAAGGTCGCGCACATACAGATCGACGCGCTCTTTGTCACCGCCGTGCTGACGGTGATCGGCTTCTCGGTGCACGACACGATCGTGGTGTTCGACCGCATCCGCGAGAACATGAAGCGCTATGCCGGCGCGCCCTTTGAACTGATCGTGAATCACAGCGTCAACCAGACGCTGGACCGTTCGCTCAACACCTCGCTCACCACGCTCTTCACGCTGACTGCGCTCTTCCTGTTTGGCGGCGAGTCGATCCGGAACAATTTCATTCTGCCGCTGCTGATCGGCATCGCCAGTGGGACATACTCCTCGATTTTCAATGCAGCCTGCCTGCTGGTGGTGTGGCAGAACGGTGAACTGGCCGCCCTGTGGCGCCGCCTGACCCGCCGCGGCGCGGCGGCTCGCGGTGCTTCTACCCCTTGACCTCTTCCAGGGTGCCCCCGGGAGCGATCAGGCCGTAGATGGCATAGGGCCGGCCGGTGCGCAGCGCCCAGCAGATATCCCCGTACGACCAGTGCCACCATTCGCCGCGGTAGTTGCTGAAGCCGGCCTCAGACATCACCCGGATCAACAAGTCACGGTTGCGCTGCGCCTCGGGGGAGAGCCCCGGCACGTAGGTGTACCGGGCATACGGCTTGTCCTTGAGGGGCGAGACCATATCCAGCGGCTCCCCGTCGGGACCGAGAATGCTCACATCTACGGCGCCGCCGGTACAGTGCCCCGGCGGCGACTCCGGCACGTCGGGCGGGTGGAAGAAATCGTTGGCCCAGCGTCGCAGTGTGGCCTCCGGCCAGTTTGGGTGCTCGCGCCGCAGGCGCATATAGTAATTCCAGTAGCCGCGCGCCTGGGTAGCCAGCGAGCGGTGCGCTGTACCGACGCGCAGGCGATACCCGTCGGGCAGCAACGCCGCGGCACGCTTCAGCATCTGCGCCGGAGTAGCGCGCAGGTAGACGCAGGAGGGCTGCTCGGCGATACGCTGCGGCGACATGCCCAGCACAATCTCCGGGCAGACCTCCCGGAGGTCGACCATGGGCTCGCCACACTCGCGGATCGGGATGCACCGCTGGGCAGCGATCGACTCGGAGACAATCCGCCAGGCAGGCAGCGGTGGGCGGACCCGCTTGCGGGCGGCAACCTCAACAGCCATAGAACGTAGCCCCTCCCATTCCTTAGCGCTATGATAGCCTATCCCGCCGCCCGCTCGCTGCCTGCTGCACGCACGGCTAGCGGTATGCCGCGACCTCGTAGGTGGTGTTCGTCACCTCGAAGAAGTTGACGACCTCAGGCACGTCGGTCTCCGCCGCCATCCACTTGGCGGGATTTGTCACTTTAAAGTATGGCTCAAAGCCCAGCTCCTCCAGGCGGCGGTCGGTGACATACTGGATGTACTGGTTGAGCGTGTCGGCCGATAGCCCGAGGATCGGCTGCGGCAAGACCGCCTCGTTATAGGCACGCTCGAGTTCAACCGCCTCGAGGATCATGCTGTGGATCTCCCGGGCGAACTCGGTGGTCATGATCTCCGGATGCTCCTCGAGCATTGCCGTGATGAGGTGAATGCCGAAGGAGAGATGCAGGCTCTCGTCCTTGAGCACCCAGTCGATCATGGTGCCCAGGCCCTTGAGCAGGTTGCGCCGCCGAAACGAGAGGGCCAGCAGGAAGCCGCCGTAGAAGAACACGCCCTCCAGCACGACGAAGTAGCCGATCATGTTGCGCAGGAGCGCCTGCTTGCCCTCCAGGGTGGAGAGATCCAGGTCGCGGCGGAGCATGGCCTCGGTCAGGCGAGCCTGGAATTCTTCCTTGGCGCGAATGGCCGGATGCGCTTTATGCGCCGAGAAGGCCAGCTCGCGGTCCACCGGCAGCGTCTTCAGGAGATACTCAAACGCCAGCGTGTGGTTCGCCTCCTCCCACACCTGGCGGGCCAGATAGAGCCGCACCTCCGGCGCGGTCAGGTGCGGGTACATGCTCAGGATGATATTGCTGGTGACCAGCGACTCCATGGGGTTGAAGAAGCCGAGCAAGAGCGTGACGGCCTGCCGCTCTTCCGGAGTGAGGCGGTGTTCCCAGTCATACACATCCTCACCCAGCGGCACCTCCTCCGGGAACCAGGTGTTGCGCTTGGCCTGCTGCACGTGGGCGTACGCCCAGGGGTAGCGCAGCGGAAAGAGCTGCACCGGCTCGGTGGGATGCCCGCCGATCAGGGATGGCCTCGCTCCATGCGGCTCGGTCATGTTACACCCTCCTTTGCTACTTGTTTAAGTTACTTGACTTGTCTAAAACGGCGTTAAAACCAAGCTAGACCTGAGGATAGTGCAGATTGTCTGCTCCCAAAAGTAGACGTTTCACTACACCGAATATCTGGTTAAGGCCGGCTGCTCAGGAGGCCCTCACCCCCACCCCACTCCCGCGCTGTGGGAGTGGGGTGGGGAGCGGGAGGCTCTACTGGCAGGACTCGCATTGAGCGCGCAGCGTCGGGTCGGTCGGGCAGGCCTGCCCTGCCGCGCCGGCCTGCAGAAGTTCGGCCTCCAGCCGCACCGCCCAGGTCGGCCGCCTGCGCGCTTTGTTCACCACTACGGTGCTCTGCTCGGCATGCATCTGCGGCTGCACGAACAGGTAATACGTAGACTTCAGACCGCGGCGCCACGCATCCAGATAGACGGCCGCCGTCTCGTCCAGGTTGCGGGTAGTCAGGTAGAGGTTGCGCGAGATACCCATGTCTACCCACTTTTGCGCCCGCGCCGCCACCTCCAGGTACGCTTCCGGCCGGATCTGGAAAGCGGTGCGGTACAGGCGCTTCAGCTCGTCGGGGATGGCCGCGATGCCCTGGATATCGCCGCGCGCGGCGATGAGCTCATCGCGCACCGCTTCCCACAGTCCCAGCGCCTTCAGGTCCTCGACGAGCTGCGGGTTAAAGGTCAGGAACTTCCCGCTTAGGGTCGAACGGGCGTAGACGTTGGCGAAGTGCGGGTCCAGGCTGGGCGTGGTGCCGGCGATCAGGCCGATGCTCGAGGTCGGGGCGATGGCCATCACCGTGCTGTTGCGCATGCCGCCGCGCACCTCGTTTCGCACGCTATCCCAGTCCAGCCGCGCCGTGCGATCGACCTGGACCGGCCTGCCGCGCTCAGCTTCAAGCTCAGCAATGCTGTCGATAGGCACGCGGCCCTGCGACCACGCGCTGCCCTGGAAGGTTGGATATGGTCCGCGCTCACGGGCGAGCTGTGCACTGGCGCGGATGGCATGGAAGCTGATAAACTCGACCACTTGGTCGGCCAGTTCAGCCGCCTCGGGGCTGTCGTACGGGTAGCCCAACTGCTGGCACAGCTCGGTGAAGCCCATCAACCCCAGGCCGACGGGCCGGTTCGCCAGGTTGCTGCGCCGGGCCTTCTCCACCGGATAGAAGTTCACGTCGATGACGTTATCCAGGTGGCGGATCGCCATGTGTACGCTCTCGGCCAGCAGATCCCAGTCGATGCGGCGGCCGCGCAGGTGCCGCGGCAGGACGATGCTGGCCAGGTTGCACACGGCGATGTTCTGCGGGTCGGTGGGCAGGAAGATCTCTGTGCACAGGTTACTGGAGTGAATCACCCCGCAGTTCTTGAGCTGGCTGCGCACGTTGCCGGCGTCTTTAAAGGTGAGCCAGGGATGGCTGGTCTCCTGCAGGCTGGCCAGGATACGGCGCAGAAGCTCACGGGCGCTCATCTTCCGCCAGGCACTGGCAGGGAGCTGGCCCGACTCCGCCTGGAGAATGTACTCGCTGTACCGGCGGCTAAAGGCACGGCCGTACAGCTCGGGCAGATCGGGCGTGTAGGCCGGATCAAAGAGATACCAGTCTGCCCCGGCCTCCACGCGGTACATGAACTCGTCGGGGATCCACAGCACCGTGTTCAGGCTGGGCGTACGGCGGTAGTGATCGCCGCTGTTCTGCTTGAGATCCAGGAAGGCCTCGATCTCCAAATGCCAGGGCTCCAGGTAAAGCGCCAGAGTGCCGCGACGGCGTCCGCCCTGGTCGATGGCCTTGATCAACGCGTCATAGAGGTTGGCGAAGGGGACTAGGCCGGAGGAGCGGCCGTTGACACCGCGCACCGGCGAGCCCAGCGCCCGCAGCTTGGTAATGCTGGCGCCGATGCCGCCGGCATACTTGGCCAGGCGACCGAACTCCCAGGCCGACTCTAGGATGTGATCGAGGCTGTCTTGCACATCGCTCAGGTAACAGGACGAGAGCTGGCAGTGAGGCGTCCCGCTATTAAAGAGCGTGGGCGTGCTGGGCAGGTACCGCAGCGTACTCATCATGTGGTAGAAGCGCACGGCCGCAGCCGTGGGATCGGGCTCAAGCAGGCTCACACCCATGGCCACGCGCATCCACAGCATCTGCGGCGTCTCGAGCAGCCGGTCTTCGTCTAGATCGCGCACCAGATAGCGATCGGCCAGCGTGGCCAGGCCCAGATAATCCAGCAACCGGTCGCGCTCCGGCACGAGAGCCGCCGCAAGCGTCTCCAAGTCGAAGTGCAGCAGGCGGGGGTCAAGCACCCCGCGATCGACGCCGCTGCAAATGTAGCGGCAGAACGCCGCGCGGTACTCATGCTCGCTCGGCGTGCGCGTGCCGGTAGCATGCCGATAGATGCGCTGGAGGAGCACCCCGGCGGCGATGCGGCCGTAGTCGGGGTCATCACGCTGGTTCTGGAGTGCCGCCTGAATAGCGGCCTCTTCAAGCTCCTCCGCAGGCGCTCCGCCGGACCCCGGCACCATGTCCTGGAGCACCTGGCGGGCAAACTCCTCGGGGAGGCCATGTGCAGCACGCTGCACCATCTGCACAGCTTCGCTCGTCAAGAGAGCGGTCGGCGTCGCAGCCATTGGTTCCTCTCAACCCTCCGCCGCTGGTATCGCACATCTAGTATTCAGACACCAACATCCTACTACATCTGGCGCCAGAATGCAATAGTCGAGCCTGGGATTTTTTCCGCGCGCGGCCGGTCTGATCGCCGCGCGCGGCCGGCCGCGTATATCTGCTCACCCCAGCCGGCGCGGGCAGGGCGTACCTCACCCCTGGACCAGAGTAGGGATAATCGTAAAGTTGGTCTCAATGGAGAGCGAAGAATTCAGATTACCAGGGAATGCAAGGGGAACAAATCAAAACAAAATCAAAAATAAATCATAAACCAAAGAGGCCCACCGGCACCATCTCCCTACTGCCGGTGGGCATGCGCCTCACGCGTCCACCTGGACCACGACGGTGGCCGCAGGGACAGGCCGGCCGGCAGGATCAAGGGCCCACAGGAGGAGATAGTAGACGCCCGCCTGCCCTCCTTCCGGCGGCGGCACCAGGCGCACCTCCACCCCAAAGCGCCCCTCGCCCCCCACCACGACCGGCACCGTCTGCAACGGCCCGGGCAGCCCATACGCCTCCGCCGGCGGCCGCTCCTCCCGCCCCCAGCGCCGCCGGCCCTCCCAGCTCACCTGCACCGCATAGACCCGCATGCCCCCCGGCGCCTGCCCCGCCAGCCGCACCTCCTGCCCCGGCTGCCCTCGCCGCAGTGCCGGCCCCTCCACCCGCACCGCCTGGTTGACAAACTCCTGGACCAGGGCCAGCCGCCCCTCCGCCTGGGCCAGGCCAATGCCCACGGCGGTGTGGGCCCCATCCAGGAGGTTGCGGCGATGCCCATCCTGAGGCGGGGTCTGTGCCAGCATGGTGTGCAGGCTGTCCTGCAGGAAGCGGCGCAGGCCCTCGGGGCCGGGGGGATAGCCGGTGCCATAGGCGAGGTTTTCCATCACGAAGGCAGTACCGCCGGCCTGGGCGTAACGTAGCAGGGGGCTGCGGCCCTGGCGGTCGAAGTGGCTGGCATAGGCGCCCTGGACCAGCTCCTGGGCGTGGGTGCGGGCGACGCGGGCGGCCAGGGGGTCCCAGGCCAGGGGAGCCAGGCCGGCCTGCCGGCGGGCCTGGTTTACCAGCGCCAGGGCATACGCCTCTAGCTCCCCCGGCTCCGTCTCTGCCTGCGTAGCTATCTGGGTAGCGGACAAAAGAGCCTGACTATACTCTTCCTCCGCCCCGGCGGTGCCGGAAGAGTAGGTGAAGATACCGCCTTGGAGCAGGCACACAACGCCTAAGACGACCACACTCCGGCAAAGACGCCGCGGAACGCTTGCTATTGCCGGGGCGCTAGCGTCTTGCCGGCGCTGAGGCATTGCCCTGGGATGACCCGGCAATGACATGGGCGACTACCCGAGCCAGATCGGCCAGACGGTAGGGTTTGCTGAGTACGGCGGCATAGCCGTATCTAGCAGGCGACACAACCGCCGGATGGGTGACATCCCCCGTTGAGAGGATGATCGGAACCTGCAGGTCGCGCTCGCGGAGGCGAGCGACCGTTTCTTCCGCACACACGCTGCCGGGCACCGCCAGATCGAGAATGACGGCTGCAAAGCCCCGACCTGCTTTGCAGCCGGCCGCCAGAAGCTCTACTGCTTCCGCGAGCGTCGCAGCGGTCTCCACCTCGTAGCCAAGGTGTCCCAACATCTGCCAGGCAAGCTCCCGCAAGCCGCGGTCGTCCTCTACGACGAGGATACGTCCCTGCCCCAGCAGCTGCGTTGCACTGTTTGCATCCTCCGGTGCCTTCCTGCCCGCGCACAGTGCCGGAAGGTAGACGCGAAAGATTGTGCCGTGGCCGGGTCGAGAGGACACTTGAATGTGACCGCCATGACGCAGCACGATCGCTCGCACTGTAGCCAGTCCCAGCCCGTGGCCGCCGGGTTTTGTGCTGAACGCCGGCTCGAAGATGCGCGCCAGATCGGCGCGGCGAATTCCTCGACCTGTATCTCGGATGACCAGCGCGACATAGAGCCCATCCGGCAGGGGGACCCGCCGGCCCTCGTCGGCAGCGCCGCGATGGACCCGCACGTTCGCCGCTGAGAGCGTAATACGGCCTCCAGGCGGAGTCGCTTCCCGTGCGTTGAGGACCAGATTGTTGATGATCTGACCAAGCTCACCCGCACTGAGGCCCACCGGCCAGAGGTCGTCCGGAATACTGCACTCGCAGGTGATCGCGGCTCCACGCAGAAATAGGGTGACGGCATCATGGACCAGCGGGGCCAGCGCAGTCGTCTGCACCGGCGGTGGGGGCGCGCCAAGGGTAAGCGCAAGCAAGCATTGCACAAGTTCATGCGCCTGATGCGCGGCACGCACGCCGATGTCAAGCAAGGCCTCTCGATCCGGACTGTCCGCCGGCGCTAACCGGGCCAGCGAGAGGCTCCCGCTGAGCGCAGTCAGCAGGTTATTCAGGTCGTGGGCCAGGCCGGCGAGCTCCACATCGTGGAGCCGAGCACGCTCCTGCCGCGCCGACTCGACGGCCTCGGATGGGTCGAAAACGGAGCCGGTCGCGCGTGCCACGGCAGCTTGCCTCCTCCCTTGCCGGAGCGGTCTGCCGGCGCTGTGCTCCTGCCAGGTGGCCGAAGCGCTCGCACAGCGCCGGCTCCCCTGCGGGCAGCGGCTACATTGGCTCGCTGCTGGTGCCGGCAGCTTCCGGACGTTGCCGGGCCAGGTTGGCCTCGCGCACTGCCTCAGCCAGCGCGATGGCAGCCGCCAGCACCACCGTCCCATTCGGGGCCGGGATGGTCGAGCGAGCACATCCGTCTGCCCGCGCAGCCACCAGGCACCAGCCGCGTCCATCCGGCTGGCCCTCCAGCACAATTACCTCGTCTCCCCGCACGTCAATTCGGTAGGTAGTTAGCGACCCCTCCGCCTGCATTGTCCCCTCCAACCGTTCATGATCACACTCCCCCGGCCTGCGCCTCCAGGGAGCCAGCGCGCTTCGCCCTGACCACCCACCGGTATGCCGGCCGGCTTGAGTCCACTCTACGTCGAGGGCCAAGTGCACTGAAACGTCCAGGAGGGTACATTTGTAGAGTCACAGGGATAACGTCGCTCTTCCGCGCGGCTCCATCCAGCGCTCCTAGGAGCACCATCCAGGCTCGCTCGGCGCTATCCTGTCGGTCTGCCAATGGGATAGCGTACGCACCGGTTGCAGTATCCGCGCGTATCCTGGTTCTCTATCGTATCGACCTACCGTATCAACGCGGACCAGCACACGTACTACAGTGAACCCGCTCGCTCCAGGTGCGGCTCCAGCAGGGCAGAAGGAATACTCACGAGCGCAGCGCGCTGGGTGAGCAGGCTGCCACCATGGGCAGATACACGGAAAATGTCGCCCCGGCGCCGGGGGCGCTCTGCACAGTGACGAAGCCGCCATAGTCGCGCACAATGGCCTGGACAATGCTGAGCCCTAGGCCGGTTCCACGTCGCTGGGTGGTCCGCTTCGTCGAGAAAAACGGCTCGAAGATACGCTCGTGGAGCTCGGGCGGAATGCCGATGCCGGTATCCGTTACGGCGAGCTGCCCATACCTGCCCGCCGGCACGCCGGCGCGTCGCGCACTGACCTCGTCAAGCTCCACCTCGGCGGTCGTAATGGTCAAGTGGGCGTGCGCGCAGCTAGACATGGCTTCGAGCGCGTTCACCACGAGGTTATGCAGGACTCGACTGAGCTGGGCCGGCGCGCCGCGCACCCAGAGTTCCCGGCCGGTCAGGCGAAGCTCCAGGGCCACCGTGGGTGGGAGCAGAAGCTGGGCCAGTGCCTCGCGCACTACTTCGTTCAGCTCGCACCGTTGGCCGTCCGCAGTCCCGCGCCGGCCTAGGGCCAGCAGGTCACGGTTGATCTCACTTACCTGGCGCGCCGCGGCGATAAGCAGGTCACAATAGCGGACAGCCTGGTGCTCCGGCGGCAGGCTGCGCTTAATCAACTGCGGCAAGGTCAGCAGTGGTCCTAGCAAATTATTTAGGTCGTGAGCGACCTGGGCAGCCACCTGGCCGGCCATCTCCAGCCGCTGGGCACGCAGCAGCCGCTGTTCGAGCACTTTCCGTTCGGTGACATCTCGAAACACCAGCAGTCGGCCGGCCGGTCCGCCCTGTTTGTCGTACAAGGGTGAGATCAGCAGGTCGTACGTGCGTTGGTCCGAGCAGGCTGTGGTCGTCACCTCACAGCGTGTCTCTGCCACCGCGCTCGACACCAGCTCGGCGCAGCCAAGTGGAGCGAGCACGTCACCGGCTGGGAGGCCCAGAACGCCTCCGGCAGGCCGGCCCAGCACCAGCAGCGCGGCCGGGTTTACATCGACGATGCGGTTCTGCCGGTCGAGCACGATCACGCCGTCGGGCATGCGCTCGATCACCGCTTCGCGGGCGATGGGCACGATATCGAGCAGGGAGAGCCGCCGCCTGCCCCAGAGCAGCCCGAGGGCTGCCACCGGAAACGCCGCAGGGGTAAAGTCAGCGCGGGGAAGGATGTCGGCACCGCTGATGTAGGCGAGATTCGCCAGCCATGGCAGCGCAAGCGCCGCCAGGACCACTGCAGCCTGCTTGCGCTGCAGGGGCGGCCCGCGCAGCAGCCCCCATCCCAGGGCTGCCGCGCCCCCGGCAAGCATCGCGTACGAGAGGCAGGTGTGCAACCAGAACCAGGGACCATACTCCGGCCTGAGCACTGCCCGGGGGCCATACCATTCGAGATTAATCGATCGCCAGAACAGGCGATGGTACTCGTTCGTGAGCACGACGGCCAGCGTCGTAGCCTGGATCACTGCAAGCGCGAGCTTTCTGGGCCGTCCCAGCCAGTGATCACGGTGCGTGTAGTATAGGGCAAAGATGAGCCACGCGGGAGGAATTGCGACGATCCCAATATATTCAGTCCTTGCCCAGCGCAGCTTTCCCTCCAGGGTCGGATCCAGTACCTCCAAAATGCTCCCGACGGCCCAGAGGGCAGCCCCGAGGGCCAGGACGGCGAAGGATGCCATGCCTGGCGTAGGGCGACGCTGCCAGCCGTATACGGCCAGGGCTACAGCCAGGGCAGCACCGCAGAGGGTCCAGAGGAAATACAACGTCCAGCCAAGGTTCGCCGCTTTCCTTCACACCGTATCCCAATCGCGCAGCGCCCTGGTCATGCAGCATCCCGGTACATTGTTTATTTGTGTCTAATTAGACACAAATAAGCTCAGACGAATAGAGCCAGGCGATCGCGAGCCCGCGCCACCTGGCGGGCACACGCAATACGCCTCGTAACCGGTGCTCACGGGTGCTGCCGGGACGCCGCGTACCGGCCGGATGTACCCCATACCAGTATGGGACCGGCTCCTCTCTATCGGGAAGGTCCATTTGGATAGTAAATCAGCATACGAATGGATATTCTTTTTCCATTCTGACCCGCATATGCTTCTAGGAGGAGGCGCCACGTGATGCGTGTCCCAGATACAACTGGAGTACCCCATGCGCGAGCCGGGCTGGAGGGTCGTCTCTCCACCGATACGCTGCTGCGGCACTGCCACACCCGGAGCCTGTGATAGACAGGCTATCATCAGCGCCCATGCGGTTTGTCACCGCTTTGCCAGGAGGGCCTGCGGAAAGCGCATGTTTGGCAGTTACCCCGCCGGTGCTCTAGCTGCCGAGAGAGGCAGCTCCTCCCTGTCAGCCGCGGGCAGCGCCGCCTCAGAGCGCACTGCACGGGCGGAATCGGATCGTGTGCGTGTCCTCGTTGTGGACGATCATGCCATCGCTCGTGAGGGGCTCAAGGCGATCCTCGAAACCGATCCGGAGATCGAGGTCGTCGGCGAGGCCGCCGACGGGCGTGAGGCATTGGAAAAGACCGCGGCCCTCCAGCCAGATGTGGTGTTCCTGGATGTCCGCCTGCCGGAGATCAACGGGATCGAAGTGGCCCGACGGATCAAAAGCGAGCACCCCCACGTGGCAGTCGTGCTGCTTTCTGGGTATAGCGATGATGCCCTGGTCGTCGAGGCGCTCCAGGCCGGAGCCGCGGGCTTCCTGTTAAAGACTGCCTCGGAGGAGTTGCTGCTCCATACCGTGCATGTGGTGGCGAGCGGCGGCTGTGTGATCGAGATGTCTCTCCTCCATGCCGCGGCTTCTCAAACCCCTCCCATGCTTGAGCGCCCGGCGCGCCCTGACCTGCCGGCAGTCTTGCCCGAAGAGCTGTCTGAGCGTGAGCGGGAGGTATTGCGCCTGCTGGCAGAGGGGTACACAAACAAAGAGATCGCCGAGCGGTTGTCCGTAGCTGAAGTGACGGTGAAGAAGCACGTGCAGAGCATTATGGCGAAGCTCGGCGCAACCGATCGAACCCACGCAGCTATCCTGGGCCTGCGCCTCGGCCTCATTGCCTGAGGTCATAGCACATAGCACCACGAAGCCCAGGGTCCGTGCTGCCGCGCCGCCCCTCAGCCTGTGCGCCATGCCCCTGTGTTGCTCTGCCGCCGGCAGATTTGGTGACAGGCCCGTCGCTGTGGTATCTCTTGGTGAGCGCGCCTGCGAAACTCCGGCAGGCTGAGACTTGCCTGTGGCCGCACGGCGGCACCTTCTTGGAGCGCTTGATGACAGTCATGATCGCCGGCGCCGGCTACCTCGGCGCCGCCCTGGCTGCGCTGCTGTTAGACCGCGGCTACGCGGTTGTGGCGCTGGAGAACGGCTTCTCCACGAATCTTGCTGCGCTGGGAGCTTTGCAGCGGCGCGGCCTGGTGATAGTCCAAGGAGACCTCCGGGACGCTGCTGCGTGCCGCCGGGCGCTGGACCAGTGCGATCCACTGAGAGCCCTCTTCCTTCTGGCGGCGCAGGCCAGCGCCGCCTACGCAGCCGAACATCCCGATGAGACAGAGGACATTAACCTGCGCGGCCCGCGCGTGCTGCTTGATGCGCTGCTCGCCTGCTCAGGGCCTCTGCCGCCCGTCATCTTCGGCAGCTCGCTCAAAGTGTGCGGGCCATGCCTGCGAGGAGATATCGACGACAATGCGCCCTATGGCCCGTGCACCGACCTCTCGCACCTTTCGAAGATTTATGTCGAAAAACTGCTCGAGCTGTACGCGCAGCGCGCCGGGCTAGTGGCGTGGTCGGTGCGCCTGCCGGTTCTGCACGGGGTGAGCCCGGTGATGAAGCGCGACCCGCGCTTTCAGACGGTCCTGAACCGGTTCTGCGCCCAGGCCGCGGCCGGCAAGCCGCTCCAGGTACATGCCGGCGCAGCCGACTGCTTCCAGGGCTTCTTGCATGTCCTCGACGCTGCCGCGGCACTCGCCTGGCTGGTCGACCAGCCGGCTGTCCCCGGCCATCGCACGCTTGTCACCCCGTGCGAGGTGTTGACGGTGTCTGAAGTCGCCACTATCGTGCAGCAGGTTGCTGCCCGCCATGGCCTCCAGGTACACATTAAAGGAGCAGGTGTATCACCGGCGGCGGTACGTCCGGTGGTACGGCCCGGCCTGATACCCCCCTCGTTCCTGCGCCGGACCGTTGCTGAGAGCGCTCAGAAGCTCGTCGAGTATTTTGCCGGGCAGCAGCGGGATTGCGTGGAAGGAGCAGAGCCAGGATGAACGTGCTGGTGACCGGTGCGAGCGGCTTCATCGGGCGCCATGTGGTACGTGCGCTAGCCGCTGCCGGCTATCACGTTACGGCGCTGAGCCGCTCAGACCCCGGGCCGCTGGGACAGGCGCGCTGGATCGCCGCCAACGTGCGTGATCCCGGTTGCATCGAGCTCGTGGCCGGACATGACGCGGTGGTCCATCTGGCCGCGCTGTCCGATGCCGGCGCCTCCATGCAGCAGCCCCATGCCTATGCCACGACGAACGCCTGCGGGACGCTGCATCTGCTCGAGGGGGCCCGGCGCACCGGCGCGCGCTTCCTTCTGGCGTCGACGCAGCGCCTCTACGCCTCCAGTGCCCAGCCCATCGCCGAGGACGCGCCGCTATGCCCGACTGAGCCGTACGCCTACGCCAAACTCGTGGCTGAGCAGTGGGTACGCATGTATAATGCCCTCTACGGACTGCCGGCCACGATCCTGCGCTTCTTTTCGGTGTACGGGCCTGGCCAGCATATCAGGACCGGTTCAAGCGGCGTGGTGTCGATCTTCGTGCACCGAGCCCTGGCCGGACAGCCCCTGCTGGTGAGCGGGCACGGCGCCCGTGATTTTACGTATGTTACCGACGCTGTCCAGGGAATCATGCTCGCGCTGGAGCGCGCTGAGGCTGCCGGTGAGACGTTCAACGTTGCGACCGGCTGTGGCACCACCTTCGAAGAGCTGGCCCGCGCGGTGCTTGAGGTCACAGGGGCATGCGTGCCGATCCAGTGGACCGACCGGCTCGGCCCTCCCACCTCCTGGGTGGCCGACATTAGTCGGGCGCGGCGCGTGCTGGGCTACACGCCGCGCGTGTCGCTGCGCGAAGGGCTCGCGCAGTACGTGCGGTGGTGTCGGGAGCACGGGTGATGCGGGGTACCAGGCGCTCGGCTCAGGATCCCACGCGGCAGCCCCCGGAGCAGAGGATGGTGTAAGGAGGGACAGTTCACGTACCCTATGCTGAAAATCCTGCTAAAGGCTCGCCCCACCGCCGAGCAGCTTGCCGACCGGTTCCATCCGGAGCCCTTTGATGGGCTTGAACTCTATATGGACGCGGCCGACCTCCACGGTGACGGCTGGCTTGCCCGGCTCCAAGCCGCCTTTGCTGCCGCGCGGCCGCCTGCCGGCCTGTGCTACGTTGTCGAAGGGCCCCTGCGCTCACTAGATGGAAGCTTCTTCTCACTGGCGCAGGATTCTGCGGCGAACCGCGAGACACTGCGCCGGCTCGTTCAGGCTGGGCAGTTGCTGGGGGCGATGGCTGCGGTCATCCACGCGGTGGTGCCATTGGATTCCCCTGAGCTGCTGAGTGAGGAGATGCGACAGCGCGCTGTGGAGGCCAGCCTGCCGCTGTTACGCTTCTATCGGGACCTCTGCCAGGATGCCGGCCTTGTGCCGACCATCGAGAATATTCCTCCCGTAGCCCAACAGCGCGAGCGTCGGGTGATGGCAAGCGCGCTGGGCGTAACTGCAGGCGACATACGTGAGCTGCTCATAGCCGTGCCGGGCTTGCGCTGTACCGTCGATACCTCCCATGCGCAGCTTTATGTAAATGTACTTCTGTGCCATCCCGACCCGACGGATGAGCGCCTGGCGGCGGTGGTGCGCTATTACCGGGCGCATGCCGAAGCGGTTGACCTGGCCGGCTACATCGACGCCCTTCTTCCCTGGCTGGTCCATGCCCATGTGTCGAATGCTACGGGCCTGCTGGGCGAGGGATTGCCGTACGACCGTGGCGACGTCACTCTCGACCCGATCGTGCGGCAGCTCGCTCGGTCCGTGCGGAGCATTGTTCCGGAGATCTTGGAGCCGGACCCTGCCCGGTGTCCCAACATGCGGGCCGGTGCCCAGGCGATCCGCCGGGCGGTCTCCGGCGCAGCGGTGGCGGCACCATGAGCCTTCCTGAAGCGTTCACGCCGGCCGGCCTAGACCTGGAGAAGCTGGATGAAGGCAGCCTGGCAATGCTGCTGGGGCGGCCTCTTCGTACTGTGCCCGGCCTTGGCACGCTGCTGGAGCAACGCCTAGCTGGACAGCGCCTGCTGATCACCGGTGCCGCCGGCTCGATCGGTACGGCGCTGGTGGCGCGCCTGTGTACGATCCCCACGCTCGAGCTGATCCTGCTCGATCACCACGAGGACTCGCTCTTCGACCTGCAGCAGCGACTCGGGCACGTGCAGCATCGCCGCACGGCGGTGCGCTATGTGCTGGCGGATGTCCGGTCAGAGCGCAAGATCGAGCGCCTGCTCCGGCAAAGCCGGCCTGATGCCATCCTGCACCTGGCGGCGCGCAAGCACGTGCCGCTGGCGGAGCACGAGCCAGACGAGGCCGTTTCGACGAATGTGCTGGCGACGGTGCAGCTGGCGCAGATGGCCGCCGACCTGGATACCGGCACGTTCGTGTTCCCCTCAACCGATAAGGCGGTCAATCCGCCCAGCACGTATGGCATGACCAAGCGGCTGGCCGAGGCTGCCCTGCTGGCCTTGGCTGCAGAGGTGCCTATGCGTATCGCTGTGGTGCGCTTCGTGAACGTGCTCGGCACGCAAGGCAGCGTCCTGCAGACATTCGCTCGACAGATCGCGGCGAGGGAGCCGCTGACCATTACCGATCCGCAGATGACGCGCTACTGGATGACCATGAATGAGGCCGTGGCCCTGTTGCTGCTCGCCTTGATCCATCCGCCGTTGCACGGGCTGATTGCCCCGGACCTGGGCGAGCCTGTGCCTGTGGTGGAGATCGGCCGGCGGCTGTGGCGGCTGGCAGGCAGGACCGGTGAGCTGCCGCAGCGCATTACCGGCCCGCGGCCGGGCGAGAAGCCGTTTGAGGAGCTGCGCTATCCGTTCGAAGCGCCGGTACCGGTAGAGTGGCTGTCCCATGACCGGCCCTGGGTGCACCGGCTCGTCTGCGCCGGTGCGGGCCTACCATGGACGCGCTGGGCACCCCAGCTCGACGAGCTGGAGGTGCTGGTCGGCGACGGAGCGCCTGCGCTGCAGGAACGCGTGGCTGCGCTGGTATCGCTGGCGAACCACTCCCTGGCACCGGCCCAGCACGTGCCCGCGGTATGAGGTGCTATGTTCGATCTGCCAGGCAGCCTGCCCGTATGGTTTGCTCTTGCCGTGGCACTCGGCTACCTGCTGGCGCCGCTCAGCGGACGCCTGGGCGCGCATGCCGGCCTGATCGACCGGCCGCGGCCGGGAGAAGTGCAAACGCACCCCGTCCCGCGGACCGGCGGCTACGGAATGGCGGCCGCTTTCCTCGCCACCGTCGGATTGGCCTGGCTGCTCACCGGCGAGGTTCCCGGGGGCCACCCGGCGAAACTCATCGGGCTGGCCCTCGGCATCGCTGTCACCATTCCCTTAGCACTGCTTGACGACGCGCGCCGCCTGGGGCCGGCGCCCCAGCTGCTCTGGCATCTCGGTCTGGGGCTGATCGCTGTACTCTCAGGCGTCGTGATCGACAGCGTGGCCAATCCCTTTGGGCCACGGCCGTTCCCCGGCACCATTCCGCTGCCGATGTGGATCGCTGTGCCGTTCACGCTCTTCTGGATAGCCGGAATGGTCAACACGCTGAACTGGATCGACACGATGGACGGCCTTGCCGCCGGCGTATCCGCCATTGCTGCGCTGGTGCTCTTCGCTCTAAGCATGCGGCTGGGGCAGTACAGCGTCGCCGTGCTGCCGCTGGTGCTGGCTGGTGTCTGCGTCGGTTTCCTGCCACACAACTTCCACCGCGCCAAGCTCTTCATGGGCACCTGTGGTTCGGTCTTCCTGGGCTATACCCTCGCCGTACTGTCCATCATCGGCGGGGCCAAGATCGCTACGGCGCTCATGGTGTTGGGCGTGCCCATCTTTGACACTGCCTGGGTGATCCTCTACCGCACGCTGCAGGGGCGCAATCCGACCCGCGGCGGCGACCACGCCCACCTCACTCACCGCCTGCTGGCCGTCGGCATGTCGGTCCGCAAGACCGTGCTCTTGCTGTATGGCCTCTGCCTTGGCTTTGGCCTTCTGGCGCTGACGCTCCAGGGTGCCCAGAAGTTTGTCGGGCTGGCGGCGTTGGCGCTGGTCTCCACCGGCCTCGTGGTCGCGCTTGCTCTGCGCGCCCGCAGCAACGCGCCCACCTCCGCCCGCCCCGACCTGCCTATGCATCGGTCACATGATATCGCCTGAGTGTACTGCCCTCATCGAGGCCCTGCAGCACAGCCTGCCGGGGCCGGTGGTCTACGTGTCGAACGACGTCAACCACGGGGTCGGGCTGGAGCGCCTGCTGCCGGGCTACAGCATCGCCTGCATCGACGAGACCGACGTCGTGCATTACCTCCAGGATGCCGGCGTGCGCGTGTTCTGCCTGGAGCAGGCGATGGGGCGGAAGAACGCGCTGTTTCGTTCCACGGAGCAGCTCTTAGCCCATCCGCTCACACAGGCGTTCCTGGACAGCCTGGGGCAGCCGCAGCTAGCGTTTTTCAAGATGTCTCACCAAATAGAGCAACTGTGCCGGCGCAAGGGCTGGCACGTCCTTGGGCCGCCGCCGCTGCTGGCTCGCCAGATGGAGCACAAGCTGCACTTCCGGCAGGTGCTGGACCGGCTTGGGTTGCCTGGGCCGCCGGGAGAGGAGCTGGAGCTCGCCCCTGAGCGCGCCGAGGAGCTCGTGCAGCGACACGGGCTGCCGCTGGTCATCCAGCTTCCCCGCGGCTTCGGGGGCAACCACACGTTCCTGGTACGGGATCGTCTATCTCTCCACGCCACACTTGCGCGGCATGCCGGCCGCCCCGGCCGCGTCAGCCGCTACATCCCCGGCGAGACCCTTACTATCAATGCCTGTGTCACGCGCTGGGGTACCGTCTCCAGCACCCCCTTCTACCAGCTCACCGGCATGGCGGAGTGCACAGTCTATCCCCTGGGCGCCTGCGGCAATGACTGGGGGACCGCGCGCCTGGAAGCTCGCGTGCTGGAGCAGGTCTACGACGCTACCGAGCGGATTGGCCGGTACCTAAGCGAGCAGGGCTACCGCGGCATCTTCGGGCTCGACTTCGTGGTGGGCCGGGACGACCGGCGGGTGTATGTGGTAGAGTGTAACCCACGCCTGGTTGCCTCTATTCCTCTCTACACTAAGCTCCAGCTTGCCCAGGGCCAGCTCCCACTCTTGCTTCTGCACCTCGCCGAACTGGCGGGCGTGCCATACTCGCTCGATGTTGCAGCGCTTGCCCAGGAACTCAGACGACCACTTGATGGCGCGCAGGCCATCTTGCATAACCTGAGCGGACAGCCGGCGCGGGTGCGGGCAGACGTACGCTGCGGGGTGTACGTGTGGGATGATACCGGCCTGCACTTCGTGCGAGAGGGGTACGCAGTGGATGCCTGTCGCCGGCCCGGCGAGTTTCTAGTACTGGCTGCCGATGCCGATCGCATCGTCAATCCGGCGGTGGAGTGCGCCCGCGTGCAGTTCCCGTGCTCGGTGGTAGACACAGGCGGCCGGCTGCCGCCAGAGTACACACAGCTCCTGCGCGCCGTCTATGCGGCGCTTGACCTCCAGCCGGAGAGCAACGCCGGACACTGCTAGCGCGGCCTCGGTCTTAAGGCGAATTTTACCGCTGCCTTATCGTATTCTCATCTTGTTGATCTTCCAATTGCTTTGGGACGAACATGCCGTGCTGTCCCCTGGGGACGGGCGGCGCCTGTGGAGGAGCGGCGAGCAGCGCAGCACGGCATGTTCGGTGGGGTGGAAGGGGCTGCCTCGACGTCAAGCCTGCGTTGGCCGGATATCCGGCGTTGAGGCAGCCCCTTGCTGCAGAGGGAGGTGGACCATGCCGCTCGTGCTGTGGATCGTGGGCGGGATCGCCGGCTTCATCGTGCTGGTGCTGGCCGGCCTGTGGGCCTGCGAGATTTTGGACGGGTAAACGACGCGGGCCTCACTTCAGCCTCTCTCCTGTGCGGTGGGAAAGGGACGTGCCGGAACCTGCCGAAGGTCCGGCGACCGCGGCAAGGCTTGCACGAAGGCCGAGCTACCCGGCGCAGGAGTCTATCGACCCCGCTTCACTCTTGTCTGCAGGCGCTAGCGTGGCGCCGCGCCCACCTGTTCAGGCTGTGGCTCAGGCTGTGCTGCAGGCGCCTGCTCAGCGGCATGGCCGTTCAGCGGCAACGGCGGCTGTTCCCCGCGCAGGTAGCGCCGGGCACAGGCGGCGATGAAGTCGCGGAAGAGCGGATGCGGCCGGTTCGGGCGCGAAGTGAACTCCGGATGAAACTGCGTGCCTACGAACCAGGGATGGTCGCGCAGCTCGATAATCTCCACCAGCCGGTAGTCCGGAGAGAGCCCGCTCAGCACCAGCCCCTCACTTTCCAGCAGCGAGCGAAAGTCGTTGTTGAACTCATAGCGGTGGCGGTGCCGCTCGTGGATCAGCAGCGTGCCCTGGCCCGCGCCGTATGCCTGGGCCGCCTTGGTGCCCGGCACCAGGTAGCACGGGTAAAGCCCTAACCGCATGGTACCGCCCTTGTCGCGCACGTTGCGCTGGTCGGCCATCAAGTCGATCACCGGGAACTTCGTGTCAGGATCGAACTCCGTGCTGTTCGGCTCATCGGAGCCAAGCACGTGGCGAGCAAACTCGATCACTGCCACCTGCATGCCCAGGCACAAGCCCAGGTACGGCACCTTGTGCTCGCGGGCATAGCGCGCCGCGGCGATCTTGCCCTCAATGCCGCGCACGCCGAACCCGCCCGGCACGACGATGCCGTGCACGTCACCTAGCCAGTGCTCCAGGGTGTCCTCGTCGGCGCCCTCCAGCACCTCCGAATGCACCCACTTCACCGAGAGCTGGAGACCGTGGTAAACACAGCTATGCCGTAACGCCTCGATCACGCTCAGGTAGGCATCAGCGGCGTTGGTATATTTGCCCACGATGGCAACGCGGATCTCGCGGCCGGGCCGGCGGATGCGCTCGACTAACTCTTCCCACTCGCGCAGGTCGGGCTCGTGCGCCGGCAGGTCCAACTCCTCGACCATGAACTTCCCCAAGCCGCTGCGCTCCAGGATCAAGGGGACCTCATAGATCGTGTCCACCGTTGGCAGCGGCACCACTGCGTCGACGTCCACGTCACAGAAGAGGGCGATCTTCTCTTTCAGCTCATCCGGCACCGGATAGTCGGCGCGACAGACAATCACGTCGGGCTGGATGCCGATGCCGCGCAGGGCGTTGACGCTGTGCTGCGTGGGCTTCGTCTTTAGCTCGCCGGTGGCGGCGATGTGCGGCAGGAGCGTGACGTGGATGTAGAGCACGTTATCGCGGCCCACGTCGCGGCGCATCTGGCGGATCGCCTCGAGAAACGGCAGGCTCTCGATGTCGCCAACCGTGCCGCCCACCTCAACGATCACCACTTGAGCGCGCGACAAGCGGGCCACCTGGCGCATGCGTTCTTTTATCTCGTTAGTGATATGGGGGATCACCTGAATGGTGCCGCCCAGGTAGTCGCCGCGCCGTTCCTTGGCGATGACGGCAGCGTACACCTGGCCTGTGGTGACGTTGCTCGCCTTGGTGAGCGAGACATCCATGAAGCGCTCGTAGTGGCCGAGGTCCAGGTCGGTCTCGGCGCCGTCATCGGTGACGAACACCTCGCCGTGCTGCGAGGGGTTCATGGTTCCGGGGTCAACGTTGATGTAGGGATCGAGCTTCTGCGCGGTGACGGAGATGCCGCGGCTCTTGAGCAGGCGGCCAATGGAAGCGACGGTAATGCCTTTGCCGACGGAGGAGACAACGCCGCCGGTCACGAACACATACTTCGTTGTGGTGTTGCTGCTCTTTGCCCTTGCCATCGTACACTCCTGCACAGCCGGCCTGAGGAGCCCCTGGCACTCAGCCGCCGGCAAGCTTTCCAGTGCACCTCCCCGCGCGCCCGGTCACGCCTGCTCACCCTCGCCCTGCCGCATCACCGTTCTCAACGAGCCAGCGGCGACGCAAGCACGCTCGCTCAGCCGCGGTGCCGGTAGTCCAGCAGCACGACTTCGGTTTCCTCCGGCAGGCTGCCGGCGCTGAGCGACAGACGTGGCTGGGGTTGCAGCTCTTTCAGCCCCATCTCCCTGACAAACGGTTCGATGGGGTCAAGCTCGATGGCCAGCTCCGGCGTGCGGAAATGCATGGGGACCACAAGGCGTGGCTCAAGCAGGCTGATCACCTCTGTCGCCTGAGTCGCATTGATGGTCTCATGGCCGCCTACCGGAATCAGCAGCACGTCTATGTTGCCGATCTGCTCGACAACAGCGGCATCCGGCACGTCGGCCAGGTCGCCCAGGTGGCATACGGTCAGGCCGTCGATCTCGATCACATAGGCGGTGTTGCGCGGCCGGGGTGCCCGGGCGCGTCCCGGCTCACGCTTCTGGGTGGCGATGCCGGCAATGACCACCCCGGCGATGTCATACTCGCCTGGCCCGTCGACGACGCGGGGGGAGCCCCCCACGGCAGCCACATTGCTGTGGTCGGGGCGATCGTTACTTACCGTCACGATGTCCGCCTGCATGCGCGGCAGAGGCAGGCCCAGCCGCCGGTCGAAGGGATCGGTGATGACAGTCGCGTCCTTACCGCGCAGGCGAAAGCAGGCATGGCCGTACCAGACGAGCTCCATAGGTGTGCGCAGGCGTCTCCCTACCCGTTCACACAACGTAGACGGCGTGCGGCCGCCGAAAAACAAAGAGCGGCGTCCCGCGCTCCCGCGCAACGCCGCACGTTATTGTAGCATGTTTAGGCCTGCCTCCGCCCGTTTTCGCAGCACGCTTGCCTGCGCCACACCTTCCAGGCTCGCACCAGGTTTCTTGCAGTGGATCAGCTCCGTAGAGCGTGCAGCTCTCTGCTACCCGGCCACGTGGCGCCTATGCGCCTGCCGGAGCCCGTGCAGCGGTTGTCACGGAGAAATGACTGCCCCGGAGGGTGTGCGAAATCGGGTAAGAGGCGTATGCCAACATGTGGCGCCCCACGGGGCGATGCGGTTGAAGCGAGGAAGGAGAATCCGCCACGAGGCAGCGCGCTAGTTCCAGACGGCTGATCCGAGGGCGGCCACGCTCCAGGCTACGGCGTAGCACGCCAGAACGCCGATGAGCTCAACGGGATCGTACGGCTGCGGCCATAGCGCCGTTACACCACTCAGCACCGTCCAGCCCAGCGTCAGACCAAAGAACCAGCCTTCCAGCGACACGTCGCACCTTCCCTGCAGGCGGAGCCGTTTGCCCTACTGTCGCGCTGCCGCCTCATATTATGCAAGGGCCCGCCGGGCAGCAGCGCCTCAGCCGCCGGGCGGTGTACGGGTGATCGGAGCTCCGACAGGCGGCCTACGCCTGCCGGGCCCCTGCACACGAGAGGGTCCGGCGTGTTACAGTGTACGTGTGCCATCACGCTAGCATGGGCTATACACGAGCGTACCGCAGGGCTGTGCACCAGGAGAACGTCCCATGCCTGCACCATCCCGGCAGGTGCCGGCGGTTCCTGAGCTACCGTTCGAAGCGCGCTGGCCGAACCTGGAGGCGATGCTGGCCGAGGCTCGACAATGTGTGCGCTGCCGCTTAGCGGAGGGACGGACCCAGGTCGTCACCGGTGAGGGCAACCCGCACGCGCTGCTGATGATCGTCGGCGAAGGGCCCGGCGAGGAGGAAGACGCCCTGGGCCGTCCCTTCGTGGGCCGCGCCGGCCGACTGCTGGATCGGCTGCTGGCAGAGGTAGGCATTGACCGCGCGGAGGTGTGGGTGACCAATATCGTGCGCTGCCGCCCTAAGGAACTTGTCGGCGGCGTGGTGAAGAACCGGCCGCCGCGCGCCGACGAGATCCGCGCCTGCAGTATCTGGATGAACGCTGAGCTCTCCTTCGTGCGGCCGCGCTTGATCTTATGCCTGGGCGCTACGGCAGCCCAAACGCTCTACGATAAAAAGTTCCGGCTGATGGAGCAGCACGGGCAGTGGTTCCCCGGCCCGCATGGGACTGAGCTCATGGCCACCCTACACCCGGCCTGGCTGCTGCGCCAGGAGGGACCCGCCTACGAGCAGGCGCGAGCTATGGTCTTGGCCGACCTCCGCCGACTGGCCGAACGGTATCGCCGGCTCCGAGCAGAGACCTGAGGAGTCTTTGAGCCCTGGATTTTCCTGGAGGCAAAGCGCTGCAGGGAGCCTGTCCTGTGGTTAGACTGCACAGCCACAGCCCTTTTCCCGTAAAAGGCGGATCTGCTCCTCCGGCGGATCTACGTACTCGGTTTGCTCCGCCGCACCGGTAGCCAGGGCAGGATCGAGCGGGCTCCGGTGCCGGTATCCCCGCCCCTGCATCTCCTGGACGAGCCGTTCGTGCCGTAAGTAGAGCGCCTTCAGCTTGCCGCGCCAGCGCAATGTCTCGGGATGATGCGCGTACCCTTGTCTATTTTGGGTGAGAACCGTCCAGAGCGCATGCAGTTCATTATGCTCTCCTAACAGATGTTGCCGGCAGAGTTGCTCTGGAGGAATGTCCCAAATACGCATGTGCTTCGCTTGCCGTTATCTCAGCTACGGTGTAAAGGCACTGATTAACACTCGCCTCGGGCCGCCCCTCAGGACGAACATGCTTCAGCCTGGGAGAGGCTCTGCGAGCAGGAACGGATGTGCTCGCAGCCGGGCGCGCTCCCGTCGGCAAGCCTCTTTGAGCGGGTGTATGGCTCTTCACTCCACTATTAACTCCGGCCGGCGCGTTGACGTGGACGCGGTATGCCGCTACCATGATCGCGGTCGGGGATTTCTGGCAATCTTGCAAGGACGAGATACATGGCAGCACACACGACGGGAGCGGTCCGCATCGTTATCCCTGACGACTTCCCGCCGGTGTACCAGGGGCATCCGCAGCTTGAGCGGCTGCGTACCCTGGGGCAGGTGCAGGTCTACGGGACGCGCGCCGCGTCGCCTGAGGAGCTTCTGGCGCGCTTGGAAGGCGCGCAGATCGTCCTGAACGTGCGGGCGTACTCGGTCTTTGATCGCTGGTTGCTGGAGCGGCTACCGCACCTGCGGCTCATCTCTATCCTCGGCACAGGCACGGACAACGTAGACCTCGAGGCGGCAACCGAGCTCGGCGTGCTGGTATGTAACACGCCGGGCGCGTCCACGGTGTCGGTGGCCGAGCTCACTATGGCGCTCATCCTGGCTACGGCGCGCCATGTGGCGCTGTGCGATCGCAAGATGCGCGGCGGCGAGTGGTATCACCGCGAGGGCTTCGAGCTGCGGGGAAAGACGCTTGGGGTGCTTGGCCTCGGCTTGATCGGCCAGGAGGTGGCACGCCTGGGCAAGGCATTCGGCATGCGCGTGCTGGCCTGGAGTTTCACATATGACGAGCAGCGCGCGGCCGAGTGCGGCGCGCAGCTGGCGGAGTTCCACGATGTGCTGCGACAGGCTGATGTGCTGAGCCTGCATCTGCGCAGTTCGCCCCGCACACGGGGGATCATCGGGCGCATGGAGCTTCAGCTGATGAAGCCCGGCGCGATCCTGGTGAACACCGCCCGCGGCGCTCTGGTCGACGAGGCAGCGCTGGTAGAAGCGCTGCGCGAGGGCCGTCTGGCTGGAGCTGGACTGGACGTGTTTGTACAGGAGCCGCTGCCGCTGGAGAGCCCACTCCTGCGCCTGGAGAACGTGGTGCTCACCCCGCATATCGGCTGGGTCACTCGTGAGGCCGGTGAGCGTCTGGCGCGCATGCCTGTGGATAACATTGAAGCCTATCTGGCCGGCCGCCCCCAGCACGTCGTAAATCCCGATGCCTTGGCCCGCGCCCGGCCGAGACCACAGTGAGAACGGCAAGTTCGTCTTCAACCACACCTCTCGTCCATGCCCCGACCGCCACAGTGGGCCGCGCCATGGCCCACCTCGCGTGGCCGAGCCTGATTGAAAACGTCTCGGTCACGTTCCTTGGCATCGCCAGTCTGATGATGGTGGGCCGGCTTGGCCCCGCCGCCGTCGCGGCCGTTGGCGCCGGCAATCAGGTTGCGCAGCTTATGCTGGTGGCCTTTAACGGCCTGTCGGTGGGCAACACCGCCCTGGTGGCACGCGCTGTCGGCGCCGGGGACCTGGCGGCGGCGCGCACGATCTCGCGGCAGGCGCTTCTCCTGGGCGTCTCCCTCGCCACTGTTCTAGCCGTAGCCGGAGCTGCCGCAACCGACCTGATCCTGCTGCTTCTGACCCCGGATCCGGCTGTGCGCGACCTCGGCGGCGTCTATCTGCGCGCCTCCATGCTCTCGCTGCCCTTGCTGGTGATCCTGCTTGTGGGCAACGGGTCTCTACGCGGAGCGGGAGACACGCGCACGCCTATGACTATCACGCTGGCCATCAATGTCGTGAATATCGTGGTGGCGTGGGTGCTGATCTTTGGCCTGTTCGGCCTGCCGCGCCTCGGCGTGGCGGGCGCAGCGTGGGGCATCGTGGCGGCTCGCCTAGCCGGTACAGTGATGGTGCTGTTCGTGCTCTTCCGTGGTGAGACCCTGCTCTCAGAGCGGCAGGGCGTTGGCGGGCTGCGTCTCGAGAGGAGCACCGTGCGGCGGCTCCTGTACATCGGCGGCCCGGCGGCCGCGGAGTCTGCCTCCGTCCAGCTTGGACTGATGGCCTTTAACCTGATCGTCCTGCACATGGGCACCGCTGCCTATGCAGCACAGCAGATCGTGTTCAACGTAGCCAGCCTCTCGATGATGCCGGGCCAGGCGTTTTCAGTGGCCGCTACCACGCTGGTTGGCCAGGCCTTGGGCGCGCGCAACCCCGGCCGCGCGCGGGAGGCTGGCTGGACAGCGATGCGCTCGGCAGCGCTGTGGATGGCGCTGATGGGGGTGGTGTTCTTTGCTTTTCCCGAGCTGTTTGTGCGCCTTTATACCGGCGACCCCGAGGTGATCCGGCTGGGAGCTGTCGGCATGCGCGTGGTCGGCCTGGGCCAGCCCTTCCAGGCGGCAGCCTTCGTCCTGGGCGGAGCTCTGCGCGGCGCCGGCGCCACGCGTGCGACGTTCGTCGTCGGCACTCTGGGTGTCTGGCTCGTGCGTGTTCCCTTCGCCTACCTGCTGGGGCATGGCGCCGGCTGGGGTATCGGAGGCGTGTGGACAGGCTGGGCTGCCGATTGGCTCCTGCGCGGCTCTGTGCTCTGCTACGTTTTCTGGCGCGGTCGCTGGCAGGCGTAGGCCGGCAGGCGGGCCGGTACCGTACGGGTCAGATCACGCGGGACGTGGCAATGGCTTCCGCCGGGAGGCGGTACCGGCAGGCTGCGAAGAGCCGGCGGTAGTACTCTTTGGCCGGCTCTTCAGAGGCCGGTCCCGGCTCCGTGAAGGTACGCGGGTCTCCCACAAGCACAAGCTTGCAGCGCGCCCGCGAGCAGGCCACGTTCATGCGCCGCCAGTCGGCATGCAGCCGCCCGATGCTGCGCTCCGCGTTGGAGGCGACGAGGCTGAGTACAATCACCTCGCGCTCCCCGCCCTGGAAGCGATCCACCGTGTCGACGCGCATGGCCTCGGCCACCTCAGGGCGGTCGGAAAGAGCAGCTAGCAGGGCCTGACGGATCAGGTTATTCTGTTGCCGGTACGCTGCAATCACGCCGGTGCGCTCAGCCAGACGCCGCGCCACTGCCGGTGGGAATGCCCGCAGCCAGCACCCCAGCAGCGTGGCGACGATCTCAGCCTCGCGCGGGTTGCGGCGGGTCTCATCGGCGGTAAAGGCGGTGATAGTGTCGCGGGCACGGGGATCGCCCGAGGTATCGACCAGCACGACTGCCCGTTCAGGCGCAAACACGCAGCCCGCCACGCCGGTCAGGCGCGGCGCAGCGCAGCCTAGCTCCTGATACACATCCTGGAGCGTGCGCTGCGCTACTGCCTTGGTCGCCGGATAGAGCATGCCGTCGTAGAAGGTCTCGCTGATGAGACGGCAGATCTCGGCGTTCATGCGGTATTGGGCGCGCAGCTGCACCACCGCAGCGGGATAGCGCTCAGCTAGCCGCTCGAAGAGCGACACGAGCAGGCTGTGCCCGGTGCGGAAGCCACACTGCCGCAGTTCATCGGGGACCGGCGGCGCCGTAATACCCTCCGGGACCACAGGCGGCAACTGCCGGTGGTCGCCCACTAACACCAGGCGGCCTTGATAGCCAGGCGGCAGGTGGCGCAGCGCCTGGAGCGCCGCCGGCTCCGTCGCCTGGCCACACTCATCAACAATGACGGCCTCGAAGGTCAGACCGCGCAGTTCGGGCGCCGTGGCCGCGGCAAGCGTACCCACGAAGATCACTGCCTGCCGGTGGATGAAGCGCGCGGCGCGCGCCAGACGGTGCAGCGTGGCCGGCCCATCGTCGGACAGGTTGCAGGCAGACAGATGCTCGCGCACGCCCAGGCGCTCGGCCAGCACATGTTCGGCTATCTCCGGCTCCCAGCCGGCACCGACACGACCGACACGCAGTACAAACGGCCTCAGATCGGGGAACTCGTGCCGGAGCCGCAGAACCACCTCGTTGCAGGCGCGGTGCGTGTTCGCCAGGATCAATACCGGGCGTCGGTCATCGCGCCAGAAGTCGCGCACCGCCAGGGCGCGGGCCAGGTGCGCGATCATGCGTGTCTTCCCAGTGCCCGGCGGGCCTTGGATCAACAACAGCTCACCCGGTGCAAGGGAGAGCGCCGCCTCCACCGCGGCCTGCTGCTCGGGATTGAGGGCCCTCACCCCCGGCCCCTCTCCCGCGCTGCGGGAGAGGGGCCGGGGGTGAGGGCCCGCCGGCCCTTCAACGCCCAGGATAGCCCGCGTCAATCGCGGCAGTTCCTCCTCGCGCAGGGCCCGGCCACGGGCGCCGGCACCGAACATCGAGCCGAG